>Ga0164290_1000023_pt1 | contig 605536 bp, 583 predicted proteins | sample Micstemetagenome_FD_108782 | JGI IMG/M metagenome (GOLD analysis project Ga0164290, IMG submission 108782) | Contaminated culture microbial community from soil near Moab, Utah, USA - Microcoleus steenstrupii SON62 (Illumina Assembly) | ecosystem: Environmental > Terrestrial > Soil > Soil crust... | reverse complement strand
GGCGCCGATCAAAGGTGCCTGTCGCAGAAAACCGCCCCCGAAGATCGAAAATCTTGGTGCAAAACCCGACCAGCCGACCCTCGGAGCGCAACCAATCGCGACTTCTTCAGCAGCCTGCTAGGCTTTTTCGAAGCGGCGCAGTTCGGCCGCGCTCAAGCGGCGGTCGGCGGGCAGGCGGATCGTGACGGCCGTGCCGCCGCCCGGTGCCGCGCCCAATTCCAATTGGCCGCCATGCAGTTCCACATAGTGGCGCACGACCGCAAGGCTCATGCCCGCGCCCGGCGTGCGCTGCAGATAGGCGTTGTCGGCATTGATATGCGGGCCGCTCTGGCTGCGCTTGTCGGTCGGCGGAATGCCGGGCCCCTGGTCGCCGATCCACAAGGCGACGCCGCCAAGCTGCCCCTCGCCAAGCCCGATCGCGACCGTGCCGCCGGGCGGCGTGAAACGGATGGCGTTGGCCAGCAGATCCAGAATGGCCTTGGCGAGTTTGCGCGCGTCGCCGCGCATCGGCACGGGCGCTTCGGGCAGCGCGCTTGCCAGTTCGATGCGGCGCGTCTGCGCTTCGGCGCGCATCAGATCGCGCTGGGCGCGCGCCAAGGCGGCCAGATCGAACGCGCTGTCGGCCAGCTTCTGGCCCACGCCGTCGTCCTTGGCCGCTTCCAGTAATTCTTCGACGATGCCCATCAGCAGATTGCCGCCCGCGCGGATCGAAGCGGCGTATTCGCGCTGGCGGTCGGTGACGGGGCCCGCAATGCCTTCTTCCAGCATCTGCGCGAAACCCAGAATGGCATTGAGGGGCGTGCGCAATTCGTGGCTCGCGGTCGCCAGGAACACGTCGCCCGCGCGCAGCATTTCGGGGCGCTGCGGGCGCAGGACGACCATATGTCCGTCTTTGCCCGACAGCATCGCGTCGATCGTGACCATGCACAGCCGGCCCGACACGTCGGTCAGCGGCAATTCGGCCTCGGTTCCGGCCAGGATGGTCGCGACCAGCGCTTCGCTGTTGGCGCCGTTGGCAGCAAGTTCGGTGAGATACGCGGGCGCGGGCCCGAAATCGCGCGCGAAAGCCGCGTTGGCGAACAGAATGCGGCCGTCGCGCGCCAGGCGAACGACGGGTTCCGCCACGCGTTCGGCAAGCGCGTCGAGCGCCACCTCGACCGGCATCGGCTTCATCGTTTCACTGCCCACAGCATCCCCGTTCCGCCCGGCAACGTGGCTTGCATCGGTTCGTCGAACCCGGCTTGCGCCAGCCAGCGCGTTTGCTGGCCCGTGCGATGCGCGCGTCCGCCTTCGAACATGCCCATCAGCGCCATATTCAATCCTACAGCGTCCAGCGGCGCAAGTCCGCTGTCATCGAGGATCGCGCCCGAAATAATAAAAATGCCGCCGGATTTCAACGAATGCGAAACATTTGCGACGGCGCGCGCGGCATCGTCCGGTGCCAGTACTTGCAGCAAAGCGCGCGCGACCGCGACATCGGCCGCAGCGCCGGGCACCGGGCCTGCCAGAATGTCGTGGGCTTCGCACGCGATGCGGTCGGCAAGCCCCGCTTCGCCGACAAAGCGCGTGGCGACCGGCACGCCGTCGGGCAGATCGAGCGCGCGCGCCTGCAAGTGCGGCCAGCGTCGGCACAATCCGATCGCGACGCCGGCCGTGCCGCTGCCGATATCGAGCAAGCGCCGGGCATTGGCAAGGTCGATGCGCTTGTCGATTTCGCGCGCGGCCGACAGGGCCGTGGGATGCAGCCCGGCAAGGAAACCGGCGTCGGGCGTGGGCACCGGTGCCGCGCTTCGCACCGCTTGGGCAAAACCGAGTGCGGCACGAAACATGCGTCCATAGACGGGCGCGATCTCGCCGATATAGCCGGGCGATGCGGGCGCCAGATATTGGCGCGCTTCGTCCCCCAGCGCATAGCCGACGTCGCTGCGCACAAGAAAACCATAGGCTGTCAGCGCGTCGAGCAAGGCTTCCAGGCGCGCGACGTCGCCGACATTCAAATGCGCGCCGAGTGCCGATGCCGGGGCCGGCGTTTGGGCCAGCGCCGAAAATACGCCGAGTTCGAGCCCGGCCAGCAGCGCTGCCGCCGGATAGAGACCGCCGACCGCCTTTTGCAGCGCCAGCGGCGGCGGCGGTTTGGGAGCGTCGCCCACCGCCGGCCGGCTATTTTTTGGCGCGCACGACCGAGATTTCGTCGCGCAACCGATGCACGATATCGACGAATTCGGGCCGGAACGCGTCTTCGGGCGTGCGCGGACGCGCGAAACCGACCGGGTTGGTCGAGATGATCTTGCCCGGACGCGCGCTCATCATGAAAACGCGGTCGGAGAGATAGACCGCCTCGCGCAGATCGTGCGTGATCAGCATCACGGTCGGACGCTTTTTGATCCACAGCGCCTGCACGACGTCCCACAATTCTTCGCGCGTGAAGGCGTCGAGCGCCGCGAACGGTTCGTCGAGCAGCAAAAGCTCGGGGCTGTGGATCAGCGCCCGGCACAGCGAACCGCGCTGCTGCATGCCGCCCGACAGCTGCCAGGGGAATTTTTCTTCGAAACCCGCAAGCCCCACGGTCGCGAGCAGTTCCCTGGCGGTCGCGACATGCTTGGCGCGGTCGCGCCGGAAGGTGCGCGCATGCGGCTCGACGATCTCGAGCGGCAGCAGCACGTTGTCGAGCAGCGTGCGCCAGGGCAGCATGATCGAATTCTGGAACGCCATGCCGCAGATTTTGAGCGGCCCCGTGACCTCTTCGCCGCCGACGATCACGTTGCCGGTCGTCGCCGTGTAGAGCCCCGAGACGAGCTTCAGCAACGTCGACTTGCCGCAGCCCGACGGCCCCACCACCGAAACGAACTCGCCCTTGGCGATTTTGACGTTGGCATCGCTGAGCGCCAGCGTATCGCCATCCTTGGTGCGGTAGACCAGACTGACGCGGTCGATATCGACATAGTCCTTGGTTCCAATATCGGTCACGTTGAACGAACCTCCAGCCAAATGCGCAGCGATCGCCATAGAACAGCAAGCTTCGTGCCGGGTTTCGAGGCACACGGTGCAACGCTGCGCCCCGCATATTGCCCAGAATAACGCCTTTTTGCATATAAATAGTGCAACTCGGCCGCCTCTTGTGCCCGCCCGTGCCGATATTTATGCTGCAGCGCAGCGATATTCTTGGGTGACTCGATGGCCAAACTCTCGACCCATATCCTCGATACGATGAACGGCAAACCGGCGGCGGGCGTGCGCGTCGAGCTGTGGCGCATGGATGCCGGTGCCCCGGTATTGGTGGCCGACCGGCGCACCAATGCCGACGGCCGCACCGACGCGCCCCTGATGGGGCCCGAGAGTTTCGCGCCCGGCCGCTACGAATTGCGCTTCCATATCGGCGCCTATTTTGCGGGCCTGGGCGCAACGCTGCCGGCTTTGCCGTTTCTCGATGTCGTGCCGATCGCGGTCGGGCTCGGCGAAGCGGACGCAAACTACCACGTGCCGTTGCTGGCGAGCCCGTGGAGCTATTCCACCTATCGCGGTTCCTGAGGACCAGAAAAATATGTGGCAATTGCTTCCCGAGTGGCTCGACATGGTCGTGCGGTGGACGCACGTGATCGCGGGCATCGCGTGGATCGGCTCGTCTTTCTATTTCAACTGGCTCGAATCGAAATTCCGGCCGCCCGAAATTCCGCGCGACCGGGTTGCGGGCGAAACCTGGCTCGTGCATGGCGGCGGTTTCTACCGCGTCGAAAAATTCGCGGTCGCGCCGCCGAAGCTTCCCGCCGAACTGCATTGGTTCAAATGGGAAGCCGCTTTCACCTGGATTTCGGGCGTGCTGTTGCTGGCGCTCGTCTATTATGTCGGGTCGAACGGCTCGTTCCTGACGCATCCGCGGTTCGCGGATTTCGGCACGCTGGGGGCCGCGCTGTTTTCGCTTGGCACGATCGCGCTGTGCTGGACGCTCTACGACCGGATGTGGAAGACGTCCTGGGCCGAGGGCCATTCGCGCGCCGCGACGCTCGCGACGTTTCTGGGCCTCGTGCTGCTCGCCTATCTGCTCACGCGCGTCATGGCGCCGCATGCCGCCTATATCCATGTGGGCGCCGTGATCGGCACGATCATGACGGCCAATGTGTGGATGATCATCATCCCCAACCAGCGCGAACTGGTCGATGCGACGCGCGACGGGCGCACGCCCCAGTACCGCTTCGCCAACCAGGCCAAGTTCCGTTCGCTGCACAACAATTATTTCACGCTGCCGGTCGTCTTCATCATGCTGTCGAAGAACTACGGCAGCACCTGGGGCCACGAATGGAACTGGGCGATTCTGGCCGGGCTCGCCTGCGTGGGTGCGGGCGTGCGGCACGTCTTCAACCTGCGCAACCAAGGGCGCGGCGCCGAGGGGGTGTGGATCATGCCGGCCGCCGCGGCGGCGATGGCGGGTCTGTTCTACGTGACCCTTAGATTTTAGCGTCGCCCGTCATCACGCCGTAACGGGACCTTGCTAACAAACGCAGGTCTGTTTTACCCCTGCCGGAGGTTGCCACATGAACGCCAAGGATTATGCGACGCTTGCATCGCGCCCGGAAAATGCCGGTCTGACGATGGGCGAGCTCTACGAAATCTCCGAGGACGTACCGTCGAACCCGACCGACAATCCAACGTTCGGCGACGTGATCGCCGCGCGCGTCGGTCGGCGCGATCTGATGGGCGGTCTGCTCGCCACCACCGCAGTCGCCGCGATCGCCAACACGTTTTCCAGCGGCGAAGCCCAGGCGGCCGGCACGCCGACCTTCGCGTTCGCCGAAATCGAGCATGGCGTCGACGAAAAGCACCATGTGGCGGCGGGCTATTCGGCCGACGTGCTGGTGCGCTGGGGCGATCCGCTGTTCACGATCGCGGCCGATTTCGACCCGGCCAACCAGTCCGGCGCCAACCAGCTGACGCAGTTCGGCTACAATTGCGACTATGTGGGCCTGGCACCGCTGCCGATGGGCGGCGACACGGCGTCGCGCGCGCTGATGTGCGTCAACCACGAATATACGGCGCCCGAAGTCATGTTTCGCGGCGTCTTGCAGGCCAACGGACGCCCCGACATGGCGAAGATGACCAAGGACATCTGCGACGTCGAAATCGCGGCGCACGGCGCGTCGATCGTCGAGATCGTCAAGGGCAGCAACGGCAAGTGGAGCTACGTGCGCGGCGGCCTGTCGAACCGGCGCATCACCGCCGACACGCCGATGCGCATTTCGGGTCCGGCGGCCGGGCACGACCGCCTGAAGACGTCGGCCGACGCGACGGGCCGCGCGGTGCGCGGGACCATCAACAACTGCGCTGGCGGCATGACGCCGTGGGGCACGTTCCTGACGGCCGAAGAAAACTTCCACGGCTATTTCAACGGCACGCTGCCTGCGGGCCACGCCGAGACGGCGAACCATCGCCGCTACGGCGTGCCGTCGGGCTGGTACAATTGGGGCGCGCATTACGACCGCTTCAACGTGGCCAAGGAACCCAACGAGGCGAACCGCTTCGGCTGGATCGTCGAAATCGATCCCTACGATCCGAACTCGGTCCCCGTGAAGCGCACGGCGCTCGGGCGCAGCAAGCACGAAGGTGCGGAAACCATCGTGGCGGCCGACGGCCGCGTGGTCGTCTATTCGGGCGACGACGAGCGTTTCGAATACGCCTACAAGTTCGTCAGCAGCGGCCGCTTCGACCGCGCCAACCGCCAGGCCAACATGAACCTGCTGGACGAGGGCACGCTCTACGTTGCCAAGTTCAACGCCGACGGTTCGGGCGAATGGATCGCGCTGGTCCACGGCCAGGGCCCGCTGACGGCGGCCAACGGCTTCGCAAGCCAGGCGGACGTCGCGATCGAAGCGCGCCGCGCGGCCGACGTGGTCGGCGCCACCAAGATGGACCGGCCCGAAGATTTCGAAGCCAACGCGCGCACGGGCAAAGTCTATCTGGCGCTTACCAACAACAGCCAGCGCACGGCCGCCCAGATCGATGCGGCCAATCCGCGCGCCGAAAACAACTGGGGCCACGTCATCGAACTGAGCCACGCGGGCAACGACCAGACCGCCACGCGCTTCCGCTGGGAAATGCTGGTGCGCGCCGGCAATCCGGCCGTGCCGGGGCAGAACGCGATGTACAACGCGGCCACCAGCAAGAACGGCTGGTTCGCGTGCCCGGACAATATGGCCGTCGATCCGCGCGGCCGCCTGTGGGTCGGCACCGACCAGGGCAGCGCGTGGAAGGCGGCGTCGGGCACGGCCGACGGCGTGTGGGCGGTCGAAACCGAGGGCGCTTTGCGCGGCACGTCGAAAATGTTCTTCCGCGCGCCGGTGGGCGCCGAAATCTGCGGCATGAACTTCACCTCCGACATGCAGGCGATGACGGTCGCCGTCCAGCATCCCGGCGTGGACGGCGCGCGCGAATACGCGCCGTTCGGCAAACTGCCGACCTACGACGACGTGCCGACGCGCTGGCCCGATTTCCAGGCCAACGTGCCGCCGCGCCCGTCGGTGGTGATGATCACTAAAAACGGCGGCGGCGCCATCGGCGTATAGCGCTGCAAAACGTCGCTCGCGCTTGCGGGCCGGTTTCGCCAAAAAGCGGAACCGGCCCGTTTCGATTCTGAAAACTGTATATTTCGCAGATATTTACGGGCGTCTTGAAATCGTTCTGGATCGGCCGAAATAGCTAGGGTTCGCGAACTTGCCCAGGAGCCCGACCATGGATGCCGTTTCCGTCGCCCCGTCCGCTGCCCACGACCGCTCGACCACGCAGCGCCCCACGCGCGCCGAAGCCGAGGCGGCGATGCGCGTTTTGCTGCGCTGGACGGGCGACGACGTTTCGCGCGAGGGGCTGCTCGATACGCCCGCGCGCGTCGTGCGCGCCTACGAAGAGTTTTTCGAAGGCTACGCGGTCGATCCGGTCGATCTGCTGCAGCGCACCTTCGAGGAAACCGACGGCTACGACGAAATGGTCGTGCTGCGCGACATCGCCTTCGAAAGCCATTGCGAACACCATGTGGTGCCGATCATCGGCAAGGCGCATGTCGCGTATTTGCCCAACAAGCGCGTGGTCGGCATTTCCAAGCTCGCGCGCGTGGTCGATGCCTATGCACGGCGCCTGCAGATCCAGGAAAAGCTCACGGCCCAGATCGCCAATGCGGTGCACGACGTGCTGGCCCCCAAGGGCGTCGCCGTCGTGATCGAGGCCCAGCACCAATGCATGACCACGCGCGGCGTGCGCAAGCAGGGCGTTTCGATGGTCACGTCGCGCATGCTGGGCGCGTTCCGCACCAACCAAGCGACGCGGCGCGAGTTTCTGGCGATGGTCGGCAGCCCCGGCTGATCTTTCGCTTTTTGGCCGCAGCCCTGGCAAGATGGGGCGATGGTTCAAGGCGAAGCCGCGTCGCGCAGCGTTTGGATCGGCATCCTGCTGTTCTGCGGCACCACATTCTGTTTTGCGACGCTCGATACGGTCGCGAAGCTGCTGGCGCGCGACTTCCATCCCTTGCAGGTCGTCTGGGGCCGCTATTTTTTCCATTTTCTGATTCTGTTGCCCGTGGTGCTTAAGCGCGGGCCGCGGCGCGCGTTCGCGACGAACCGCGCGGGCCTGCAGATCGGCCGCGCGCTGGTGCTGTGCGCGGTCACGCTGATGTTTTTTGTCGCGATCGGGCATTTGCCGCTGGTCGAAGCGCAGGCGATCAGCTTTGTCATGCCGCTGGTGCTGACCGCGCTGGCGGCGATTTTCCTCAAAGAAAAAGTCGATGCGGCGCGCTGGGCTGCGGTCGGCGTCGGGTTCGCGGGCGTGCTGCTGGTCATTCGCCCGCCCGGGATCGGGGGCGGAGTCGGCGCCGTGCATTGGGCGGCAATCCTGTGCGTCGTCATGGCCACGACGAACGCGTGTTTCCACATTCTCACGCGCATTCTGGCGCGCACCGACAGGGCCGATGTCGCGATCGCCTATACGGGGCTTGTCGGTGCCGCGCTGTTTTCGGCGCTCGTCCCGTTTGTCTGGCAGATGCCCGCGTGGGACGATTGGCTGATGCTGGCGGCGATCGGCGTGCTGGGGGCGGCGGGGCATTATTGCCTGAGCCAGGCCTATGTCCACGCGCGCGCCTCGGTGCTGGCGCCCTACACGTATCTGCAGATGGTCTGGATCGCCGTCTACGGCTACATTGTGTTCGGCGACGTGCCGAGCATTTCCACGATAGCCGGGGCCGGCATCGTGGTCGCCGCCGGGATATTCGTGTTCTCGCGCGAACGGCGGGCATAGGCGGGGGAGGCTTCATGGCAGCGCGACTTGCTGCGCTGGTTCTGCTCGGCCTGGCAACCAGCGCGGCGGCGCAGCCGCGCGCCGTGCCCGAGGCCGCGAGCTACGACCAGGGGCTTCGCGCCTATCTCGAAGGGGATCCGGCCGAAGCTTGGTTCGTGTGGCTGCGCCTGGCGCAGGCGGGCGACGCCGAAGCGCAGTTTTCCATGGGCCATCTCTATCGCGCGGGCGAAGGCGTGCCGCGCGATGCGGCGATCGCGGCCGACTGGTTCGCGCGCGCGGCCGCCCAGGGCCACGGCCATGCGATGCTCAATCTTGCTTTGATGCACGAGCAGGGGGCGGGCGTCGCGCGCGATTTGGCGATGGCCTACGCGCATGCGGCGCGCGCGGGTCGTTTGCTCGAGGGCGAAAGCCTGGAGCGCGCGCGCACGGCGGCCGCGCGCATAGCACTCGTCTTCCAGCCGGCCGATGCCGAGCGCGCGCGCCGTCTGCTGATCGAAATGGACCGCCGCCAGCCGCTGGCCGTGCCGCGCCGTTAATTCGTTTTCTTGGCGCGCTCGGCTTTTTTGTCGGCCTTTGCGGTCTTTTTGGCGTCCTTGCGGTCGTCGCGCCGTTCCTGGCGTTCCTGGGCGCGGTCCTGGCCGCGCTGGGCGCCGCCGGCGTTCGAATTGTTCGTGCCTTGCGTCGATTGCGCGAATGCGGGCGCGCTCGCGACCAGCAGCAGCGCCGCCAAAACGGCGGACAATGTCTTTTTCATGGTGTTTCTCCCCGTATTTCGGTTTCAAGTTCCGGTAAATCTCGCCGCGCGTTTTTCCAGGAACGCTGCCACCCCCTCGCGAAAATCGGCGGTCGAGAACAGTGTGGCAAAAACCTTGCGCTCGAACAACAGGCCCTGTTCGAGCGGCACGTCGCGCGCGGCCCGCACAAGTTCTTTGCCCATGCGCGCCGCCAGCGCGGGTTTGGCGGCGATCTTGGCGGCCAGTTCGACCGCGCGCGCCAGGCACAGATCGTCGGCAACGATCTCGGCGATCAGGCCCGCTTGCTTGGCCTCGGCCGCGTCGATGAATTCGCCCGACAGCACCAGTTTCATGGCGAGCTGCGGTCCCGCCAGCCGCGCCAGCATCTGCGTGCCGCCGGCCCCCGGCAGCAGGCCCAGATTGATTTCGGGCTGGCCGAATCTGGCGCCCGCACCGGCGACGACGATATCGGCATGCAGGGCCAGTTCGCAGCCGCCGCCCAGCGCCAGCCCGCACACGGCCGCAACGATGGGCTTCGGGAACCGCCGGATACGCTGCCAATGGCCGACGCGCGCATCGCCAAGGGCCGCGACCGTGTCGCGCGCGGCCAGTTCCTTGATGTCGGCGCCGGCCGCAAAAATCGCGGGACCGCCGGTGAGCACGACCGCGCCCACCGCCGCATCGCCGGCGGCGGCATCGAGCGTGTCGGCGATTTGGCCGAGCAGGGCGGTTGCCAGCGCGTTTCGCGCCGCCGGCCGGTTGAGGGTCAAGCGCAGCACGCCCTGGGCGGGATTGTCGTGCAGCAGGTCGGAGTCGGCAGCCATACGCAAAAGCCTATCACAAAACGAAACCCCCGCCGGGCGGGACCCGGCGGGGGGTGGATCGAATGCCGTAAGGGATAAGACCCTTTACGCCACGTCGGAGGCGATCGAACGGTTCGTCGTCCGCACATGGCCAGCTTCGAATTTCTCCAAAGCGGTCACGGCAAGCCCCGGCATGCAGCCGGAATAGAACGATCCTATACGCACTGGATCACCTCCTTTCGTAGCGGCGCCCGATCCGCGATCCCGCGCGGACGTCGTGTCGGGGGCCGGAAGGGCGAATTGGGCCGCCCACCCTACCGATCGACCGGGTTGCCAAGAGGTCCCGAATCGGCCGGACTATCGACTTGAGAATCATGCGGGAATCGGACTCTTGCGGTCAAGCCCCGGATTGCGACGGTTTGGCTACACGCCCAGATACCGATGCTGCAAGGCAGGATCGGCCGCCAGCGCCGCAGAGCTGCCCTGCCACACCACGCGGCCCTTTTCGATCACCACATGGCGGTCGGCGAGCTTCAAAAGCGCTTGCAGATTCTTGTCGATCACCAGGATCGACTGGCCCTCCTGCTTGAGGGCGGCCAGACAGCGCCAGATTTCCTGGCGGACGAGCGGCGCCAAACCCTCGGTCGCCTCGTCGAGAACGAGGAGCTTGGGATTGGTCATCAGCGCGCGCCCGATCGCCAGCATCTGCTGCTCGCCGCCCGACAATTGGTTGCCCATGTTGTTCGCGCGCTCGGCCAGACGCGGGAAATAGCCGTGCACCTTGTCGAGCGTCCAGCCGCCCGCCCGCGGGCGCGCGGTTGCAACCAGATTCTCGCGCACGGTCAGGTTCGGGAAGATCTGGCGCCCTTCGGGCACCAGCCCGATCCCGGCCGTGGCGACGCGGTAGGCGGGCAGGCCGTCCAGCGGGCGGCCTTCGAAACGCACGCTGCCCGCGTGCGGTTTGACCAGCCCCATGATCGAGCGCACGGTCGTGGTCTTGCCCATGCCGTTGCGGCCCAGCAGCGTGACGACCTCGCCCGCCTGGACCGCGAAGCCGACGCCGAACAGCACCTGGCTGGCGCCGTAGCTGGTTTGGATATCGGCAAGCTCAAGCATCGCCGTCCCCCAGATAGGCGGCGCGCACCTCGTCGTTGGCGCGGATCGCGGCGGGGCTGCCCGTCGCGATCACGCGCCCGTAGACCAGCACGCTGATGCGGTCGGCGAGCGCGAAGACGACGTCCATGTCGTGTTCGATCAGCAGGATCGTTTCTTCGCCCTTCAGTTTGGCGAGCAGGGCGGTCATGCGCTCGCTCTCGTCCTTGCCCATGCCGGCCATCGGCTCGTCGAGCAGCAGCAGGCGCGGGCGCGTGGCCAGCGCCATGGCGATTTCGAGCTGGCGCTGTTCGCCGTGCGCGAGATTGACCGCGCGCACGTCGCCGCGTGTACCCAACCCCACGCGCTCCAGAATCGCCTGGGCGGGATCGCGCAAGCGCCTGTCGGCGCGCGCGGGCGCCCAGGCGCGGAAGGAATGGCCGTCCTGCGCCTGCACGGCCATCGCGACATTGTCGCGCGCCGAGAAGCCCTTGAAGATCTGCGTGATCTGGTAGGAGCGCGCGATGCCCAGGCGCGCGCGCGCATCGACCGGCAGCGTCGTCACGTCGTGGCCGGCAAAATCGATCGTGCCGCCGTTGGGCACGATCTCGCCCGCGAGCTGCGCGATCAAGGTGGTTTTGCCCGCACCGTTGGGGCCGATGATCGCGTGGATTTCGCCCGTGCGGATTTCGAGCGATACGTTGTCCGTCGCAACCAAGCCGCCGAAGCGTTTGACGAGCCCCGAGACCGTCAGAAGAGTGTCAATGGCCGCTGCCACCGCGCTCCTCCCGGGGCAGGAACCAGCCGAAAATGCCGCGCCTTGCGAACAGCACCAGCAGCAGCAGGATCGGGCCGAAGACGACCATCCAATGTTCGGTATAGTCGGGCAGCGTCTTTTCGAGGAACAGGAACGCGAGCGCGCCGACCACCGGGCCTACAAGCGTGCCCATGCCGCCCAGCACGACCATGACGATCAGGTCGCCCGAGCGCGTCCAGTGCATGATCGACGGGCTGATATAGCTTTCGTGCGCCGCGAACAGCGCGCCCGAAAATCCCGCCAGCGCGCCCGCCGCCACGAAGCACGCGAGCTTGTAGCGGAACGTCGGAAAACCCAGCGCCTTCATGCGCCGCTCATTCTCGCGGCAGCCCTGCACGACCAGCCCGAAGCGCGAATTGACGAGCCGACGCACGCCATAGAGCACCGCGCACAGGACGAAAAAAACCAGGTAGTAGAACGCGACGTCGTCTTCCGTGTCGACCAGGCCGAGCACGACCGTGTCGCCCGGGAAGCGCAGCCCGTCGTCGCCGCCATAGGCGCGCAAACTCACGAAGAAAAAATAGACCATCTGCGCGAAGGCCAGCGTGATCATGATGAAATAGATGCCGCTCGTGCGCAGGCTGAACAGGCCGATCAGCAACGCGAGCAGGCCCGAACCCGCGACCGCCAGCGTCCAGGTGACGAGCACGTTGTGCGTGCCGAGCATCATGCCGAAAATCGGCACCTCGCGCGCCGCGTGCCAGTTCAAGATCGCGACGATATAGGCGCCGACGCCGAAAAACGCCGCATGGCCCAGGCTGACCATGCCGCCATAGCCCAGGATCAGATCGAGACTGACGGCGGCAATGGCGAAAATCAGAATGCGGCGGAACTGCGCGATCTGGTAGTCCTGGTCGAAGGCGATCGCGAATGCTGGCAGCGCCGCCAGGGCCGCCAGCAGCGCGAGCGTGAACCAGGTGCGCGCATCGAGCTTCCGGCCCATCACGCCCTCGCCGCGAACAGGCCCGAGGGCCTGAAGAATAGCACCGACGCCATCAGAATATAGATCGCCATTTCGGCCAGCGCCGTCGGCAAACCAAGCTGGGCCGGCACGATGCGCCCGAACGTGTCGACGATGCCGACGATCAATGCGGCGACGAACGCGCCACGGATCGAGCCGATGCCGCCAATCACGATCACCACGAAGGTTTTGATCAGCATCGCGTCGCCCATGCCGATTTCGACCACGTAGATCGGCCCCGCCATCGCGCCCGCCAGCGCCGCCAGCGCCGCGCCGAGCCCGAAGACGAGCATGTAGAGGAATTTGATGTCCACGCCGAGCGCGCCGACCATCTCGCGGTTGGAGGCGCCCGCGCGGATCAGCATGCCAAGGCGCGTGCGCGCGATCAGCCACCACAGGCCCAGCGCCACGCCAAGCCCGACCGCCAGCACCGCCAGCCGGTAGACCGGGTAGGGCGCGCCCGGAATGAGTTCGACGCGGCCCGCCAGAAACGGCGGCACGTCCATGAAAATCGAAATCGGACCCCAGACGATTTTGACCGCCTCGTTGAAAAACAAGATAAGACCGAAGGTGGCAAGCACCTGGTCGAGATGGTCGCGCGCATAGAGCGTGCGCAGCGCGATCGCCTCGACCGCCAAGCCGACGACGAAGGTGGCGAGGATCGCCAGCGGCAGGCCGAAGGCGAAACTGCCGGTCCATTGCGTGAAGCTCGCGGCAAAAAACGCGCCGACCATGTAGAGCGAGCCGGGCGCCAGATTGACCATGTTCATGATGCCGAACACGAGCGTGAGGCCCGCGGCCATCAAAAACAGCGTCACGCCCAGCTGCAGGCCGTTGAGCGTCTGTTCGAGAAAAAGAAGCGCCGACATATGTGCTGCGTTCGCGAAGATCGCCCCTGCCGCGCGTCTGCGGCAGGGGCGAGACCGTTCACTTCATCTTGCACTGGTTGGCATAGGCGTCGGCATGGCCCGAGAAGATGATGCCGCGCATCTGGTTGACCAGACGGCCGCGCTCGTCCTTGCCGATCTGGGTCAGGTAGTAGTTCTGGACCGGGAAGTGGTTGGCGTTGAACTTGAAGGGACCGCGCACCGACTGGAAGTTGGCGGCGCGCAACGCGTTGCGGAACGCGTCCTTGTTGGCGATGCTGCCGCCCGTGGCTTTGAGGGCCGCGTCGATCAGCATAGCCGCGTCGTAGCTTTGGGCCGCGTAGGGGCTGGGGATGCGGTTATGGGCCGCTTCGAAGTCCGCGACGAACTTCTGGTTGGCGGGATTGCCGAGGCTTTCCGACCAGAAGGTCGACGCGAACATGCCCATCGCCGCATCGCCCACGCCCGGCAGAATCGTCTGGTCGGAGGTGAAGGACGGCGCGAACAGCGGGATCTGCTGCATCAGGCCGAGCTGCGAATACTGGCGGATATACGCCACACCCATTCCGCCCGGATAGAAGATGTAGGTGGCTTCGGGGCGCGCCGCGCGCAGGGCCGCGAGTTCGGCCGCGTAGTCGGTCTGGCCCAGCTGCGTATAGACTTCGGCGACCACTTCGCCCTTGAAGAAGCGCTTGAAGCCCGCGAGCGCGTCGCGCCCGGCCGGATAGTTCGGCGCCATGATGTAGGCGCGTTTGACGCCGGCATTGGTCATATGCTGGCCCATGGCTTCGTGCGTGTTGTCGTTCTGCCAGGAGGCCGAGAAGAAGTTCGGGTGGCAGTCCTTGCCCGCAAGCTCCGAGGGGCCCGCATTGCCCGACACCAGGAACACGCCGCGCCGTTCCTTGAGCACCGTGTCCGACAGCGCCAGCATGATGTTCGAGAAGATCACGCCGGTGACGATGTCCACGCGGTCGCGCTGCACCATGCGTTCGGCCAGCGCCTTGCCGGCATCGGGGCGGAACTGGTCGTCGCCGACAATAAGTTCGGTGGGAACCCCGCCCAAGCGGCCGCCCGCATGGCGGATCGCGAGATTGAAACCGTCGAGCATGTCGCGGCCCAGGCCCGCATTGGGACCCGATTGCGTGGTGATGAGGCCGATTTTCACGCCCTGTTGGGCGCTGGCGGGCGGTGCCAGAACGGCAGTGGCCGTCACGGCCAGCGCGGCGAGAACGAATTTGAGTTTCATGTGTCTGCTCCCTGTTTTTTGGTTCGTGGCTGGAGTTTCGCAGGCGAAGCGGGGGGCGGCAAGGCTAGGTTTTCGGCGCCTCGCGCAGTTTGAAGCGCTGCACTTTGCCGGTTTCGGTGCGCGGCAAGGCGTCCAGGAACGCGATCGCGCGCGGGTATTTGTAGGGCGCGATCGTCGCTTTGACGTAGTCCTGCAATTCTTTGACGGTCGCAGGATCCGCGTGTCTGGCGTCGCGCAGCACGACATAGGCTTTGACGATCGTGCCGCGATCGGCGTCGGGCACGCCCACGACCGCGCATTCGCGCACTTTGGGATGGTCGATCAGCACGCTTTCGACCTCGGGACCCGACACATTGTAGCCCGCCGTCACGATCATGTCGTCGGTGCGCGCCTGGTACCAAAAATAGCCGTTTTCGTCCATTTTGTAGGCGTCGCCCGTCAGGTTCCAGCCGTTCTGCACGTATTTGGCTTGGCGTTCGGAATCGTCGAGATAGCGGCAGCCCGTGGGGCCGCGCACCGCCAAGCGGCCGACTTCGCCGGGCGGCAACGCCTGGCCGCGGTCGTCGACGATGCGCGCGGCGTAGCCCGGAATGGCGCGGCCCGTCGCACCCGCGATCATGTCCTCGGGTGCTGCGGCGACGAAAATATGCAGCAACTCGGTCGCGCCCAAGCCGTCGATCAGCTTGATGCCCGAAAAACGCTGCCACAATTCGAACGTCGCTTTGGGCAGATGTTCGCCCGCCGACACGCCCTTTTTCAGCGTCGCGAACGCGTCGGCGGGCGCGGCATCGGCCATCAAACGATAGGCGGTCGGGGCGGTGAACAGGATCGTGGCCTTGCCGTCCGAAACGATCTGCGGCAAGGCGTCGGGCGAGGCGCGCTCGGCCAGCAGCGTGGACGCGCCATAGCGCATCGGAAACGCCACCAGCCCGCCAAGCCCGAACGTGAAGGCGAGCGGCGGCGAGCCCGTGAAAATGTCGTCCGGCACGGGTTTCAGCACGTAGCGCGGGAACGCGTCGCAGATCGCCATCACGTCGCGATGGAAATGCATCGTGCCCTTGGCGGGTCCCGTGGTGCCGGACGTAAACGCGATCAGCGCCACGTCGTCGGCCGAAGTCGAGCAGTTTTCGAACGTTTCGGGCATTGCGGCCGCGCGTTTTTCGAGCGAGTCGGCGGCATCGCTGTTGAAATAGACGATGTCGCGGCAGATCGGCTCGGCCGCTTTGGCCTTCTCCATATCCTCCGCCAGGCGCGCGTCGCACAGCGCCAGCGCCACGCGCGCTTTTTGCAGGATGTAGGTCAGTTCCTTCGCGCGCAGCAGCGGCATGGTCGCGACCGCAATGCCGCCGGCCTTCAGCACGGCAAACCAGCATGCGACCATCTGCGGATTGTTGGCCGCGCGCAGCAGCACCCGGTTGCCGGGCACAAGGCCGCAATCGCGCACCAGCACGTTGGCGATGCGGTTGGCGCGCGCCAGCAAGTCGCGATAGGTCCAAACATCCTTGCCGAAGCGGATGCAGGGCCGCTCGCCCCAGCCGCGCGCGACGGCCCGGTCGAGCAATTCCGCGCCCGCATTCAAACGCGGCGGGTAGTAGAGTTCGGGCAACGCAAAGAACATTTCCGGCCACGCCGATTGCGGCGGCAAATGCATGCGCGCGAAATCGTCCCGATGCGCCGATTCAAACATGGGCAGTCCCTGCCGTGTGGAAGTTCGCGATCGCGGGATCGACCGACACCACGTTGGAGGGAACGCTGTGGCGGCCGTTTTCGTCGTAGGCGGTGACGTAGTAGCTGTAGCCAAGTCCGCCCAGCGCCAGCTTGTCGGCGTATTTGGCGCTCTTCACCGCCTCGACGATGCTGGCGGTGCCGCCCGCTTCCGCGCGGTGGATGTCGTAGCCCGCGATTTTCCCCTGCGCTTTTTTCCACGCAAGGCGCACGACGCCGCGCTCGAGCGTGGCCGTAAGGTCGGCCGAACCGTCGGGCCATAGCGGGGCGGGGCGCGTCGGATCGTCGAGCGGGGCTTGCGTCAGGCCCTTGGGCCACAGGAAACAGCTCACGAGCTTGAAATTCTCGTCGAGCTGCTTGCACACGTTGCAATAGATGCAGCGCAAAATCGCGTCGCTGCGCCCGGCCGCGACTTTGCGCACCCAGTCGGGATCGGCCAGCAGCTGGCGCGCCATGCCGATCATGTCGGCCTGGCCGGTCGCGAGCAGGCGCTCGGCATCGCCCGGATCGCTGATCTTGCCGACCGAGGCGACGGGCACGTCGAAGCCGTGCTTGTTGATGTACGCCTTGATGCCCGCCGCCAGATGCGCGTGCGGCAAGGGCGGATACGCGTCGCCCGGCATGCAGCGGTCGCCCGAATAGCCGGTATAGGGATAGAGCGGCGCGCCTTCCTTGTGCACGGCGTCTTCGAACTTGCCGCCGACGGACAGCGAGATGTAATCGACGCCCAGCTGCGCCATGCGAAGTGCTATGCGCTGGCTGTCGGGCAGGGCGTAGCCGTCTTTGATCGCTTCTTCGGCCAGAAAGCGCACGCCCACGGGCCAGTCGTTTCCGACCGTCTGGCGCACGCGCGCCATCACGCGCCCGAACAGATGCAAGCGCCCTTCGAGCGTGCGGCCGTCATATTCGTCGCGCCGGGGGTTGCGCCGGGAGAGGAACGACGACAGCGTGTAGGCGTGGGCCGAGTGCAGTTCGACGCCGTCATAGCCCGCCTCTCTCGCGCGCGCGGCGGCCGTGCCGAACGCCTCGACGATGCCGTCGATTTCGCGCGTGCCCAGCATGTCGATCGTCTGGCGCCAGCCCGAGCGCGCGACCTTCATGAAATGGATGATCTGCGGCACGATTTTGGAAGGCCCGGCATCGTGAACGCGTTTGACCAAATCGCGATGCCCGGCGACAAAATCATCGCGCGAGAGGCGCAGCAACGGCCCGGATTTCGATTCGTGTACGGCCGTGGCCTCGACCACGATCAGCCCGACATGGCCGATCGCGTAGCGCACGTAGCGCTCGACGATGCCGTCGTTGACGAAACCGTCTTCGCCCGACAGGCGCGTGACCATGGCGGGCACCAGCGTGCGGTTGGGGATCGTCATCGTGCCGATGCGCAAGGGCTCGAGCAGTTTCATGGCGCCGCGTCCTTCTCGAAGGCGGCCAGCGTCTGGCCCGCGATCACGAGTTTCTGGATCTCGCTCGTCCCTTCGTAGATGCGCAGCGCCCGCACCTCGCGATAGAGCCGCTCGACGACGTTGCCGCTGACCACGCCCTGGCCGCCATGGAGCTGCACGGCGCGGTCGGCGGCGCGCTGCGCCATTTCGGTCGCATAGAATTTCGCCATCGAGGCTTCGCGCGTGACGCGCACGCCCTGCACGTCCTTGGTCCAGGCGGCGCGATAGACGAGCAGCGCTGCCGCGTCGATTTCCGTCGCCATGTCGGCCAAGGCCGCTTGCGTGAGCTGGAAATCGGCGAGTTTGCTGCCGAACGCCTCGCGCTGCTTCGAATAAGCGAGCGCTTCGTCGAGCGCGCGGCGCGCGAAGCCGAGCGCCGCCGCCGCCACGGTCGACCGGAAAATATCGAGCGTGGACATGGCGATTTTGAACCCGTCGCCGGCATTGCCCAGAAGCGCATCGCCCGCCACATACGCGTTGTCGAAGCGCAACGTCGCCAGCGGATGCGGCGCGATCGTCTCGATGCGCGCCTCGATCGTCATGCCCGGCTGGTCGGCCGCGACGACGAAGGCGGAAAGGCCCTTGGCGCCGGGCGCTTCGCCGGTGCGCGCGAACACGATGTAGTGGCCGGCAATGCCGCCGTTCGAAATCCACGTCTTGCGGCCGTCGAGCACGAAGCCGTTGCCGCTGCGCGTTGCGGTCATGCGCAAGGCCGACGCGTCGGATCCGCCCTCGGGTTCCGAGAGCGCGAAGGCGGCGAGGCTCTCGCCCGTGCGCACGCGCGGCAGATACGCGCGCTTTTGCGCCGCGCTGCCGAACAGCAAAATCGGCCCGGTGCCGAGCCCCTGCATCGCGAAAGCGAAGTCGGCAAGGCCCGAATGGTAGGCCAGATGCTCGCGCGCCAGGCACAGGCTGCGCACATCGTGTTTGTCGTCGGGCACGGCGATGTCGAGCAAACCCGCCTGCGCCAGGGCGCTCGCGAACATCTTGGTCAGCGCATCGGGATCGCCATGATCGTGCGCCCGGGGCTCGACCGCGCTGCGCCCGAACGCCTGCAGGCGTCCGGCGAGCGCGCGATGGCGCTCGTCGAAAAACGGCCAGGCGAGGAACGAACGGTCGGCCATCAATTGCCCTCGAAGACGGGTTTTTGCTTGGCGACAAACGCGCGGTAGGCACGCTCGAAATCGCCCGTCTGCATGCAGATCGCCTGCGCCTGCGCCTCGGCCTCGATGGCTTGCGAGACGCCCATGTTCCATTGATGGTCGAGCGCGGTCTTGGTCATCGCATGCGCGAATGTGGGGCCCGCCGCGATTTCGCCGACAAACGCCTGCGCTTCGGCCAACAAAGTTTCGGGCGCGCACAGCTGGTTGAAGAAACCCCAGCGCTCGCCTTCGGCCCCCGACATGCTGCGCCCGGTGAAAAGCAATTCGGCCGCGCGGCCCTGGCCCACGATGCGCGGCAAGATGCTGCAAGCGCCCATGTCGCAGCCTGCAAGGCCCACGCGCACGAACAGATAGGCCACCTTCGCGCGCTCGGTCCCGAAGCGCAGATCGGCCGCCATCGCGATGGCGCCGCCAGCGCCCACGCACACGCCGTCGATGGCCGCCACCACCGTTTGCGGGCAGGCGCGGATCGCGCGCACAAGATCTCCCGTGAGACGCGTGAAACGCAGCAGGTCGGGCATTTCCATGCCCACGAGCGGGCCGATGATTTCGTGCACGTCGCCGCCCGAACAGAAATTGCCGCCGGCCCCCGCGATCGCCACGGCTTTGATGTCGCGGCTGTCGGCCAGATTGCGGAACAGATCGCGCAATTCGGCGTAGCTTTCGAAGGTCAGCGGATTTTTGCGCTCGGGCCGGTTCAAGGTCACGGTCGCGACTTTGCCCGCGACCGACCAGGCGAAATGCTTCGGCTTGAAGGCGGCGGCGTCGAACACGGGAAGAGTCATGGGGCGGCTCCGGCGGCGGAAATTTTCAGTTTGGCGAGCAGGGCCAGCAGGCGCTTGAGCTCGCTCTCGTCGAGCGCGGCGAACGCGCCGTCGATCCAGCTTTCGTGCGTGGGCAGCATCGCTTCGAACGCCTGCAAACCCTTGGCGGTGAGCTTGACGCGCGCCGACCGGCGGTCTTTGGATTGCGCCTGGCGGACGACCAGCTTGTCGGCGACGAGCGCGTCGACCAGCCCGGTCACGTTGCCCGCCGACACCATCATGCGCTGCGAAAGCGCGCCCATCGTGATGCCGCTGTCCTCGCCCTCGCGTTGCGCGCGCGCAAGCTGCGAGAGCACGTCGAAGCGCGGCAGCGTGATGTCGAAACTCTCGCGCAGGCCCAAGCGCACGCGCTTTTCGACCAGATTGGCGCAGGTTAGCAAGCGCAGCCAGGCGCGCAATTGCAGATGCCGCGAGGATTCGAGGCCGCGCTCGCGATCCATCGCCGGCCTCACAATTCGCCGGCCGCAACGGGCAAGACCGTGCCCGTGACGCTCGCCGCTGCCGCCGAACACAGGTAGGAGACGGCGGCGGCCACTTCGTCGGGCGCAATCAAGCGGCCCATCGGATTGGCGGCGGCGTATTTTTCTTTGATGCTCCGGGCGCTTGCCCCCGTGCGCGCGGCGACGTCCGCGGCGGCGGCTTCCAGCATGGGCGTGTCGGCAAATCCCGGACACACGGCATTGACCGTCACGCCCGTCGCGGCAAGCTCGACGCCCAGCGCCCGCGTGAGGCCGACCAGCCCGTGTTTGGCCGCCACATAGGCCGACACGTAAGGATAGCCTTTGAGCCCGGCGGTGGACGCGACGTTCACAATGCGCCCCCAGCCGCGCTCGACCATGCCGGGCACGGCGAGGCGCGTGGCGCCGTAGGCGCTCGTGAGGTTTAGCGCCAGCATACGCGCCCACAGATCGGGGCCGGTCTTGGCAAAGCGCGCGGTTTGCGCGCCGCCCGCATTGTTGACCAGAATATCGACCGGCTGGCGCGCCTGGGCTTTGGCGAAAGCCTGCGCCAACGCGTCCGCATCGGTTACGTCGCACGCGCTGGCGTCGCCCGCAATTTCGTCGGCCAGAATTTGCAGAGCCTCGGGGTCCCGCGCCAACAGCGTCACATGCGCGCCTTGCGCTGCCAGATTGCGCGCGATCGCCGCACCGATGCCGCGCGACGCGCCCGTCACCAACGCGTGACGGCCGACAAACAATGCCGGTTTAGACGGGGCGGGTGCGGCAGACGAGGAGCGCATGCGAGACCTCGCGAGGAAGATACTTTAAGCCTAAAGTATCTCCGGCCGCGCGGCAAGCGCCATCAATCGGGATCGAGTCTGGCGAGAAAGCCGTTGCGCGCGTCGGTCAGGACATGGACGCGGCCCCGGGAATCCACGCGCACGTCGCGGATGCGCGACCCCAGTTCGGCCAGCAGCCGTTCCTGGTGGCTGGTGCCGTCGGGGCGCAATTCCACGCGATAGAGCGCGCGGCTGACCAGTCCGCCGACCAGGAAGGAGCCGTTCCAGCCTGGAAACGCGGCCCCCTGGTAGCGCACGAGCCCCGAGGGCGCGATCGACGGCGTCCAGACGACCGGCGCATCGGCATAGCCCGGCCGCGAGGTCGCCTCGCCGATCGGCGTGCCGATGCCGTAATTGCGGCTGAAGGTGACGATCGGCCAGCCGTAATTCTGCCCGCGCTCCAGCCGGTTGAGCTCGTCGCCGCCTTGCGCCCCGTGGTCGCCGCCCCACAGCGCGCCTGCCGCATCGAAGGCGAGGCCCTGGGTGTTGCGGATGCCGAGCGCAAAAATCTCGGGCCGGATATCGGCGCGCCCGATAAACGGATTGTCGCTCGGCACCTTGCCGTCGGGCTCGAGGCGGATCAGCTTGCCGTTGAGATCGCGCGCGTCCTGGGAGCGCCGCTCCTCGCCGCGATCGCCGGTGGTGAGATAGATTTTGCCGTCGCGCCCGAAGGCGATGCGCCCGCCAAAATGCCGCCCCGACGTGCCGACGGGCGCCGCATCGAACAGGGTCTCGACATTCTCGAGGCCGTTGGCGCCCAAGCGCCCGCGCGCCAGGCGCGTCAAGGCGCCGTTGGCGACCGGTGCCGCGTAGCTGAAATAGACGAGCCGATTGGCGGCAAAATCGGGATGCAAAGCAAGGTCGAACAGGCCGCCCTGGCCGTTCGCCCAGACCGGCGGAATGCCGGCGAGCGGCGTCGGCGCCAGCACGCCGTTTTCGACCACGCGCAGGCGCCCGGGCCGCTCCGTCACCAGAATGCGGCCGTCGGGCAAAAACGCCAGCGCCCAGGGATTCTCAAGACCCTCGGCGAGGCGCACCACACGGTAGTTCGCTTTTTCGGACGAGACTTGCGCGGCAGCGGGCAGGGCGGCCAGCGGCAGCAAGGCCAGCACAAGCGCGAAACGAAAATTGCCCATGGCGACCTACCGCGGACCCGGTTTGCCGTCTTCGACCCACCGCATGAACGTGAACGTGTAGTCGCGCGCACCCGTTCGCGGCAGGTGGCACGCAAAACAGGGCTGCATATTGACGCCGGGCCGTTTGGCGCCGTCGGGCGTGTAGGACGCGTATTCCCATTCGCCGTTGCGCCGGTCGGCGGGATATTCCGCGCCCCAGCCTGCGCGTTTTTCCATGACCGCGATCGCCAGGGTTTGGGTCCCCAGCACCATGCGGCCTTTGGCGTCGCGCTGGGCCTTCCCGTCGGGGCCCGGCACCGCCGCGCGGTCTTCCATGACCAGAACGGTATTGGCGGGGGCGGGCGCGCCCGCGCGGGCGGCAGCCGCAGCCTCGGGGTTCACGTACATTATGCGCACCTGGTTGGGCGTGCGGTCCGGCCGCTCGATTTCGGTGTAGACGACGAAGCGCTGGCGCCAGTCGGCCGGCAGCTCGACTTTCTCGGGACCCGCAAGGGCCGGGAAATTCGTTGCGGCGAGCAGGCCAACGGCGAAAGCTGCGGGGCGCATGGTCTTCTCCCTAGCGTACAGTGACGACAAGCTGCATGTCGGCGTGCGGCACGCATTCCACGCGGAACGTGCCGGCGAGCGCAAGCCTGATTTCGCGGTTTTCGGCCGGGCGTTGCGGTCCAAGGTCGACGCCGAAGCCGCGCGTGGGCACGAATACCGTGTGCGATTCGCCGTCGTCATTGACGAACAGCAGCGTGTCGCCGACGCGCGCATCGACGCGCGCGGGCGAATAGACCGATCCCAGCATCGTCACGCGGTGAACGACAGGGGCCGGCGGCGGCGCCACCGCGCAGGCGCCCAACGCGAGCGCGAAGCCCAGCGCAGCCGGATACAGTCGATCCATTTTTTGGCCCTCTCCTCGCTTGTTTTTAGTTGCATCGGGCGCCGCTCAGTCCGGCACGCCGTCGCAGGGCACGTTGCCGACCAGAAAATGGCGTGCCATGCCGTCGGCGTCGGCCATCGGCAGGACCAGCCGGTCCCAATAGCGCACGCCGACGCTCACGGGCGGCACGTGGCGCGAAAACAGCGCTTCCCGGCGCGCCGACACGGCGGCGTACTGCACCCGGTAAAACAGGCCGATGGCCGGGTGCGTCGGGATGTCGCGCGTGCGCTTGCCGGTCATATCGAACCCCGAGCGCTCGGCGATGCGCGAGCCGTAAAGACGGTAGCGAAAATCGTCCTCGCCGTCGATCGCCTCGAGCAGCATGACGTTGCCGAGCGCCGGTCGCATGTCGAGCGGTTCGACGCGATCGACGGGCGGCAGGTCGCCGCCACATTGCGCGCGCAAGCCCCGCCAATAGTCCGCCAGAAACGCAAGCGGCGGTTCGCGCACGCCCGATCGCGGCGGATCCCATGCCAGCTCCGATGCCGAGAGGCCGTTCGCCGCCATGACGCGCCTCAGGGGCTGGAAGTCGCCCGCGATCGCGGCATCGATCAGGCGCGCCTCTTCGCTCACGCCGCCATCCCCCACGCGTCGAGCAGGATGCGCCGTTTGGTGTCCATTTCGGCCAGCAACGCGCGGCCCTCGGGTCCGCCGTCGCCTTTCATGTTTTCGTGCGCGATGAGGCGCAGCGCGCCGATATTCGCCTGCAGCACGGCCTTGAGCTGCTGGGCATCGCGATTGCGGCGCGGAAACTCGTCGCGTACCGGGCGCAGCAGCGCGCACAGCACGCCCGCAAGGTCGGTCGCCAGCGCGTAGTCGAACGACCCGGCCTGGCCTTTGAGGTCGTGCGCCTTCTTGAACAGCGCGTCCCAAATGTCGCGGTTGTTCCAGTCGCTGCCCAGCAGCAGTGCCAGGCCCCGCGACAGATCTTCGCAGTCCGCGCGCAGCACGTCGCAATAGGCGTCCGCCAGGGTCGCCAGATTGCCGCTGGCCGCCGCGATCGCTTTGGCGGCGGCATTCCGGTCGGCCGGCGCGACGTGCTTGGCGCGCTGGATGACCGCTTCGAGGCGCGCCCACAGCTGCGCCGCCGCGATCGGCTTCACCACATAGGCATCGACGCCGGCCGCGCGCGCGTCGAGCACGTTGCGCATCTCGGCCTGCGCCGTCAGCATCAGGATCGGCGTTTTGCGCAGCTCGACCAGCTTGTGGTCGCGCACGCTCTGCACGAACGCAAGGCCGTCCATCGGCGCCATCAGCCAGTCGCAGACGACGGCGTCGTAGGGGCGCTGGGGCAGTTTGACCAGCGCGTCTTCGCCGTCGGTCGCTGTCGCGACTTCGAGCACGCCGAAGCTGTTCAGGATGCTTTTGACGATCGTGCGCATCTGCGGATTGTCGTCGACGACCAGAATGTTCAGCGCGCGCGGATCGAATGCCGGTCCCGGGGACATCGTCTAGCCTTGTTTTGTCTGCTCGCGCAGGTTCGCCGTTATGGCGGCGAGCCCTTGGCGCGCCGCATCGCCTGCGGGCGCGGGCGCAGGCTGCGCCATGTCATGCGACGAAAGCGGCTTGGATGCAACCCCCGTCGCGCGCAGCAGTGCTGCCGCAAGCGCGTCGGGCCGGATCGGTTTGGCGACGTAGTCGTCCATGCCTGCCGCCAGGTATTTTTCGCGGTCGCCGCGCATCGCGTTGGCGGTCTGGGCGACGATGGGCACGCGGCCCTGTTTGCCGGGCAGCGTGCGGATCCAGCGCGTGGCCTCCACGCCGTCGATTTCGGGCATCTGGGCGTCCATCAGGATCACGTCGTAAAGACGGCGTTTGGCCGCCTGGATCGCCTGGGCGCCGTCATGCGCGAAGGTGCAGCGATGCCCCATGCGCGCCAGCAATTCGCCCGCCACCAGCCGGTTCACCTCGTTGTCCTCGGCAACCAGAATGTCGAGCGACCGCTCCGGCGCCGATCGCAGCGCGAGGGCAGAGTCGGCGCGGGCGAGCGTGTGCGGCACCGGCGCAAAGGGCATCGCCAGTTCGAAGACCGAGCCTTTGCCGAGCGTCGTGCGCACGCCAAGTTCGCCGCCCATCAGGCGCGCAAGCTCGCGCGAAATCGCCAGCCCCAAGCCCGAGCCGCCGAATCGGCGCGAGATCGACGCGTCGGCCTGGCTGAAGCGGTCGAACAAAAAGGGCAGCGCGTCCTGGGCGATGCCGATGCCCGTATCGGCGACCGACAGCAGCAAGGTGTCGGGGGCTGCGCCCGCCGTCAGACGCACGTCGATATGGCCGTGTTCGGTGAATTTGACGGCGTTGCCGAGCAGATTGAGCAGCACCTGGCGAAAGCGCGTCGGGTCGCCCAGAATCGCGGTCGGCAGATCGGGCGCGATATCGGCGTCGATCTGCAGCCGCTTTTTTTCGGCCGCGACCGACATCAGCGCGACCGTTTGCCGGACGATTTCGCCCGGTTCGAACGGCACGTTTTCGAGCGTCATGTCGCCGGTTTCGAGGCGCGAATAGTCCAGAATGGCGTCGATGATGGCCAGCAGGCCGCTGGCCGAACGGTTGGCGACCTCGACATAGCCGCGCTGGCGCGAATCCAGCGGCGTTTCGGCCAGCAATTCGACCATGCCGAGCATGCCGTTCATCGGCGTGCGGATCTCGTGGCTCATCGTGGCAAGGAAACGCGATTTGGCGTGGCTCGCCTGTTCTGCCGCACGCTTGGCGCGCGCCAGTTCGTCGGCCGCGCGCCGCGATTTGGTCACGTCGCGATAGATCGAGACGATCTGGCCGTTGCCCGAGACGGTCTCGTTGACCTCGTAGAACACGCCGTTGTCGCGGCGAATTTCGAACGGGCCGCTGGGGTTGCGCCGCCCGGCGATGCGCCGTTCGGCGTGGCGGCGAATTTCCTCGTCGCTGCCGCCGGGCAGCGCGCGCTTTGCGGCCCAGTAAGCGAGTTCGGCGAACGGCGCGCCGGGCCTGGCGAAATCGACCGTCAGTTCGCGGAATTTCCGGTTGAAGGCGACCAGGCGGTCGTCGGCGTCGTAGAGCGCGAAACCCTCTTCGATCGCGTCGAGCGCGCTGTCGAGCGTGGCTTTGGACTGTTCGGCGGCGGCGCGCAGCGTCTCGATGTCGGTAAGGTCGAGCAGCGTCGCGAACACGCGCGAGACCGAGCCGTCGGCGCGCCGGTCGACGCGAAAATCCTCGCGCACGAACCGCACGTCGCCCGACTTCAGCCGCACGCGGTAGCGCCGCCGTCCCGTCGACTCGCCGACCAGCATCAGGTCGTTTCGCGTCGCGCGATCCTCGGGGTGCAGAGCCGCCAGAAAATTCTCGAATGTCGCCTCGATTTCGGGACCCAGGCCCCAGATTTGCCGCGCGCGCGGCGACCAATATTGTTCGTTCGTCGTCTGGTCGATGTCCCACCAGCCCATCGCGGCCGTTTCGAGCGCCATTTCGAGCCGTTCGCGCGTGTGCTCGAGTTCGTCGAGCAAGCCCTTTTGCGCCACGACCGCCAGGCGCAGCTGGCGCTCGGCTTCCATTTGGGCGCTGACCTCGCGCGCGGCGCCGCGATAGCCGACGAATTTGCCCGACGCGTCGTGCAGCGGCTTGCCCGACACCGCGAGCCAGAACCCGTCTTCCCCCGGCACCCGCATTTTGTAGACGAAGTCGCGGAACGGTTCGTGCCGTTCCAGCGTTTCCATGTGCGCGCGCATGGCCGGATCGCTGCGCAGCGCCTCGTCGCCCAGATCCCAGCGCCGCTTGCCGATGCGCGTGGCGGGGTCGATGCCCAGCCGCCGGATGCCGTCCGACATGTAGGTGAAGACGTGGTCCGCGTCGGTTTCCCACAGCCAGTCGGACGAGGCTTCGGCAAAATCGCGCAGCCGCTTGTCGTGCGTCTGGGCCGCGCGCGCGCGGTCCGCCTCGTCGTAGGCGGCGCTGACCGCGTCGAGCAGCCGGTCCAAATCGAGCGCGCCGTTCGCGCCGACGGATGCGGCAAGCAGCTGGCGTTGCAAGTGGGGATGCCTGTCTGCCATTGGCGCTCGCGGCGCGTCCGATCCGAAGGAGAAAATGCGCTTATCGTCGGCAACAAACGACAGGCCGAGCTGTCCGACCCAACATACAGCCCATGTCGCCATAAAAAAAGGCCCCGCCGCGAGGCGGGGCCTTTCGACGCGCTGCCAGTTGGAAGGGCTTAGCGGAACAGACCCAACAGCACTGTGGGCTGCTGGTTGGCGATCGACAGCGACTGGATGCCGAGCTGCTGGCGCACCTGCTGGGCCTGCACCTGGGCCGAAGCCTTGCCGATATCGGCATCCACGATGGCGCCAAGACCGGTCGTGGTCGCGTCGACGATCGCGTTGACGAACCCCGACTGCAACGTCAACGAGCGCGTTTCCGACGCGTTGGCGCCGAGCGAGGTTGCCACCGCCTGCTGGAAGGTCGACAGGGCGTTGAGCCCGGCCGCGGCGTCCGAGGCAGTGGCGGCAAGGTTCGCGGTCGCGGCGAACGTGTTGAACGCCGCATCGACCGTCGATTGCGCGGTCAGCGTCAGCACGGTCGCGTTGGTGTCGGCCAGGAAGGTCTTGGCCGAGGAACCGGCCGAGATCAGGTTGGTGCCGTTGTAGTTCGCCTGGCTGATGAAGTTCGCGACTTGCGAGGTCAGCGCGTTGAAGTCGGCGTTGTAGATCGTGCGCTGGCCGGCGGTGATCGATCCGTCGGCAAGCTGCGTGATCTTGGCTTGCAGGTTGCCGATCAGGTTCGACACGTTGGTCAGCGCGGCCTGGGTGACTGTCCCGATGCCGACGCCGTTGGCGAGCGACGATTGGATGGCCGTGTAGGCTTGCAGGTTGCCGCGAATGCCCTGGGCAACCGAGAAGGTCGACGCATCGTCCGCCGCGTCGGCCACGCGATAGCCCGTTTGGACCTGCTTCGAGGCGACGTTCAGCGCGGTTTGGGTCGTGCGCAGCGAGGCCAAAGCCACAAATGCGCCGACGTTCGTGTTCACGGAGTTTGACATAGTGCGGTCCCTTTCTGGATAAAACGCGCTTCGACTTCTGTCGAAACTCAGTACGAACAGTGCATCGACACGAAGGTTGGACCCCCCGCACCGAATGCGCGTGTCTCCACACCCATTCGCAGCAAAGCACCCCAAGTATACGAAAATCTAATCGCAATGCAAGTATTTGATTCCACACAATAAATAATTTAATTTAGAAAAAATTAACTTAAATTTGATTGATAGCGATCAGGACTGGGGAGATAGACGGTCGACGAATGCGTCGCCAATTCCGCCAATGGACGCTAGATTGACGTCAGAGCAACGAAAGCCGGGGCAGGGCGCACGGGATGAGCGATTCGGCCGCGCCGCAGCGCGCTTCTGGGAACGTCCAAGCGCTGCTGGATGCTGGCTTTCGACACCATCAGGCGGGCCAATTGGCCGAAGCCGAGGGCCTGTATCGCAAGGTGCTGGCGGCCGATCCGCGCAATGCCAATGCTCTGCATTTGCTGGGCTTGATTGCCCAGCAGGCCGGGCGCAACGACATCGCGTGCGACTTGATCGGCAAGGCGATCGGCATCGACGCGACGGCGGCGGCGTTCCACTCCAATCTGGCAATCGCGCTCAAAGATCTCGGGCGCTTCGACGAAGCGATCGCCGCGTGCAACGCCGCCCTTCGCCTGAAGCCCGATTTTGTCGAGGCGTACGCCAATCTTGGCATCGCGCAAAAAGAGCTTGGCCGCCTCGACGCGGCCGTCGGCGCCTTCAATGCCGCCCTTCGCATCAAGCCGGACTATGCCGAGGCGTATTCCAACCTTGGCAATGTTTTGAGCGCGCTCGGACGCTTCGACGACGCGATCGCCGCCTACAACGCGGCGCTTCGCCTGAAGCCGACCTATGCGGAGGCCTATTCCAATCTCGGCAATGCGCTCTCGGAGCTTGGGCATCTGGCGGCGGCGGCCGCCGCCCTCGATACCGCCATCCGTCTCAAGCCGGATTTGGCGGCCGCGCATTTCAGCAGGCTCAGCCTGTCGAACTACGATCCTGCCGTTGGCCCCGACGCGCGCCGCGCGCTGCACGCCGCGTGGGCTGCGGCCTTCGCCGACCCGCTTTTGCCGCACCCGCTTGTCCATGCCAACATGCGCGATCCCGCCAAGCGCTTGAAAATCGGCTATGTGTCGCCCGATTTTCGCGCCCATTCGGTGGTGCCGTTCGTCGAGCCGCTGCTGCGCCACCACGACCGGCGCAATGTCGAGATCTACGCCTATTCGTCGGTCAAAACGCCCGACGCCGAGACCGCGCGGCTTCAGGCGATGGCCGATGTCTGGCGCCCGATCCGCGCTCTCGACGACGAAGCGGCCGCAGCGCTCGTGCGCGCCGACGGAATCGACGTGCTGGTCGATCTGGCCGGACACACGTCGGGCAACCGTCTGGGCGTGTTCGCGCGCAAGCCCGCCCCGGTGCAGGCCACATGGCTCGGCTATTGTACGACCACCGGTATGCAAGCGATCGACTGGTTCCTGTCGGACGCCGCGATCGTGCCCGCGGGCGCCGAGAGCGCCTTCGTCGAAGGGGTTTGGCGCCTGCCGCACGCCTATGCGTTCGCGCCGCAAGTCGGGTTGCCGGACGCCATGCCCGCCCCCGCATCGGCGAACGGTTTTGTCACGTTCGGACATTTCGGGCGCCTGGCGCGCGTCACAGACGCGGTGCTGGGCGTTTGGGCGCGCATTTTGGCCGAGCTGCCGGATGCGCGGCTGGCGCTCAATACGCTGACGCTGCAGGATGCCGGCATGCGCACGCGCACGGCCGAGCGTTTTGCCCGCGCCGGCGGCGACACGTCGCGGCTCGATCTATGGGCAACCCGCCCCCAGCCCGCGACGTGGGACGCCTACGGGCGGATCGACATCGCTTTGGATCCGTTTCCCTTCAATGCCGGGGCGACGACGTTCGAAGCCCTGTGGCTGGGCGTGCCGGTCGTAACGTTGCGCGCAGCGCCGCCTTTGGGGCGGATGGGCGAGTCGATCCTGGCGGCGGCGGGGCTCCAAGATTGGGTCGCCGCCGATGCCGATGCCTATGTCGCGCGCGCGGTGGCCGCCGCCGCCGATCCGGCCGGATCGCGTGCGGGGCTGCGCATGCGTTTGGCGCGCTCGGCCCTGCTCGACGCCAAGGGCTTTGCCGCGAATTTCGAAGCCGACTTGCGCGGCATGTGGCGGCGCTGGTGCGAGCGCGCGCCGACGCGCTGACGCGCCGCCGGTTTCCCCCGTCGCACGGAAACGGGGACGGTCCGAAGACCGTCCCCGCCCCGCCGAAGGAAGGGACCGTATTTTGGTTTACCGGAACAGACCCAACAGCACCGAGGGCTGCTGGTTGGCGATCGACAGCGACTGGATGCCGAGCTGCTGGCGAACCTGCAGCGCCTGCACCGAAGCCGAGGCTTTGCCGATATCGGCGTCCACGATGGCGCCGAGGCCGGTCGTGGTCGCGTCGACGATCGAGTTGATGAACGACGTCTGCAGCGTCAACGAGCGCGTTTCCGACGCGTTGGCGCCGAGCGACGTTGCGACCGCCTGCTGGAAGGTCGACAGGGCCGAAAGCCCGGCCGCCGCATCCGAAGCGGTGGCGACGATGTTCGCGGTCGCAGCGAAGGTGTTGAACGCCGCGTCGACCGAGGATTGCGCGCTCAGCGTCAGCACCGTCGCGTTGGTGTCGGCCAGGAAGGTCTTGGCCGAGGAACCCGCCGAGAGCAGGTTGGTGCCGTTGTAGTTCGCCTGGCTGATGAAGTTGGCGACCTGCGCCGTCAGCGCGTTGAAGTCGGCGGTGTAGATGTCGCGCTGGTTGGCGGTGATCGATCCGTCGGCAAGCTGCGTGATCTTGGCTTGCAGGTTGCCGATCAGGTTCGACACGTTCGTCAACGCAGCCTGCGTGACGCTGCCGATGCCGACGCCGTTGGCAAGCGACGCCTGGATGGCGCCATAGGCCTGCAGGTTGCCGCGAATGCCCTGGGCGACCGAGAAGGTCGAGGCATCGTCGGACGCGTCGGCCACGCGATAGCCGGTTTGCACCTGCTTCGAGGCAACGTTGAGTCCGACTTGGGTGGTGCGCAGCGACGCCAAAGCGACGTATGCACCAACATTGGTGTTGATGGAGTTCGACATAGGTTGGGTCCTTCCTTCTGGAATGGATGCATCAGCTTCTGCTGACAAGACGGACCATAGCCCAGCGTTCTGCGGAAGTCACTACAATTTTATCCATCGGTTTTGGTGATGGACAGCCCGACGGGTCGGCTGGACGGCGCTTGGATTTTTCGCAAGCCTCTGATTATGATGCGTTTGTTATCGAATTGCGGGAAAAAATCTAGAGTCATGCTTAAAACGCATGGTAATTATGCGTTTTAAGCATGGTTGAGAATGAGGAAACGAGGCGGTTTGCCAGATTGACGGCGCTTTGCAACGCTTGTACGAGAAGCGCCCCGAGAGCCGGAACAGCGGCTGGCGCGCGGGCGTGGTGAAACTGGTAGACACGCGAGATTTAGGTTCTCGTGACGAAAGTCGTGGGGGTTCAAGTCCCTCCGCCCGCACCAGTCTTTCGCCCGCCCTGTGCCGAGCCGCAAATCTCTCCCTCCTTTTACGTTGGATGCCATGCAAGTCACCGAAACCCTGAATGACGGCCTCAAGCGCAGCTACAAGGTCGTCGTGTCGTCCGCCGACATCGCTGCCAAGGTCGAGCTCGAACTCGACGATCTGTCCAAGAAAGCCCGCTTGCCGGGCTTTCGTCCGGGCAAGGCGCCCAAGGGCGTGCTCAAGCAGCGCTACGGCCAGTCGGTCATGGGCGACGTGCTGCAGCGCGCGGTGCAGGATTCCTCGAACCAGGCGATCCTGGAGCGCGGGCTGAAACCTGCCATGCAGCCCAAGATCGAGCTCGTCGATTTTGCCGAGGGCAAGGACCTCGAATACAATCTTTCGGTCGAAGTGCTGCCCGAAATCGTGCCGGTCGATTTCAAGACGATCGAACTCGACCGCCTGAAAGCCGAACCCGGCGAGAGCGAGATCGCCAAGGCGCTCGACAGCCTCGCGCGCTCGCAAAAACAGACCAAAAAGATCGACGAAGACCGCCCCGCCAAAAGCGGCGACACGCTCGTCATCGACTTCGAAGGGTTTCTCGACGGCGTGGCGTTTGCGGGCGGCAAGGGCAGCGACCACGCGCTCGAACTGGGCTCCAACCAGTTCGTCGCGGGTTTCGAAGACCAGCTCGTCGGCAAGCGCGCGGGCGACGCGTGCGAGGTGAACATCGTGTTCCCCAGCGAATACGTTAACGACAAGCTCGCGGGCAAACCCGCCCTGTTCAAGGTCCAGGTCAAGGAACTGCGCGAGCCCGTGCCGCTCGAACAGAACGACGAATTCGCCAAGGGCCTGGGTTTCGACGATCTGGAAACGCTCAAAAAGGCCGTCAAGGACCAGCTCGCGCGCGAACTCGTGCGCCATTCGCGCGCGAAGATGAAGCGCCAGCTGCTCGACAAGCTGGCCGACAGCCACAGTTTCGACGTGCCGCCCAGCATGGTCGAACTCGAATTCAACCAAATCTGGGGCCAGGTCGAAGACGAGCGCAAGCGCGGCGTCGAAGACGCGGCCAACAAGGGCAAGTCGGACGACGAGCTGAAGGCCGAATACAAGGGGATCGCCGAGCGCCGCGTGCGCCTGGGCTTGCTGCTGGCCGAAGTGGGCCGCGCCAACAATGTCCAGGTCGGCCAGGAAGAAGTGAACCGGGCGCTTGGCGAACAGGCGCGCCGCTATCCGGGCCAGGAGCGCCAGGTCGTCGACTATTACCGCAACAACCCCGACGCGCTCGCCCAATTGCGTGCGCCGATTTTCGAGGAAAAGGTCGTCGACTTCATCGTCGAACTCGCCAAAGTCTCCGAAAAGGAAGTTTCGGCCGAAGAACTGACCAAGGAAGACGAAGCGGCCTGATCGGCCTTGCGTTCCAAAACGGCGGCCTTGCGCGGATTTGCGCGCGGCCGCCGTTTTATTTTCGCCGGATCACTTGATCGGCTGCGCCGTGCCAGCATAGATATAAGGAGAGGCCGGTCGCGCCGCGCGGATTTTTTTGGGGGGAGTTGCGAATGTCGTTCGATGTGCAGATGAACACGCTGGTGCCGATGGTCGTCGAGCAGACGGCGCGCGGCGAACGTTCTTTCGACATCTATTCCCGGCTGCTCAAAGAGCGCATCATTTTTCTGGTCGGGCCGGTCAATGACGGCATTTCGAGCCTGATCTGCGCCCAATTGCTGTTCCTGGAAAGCGAGAACCCGAAAAAGGACATCTCGCTCTACATCAACTCGCCGGGCGGCGTGGTCACCTCCGGGCTCGCGATCTACGACACGATGCAATATATCCGCCCCGACGTCGCGACCGTGTGCATCGGCCAGGCTTCGTCGATGGGCTCGCTGCTGATGTGCGCGGGCGCCAAGGGCAAGCGTTTTTCGCTGCCCAATTCGCGCATCATGGTCCACCAGCCCTCGGGCGGCGCGCAAGGCCAGGCGACCGACATCGAAATCCAGGCGCGCGAGATTTTGAGCCTGCGCAAGCGGCTCAACGAAATCTACGTCAAGCACACGGGCCAGCCGGTCGAGGCGATCGAAACCGCGCTCGAGCGCGACAAATTCATGACCCCCGACGAGGCCAAGGCGTTCGGCATCATCGACGAAGTGGTCGTCACCCGCCCGCCGCGCCCGGAAGAAAGCAAGGCGGCCTGACGCCGACTTGTCACGAACGGGCCGGGGTTCTATGTTTTCAAAGGGGGCAGGGGCGATTTGTGCCTCTGCCTCGGGTAGGACGGACCGGCGCCTGCGGTTGCCGCAGATGCCGGTGAGGGCTAACATCCAACCATGTCCGGATTCCCATGGGGGGAAGTGCCGGACGGAGCGGTGACGGAATGAACAAGTCCTCGGGCGATTCGAAGAACACGCTGTACTGCTCGTTTTGCGGCAAAAGCCAGCACGAGGTCCGCAAGCTGATCGCGGGCCCGACCGTATTCATCTGCGACGAATGCGTCGAACTGTGCATGGACATCATCCGCGAGGAGCACAAGACCACGCTGGTCAAGTCGCGCGACGGCGTGCCGACGCCCAAGGACATCTGCCAGGTGCTCGACGACTACGTGATCGGCCAGGACCATGCCAAGCGCGTGCTGTCGGTGGCCGTGCACAACCACTACAAGCGGCTGTCGCACGGCACCAAGGGCGCCGAAGTCGAAATCGCCAAATCCAACATCATGCTGGTCGGCCCCACGGGCTGCGGCAAGACGCTGCTGGCCCAGACGCTGGCGCGCATCATCGACGTGCCGTTCACGATGGCCGACGCCACCACGCTGACCGAAGCGGGCTATGTCGGCGAAGATGTCGAGAACATCATTTTGCGGCTGCTGCAGGCGGCCGACTACAATGTCGAACGCGCCCAGCGCGGCATCGTCTATATCGACGAGGTCGACAAGATCAGCCGCAAATCCGAAAACCCGTCGATCACGCGCGACGTGTCGGGCGAAGGCGTGCAGCAGGCCCTGCTCAAGATCATGGAAGGCACGGTCGCCTCGGTGCCGCCGCAAGGCGGGCGCAAGCATCCCCAACAGGAGTTCCTGCAGGTCGACACGACCAACATTCTGTTCATCTGCGGCGGCGCGTTTGCCGGCCTCGACAAGATCATCGCGGCGCGCTCGCGCGGCACCTCGATCGGCTTCGGCGCCGACGTGCGCGGACCCGACGAGCGCACCACGGGCGCGATCTTGAAGGATGTCGAGCCCGAAGATCTGCTGAAATTCGGCCTGATCCCGGAATTCATCGGCCGTCTGCCGGTCGTCGCCACGCTGACCGACCTGTCGGAAGACGCGCTGATCGACATTCTGCAGAAGCCCAAGAACGCGCTGGTCAAGCAGTACCAGCGCCTGTTCGACATGGAAGGCATCAAGCTCGCTTTCTCCGACGACGCGATGAAAGCGATCGCGCGCAAGGCGATCGCGCGCAAGACCGGGGCGCGCGGCCTGCGCTCGATCATGGAAGTGATTTTGCTCGACACGATGTTCGAACTGCCCGGCATGACCGGCATCGAAGAAGTCGTGATCAACAGCGAAGTCGTCGAAGGCCGCGCCAAGCCGTTGCACGTGCACGGCGAACGCCCGGCAGCCCAGGTCGGCACGTCGGCTTAGGGGCCGGGGCTTGACCGCTTCGCCGCCGCCGCCCAAATCATGAAAGGGCGGGCGGCCGATCCGGCACTCGGCGCTCGCAAGGCTACAAACGAGGAAAGTCGCAAGCGCATGGAAACCAAACGCGGCACGCTCTATCCGGTCCTTCCGTTGCGCGACATCGTGGTGTTCCCGCACATGATCGTGCCGCTCTTTGTCGGCCGCGAAAAATCGGTGCGCGCCCTCGAAGACGTGATGAAGGACGACAAGCAGATCCTGCTGGTCGCCCAGAAAAACGCGTCGCAGGACGATCCGCAGACCGCCGACATCTACGAAGTCGGCACCATCGGCACGGTGCTGCAGCTCCTCAAACTTCCCGACGGCACCGTCAAGGTGCTCGTCGAAGGCGGGGCGCGCGCGCGCGTCACGTCGTGGGGCGACAACCCGGCCTTTTTCCAGGCCTATGCCGAACCGATGCCCGACCGGGCCGGCACGGTCTCGGAGATGGAAGCGCTGGTGCGCACGGTCGTGGGCCAGTTCGAGCAGTATATCAAGCTCAACCGCAAGATTCCCCCCGAAGTGCTGGTGTCGGTCAACCAGATCGACGATCCGGGCAAGCTTGCCGACACGGTCGCCTCGCATTTGGCGCTCAAGATTCCCGAAAAGCAGGAACTGCTCGAACTCGACACGGTCGCCCAGCGGCTCGAAAAGATCTACGCCTCGATGGAAGGCGAGATCGGCGTGCTGCAGGTCGAAAAACGCATCCGCAACCGCGTCAAGCGGCAGATGGAGAAGACGCAGCGCGAGTACTATCTGAACGAGCAGATGAAGGCCATCCAGAAGGAACTGGGCGAAACCGACGACGGCAAGGACGAAGGCGCCGAAATCGAGGAGCGCATCAAGAAGACGAAGCTCTCCAAGGAAGCGCGCGACAAGGTCTATGCCGAGCTCAAGAAGCTCAAATCGATGAGCCCGATGTCGGCCGAAGCCACGGTCGTGCGCAACTACATGGACTGGATCCTGTCGATCCCGTGGAAGAAGCGCACCAAGGTCAAGCGCGACGTCAAGGCGGCGGGCAAGGTGCTCGACATCGACCATTACGGCCTCGAAAAGGTCAAGGAGCGCATCCTCGAATATCTGGCGGTGCAGGAACGCACGGTAAAATTGCGCGGGCCCATCCTGTGCCTCGTGGGGCCGCCCGGCGTGGGCAAGACCTCGCTCGGCAAGTCGATCGCCAAGGCGACGGGGCGCAATTTCGTGCGCATGTCGCTGGGCGGCGTGCGCGACGAAGCCGAAATCCGCGGCCATCGGCGCACCTATATCGGCTCCATGCCGGGCAAGATCGTCCAGGGCATGAAGAAGGCGAAATCGTCCAATCCGCTGTTCCTGCTCGACGAGATCGACAAGCTCGGCTCCGACTGGCGCGGCGATCCCTCGTCGGCGCTGCTCGAAGTGCTCGATCCCGAGCAGAACGCGACCTTCGCCGACCACTATCTGGAGGTCGACTACGACCTCTCGGACGTGATGTTCGTGACCACGGCGAACACGCTGCGCATGCCGCAGCCGCTGCTCGACCGCATGGAAACGATCCGCCTGTCGGGCTACACGGAAGAAGAAAAAATCGAAATCGCGCGCGGCCATCTGATCCCCAAGCAAGAGGAAATGCACGGGCTCAAGAAGGGCGAGTGGACGATCAGCGACGAAGGGTTGCGCGACCTTATCCGCTACTACACGCGCGAGGCGGGCGTGCGCAGCCTGGAGCGCGAAATTGCGGGCCTCACGCGCAAGGCCGTGAAAGCGATCCTGGTCGAGGGCATCAAGAAGGTCCAGGTCACGCCCAAGAATCTCGAAAAATTCGCGGGCGTGCGCAAGTTCCGCTGGGGCGAGATCGACGGCGACGACATGGTGGGCCACGTCAACGGCCTCGCTTGGACCGAAGTGGGCGGCGAAGTGCTGTCGATCGAAGCCGTCATGTCGCCCGGCAAGGGCAAGATGGCGATCACGGGCAAGCTTGGCGACGTGATGCAGGAATCGGTGCAGGCGGCGCACGCGTATGTGCGCAGCCGGGCGGCGACGCTTGGCATCAAGCCGCCGATGTTCGAACGCCGCGACCTGCACGTGCACGTGCCCGAGGGCGCCACGCCCAAGGACGGTCCGTCGGCGGGCGTGGGCATGGCGACGGCGATCGTCTCGGTGCTGACCGGCATTCCGGTGCGCCGCGACGTGGCGATGACCGGCGAGATTACGCTGCGCGGGCGCGTGCTGCCGATCGGCGGCCTCAAGGAGAAGCTGCTGGCCGCTTTGCACGCCGGCATCAAAACGGTGCTGATCCCCAAGGACAACGAAAAGGATCTGGCCGAGATTCCCGAGAACGCCAAGAAGGCGCTCGAAATCGTGCCGGTGTCCACGGTCGACGAAGTGCTGGCGCGCGCCTTGATGCGCGTGCCGACGGCGATCGAATGGATCGAGCCCGAAATCGAAAACGTGCCGGCCAAAAAAGCCGAGGGCGACGCGACCGGCTTGATGACGCACTGACCCTTCGTGCAGCACACCCAAGGGCCGTCGGCGGACGCAACGCGATCCGGCGGCGGCCCTTCTCGTTTTTTGTCAAGTTTGAAAAGCTGTGGATACGCAAAAGCGCGCGATTGACGGGGCGTCCGCTTGCTTCTAGAACCCGCATTCCAAGCAAATTTTTGGCGGAGCCCGTTTCGCCCGTGAACAAAAACGATTTGATCGCCGCCGTCGCGGCCAAAGCCGAAATGTCGAAGGACCAGGCGGCATCGGCGCTCGATGCCGCGCTCGAGACGATCGCGCGCCAGCTGCGCAAGGGCGAGGACGTCAAGCTGTTCGGTTTCGGCACGTTCTATGTCGCAGAGCGCAAGGCGAGTGCCGGGCGCAATCCGCGCACGGGCGAAAAAATCCGTCTGGCCGCCAGCCGCTGCCCCAAATTCAAGGCTGGCAAATTTTTGCGCGATGGGTTGAATTGACGCGTCTGCGCCAAGGGGCGGTTAGCTCAGCGGTAGAGCATCTCGTTTACACCGAGACTGTCGGGGGTTCGATCCCCTCACCGCCCACCATCGAAGCTCGGGACCGGCTGCCATGAAGATCGACGGCAAACCCTATCGCACGATCTGGCCGGCCGCCGACGGCAAATCGGTCGAGGTCATCGACCAGACGCAATTGCCGCATCGCTTCGTCGTGGTACAGCTTCGCGATCTTGCGGCGGCGGCGCACGCGATCAAAGCCATGGTCGTGCGCGGCGCGCCGTTGATCGGGGCGGCGGCCGCCTACGGCATGGCGCTGGGGCTCGACGACGATCCGTCCGATGCGGGCGTGCAGCGCGCCTACGACACGCTGGTGGTCACGCGTCCGACGGCGATCAATCTGCGCTGGGCGCTCGACCGGGTGCGCGCCCGATTGCAGCCGCTGGCGGTGTCGGCGCGTGCCGCCGCCGCCTGGCGTTTGGCGGCCGAGATTTGCGACGAGGATGTCGCGATCAACCATGCGATCGGCCGCAACGGCTTGGCGCTGATCGAGCAGGCGGCCGCGCGCAAAAAAGGAGCGGGGCCGGTCAATATCCTGACCCACTGCAATGCCGGCTGGCTTGCGACCGTCGATTGGGGGACCGCTTTGTCGCCCATCTATCTGGCGCACGATGCGGGCCTTGCGGTGCATGTCTGGGTCGACGAGACGCGCCCGCGCAACCAGGGCGCGTCGCTGACGGCGTGGGAGCTCGGCCGGCACGGCGTGCCGCACCATATCGTCGCCGACAATGCCGGCGGCCATTTGATGCAGCACGGCATGGTCGATCTGTGCATCGTCGGCACCGACCGCGTGACGGCGCGCGGCGACGTGTGCAACAAGATCGGCACCTATTTGAAGGCGCTGGCCGCGCACGACAACGGCGTGCCGTTCTATGTGGCGCTGCCGAGCCCGACGATCGACTGGACGGTCGAGGACGGCGTCAAAGAAATCCCGATCGAAGAGCGCAGCCCGCAAGAGGTCACGCGCATCGCCGGGCGCTTGCCCGACGGCACGGTGGTCGAGGTCGATATTGCCGCCCCCGGCAGCCCGGCGCGCAACGACGCGTTCGACGTGACGCCCGCCCGATTGGTCACCGCTTTGATCACCGAGCGGGGGGTCTGTCCGGCGACGCAGGCGGGCCTCGCCGGGCTTTTCCCGGCCGCCAAGACCGGAGTCGCTTGACGCGAACCCGCCAGCCCGCTAAACACGCCAAGCTTTCGACCTGAGTCCTCGCGCGGGCGTAGCTCAGTTGGTTAGAGCGCCGGCCTGTCACGCCGGAGGCCGCGGGTTCAAGTCCCGTCGCTCGCGCCACTCGGTCGAAAGCCCTGTTTTTGCCGACACTCCAAAGCCTGCCATCGCGCCCGATGGCAGGCTTTGTTGCGTTGCGGTAACAACGCGCCGGGAATTTGCGAACTTGGGGTGTCCGGTTCCGTTAAGGTTCGGCGTCGCTGCGCTTAAACCGTGGCAAAAAGCGGCGCTTTGGCCTATAGGAGAAAGACTTATCGGATTCTGGCCAGGGGGTTTGGGGATCCAATGGACGCTCATGCCGCGCTGCTGCGCGAATATCTGCCGATTTTGATGTTTTTGGGGCTGGCGATCGCCCTGTCGCTCGTCATGGTTCTCTCGTCGCTGGTGATCGCCCGCCAAAAGCCGGACGCCGAAAAACTTTCGGCCTACGAATGCGGCTTCGAAGCCTTCGACGATGCGCGCCGCAAATTCGACGTGCGTTTCTATCTGGTCGCCATCCTGTTCATCATTTTCGACCTCGAAGTGGCGTTTCTGTTTCCCTGGGCGATTACGCTTGGCGAAATCGGTATGTTCGGGTTCTGGTCGATGGTCGTGTTTTTGGGCGTGCTGACGATCGGCTTCGTCTACGAATGGAAAAAGGGAGCTCTCGAATGGGAGTGATCGAAGCCCACGGGCCCGGTCCCCACGGGTCTGGCCCCTTGCCGCCGGGCGCGGCGCAGGACGCGCTGCTCAAGGCGGCGGTCGACGACATCCAGGAAAAAGGTTTTGTGGTCGCCCAACTCGACAAGCTGGTCGGCTGGGCGCGCACGGGCTCGCTGTGGCCGATGACCTTCGGGCTTGCGTGCTGCGCGGTCGAGATGATGCATTCGGCCGCCAGCCGCTACGATCTCGACCGCTTCGGCATGGTCTTCCGCCCGAGCCCGCGCCAGTCCGACGTGATGATCGTGGCGGGCACGCTCACCAACAAAATGGCGCCGGCCCTGCGCAAAGTCTACGACCAGATGGCCGAGCCGCGCTGGGTGCTGTCGATGGGCAGCTGCGCCAACGGCGGCGGCTACTACCATTACAGCTATTCGGTGGTGCGCGGCTGCGACCGCATCGTGCCGGTCGACATCTACGTGCCGGGCTGCCCGCCGACGGCGGAAGCCTTGCTCTACGGCATCATCCAGTTGCAAAAGAAGATCAAGCGGACGACGACGATTCTTCGTTAGGGAATCCGGGGGATTCATCGGGATGGCGGTCTATGTGGACGAGGGGTTGGGGCCCCTCAGCGACAAGCTCAAGGCCGATCTGGGCGCCGACATTCTGGCGATCTCGGTCGACAAGGGCGAACTGTGCGCGACCGTCGAACGCGCGTCGATCCTGCGCGTGCTCAAGCATCTGCGCGACGACGAAGGCTGCCGCTTCGGGGCGTTGATGGATGTGTGCGGCGTCGATTGGCCCGAGCGCGCCCGGCGTTTCGACGTGGTCTACAATCTGCTGTCGATGCGCCACAACCGGCGCATCCGCATCAAACTCTCGACCGACGAAAACACGCCGGTCGATTCGGCCGTCGATCTGTTTCCGGCGGCCGGCTGGTTCGAGCGCGAAGCCTGGGACATGTACGGCATTTTCTTCGCCAACCACCCCGATCTGCGCCGCCTGCTGACCGACTACGGTTTCGAAGGCCATCCGCTGCGCAAGGATTTTCCGCTGACCGGCCATGTCGAAGTGCGCTACGACGCCCAGCAGCAGCGCGTGGTCTACGAACCCGTCAAGCTCGTGCAGGATTTTCGCTCGTTCGATTTTCTGTCGCCCTGGGAGGGGCTGGGCTTGGCCCAGCTCGGCCAGTTGCCGGGCGACGAAAAGGCGAAAGCGCCCGCACCCCCGCCTGCCGCCGCGCCGCCCCCCGCATCCCCGCCGAAGGCTTGAGAGACGATGGCCGATCCGATTGCAGCTTCCGACACCGGCGACGGGCAAGTTCGCATCAAGAACTATTCGCTCAATTTCGGGCCGCAGCATCCGGCCGCGCACGGCGTGCTGCGTCTGGTGCTGGAGCTTGACGGCGAGGTGATCGAGCGCGCGGATCCGCATATCGGCCTGCTGCATCGCGGCACCGAAAAACTGATCGAGTACAAGACGTACTTGCAGGCCGTGCCCTATTTCGACCGGCTCGACTACGTCTCGCCGATGAACCAGGAGCACGCCTTCGCGCTGGCGACCGAAAAGCTGCTCGGCATCCAGGCGCCGCCGCGCGCCCAGTATATCCGCGTGCTCTACGCCGAAATCGGCCGCATCCTGAACCACATCCTGAACGTGACGACCTTCGCGCTCGACGTGGGCGCCATGACGCCGCTGCTGTGGGGCTTCGAGGAGCGCGAAACGCTGATGGAGTTCTACGAGCGCGTCTGCGGGGCGCGCCTGCATGCGGCCTATTTCCGGCCGGGCGGCGTCAGCCAGGATCTGCCGGCCGGCCTCGCCGACGACATGCTCGCCTTCGTCGAGCATTTCCCCAAAGTGCTCGACGACATCGAAGGTCTGCTCACCGAAAACCGCATCTTCAAGCAGCGCACGGTCGATATCGGCGTAGTCTCGAAGGCCGACGCGCTCGCCTGGGGCTTCTCGGGGCCGATGGTGCGCGGCTCCGGCATCCCGTGGGATTTGCGCAAGGCGCAGCCCTACGACGCCTACGAGGCGCTCGATTTCGACGTGCCGATCGGCAAAAACGGCGACTGCTACGACCGCTATCTCGTGCGCATGGACGAGATGCGCCAGTCGCTGCGCTTGATGAAGCAGGCGATCGAAAAAATGCCCGGCGGTCCGGTCAAGACCGACGACCGCAAGGTGGCGCCGCCGCCGCGCGCCGACATGAAGCGCTCGATGGAAGCGCTGATCCACCATTTCAAGCTCTATACCGAGGGCTACCGCGTGCCTGCGGGCGAAACCTACACTTCCGTCGAAGCGCCCAAGGGCGAGTTCGGCGTCTATCTGGTATCCGACGGCACCAACAAACCCTATCGTTGCAAAATCCGCGCACCGGGTTTCGCGTTTTTGCAGGCGATGGATTTCCTTGCCAAGGGCCACATGCTGGCCGACGTCGTGGCGATCATCGGATCGCTCGACATCGTTTTCGGAGAGATCGACCGATGAGCGGCGGCACGTCCAGCGTCGAGCAGCCCGCGAGCTTCGCCTTCAGCCCCGAGAACCTCGCTTGGGCGCAGAAGGCGATCGCCAAATATCCGCCCGGCCGCCAGGCGAGCGCCGTGCTGCCGCTGCTCGACCGCGCCCAGCGCCAGCACCAGAACTGGCTGCCGCGCGCGGCCATGGACTATGTCGCGGGCCTGCTCGACATGGCGCCGATCCGCGTCTACGAGGTCGCGACCTTCTATTCGATGTTCAATCTGGCGCCGGTCGGCAAGTGGTTCCTGCAGGTCTGCACGACCACGCCGTGCTGGCTGCGCGGCTCGGACGAAATCATGGCCGCGTGCGAGCGCAAGCTGCACATCAAGGGTACGGCCGACGCGAGCTTCCTGAATTCCCCCGACGGGCAATTCACGGTGCGCGAGGTCGAGTGCCTGGGCGCATGCGTCAACGCGCCGGTCATTCAGGTCAACGACGATTTCTACGAAGATCTCGACGGGCCGCTGACCGAAAAGCTGATCGACGCGCTGGCCGCCGGATTGCCGCCCCCCAAGGGCTCGATGGCCGGCCGCCAGGGCGCGATGCCGTCGGGCGGTCGCACCAGCCTGTTCCCGGCCAACGCGGGCGGAGCCGAATGATGCTGCAGGACAAGGACCGTATTTTTTCGAATTTGTATGCCGACGGCGACTGGGGCCTCGCGGGTGCGAGGCTGCGCGGCGATTGGGACGGCACCAAGGAGCTGATCCTCAAGGGCCGCGACTGGATCGTCAAAGAGATGCAGGATTCCGGCTTGCGCGGTCGCGGCGGTGCGGGCTTTCCCACCGGCCTCAAATGGTCGTTCATGCCCAAGACCACGCCCGACGGCAAATCGCTCGACGGACGGCCGCATTATCTGGTGGTCAATGCCGACGAGTCGGAGCCCGGCACCTGCAAGGACCGCGAAATCCTGCGCAACGATCCGCACAAGCTCGTCGAAGGCTGCCTGCTGGCGGGCGTCGCGATGGGCGCGCATGCGGGCTACATCTACGTGCGCGGCGAGTTCTACAACGAAGCCTCGCATCTGGAACTGGCCGTGCAGCAAGCCTATGCGGCGGGGCTGCTCGGCAAAGACGCCTGCGGCTCGGGCTGGGATTTCGATCTTTACGTGCATCGCGGCGCGGGCGCCTATATCTGCGGCGAAGAGACCGCTTTGATCGAGAGCCTGGAGGGCAAAAAGGGCCAGCCGCGCTTGAAGCCGCCTTTTCCGGCCGGCATGGGGCTCTATGGCTGCCCCACGACCGTGAACAATGTCGAGACCATCGCCGTAGCGCCCACAATCCTGCGGCGCGGGGCGGCGTGGTTCTCCGGCTTCGGGCGGCCCAAGAATGCGGGGACGAAGCTGTTCTGCATTTCGGGCCATGTGAACAAGCCCTGCACGGTCGAAGAGGCGATGAGCATTCCGCTCAAGGAACTGATCGACCGGCATTGCGGCGGCGTGCGCGGCGGCTGGGACAATCTGCTGGCGATCATCCCGGGCGGTTCGTCGGTGCCCGCCTTGCCCAAATCGATCTGCGACACGGTGCTGATGGATTTCGACGCGCTGCGCGAGCATCGCTCGGGCCTCGGCACGGCGGCGGTCATCGTGATGGACAAATCGACCGACATCGTGAAGGCGATCGCGCGCCTGTCGCGCTTCTACATGCACGAGAGCTGCGGCCAGTGCACGCCGTGCCGCGAGGGCACGGGCTGGATGTTCCGCGTCATGCAGCGCATGGTCAAGGGACAGGCGGAGCTGGCCGAGATCGACATGCTGGAAGAAGTCACGCGCCAGATCGAAGGCCACACGATCTGCGCGTTGGGCGATGCGGCGGCGTGGCCGGTGCAGGGGCTGATCCGCAATTTCCGTCCCGAGATGGAAGCGCGCATCAGGACATACAAAGCGGCCGCGCAGATCGCGCGCGCGGCGGCAGAGTAGAGAGCGGAAACCAAGATGCCGAAACTCACCATCGACGGCGAAGCGATCGAAGTCCCGGCCGGGATCACCGTGCTGCAGGCGTGCGAACTGGCGGGCAAGGAAGTGCCGCGCTTCTGCTACCACGAGCGCCTGTCGGTCGCGGGCAATTGCCGCATGTGCCTGGTCGAGATGGAAAAGAGCCCGAAGCCCGTGGCGTCCTGCGCGATGCCGGTGGCCGAAGGCCAGGTCGTCAAGACCGACACGCCGCTCGTCAAAAAAGCGCGCAACGGCGTGATGGAATTTCTGCTGATCAACCATCCGCTCGACTGCCCGATCTGCGACCAGGGCGGCGAGTGCGACCTGCAGGACCAGGCCATGGCCTACGGCATGGATCGCGGCCGGTACCTGGAAAACAAACGCGCGGTGCCGGACAAGGAAATCGGCCCGCTCGTCAAGACGATCATGACGCGCTGCATCCACTGCACGCGCTGCGTGCGTTTCTCGACCGAAGTGGCGGGCACCGAGGAATTGGGCGCCGTGTTCCGCGGCGAACACATGGAAATCGACACCTATATCGAGAAGGCGCTGTCGAGCGAACTGTCGGGCAATATCGTCGATCTGTGCCCGGTCGGCGCGCTCACCTCGAAGCCCTACGCCTTCAACGCGCGCCCGTGGGAGCTGCGCAAGACCGAAACGATCGACGCGTTCGACGCGCTGGGGGCCAGCATCCGCGTCGACGCGCGCGGCCCCGAAGTGCTGCGCGTTTTGCCGCGTCTCAACGAGGCGACCAACGAGGAATGGATCGGCGACAAGACGCGCCACGCCATCGACGGCTTGCGCCGCCAGCGCCTCGACAAGCCCTATGTTCGCAAGGACGGCAAGCTCGTGCCCGCAAGCTGGCAGGAGGCGCTGGGCGCCGTCGCCGCCAAGCTCAAGGCGACCGCCCCCGCCAAGATCGCCGCGATCGCGGGCGACATGGCCGATTGCGAAGCGATGGCGGCCCTCAAGGATCTTATGGCGGCGCTGGGTTCGCCCCATCTCGATTGCCGCCAGGACGGCGCGAAGCTCGATCCTGCCGCGCGCGCAAGCTGGCTGTTCAATTCGAGCGTCGCGGGCATCGAAGAAGCCGACGCGATCCTGCTGGTCGGCACCAATCCGCGCTGGGAAAGCCCGGTTTTGAACGCGCGCATTCGCAAGCGCTACCGCATGGGCGGGGTCAAGATCGCGGCGATCGGCCCGCAGATCGACCTTACCTACAAATACGAGTATCTGGGCGCCGGGCCGACGAGCCTTGCCGATCTTGCGGCGGGCAAAATGGCTTTCGCCGAAACGCTCAAAGCCGCCAAGAAGCCGATGCTGATTCTGGGGCAGGGGGCGTTGGCGCGCGCCGACGGTTCGGCGGTACTGGCGCTCGCGCGCAAATTGGCCGAGACGTTCGGCCTCGTCAAAGAAGGCTGGAACGGCTTCAACGTTTTGCATACGGCCGCCGCGCGCGTGGGCGGGCTCGAACTCGGTTTCGTGCCGCAGCCAAGCGGGCGCGACATGGCGGGCATTCTCGACGGTGCTAGCGCCGGCGCGATCGAGTTCGTCTATCTTTTGGGCGCCGACGAATTCGACGTTTCCAAACTCGGCAAGGCGTTTGTGGTCTATCAGGGCCATCACGGCGACGCGGGCGCTGCGCGCGCCGACGTGGTCCTGCCGGGTGCGGCGTTCACCGAAAAGAACGCGACCTATGTCAACACCGAAGGCCGCGTGCAGCATGCGCGCCTGGCCGTCTTCCCGCCGGGCGAGGCCAAGGAGGATTGGAAAATCCTGCGCGCTTTGTCCGATCTGGTCGGCAAGAAACTGCCCTACGACACGCTGGCGCAGTTGCGCGCCCGCCTTGCGGCGATTTTGCCGGTCTTCGGCAGGCTCGACGAAGCGCAGCCCGGCGCCTGGGCGCCGTTCGGCCACGAGGGCGCGCTCGACAGCGCCGCTTTCGTTTCGCCGATTTCGAACTACTACATGACCGATCCGATCAGCCGCGTGTCGGCGACGATGGCGGCGTGCACCAAAACTTTCCGGGAAAGCCGCGGCGGCAGGACGGGCACCCATGGTTGAGGGCGGCTTCTGGAACATGGCGCTGACGGGCGGCATCATTCTCGCCCAGATTCTGCTGGTGACGATCCCGCTGCTCGTGTCGGTCGCGATGCTGACCTATGCCGAGCGCAAGGTGATCGGCGCCATCCAGCTGCGCAAGGGTCCCAACGTCGTCGGGCCGTTCGGGCTGCTGCAGCCGTTCGCCGACGCGCTCAAGCTGCTCGTCAAAGAAACGATCGTCCCCACCGGCGCCAACCGCATCGTCTTCATGATGGCGCCGATGCTCACGCTGCTGCTCAGCCTCGTGGCCTGGGCCGTGATCCCGTTCGACCGGGGCTGGGTGCTGGCCGACATCAATGTCGGCATCCTCTATCTCTTCGCGATCTCGTCCCTGGGCGTCTACGGCATCATCATGGCGGGCTGGGCGTCGAATTCGAAATACGCGTTCCTGGGCGCCATGCGCTCGGCCGCCCAGATGGTGTCCTACGAAGTCTCGATCGGCTTCGTGATCATCACCGTGCTGCTGTGCGTGGGCTCGCTCAATCTTTCCGACATCGTGATGGCGCAGAAGAACATGTGGTTCTTCATCCCGCTGTTCCCGATGTTCGTGATCTTCTTCGTTTCGGCGCTGGCCGAAACCAACCGCTCGCCGTTCGACCTGCCCGAGGGCGAGTCCGAAATCGTCGCGGGCTATTTCGTCGAATATTCGTCGATGAGCTTCGCCATGTTCTTCATGGGCGAATACGCGGCAATGATTCTGATGAGCGCGATGACCACGATCCTGTTCCTGGGCGGCTGGCTGCCGCCGTTCGACGTGGCGCCGCTCAACTGGCTGCCGGGCATCTTCTGGTTCGCGCTGAAGATCGCCTTGTGCCTGTTCGTGTTCTTGTGGGTGCGCGCGACGATGCCGCGCTACCGCTACGACCAGCTCATGCGTTTGGGCTGGAAAATCTTTCTGCCGTTCTCGCTGTTCTGGGTCGTGGCGACCGCCGGTGTGCTGATGGCCACCGGCTGGGTGCCGCGCCTGGGCTAGCGGGAGGAGGGACAAAAACATGGCTGCCGGTCTCGAAAAAAGCGCCAGGGCGATGCTGCTCTCCGAACTCGTGTCGGGGATGGCGCTGACCTTGAAATATTTCTTCAAGCCCAAAGTGACGCTGAACTACCCCTACGAGAAGGGGCCGATCAGCCCGCGCTTTCGCGGCGAACACGCGCTGCGCCGGTACGCCAGCGGCGAAGAGCGCTGCATCGCGTGCAAACTGTGCGAGGCCGTGTGCCCGGCGCAGGCGATCACGATCGAAGCCGAGCCGCGCGCCGACGGCAGCAGGCGCACCACGCGCTACGACATCGACATGACCAAATGCATCTATTGCGGCTTCTGCCAGGAAGCCTGCCCGGTCGACGCGATCGTCGAGGGCCCGAATTTCGAGTTCGCGACCGAGACGCGCGAGGAGCTGATGTACAACAAAGACAAGCTGCTTTCGAACGGCGACCGCTGGGAGGCCGAAATCGCGCACAGCCTCGCCGCCGACGCGCCGTATCGCTGAACCCGGAGACGGTCGAACGCAATGCTTACCGCCATCGTCTTCTACGTCTTCTCCGCCGTGCTCGTGGCTTCGGCCGCGATGGTCGTGGTGTCGCGAAATCCCGTGCACTCGGTGCTGTTCCTGATCCTGTGCTTCTTCAACGCGGCCGGCCTGTTCGTACTGATGGGCGCGGAGTTCCTCGCGATGATCCTGGTGGTGGTCTATGTGGGCGCGGTCGCGGTGCTGTTCCTGTTCGTCGTGATGATGCTCGACGTCGATTTCGTGAAACTGCGCGAAGGCTTTGCGCGCTATCTGCCGGTGGGATCGGCGGTCGGCCTCGTGCTGGCGGCCGAACTCGTGTTCGTGCTGGCACCCTGGGCGTTTTCGGCCGCGGTCCCCGAAGCGATCGCGCTGCCCATTCCCGATCCGGCCCGGACCCACAATACGCGCGCCCTCGGGCTCGTGCTCTATACCGACTATGTCTATCTTTTCCAGGCGGCGGGCTTGGTTCTGCTGGTGGCAATGGTGGGCGCCATCGTGCTGACCTTGCGCGAGCGCGAAGGCGTGAAGCGCCAGTCGATCGAGCGCCAGGTCGCGCGCACGCGGAGCCAGGGCGTGGAAACCGTTTCCGTCAAATCGCGCGAGGGGGTCGACGTCTGATGGAAATCGGTCTTGGCCACTATCTGACGGTCGCGGCGATCCTGTTCACGCTCGGGATTTTCGGCATCTTTTTGAACCGCAAGAACGTCATCGTCATCCTGATGTCGGTCGAACTGATGCTGCTCGCCGTGAATATCAATCTCGTGGCGTTCTCGACGCATCTGGGCGACCTCGTCGGGCAGGTTTTCGCGCTCTTCGTTCTGACCGTCGCCGCCGCCGAGGCCGCGATCGGGCTTGCGATCCTTGTCGTGTATTTCCGCAATCGCGGCACGATCGAGGTCGAAGACATCAACATGATGAAGGGCTAGGGGACCATGTACGCCGCCGCAATCCTGCTGCCGCTTTTCGGGTTCGTGCTGGGCTCGCTGGCCTTGATGTCGTCCTCGGCACCGGCCGCGCGCGACCGGGCGGCGCAGATCGCCACGACCGCCTGCGTGTGTTTGGCGGCTTTGTTCTCGCTCGTGATTTTCTACCAGGTCGGCATCCAGGGCCAGACGCGCACGGTCGAACTCTTCACCTGGATCGAATCGGGATCGTTCGTGGCCAACTGGGCCTTCAAGTTCGACGCCTTGTCGGCGACGATGCTGTGCGTGGTCACGATCGTCTCGTCGATGGTCCATATCTATTCGATCGGCTACATGGCCGAGGACAAATCGATCCCGCGTTTCATGTCGTATCTGTCGCTGTTCACGTTCTTCATGCTGATGCTCGTGACGGCCGACAATTTCATCCAGATGTTTTTCGGTTGGGAGGGCGTGGGCCTCGCCTCGTATCTGCTGATCGGGTTCTGGTACGACAAGGACAGCGCCAACGAAGCCTCGATCAAAGCCTTCCTCGTCAACCGGGTCGGCGATTTCGGCTTCGCGCTCGGCATTTTCGGCGTCTTCGCGATGTTCGGATCGGTGCAGTTCGCCGACGTGTTCGCCGCCGTCCCCGACATGGCCGGCAAGACCATCCAATTCCTGTCCTGGGAGTTCGACGCGCTGACGGCGCTGTGCCTGCTGCTGTTCGTGGGCGCCTGCGGCAAGTCGGCCCAGCTCTTTTTGCACACCTGGCTGCCCGACGCGATGGAAGGTCCCACGCCCGTCTCGGCGCTGATCCATGCGGCCACGATGGTCACGGCCGGCGTGTTCATGGTCTGCCGCCTTTCGCCGATGTTCGAATATGCGCCGACAGCCCTTGCCGTCGTCACGGTCGTGGGCGCTTCGACCGCGTTGTTTGCCGCGACCGTCGGGCTCGTGCAGAACGACATCAAGCGCGTGATCGCGTATTCGACCTGCTCGCAGCTCGGCTACATGTTTTTTGCGGCCGGCATTTCGGCCTATCCGGCGGCGATGTTCCACCTGACCACGCACGCGTTTTTCAAGGCGCTGCTGTTCCTGGGGGCCGGCTCCGTGATCCACGCGCTCCACCACGAGCAGGACATGCGCAAGATGGGCGGCAACGTCCACACCCGCATCAAGCAGACCTACTGGCTGATGTGGATCGGTTCGCTCGCCTTGGCGGGCATCGGCATTCCGTTCGTCGGCGGCTTTGCCGGTTTCTACTCCAAAGACATCATCATGGAGAGCGCCTGGGCGGCCGACACGGGCGTCGGGCGCTACGCGTTTTGGCTCGGCATTGCCGCCGCGACCATGACCGCGTTCTATTCCTGGCGCCTCATTTTCATGAGCTTCCACCGCGCGCCCGCAAGCGACCATCATGCGATCGACCACGCGCACGAAAGCCCGCTGGTGATGCTGGTGCCGCTCTATGTGCTGGCCTTCGGCGCGATCTTCTCGGGCGTGGCGCTCGCATATCTGTTCGTCGGCGACGGGCGCGCGGCATTCTGGGGCGCGTCGATCCTGACGCTGCACGACACGCTCGACCATGCGCACCACGCGCCGCACTGGATTCCGCCGCTGCTGGTTGCGGTCAGCGTGGGCGGCATCGGGCTCGCCTACGGTTTCTACATCCGCGATCCCGGCGTGCCCAAGCGCCTGCGCGCAACGTTCGAGGGCCTCTACCAGTTCCTTTTGAACAAATGGTATTTCGACGAGCTCTACGACCGCCTGTTCGTCAAACCCTCCTTCGCGTTCGGCCGCTTTTTCTGGAAGCAGGGCGACGGTCTGGTGATCGACCGCGGCGGGCCGGACGCGCTGGCGGCGGGCACGCTGCGCCTGGCCCAGCGCGCCAGCTGGCTGCAGAGCGGCTATCTCTACCACTACGCCTTCGCGATGCTGATCGGCATCGTGATCCTCGCCACCTGGTACGTGCTGCGCGCGGGCCATTGAGAGTGCCATGACAGACTGGCCCATCCTTTCCCTCGTGACGTTCCTGCCGCTGGCGGGCGCGGTCTTCATTTTGGCCCTCAACGGCGACGAAGCCGGCGTGGCGCGCAACGCGCGCTTTGCCGCGCTGTGGACGTCGCTGGCCGTTTTCGCGCTGTCGTTGCCGCTGTGGTTCGCGTTCGACCGCTCGGTCGCGGGCTTCCAGTTCATCGAGCGCCATGTCTGGATCCCGGGCTACGGGATCGGCTACCACATGGGCGTCGATGGCATTTCGGCGCCGTTCATTCTGCTCTCGACCTTCCTCACGCCGCTGTGCATCCTCGCCAGCTGGCACGTGCAGGCCCGCGTGCGCGAGTATATGGTGGCCTTCCTGGTGCTCGAAACCTTCATGGTCGGCACTTTCGCCTCGCTCGATCTGCTGCTGTTCTACGTTTTCTTCGAAGCCGTGCTGATCCCGATGTTCCTGATCATCGGCATCTGGGGCGGCAAACGGCGCGTCTACGCCGCCTTCAAATTCTTCCTCTACACGCTGGCGGGTTCGGTTCTGATGCTGGTCGCGATGCTCGCGATCTACTGGCAGACCGAGACGACCAATATCGTCGATCTGCTCGAATACGAATTCCCGGCCCCGATGCAGACCTGGCTGTGGATCGCGTTCTTCGCGTCGTTTGCGGTCAAAGTGCCGATGTGGCCGGTCCATACCTGGCTGCCCGACGCCCACGTCGAAGCGCCGACGGCAGGCTCGGTCATTCTGGCGGGCGTGCTGCTGAAAATGGGCGGATACGGTCTGATCCGTTTCTCGGTGCCGATGTTCCCGATCGCGAGCGAATTTTTCACGCCGTTCGTCTTCACGCTGTCGATCGTGGCCGTAATCTACACCTCGCTGGTGGCGCTGGTGCAGGAGGACATGAAAAAGCTCATCGCCTATTCCTCGGTGGCGCATATGGGTTTCGTGACGCTCGGGATTTTCGCCGGGAACCGCCAGGGCGTCGAGGGCGCGATGTTCCAGATGATCTCGCACGGCGTGGTTTCGGGCGCTTTGTTCCTGTGCGTGGGCGTTATCTACGACCGGCTGCATACGCGCGAGATCAAGCGCTACGGCGGCCTCGTGCACCGCATGCCGGCCTATGCGGTCGTCTTCATGGTCTTTACCATGGCCTCGGTCGGCCTGCCGGGGACGTCCGGGTTCGTGGGCGAATTTCTGGTGCTGACGGGCACGTTCCAGGCGTCGAGCTGGGCGGCGGCGCTGGCCTCGACCGGCGTGATCCTGGGCGCTGCCTACATGCTCTATCTCTATCGGCGCGTGATTTTCGGCAAGCTCGTGCACGCCGATCTGCAGAAAATGCCCGACCTCGATCTGCGCGAGAAGCTGGTGTTCGCGCCGCTGGTCGTCGCGACCTTGTGGCTCGGCATCCAGCCCCAGCCTGTCTTGAACATGCTCGGGCCCTCGGTGCAGGGCATCGTCGAACGCTACGAGGTGGCGCGCGAACAGCACCGCATCAACAGCCACACGCACGCCAATGCCGCCGCGACGGAGCAACGACAATGACGGACTTCACGCTCGCCGCCGCACTGCCCGAGTTGCTGCTGGCCGTGTCGGGCCTCGTTTTGCTGATGCTCGGCGTCTTTTCGGGGCCGAACTCGGCGCGCCTTGTCTCGTGGCTTTCGATCGGCGTGCTGCTGGCGGCAAGCGTTTTGGCGCTTGCGCCCGAAGCGAGCCGCACGACGGCATTCTCGGGCCTGTTCGTGGCCGATCCGTTCGCGAGTTTCGCCAAGGTGCTCGCGTTTCTTGCGACGGCGGCGGCGATCTGGCTCGGTCTCGAATTCAACGAGCGCGAGGGTTTTGCGCGCTTCGAATATCCGGTGCTGATGCTGTTTGCGGCCCTCGGCATGGCGATGATGGTGTCGGCCAACGATCTGATCTCGCTCTATATGGGCCTCGAGCTGCAGAGCCTTTCGCTCTACGTGCTGGCTGCGATCCGGCGCGACAGCGTCAAAGCGACCGAGGCGGGGCTCAAATATTTCGTGCTCGGCGCGTTGTCGTCGGGCCTCTATCTCTACGGCGCGTCGCTGGTCTACGGATTTTCGGGCACGACAAATTTCGAAACGCTGGCCGCCACGATGATCGACCAGGCGGGGGCGGTGCCGCTGGGCGTGATGTTCGGCATCGTGTTCGTGTCGGCGGCGCTGGCCTTCAAGATTTCGGCCGCCCCCTTCCATATGTGGACGCCGGACGTGTACGAGGGCGCGCCAACGCCCGTGACCGCGTTCTTTGCGGCGGCGCCGAAGGTGGCCGCGATAGCGCTGTTTGCGCGCGTGCTGGTCGAACCGTTCGGGCCGCTCGCCAAAGACTGGCAGCAGATCGTGGTCTTCATCGCCATCGCCTCGATGCTGATCGGCGCGTTCGCCGCGATCGCCCAGACCAACATCAAGCGCCTGATGGCCTACAGCTCGATCGGCCATATCGGCTACGCGCTGGTCGGCCTGTCGGCGGGCGACGAGACGGGCGTGCGCGGCGTGCTCGTCTATATGGCGATCTACCTCGCCATGAACCTGACCGCGTTCGCGGCGATCTTGTGCATGAAGCGCGACGGCAAAATGGTCGAGACCATCGCCGACCTCGGCGGTCTTGCGCGCACCCAGCCTTTGGTGGCGGCGGCCCTGGCGATCGCCATGTTCTCGATGGCCGGCATTCCGCCGCTGGCGGGTTTCTTCGGCAAGCTCTATGTCTTTCTGGCGGCCGTGTCGGCCGGGCTCTACGCGCTGGCCGTGATCGGCGTGCTCGCCTCGGTCGTCAGCGCCTTCTACTATTTGCGCATCGTCAAGATCATGTATTTCGACGAAGCGACCGGCGCCGGGTTCGACCGGGGCCTCGATGCCGGGCCTGCGGCGATTCTGGGGGCGGGTGCCGCCTTCACGCTGCTGTTTTTCGTGTGGCCCGCCCCGCTGGTGGGGGCGGCGTCGGTGGCGGCCGCGTCTTTGTTCGGCGGATGAGCGCGATCCTCGAACCGCCGGTCCTTCCGCCCGCCTACCGGCCGATCGCGTTCGACAGCGTGGGATCGACCAACGACGAAGCGCGCAAACTGGCGATCGCGGGCGCCGAGGACGGCACGCTGGTCTGGGCCCGCGAACAGACCGCCGGGCGCGGCCGCCAGGGCCGCGACTGGTCGTCGCCGCCGGGCAATCTCTATCTCTCGCTGGTCCTGCGCCCGGACTGTCCGCCGAGCGTCGCGGTGCAGCTGTCGTTTGTCGCGGCCCTGGGCGTGGCGGGCATGGTGGGCGCGCATGTGCCGCCGCTGGTGCCGCTGCGCTTCAAATGGCCGAACGACGTGCTGCTCGGCAAAGGCAAGATCGCCGGCATCCTGATCGAGGCCGAAGGGCAGGGCGACGCGCTCGACTACATGATTCTGGGCGTCGGCGTGAACCTCGATTCGCACCCCGACCGGGCGCGCTTTCCGGCCACCAATATCCGCGCCGAGACGGACGAAAAACTCTCGCCGCCAGAAGCGCTGCAGGGGTTCGCGCGCCATTTCCTGGTCTGGACCAACCGCTGGATGGAGGAAGGCTTTGCCCCGATCCGCGACGCCTGGCTCGCCCGCGCCGCCTTTCTGGGCGAAGCGATCGAGGTGCGCCTGCCGAACGAAACCTTGAGCGGCCGCTTCGCGGACCTCGATGCCGCGGGCGCGCTTTTGCTCGATACGCAAACGGGACGGCGCATCGTGACGGCCGGCGACGTGCATTTGGCGGGGGGCTAGCGCCATGCTGCTGGTCGTGAACTCCAACAACACCAACACCGTCTTCGGCGCGTTCGAGGGCCAAACCAAGCGCGCCTCGTGGCGGATATCGACCGACCCCAAACGCACGGCCGACGAATATGCGGTGTGGCTTACGCATCTGATGGCGCTCGAAGGCATGACGCTCGCCCAGATCGAGGGCGTGGTGGTCTCGAACGTCGTGCCGCAGGCGATTTTCAATCTGCGCGATTTCTGCCGCCGCTACGCCAAGGCCGATCCGGTCGTGATCGGCGAGCAGGGCGTGCGCTACGGCATCGAGATCAGGATCGACCGGCCCGAGGAAGCGGGCGCCGACCGCATCGCCAACGCGGTGGGGGCGCGCACGCGCTACAAGATGCCGGGCGTCGTGATTGACCTTGGCACCGCCACCACGTTCGACGTGCTGGACGCTGCGGGCAATTACTGCGGCGGCACGATCAGCCCCGGCATCAACCTCGCCTTCGAGGCGCTCTATATGGGGGCCGCCAAACTTCCGCGCATCGAAATCCGGCGGCCCGCCAAGACGATCGGCACCACGACCGTCGGCGCCATGCAGTCCGGCATTTTCTGGGGTTATGTCGGCCTGATCGAAGGGCTTGGACAGCGCATCGCGGACGAGCTCGGCTTGCGCCCGACTTTTGTGGGCACCGGCGGCCTCATCTCGATCGTCGCCGAGCACACCAAACTGGTCGACCATGTCGATCCCGATCTGACGCTGAAAGGGTTGGTCGACATCTACGCGCTCAACCGCCCGGCATGAAAAACGATCCGGGGCTGTATTTCCTGCCGCTCGGCGGTTCGGGCGAGATCGGGATGAACCTCAATCTCTACCGCTATGGCGGCAAGTATCTGATGGTCGATCTGGGCGTGACCTTCGGCGAGGGCACGGGGGCGGGCGTCGACGTGATCATGCCCGATCCCACCTTCATCGCCGAACATCGGGACGACCTGCTGGGCCTCGTGCTGACCCACGCCCACGAGGACCATCTGGGCGCCGTGCAGTATCTGTGGCCGTTCTTGCGCTGCCCGATCTACGCCACGGGCTTCACGGCGTCGTTCCTGAAGCGGAAGTTGCAGGAAACGGATTTTGCCCGCGACGTCGAAATCCGCACGCTCGAGCAGGGCGCCAGGTTCAGGCTCGGCGCGTTCGAGATCGAGTATATCCACATCACCCACTCGATCCCCGAGCCCAACGCCTTGGCGATCCGAACGCCGGCGGGCACGATCCTGCACACGGGCGACTGGAAGCTCGACGCGGACCCGCTGCTGGGTCCCGTCACGGACGAGGCGGCGTTCCGGCGCGTGGGCAACGAAGGCGTGCTGGCGCTGGTCGGCGATTCGACCAACGCGACCAAGGAGGGCACGTCCGGCACCGAGGGCAGCGTCGCGGTCGCGCTCGAAAATCTGATCGCGCAGGCGCCCCGGCGCGTGGCGGTCGCGTGCTTCGCTTCGAACGTCGCCAGGGTCGAGACCGTGGCGCGCGCCGCCAAAAAAGCGGGCCGCGAATGCGCGCTGGTCGGCCGCTCGCTGTGGCGCATCTGCGAGGCCGCGCGCGAAAACGGCTATATGCGCGACCTGCCGCCTTTCCTGAGCGAGAGCGACGCGGGCTACGTGCCGCGCGACCGGATCGTGATGCTGTGCACGGGCTCGCAGGGCGAGCCGCGCGCCGCCCTCTCGCGCATCGCCGAAGACCAGCATCCGCACGTTGTGCTGGAAGAAGGCGACTGGGCGCTGTTTTCCTCGCGCACGATTCCGGGCAACGAGAAGCCGGTCGGCCAGCTGCAGAACCAGCTGATGCGCCTGGGCGTCAAGGTCGTGACCGACCGCGACGCGCCGATCCATGTTTCGGGCCATCCCTGCCGCGACGAATTGGCGGCGATGTACCAGTGGATCCGCCCGCGCGTGGCGATCCCGGTGCATGGCGAAGCCGTGCATATGCGCGCCCACGCCCAGCTCGCGCGCGACTGCCAGGTGCCGTTTGCGCTGGTCCCGGAAAACGGCCAGCTCATCCGCCTGGACGGCCCCGACGGTCCCACGGTGGTGGACCACGTGCAGGCCGGACGCTGGGCGGTCGACGGCGACCGCTTGCTGCCGATGGACGGGGCGATCGTGCGCGGCCGCGCCAAGCTGTTGTGGAACGGCGCCGTGGTCGCGACCGTGGTCGTGGATCGCCGCGGCCGGCTGATGAGCGACCCGCGCATCTCGGCCCCCGGCTTGATCGACCCCGACGCGCCGGACGACCTCGCCGACGATCTGGTCGAGGCGGTGCGCGGGGCCGTGTCGCGCTGCCCGGACAAGGCCGGCGACGACGTGCTGGCCGAAGCCGCACGCCGCGCCGTGCGCAAACTTGTGAATTCCCGCCGCGGCAAAAAGCCGTTGGCCGAAATCCACGTGGTCCGCCTTTAATTGGCGACAATGGGTTCTAATAGGCGACCGTCGCCTATTTATCCCTTTGAAAAACAACGAATGTCGCCTCGCCGACGATTTTTGGCGACAGCGCCCAAAAATCGCGGGATCTGAAATTCTCTTCACGATGTCAAACAGCGCAGGCGCCGACAGGAGCCATAATTCCTATATTGGCATATTTTATGTTTGCTGGAAAGATAGTACGTCGCCCCTCATTTGCTGAAATGTTGTTTTGTTGTATGGTTGGATTTTATCCCACATGGAGTGTCGCAAATGCGTCTGTCGATCGACGTCACGAAGGACGAGCATAAACGCCTGAAAGCCGTTGCAGCGTTGCAGGGCAAGAGCATCAAAGACTACGTGCTCGAGCGCGTGCTGCCGTCGGAATGGACGGCCGATGAAAACGCCGCGTTGCAAGAGCTTGCGTCGCTGCTGGAGCCGCGGCTGGCGGAAGCCGAGGCTGGCAACGCGCGGAGCCTGTCGGTCAGCGAGATTTTTGCCGAGGAACATCGGAAACTGAAGTAACGGCATGCGTGCCTGCCAATTCACAGCGGCTGCAGAAGGGGATCTGCGCGAAATTGCGCGCTACACGGCGCGCCAATGGGGCGAGGCGCAATCCCTGCGCTATGCTGCTTTGCTCGAAAAATGCTTTGCCGAGATTGCCGCTGGAAAGCGACCGTCGCGCGCGCCCTTGGCGCAGCGACCGCTACTGCGTCTTGTGCGATGCGAGCGCCATCGTGTTTTTTACCTTGTCGGCGAAGACCGGCTGATATTGATTGTCGCCGTCCTTCACGAGAAGCTCGACATTCTCCGACGTCTGAAACAGCGGCTGCCATGAGCGTCCCGGTCGGACTTTTGCCAGCGCTGGGCGCGAACGCCCGGCGAAATTTCAGCTTCGGCGGAAAACGCTAAAGCGACAGCAGCGCCTTGATTTTGGCGCGCACGTCGGCGAGGGCGGCGGCCGGGATGGCGCCTTTGCGTGTCGCCTTGCGGGCGCGCCAGTCGAGATTCTTGATCTGGTCGGCCAGCACGGCGCTGGGCGGCGCGGTTTCGACGACGACCTCGAAAACATAGCCTTTGATTTTGCTCGTCATCGGACAGCAGACCATCATGCCGCGCGCGGCATTGTAGCGCGCGGGCGACAGCACCAACGCCGGGCGACGGCCGGACTGCTCGTGGCCGGTCTGCGGATCGAAGTCGAGCCACACCACGTCGCCCGCATCGGGAACATAGCGCGCCATCACCACATTTCTTTGCCGACCGGCTTGCCGAAATCGATTTCGTCGGGGAACGTTTTCGGGTCCATTTGGTCGAGCATCCTGTCGAGGCTGTAGCTCGGCGCGCGCACCGGCTCGATGACGACGCGGCCGCGCTCCTCGCGAATATCGACGGCCTGGTCGATATGCATCGCCGCCGCCGTCATGACGCCGGCCGGAATGCGCACCGACGCGCTGTTGCCCCATTTCTTGACGTAGACCCGCATGGCGACCTCGTATGTTCGGTCGGTACGACGCTAGAGCGAAGGCCGCCATTGTGTCAACAATGTCGAAACGCAGCGGCCGCCGCGCGCTCAGTCCGCCAGCAGCGCTGCCGCGTCCTGGGCCAGAACGCCGTTCGGATCGGCGAGGTCGTCGAGCACGGTAAAATGGTTGCGCCCCGCGATCTCGCGATGGACGCGAAGCGCGCCCGACGCCCGGCACGCATCGGCATAGAGGGCCGACTGGCGGCGCAGTTCGGGCAGCTCCAACGCGCCCACGGCAACGGCAAGTTTGGCGTGCGGCGGCGGCAGGCGATGCAGCGGGCTCAGCGCCATCGCATCGGCGGCGGCAAGGCCGAGCTTGTCGTTGACGAAGCTGTGCCGGATCGGCTCCAGATCGAAGATGCCGCTGATCGCAAGGCACGCGGTGACGCAACGATGCGCTTGGGCAAGGGCGGCCAGATGGCCGCCCGCCGACCAGCCCGCGACGCAGAGCCGCTTGGGATCGGCGCCGACGCGGCGGCGCAAATCTTCCAGAAAATCGAGTGCGGCCGAAATCTGCGCGACGATTTCGGACAGCGTCGCGTCGGGCGCCAGCGAGTAGCCGGTCAGCGCCACATGCATGCCAAGGGCCAGCGGCCCTCCGGCAAGCGCCGCAAAAGCGTCTTTGCTGTGCGCTGGATATTGCCAATAGCCGCCATGCACGAACAGCAAGGTCGGCGCCCCCGCTCTGCCGCAATCGAAAAAATCGATCGCCTGGCGCGGTGCGGATCCATAGGCTTGGTCCAACAGCGCGCGACGCGCCGCCCGGAAGGCCCTGCTGCGTTGCCGCCAATCTTCGAGCATTGCCGCCGTCTGCGGCACGGCAGCGCCATTGTTGTACGCCCGGTCGAGCGCCGCGCGGTCCATGCCGCGATAGACGGCCATCGCGGGGAGCCCCCGCGCCGGTCAGGGCAGCTTGCGCGCGGCGAGCGGCGGCAAGAACGCGTCGGTATAGAGCTCCTCGACCGGCCGTGCGGCCGGCAGTTCGAAGGCCTCGGTCAGCAACGCGTTGAGCTTGGCCAGGCGCTCGGGCGCCACGACGCTGACACCTTCGGCCTTCACATGCGGGGTGACGATCGCGCGCTCGATCATGAAGCGGAAGCGGTCGGCTTCGACTTGCGGATTGATCGTGGGGTCGCGGCGCGCGACGGCTTGCACGGCGCCCGGCACGTCGGAAAGCGCGTCGCGCATGCCCGCCATTGTGGCGCGCAGGAAGCGGCGGATCGTCTCGGGATTGCGCTGGGCATAGGCGGCCGTCACGATGATGCCGTTGCCGAGCAATTCGAACCCGTGCTCGCTGATCGGGAACAGCACGATGTCTTCGGGCTTCTGGCCAAGCGCCAGCAAGTTGAAATAGGTCGTGGAGGCAAACGCCGTCACCGCGTCCGCGCCGCCGCGCGCCAGCAGCGCGTCGCGCAACGCGGGCTGCACGGTCAGCCACTCGATCCTGCTGCTGTCGATATTGTTGACGCGCGCCAGCACGTTCCACATCGGCCGGATGATGTCGCCGTTCAGCGTGGCAATTTTTTTGCCCGCCATGTCCTGCAGCGATTTGATCCCGCTGCTGCGCAGCGTCACCATCGAATGCATGCCGCGATCCATGTACAGGAACACGGTCGTAAGCTTGAGCGCAGGGTTGGCCGTATTCCATTGGGCGAGCAAATTGGGATCGCCCAAGCCTATATCGTAGGCACCTGCCGCAACTTTGCTCATCGCGTCGCCCGAGCCGAAACCGCGGTCGATCGACACGTTCAGGCCCTCGCGCTGGAAATGGCCTTTGTCGGCGGCCATAAACCACGGGCTCTGGTGCGGCTGCGGCGCCCAATCGAGCGTCAGGCGCACATTGGTCGGCGCTTGCGCCTGGACCGCCGTTGCGAGCCCGAGACCGAGGGCAAGGCCCATCAAGGCGGTCGCGGCAAATCGGCGGCTGGGAGCGATTTTAGGCATGGATCCTCCGGGGGGCGAACGCGATTTCACCGCATCGATCAAGCATTTAATGTGCCACGCAGGCGCATCTGGCATGCGGGTTGCCTGCCGGACGCCGACTTCGACAAGGAGCGAATTATGGCACGCCACGGCGACATCGCGATTCCGACTGACGGCGACTATGTCTTGCGGCGCGCGCGCGTGCCGGCCTGTTTTTTCAGAACGCCGGTCCCGGGTCTGGCCCTCGACGGCGAGGGCAGCGGCGTGGTCGATCTCAAGATCGCCGACGGGCGCTTTGCCGCGATCGTGCCGACCGGCACGGCGGATTTCGGCGCCCTGCCGGCGGTCGATGTGGAGGGGCGGCAGGTGTGGGCGACGCTCGTCGACATGCACGCGCATCTCGACAAGGGCCAGGTCATTCCGCGTGCCCTGCCCGACGGCACGCTCGACGGCGGCATGACCGGCACGTTCGAGGACCGCAAGCGCTGGACCCATGCCGACATGCGCGCGCGCATGGAATTCGGCCTGCGCTGCGCCTATGCGCACGGCGTGTCGGCGATTCGCACGCATCTCGATTCGGTCGACGACAAGGTCGTCCTCAGCTACGACGTGTTCGCCGAGCTTCGCGCCGAATGGGCGGGCCGCGTCGATCTGCAGGCCGTGGGGCTGTCGCCGCTGACCTTCTTCCGCAAGCCCTGGGGCCTCGAACAGGCCGACCGGGTGGCGGCACTCAAGGGCGTGCTGGGCGGCACCACCGACGCGATCGGCCATTTCGACGGCGCCGCCAACCACGAGCTTGCCGATCTGCTCGATCTGTTTTTCGGGATCGCGGGCGCGCGCAATCTCGACGTCGATCTGCATGCCGACCAGTCGGACGATCCGGCCGCCTATTCGCTGCCGCTGATCGCGGAGTCGGTCCTGCGCACAGGCTTCAAGGGGCGCGTGGTTGCCAGCCACTGCGTCAATCTGGCATTGCAGCCCGAATCGACGATCCGGCGCACGATCGAACTGTGCGCCAAGGCGAAGATCATGTTCGTCACGCTGCCGACGCCGATGATGTATCTGCAGGACCGCAAGCCCGGCCGCACGCCGCGCTGGCGCGGCGTGACGGCGGCGCACGAATTGCTGGCGGCCGGCATTCCGGTCGCCATCGGCGGCGACAATTGCCGCGACGCCTGGTTTCCGTTCGGCGACCACGACATGGTCGACACGGTCCAGCAATCGGTGCGGGTGTTCCAGCTCGATGCGCCGGTTGCCCGGGCGGTCGCCATGGCGGGGCCGATCCCGTCGGCGATCGTCGATCTGCCGCAGACGGGCTGGATCGCTTCGGGCGCCGCTGCCCGGCTGATCCTGTTCAAGGCGCGCACGCTCAACGAACTCATGTGCCGCCCGCAGGCCGACCGCATCGTGCTGGACAAAGGGCGCCGCGTGACGGCCGGCGTGCCCGACTATGCCGAACTCGACGCTCTGATGTAGGCCCGAACTTGTGCCGTTCGAAGCGCGCTTGCTAAGCTCGCGCGATGGCGGATTCGTTCGATGCGGTTTTGGCGACCGGGGCCGATGCGAAGTATTTTCGGTTCGCTCGCGATACCGTGCGCTCCGCGCTGGCGGCGGGGCTCGACCGGGTCTTGCGCCTCGCCGTTCTCGATTTCGGATTGGAGGCGGGCCAGCGCGCGTGGCTGGCGGCGCGCAACGTCGCGGTCGTGCCGGTCGGCTGGGACATCGCCCTTGGCGCGTCGCGCGATCCCGAACTCGCCAAAATGGGCGACGGCTACAAGGCGATGACCGCGCGCCCGTTCCTGGCCCGCCATTTTCCCGACGCCGAAATCCTGGCCTGGATCGATGCCGACGCGTGGGTGCAGAACGCGCAGGGCGTGCTTGGCACGATCGAGGCGGCGCGGCGATACGGTTTTGCGCTGGTGCCCGAGTTGCACCGCGCCTATGCCCACAACTATAGCGGCGGTGCTGCCCGCCAGCCTTTCCATCGCGAGGCGGCCCTGGGCTCGTTCGGGCCCGGGATCGCGGACACGCTGGCGGGCGTGCCCGTTCTGAATTCGGGCCTTTTCGCCGGGCGCAGCACCTCGCCTGTGTGGGCCAAATGGCGGGAGTTCGCCACGCTCGGCATGGCGCGCCATGCCAACAAATATACCGAACAGATCGCCCTCAATCTGGCCTGCTACGCGGTGCTGGGCGATTCGGCGGGCGATGCCGTGCAGTTCCTGCCGCCCGAATACAATTACTGCTGCGGGCTGGCGCTGCCCGCACTCGACCGCAAAACGCGCCTCGTCTTGGATCCCAAATATCCGCACGAACCCGTCCATGTCGTGCATCTGGTCGGCATGGCCGGGCGGCGGGCCTATGCGTGTCCGGGCGACGGCACGCTCGAAACCTCGCTGGTCTATTCCGAACTGCGCGGGCCGTTCGACGACGGCGCGCCGGACTGAGGCGCGTGACCCCGCCCGAAATCCACGAACAGGCGCTGCGCCAAGCGGCGGCCCGCGACGATTGGGCGCTTGCGGTCGCGGCGGGCGAGGCGTGGGTTGCGGCGGCGCCGGGCGATGCGCAAGCGCATGCGCTGCTCGGCTACGCGCGCGAACGGCGCGGCGACGATAGCGGCGCCGAAGCGGCCTACGCATCTGCTGTTCGCCTGGATCCGGGCGCCGACGCCGTTCGCTTGAACCGCGCGGCCGCGCTCGCACGGCTCGGGCGTTTCGACGACGCGCTGGCGCAAGCGCAGGCCGTGCCCGACACCACGGATGCGCGCCGGCTTGTCGAGCGGCTGTCGAAAACATTGGCGCAAGCGGCCCTGGCGCAAGCGCAAAGCGATCCAAGCACGGCCGAAGCGGCGCTGCGGCGTGCGGCGGCCTTGCGGCCCGGCGATGCGGGCATCGCGACCGAGCTTGGCCGCTTCCTTGCCGCACGCGGGCGCACGCGCGAGGCGCTGGCGGCGTTCGAAGCGGCGGCGGCGGCCGAGCCCGATGCGGCGGTCGCGTGGCTCAATCTGGGCCGGGCGCGGCGGCGGGCGGGCGATCTCGACGGCGCGCACGCGGCGTTCGAGGCGGCGGCGCTGGCCGACCCGGCCGACCCGAACGCGCTCGCCGAAAAACTGCTGCTGATGCGCGAGGTCGCGGATTGGCGCGCCAGCGATGCGCTGGAAGCCGAACTCTGCCGGCGCATCGAGGGCGGCGCCGTGCTGCCGCCGTTTGTCGGTTTCTATCTCGATCTCCATCCGGTTGCAGCACTCGAACTCGCGCGGCGCTGGGCGCGCCGCCTGGCCGTCCCGACGCCCGCACCCAAGCGCGAGAGGCGCGGCGGCGGCAAACTGCGCGTCGGCTACCTGTCCGAGCATTTCCGGCGCCATGCGACCGTGCATTTGCTCGCCGAAACGCTCGAATGCCACGACCGCGCCGCGGTCGAGATTTTCGCCTATTCCTACGGGCCCGACGACGGCAGCCCCGAGCGCGCGCGCGTGCGCGCGGCCGCGAATTCGTTCGTCGACCTTCGCGATCTCGACGACGATGCGGCGGCGGCGCGCATCGCCGAAGACGGTCTCGACGTGCTCGTCGATCTGATGGGCTATGTCGAGAAAAACCGTTTCGGCATCGTGTGCCGGCGCCCGGCGCCCGCCATCGTATCGTGGCTCGGCTATCCCGGTACGACGGGGCATCCGGCGGTCGACTGGGTGCTGGCGGACGCGACCGCGATCGCGCCCGGCGACGAAGCCGCGTGGAGCGAGCGCGTGTGGCGTTTGCCCGTCTGCTACCAGCCCAACGACCGCAAACGCGCGGTCGCGCGGATCCCGACGCGCGCCGAGGCGGGGCTGCCCGCAAGCGGTTTTGTCTATTGCTGTTTCAACCACGCATGGAAGATCGTGCCGAGCGTGTTCGACGGCTGGATGCGCGTGCTGGCGGCCGTGCCGGAGTCGGTTTTGTGGCTGCTCGACGGCCCGGCCGCGCCAAATCTGCGCCTGCGGGCCGAAGCGTGCGGCATCGATCCGGCGCGCTTGGTGTTCGCACCGGCATTGCCGCTGGCGGACCATCTGGCGCGTCTGTCGCTGGCCGACCTGGCGCTCGATACGCGCCCTTACGGCTCGCACACGACGGCATCAGACGCGCTGTGGGTGGGCGTGCCGATCCTGACGGCGCCGGGTGCGGGGTTTGCGTCGCGCGTGGCGGCATCGCTCGCCCAAGCGGCGGGCCAGACCGGCGGCATCGTGGCGCCTGGCGAATTCGAGGCGACGGCGATCGCCTTGGCCCAGCCCGGATCGCGGCTTCAAGCGATGCGCGCAGCGCTGGCGCAGGCGCGGCCCACGGCGCCGCTGTTCGATGCGCGCGCCATGGCACGCGCACTCGAAACCGCGTATCGCGCGATGGCGGCACCGGCATCGCCGCGCGTGCTGCCGGAGCCGCGCCGGGCCGCGCGCGCGCTTTTGTTCGTCGATCCGTCCGACCTGGATTACCGGCCCGATACGCCGGACGCGGCAGCGCTCGGCGGGTCGCAATCGGCGCTGTGCTATCTGGCGCGCGCGCTTGCCGCGCGCGGCCATCGCGTGACGACGCTGACCGGCACAAGCGCCCCGGGGCAGGCGGCGGGCGTCGAGGCGCTGGCGCATTGCGGCGACGTTGCGCGGGCGCTGGCGGGCCAACGCTTTGATGCCGCGATCGTGCTCAACGATGCGGCGCCCGGGCGTGCGCTCAAACATGCGCTCGCCCCCGGCACGCGCGTGCTGCTGTGGACCCAGCACGCGCACGACCAGCCCGCGATGCAGGCGCTCGCGCGCCCGGAAATCGCCAATGCGTGGGATGGCATCGTCGCGATTTCCGATTGGCAGCGCTGCAAATTCGTCGAAAAATTCGGCCTCGATCCGCGCCGGCTGTTTGTACGGCGCAACGCCATTTCGCCCGCGTTCGAAAATCTTCCTCTCGTCGCGCGCACAGGGCCGGCACGGCTTGTCTATACTTCGACGCCGTTTCGCGGGCTGACGGTGCTGCTGTCGGTTTTTGCGCAAGCGCGTGCGGCCTTTCCCGATACGACGCTCGACGTGTTTTCGAGCCTTGCGGTCTATCAGGTCGCGCCCGCATCCGACCCCTACCGCGCGCTCTACGCGGCGGCCGCGCGCATGGAAGGCGTCGCCATGCGCGGCTCGCTCCCGCAGCCCGCATTGGCGGCAGCGCTCGCCGACTGCGACATGCTCGCTTATCCCTCAATCTTCGCCGAGACCGGCTGCATCGCGGCGATGGAGGCGATGGCGGCCGGGCTCGACGTGGTGGCAAGCCGCCTTGGCGCCTTGCCGGAGGCGACGCTGGGCTTGGGGCATCTGGCGCCGATCGATCCGGTTGTACTGGGCGACGATGCGTTCAAAGCACGCTATCTTGAGCTGCTGCTGGGCGCGCTCGATTTTCGCGCGCGCGATCCGCTTGGCTGGAACCGCCGCCGCCACGCCGCCGCCAGCGCCATGCGCGCGGAGGCGACCTGGCGCGTCCGCGCGGCAGAGTGGGAACGGCTGTTCGAATTGAACGGCGGCGCGGACTCTGCTATCGCTGCGCCATGATCGGACGCTTGAACCATGTCGCCATCGTCGTGCCGGATTTGGCGGCGGCGGCGCGCACCTACGAACAGACGCTGGGCGCTGCGGTCTCGGCGCCCGTCGATATGCCAGCGCACGGCGTGACCACCGTTTTCGTGGCGCTTGCCAATACCAAGATCGAGCTGCTGCATCCGCTGGGGGCGGCCTCGCCCATTGCCAAGTTTCTGGCCGAGCATCCGTCGGGCGGCGTGCACCATGTGTGCTACGAGGTCGACGACATTCTGGCCGCGCGCGACCGGCTGAAGGCCCAGGGCGCGCGCGTGCTGGGCGACGGCAATCCCAAGATCGGCGCGCACGACAAACCCGTGCTGTTCCTGCATCCCAAAGATTTCTGCGGCACGCTCGTGGAACTCGAACAGGCATGACCGCGATCACGGGCATCGCCATGTACGTGGTGATCTGGTGGATCGTGCTGTTCGCGGTGCTCCCGTTCGGCGTCAAACCCACGCTCGAACCCGGCGGGCGCGGCCAGATGGCGGGCGCGCCCGAACAGCCGATGATGCTCAAAAAAGTTTTGTGGACGTCGGCGCTGGCGGCGCTCGTGTGGGTGCTGATTTTCGCGATCGTGCAGTCCGACTGGCTGCCCGTGCGCGACACGCTGGCGGTCCCGCCCGCCCCGCGCTAAAAAAACCAAAACCCGGAGCCCCTGACAGGCACCCGGGTTTGGCGGCGGTTTAAGCTCCCTAAACTTGGGCCGTGTCGCATGCCCACAAAATGGGCCGGACGCGCCGAACATCTGCCTTGTCGCCTTATCCGACGATCTAAGTGGCGCGAGTATAGCCAGGGATTCGCGGGAGTCACGATATTTTTGGGCATTCGATTGTGTACGAACGAAATCTTCTTGCGCCGTTTGCGCAACTGCCCTCAAAAAAGCCAAAATCGGATGGTTTTCTATTCACTGTGAAGGGGTGCTCAATCGATGGGCAGAAAAATCTGGATGGTCGCAGGCGTGCTTATGGTCGCGATGATCGGCGACTCGCAGGCGCAAACGGCGGCGATCAAGGCAACGTCGGCCGAGTGCCGCCGCGTGATCGTCGAACATCGCCCGGCGGCGGACGTCGCCTACCAGCCGGGCGTGGATGTCCGCGGGCGTCCTGTGGTTGGCGCCGACCTCAACCCGGCGCCGCAATTTGCCGTGCCGGACAGCGTGGCGTTCGATATTGCGGTCGATCTCAAAAAATTCGGCATCGTCGGCGGGTCGCCGCTGTTCCAGCCGAATTTCAAATTGGGCGACGTGCGCATGGACGTGGCCTCGGGCCGCGTGCTCTATAACGGCCAGCCGCTCGGCAACCCCGAACTCGAAGCGCTGCGCGACGCGTGCCGCGCGCAGGGTTTGGCAAAACCCTAGGCTTTGGCTAGGGTCGCGCCAAAGCTGTTCCGCAAGAGCGTTTCTCCAGACAAAAGGTCCGTCGTCCCATGCGCCTTTCGCGCTTCTTTCTGCCCACGATCAAGGAAAATCCCAGCGAGGCGCAGATCGTCTCGCACCGGCTGATGCTGCGCGCGGGCATGGTGCGCCAGGCGTCGGCGGGCATCTATTCGTGGCTGCCCTTGGGCCACCGCGTGCTGCGCCGCATCGAGCAGATCGTGCGCGAGGAGCAGAACCGCGCGGGCGCCATCGAACTGCTGATGCCGACCATCCAGTCCGCCGATCTGTGGCGCCAGAGCGGGCGCTACGAGGACTACGGCAAGGAAATGCTGCGCATCGTCGACCGGCACGAGCGCGAGATGCTCTACGGCCCCACGAACGAGGAACTGATTACCGAGATTTTCCGCAACGCGGTGCAGAGCTACAAGGATCTGCCGCTCAACCTCTACCATATCCAGTGGAAATTCCGCGACGAGGTGCGCCCGCGCTTCGGCGTGATGCGCGGACGCGAGTTCCTGATGAAGGACGCCTATTCGTTCGACGTGGACGCCGCGGGCGCGCGCGCCGCCTACAACCGGATGTTCGTGGCCTATCTGCGCACCTACGCGCGCATGGGCCTCAAGGCCATTCCGATGCGCGCCGACACGGGGCCGATCGGCGGGGATCTGAGCCACGAATTCATCATCCTGGCCGAGACGGGCGAGTCGGAAGTCTATTGCGACGCTGCCTGGCTCGAATCCGACATGCTGGCCGCCGACGTGGATTTCTCGGCCGATCTGCAGCCCGTGGTCGAGAAGATTCTCTCGAACTACGCCGCGACGTCCGAGATGCACGACGCGGCCAACTGCCCCGTGCCGGCCGAACGGCTGCGCAAGGCGCGCGGCATCGAAGTGGGGCACATCTTCTATTTCGGCACCAAATATTCGAAGCCGATGGGCGCCAATGTGGTGGGGCCGAACGGCGAGCTGGTGCCGGTCGAAATGGGCTCCTACGGCATCGGCGTTTCGCGCCTGGCGGGCGCCATCATCGAGGCGAGCCACGACGAGGCCGGCATCGTGTGGCCCGACGCGGTCGCGCCGTTCGACGTGGGGCTCGTCAATCTGCGCGTGGGCGACGCCAAATGCGACGAAGCGTGCGCCGGCCTCTATGCCAGATTGCAGAATGCCGGCAAAGAAACGCTCTATGCCGACACGGCCGACAGTGCCGGCGCCAAGTTCGCCACGATGGATCTGATCGGCCTGCCTTGGCAGCTCGTCGTCGGTCCGCGCGGCATCGCGAACGGCAAGGTGGAGCTGAAGCGCCGCCGCACGGGCGAGCGCGTCGAGATGTCGGCCGACGAAGCGTTCAACCGCCTGACGGGCGCCTGATGGCCTGGTTCGACGCGTTCGAGCGCACGGTGGCGCTGCGCTATCTGCGCGCGCGCCGCCAGGAAGGGTTCATCTCGGTCATCGCGTGGTTTTCGCTGGGCGGCATCGCGCTCGGCGTCGCGACGCTGATCATCGTGATGGCGGTGATGAACGGTTTTCGCGCCGAACTGCTCGGGCGCATCCTGGGTCTCAACGGGCATCTGACAGTCTCGGGCGCAAGCGTGCCGATCCAGGATTGGGACGCCGCCGCCGCGCGCATCCGCGCGCTGCCCGACATTCTGGACGCCGCCGCGCTGACCGAAGGTCAGGCGATGGCGACCGCCAACGGCGTCGCCAGCGGCGCCCAGGTGCGGGGCCTCGCCCCCGCCGACATGGCGAGGCGCGCATTGATCGTTTCCAACATCAAGCGCGGCAGCCTTGCGGAATTCGAAGGCGACGATGCCGCCATGGTGGGCGCGCGCCTCGCCCAGCGCATGGACCTTGGCGTCGGCGACCGCATCACGCTGATTTCGCCCCAGGGCAACGTGACGGCGTTCGGCACCATGCCGCGCACGCGCGCCTTTCGGGTGGTCGCGATTTTCGAAGTGGGCATGTACGAATACGACAACGGCTTCGTGTATCTGACGGCCGAAGCCGCGCAATTGTTTTTCAACCGGCCCGGCGCCGCGACCGGCATCGAAGTGTTTGTCAAGGACCCCGACCGCGTGTGGCAGGCGCGCGGCCCCATCCAGCAGGCGGTCGGCCAGCCGGTGCGGCTCTACGACTGGCAGCAGGGCAACGCGAGTTTCTTCAACGCCGTGCAGGTCGAGCGCAACGTGATGTTCCTGATCCTCACGCTGATCATTCTGGTGGCGGCGTTCAACATCGTCTCGTCGCTGATCATGCTGGTCAAGGACAAGACGCGCGACATCGCCATTCTGCGCACGATGGGCGCGTCGAGCGGGGCCGTCATGCGCATCTTCCTGATGGCGGGCACCGCGATCGGGCTGCTCGGCACGCTGGCGGGGCTGGGCTTGGGGCTTCTGTTCAACGCGAACATCGAATCGATCCGCCAGTTGCTGCAGGCGCTGACTGGCACGCAGCTTTTTTCGCCCGAGGTGTATTTCCTCGCGCAACTGCCCTCCAAATCCGACCCGCGCGAAGTTGCCGAAGTCGTGGCGATGGCGCTAGGCCTGTCGTTCCTCGCCACGATCTACCCCGCGTGGCGCGCGGCGCGCCTCGATCCGGTCGAAGCGCTGCGCTATGAGTGAACCCGTGCTCGAAATTTCGGGGCTGCATCGCCGCTTCGAACAGGGCGGCGCGCAGCTCCATGTGCTGCGCGGGCTCGATCTTGCGCTGCAGGCGGGCGAATGCGTGGCGCTGGTCGGGCCCTCGGGGGCGGGCAAATCGACGCTGCTGCATTGCGCGGGCCTGCTGGAGCGGCCGAGCGAAGGCACGATCCGCATTGCAGGCGAAGATTGCGCGAAACTCGACGAAAAAGCCCGCACGCGCATGCGCCTGCGCACGCTGGGCTTCGTCTACCAGTTCCACCATCTGCTGCCGGAATTTTCGGCGCTCGAAAACGCCATGATGCCGCTATTGATTGCAGGCGAAACCCGCGCGGCCGCAAAAGCGCGCGCGGGCGAACTGCTGGCGCGCGTCGGGCTCGGCGCGCGCGCGGACCACCGGCCGGGGCGGCTGTCGGGCGGCGAGCAGCAGCGCGTGGCGATCGTGCGCGCGGTCGCCAACCGGCCGCGCGTGCTGCTGGCCGACGAGCCCACCGGCAATCTCGATCCGCGCATCGCCGCCGACGTGTTCGAGACGCTGCTCGATCTCGTGCGCAACACCGGGCTGGCCGCGCTGATCGCGACGCACAATCCGGACCTCGCGCGCCGCATGGATCGCATTTTGCGAATGCAGGACGGCGTTCTGGTCGAAGAAAAACCCGCCGCCTCTTGACGCAAACGCGCGGGCGTTGAACACTTGGGCTCGTTTCTGCGACTCGAGACCGGGATGCCCATGAAAATCCGTTCCTTCCTGCTCGTTTCGACGCTGGGCGCGCTGCTGGCCGCGTGCGGGTGGACGGGCCAGACGGCCTCGACCGGTTCGCAAGCGTCGGGCAACAGCGGCAACGCGACGCCGGGACCCGGCTTCACGCGCTTCACCGACATCCCGATGCCGGCCAACAATTCGATCGATCTCGACCGGTCGCTGATTCTGGGCACCGACCAGCAATGGACCGGGCGGCTTGTCATCACGTCGGGCAGCAACGTCGCGGACATGTACGAGTTCTATCGCCGCGAAATGCCGAATTTCGGCTGGAGCGAGGTGACGACCGTGCGCGCCGCCAACAGCGTGCTGGTCTTCCAGCAGGCCGCGCGCGTGGTGACGATCCAGATCACGCCGACGCGCGGCATCACGGGCGGCGGCTCGACCGTCGATCTCACCATGGCGCCGCGCGGCGGCACGGGCGGCGCGCCGCAGCGCACGAGCGAGGCGCAGCCCGTGCCGCGCGGCGAAGCGGCGCCGCGCGCGGCCGTTGATTCCGGCCCGCTGCCGGTGCGGCGCTAATCGCGCAAAAATTGTATTGCGACGACGACGATCTTGCCTACGCCGCGCACCGGCATGTTTTTGCGGCCGGGCAGGGGCTGGCGCTGGGCGCCGACTACCGGCTTGCGCATCTGCCGTTGGTGGCGCCGAGCCACCCTGCCTGCATCGCCGCGGTGCCGGGGCGCGACTACAAAAACGGGCGCTACGCCAAACGCCGCGCGGCGTTCGTTGCCAAAATCGAATTCGATCCGTCCTTCGATGCGCTCGAAGCCGCGATGCGCGCCGCGCCCTTCGGCGCCAAGATCGCGTGGGACATGGGCGCGCTGCGGCGCGACGTGCTGCACGCGACGCTCGCGGGCCCGATCGACGAAGCGGCCGTCGAAAGCTGCGCGCGGTCGGCGGCCGATTTTCTTGCCCGGCATGGCGAGATGCGCGTGGCGATCGGCGGCCCGTTCGTGGGCAAGCGCAATCACGGGCGGATCTATCTGCCGGTCTATCCGCCGAAAATCGCGGGGCACGATGCGTTCCGAGCGATGCTCGATGCGGCCGGGCTGGCGTCCAGCGGATTCTACGGCGTCGGGCTCTGGCATCTTCTGGACGCGCTCGACGCCGCCGAGGCGGCAGCCCTCGCCGATTTCCTCGACGCCCATTGGGGCCGCATGCTGGCCGAGGGCGTGCGCGTGCGCCTCGCGATCCTGACGGTCGACAACGACCTCGCGCTGCCGCCCGTCGAATGGCGCTGGATTGGGGTGGGATGAGCGGAACGAGGACGACCCGCCGGTGATTGCGCGAACGTATGCCGCAAACATTACATACGAAGCAGGATTTTCTCGAAATCTTCGAGTGCGTTGTCAATCTTGAGCGCCTGACGGCGCGCAATGACATAGATCTCCTTTATCTTTCCTCGGACATCTTCAAACAAATTGAAGCCCATCGAACTCGAAATGCCATCAAGCAGCACGCCATCGGCCGTGCGAAGATCGAGCCTGTAGCTGCTCGACGAGTCTTCCGAAACAGTGATCACGTTGCCGTTAGCGATGTCTGCAACGAAAATGCTCTCTGTTTCGGCCTTCCATGGAATTTTGCCTTCCGCGGTTTTTGCGAGGATTACCGGGACAAGCGCCTCAATCGATTTTGTCATGGCTATCCATCCTGGCATTGAGCGCAAACCGCGCTGTGTAGCGGCTCGCGACATGTTGTACTTTACCAATCTCCATGACGATTTGCACGGGGTCTTGCAGCTTCTTTTTGCTCTTCAAGGTCTCGCGCAAAAGCCGTTCGATCCGGTCGAGTTCGGCAAGCTGTTCGTCGAGCTCGGACCGCTTGTCCGCTTCTTTTGAGAGCAATTCCTTGAGAAGAATGAAACGGTTGCGCACGGTCTCAAGCGATTGCAGGGCCGCTTCGAGAAGCTCCTTTTCGACGTTGGACTTGAACTGGGCGATTTCGCGTTTGACTTCGCCCGCTTCGAACATCTGCGACGTCGCTTGGACGCGGCGAATGAGGGCTGCCGACGACATCTGCACGGCTTCCGTCGCGGAGCGGACTTTTGCAATCTGGTGATAGGCGATCGCCAGGCCGACAACCGACGCAAAGAGCCCCATCAACCCAAACCAACCTTGAACCAGAGGCATCGAGAAAAAGGGACCGATTCGCGTCTCGAAAACGAAGAATGCTCCGGCGCTGACAAGCGCTGCGGCAACGACAGACCATAAAATCGGATTGCTGCGGAGATTCAAGGCGCGGTCCGATACAACAAAAGGTAACAAACGGTACTGGCACTCTGACGGGCAGTCAAGATTTCTTGGGAATTGCCGGGAGAATTCCGTTCCATCGATACGGCGCTCGATGCAGCCGGGGCCGTCGGTTGGCCGAGGGCGTGCGCGTGCGCCTCGCGATCCTGACGGTCGACAACGACCTCGCGCTGCCGCCGGTCGATTGGCGCTGGATCGTGGGCGGACGCAACGCGGACCGAACCCGTCGAAAAACTATCGCGGGGCTGCAAAATTACTCAATTGCGCGGCGGATGTTTGGCGCGACAATGGCGCCATGGAAAATCCGAACGCCGCTTTGTTTGCAACCGAAACCGCGCCCGGCACGGCGTGGGCCTGCACGCTCGAGGGAATCGCCATGGAGATTCCCGTGCGCGCTGGAGGAACCCCCTGTCCGGGCTTTTTCGGAATTGCGGCGATGCTCGCGCGGCTGCGCTGGCGACGCGAGGCGCCATCGTCGCATCCGCTTGCCGCGAAAGGCTAAGGCCATGCCCGAGCAAGTCCTGTGGCTGGCAAAATGCGCGGCGCTTTTGGCGGTGGCTTTGGCGCTCGCAAGCCTGCTGGGGCGCGTGCAGTGAACGGAAACTCCGACGTGGCAAAAATCGCAGTTTTCAAGCCGTCGCGCGTGCGCCTGGACGATCCCGAACCGGCGCTTGCCGACCTGCTCGACGATCCCGTGACGCACGCCGTGATGCGCCGCGACGGCGTCACGCGCCAGTTTCTGGTGCAGACACTCGAAGCGGCGCGCCGCGCGCTGCAATCGCGCCGTCCGCCCGAACTTTGTTGTGCATAAGTAGCCGGCAGTCTGTGGCGGCAACTTGGCGCGGTGTAGACTGGACAAAATTCGGGACCAGTCCAGGAAATCCATGCCCCACGCCTCGTTCGTCCATCTGCGCGCCCATTCGGCCTATTCGCTGTCCGAGGGCGCGATCAAGGTCAAAAAACTCGTCGAACTCGCGCGCCAGAACGACATGCCCGCCATCGGCATCGCCGATACGGGAAATCTTTTCGGCGCGCTCGAATTCTCGGCGACCGCCGTCGATATGGGCGTGCAGCCCGTCATCGGCTGCAATCTGGGCATCCGGCGCGAAACCGACGGCGGACTCGGGCGCCAGGGCAAAGCGCCCGAACCCGACCGGCTGCTGCTGATCGCGCAGACCGAAACCGGCTGGGCCAATCTTGCCAAACTCTCCAGCCGCGCCTTCATGGAAACGCCGGGCGGCGAAACGCCGCAAGTCTCGCTCGACCAGGTCGCGTCGCTGTCCGAGGGCCTGCTGTGCCTGACCGGCGGCGTGGCGGGTCCCGTCGGGCGCTTGCTTGCCGACGGCCAGGCGGACGCGGCGGCGGCGGCGCTCGACCGCCTGCAGGCGGCCTTCGCGGGCCGGCTCTATGTCGAACTGATGCGCCATGGCCTGCCGGCCGAAGCGCGCATCGAGCCCGCGTTGCTCGAACTCGCATACGCGCGCGATCTGCCGTTGGTCGCGACCAACGACGTCTATTTCGCCGACGAAAGCATGGCGGCCGCGCACGACGCGCTGCTGTGCATCGCCGAAGGGCGGTTCCTGGCCGACCAGGAGCGCCGCCATTCGAATGCGGGCTGGCGGTTCAAATCGTCGGGCGAAATGCAGACGCTGTTTGCCGACCTTCCCGAAGCCGTCGCCAACACGCTGGTCGTGGCGCAGCGCTGTTCCTATTGGGTCGGCGGGCGCAAGCCGATCCTGCCGGCTTCGACGCGCGCCAAAGACAGCTCCGAGGCCGACGCGTTGCGCGAGCTGGCGCGCGCGGGGCTGGAGAAACGTTTGGCCGCGCATGTCTACGCGCCCGACATGGACGACGCCGCGCGCGACGCGGCGGCCAAACCCTATCGCGAGCGGCTCGACTACGAGGCCGACGTGATCGTGTCGATGGGTTTCCCCGGCTATTTCCTGATCGTCGCCGACTTCATCCAATGGGCCAAGGATCGCGGCATTCCGGTGGGGCCGGGGCGCGGCTCGGGTGCCGGATCGGTGGTTGCATGGGCGCTGACCATCACGGACCTGGACCCGCTGCGCTTCGGATTGCTGTTCGAGCGTTTCCTCAATCCCGAGCGCGTGTCGATGCCCGATTTCGACATCGATTTCTGCCAGGACCGGCGCGACGAGGTCATCCGTTACGTGCAGCGCACCTACGGCGAGGACCGGGTGGCGCAGATCATCACGTTCGGCAAACTCCAGGCACGCGCCGTGCTGCGCGACGTCGGCCGCGTGCTCGGCATGCCCTACGGCCAGGTCGACCGCATCTGCAAGCTCGTGCCCAATAATCCGGCCAAGCCCGTCACGCTCAAGGACGCGATCGACGGCGAAAAACAGCTCCAGGAAATGATCGCCGCCGACCCCTCGGTCAAGCGCCTGTCGCAGATCGCCCTGCACCTGGAGGGGCTCTACCGCCACGCTTCGACGCATGCGGCGGGCGTCGTGATCGGCGACCGGCCGCTCGAAGATCTGGTGCCGCTCTATCGCGATCCGCGCTCGACCTCGCCCGTCACCCAGTTCAACATGAAGGACGTCGAAAAAGCGGGCCTCGTCAAATTCGACTTTTTGGGCCTCAAGACCTTGACGGTGCTGAGCCGCGCCGCCGCCCTGCTCGCGCGCAGACACGTGGCGGTCAATATCGACCGGTTGCCGCTCGACGACGCGAAGACCTACGCGATGCTCGCGCGCGGCGAGACGGCGGGCGTGTTCCAGCTCGAAAGTACGGGCATGCGCGACGCCGTGCGCCGGCTGCGCCCCGACCGCATCGAGGACATCATCGCGCTCGTGGCGCTCTACCGGCCGGGCCCGATGGACAACATCCCGAAATACATTGCGGTCAAGCAGGGCTCGGAGCGGCCCGACTATCTGCACCCCAAGCTCGAAGGCACGCTGAAGGAAACCTACGGCGTCATCATCTACCAGGAACAGGTGATGCAGATCGCGCAGGTGCTGTCGGGCTATTCGCTGGGCGGGGCCGACCTTCTGCGCCGCGCGATGGGCAAGAAGGTCCAGGCCGAAATGGACGCGCAACGCAAGGTTTTCGTCGACGGCGCCGTGGCGAACGGCGTGGACGAAGCCAAGGCCTCGCAGATTTTCGATCTCGTCGACAAATTCGCGGGCTACGGCTTCAACAAAAGCCACGCCGCCGCCTACGCGATCGTCGCCTACCAGACCGCGTGGCTCAAGGCGAACCACCCGGTCGAATTTTTCGCGGCGTCGATGACGCTCGACATGTCGAACACCGACAAGCTCAATCTGTTCCGCCAGGAAGTCGACCGGCTCGGCTTCAAGACGCTGCCGCCCGACATCAACCGTTCCGAGGCCGTCTTTTCGGTCGAATATCCGGACGGACATGCGGGCAAGGGGTGCGTGCGCTACGCGCTGGCGGCCGTGCGCAATGTGGGTCTCGCCGCCATGGAAGCGCTGGTCGCCGAGCGCGCCGCCAACGGCCCGTTCAAGTCGCTGTTCGATCTCGCCCGGCGCCTCGATTCGCGCACGGTGAACAAGCGCCAGCTCGAAAACCTCGCCAAGGCGGGGGCCTTCGACGCGCTCGAGCCCAACCGCGCGCGCGTGCTGGCGGCGATCGAGACGATGCTGCGGCTGGCGCAGGCGACGTCGGAAGAAAAAGCCTCCAACCAGATGAATATTTTCGGCGGGCCTGCGGCCGGCAAATCGGCCGATCCGCCGCTGCCCCAGGTCGCCGACATGAAGCTCCACGAAAGATTGCAGGCCGAGTTCGAAAGCGTGGGTTTTTACCTCACCGCGCATCCGCTCGATGCCTATGCGGTGGGACTGAAGCGCCTGGGCGCCGTGCGCTCGGCCGACCTCGTACGCAGCCTGCAGGCGGGCGCGTCGAGCCGGGTCAAGCTCGCGGGCACGGTCTTGAGCGCCAAGGAGCGCACGTCGGCCAAGGGCAACAAATTCGCGTTCGTGCAATTGTCGGACGCGGGCGGCACGTTCGAAGCGATGGTGTTCGCCGAACTGCTCGCCAAGGCGCGCGAACTGTTCGCTTCGAACAAACCCCTGCTGGTGACGGCCGACGCGCGCGTCGAGGGCGAGAGCGTGAAGCTACTGGCGACCGACATTCGCGCGCTCGACGAGGTGGTAGCGAGCACGTCGGCGGGTCTGCGCGTGGCGCTGGCGGATGCGGGCGCGATCGCGGGCCTCAAGGCGCTGATCGGCAAGGCGGCGAAGGGCCGGGGTGCCATCCGCATCCAGATCCACACGGGACCGGGCGAGGCGGTCGATATCCGCCTCAAAGAAACCCTCGCGATCACGCCCGAATTGCGCCAGGGCTTGGGCAATGTCCCGGGCATTCTGGAGGTCGCGGAGATTTGAAGTTGTTTGACATTAAAGTGGGAATACTAAATTTATAGTGCGTCGATGGAAATTTGTCCTGTTGATTTTGAAATCAACATGTTGTACCAATCGGAATGGAAAATGAGGATTCCTGCACATATCAAAGAAGCGTTCGAGTCATGGCCGATCGACGTACGGATTGAGGCAGCGCTGGAATTGGCGGCGCTGGCGCGTTGGTCGAAACCCGATCTGCCGCCGTTCGATCTTGCCGCCGTGATCGATCCAGATATCGACGTTTTTGTCCGTTCGTTCCGCGACGGCGGCGCAATCTTCTCGATCGCGGTGGCGGCGCAGGAGGCCAATACGACACTTGTCGTAGCTGCGAAGGCGGGTGCGATGACTGGACGGGAAGCGGCTCACGCGGCAAATACGTATTTGCGGCCGACGGCAGGCGCAATTCACACTTTCGACAGGAGCTAGACATGTCGAATCGCAAATTGGTCGTTCCCGAGAAGACGATCTCGCTCGACGAAATGATCCAAGCGTCGGTCCGGTCCGATCCGGAGTTTGCGGCGAGGTACGAAGCGACGCGCGTCAAACGCGAGTTTGCGGAGATGCTGATCGGCGCCCGGTCGCGAGCCGGATTGAGCGCAAGCGTGTTGGCCGCCCGTGCCGGATGGGATCGTGCGACGGTGTCCCGGCTCGAGTCCGCGAATGGCCCGGTTCCCGAGGCGGAGACGATCGCTCGCTATCTCGAGGCTTGCGGCAAGGAGCTCCGTTTGGGCTACGTCGTTGTCGACAGCGCAAACAATCGCATCGCCGATGTTCTGGAGATTTCAAAGCATGGACCGAACGACCGATTTTTGCGTCCGCTGAAGGGGCGCGAAATCGACATTGCCGAGCCCGAGGCTGCGGCGGGCAGCAGGCTCGGGCCCGGATGAACCGTTCGGCATCGCGTTCGCACGCTCGCGCGCACGCGATACTTTGCCTCTCGGCGGGAGGCACGGCGGCCGTTTTGGCGGCGGTCCCCGTTTGGTTTGGCGTCGATGCGCCTGTTGCGGGCCAAATCGAACACGCCTATTCGGCGATCGGGATTTTGACTCTTTTGGTTCCGGCGTTTCATCTCAGCAAATACGGCTATCTTCTCATTCGGTTGGCGGACGCCAAACGCATTGCATCCGGGGACCTCGCGGAATTGGTTTCAAAACTCGAACGCGACACGCAGACCCATCGCGATTCCTGGAGCATCGGCAAGGCGCGGTGCTTCGTTTTTGGCAGCGCCTTTGCGCTGGCGGGGGAACTCCTGCCCTTGGCGCTGGCATTCCTCGGCTGAACCCCCTGCAATTGCCGCCCGGCTAGAAACCTCGTATTGTTGCGGAATCTGTCCTTTTTCCGCGCGAGACCGGGGTGACGACAGCTACGGCCGATACGCTGATGCAGCGCTTGCAATCGATCGCCGAAAAACTGGCCGCCAAACGGCCGGAAGACCGGCGCGTGGCGGTCGAGCATCTCTCGGAATTCGTCGCCACGATCGGCAACGACGCCGAAACCCAGCGCATCCGCGCCATGGCGGTCGAACTCGTGCGCGCCATCATCCGCGAAATCGAGGCGCCCCTGCGCCTGCTGGTCGCCGAGCGCCTGTCCCAGGACCCCAACATCGCGCCCTCGATCGTCAAGCTGCTCGCAGCCGACGAAATCGAAGTGTCGTGGCCGATCCTCGCGGGCTCGCCGGTGCTGGGCGAAAGCGATCTCATCGAAGTCGCAAACAAAGGCACCATCCAGCATCGCGTGGCGATCGCGGGGCGCAACGACGTGGGCATGGCGCTCAGCGACGCGCTGGTCGCGTTCCGCGAAAAGGACGTCGTGGGCACCGTGCTGGCGAACGAACGCGCGCAGATCTCCGAGGCCACCTACGCGGTCGTGTGCGAGCTCGCGCGCCAATGGCCCGAGCTCGAAGAACCGCTGGCCCAGCGCGGCGATCTGCCGGTCGCCATCGCCTACGAAATGCTGAGCTGGATCACCGACGCGCTGCACGGCTATCTCTACAAGCGCATCGCGATGGCCCCCGACGCCTTGCGCGACATCGTGGCGGCCGCGTCCGACAAGGTTGCCGCCGACATATCGGCCAAAGGCGGCGTGGTGCCCGGCATCTTGGGCGCCATGCTCGGCAATTGGGGAAGCTGGGCCGAAGACCAGGTCGGCGGCTTCGTGCATCTGGCGGAGGCCGGGCGCCTCGATCTGTTCGAAGTGGCGCTGGCCGAGCATCTGTGCGAGCCGCTGCGCCTCGTGCACAAAGCCTGCCGCACGGCCGATTTCGGCGATCTGGCCACGATGTGCCGCGCGAGCGGCATGTCGAGCATGAATTTCGAGACGATCGTCGTGGCGCTCGCGCGCCTGCACGGCAATGTCGGGCGCCCGGTGACGGACGCGATGCGCGCGTTCGACCAGCTGTCGCTTGCCCAGGCGCGCGGTGCGCGCGCCATCGTGGCGGGCTATTAGGCGATGGCGTTCGGGCCCCAGATCGTGCGCTACGCTGCGGGCATGGCGGTCTACGGCGAGGGCGACCGCGGCGACCATGCGTGCCTCGTCAAATCGGGCGAGATCGAGATTTTCCAGACGCGCGACGGCGCGCGCATCGAAATCGCGCGCGCGCATACGGGCCAGATGTTCGGCGAACTCGAAATCGTCGACGGGGCGGCACGCATGGCGAGCGCGCGCGCGCTCACGAATGTCGAGCTCGAGATCATCCCGCGCGCGACGTTCCTGAACGAACTGGGCGCGCTCGATCCCAAAATCCACGCGACGCTGCTCGACCTGGTCGATTTCGTGCGCATGGCGACGCCGCTGGCGCCGGGGGCGGCCGGCGACGCCAAAGCCGCCGAAATGGCGGCGTTTTTGCGCGGCGTCGCGTTCGGCCAGGGGCTTGCCCAAGTCAAAAGCCCGTTCACGCGCACGATTTCCGAACTTCTGCTCTATTACGCTGGCCGCCGCGTGCCGCATTAGGGGCAGGGTCGGGCTTGCAAAAGGCCCCCAACTGGGGTATTTCCCCGCCCGCGCTGGGGCATTGGGCTCAAGCGACAAACCCTCACGCGGGGCATTTGCGGTCTTTGGCGCCATAGGCCAGGGCCCGTTCCGGTGCCGGTTCCTTTGTCGGGATCCGGTGCTCGCGCCGCGGCGGATCAACCGGAAAAAGGAAAAATCGCTCATGGCGATGCCCGTCTATTCGATGCGCCAGCTTTTGGAAGCCGGCATCCATTTCGGCCACCAGACGCGCCGTTGGAACCCCAAAATGGCGCCGTTCCTGTTCGGCGTGCGCAACGGCGTGCACATCATCGATCTGCAGCAGACCGTGCCGCTGCTCGACCGCGCCTTGCAGGCCGCGCGCGACGTGTGTGCCGGCGGCGGGCGCGTGCTGTTCGTGGGCACCAAGCGCCAGGCGCAGGAACCGATCGCCGAAGCCGCCAAGCGCTGCGGCCAGTATTTCGTCAACCACCGCTGGCTCGGCGGCATGCTGACCAACTGGAAGACGATCTCGAACTCGATCAAGCGCCTCAAGGAAATCGACGAGCGCCTGTCGGGCGACCAGCCGGGCGGCGCGGCTTCGGGCGGCCTGACCAAGAAGGAACTGCTGTTCATGACGCGCGAGCGCGACAAGCTCGAGCGGTCGCTTGGCGGCATCAAGGAAATGGGCGGCCTGCCCGACATGCTGTTCGTGATCGACACCAACAAGGAAGCGATCGCGGTCGAAGAGGCCCAGCGCCTGAACATTCCCGTGATCGCGGTGCTCGATTCCAACAGCGATCCGCAGGGCGTGACCTATCCGATCCCGGGCAACGACGACGCGCTGCGCGCCATTTCGACCTATTGCGAGCTGATGGCGAACGCGGTGCTCGACGGGTTGCAGGCCGAAATGAAGGCGGCGGGCGTCGACGTGGGGGCGGCCGTCGTCGCGCCGAGCGTGCATATCGCGCCGGACGCCGCGGAAGCCCCGGCCGCCGAGGCGATCCCGCTCGACAAGGACGCGGCGGAAGCGGCGGCAGCGCCCAAGAAGCCGGCCGCACGCAAGAAGAAGGACAAGCCGACGGCCGCGTGAGCGCGCGACCCAAGGGGCAGGTTTTTCGAACTCGAACACGGGATGATTTGACATGGCCGAAGTGACGGCAGCTCTGGTGAAGGAGCTGCGCGAAAAAAGCGGCGCTGGCATGATGGATTGCAAGCGCGCGCTGTCGGAAAACGACGCCAACATCGAAGCGGCGATCGATTGGCTGCGCAAAAAGGGCCTCGCGGCCGCCGCCAAAAAGGCGGGCCGCGTGGCGGCCGAAGGGCTGATCGGCGTGGCCGCGGGCGGCACGTCCGGCGCGATGGTCGAGGTCAATTCCGAGACCGACTTCGTCGCGCGCAACGACGCGTTCCAGGATTTCGTGCGCGGCGTGACCAAGACCGCGCTGAACGCGGGCGACGACGTCGCGGCGCTGGCGGCAGCGCCGCATCCGGCGGGCGGCACCTCTGCCGACGCGCTGACGGCGCTGGTTGCCAAGATCGGCGAGAACATGTCGCTGCGCCGCGCGGCCGTGCTGAAGGTGTCGGCGGGCGCGGTTGCAACCTACGTGCACAGCGCCGTGTCGCCGGGCCTCGGCAAGATCGGCGTGCTCGTGGCGCTCGAAAGCACGGGCGATGCCGAGAAGCTCAACGCGCTCGGCCGCCAGATCGCCATGCATATTGCGGCGACCAACCCGCTGTCGCTCGACATCGCGTCGCTGGATCCGGCCGCCGTCGCGCGCGAGAAGGCGATTTTGAGCGAGCAGGCGGCGGCGTCGGGCAAGCCCGCCGCGGTCGTCGAAAAAATGGTCGAAGGGCGCATCCGCAAATTCTACGAAGAATCGGTGCTGCTCGAGCAGGTCTACGTCGTCGACGGCGAGACGCGCGTCAAGGACGTGGTCGCCAACGCGGCCAAGGAAATGGGCGTGCCGGTCAAGCTCGCGGCGTTCCGCCGGTTCGGCCTGGGCGAGGGGATCGAGAAAAAGGAAACCGACTTTGCGGCCGAAGTGGCCGCGCAGTTGAAGGCCTAGCGCGACGTTTGGCCGGTCTTTCGCGGCGAAAGACCGGCCGTTTCCATTTGCAGGAGCGGTCCCGACATGGCTGAGGCTCCAAAGACCAAGTACCGGCGCGTGCTCTTGAAAGTGTCGGGCGAGGTGATGGCCGGCGCCGACGAGCGCGGCCTCGATCCCGGCACCATCGACCGCATTGCCGCCGACGTCAAAGAAGTCACCGACCTTGGCGTCGAGGTGTGCCTGGTCATCGGCGGGGGCAATATTTTTCGGGGCCTCAGCGGCGCCAAGCGCGGCATCGAGCGGGCCAACGGCGACTATATGGGCATGCTCGCCACGGTCATCAACGCGCTCGCGTTGCAGAACGCGCTCGAGGGCGTGGGCGTGCCCACGCGCGTGCAGTCGGCGATCCCGATGGCCAGCATTTGCGAGCCCTATATCCGCAGGCGCGCGATGCGCCACATGGAAAAAGGCCGCGTGGTGATTTTCGGCGCCGGGACCGGCAATCCGTTTTTCACGACCGACACGGCCGCCGCTTTGCGTGCCTCGGAAATGGGCTGCGAAGCGCTGCTCAAAGGCACCAAGGTCGACGGCGTCTATTCGGCCGACCCCAAAAAGGACCCGGCTGCCACGCGCTACGCGCAGCTCACCTACCGCGACGTGATGGAGCGCGATTTGGGCGTCATGGACGCGGCCGCGATCGCGCTTGCACGCGAAAACCACATTCCTATTCTAGTCTTCTCCATCCAGAAGCCGGGCGGCTTCGCCGAGGTGATGAAGGGGACAGGCCGATTCACGACCGTGTGCGACTGAAACGGGCTCTTTGACCTGCGAGGAAAAAACCATGTCCGCCACCGCCGAAATCGACGATCTGCGCCGCCGCATGACGGCCTCGATCGACGTGCTGAAAAAGGAATTTTCGGGGCTGCGCACGGGGCGCGCGTCGGCAAGCCTGCTCGACCCCGTGACGGTCGACGCCTATGGCAGCCAGATGCCGCTCGCCCAGTGCGGCACGGTGGGAACGCCGGAGCCGCGCATGCTGACCGTGCAGGTGTGGGACAAGGGGCTGGTGAAGTCGGTCGAAAAGGCCATCCGCGACGCCAATCTGGGGTTGAACCCGATGGCCGACGGCCAGCTGATCCGCATTCCGCTGCCCCCGATGACCGAAGAGCGGCGCAAGGAGCTGCTGAAGATCGCCAAGAACTACGCCGAGGCCGCGCGCGTGTCGGTGCGCAACGTGCGCCGCGAGGGCATGGACGCGCTCAAGGAACTGTTCAAGAAAAGCAAGGTCACCGAAGACGACAACCGCAAGCGCCAGACCGACATCCAGACGCTGACCGACGATTTCATCAAGAAGGTCGACGAAGCGATCGCCGCCAAGGAAAAGGACATCATGGCCGTCTGACGCGGCCGCGATCCGAGCCCCAGATGTCGAAAGATCGTCCCCAGACGCCGCGGCATGTCGCGATCATCATGGACGGCAACGGGCGCTGGGCCAAGGCGCGCGGCCTGCCGCGCGTGGCGGGCCACCGGCGCGGGGCCGAAGCGGTGCGCAATGCCGTGCGGGCCGCGGGCGAACTGGGCGTGCGCTACCTTACCTTGTTCGGGTTTTCGTCCGAAAACTGGCGCCGCCCGGCCGACGAAATTTCCGACCTGATGGGCTTGCTGCGCCATTTTCTGCGCGCCGAACTGGCAGAGCTGCACCGCCAGGGCGTGCGCATCCGCATCATCGGCGAGCGCTGGCGCCTGCCCGACGACGTGCGCCTGCTGGTCGACCAGGCGGAGGCGACGACGGCGGCCAACAATTTCCTCGATCTGGTCGTGGCGTTGTCCTACGGCGCGCGCGCCGAAATCGTCGGGGCCGCGCGCGCGCTTGCAAAGGCCGCCAAGGACGGAACGCTCGATCCCGACGCGATCGACGAGGCGGCGTTCGCGGGCCGTCTGTTCACGGCCGACATCCCCGATCCCGACCTGCTCGTGCGCACGAGCGGGGAGAAGCGCATCTCCAATTTTCTGCTGTGGCAATGCGCGTACACGGAATTCGTGTTTCTCGACGTGCTGTGGCCCGATTTCGGCCGCGAAGCGTTCGAGACGGCGATCGCGGAATTCGGCCGGCGCGAACGGCGCTACGGCGCGGTGGTGGGGTGACGCAAACCCCGCCGCTGCGCATGCGCGATCTGCGCCAGCGCGCGCTGTCGGCTTGCGTGCTGCTGGCGCTCGCGGTCGCGGGGCTGTTTTCGGGTCCCGAAGCGTTCGAGCTTATGGTTGCGGCCGCCGGCGCGATCCTGGCCTGGGAATGGACGCGGCTGGTGGGCGAGGGCCGGTTCGGGGCGACCGGGCTGGTGGTGGCCGCGTGCGTGCTGGCCAGCGGCGCCGCCGCCGCGCTGACGCGGCCCGGTCTCGGGCTCGCGTTCGCGCTCGCGGGGGCCGGGGCCGTGTACGCGTTCGCGCGGCTGAGCGGGCGCGAGGGGCGGCGCTGGCTTGCGGTCGGCCCCGTCTATATCGGCGTGCCGGTGGTGGCGCTGATCTGGCTGCGCGGGGACAGCCAGGCCGGGCTCGAATCGATTTTGTGGCTGATGGCGACGATTTGGGCGACCGACACGGGCGCCTATTTTGCCGGGCGGCTGATCGGCGGGCCCAAGCTGTCGCCGCGCTTTTCGCCCAACAAAACCTGGGCCGGGCTTGGCGGCGCGATGCTGGCAGCGGCGTGCGTCGGGTGGGCCGCGAACGCGCTGGTACCGGCGGGGCCGTCGGCGGCGGCGCTGGCGGTTGCGGGCGCGATGCTGGCGGTCGTCGCGCAAGCGGGCGATCTGCTGGAATCCGGCATCAAGCGCCATTTCGGCGCCAAGGATTCGAGCGGCCTGATTCCGGGCCATGGCGGGCTGTTCGACCGCGTGGACGGGCTGCTGACGGCCGCCGTCGCATTTGCCGCGTTCCAATGGCTGAGCGACGGGCATAGTCTGGTGTGGCCATGAAGAGCGTCACCATTTTGGGATCGACCGGATCGGTCGGCAGCAACACGGTCGAACTTGTGGCGGCCAACCCGGGGCTCTTTTCGCTCGAAGCGCTGGTCGCCAACCGCAACGTCGCCAAGCTCGCGAGCCAAGCGCGGGCGTTGCGCGCCAGGCGCGCGGTCGTCGCCGACGCGAGCCTGTATGGCGACTTGCGCGACGCGCTCGCGGGCACGGGCATCGAAGCGGCGGCGGGCGCTGCTGCGGTCGTCGAAGCCGCGCAGATGCCCGCCGACTTCGTGTGCGCGGCGATCGTGGGCGCGGCGGGCTTGCCCTCGACGCTGGCCGCGATCCGGCGCGGGGCGACGATCGGCCTTGCCAACAAAGAAACGCTGGTGAGCGCGGGCGCGCTCGCGATGGCGGAGGCCACGCGCCATGGCGCGGTCCTGGTGCCCGTCGACAGCGAGCACAATGCGATCTTCCAGGTGCTCGATTCCCGGAATCTGGAGCGCGTCGAAAAAATCGTGCTGACCGCCTCGGGCGGGCCGTTCCGAACCTGGCCGCGCGCGCGCATGCGCGACGTGACCCCAGCCCAGGCGGTCGCGCACCCCAACTGGTCGATGGGCGCCAAAATCTCGGTCGATTCGGCGACCATGATGAACAAGGGTCTGGAAGTGATCGAGGCGTTCCATCTGTTCCCCGTCGGCGAACGGCGCCTGGAGGTGATCGTGCATCCGCAGTCGGTCGTGCATTCGATGGTCGCGTATGTGGACGGTTCCGTCCTTGCGCAGTTGGGAACGCCCGACATGCGCACGCCGATCGCGGTGGCACTCGCCTGGCCCGCGCGCATGGCAACGCCGGGCCCGCGCCTCGATTTGGCCGCGATCGCCGATCTTGCCTTCGAAAATCCCGATCTCGAACGCTTCCCGGCGCTCAAATTGGCCCGCTCGGCCTTGCAAGCGGGCGGTGCGGCCCCAACTATTCTGAACGCTGCCAACGAGATTGCGGTGGCGGCGTTCCTGGCGGGCCAAATCGGCTTTCTTGCGATCGTGGACTGCGTCGAAGCGGTGCTGGATGCCTATCGGCCGCCGCCGCCGGCAATTCTCGACGACGTGGCGGCGATCGACGCCCAAGCGCGCGCGCAAGCGCGGGCGTTTTGCGACAAAAAGGGACCGAACTGACATGATCGTTTTCGAATATTTGCTCCCCTTTCTGCTCGTCTTGAGCGTGCTGATCTTTTTCCACGAGCTCGGCCATTTTTGGGTGGCGCGGCGCTGCGGGGTGAAGGTCGAGGTTTTTTCGATCGGCTTCGGGCGCGAGATCGTCGGCTGGAACGACCGGCACGGCACGCGCTGGAAAATCTCGTGGCTGCCGCTCGGCGGGTACGTGAAGATGTACGGCGATGCCGATCCCGCCTCGACGCCGGGCGCCGAGATTGCGGGCATGGATGCGGCCGAGCGCGCGGTCTCGTTCCACCACAAGTCGCTCGCCCAGCGCAGCGCCATCGTGGCGGCGGGGCCGGCCGCCAATTTCCTGCTGGCGATCGTGCTGCTGGCGGGCGCCTTCGCGTTTGTCGGCCAGCCCTTCACGCCCGCCATCGTGGGCGCCGTGCTGCCGGGCTCGGCCGCCGAACGCGCGGGCGTGCAGCCGGGCGACAAAATCGTCTCGATCGACGCCACGCGCATCGAGCGCTTCGAGGAAATCCAGCGTTTCGTGCAGCTCAATCTCGACCGGCCGACCGTGCTCGGCATCGAGCGCGACGGGCGCAGCGTGGCCGTGCCGATCGTGCCGGTGGTGGTCGAGGAAACGAACCGGCTGGGCAGCGTTACGCGCGTCGCGCGCCTGGGCATTCGCGGCCAGGGCGTCGCCTACAAAACCCACGATCCGTTGACGGCCATTTGGCGCGCGGCGGGCGAAACCTGGTCGCAAACGACGGGCACGCTCAAAGCGCTTGGCCAAATCTTTGTCGGCACGCGCGGCACCGAAGAACTCGGCGGACCGATCCGCATTGCCCAAATGTCGGGCGAAGTCGCGCAAGGCGGCATCGCCAGCCTGATTGTTTTCATGGCCGTTCTGTCAATTAACCTTGGTCTTATCAATTTGTTCCCAGTTCCGATGCTCGACGGCGGGCATTTGGTGCTTTACGGGCTCGAAGCGCTGCGCGGGCGTCCGTTGCCGCCCCGGGCCGTCGAATACGGTTTCCGAATTGGTTTTGGCTTGGTAATAAGTCTGATGGTTTTTGCCACTTGGAACGACCTCGTCCACACGGGCGTTGTCCGCTTCCTGGTCGGACTCGTCTCGTGATTTTCGCCCGCAGTTCGGGCTAAGGTACGCGACTTGCGGCGCGACTCGGCATTCCGGCGAACATCGCCGGCGAAAATGGAACGATTGGCGATGGCGTTTTCGATACGGCGATTGGGGTTGGCGGCGGCAGGGCTCGGGCTCGCGCTGCTGTTTTTTGGCGCGCCCGCCCAAGCCCAGTTCGCGACGCGCAGCGGCGTGGTGGCGGGACCGGTCGGCGAGATCCGCATCGAAGGCACGCAGCGCATTTCGCCCGAAACCGTGCGCGCCTACGTCACCGTGCAGCCGGGCGCCGCAGCCGATGCCGACGAAATCGACCGCTCGCTGAAGGCGCTGTTCGCGACCGGACTGTTCGCCGACGTGGTGGTCCGCCAGGAAGGCGGCGCGCTCGTCGTGCGCGTGGTCGAAAATCCGATCGTCAACCGCGTGGCCTTCGAAGGCAACCGCCGTCTCAAGGACGAAAACCTGACGGGCGAACTGACGCTGAAACCCCGCACGGTGTTCACGCGCGCGCGCGTCCAGGCCGACGTCAAGCGCCTGCAGGACATCTACCGCGCTTCGGGCCGGTTCGCCGCGACCGTCGAGCCCAAGATCATCGAGCTGTCGCAGAACCGCGTCGACGTGGTCTTCGAGATCGACGAAGGCCAGGTCACCGGCGTGCAGCGCATCAACTTCGTGGGCAACCGCAGCTTCGCCGACGGCACGCTGCGCGAGCAGATCCAGACGCGCGAATCGCGCTGGTTCCGCTTCCTGTCCAGCGACGACGTGTACGATCCCGACCGCCTGTCGTTCGACCGCGAGCTGCTGCGCAAATACTATCTGTCCGCCGGCTACGCCGATTTTCGCATCGTCTCGGCGGTCGCGGAGCTCAGCCCCAACCGCGAAGGTTTCTACGTCACCTTCACGATCGAGGAAGGCGAGCGCTATCGCTTCGGCAAGATCGATGTGGTCTCGCAGCTGCGCGACCTCAAAAAAGAGCCGATGGTCGATCTTGTCACGGCCAAGGAAGGCGCCTGGTACGACGCCAACAAGGTCGAGGCCTCGGTCGCCGCGATCGGCGATTTTGCGGGCACGGCCGGCTACGCGTTCGCCGAGGTGCGCCCGCGCGTGACGCGCGACCGCGACGCGCGCACCGTGTCGATCGTCTTCGAAGTCCAGGACGGCCCGCGCGTTTTCGTCGAGCGCATCAACGTGGTGGGCAATTCGCGCACGACCGACAAGGTGATCCGGCGCGAAATGGCGCTGGTCGAGGGCGACGCGTTCAGCACCGCCAAGCTGCGCCGCTCGCGCGATCGCATTCGGGGCTTGCAGTTCTTCGAGCGCGTCGAAGTCACCAACGTCCCCGGCGAAGCGCCCGACCGCACCGTGCTGAACGTCGAGGTGCAGGAGAAATCGACCGGCGACCTCAATTTCGGCGTCGGATTTTCGACCGCCGACAACGTGCTGCTCGACGTGTCGATTCGCGAGCGCAACCTGCTGGGCCAGGGCAAGGACATGCGCCTGGGCGGCACCGTGTCGCGGCGCCGCAACCAGATCGATCTTTCCTACACCGACCCCTATTTCCTCGACATGGACATGGCCGCCGGGTTCGAGATTTTCCGCACCCGGCGCAATTTGCAGCGCGAAGCGGGCTACGATTTCATTTCGACGGGCGGGGTGCTGCGCAACGGCTATCGCTTGGGCGAGTATCTCGACCAGTCGCTGCGCTACACGTTGCGCAACGACGATATCACCCAGCTTGCCTCCGGCGTGTCGGATCTGGTGATCGACGCGGCAGGGTCGGTTACGCAGAGTTCGGTCGGCCATACCACCACCTACGACCGACGCGACGACCGCATCGATCCGACCGACGGCTATTTTGTGCGCCTGGGCAACGATGTTGCGGGCGTGGGCGGCGAAGCGAAATTCCTGAAAACCGTCGCCACCGCGGGTTTTTTCTACCCCTTTACGCCCGAATACGTCGCCTCGCTGATTTTGGAAGGCGGCCATATCGCGGCGCTCCAGGGCGACCGCGTGCGGCTGCAAAACCGCTTCAATCTGGGCGGCGAGAATTTCCGCGGTTTCCGCGCCCAGGGGATCGGCCCGCGCGACCGCGTGTCGGGCGGCGCTTTGGGCGGCAACCTCTCCTACACGGCGACGGCGGAAATGTCGTTTCCGACCGGCCTGCCCAAGGAATTCGGCCTGCGCGGCGTGCTGTTCTCCGACGTCGGCACGCTGACCAGTTTCGACCGCCCGCCCGCCGGTCGGCCCGGCGCCAATTCGGTCGTCGACGATTCGGGGTCGCTGCGCGCGTCGGTCGGTGTTGGCGCGCTGTGGCGCTCGCCGTTCGGACCCGTGCGCGTTTCCTACGCGAAAGCGGTTGTCAAAGAGGAGTACGACCGAACGGAGTCTTTCCGTTTCGGCGTCGGCACGCGTTTCTAGTTTTATCCAAGGACCGGTTTCTATGAAAAATCGTCGATCTTCTGCATTGCTGGCGGCGCTTGTCGCTGGCGCGACCGCCCTGCTGGTCTTGCCGGCCTTCGCCCAGCAGCCGGCCCAGCCGCGCCAAGCCCCGGCGCAACCGCGCGCCGCGCAGCCGGCCGCGCCGGCCGCGCCCGCGCTTTCGACGGAGCTGCCCGCCAAAGGCACCTCGGTCGTCTTTTTCGACGTCGAGAACGTCATGCGCGCCTCGACGGCCATGCAGAACGTCAACGCCCAGGCCGAGCGCGTGCGCAACGCCCTGCAGGCCGACGCGACGCGCCAGGAGGGCGAGCTGCGCCGCCAGGAAGAGGAGCTCGGCGCCCAGCGCGCGTCGCTGTCCCAGGACGCCTTCAACCAGCGCCGCCGCGATTTCGAAGGCCGCGTCCAGACGATCCAGACCCAGTTGCAGACGCGCCGTCGCAATCTGGAACAGAATTACGGCGATGCCGCCCAGAAGGTCCAGCAGGCGATGACCGAAACCGTCATCGAGCTGATGAACGAGCAGGAGTACCAGATCGTGCTGCCGAACTCGTTCATCTTCGTGGCGCGCACCAGCCTCGACATCTCGGGCGAAGTGGCACGCAGGCTCAATCGCCGCCTGCCGACCGCCGCGATGGCGAACTAGGCGCGTCCGGCGCCATGGCCGACCGGCGCTTCCATGCCCATGTCGGCACGCTCGCCCTTGCGCGCATCGCCGAGATTGCCCAAACGCCGCTGCCCGACGGCGCCGACGGCGGACGCCCGTTCGCGGATGTGGCGGCCTTGGGCGAGGCGGGACCGACGCATGTCGCGTTCCTCGACAATCGCAAATATTTGGCGGCCCTCGCGGCCACCAAAGCCGGGGCGTGCCTCGTGCATCCTGCCCTTGCCGGCCGGGTGCCCGCAGGCTGCATCGCGCTTGCAACCCCGCATCCCTACCGGGCCTATGCGCGCCTCGCGACCGCCTTCCACCCGCCGACGCGCGCGGCCGCGGGCGTGCATGCGACCGCCTTCGTCGATCCGGCGGCCAAACTTGGACCCGGCGTTTCGATCGGCCCCAAAGCTGTCGTGCTGGCCGGCGCCATCCTCGGCGCGGGCGTCGAGATCGGCCCCAACGCCACGATCGGCGAGAATGTCGAACTGGGCGACGACGCGATCGTCGGCGCCAATGCGAGCGTGAGCCATGCGGTCGTGGGGCCGCGCACGCGCCTGTATCCGGGCGTGCGCATCGGCCAGGACGGTTTCGGCTTCGCGATGGGGACGGGTGCGTTCGTCAAGGTGCCGCAGCTTGGCATCGTGCGCATCGGCGCGGATTGCGAGATCGGCGCCAATAGCTGCATCGATCGCGGCAGCGCCAGCGACACCGTGATCGGCGACGGCACCTGGATCGACAATCTGGTCCAGATCGGCCACAACGTCAAAACCGGCCGCCAATGCGTGATCGTGGCCCAGGTCGGCATATCGGGTTCGTGCGAATTGGGCGACGGGGTGATGGCCGGCGGCCAGGCGGGCCTGGCCGGCCATTTGAAAGTGGCCTCGGGCGCCAAAATCGTCGCACAATCGGGCGTGCATCGCGACGTGGGGGCGGGCGAAGCCGTCGGCGGCTCCCCGGCCGTTCCGGTCGGCGAATGGCGCCGCCAGTCGGCCGCCCTGCGCCGCCTGGCACGGCCCGCAAAAACAACGCAGACCAACGAGAGCGAATGATGGACTCCCCGACCGGCCCCAGCGAACCGCCCCAGCCAAGCGAACCGCCCGCCACGATCGAACTGCTGCGGATCATGGACATGATCCCGCACCGCTATCCGTTTTTGATGATCGACCGCGTGGTCGACGTGGTGCGCGACCACAGCGCCGTCGGCGTCAAGAACGTCACCTTCAACGAGCCGCAGTTCCAGGGCCATTTCCCCAGCCGGCCGATCATGCCGGGCGTGCTGATCGTCGAAGCGATGGCGCAGACGGCGGGCGTGCTTGTGGTGCACACGCTCGGTCCCGAGGCGGAAGGCAAGCTCGTCTATTTCATGACGATCGACGAAGCGCGCTTCCGCAAGCCCGTGACGCCCGGCGACACGCTGCATATCCACGTCGCCAAGCTGCGCTCGCGCGGCAACGTGTGGAAGTTCAAGGGCGAGGGCCGCGTCGGTGGCGCGCTGGCGGCCGAGGCGATCTTTTCGGCCATGATCATGGACCGCTGATGGACACGGGATCCGCTGCGGCGGCGACAACGATCCACCCGAGCGCCATCGTCGAACCGGGCGCCAAGCTGGGTGCGGGCGTGCGCGTCGGGCCGTTCTGCACCGTGGGCAAGGACGCGACGCTGCACGACGGCGTCGAACTGGTGAGCCATGCGGTGATTGCGGGCGAAACCGAGCTTGGCGCGCGCGTGCGCGTGTTTCCGTTCGCGTCGCTCGGCCATCCGCCGCAGGACCTCAAATTCAAGGGCGAGCGCACGCGCCTGGTGGTCGGCGAGGAGACGATCGTGCGCGAGCACGTGACGATGAACCCCGGCACGTCGGGCGGCGGCGGCCTCACGCAGGTGGGCGCGCGCTGCCTGGTGATGGCGGGCGCGCACGTCGCGCACGACTGCAAGGTCGGCAACAGCGTCGTGATGGTCAACCAGGCGACGCTGGGCGGGCACGTGCATGTCGGCGATTTTGCCATCCTTGGCGGCATTTCGGCCGTGCACCAGTTCGTGCGCATCGGCAAGCACGCGATGATCGGCGGCATGACGGGCGTCGAAGGCGACGTCATTCCCTACGGCATCGTGATGGGCGACCGCGCGCGCCTGCAGGGCCTCAATATCGTGGGCCTCAAGCGGCGCGGCTTCAGCCGCGAGGAGATCCACGATCTGCGCACCGCCTACCGTCTGCTGTTCGCCCAGGAAGGCACGATGGCCGAGCGGCTCGACGACGTCGCCGAGCTCTACGGCAAGGCGCAGGCGGTGATGGACATTCTCGACTTCATCCGCGGCGCCAACAACCGCCCGATCTGCCTGCCCAAGGCCGACGCGGCTTTGTGAGCGGGCGCGTGGCCGCCAAGCTCGGCATCCTGGCGGGCGGCGGCGTTCTGCCGCGCCTGGTTGCGGATGCCGCTTCGGCGGCGGGCCGCCCGGTCCATATCCTGGCGTTCGACGGATTTTGCGACGACGCGACCCTGCGCGGATATGCGTACGACCGCATTCCGCTTGCCAAAGTCGGCCGCCTGTTTGCGGCGCTGCGGGCGGCCGCGTGCGAGGATATCGTGCTGGCAGGGCCCGTGCGGCGCCCGACATTGCTCGACATCCGCCCGGATTGGGCGGGATTTGCGGCGATGCTCAGGCTTCTGCCCGTGTGGCGCGGCGACGCCTCGCTGCTCGCGCGTGTACTGGCGCTGATCGAGGCCGAAGGTTTTACCGCCGTCGGCGCGCACGACATCGTGCCCGATCTGCTGGCCAGCGAACGCGTCTATGGCGGCACGGCGCCCGATGCGGCAGCGCTTGCCGACATCGCCGTCGGGCTTGCGGCCGCGCGCGCGCTCGGGGCGCGCGAGCGCGGCCAAGCCGTGCTGGTGCGCGGCGGCAGGCTGGTCGGCGAGGAAGCGCGCGGCGGCACTTCGGCCTTGCTGCGCCGGCCCGGCATTGCTGGCGCGGTGCTGGTCAAAGCGGCGATGCCGGCGCAGGATCGGCGCGTCGATCTGCCGACGGCGGGGGCCGCAACGGTTGCCGCCGCCGCCCAAGCGGGGTTGCGCGGCATCGCGCTGGAAGCGGGCAACGCGCTGCTGCTGGAGCGCGAAGCGGCCATCGCGGCCGCCGACCGGGCCGGGATTTTTGTGGCGGGCGCATGCGCGAAAAACTGATCTTTTTGGTGGCGGGCGAACCGTCGGGCGACAATCTGGGCGCCAAGCTGATGGCGGCCTTGAAGCGCGCCGAGCCTGCGGGCGTGCGCTTTGCGGGCGTGGGCGGCGAGCGGATGCAGGCCGAAGGCCTGTCGAGCCTGTTCGCGCTCGCCGACCTGTCGGTCATGGGTTTGGCGGAAGTGGTGCCGCGTCTGCCGACGATTTTTGCGCGCCTGCGCCGGACGGCCGACGCGATCCGCCAGATGCGCCCCGACGCGGTCGTGCTGATCGACGCGCCGAGCTTCGGGCTGCGCGTCGCGGACCGCGTGCGCGGGCTCGGCATTCCGGTCGTGCAATATGTGGCGCCGCAACTCTGGGCATGGCGGCCGGGGCGCGCCAAAAAACTTGCGGGCCGCATCGACGCGATGCTGGCGCTGCTGCCCTTCGAGCCCGCGTTTTTTGCCAAGCTCGGGCTCGCCTGCACGCATGTCGGCCATCCCGTGCTCGAAGACGGGCTGCTGGCGGGGGACGGGGCGGAATTTCGGGCGCGCCACGCGATCGCGCCCGCCGACAAGATCGTCGTCGTGCTGCCGGGCAGCCGGGCGGGCCTGTTCAAGCGCATGGCGCCGATCTTTGCCGAGACAGCGCGGCTGCTGGCGGCCAAACGCGCCGGGCTCGTCTTCGTGCTGCCCTATGTGGCGAACACCGACGCGCAATCGGCCGCGTTCGCAAAGACGCTGCCGGGCAAGGTCGTGCGCGTGCTCGCGGCGGCCGACAAGCGCGCGTCGTTCCGTGCCGGCGACGCCGCGCTCAGCGTTTCGGGAACCGCGACCCTCGAGCTTGCGGTGGCCGGTTTGCCGATGGTCGTGGGCCATCGGGTCAATGCGCTGTCGGGCTATCTGGCGCGCAAAATGATCCAGGTGCCGTTCGTGGCGATGCCCAACGTGATTGCGGGCCGGCGCATCGTGCCGGAATTGCTGCAGGGCGACTGCACGCCTGCGGCGCTTGCCGTCGAAATCGAAACGCTGCTGGCGGATGCCGATGCGGCCGCCCGGATGCGTGCCGACCTCGGCAGCGTGTGCGACGCGTTGGGACGCGCCGATCTTGCCAACGGCCCCGGCCATCTGCCGTCCGAGCGCGCGGCGGCGGCGGTGCTGGCCGCGATCAGAGCCCGAGCTTAGCCCAGCGCGTGCGGTGTTCGCGGATCGCGTCTTCGATCTGCAGCGCCACGTCGAGCGCGGCAAGCCCGTCTTCGCCGGTCACGTAGGGCGCGTGCAGGCCCTGGCAGGCGCCAAGGAAACTCGCGATTTCGGCCTTCAGATCGTCGCCGTCGGGATAGTCGCGCTCGATGCGCTCGATCGGCGGCAGGCCCGGCATCAAGGCGGGCAGCAGCGTGCCGAGCACGAATCCCGCCCGGCCGCGCCGCATCGCGACGAGCTTGCGTTTCGCCAAGTCGATCGACACGTAGCTCTCGTGCCCGAAGACGCGCATCTTGCGCTCGGTCTTCAGGCTCACGCGGCTGGTCGTGATGTTGGCGACGCACCCGTTGGCGAAACCCAGGCGCACATTGGCGATGTCCTCGCCCTTCGTTACGACGGGCGCGCCCACCGCCATCACGCTTTCGACGGGCGATCCCACGAACGCCAGGATCAGGTCGATATCGTGGATCATCAGATCGAGCACGACCGAAACGTCGGTCGCGCGCGGGTTGAAGGGATGGATGCGGTCGCACTCGATATAGAGCGGCGTTTGCACGAATTCCTTGGCGCCCAGCCGGTCGAGCAGGAAGCGCTGCAGATGGCCGACCTGCAGCACCGTGCCGCGCGCCGCCGCCGCCGCGACCAGCTGCCTCGCCTGGTCGCGCGTGTCGGCGATCGGCTTTTCGACCAGCACATGGATGCCCGCTTCGATGAGGCCGAGCGCCACGTCGAAATGCAGCGACGTGGGCACGACGACCGAGACGGCATCGACCTTGCCGACCAGATCGCGCGGATCGGCATAAGCGCCAACCTTGTGTTTGGCGGCAAGGGCCGCGCGCGCGTCGGGGTCGGGATCGACGATGGCGACGAAGTCGCTGTCGGCGAGGGATGCGTATTTGTCGGCATGGAAGCGGCCGAAATGGCCGCCGCCGACCACGGCGGTGCGCAGCTTTTTCATGGCGTTTGGTAGCGCGTTTTGGGGGCTGGCGCAAAGGGCGCAAGCTTGCCATGCTCGGCGCTTTCGAACCGGGAGGACACGGCGATGGACGGCGAATTTCGCATGCTGCACACGATGATTCGCGTGCTGGATCTCGACAAATCGATCGCCTTCTATTGCGAGCGCTTGGGCATGGACCTGATCCGGCGCAAGGACTACCCGGACGGCAAATTCACGCTGGCGTTCGTGGGCTACGGCGACGAAAGCGCCAACGCGGTGATCGAGCTCACGCACAATTGGGGCCGCGAGGAGCCCTACGAACTGGGGACCGGCTTCGGGCATATCGCGCTCGGCGTCAAGGATATCTACGCGACATGCGCGAAACTCGCGCAAGCCGGCGCCAAAATTCCGCGCCCGCCCGGCCCCATGAAACATGGCGGCAGCGTTATCGCGTTCGTCGAGGACCCCGACGGCTACAAGATCGAGCTGATCCAGCGATGAGCGGCGCGAAGCGCGTGGCGCTTTCGACGTATCGGCGCTACGCGCCGGCGGAGATGGCGGCACGCGGCGCCGCCTTCTATGCCGACATCAAGCGGCGGCGCACGGTGCGCGATTTTTCCCCCGAACCGATCCCGCGCGCGGTCGTCGAGGACGCGATCCGCGCGGCCGGCACGGCGCCGTCGGGCGCCAACCAGCAGCCGTGGTTTTTTGCCGCAACCGAGGATCCGGCGATCAAGTCGCGCATCCGCCGCGCGGCCGAGGCGGAAGAGCGCGAATTCTACGCGCGCCGCGCCAGCGACGAATGGCTTGCGGCGTTGGCGCCGCTCGGCACCGACGCCGACAAGCCGTTTCTGGAGACGGCGCCCGTGCTGGTCGCGGTCTTCCAGCAAAGCTGGGGCACGGGCCCGAACGGGGAGAAGATCAAGCACTACTACGCGCCCGATTCCGTCGGCATCGCGACCGGTTTTCTGATCGCGGCCCTGCACCATGCGGGCATCGCCACGCTGACGCACACGCCCTCGCCGATGGGTTTCCTCAACGAAATTTTCGGCCGCCCGGCGAACGAAAAACCGTTCGTGCTGCTGGTGCTGGGCTATCCTGCTGCGGGCGCCACCGTGCCCGACATCGAAAAAAAACCGCTCCCCGACATAATGGACTGGCGGTAGCGCCGACTCCTACATCCGCCAGATCGCGAGCGCGAGCGCGACGATCGCCAAGGGGCCGAGCGCCAGACGCAGCATGTAGCCGAGCGCCGGGCGGTTGTCGTTGCTGGCGGGCGGCAGGCGGCGGCGGCCTAGCAATGCGGGCGGCACGGCACGCGCGCTTGCCGCATCCCTGGCGGCGTTCGTGCGCATCTGTCCCGCGCCGCGTTTGGCCATCGCCGCCGCGCGTCCCTAGCGCTTTTCCATCGGCAGGAACGGGCGCGGGGGCGCGCCCGTATAGAGCTGGCGCGGACGGCCGATCTTGTTCTCGGGGTCCTCGTTCATCTCGTTCCATTGCGCGATCCAGCCCACCGTGCGCGCGAGCGCGAACAGCGCCGTGAACATCGCGACCGGGAAGCCCATCGCCTTCAAGATGATGCCCGAATAGAAATCGACGTTCGGGTAGAGCTTCTTCGAGATGAAATACTCGTCCGAGAGCGCGATGCGCTCGAGTTCCATCGCGATGTCGAGCAGCGGGTCCTTGACGCCGAGCTCGCCCAGCACTTCCTTGCACGTCGCCGCCATCACCTTGGCGCGCGGATCGTAGTTCTTGTAGACGCGGTGCCCGAACCCCATCAGGCGCACGCCCTCGCTCTTGTCCTTCACGCGGCGGATGAATTCCGGGATATGGTCCTTGGTGCCGATTTCGGCGAGCATCTTCAGCACCGCCTCGTTGGCGCCGCCGTGGGCGGGTCCCCACAAGGTGGCAATACCGGCTGCGATGCACGCATAGGGATTAGCGCCGGACGATCCCGCCAGACGCACGGTCGAGGTCGAGGCGTTCTGCTCGTGGTCGGCGTGCAGGATGAAGATCTTGTCCATCGCCTTGGCGAGGATCGGATTGACCTGGTAGGGCTCGCACGGCACGCCGAAGGTCATCTGCAGGAAGTTTTCGGCGTAGGCGTGGTCGTTGCGCGGGTGCATGAAGGGCTGGCCGACCGAATATTTGAACGCCTGGGCCGCGATCGTGGGCATCTTGGCGATCAGGCGGTAGGAATCGATCATGCGCTGGTGCGGATCGGAAATATTGAGGCTGTCGTGGTAGAAGGCCGAGAGCGCGCCGACCACCCCGCACATCACCGCCATCGGGTGCGCGTCGCGCCGGAAGCCCGAGAAGAAGCGGTTGATCTGCTCGTGCAGCATCGTGTGCAGCGTGATGTCGCGCTCGAACTGTTTTTTGTTGGCGGCGTCGGGAAGTTCGCCCTTCAGGATCAGATAGGCGACTTCCATGAAGCTGCAGTTTTCGGCGAGGTCTTCGATCGCGTAGCCGCGATGCAGCAGGATGCCTTTGTCGCCGTCGATATAGGTGATCGCCGATTTGCACGCCCCCGTCGACATGAAGCCGGGGTCGTAGGTGAAATAGCCCGTGTCGCCGTAGAACTTGCGGACATCGACCACTTGCGGGCCGATCGAACCCGAGAGAACCGGCATTTCGATCGTCTTGCCGGTCCGGTTGTCGGTAAGGGTGACGGTCGGTTTGCCCTGGGTCATGCGGCTCTCTCGCGTTTGTGTTCGCAGGTGCAGTATAGGAACCCAGGCGCCGGGTTTTTGCAAGGCTCCGTCAGGGGCACGATGCGAGCGCGTCGTCGATGCGCCCGAGCGTCTCCGATTTGCCCAGAATCGCAACCACTTCGAAAACCGGCGGCGACGTGCCCTGGCCCGACAAGGCGGCGCGCAAGGGTTGGGCGAGCGTGCCGAGCTTGACGCCGACCGCCTCGCTTGCGGTGCGAAAGGCGGCTTCCAGATCGCCAGCGTTCCACGCGTCGGCGTCCGCCAGGATCGCGCGCGCCTGGCGCAAATGGGCGGCCCCGTCGCCCGCCAGCAGTTTCTTGGCGGCATCGTCGAGCGCCAGCGGGCGCGACTTGACGTAGAATACGGCCGCCTTGGCGAGTTCGAGCAGCGTCTTGGCGCGCGCCTTGAGCCCGCCCATGCCCGCCAGCAGGCGCGCTTTGGCGGCTTCGTCGATCGGGCAGCCGGCGGCCGTCTCGATCAGCGGCGATGCGGCCTCCAGAATGCGCGCGTCGCCGGCGGTGCGCAGATAGTGGCCGTTGACGCTGTCGAGTTTCTTGAAGTCGAAGCGCGCCGGGCTGCGGCCGATGCCGTCCAGATCGAACCATTCGATCGCCTGCGCCGTATCGACGATCTCGGCGTCGCCATGGCCCCAGCCCAGGCGCAACAGATAGTTGCGCATCGCTTCGGGGAGGTATCCCATGTCGCGATACGCGTCGACCGCCAGCGCCCCGTGGCGCTTGGAGAGTTTGGCGCCGTCCGGCCCGTGGATCAGCGGGATATGCGCGTAGGTCGGCACGGGCCAGCCCAGACGCTCGATCAATTGCATCTGGCGCGCGGCGTTGTTGAGATGGTCGTCGCCGCGCACGACGTGCGTGACGCCCATGTCGCGGTCGTCGACGACGACCGACAGCATGTAGGTCGGCGTGCCGTCGGCGCGCAGCAGGATCATGTCGTCGAGCTGCTCGTTTCTGACCGTCACGTCGCCCTGCACCTTGTCGCGGACGACGGTCTCGCCGTCCTGGCGCGCTTTGAGGCGCACGACCGGTTTGACGCCGGCGGGCGCGTCCTTGGCGTCGCGCTCGCGCCAGCGCCCGTCGTAGCGGATGGGTTTGCCCGCCGCCTTCTGGGCGCTGCGCATTTCTTCGAGCTCCTGCGGGCTCGCGTAGCAGAAATAGGCGCCGCCCTTGGCCATCAGTTCGTGCGCCACGGCCGCATGCCGGGCCATGCGCGCGAACTGGTAGACGACCTCGCCGTCCCAGTCGAGGCCGAGCCATTTCATGCCGGCCAGAATCGCCTGGGTCGCTTCGGGCGTCGAGCGCGCGCGGTCGGTATCCTCGATGCGCAGCAAGAACGTGCCGCCGGTGTGCTTGGCGTAGAGCCAGTTGAACAGCGCGGTGCGCGCCCCGCCGATATGCAGATAGCCCGTGGGCGAGGGCGCGAAGCGGCAGACGGGTTTGGCGGAGTCGTTGCGATCCATGGGCAAAGCCAGTTACATCTGTAGGTAAGAGGGAACGAAAACGAGCCGCGTTTCTCTATCACGGGGCCGCACGGATGCGAAGGCCGCTCGCCACGACCGCCTGGGTTCGAAGCGGGCGGGCAGCGGCGAAAGGGTTCTGGCTTCGTACGCTGGAAATGGAGCGCACGCAGCTCGCGCTCTGGCTGCCGGTTTTGCTCGGCGGCGGGATCGCGTTTTATTTCGCGCTGCCAAGCGAGCCCGATTTCTGGATCGCGCCGGCGTTTTTTGCGTTTGCGGCGACCTTCGCGGCTTTGGGCCGGGCGAATGCGGGCGTCTTTGCGTTGGCGAGCGCATTGGCGGCGACGTCGCTGGGCTTTGGCGTGGCGCACTGGCGCGCAAGCGACGTGGCGGCGCCCGTGATCGAGCAACGCTTGGGCTCGGTCGCGGTGACGGGGCGCATTGTCGCGATCGAGCCGCGTGCGGACGGCGTGCGCTTGCTGCTGGATCGCCTGTCGATCGCGGGCCGAGCGCCGGCCCAGACGCCCGAACGCATCCGCGTGCGCATCGATGCGGCGGGGGATTTGGCGCCCGGCGACGAGATTCGATTGGCGCGCGTGTCGCTGCTGCCGCCGCCCGGGCCAAGCGCGCCCGGCGCATTCGATTTCCAGCGCCAGGCGTGGTTCGAGCAATTGGGCGCGGTGGGCTCCGCGCGCGGCGCGCCCGAAATTTTGGCGCGCGGCGACGTTTCGGACTGGCGCTTGGGCATGAACGCGCTGCGCGCGCGCGTGGTCGCGCGCATCCGCGCAAGCCTGCCCGATCCCGCAGGCGCCATCGCGATCGCGCTGATCGCGGGCGAGCAGGGGGCCGTATCGCCCGACGCGCTGGCGGCGTTCCGCGACTCTGGATTGCAGCACATCCTGTCGATCTCGGGGCTGCATATCGGCATGGTCGCGGGCATCGTTTTTTTCGCCGTGCGCTTCGCCCTCGCGCTGGCGCCGCGCGCCGCGCTCTATTGGAACACCAAAAAGATCGCGGCCGTCGCGGCGTTTCTGGCGATCAGTTTCTACGCGGCGTTCGCCGTGCAGAGCGTGCCCACGCAACGCTCGTGGCTGATGACCAGCGTCGTGCTGGGCGCGATCCTGATCGACCGCCAGGCGATCACGCTGCGCTTGGTCGCGTGGGCGGCAGGGCTGCTGCTGCTGGCCAGGCCCGAGGCGCTGGCGTCGGCCAGTTTCCAGATGTCGTTTGCCGCCGTGATCGCGCTTGTGGCGGCGTGGGAGGCGGCGCGCGCGCCGTTTGCGCGGCTGCGCGCGCGCGGCGACTGGCGCTCGAAAATCGCCGTATGGTTCCTTGGCACCGCGATGACGTCGCTGGTCGCCGGGCTCGCGAGCGCGCCGTTCGCGCTCTACCATTTCAACCGCTTTACCGTGTACGCGCTGCTCGCCAATCTGCTGGCCGTGCCGCTGACCGGCCTGTGGGTGATGCCGTTGGCGTTGGCGGCAGGCTTGCTGCTGCCCTTCGGGCTGGAGGCGTACGCGCTCGTGCCGATGGGCTGGGGCATCGACGGGCTGCTGGCGATCGCCGAGCGGGTGGCGGCGCTGGACGGTGCGGTCGCGTTGCTCCCGGCCATGCCGGTCTGGGGGTTGGCCGCGATCGCGGCGGGGCTCTTGTGGCTGTGTTTGTGGCGCAGCGCGTGGCGTGCGGCCGGCGCTTTGCCGGTGCTGGCCGGGCTTTTGAGCGTCGGCAGCCTCGTGCCGCCGGACATTCTGGTGTCGGGCGACGGGCGCTTGATGGCGGTGCGCGATGCCGACGGCCGGCTGACGCTGTCGGTGCCGCGCGGCGACCGGTTCGCGCGCGAGACCTGGCTGCGGCGCGACGCGCAGGAAGCGGCCGAAAGCTGGCCGCGCAACGGCGTCACGCCCGACGGGCGGCTCGAATGCCGGCCGAGCGACTGCGTCTACCGCGCGAACGGCAAAACGGTCGCGATCGTGCGCCAGGCGCGCGTGCTGCCAAGCGCCTGCCGCGCGCGCGATCTGGTGATCGCGACGGTCAATCTGTTCGATGTGTGCCGGGCGGCGGCGGGCCGCACGGTCGACCGCTTCGATCTGCAGCGCGACGGTGCGCACGCGATCTGGATATCGCCCGAAGGCATCCGCATCGAAACCGTGCGCGGGACACGCGGCGTGCGGCCGTGGGTGCCCGCGATCCCCGAAAGACCGGCGGGCAGATTGCAGCGGGCCGAACTGCCCGCCGCACCGGAACGGCGGCCCGATGCGGCGGGTTTCTAGATCGAAGTCAGTGGAAGCGGCGCATCAGGCCCACGAGTTTGCCCTGCACGCGCACGCGGTCGGGGCCGAAAATGCGCGTCTCGTAGGCCTTGTTGGCGGGCTCGAGCGCGATCGACGCGCCCCGGCGGCGGAAGCGCTTCAGCGTCACTTCCTGCTCGTCGATCAGCGCCACCACGATCTGGCCGTTGTCGGCGACGTCGGATTTCTGGATCAGCACCGTGTCGCCGTCCAGAATGCCGGCCTCGACCATCGAATCGCCGGCCACTTCGAGCGCAAAATGCTCGCCGCGGCTCAGCATCTGCGGCGGCACATCGACCGTGTTGGCGTTGTCGCGCATCGCTTCGATCGGCACGCCCGCGGCAATGCGCCCGTAGAGCGGCAGCTTGACGACTTCGACCCCGGCCGGGGCGAAGATCGTCTGCGCGGCGCGGAAATCGTTTTTGACCACCTGCGGGCGGAAGCCGCGCGCATTTTCGCCGCCAGGCCCCGCCGGATTGGCGGCCAGCGACGGCCCCGAGGCCGGCTTGATGCCCTGGGCCTGCAGATTGTCGGGCAGGCGCACCACTTCGAGGGCGCGCGCGCGATGCGGCAGGCGGCGGATGAATCCGCGCTCCTCGAGGCCCGTGATCAGGCGGTGGATGCCCGATTTGGATTTGAGACCGAGCGCGTCCTTCATTTCGTCGAACGAGGGCGGCACGCCGACATCGGTCAGACGCTGGTTGATGAGCAGCAGCAGCTCGTATTGTTTGCGGGTCAGCATGGGCAACACCTGTCTCTTTGCGCGCGGCCGCGAACGGCCGGACGTGGATGGATCCGCTGCGGCGCGCGGGACAGCCCGGAAACCCAAGCGCTAGGGGCGCCTTTGCGGGGTATCCACAACATCCCGTAAACGAAGCCGCAACAGTCACGAACTGTTCTAGTTTGGTTCGGGGCCGCCGTCAAGCCTTATCCACAGAACGGTGCCAGCGGCACGATCTGGATCGTGTCGCCCGCCTTGGCTGCCGGGGCCAGCGGCGCGCGGATGGCGAGCGCGTCGGCTTGGGCCAGGAGATGCACCATCGAACTGTCCTGGCGCGCAAACGGCGTGACGACAAGGTTGCCGTTCGCATCGTATGCAAGTTTAGAGCGCAAATAGTCCTCGCGCGCGTCGTTCCCGCCAAGATCGCAGCCGAGCCTGGCCATGCGCGTCGGCGGGCCCGCGTCCGCATGGCCCAGCAGCGTCGCGATCGCCGGGCCCAGAAACAGAACGGCGCACACGAGCGAGGAGACCGGGTTGCCGGGCAGGCCCAGCAGCGGCACGTCGCCATGGCGCCCGAACATCAAAGGTTTGCCGGGCCGCATGGCGATCTGCCAGAAATCGAGCGCCAGGCCCGTCTGGCCCAACGCCGTGCGCACCAGATCGTGCTCGCCGACCGAAGCGCCGCCGCTGGTGACGAGCAAATCGGCGCCGCGCGCCCCGGCCGCGATCGCTTGCAGCGCCTGCGCGTTGTCGGGCGCTATCGGCAGCTGGATCGCCTCGCCCCCTGCGGTTTGCACGAAGGCGGCGAGAGCGGCGCCGTTGGAGGAGACGATCTGCCCCGGCAAGGGCGACGACCCCGGCAGCAGGATTTCGTCGCCGGTGGAAAGGATCGCCACGCGCGGGCGGCGGCGCACCTCGAGCCACGCATGGTTGGCGGCGGCGGCCAGGCCGATCTGCCGGGCGTGCAGCACGGTCCCGGCCGCAAGCAACGTTTGCCCGCGCGCGAAATCGAGCCCGGCCGGGCGCACGAAGCGGCCCTTGGGTTCGCTTTGTTTGGCGAGAATGCGCAAGCCCTCTGCGGTCGCATTTTCCTGGATCAAAATCGTGTCGGCGCCGTCGGGCACGACGGCGCCCGTGAAAATGCGCACGCATTCGCCCGCCGCAACGCTGCCCTTGAACGGGTGGCCTGCGGGCGCCGTGCCGATCTGGCGCAAGATCGCGGGCGCCTTGGCGATATCGGCGGCGCGCACGGCATAGCCGTCCATCGCCGACACCGCAAAAGCGGGCTGCGTGAGTTTGGCGACAAGATCGCCTGCCAGCGTGCGCCCGTGCGCGGCGGCCAGCGCCACCGTTTCCGCGCCCACGGGTGCAAGTGCGCAAAGAATGCGGGTGCGGGCCTCGGCGACGGGCAGCATCAGGCTTGCTCGAACAGGCCCGATTTGCCGCCTTCTTTGCGAACGAGGCGCACATTCTCGATGCGCATCGACCGGTCGACGGCCTTGCACATGTCGTAGACCGTGAGGGCCGCGACCGAGACGGCCGTCAGCGCTTCCATCTCGACGCCGGTCTGGCCCGAAAGCTTGACCGTCGCTTCGATCTCGACCGCATTGGCGGCGGGATCGAGCGCGAGCTCCACTTTCACGCCGGTCAGCATCAACGGATGGCAGAGCGGCACAAGCTCGTGCGTCTTTTTGGCGGCCATGATGCCGGCCAATTGCGCGACGCCGAGCACGTCGCCTTTTTTGAAGCCGCGCGCTTCGATCAGGCGCAGCGTCTCGGGCGAAACGACCACGCGCCCGCGCGCGGTGGCGCTGCGCTGGGTGTTTTCCTTGGCGCCGACATCGACCATCACGGCATTGCCGGCCGCGTCGAAATGGGTGAGGTCGCCGCTCATGCGAGCAGGCGGCGCGTGGCCGCCTCGACGTCGGGTTGCAGCATCAGGCTCTCGCCGACCAGGAAGGCGGCGGCACCGGCCGCAGCCAGCCGCCCGATATCGGCGGGCGTGCGGATGCCGCTTTCGGCGACCAGCAGGCGGCCCGCAGGCACCGACGGCGCCAGCTGTTCGAAGGTCGCAAGGTCGACCGACAGCGTCTTGAGGTTGCGGTTGTTGATGCCGACCAGAACCTCGGCGCCGCTGGGCCCCGCGTGCGGCAAGGCAAGCGCGCGCGCAAGTTCGCTTTCGTCGTGCACTTCGGCCAAAACGTCGAGCCCCAGATCGAGCGCGCGTTCGCACAGATCCTGCGCTTGGCAATCGTCGAGGGCGGCCAGGATCAGCAGCGCGCAATCGGCGCCGAGCGCGCGCGTTTCGTCGAGCTGGTAGCCCTCGACGACGAAGTCCTTGCGCAGGATCGGCAGCGCCACGGCGGCGTGCGCGTCCTGCAGATACGCGTCGCGGCCCTGGAAATAGGCCTCGTCGGTCAATACCGACAGACACGCGGCGCCGCCGTCGCGATAGGCGCGCGCGAGACTGGCCGGATCGAAATCGGCGCGGATGAGGCCCTTGGAGGGCGAGGCTTTTTTGATTTCGGCGATCAGCGCCGGGCGCCCGTTGGCGTGCATCGCGCGCAGCGCGCGCGCGAAACCGCGCGGGGCGGGCGCGGCGTCGCGTTTTGCGGCGAGCGCGGCTTCGGGCGCGGCCGCGCGCCTTGCGGCAACCTCGATGCGCTTGTCGGCCAAGATGCGCTGGAGCACGTCGTTCATGCGCCCGACCGGTTCGAAATGTCGACGAGCGCTGCCAGCGCTGCCGCCGCCTTGCCGCTGTCGATCGCGACGGCGGCTTGCGCGACGCCCGTCTTAAGATCGGGGGCGGCGTCCGCGATCACCAGCACGGCCGCCGCGTTGAACAGCACGATGTCGCGGATCGGGCCTTTGGCGCCCGCGAGAAGGGCCTGCATCGTCGCGGCATTCTCGGCCGGCGTGCCGCCTTTGAGGTCCTGGGGCCGCGCCGTGGCAAGCCCCGCGTCGGCGGGCACGATGTCGAATTCGCGCAACCGGCCGTTCTTGAATTCGGCGACGTGCGTGGCCCCCGTCGTGGTGATTTCGTCGAGCCCGTCGGCGCCATGCACGACCCAGGCGCATGTCGAGCCGAGCCGCCCGAGCGTTTGGGCGAGCGGCGCCACCCATTTTTTGGCGAACACGCCGACGAGCTGGCGCTTGACGCCCGCCGGGTTCGAAAGCGGCCCCAGCAGATTGAAAATCGTGCGCGTGCCCAGCTCCACGCGCACGCCCGCCACGTGGCGCGTCGCCGAATGGTGGCGCGGCGCCATCATGAAACCCACGCCCGCTTTCGAGATCGCGTATTCCACGAGCTTCGTGTCGCACTCGATATTGACGCCAAGCGCGGTCAAGACGTCGGCCGCGCCCGATTTCGACGTGAAAGCGCGGTTGCCGTGTTTGGCGACTTTTTGGCCGCAGCCCGCCAGCACGAACGAAGCGGCGGTCGAGATGTTGAACGAGCCCGACGCGTCGCCGCCCGTGCCCACGGCCTCGACGGCATCCTCGGGCGCCGCGATTTTCAAGGCTTTCGCGCGCATCGTGCGCGCGGCCGCCGCGATCTCGTCGACCGTTTCGCCGCGCAGGCGCAGCGCCATCAAAAACGCGCCCATTTGGGCCGGCGTCGCATTGCCCGACATCACGATTTCGAACGCGTCGCCCGCTTCGCTCTCCGACAGCACATGCCCGTCCGCCACGCGCGCGATCAGCGCCTTGAGTTGCGTCATGTCGCCCGGCATCGATCCGCTCTCCCGCCCGCTTTTGGCTTCGAAGCAGCGCTTATAGCAGCAACCTTCGACCGCTACAAAGCGCCGCGCGCGGCGCGGATGGCGCCGGTCAGGACCGAATCGGACATGCCCTGCGGGTCGATCACGCGCTCGGCGGGCAGCGTGAAAATCACGCCGGTGCCCTTGTCCGGCACCGAGTCGATTTTGAGCGCGCCGCCATGCATCTCGACGATCGCCTTGGTCAGCGGCAGGCCGAGCCCGGTGCCTTCGTGTTTGCGGCTGAGGCTGCTTTCGACCTGGCGGAAGGGCTGCAGCGCGGCCGGAATGTCTTCGGCTCGCATGCCGATGCCCGTGTCGCTGACGCGCACCGCCAGGCCCCCGTCGGGCAGGCGCTGGGCGCTGACGCCCACGGTGCCGCCGGCCGGCGTGAATTTGATCGCGTTCGACAGCAGATTGAGCAGGATCTGCTTGAGCTTGATCCGGTCGGCCCACAGCGGCGGGAAATCCTCGAAATCCGCGATCTCGAGCCCGATCCCGCCGCGCTGCGCGCGGTCGCCGACCAGCCGCACGCAGACGTCGACGATTTCCGCCAGCGCCACCTGCTCCTCGCGCAGGATCGCCTGGCCCGCCTCGATCTTCGACAGGTCCAGAATGTCGTTGATCAGCGTCAGCAGATGGCGGCCGGATTCGCGGATGTCGCGCGCGTATTCCTCGTAGCGCGGATCGCCGAGCGCCCCGAACAGCTTGTCGGTCATGATTTCGGAAAAGCCGATGATCGCGTTGAGGGGCGTGCGCAGCTCGTGGCTCATGTTCGCCAGGAACTGCGATTTCGAGCGGTCGGCAAGCTCGGCCTGCTCCTTGGCCTGGCGCAGGGTTTCCTGGGCGGTCTGGCGGTCGCTGATGTCGGTGAAGCTCGCGACCGACCCGCCGTCGGCCAGCGGGCGCACGTCGACCTCGATCGAGCGGCCGTCGCCCAGGGTCTGGACCAGCGTGCGCGGGCTGCGCGCGCGCGCCGCCGCCAGCCGCTCGCGCATCGCCGCCTCGCCCGCCGGGCCCCGGTAGTTGCCGCGCGCGGACGACGCGCGCAGCACGTCTTCGAGCGGCGTGCCGGGACCCACCCTGTCGTTTTCGAGCCCGAAAATCTCGATGTAGCGCTGGTTGTAGACGACCAGGCGCAGATCGGCGTCGTACACGCACATGCCCTGGGCCATGTTCGAGAGCGCGAGTTCGAGCTGGGCTTGCTTCAGATCGAGTTGGGCGCGCGTGGCGGCGAGCGCCGCGTCGGCCGCGACGCGCGCCGTGACGTCGAGCGCGATGCCGTCCCACACGACCAGCCCCTCGCTGCCCAGACGCGGGCGCACGGTCACTTCGAGCGAGATGATCCGCCCGTCGCGCCGCCGCATGCGGCCCTTCCACATGGCGGCCGACATGTCGCGGGCCGCGCGCTCGAAGGCGTCCTCGAAAGCGGCGGCGTCCTCGGGCAGGATCAGCGCGCGGAAAATCCGCCCGCCATTGGCGAGAATCTCGGCGCTCGTGTAGCCAAGCTGCGCTTCGACGGCGGCGCTGATCCAGACCAGCGGCGACATGCCGTCGGGCTGGCGGCGGCGCTGGAAGACGACGCCCGGAATGTTCGCGGTCAGCGACTGGAAGCGCTGGTCGGCGATGCGCATGCTGCGCTCGTTCGCCTCGATGCGGCCAAGATGGCGCGCCAGCGCCAGGATCAGGAACGTGAAGGCGGCCAGCACGAGCGCCGAAAACGGCACCGTGATCTGCAGCGAACGGCGCCATTCGGCCAGATAGTCGTCCGACGACACGCCCGCATACACGCCAAGGCCGCGCCCGGGCACGGGCGTGAAGGCGTAGAGCCGCTCGACGCCGTCGATGCCCGTCGTGCGCTCGACCAGCGTTTCGCCGTTCGCGTAGGCGCGCATCGACGCCGCGAACGTGTTCGAGGCGCGGTTGGCGGCGCGGTCGGCGCGCTCGTGCGGCGGCACCCGCGCGAGCAGATTGCCGCCGGTATCGACGATCGCGAAAACGCTGCGTTTGCCGCTGTCGATCTTGGCGTAGAGCCGCTCGAAAAACGCGCGCGGAATTTCCGCCGCGACGACGCCAAGCGGCGTGCCGTCGCGCGCCACGACCGGGGCCGCGATCGCCAGGCACAAGCGGCAGGCCGGACCGTCGTCGAGCGGCGGATCGAGCGCCGCGCGCTGCGCGCCGCCGCTGCCCGATATCGCCATGAACGGGCGGTGCGCGAACGAGGTGGCGGGCGGCGTGCTGTCGGTCGACGCGCGCAGCAGCCCGTCGCCGTCGACCAGCAGCATGCGCGAAATGGCGGGATCGGCCGCGACATAGCGCGCCATCGCGTCCGCCAGCCGGCCGACGTCGGCATCGCCTGTCCAGCTTTCCCGATCTTCGAAGCGGACCGCCGCCGACAGAACCGCCACATTGACGCCCGCGAGCGCCTGCGCGATCTGTTCGGCCAGCAGATTGGTAAGGTTGCGGATCTCGCGTTCGGCGCCGCGCGCGGCGTGCTCGGCGTTGGTGCGGGCGCTCAGCGTCAGATAGGTCGCGAACGTCGCGACCATGCAGATCGCCAGCGTCACTAGGCCGACGCGGAAGCGCGAATAGCCTTGCGTCGTCGGTCCGTAGCGGACCGTGCGCCCGTCGTTTTCGTCAGCCGCCATCGGTCCGCCGCGCCGACAGCGTCAAACGGCATGTCCGCGCGTCGACGAAGCCGCGCAGCGTGCCGTTGCGAAGCTGCAATTCCAATATGTGCGACACGCCCTGGAACGCGATCTGGGCGAGCGCCGTGCCGTTCGAATCGGCAAGCGCGGTCGCGCGAACGGGCGCTCGCGTCGCGTTCTCGGGATCGACCAGTTCGACCGCGATCTCGCCGAGCCGCACGGTCGCGCGCAGATCGTAGCGCCGCGCGCACAGCGACTCGGTGCCCGAACCGCGCAACGCGTCGCCCGCATAGGCGCCGTCGGCGGCCGAAATGGCGCCGCCCGTTTCGCGGCCCAATCCGACCCGTTCGCAGCCGACAAGCGCCAGCGCCAGCGCCGCGCCAAGCGCGACGCGCCGCATCGAAAATTTTGCCGTCGCGTGCACCAAGCGAGATTCCTTCGCGCGGGAAATGGGCGAACCGATATTTTCGGCTTTCGCAGGCGGCCACGCAACCCCAATCGGACTCCCGTGCCAAGGCCGAATCGCCTTATGCTCGAACGATGGAGACGCCGCGCGCCCCCGTTCGACAGACCTTCGCCCGCGATTTTGGCCGGGCCGCGCTGGTGGCGGTGCCGCTGGCGATCGGCCTCGGCGCGTATTGGGCATACGGGCTTGCCGATGCCCGCATCGCCGATGCGCCGCTGCCCGTCACAGTGGCGCTGGGCCCGAGCGGCGAGGCGGTCGAGGCCGATGCCATCGCTTCGGCGCCGCCCGTGGCGCCGTTTTTCGACATCAAGCGCACGCCCGCACCCGCATCCGCGCTGGCGCCTGCGCGCCCGCAAGCGGCGCCGGTTCCGGTGCCGCTCCAGACGCAAGTCGCGCGGGCCAGCGATGCGGGCTGGGAAGCGCGCGCGGTGCGCCCGCCCCGGGTGCGCGCGGGCGCGTGGATCGCGATCGTGATCGACGATCTGGGCGCCGACCGGGCGCGCAGTGCCAGGGCCGCCGCGCTGCCGGGGCCGCTGACATTGTCCTATCTGAGCTACGCCGCCGACATCGCCGAGCAGGCGCGCGCCGCGCGCGCGGCGGGCCACGAGATTTTGCTGCATCTGCCGATGGAGCCCGAGGGCCGCGACAATCCGGGGCCGGGGGCGCTGTTCGTGCGCATGGCGAGCGACGACATTCGCTGGCGCACGGCCAACGCGCTCGACGCGCTGCCGATGGCGGTCGGGCTCAACAACCACATGGGCAGCCGTTTCACGCGCGACGCGCGCGCGATGGCGCCCGTGCTGGAAGTGCTGGCCGCGCGCGGGCTGCTGTTCGTCGACAGCCGCACTTCGGGCGGTTCGGTTGCGGGCGAGGTGGCGGCGTCGCTGGGCGTTGCCCATGCCGGGCGCGACATCTTCCTCGACAACGAAATCGACGCCACGGCCGTGCGCAAACAATTGGCCGAACTCGAGCGCACGGCCAACCGGCGCGGCCATGCGATCGCCATCGGCCACCCGCACGACGCGACGCTCGAAGCGCTCGCCGCCTGGATCCCGACCATGAATTCGCGCGGGCTGCAGCTTGTGCCCGTCTCGGCGATCGTGCGCCAGCAGCGGCTGGTCGCCGCCGTGCAAGGCCAGGCGCAGACGCAAACGGTTTCGGCGGCGCCCGTGCCCGCACGCGCACCCGTGCCGGTGCCCGTGCCTGTATTGGCGTCCACGACGCAAACCGGCGCCGACGACGCGCCGTGGAAGCGCTTCCCGGCCCAATAAAATCCGGACTCAGTTCAGCCGGTCGACCACGCTGCGATCGACCGTGACGCCGAATTTCTGGCGCAGTGCCCGATTGTATTCGTTCGACAAATCGCCGGCCAAGTCGCGGCCAAGCTGCGCGCGCAGCGCCGCCATGCCGGCGGGATCGGCGGCCGGATCCGCCGCCACGATATCGCCCGTGCGCACCACATATTGGCCCTCGACGGCGGCCGAAAGGCTCGTCTGGCCGGGCTTCTGGGCGAACAGGCGCGCGGCGACCGCGCTTGGCGTGCCTGCGGCGTCGCCGGTGCGCAGGACCGGCGGCACGGCCTCGATACGCAGATTGAAGCGCAGCGCCGCCGCCTCCAGGCTTTCGCCTGCCGCCGTCGCCGCGACGATTTCGCGCGCGCGCGCCAGCGCCCGCTCGGCCTGGCGTTCGCTTTTCCACAGCGCCGCAACTTCGTCTTTGACCGTCTCGAACGGGCGGCGCTGGGCAGGGGTCGTGCCGTCGACATGGACCAGAAAATAGCTGCCCTCGCGCGTCTCCACGAGCTGGCTGTCGCGCCCCGGGGGCGTGTCGAAAGCGGCGCGCAGCGCTTCGGGCGCATTGGCGAACAGCGCCACCGCTTCGCCCGCCGCATCGCGCCCGCGCGCGTCGATGGCCGCGACTTTTGCGACCGCAGCCCCGGCATTGGCGGCCGCTTCGTCGAGCGTGCGGCCGCGCGTGACCTGGTCTTCCAGGCGATTGGCGATCTCGAAGGCTTTTTCGGCCGCCAGCCGCTGGCGCACGGCGGGTTCGAGCTGGGCGCGCACGGCCTCGAAATTGGCCTCGCTGCCCGCCTCGATGCGCACGATTTCGATTACATGCCAGCCAAACGCCGTGCGCACGGGGCCCACTGTCTTGCCCGCGTCCGCGCCGAACGCCGCGTCGCCGATGGCGGGCAGCGTTTCGCTGCGCGCCACCAGGCCCAGCGACACGCGCTCGGGCGACTGGCCCGGCGTTTCGCTTGCCACCGCATCGAAGCTCTTGCCGCCCTGAATCGCGGCTGCGGCAGCCTGCGCTTCGGCTTCGCTTGCGAACAGCATTTGTTTGAGGTCGCGCTGCTCGGGCTTTTCGAAATCGCGGCGGCGATGTTCGAACTCCTCGGCCAGCGACTTCTCGTCCACCGCAATCTGGCCGGCCAGATCCGCCGCCGACACGCGCACGACCGACAAGGCCCGGTAGTCGGGCGCCGTGAAGCGCTCGGCATTGTCGTCGTAGGTTTTGGCAAGATCGGCGTCGCCGGGCAGGCCCACATCCTCGAACGCGTTGTCGAGGATCAGGATGCGGTCGCCGCCGCGCTTCTCGTTGCGATGGCGGTAGAGCGTTTCGACCAGCGTTTCGGGGGGCTTGACGCCGCCTTCGACCGCCTCGACCAGCTGGCCGCGCAGCAAATCGGCGCGCACCAGATCGACATAGCGCTGCTCGCTCAGGCCGTTGTCGAACAGCAGGCGCTGGAACAGGAAGCGGTCGAACTGGCCGCCGGGCCCGCGAAAATTGGGGTCGCTGGCAATGCGCTGGCGCACCAGCGCGTCGCTGGCAACGAGCCCCAGGCGCGTCGCTTCCGCGTCGATCGCCGCATCGCCCGCCAGCCGGTCGACGGTCTGGTCGAGCAGGCCGAACTGGCGCAGCATCGCGTCGTCGATTTCGACGCCGAAGGCGCGGCGCAGGCGGTCGCGCGCCTGGCGGTATTCGGTTTCGAGCTGCTGGATGCCGATCTTGCGGTCGCCGACCGTGATGGCCGTGTCGCTGCCGCTGCGCAAAAACGCGTAGTCGCCGATCCCCCAGGCGGCAAAGCTGACGATCAGCAGGCCGAACAGAATCTTGAAAATCGTACCGGTGGCTTTTTCGCGGATGAATTGCAGCATGGGGCGCGGATCGGATCCAGGACAGGGGTGTCGGGAAAGCGGGGGAGAATAGGGCCCGGCGCCCGGCCCTGCAATACTTGCGAAACCGCCGCAAAACGCCTACCCAAAGCCGGTCCGATCCCGTTTTGGAGGCCGCGTTGCGAAAACTGATCGCCGGAAACTGGAAGATGAACGGCCGCGCGGCCGAGGCCGTCGCGTTGGCGTCGGCGATCGCCCGGATTCGCGCGCCCGCTGCGGCCGACATCCTGGTCTGCCCGCCTTTCGTCCATCTGGCAGCCGTCGCCGGCGCGTTGGCGGGAAGCGCCGTTCTGCTGGGCGCGCAGGATTGCCATGCGGCGGCAGCGGGCGCCCACACGGGCGATATTGCCGCCGAAATGCTGGCAGATATCGGTTGCCGCAGCGTGATCGTGGGGCATTCCGAGCGGCGCGCGACGCGCGGCGAGCGCGATGCCGACGTCAACGCCAAGACGCTGGCGGCGTGGCGCGCGGGCCTTGGCGCCATCGTGTGCGTGGGCGAAACCTTGGCCCAGCGCGATGCGGGCGAAACGCTGCGGGTCGTCGGCGAACAATTGGCAGGCTCGCTGCCCGACGGCGCCACGGCCGACAATCTGGTCGTGGCCTACGAGCCCGTGTGGGCGATCGGCACCGGCCGCACGCCGACGACGGCCCAGGTTTTCGACGTCCATGCCGCCATCCGCGCGACGCTCGCAGCGCGATTCGCGCAAGGACCGGCGATGCGAATCCTCTATGGCGGATCGGTCAACGACAAGAACGCTGCCGAGTTCTTGGCGGTGGCCAATGTCGACGGCGCTTTGGTCGGCGGCGCCTCGCTCAAGGCCGACACGTTTGCCGCGATTGTCGCGGCCGCCGGTTGAACCAGGAGACGCCCATGGACGCCGATCTCGACGCGCTGCATGCCGCCGTGCAGACCTATCTCGACGGGCTTTACGAGGCCGATGCCGACAAGCTCGCCAGCGTGTTCCACCCGACGAGCGCGCTTGCCCATGTGACGCCCGAGGGGCTGCAAACGATCCCGCGCGACACCTGGCTTGCGGCCGTGCGCCAGCGCCGCTCGTCGAAGGACCAGGGGCTGGCGCGCCACGACCGCATTCTGGCGCTCGATCTGATCGGGCCGACGATGGCGCATGTGAAACTCAACTGCGCCATCCCGCCGCGTTTTTTCACTGACATTCTGTCGTTCCTCAAAATCGACGGACGCTGGCAGGTGGCGCAGAAAGTCTTCCAGACCGAGTGGCGGACCTAAGCCAGGTCGAACACCAGCAGCTCGCTTTCGGCCGCCGTGCCCGCGATCTCGAGGCGCTTGGCGTGCGTGATCGCGGCGCCGTCGCCCTCGCCAAGCGCCATGCCGTCGAGCGCAACCGCGCCGCGCACGATCTGCACCCACGCGCCGCGCCCGGGCGCCAGATCGAGCGACGCAAGCCGGCCCGCTTCGAGCACGCTTGCATACATGCGCGCATCCGCATGCACGGGCAGCGATCCGTGCGCGCCGTCGGGCGAGACCAAGAGCGCCAGGCGGTTGAGCTTTTCGGCGCGGCCAAATTCTTTCTGGCCGTAGCGCGGCGTGTGGCCCGCACGGTCGGGCTGCAGCCAGATTTGCAGGAAATGCACCGGCGCCGTTTTGTCGGCGTTGAATTCCGAATGCATCAGGCCGGTGCCCGCACTCATCGTCTGCACTTCGCCCGCGCGCAATTGCTCGACATTGCCCATCGTGTCCTTGTGCGCGAGCGCGCCCGACACGACGTACGAGACGATTTCCATGTCGCGATGGCCGTGCGTGTCGAAGCCGCGCGCGGGCGCCACGCGATCGTCGTTGATCACGCGCAGGCCGCGAAACCCCATCTGGTTCGGGTCGTAATAGCTGCCGAACGAAAAACTGTGGCGGCTCTTGAGCCAGCCAAAATCGGCGACCCCGCGCGCCGCACTGGGGCGAAGGGCGATACGGGGCGATGCGATAGTGTCGGTCATCGGGCTCTCCTGACGGGGAAAATCGTTCGGAACAGAAGATAAGCCCGCGCAGAAGCAAAAACAATAATGCCAAATATTGATATTTTGTTGCCTTTTATTAAATAATTACGGCGGACGCGCACTGGATTTTGGCCCCAGATCGCGTTAGATAGCGCTGCAGATTACGAACCAACATTCGAGGCGTAGCGCTATGGAATTGGTATTGACGGTCGTCCACCTGCTGATCGCGGTTGCCTTGGTCGGCGTCGTGCTGGTGCAGCGCAGCGAAGGCGGCGGGCTTGGCATGGGCGGCGGCAGCTCGGGCGGCGGGGGCGGTTTGATGACCGCGCGCGGTACCGCCAATCTGCTGACGCGCACCACCGCAATTCTGGCGGCAGCGTTTATGGTGACGAGCATTGGCCTTGCCTTCTTTGCCGGCGCGCATTCCCAGCGCCAGCCCGACCCGCTGGCCGGGCCGATCCCGACCGCCCCGACGGCGCCCGCAATCCCCGCACCGCCCGTCGCGCGCTGACGGCCCGACTCGGGGCCGGGCGAAAAACACGTCAATCCCGAAATTTTCGATTTCGCCAGATTTGCGTGACGGTTCCGCTTGGGCTTGCGCCCCGATGGGGCTATAGGGGACGTCCATGACGCGGTTCATTTTCATCACCGGCGGCGTGGTGTCTTCGCTCGGCAAGGGGCTGGCTTCTGCGGCTCTCGGGGCGGTCCTTCAGGCGCGCGGCTACAAAGTGCGCCTGCGCAAGCTCGATCCCTATCTCAATGTCGATCCGGGCACGATGAGCCCCTACCAGCACGGCGAGTGCTACGTGACCGACGACGGCGCGGAAACCGATCTCGATCTCGGGCACTACGAACGTTTCACGGGCGTCGCCTCGCGCCAGTCGGACAACATCACCACGGGACGCATCTATTCGAACATCCTGGCCAAGGAACGGCGCGGCGACTATCTGGGCGCGACCGTGCAGGTCATCCCGCACGTCACCGACGCCATCAAGGAGTTCGTCACCGCCGATCTCGACAATGTCGATTTTCTGCTCTGCGAAGTGGGCGGCACGGTCGGCGACATCGAAAGCCTGCCCTTCCTCGAGGCGATCCGCCAGCTCGGCAACGAGCTGGGCCGCGAGCGCGCGTGCTTCGTGCACCTGACGCTCGTGCCCTACATCGCGTCGGCGGGCGAGCTCAAGACCAAGCCGACGCAGCATTCGGTGCAGCAGCTCCAGTCCGTCGGCATCCGCTGCGACATCCTGCTGTGCCGCTCGGAACACGATCTGCCCGCGTCGGCCCGCAAGAAGATCGCGCTGTTCTGCAACCTGCGCGAACAGGCGGTGATCCCGGCGCTGAACGCGAGCTCGATCTACGAAGTGCCGATCGCCTACCATCGCGAAGGGTTCGACCGCGAAGTGCTGCGCCATTTCGGCCTGCCGCAGCCCGATCCCGATCTGGGCCGCTGGACCGAAATCGTGCGCCGCCTGCAGCAGCCCGAAGGCGAGGTCGAAATCGCGATCGTGGGCAAATACACCAATCTGCTCGACGCCTACAAATCGCTCAACGAAGCGCTGACGCACGGCGGCATCGCCAATTTCGTGCGCGTGAAGCTGAACTGGATCGAAAGCGAGCAGTTCGAAGGCCCCAACGCGAGCTTCGAGGCGCTGGCGGGCGCGCACGCCATCCTGGTGCCCGGCGGTTTCGGCGAGCGCGGAGCGGAAGGCAAGATCCGCGCGGTGCGCTACGCGCGCGAAAAGAAGGTGCCGTATTTCGGCATCTGTTTCGGCATGCAGATGGCGTGCATCGAGGCGGCGCGCGATCTTTGCGGCATCGAGCGCGCGAACTCGACCGAATTCGGCGCGACGCCCGATCCGGTGGTGGGGCTGCTGACCGAATGGGTGCGCGGCAACGCGCTCGAGCAGCGCCGCGAAGGCGACAATATGGGCGGCACGATGCGCCTTGGCGCGTACGAGTGCGATTTGGCGACCGGCAGCCAGGTCGCGGAAATCTACGGCGCCCGGCGCATCCAGGAACGCCACCGCCACCGCTACGAAGTGAATATCAACTACAAGGAACGGCTCGAAAAAGCGGGTTTGCGCTTCTCGGGCATGTCGCCCGACGGCCAATTGCCCGAGATCGTGGAACTGCCGGGCCATCCGTGGTTCGTGGGCGTGCAGTTCCACCCGGAGCTCAAATCGAAACCCTTCGACCCGCATCCGCTGTTCACGAGCTTCGTGAAAGCGGCTGTGACCCAGAGCCGGTTGGTGTAGACTGTCCTTCGCATGATTCCGAAGGACTACAGCCCTTTTACGCCCGGACAGCCGGTTCCGGTCGAGTTTTTTGTGGGACGGCAAAAGCCGCTCGAATTGCTGGCATCCAAAGCGCGCGCGGCGGCGGGCGGACGGATCCAGGTCGCGTTCGTGTCGGGCGAGCGCGGCATCGGCAAAAGCTCGATGATGTCGTTTTTGCGCGTGCTCGTCGAAAAAGACCTCGGCATGGTCGGCGCGCAGGTGTTTTTGGGCGGCGTCACGTCGCTCGAAGAAGCCATGCGCCTGATCATGCAGCAACTGGTGCGCGATTTTTCGGACAAGCCGTGGTTCGGCAAGATCGCCAGTCTGTTCGGCGACCGCATCAAGCGCGTGGGGCTGTTCGGCACGAGCATCGATTTCGAGCCGCGCAAGAACGAGCTCGAATCGCTGAAGTCAGATTTTGCGGGCGCCTTGCGCGCCCTGGTCGAACGGTTCCCCGCCGAGCGCCGCTCGCTGCTGCTGGTGCTCGACGACATCAACGGGCTTGCGGCGAATGTCGAGTTCGCGAACTGGCTGAAAAGTTTCGTCGACGGCGTGGCGACGTCGGGCAAAAAACTGCCGCTGATGCTGGCGCTTGCGGGACTCGACGAGCGCCGTCTGTCGCTGATCGCATTGCAGCCCTCGCTCGACCGCATCCTCGACCCGGTCGCCTTGGGGACATGGTCGGACGACGAAGCCGAAAATTTCTTCCGCGACTCGTTCGGCAAGGCGGGCATTTCGGTGGCGCCCGACGCGATGGCGACGCTGAAACTGTTCGCCGGCGGGCTGCCCGTTCTTGCGCACGAGATCGGCGAGGCGACGTTTCGCCGCAACGACGGCCGCACGCTCGAAAAGGCCGGCGCCGTTTCGGGAGTGGTCGAGGCGTCGGAAATCGTCGGGCGAAAATATTTGCAGCCGCAGGTGTTTCAGGCCATCCGCAGCACGCGCTACAAATCGATTCTGCGCAAGATCGCGAAAATCGGCATCCGCCAGACTTTCTCGCGCGCGCAGCTGACCAAGCAGTTCCAGGGTTCCGAAGGCAAAGTGCTCGACAATTTTTTGAAGAAAATGGTCGATCTTGGCGTCATCGAACGCGAACTCGAAGAAGGGGCGGGCGCCTATCGTTTCTGCAGCGCCCTGCACCAGCTCTATTTCACCTACGAAGCCGTAATCGCAGACAAAGAGCGCGCCATCCGATGACCCCGCCCAAATCCGTCCCGCTCGGTAATTTCCAGATTGCCAACAACAAGCCCTTCGCGCTGATCGCGGGGCCGTGCGCGCTCGAAAGCCGGGCCCATGCGATGGAGATGAGCCATGCGCTTGTCGAACTCGCGGGCAGGCTTGGCATTCCGCTCGTGTACAAAACCAGTTTCGACAAGGCGAACCGCACCTCGGTCAATTCGGCGCGCGGCATCGGCATGGCAAAGAGCCTGCCGATCCTCGCCGACATTCGCGAAAAATACGGCTGCCCGGTTTTGACCGACGTGCACACGGCCGAACAATGCGCGCCAGTCGCCGAAGCCGTCGATGTGCTGCAGATCCCGGCCTTCCTGTGCCGCCAGACCGATCTTTTGTTGGCGGCGGGCGAAACGGGCCGCGTGGTCAACGTCAAGAAGGGGCAGTTCCTGGCGCCGTGGGACATGAAAAATGTCGTCGCCAAAATCGCGAGCACGGGCAACGAAAAAGTGCTGCAGTGCGAGCGCGGCACGTCGTTCGGCTACAACACGCTCGTTTCCGACATGCGCGGCTTGCCGATCCTGGCGGAGAGCGGTTATCCGGTCGTGTTCGATGCCACGCACTCGGTGCAGCAGCCGGGCGGGCAGGGCACGAGTTCGGGCGGGCAGCGCGAATTCGTGCCCGTGCTGGCGCGCGCGGCGATCGCCATTGGCGTTGCGGCCGTGTTCATGGAAACGCACCAGGACCCCGACAAAGCGCCGTCCGACGGCCCCAACATGGTGCCGTTCGGCCAGATGGAAGCGATTCTGTCGGAGCTCAAAGAGTACGACGCGATCGCCAAACGGCGGACGCAGCCTGTGTAAAACTTTGTATTTGACATAAGATTATTAAGCATTGTTTAATGATCGTTAACAAATCGTTAACGACGCAAGGAGTAGTTAATGGGTTTTCTGGGGTTGGGCGGCAAAGCCGCCAAGTTCGAGGCGTTCGCGCGTTCGCAGGCCATGATCGAATTTTCGCCGGACGGGACCATTCTGACGGCAAACAAAAATTTTCTCGACGCGATGGGCTACCGTCTCGACGAGATTCGCGGCAAACATCACCGCATCTTCGTCGATCCGGCGGAAGCGCGCTCGGAAGCCTACGCCGCCATGTGGCGCGACCTGGCCGGCGGCAAGTTTTTCCGCGCCGAACTGAAACGCATCGCCAAAGGCGGGCGCGAAGTCTGGCTCCAGGGCAGCTACAACCCGGTGCGCGGCTTTGGCGGGCGCGTGGCCCGGATCGTCAAGATCGCGACCGACATCACCGACGCGACGCGCCGCGCCGCCGACCATGCGGGCCAGATCGCCGCGATCGGCCGCTCGCAGGCGACGATCGAATTCGCGCTCGACGGCACGATCCTCCATGCCAACGAGAATTTTCTTGGCGCCATGGGCTACGCGCTCGACGAGGTCCAGGGCAAGCACCACGCGATTTTCATGGCGCCGGGCGAGAGCGCCTCGCCCGCCTACCGCGAGTTTTGGGCCTCGCTCGCCAGAGGCGAGTTCCGGTCCGGCCAGTTCAAGCGTCTGGGCAAAGGCGGGCGCGAGGTGTGGATCGAGGCCAGCTACAATCCGATCTTCGACGCGAGCGGCAAGCCCTTCAAGGTCGTCAAGTTCGCGACCGACGTCACGGAGGAGAAACGCCGCACGGCCGATTTCGAGGGCCAGCTTGCCGCCATCGGCAAATCCCAGGCCGTGATCGAATTCGCGCTCGACGGCACGATCCTGACCGCCAACGCGAATTTTCTGGGCGCGATGGGCTACGCGCTCGACGAGGTCAGAGGCAAGCACCATTCGATCTTCGTCGATGCCGAGACCAGGGAGGGCGCCGAATACCGGGAATTGTGGGCCAAGCTCAATCGCGGCGAATACACGGCCGCGCGGTTCAAGCGCGTGGGCAAGGGCGGGCGCGAAGTGTGGATCGAAGCGTCCTACAACCCGATTCTCGACGCCGACGGCAGGCCCTTCAAGGTCGTGAAGTTCGCGACCGACGTCACCGAGCGGGTCCGGCAGGAACGCAAATTCGCGCTGCTTTCGCTGGTCGCCGACGGCACGGACAGCAGCGTGCTGATCACCGACGCCGACGGCCGCATCGAGTACGTCAATCCCGGCTTCACGCGCCTGACCGGCTACGCCCTCGACGACGTGATCGGCAAGAAGCCGGGGGCGGTGCTCCAGGGGCCGCACACGGACCGGGCCACGGTCGCGCGCATCCGCGAGAAGCTGCGCAACCGGGAGGCGTTTTACGAGGAGATTCTCAATTATTCGCGCGACGGCAAGCCCTATTGGATTTCGCTGTCGATCAATCCCATTCTCGGCAAGAAGGGTTCGCTCGAACGCTTCGTGTCGGTCCAGGCCAACATCAACGAGACCAAACTTCTGGCGCTGGAGGCGGGCGAGCGTATGGCGGCCATCGAGAGCGCGAGCGTCGTCGTCGAGTGGGACGAAAACAAGCGTCCCGCCAAGCTCAACGACGTCGCCGCCGCTCTGTTGGGCCTTGCGCCGGGGAGCGACCCCGGCAGTCTGGCGGCGCTCGAATACGACGCGTGTTTCTCTGCGGGCGAACAGTCGCGCCTGCAGGCGGGCGAGTCGATCGGCAAGGAGATGGCGCTCGCGGGCCGCGACGGACAGACGGTCCACCTGTCGGCGACCGTGCAGCCCTTGCGCGACGTCGAGGGGCGGCTGCGCCGCACGGTCGTCTACGCGACCGACGCGACCCAGCGCCGCCGCGCGATCAAGGCGGCCGAGCAGATGATGGACAGCGTGCTCGGCCAGATCAACCAGATCGCGCAGAACATCTCCGGCGTCTCGGGCCAGACCAATTTGCTGGCGCTCAACGCCACGATCGAAGCCGCGCGCGCGGGCGACGCGGGAAAAGGATTTGCGGTGGTGGCGTCCGAGGTGAAGGCGCTTGCGTCCCGCTCGTCGGGCCTGTCGACCGAAATTGCGGCGCTGGTCAGCGAGACGCAGGGCAAAATCCAGCGCCTGTCGGCCGCCGAGTAGGCCTTAAAGGCGGGCCTTCAGCGCCGCCTTGAAACGCCGGTCGCGTTTGAGGGCGGCCTCGCGTTTCTGGGCGTCGCTTTTGCTTGCGCATTCTTCCCAATGCGCGAGGCGCCAGGGCCCGCGCCCGCGCGTGTATTTGGCGCCGCCCGGTTTTTCGCCGTTGTGCTGGGCCAGGCGTTTTTCGATATCGGTCGTGTAGCCCGTATAGAGCGTGCGCGCGGCGTTGGCGATCAGATAGACAAAATGCCGGCCCGTCATCGCCGCTTCGCGCGCACGGTTTCGAGCGCGACGCCCGGCGCCACCGCCGCCAGCAGCGATTGGGCCTGCCGGATATGGTCGATCGCGGCAGGGGCCACGACCAAAACTGCACGCACGATCCGCGCGCCCGACTTGCCCGCCAGATGGCGCAAAACCAGCGCCGACTGCAGCGGCGGCAATCCCGGATTGTAGGCGGCGTTTTCGGCGTAGCGGCCCGCAAACGCCGACCCGTCGGCAAGTTCGAGCGCCAGCCCCGCATGGCCGCGCGTGTGCGGCGCGTAGCTTGCACAGGCGGCGCCGAGCGCGGCCTGCGCCAGCGCGTCGCCCGCAGCCGCAAGCCTGGCCGGGGGCGCATCCATCGATCCGTGCGTGCCGCCCAAATCGCCGGGGCCGAACGCGTGCGGCAGCAGTTCGGACAACGGCAATCTGCGCCGGCCGACCGCGACCGCGAAGCCGCGCGTTTTGGGCGCCAGCGTTTCGAACAGAAACTGGCGGCAATGGCCGCACGGCATGGCGGTGACGGCAAGGGCCGCAATGCCGGTCTCGCCCGCATGCCAGGCATTGGCAAAGGCGGCCTGCTCGGCATGGATCGATTGCGAAATTGCGGCCCCCGGAAATTCGATATTGCCGCCAAGATAGACCCGGCCGGTCGCGGCCCCCAGCAGCGCAGCACCCACGGCAAAATTCGAGATCGGCGGATCGGCAAACCGGCGCGCGGCCGCGGCCAGCGAACCCAAGGACGGGGCGCGCTTGGTTGCAGGCACGATCGCGCGAATCGCGGGCTTCGTCATGCGGCGATTCTAGTGCAGGCGCCGCCTCTTGTCGCGCGCGCGCGCGTCTGCTACGCCGTGGGTCGGCAGGAGGTCAAAGCGATGCCCGTGGCAATTCTGTTCGACGTTTTTGGCACCTGCGTCGATTGGCGCAATTCGGTCGCGCGCGAAGTCGCCGCCATGGCCAAGCGCAAGGGAGCGACTGTCGACGCGTTTGCGTTCGCCGACGCGTGGCGCGCGCACTACGTGCCCTCGATGGCGGTGGTGAGCAGCGGCAAGCGGCCCTATGTGCCGCTCGACACGCTGCATCGCGAAACGCTGGTCGTGCTGTGCCGGCAATTTGGCCTGCCGCTCGACGATGCCGAAACCGACGATCTCAATTTCGCGTGGCACCGGCTCGATCCATGGCCCGACACGGTCGCGGGGCTCGCGCGGCTCAAGACCAAATTCATCCTGTCGCCGCTGTCGAACGGCAATGTAAGGTTGCTGGTCGACATGGCCAAGCGCGCGGGCCTGCCGTGGGACGCCGTGCTGTCGAGCGAGGTCTTCAAAGCCTACAAGCCGCAGCCCGCGACCTATCTGGGCGCGGTCGAAATGCTCGGCTGCAAAGCGGGCGAGGTGATGCTGACGGCCGCGCACAACAACGACCTGCGCGCCGCGCAAGGCCACGGGCTGATGACCGCCTTCGTGCCGCGTTCGAGCGAATACGGCCCGGCCCAAAAGGCCGATCTTGGCGCCGAGGGCGCTTGGAACTACGTCGCGCGCGATTTCCTGCATCTGGCCGACATGCTCGGCGTCTAGGTTCGAACGGGAGAGAAGAATGACCGCCATTGCCAATATCCGCGCGCGCGAAATTCTGGATTCGCGCGGCAACCCGACCGTCGAAGTCGATGTCGTGCTCGCCGACGGCGCGCTCGGGCGCGCGGCCGTGCCCTCGGGCGCTTCGACCGGCGCGCACGAGGCGGTCGAGCTTCGCGACGGCGACAAGAAGCGCTATCTCGGCAAGGGCGTGGCGAAAGCCGTGGCGGCGGCGAACGGCGAATTGTTCGACGCGCTCTCGGGCCTCGACGCCGAAGAACAGCTCAAGATCGACCGCCTGATGGCGGCACTCGACGGCACGCCCAACAAATCGCGCCTGGGCGCCAACGCCATTCTGGGCGTCAGTCTTGCGGTCGCCAAGGCGGCGGCGGCGGCGGCGCGCTTGCCGCTCTATCGCTATGTCGGGGGTACGCGCGCGCATGTGCTGCCGGTGCCGATGATGAACATCGTCAATGGCGGCGCGCATGCCGACAATCCGATCGACATCCAGGAATTCATGGTGATGCCGGTGGGCGCCGCCTCGTGCGCCGAGGCGATTCGCATGGGCGCGGAAATTTTCCACGCGCTCAAGAAGCGTCTGTCGGAGGCGGGGCTTGCGACCAACGTGGGCGACGAGGGCGGCTTCGCGCCCAATCTGAAAAGCGCGGACGAAGCGCTCGGCTTCATCGCCAAATCGGTCGAGGTTGCGGGCTTCAGGCTCGGCGACGACGTGGTGCTGGCGCTCGACAGCGCGTCGACCGAATTCTACAAGAACGGCAAATACGCGATGGCGGGCGAGGGCAAGACGCTGGATGCTGCGGGCATGGTCGCGTTCTATGCCGACCTTTGCAGACGCTACCCGATCGTGTCGATCGAAGACGGCATGGCCGAAGACGATTTCGACGGCTGGAAGGCGCTGACCGACGCGCTGGGCGCCAGGGTGCAGCTGGTCGGCGACGATCTGTTCGTCACCAACCCCGCGCGTCTGGCGACGGGCATCGGCAAGGGCCTCGCCAATTCGATTCTGATCAAGGTCAACCAAATCGGCACGCTGTCCGAAACGCTGGAAGCGGTCGAAATGGCGCAGCGCGCGGGCTATACCTGCGTGATGTCGCACCGCTCGGGCGAGACCGAAGATTCGACGATCGCCGATCTTGCGGTCGCCACGAACTGCGGCCAGATCAAAACCGGCTCGCTGTCGCGCTCGGACCGCCTTGCCAAATACAACCAGCTCATCCGCATCGAAGAAATGCTCGGCGGCGAGGCGCGCTATGCGGGACGCGCGGCGCTCAAGGCGCGCTAAAGCGCTGCGTCCAGTTCGGCGCGCGACGGGCAGCCGAGCCGGCCGCCGAAGCGCGTGCATTTGAGCGAGGCGGCGACGCACGCGAAATGCGCGGCCTTGTCCATCGGCTTGCCCTCGGCCAACGCGAGCGCCAAGGCGCCGTGGAAAATGTCGCCCGCCGACAGCGTGTCCAGCACCTCGACCCGCGGTGCCGGCGCGTGGCGCAACGCGCCGTCTTCGAGCCATTTGTAGCCGTCCGCGCCGCAACTGGCGCCGACATGGCCCGGATGCGTTTTGGCGACTTCGCGCAAGGCGGGCTCGACCGCCGACAGGCCCGTATAGGCGAACAGGCCCGCGTCCGAAAACACCGCGTGCGTCGCCAGCGGCACCAGTCGGCGCAGGATTTCGAGGGGGCCCACATCGGCATCGAGCATCGCTGGCAGGCCGCGCGCCTGCGCGGCCAGCAGGGCGGCCTCGGCCCCCTCGACCCAGCGCACGTCGCAGAGCAGAAAATCGGCGCGCGCGAGATCGCCCAGCGGCAGCCAGGCGGCGCTGGGGTCCAGATCGCGGTCGTGGAAGGGGACGACCAGGCGTTCGCCGCGCGCATCGACGATCACGCAGGCATGCGACGAGTGGCCGCCGACGGCGCTGCGAATGCCGGAAACGTCGAGCCCGTCGGCCCCGAGCGCGTCGCGGATCTGGGTGCCGCGCGCATCGTCGCCCACGCGCGCCCACGCCGCCGCCTGGCCGCCCAGTTTGGCGAACGCGTAGGCGGCCGAAATCGCCATGCCGTCGGCGACGCGGCTGGCCATGTTCGCCATCGCTTTGGCGGGCGGGGCTGGAATCGCATCGACGCGATAGACCGAGGTCTCGCAGACCGCCCCGACCGCAACCAAACGCTTTTTGTCCAACGCCGCCATCCTGTCGATTTGTGACGGAACAGCGACTACCAGTTCGCCCAGGCGTCGCGCAAGGCCCCAAAAGCCGTTTTGCGCAAGGTCTTGTCCTCGGCGATCAGACCCTTGCGATTCCAGCCGCGCTGGTAGCGCGTCTGGCGCCGCTCGGAACGGAAATCGTAGAGCAGCCACGCCGCCATGCCCTGCACGAACGGGTATTGGCGCAGAATATCGAGCTGGCTGCGATAGAACGCGGCCTGGCGTTCCTCGCCGAACAGCAACGTTTCGTCGCCATGCAGCCCGGCCTGGGCATCGGCGCCGGTTTCGCTGACCAGCACGGGTTTGCCGGGGTTGGAATTGTCCAGCAGCCGCGCAAGGTCGCCGGCATCGGGCTCGTACCAGCCGAAATATTCGTTGAGGCCGATCACGTCGAGCTTGTCGGCCAAGCGGTCTTCGATGCGGAAATGTTCGCGATTGACAAGGCAGGCCGCCGACACGAGCCGGGTGGGGTCGGCCGCGCGCGCCGCATCGGCGAGCTTCGCCATGAACTGGAAGCGCGCGTCGGTGTCGGCGTTTTCGTTGCCCACACCCCACAGAATTATGCTGGCGCGGTTGCGGTCGCGCGCGACAAGTTCGAGAAGCTGGTTCTCGGCGTCCGCATAGGTGTCGGGGTTGGCAAAATCGATCGCCCAATAGACCGGGATTTCCGCCCAGAGCAGCACGCCTGCAGCGTCCGCCATTTGCGCCGCCAGCGGATCGTGCGGATAGTGCGCCAGGCGCAGGAAATTGCCGCCCAGCGCTTTGACGTCGGCCAAGCGGCGCGCGATGTCGGCCGCGTCGGTGCAGCGGCCGCGCGCGACATCGTCCTCGTGCACGCAAGCGCCCTTGAGGCGGATCGGCGCGCCGTTGAGCAAGATGCGCGTGCCCGACACTTCGATGCGCCGGAAGCCGACGCGCTCCTCGACGCGGTCGCCGCTGCAGGAGATCTCGATGTCGTAGAGTTTTGGCCGCTCGGGCGACCACAGCGCGGGCGCTGCCGAGACGCGCAGCCGGCCCTTGCCGCGCGCGATTTCGAACGAGGCGCAAATCCCGAGTTCGGGAATCGAAAGCTGCGCCACGGCATCGACCGGCCGCGACATTTCGAGCGTCGCCTCGATGCCGCCATCCGCCAGATGCACAAAAAAGTTTTTGACGTGCAGGGCGGGCAGCCGCATCAGGCGCACCGACCGGTGCAGGCCGCCGTAATTGAACCAGTCGAAATGCGCCATCGGCACGCGGTCGTTGCGGCGCCGGTTTTCGACATGCACCATCAGCCGGTTGCCGCCCGCCGCAAGCGCCGCCGAAATGTCGATGCAAAACGGCGTCGATCCGCCGCGATGCGCGCCGACGAACCGGCCGTTCAAAAACACGCGCGCGGCATAGTTGGCGGCGCCGAACGACAGCAGCGTCGCGTACCTTGCGTCGGGCTCGGCGTCGAAATGGCGTACGTACCAGACCGCACCTTCGTAGTGCTTGAGCTCGGGGCGCAGCAGATTCCAGCACGACGGGACCGGCACGGCATCGGCGCCGCCCGGATCGTAGTCGCGCGGGGTGCGCCAGCGTTCGGGCGGTTCGGCGTCGAGCGCGTACCAGCGCTGGCGCAAGCCTTCGTCGAACGGATCGAGCGTCATTTCCCAGTCGCCATCGAGCGACACGAAGGCGCGGCCGCCCGGATCGACATAGCTTTGCGCGCCGATCCAGTCGCGCGAGAAGGCGGCGGCGTAGTCCTCGTCGTGCAGATGCGCGAACGGATCGTCGGCGGTCATAGCGCCGTGCCGCGATAGCCGATGCCGATCGAGCGGCGGAATTGCCATTCGAAGCGGCCGGGGAACAGCACGTCGCTCGCCATCGCGATGGCGATCCAGCGGAACCAGGTCGCAAACGTGTTGGACAGGCCCTGCGGTTCTTCGTAGCCGCGCACCCAGCCGTCCTGGCGGCGCGTGCCCGTGCGCGTGTCGGCAAAACCGCCGTCGTCGTTCTGCTCGTCCAGAATCGCGGCCAGAATCTCGGCAAGCCAGGCGCGGGCGGCGGCTTCCGGGGCGCGGCCCGCCGACAGGCCGTGCGCCAGCACGTCGACGATGTCCACGTCGATGCACGCGCTGTCCACGCGCGGCGGCAGCGACAGGCAATAGCCGATCGCCTGCTCGAAATGCGGCAGCTTGCGGCCGCGCGCATACCACAAATGGTAGTTGTGCATGGAGCCCGCCATCGCGTGCAGCATCTGCGTGGGGTTGGCGTGCTGGCCGACGCCCCAAAAGCCGGTGCTGGGTTCCTGCAGGCGGTCGTGCCAGTCGAACAGGATGTCGAGGCATGCGGCGACGGCTTTGCGCTCGGTCGCGTCGCCGTGGCGTTCGAGCGCCAGCAGGAAGCCCGCAAGATTGACGATGTTGTTGCCCTCCTGCCAGGGATCGCGCAGATCGCGGTCGGCAAGCCAGGCCTTCAGATGCCGGGGATCGAGATAGGGCTGCACGAAATCGAGCACGGGTTTGCGCCGGGGGGCGAGGGCTTCGATGGCGCCCAGACTGTAGTTGGTGACGTGGAAATCGATATAGCGCCAGGTTTCGGCAAGGTCCGGTTTTTTGAACACGGCGTCGTCGCGCATTTCCGGGATGCGAAAGACGCCGTCGGGTCGGCGGAAGGTTTCCAGCCACCCGACGAGGGCTTGCGCATCGACGCGCAGGCGTTCGAAGCCGCCGATCAGCGCCGCGCACAAGATGCCGTTATAAGTGCCGGGCAGCAGCATGCCGGGCCATTTTGCCGCATCGTGCGCGCCCGAAATGCGCAGCACGCCGCAGGGCAGCCCCGGCGCCTGCTGGCTGGCGAGCCAGTCGAGGGTGCGCCGGCGCGCCGCCTCGATGCGCGCGCCCAGATCGAATTTTCCCGACAATTCGTTCATCCCTTGACGGCTCCTGCGGCCATGCCTTCCATCACGCGGCGCTGCGCCAGCACGAACAATACCGCCACCGGCAAGGTCGTCACGAAGGCCAGCGCCATGATGCCGCGAAAATTCGAGCCAAGCTCTCCGTTCATCGCCAGCAGCGCCACGGGCAGCGTGAACGTGTCGGGCGAGCGCGAGATCACCAGAATCGGAAACCATTGCGACCAGTTGATCAGGAAGGTGATCAGCCCGACGGTCGCCAGAATCGGCATCGCCATCGGCAAAACGATCTTGAACAGGATTTGCGCTTCGTTGGCGCCGTCGCAAATGCCGGCTTCGATCACTTCGCGCGGCAATGTGCGGAAAAACTGGTCGAACAGAAAAAACTGGATCGGCCCCAGCGCCAAAAACAGCACGATGCCCGCATAGGAGCCGAGCAGGCCCAGTTTGAAGACGACGATGTAAACGGGGATCACCAGCAGCATGTAGGGATACATGATGGTCACGAGAAACCCGTAGCGCAGCCAGCGAAAGCCGGGCAGGTCCGGCTTGCGCGCGAGCGCGTAGGCGCCTGCGGCCGTGACGACTACGCCCAGCACGGTCGATGCGCCGGTGATCGCAAACGAGTTCGCCGCGTACTGCCAGATCGGCACGCCGCCGATGCGGGCAATTTCGGCGAAGATCGAGAAATCGAACTGTTCGGGCCACAGCCGCAGCGGATCGCCCGTGACCTGGCGCGCGTTGCGGAAAATGCCCAGCACCATCCACCAATAGGGATAGAGGAACGCGAGCGACACGAGGGTCGCGAAGGCGTAGAGCGCGCCGGTCAAGAGACCGTCCTGCCATTTGCGGGTCATTTGGCGCCTCCGCGCGCGCCGAGCTTGAACGCGCCCAGCGACAAGGCGATCACGATGGCGAACAGCAGCGTCGCCATCGCGGTGGCTTCGCCGTAGCGCCCCTGGTCGAACAGCTGGTAGGCGTAGTAGCTGACGAAGTTGGTACGCTCGGCAGGGCCGCCCTTGGTCATCACGACGACGACCGTGAAGGTTTTCAGGAACTGCACGGTCGCGTAGACCAGATTGATCACGATGGCGGGGCGCAATTGCGGCAAAATGACAAAGCGCCATTTCTGCCAGCTTGTGGCGCCGTCGATCGACGCGGCTTCTTCCAGCGCCTTGTCGCGCATCGCCAGATTGGCCAAGAAGATCGTCATGTAGAAGCCGGCATGGTGCCACAATTCGGCGATCAGCACGGCGAGCGTGACCGTGTCGAGGCTGGACAGGCCGCCAAAGGCGGGCAGGCCCAGCATTTCGGCCGCCGCATTGATCGCGCCGAAACTGCGGTCGTAGAGCCAGCGCCACACGACATAGCCCGCAATGTCGGGCGTTACGACCGGCAGGAACAGCGCAAGACGGAAAAACATCGAGCCCGCGCGCAAGCGCGGGCTGTCGATGAGGATCGCCGCGCCCAGCGCGAACGCCAGATTGGCCGCGACCGCCAGCGCCGCATACCACAGCGTGCGCGCGAGCGAGGCGAGGAAGATCGGATCGCCTAACACTTTCGTGTAGTTCGCAAAGCCCACATAGGTCGGATTGGGCGACAAAGCGCTGGCCGAAGCGGTCAGCGAAACTTGGATCGAGAGCAGAATCGGCCACACGCCGAACACGATCGTCAGCGCGGCAAACGGCGCCACAAACAAATAGAAAACCCGATTGCGCCAGGCAAGATCGATCGCGGCGTGCATGGGAAGAAAAAGGCGGCCGACGCGCGGATGCGTCGGCCGCCGTGGCCTCAGTTGGTTTTCAGTTTCGCCGCGAGTTCGCGCATTTCGCGCGCGGTCTCGGCGATGAAGGGCGTCCAGTCGGCGGGCGGGCTGGCGATGCCGGCCAGCAGCTTGCGATGGAAGGCGGCTTCGAGTTCCGGGTAGAACGTGTGGATCGATTCCGGGAAATCGTAGGCGACCAGATTGTGCTGGGCGCGCGCGAAATATTGCTGGCGCGGCGAGAGCTTGCCGACGTCCAGATCCTTGCGCACGCCCGCGCCCACGAGTTCGAGCGAGGCCTGCTGGGCTTCCTTGCCGAGCAGGAATTTGGCGAACTCGACCGCCAGCGCCTTGTTGGGCGAATTGTCGGGCACCGCCACGCCGCGCATGCCGCCGATGACGACCGCATTGTCGCGGTTGGCGACGAATTTCGGCCACGGACCCGAGACGAAATCGCCCGCCAGCGTGTTGGCGCCGTCCCAGCCGCGCACGTTCCAGTCGCCGACACGGAACATGCCCGCCCGGCTACCCAGAATCACCTGGTACATTTCGGTGAAGGAGTGGTTGATCGTGTCGGGCGCCACGAACCGGTAGCTCGAATAGGTCTTCAGGAACTCTTCGAGCACTTCGGCGTGGGCGGGCTGGTCGATCGTGATCTTGCCGTCGGGATCGATCAGCGTGTGGCGCAGGCCCGACCCGAACGTGAACAGGTCGAGCATATGGACGAGGTCGCGCGGTTTGGCGGCCTGCAGCGCCATGCCGAACGTGTCGGCACGGCCGTTGCCGTCGGGATCGCTGTCGCGGAACTTGGCCGAGATGCGCTTCACGTCGTCCCAGGTCTGGGGAAATTTTTCGCCCGTCTTGTCGAGCCAGGTCTGGCGCACGCCGAACGCCATCTGCACGCGCTGGACGGGCAGGATGATCATCTTGTCCTTGAAGGTGGCGACGCGCAGATCGTCGGCGCCAAGGAAACCCTTGTCGGCAACGCCCGCGAGCGTCGCTTTGAGGTCCATGATCTTGCCGGTCTGCTGTTCGATGCGGATGACGCGTTCGTAGTTGTTGAAGATCAAGTCGGGCGCCGTGTTGGTGTTGATCGCGCCGATCACGCGCCCGAACCATTGGTCGGTCGGATAGCTGATCGAGCGCACCAAAACGCCCGGCCGCGTCTTGGCGAACTCGGCGCCCGCGCGTTCGAACATCGCGACGCCGTTGTCGCCAAGATCGTGCCAGATCGTCAGCTGCTGGGCCTTGAGGCCCGTGGGGCTCGCCACAGCGGCTGCCGCCGCCAAGAAGACGCCGCCCAGAAGTCGCGCGATGCGCATCGGTTCCTCCCTTTTTTGTTTTCCGGTTTGCAGGCAGGGAAAACGTTTACCTTGAAAAGTATAATCTTCTGCCCGCAAAATCGCAAGCTGCGTCATGAAAAAGGCTCCGCCCCCCGCAACGGCACCCGCAAAAATCGCCTCGATCGGCGACGTGGCCAGGCGCGCGGGCGTATCCATCGCCACGGTCTCGCGCATCGTCAACGGCAAGACCGGCAAAGCGTCGCCCGCCACGATCGCGCGCGTGAAGGCGACGATCGCGGCGGTCGGCTACCGGCCCACGGGGGCAGGCCAGGCGCTGCGCCGCGGCCAAAGCCGCTTGGTCGCGGTGCTGGCGGCCAATCTTGCCAACCCGACGATGGCGGCGATCTCTGCGTCGATCGAAACGGCGCTGCGCGACGTGGGGCTCGCGATGGTGCTGTGCGACACGCTCGACCGGCCCGATTTGCAGGACGAGTATCTGGCCGAGATGCGTGCCCAAGCCGTGCGCGCGACGATTCTGCTGGGCGCGGTGCGCAGCGCCAGACTTGCCGATGCGCTGGCGGGCGATGCGCCGTTGCTGTTCGTCAATCGCCGCTGCCCGATCGATGCGGCCGCACCCTTTGTCGGCATCGACAATCTTCAGGCAGGGGCGGCCGTCGCGCGCACCTTGCACGAGGCCCTGCCGCGCGGGCGTTTTGCGCTGATCCACGGCTCGCTGGGATCGTCCGCCACGGCCGATCGGATTGCGGCGTTCAAACGCGAAGCCGCGCGCTTGGGCCGCAGGCTGGCAGCCGACGACATTCTGACCGAGGCGGGCCTCGAGCATCTGGCGATCGGCTACGAAGCGGCGCGTCGCTTGCTGGCAGCGGGGCCGCCGCCGGCGGCGATTTTTTGCGCCTCCGACCTCATCGCCTACGGCGCGCATCGCCGGCTGCGCGAAGCCAAGATCGCCGTGCCCCGGCAGGTGCTGCTGGTCGGCTTCGACGACAATCCGCTCAACGACTGGATCGCGCCGTTTCTGTCGTCGGTGCGCGTGCCGTATGCGGCGTTCGGGCCCGCGATCGTCGACATGCTGGGCCGGCTCTGGCGCGGCGAAACGGTCGGACCCAAGCTGCTGGATTTTACCCTGGTCGCGCGGCACAGTTGTTCTTGAACCCCAACGGCGGAGCATGCCCATGAAGATTCTGTTTTCGGCGACGGCGACGGCAACCGGCGGCCGCAACGGCCACGCGGAAGCCGCCGACAAGAGCGTGTCGGTCGATCTGTCGATTCCCAAAGAAATGGGCGGCCCCGGCAAGCCCGGCACCACGACGCCCGAGCATCTGTTCGCGACCGGCTACGCGGCGTGTTTCGGCAGCGCGCTCGAATTCGTCGCGCGCGGCAAGAAGATCGATGTCGCGGGATCGTCGGTAACGGCCAAGGTCGGGATCGGCCAGCGCGAGGGCGGCGGCTTCGGCTTGGAAGTGACGCTCGACGTCAAATTGCCAGGACACGCGCAGGCGGCGGCGGATGCGCTGGTCGCGGAAGCGCACACCGTGTGCCCCTACTCGAACGCGATCGAGGGCAATGTCGCGGTGACGCTGAAGGTCGCGGTCTAGCGCCGACGAATTCGAGGAACGGCGCGCCGGATCCCGCGTCCGCGCGTCCGGTCGCGCGTTCAGACTGCGCGTCTCGTCGCCGCGGGCGCGTTCGCGCTGCCCCACTCGGCCATTGCGACGAGTAACGGTATCAAGGATTTTCCGCGGCCCGTCAGGGAATATTCGACGCGCGGCGGAACGACAGGAAATATCGTTCGCAGCAAAATCCCGTCTCGCTCCAGTTCGCGAAGATGCGCGGTCAGCATCCTTTGGGTTACGCCGGGCACAAGGCGCCGAAGCTCGTTGAAGCGTTTCGCGCCCGACCTGACGTGATACAAAATCAGCGGCTTCCACTTGCCGCCGATCACGGCAAGCGTCGTATCCACTGGGCAGCATGCCGGCGCATGCGGATCTGCCTGCAGCGTCGCGACTTTTGGCGCCATTCGAAGGTATCCTTTTCGATACTACCTGCGATTTTTGTGCGTACTTTTCGCCGGACAGCATACATGCCAGTTCTGCGGAAGTGCAATCCAACGAATCTGCGGAGGTCTCGAAATGGGCAATGCGTCTCTCGTCGCCGTCGTCGGCATTGGCGGGGTTCAGAACCGCGCCATTGCGGCGGAATTTTTGAACAGGGGATTCCGGGTGCGCGGCATCTCGCGGCAGGATTTCGGATCCGCGCCGCCGACGGAAAACATCGAATACCGGCGGGCGGACCCGGCGAACTTCGACGAACTCGGCATCGCGCTCGAAGGCGCAAAGATCGTCGTCCTGTCGACGCCGATCGACCATCGGCCGGGCGTGCGCGAGCGGCTTGTCGCGAGCGTGGCGAAGGCCGCATCTTCTGCAGGCGCCGACAGGATCGTCTTCAATGCCGCCGCCGCCGTCTACAAGGATCGCGCCCATCCGGTCGCCAAAATTCTGGGGGCGCTCTCGGACACGATTCTCGCCGGCCCTGTCCCGGCGAACGTTCTTCAGCCGACCGTCTATATGGACAATTTGCTGGCGCCTTGGTCCTTGCCGGGAATCGCGAATGACGGGGTTCTCGCCTATCCGATGCCGGAGGACGCGCCGGTTTCGTGGATATCGCACCGCAGTCTGGGCGAATTCGTCCATGCGGCTGCCACAAAACCGCTCGCGGGCCGCGTCTTCGAGATCGGCGGTCCGCAAGCGGTGACGGGCCGCCAGGTCGCAAGCCTTCTTGCCGCATCCATAGGTCGAAAAATTGTCTATAGCAGGATTCCGCTGCCGGCCTTCGCCCAGGCAATCAACGCCGCGTTCGGAGCGCCGGCCGGCGACGATATCGCGGCTCTGTATGCCACGATGGAGAAAGAGCCCGAGATCATGCGCAGAGACCCCGAAAGCTGGAAAGAACTTGGGGTTCAGCCCGAAACTTTCGAGTCCTGGTTGCGTCGCCAAAGCTGGCCCAAATCTTCCGCATGATTCGGCGGAAGCAACGGCGCGAAAGATTTCGATGCCGCAAGATCAGAGCGCGACGCGAGCGAAGCGGGCTCCTATCTCGAAAAAATCGAGGAATTGCGCCCAATCGGCCGGCGTGATCGCGTGGCCGCCGTCGCGCACATGGTAGCCACGTGCGTCACTGGCGCCGAACAGGTCGAAAACCGGTGCGGCGGCGTCGAGCCCAAGGCGCTCGCCCGCCGGATTGGCCCACGCATCCGCGCTGGCGCTTGCCACATACACGGCGCGCGGCGCCGCCAGCGCCAGCACGATATGCTGGTCGGCGGCGAGGGCGGTCTCGCGCCCGGCAAAATTTGCGAGGGCGGGCGAAAACCAGTGCGGGAAACGCCGGAACAGATCGCCGATCGTCTCGCCGCCCTGGCAGCGAAAGGGCCGGGCACCGCCCGCCCCCGAATTGTTCGCGATGACGCCTGCAAAGCGCGAATCTTTGGCGACGGCCCACAAGGCCGCTTTGCCATGGCGCGAATGGCCGAACGCGACCGCCTTGTCGATGGGCACCAGACCGGTCTGCTGGAGCCCGTCGAGGACGCGCGAAAATCCCCACGCCCATAGCGCGATGGCGCCCGCCGAGACGCCGAGCGCTTTGCCACGCGCCGCGCACAGGTCGCCGTCGTCCGGGCAAACGTCGCCATCGTACCATGTGGCAACCGCGTGGCCGCGTTCGAGGATGTCTGCGATCGGCAAACGGTCGGCATGCACGCCGCGCGTCGCCTCGCTCGCGCGGTTGGCGACGATGCCCCAACCGGGTTCGGCGCGCATCCAGCGACCGTCGATTTCAAGCGCGCGATCGACCGACGCGTTGCCGGCATAGTTGGGCCCGACGAACAAAAGGCGGGCCGGGTTCGCGGGCCGGTAGAGCGCCACGCGGATCGGCGCCAAGGATGGGGCGAAGGCGATGTCGATATCGGTTCGCGCCGCCGCCGCGCCGCCAAGGGTTGCGTGGACCGGCGATGCGGGCGGTGCGGGGCCGTAAATTTCGGCCGCGCAGACCGCGCGCCAGGCGGGTACGGCGCGCAGGCGCCAGTCGGTTGCATCGCGGATCGGCGTGCCGTCGGGCAGGATCAGCGGATCGGGCAGCAAAATATTTCCTCCCACACGATTGACAGCGATATTCCCCCGGTGCGAGCCTGCGGCCAAGCGAAACCGGGATCGGACCGGCCAAGAATCCAAGAAGGGGAGAAAACCATGCGTAAAATTGCCGGAACCGCCGCCTTGGCCGCAACGGCCCTGGCTTCCGCCTTGGCCGTTGCCCAGGCGCCCGTCGAGCTGCGCTATATGTGCTATGCCGACGCCAACGAGTGCGAAGTGTCGCGCGAATTGCTCGACCGGTTCGAGCGCGCCAATCCCGGCATCAAAGTGGTCGTCGACAAGGTCGGCTTCAACGTGGTACGCGAACAGCTCGAAACGCGCCTACAAGCGGGCACCGGCCCCGACATGGCGCGCGTGACCAATCTTGCGGGTCTCAACCGCTACTATCTCGACTTGGCGCCGCTGGTCGACGCGAAATACTGGGAAGACAATTTCGCCCAGACGCTGAACTGGATGCGCGTGGGTCCCAACGACAAGGGCATTTACGGCTTCCTGACCCAGCTCACCGTTACGGGTCCGTTCGTCAACAAAACCATGTTCGCCGAGGCGGGCGTGGCCGTGCCGGGCGCGACGGCCACCTGGGACGATTGGGCAGCAGCGATCAAGCAGGTGCAAACCAAGCTCAATGTCTATTCGGGCATCGAGATGGACCGCTCGGGCCATCGTTTTGCGGGCCCTGCCATGTCGTACGGCGCCAAATATTTCGACGCTGCCGGGCGCCCGGCCGTCGTCGACGACGGTTTCAAGGCGTTCGCCGACCGCATGGTGCGCTGGCACAAAGACGGCACCATGAAGGAGATTTGGCCCGGCGCATCGGGCGCGCGCTGGCGCAATGCGGCCGACCAGTTCATCAATCGCGACACGGTCATGCATGTCGCGGGCTCGTGGATGATCCAGCGCTATTCCGAAACCATCGGCGACCGTTTCGAATGGGTGGCGATCCCGCAGCCCTGCGGTCCGGCCGGCTGCGGCGCGATGCCGGGCGGGGCGGCCATGGTCGGCTTCAAGTCGACCAAGAACCCGCAAGCCGTCGCGCGCGTGATGGCGTTCATGGCCTCGGAACCGGTGCTCAAGGAATATTACGAGCGCACGCTCCAGATTCCCGCGCACAAGGGCCTGGCCGAGAAAGGTCTCGATTACGGCGCCAACGTGTCGCCCGCCGCGATCGCGGCGCTCAAAGCGTTTACGGCCAACTACGCCAAAGTGCCCCCGCAAGCCCACCAGCTGCAGGGCTACGAGCGCAACGTCGCGGTCTTCAACGCCACCGTCACGCATATCTCGCAGGCCATCACCGGCGGGCTCTCGCTCGACGAGGCGTACAAGAAGATCGACGAAGAGATCAAGCAGGCCGTCGGCAACTAGGTGGCCGACACGGCGCAAGCGCCGCCGGATTCGTCCGGCGGCGGTTTCGTCATGCGGTGGGTCGTGACGCCGATCTTGTCGGCGCTCGATCCGCCGATGCGCTGGCTGCAAAAACGCCTGGGGCTGCGCGGCTTGCCCTACGTGTTTTTGCTGCCGACGATGGCGATTTTCGGGCTGTTCAGTTTTTTGCCCGCTTTGCTGAACATCTACATTTCCTTCACCGGCGGCAGTTCGACGATCCTGGCCGACCGGCCGCTTGTGGGCTTCAAAAACTACGAAGCGCTGCTCGCCTGCGAATCCTATCTGGTGCCCAAATCCTGCCCGGTCTCGGGTTTCGATTTCTGGACCGGCATGTGGAACACGCTGGCCTTCGCCGCGATCCAGGTGCCGATCATGACGGCCGTCGCGCTCGCCACGGCCATCGTGCTCAACCGCAAAATCCGCGCGCGCGGATTCTGGCGCGCGCTGTTCTTCTATCCGGTCATGCTGTCGCCCGTCGTCGTCGCGGTGATCTGGGACTGGGTGCTCAAGCGCCGCGGCATCCTGAACGCGCTGATGGCCGACCTTGCGAACGCGCGCAACGCATGGGCCGCGTGGGCGCCGGTCGAATATCTGGGCAAGGCGCTGCTGCTGGCGGCGCTGTTCTTCGCCGTGCGCGCGCTGGCGGCGTCGTGGCCCAAAGCCCGGCTCGCGCTGTGGATCGCTTTGGGCATCGGCGCCGTGTGGACTCTGTTTTTGTTTTCGCCGTCGGCAGCCTTGGCAACGCCGCCCTGGCGGCCGGTCAATTGGCTGGCCGACGCCAATTCGAGCTGGCCGTTTTTCTGGGTCGTGTTCGTCTATACCTGGTCGCATCTGGGTTTCTACATGCTGATCCTGCTGGCCGGATTGCAGGCGATCCCGCGCGATCTCTACGAAGCGGCCGAGATGGACGGAACGCCGGCGTGGCGCGCCTTCGCGCGCATCACGGTGCCGCTGCTGATGCCCACGCTGCTGGTGGTGCTGGTGCTGTCGCTGATCCGCGCCTTCCAGGTGTTCGACGAGGTCTATGTGCTGACCGGCGGCGGTCCCGGCGTCGCGACGCGCATGGTCATCCAGCATATCTACGAGACCGCGTTCGTGAGCGACGCCAAACTCTACGGCGTCGCGGCCGCCTCGTCGGTGCTGCTGGCCGGCATCATTCTGGTGCTGACCCTGGTGCAGCTGGCGCTCTCGCGCCGGAAAGCGGACGGCTAGCATGGAACGCACGCTCGCCTTCCTGACGCGCACGCGCTATGCGGGCCGCCTGCATTGGAGCGACGCGCTCGCCTACGCGTATCTGGCGCTCGGCGTGCTGCTGATCCTGGCGCCGGTGGTCTGGCTGTTCGTCTCGTCGTTCAAGTCGCAGCGCGCGCTCGTCGAAAACGATCCGCGCTTTTTGCCCTACGAGCAGGTGACGATGCCGCTGCCCGGCACGACGCGCAGCGTGGGGCTGGTCGAATGGACCGCCCCCGACGGAACGTTGCGCGTGCTGGCGCAATTGCGCCCGTCGGGCGCAAACATCGTCGTGGCCGATCCCGCCAAACTCGCCGAGACGTTCGAAGTGCCGCGGCGCGAAACGCGGCCGCACGAAATCGTGCGCGCGCGCGTGGGCAACTACACCGAGCCCACGGTCGGGGGCGGGGCGGCGGGTACGTTCCGCTTCGGGCTCTATTTCGCGAACTCGGTGTTCGTGACGGTCGTGGCGACGGTCCTCACGCTCGCGATCAGTTCGATGGCGGCGTTCGCGCTCGCCAAATACAAATTCGCCGGGCGCGACGCGTTCATGGCGCTGATCGTGGCGACGTTGCTGATGCCGGCCACCGTCATTCTGGTGCCGCTGTTCGTCGTGGTGCAGAATTTCGGCATGCTCGACTCGCTGTGGGGCGTCATCGTCCCGGGTGCGGCCACGCCCACCGGCGTGTTCCTGCTGCGCCAATATATGCTGACGATCCCGGACGAGCTGATCGACGCCGCGCGCATGGATTCGGCGTCGGAATGGAAGATCTATCACCGCATAATCCTGCCGCTCGCTTTGCCCGCCATCGCGGTGCTGGCGATCCTGTCGATCATCTGGCGCTGGAACGACTTCCTGTGGCCGCTCGTGGTGCTGACGCGCTCGGAGACGTTCACGCTCCAGTTGGGCCTGTCGGCGTTCAAGGGCGAAATGCTCGACGCCACGCACTATCTGCTGGCGATGACGATGCTCACGCTGCTGCCCGTGACCTTCGTGTTCGCCTTCCTGCAGAAATACATCACCACCGGCATCGCCAATACGGGCATGAAATAGGCCATGGCAACGCTCAAACTCGCAAAGGTGCAAAAACAGTTCGGTGCGACGAAGGTCGTCCACGGGATCGACCTCGCGGTCGAACACGGCGAATTCTGCGTTTTTGTCGGGCCGTCGGGCTGCGGCAAATCGACCTTGCTGCGCATGATCGCGGGCCTCGAAAGCGTGTCGGACGGCGAGATCCGCATCGACGGCAAACGCGTCAACGAGCTGGGCGCGGCCGAGCGGGGCCTGGCGATGGTGTTCCAGTCCTACGCGCTCTATCCGCACATGACGGTGCGCCAGAACCTGTCCTTCGGGCTCGAAAACATGCGCATGGAAGCGGGCGAAATCCGGCGCCGCGTGGCCGAGGCCGCGCGCATGCTGCGCCTCGAGCCGTATCTGGAGCGCCGGCCCGGCGCGCTGTCGGGCGGCCAGCGCCAGCGCGTGGCGATCGGGCGCGCGGTCGTGCGCGAACCCAACATCTTTCTGTTCGACGAGCCCTTGTCCAATCTGGATGCCGAGCTGCGCGTGCGCATGCGCGCCGAACTTGGCGGGCTGCACGAGCGCCTGGGCAACACGATGATCTATGTCACGCACGACCAGGTCGAGGCGATGACGCTGGCCGACCGCATCGCGGTGCTGCACGACGGGCGCTGCGAACAGTTTGCCGCACCCCTCGAACTCTACAACGCGCCGGCCAACGAATTCGTCGCCGGATTTATCGGCAGCCCGCGCATGAATTTCCTGCCCGGTACGGTCGCGTCGGCGCAGGGCGGCAATGTCGAACTGTCGCTGGCGATCGGCGCGAACGCGCGTCTCCAGCGCCCGCATGCGGCGCTGGCGGCGGGTTCGGCCGCGACGCTGGGCGTGCGGCCGGAACATGTGCGTCTGGTCGAGCCGGGGCAGGGCGAGGCCGATCTTGCGATCGAACTGACCGAGCAATTGGGCGGGGAGAGCTACATCTACGGCGCGCTGCCCGGCGACGTCAAAATCGTCGTGCGCCTGCCGGGCCAGACCAAGGTCAAGCGCGGCGAAAAAGTCGGCGTCGATTTCAGCGGCTCGCAGGCGCTGCATCTGTTCGCATCGGACGGCCGCGCCGTCGTATAGGATTTTCCCATGATCGCGTTCCAAGAACTGCGCGCGGCGAAGGCCGTCGGCCACCGCGCGATTTTCGACCTCGAAGACGGGTTCTCGATCCGCATCGCATTGCTGGCGGGCGATCTGGCGCGCGTGTCGCTCGTGCCGCAAGGCGGCTTTCCGGTGCCCAAAAGCTGGACCGTGGCGCCCGCAGGCGACGTGCCGTGGGAAGGCCGGGCGCGCGACAGCGACGACGGGTTTTTGTGCCCGCCCGTCGCGTTGTCGCGCGACGGCGACGGCTGGATCGTTGCGGGCGACACGGTGCGTATCCGGGTGGCGCCAAATCCGCTGCGCTTGCGCTTCGAGCGCCGTGCGGCGGACGGCACTTGGCGCACGGTCCTCGACGACCGCGAGAGCGGCGCCTATTTGCGCTGCGATTCGGGCCGCCGCTTGCGCCACTGCCAGACGCGCGACGGCAGCGAGCGCTATTTCGGCCTGGGCGACAAGACCGGGCCGGTCGACCGCGCGGGCCGCCGTTTCCGCATGATGCAGCTCGACGCGCTCGGCTACGATGCCGAGATCGGCGACCCGCTCTACAAACATTTCCCGTTTTTTGCCGTCGACAACGGCAAGGGCGACTGGGCCGGGCTCTATTACGACACGCTCGCCCCGCTGACCGTCGACCTTGGCAACGAGCGCTCGAACTATCACAGGCTCTACCGCTATGTCGAAGCCGAAGAAGCGGCGCTGGACTTCTACGTGTCGTTCGGCGCGGGCCTGCCGGATATCGTCGAGGGCTTCGCGCGGCTGACCGGGCTGCCGCACCATGCGCCCCGCTGGGCCTACGGTTTTGCCTTCACCTCGATGCACCATGCGGACGATGCGAACGCCCAGGCCAAGATCGCGGCCTTTGCCGAACGCTGCCGCGCCGACGGCATCCCGATCAGTTCGATCCATTTCGGCTCGGGCTATTCGAGCCGGGGCAAGCGGCGCTACGTCTTCACCTGGAACCGCGACAAATTCCCCGATCCCCAGGCGCTGTTCGCGAAACTGCGCGCGATGCGCCTCAAGACCGTCGCGAACCTGAAGCCCGTGCTGATCGACGACCATCCGGCCTATGCCGGGCTCGCGTCCGACGGCGGTTTTCTGCAGGCGCCGGACGGAGCGCCCGTCGTCGAGCAGTTCTGGGACGGGCAGGGCAGCTTTCTCGATTTCACCAACCCGAAAACCGTCGCGTGGTGGCAGGAGGGCTTCGCGCGCCAGGTGCTCGATGCTGGTTTCGATTGCGGCTGGAACGACAACAACGAATACGAAGCCTGGCGCGAGGGCGCGACCGGGCGCGGTTTCGGCGCGCCGCTCGCGGTTGCGGCCTCGCGCCCGCTGCACGCGCTTTTGATGTCGCGCGCGACTTTCGAGGCGAGCGCGAGGCGCGCACCCGGCAAGCGCCCCTACACGATCACGCGCGCGGGTCCGCCCGGCATCCAGCGCTACGCGGAGACCTGGAGCGGCGATAATTTCACCTCGTGGCACACGCTCAAATGGAACCTGCGCAACGGCCTGTCGATGGCGCTCTCCGCCATGGGCAAGATCGGCCACGATATCGGCGGGTTCGCGGGGCCAAGGCCCGATCCCGAATTGCTGTGCCGCTGGGTCGAGATGATGGCGCTGCATCCGCGCGCGCTGATGAATTCGTGGAAACCGGATGTGGGCGAGGCGACCGAGCCGTGGACGCACCCGAGCGTCCTCTCGGCGGTGCGCGAAGCCTTGCGCCTGCGCTACCGGTTTTTGCCCGTGCTCTATACGCAAGGCTATTTGGGCGCGCTGCGCGGCGCGCCGTCGATGGCGCCGTTGCTCTACCATTACGACGACGATCCGCGCGCGCGCGGCGAACACGATGCGTTTCTGATCGGCCCCGACATTCTGGTGGCGCCGGTCGTGTCGCCGGGCGCGCGCGCGGTGCGCGTCTATCTGCCCAAGGGCCCGCAGGGCTGGGCCGATTTCCACACGGGTACGCTGCATCCGGCGGGCGAAATTGCCGAGGTCGATGCGCCCCTCGGCCGTCTGCCGATATTCGTGCGCGCGGGCGCCGTGCTGGCGCTGGCCGGTCCCGATATTCCGGCCGTGCTGCCGCACGACGCGCCCGCCCGCCATCTCTATGCGGTCACGGGCAGCGGGACGGGGAAGAGCCTGTCGCCCTGCCCGCATTTCGAAGACGACGGCGAAAGCTGGAGCCTTCGCACGGGCGACTATTTGGCGATGGCGGCGTCGCTCGAATGGACGCACGAGGACGCGCGCGTCGCGCTTGCGCGCGCAAACGGCAACCGCGCGCTGCCGGGGCTCGGCGAATTCCGGATCGAAATCGCCGGACTGGCCGGGCGAACGCTCGTCCGCTAGCGCCCGGCGCTCCACAGCGCGACGGCGCACGCGACCACGCCGATGCCGCGCTTGAAGTCGGCGACATCGACCCATTCGTCGCGCGCGCCGTTCTGCGTGAGATCGCCGCACAGCGGCCCGAGCCCCACGCACGGAATGCCGTTCTGCACCATCGGGTTGCGGATGTCCGAAGACGTGTGCAGCACGTTGGCGAAGGGCGCCTGGCCGGTCGTTGCCAGCACGGCCGCATCGACCGCATGGCGCAGCGCGTGGCCGTCCGGCACATGCGCGCCCGTGACGCCCGACAGGAACGCGACCCTGGGCGGACGGTCGCGCAGATAGCCGTCGGACGCGACGGCCTCGGCGATCGCGGCTTCGACCTCCGCTTGCACGGCCGCAAGTTTTTCGCCGGGCGGAAACGACAGCGCGCACGAGAGCCGCACGGCGGGCGCGATGCGCGCCGCGCGCCCGTCGCCCAGCGTCGCGAAATCGCCGACCAGCAGATTGGTCGACCGGCCGACGGCGGCCTGCAGTTCGGCATTGGCCACGCGCGCGCCGCGTCGCGCGTCGAGCGCCATCAGCGCCCGGTAGATCGGGATCGCTTTGCCGATCGGGTTGACGGCCAGATGCGCGAAGGCGGCGTGGTCGGGTTCTTTGGTATCGGGCAGGCGGCCTTCGAGCGTGATCTCGAAAACGAGCTGGCCCGAGGCCATCGTCTTGACCTCGCGCATGCCGACGCCGGACTCGGCCGGATGCAGGTAGATCGCGGCATCGGCAAGGACGCCCGCCTGCAGCAGCGCATGCACGCCGCGCGCATGGCGTTTGGAGGGCGTGCTGCACAAAATCACGTCGCCGGCCGGGCGCAAATCGGGCGCGCTCAGCGCCTGCAGCGCGCCCACCATCGTCGCGACACCCGCAAGATCGTCGGCGACGCCCCAGCCATACAACCGGCCGGCGTCGATTTCGCCCGCGAACGGATCGTGCCGCCAGCCATGCTGCGCCTGGAACGGTTCGCCGTCGGGGTGCGCGAACAGCAGCACGCTGCGCCCGCCGCCGGTGCCCGGCAAGGTGGCGACGACCGCTTCGCGCATGTCGGGCGCGATCGCCAGACCCGACGCGAATTCGTCGCGCGGGTTCACGTCGGTCGGCCGATAGCGATGGCGCACGATCGCGGCGCCGCACGCTTCGCAGGCTTGGGCGAAGCGGTTTTGGATCGCGGCTTCGCCGTCGCGCTGCAACGCGACGAAATCTTGCAGAACCGCGAGCGCCGCATCGGCTGTCTTCTCGGCGGCGATCGCCGCGCGCTGGGCCAGTTCCATCTTCGTCTCCTGAAACCGCAGCGCTACCACTGGAAGCGTTCGACGCCTTCGAAGGTCAGTTCGCTGCCGTCGGACATCACGACCGTGCCCGACACGTCCTGGCCAAGATCGATGGCGCCCGTCGCCGACGCGTCGGTCAGCACGGTGCCGTCGGACAGGGTCAGCGTCCAGCCGCCGGTGCCGGGACCGGCCGAAACGCCCTGGATCTGCACCGTGTCGAGCCAGCTTGCGCCGGAGCCGCCCTGGAAAATATCGGCATCCATGCCCGCGCCGAAATACGCGAAATCCGCGCCGTCGCCGCCGACGAGCAAGTCGTTGCCCGCATTGCCCGACAGCGTATCGTTGCCAAGCCCGCCTTCGAGCGTGTTGGCGCCGCCATCGCCCGTCAGGCTGTCGGCGCCCGCACCGCCGCGCACGGCCTCGAAGCCGCTGACGACGTCGCTTGCGGCATCGCCGCCCGACGCCGCGTTGGTCGCAAGATTGACCGAGACGCCGCCAACCGACGCCGAATAGTCGAGCGTGTCGCTGCCCGCACCGCCGATCAGCGTGTCGGCGCCGGTGCCGCCCGCCAGCGTGTCGTCGCCGCCGCCGCCGTCGAGCCGGTCGTTGCCCGCACCGCCCGCAAGGCGGTTGGCCGTGCCGTCGCCCGTGAGCGTGTCGGCGCCGGTACCGCCGGTCACGTTTTCGAAGCCGCTGACGACGTCGCCCGCAGCGTCGCCGCCCGACGCGGCGTTGGTCGCAAGATTGACCGTCACGCCCGACGTCGAAGTGCCGTAATCGAGCGTGTCGGTGCCCGCACCGCCGATCAGCGTGTCGGCGCCGGCACCACCCGCCAGCGTGTCGTCGCCGCCGCCGCCGTCCAGACGGTCGTTGCCGGTTCCGCCCGCGAGGCTGTTGGCAAAATCGTCGCCGGTCAGCGTATCGGCGCTGTTGCCGCCGACCAGATTTTCGATGCCCGACAGCACGTCGCCCGCAGCGTCGCCCGCCGTGCCGAGGCCGGTCGCAAGGCTGACCGTGACGGCCGCCACCGCCGTCGAATAATTGGCCGTGTCGATGCCATCGCCGCCTTCCAGCGTATCGGCCCCGGCGCCGCCCGTGAGGGTGTCGTTGCCGGTACCGCCGTCGAGCCGGTTGGCGTTGGCATCGCCCGACAGCGCATCGGCATGGGCCGAGCCGACGATGTTCTCGACCGTGTTGAGCGTGTCGCCCGCAGCGTCGCCGCCGGTCCCGGCCGCGCCCGACAGGCCGATCTGCACGCCCGTACCCGAAGCCGAATAGTCGGCCGTGTCGATGCCGGTACCGCCGACCAGCGCGTCGGCCCCGCCGCCGCCTGCCAGCGTATCGTCGCCAGCCCCGCCGTCGAGACGGTTGGCATTGGCATCGCCCGTCAGCGTGTCGGCCAGCGCCGACCCCACGACCGTCTCGATGCCCGAGAGCACGTCGCCCTCGGCATCGCCGCCCGCGAAGACGCTCGTCGCCAAATTGATCTGCACCGCCGCGCTCGAAGCGGCGTAGTCGGCCGTATCGTTGCCGGCCCCGCCGATCAGCGTGTCGGCGCCGGCACCGCCGACCAGAATGTCGTTGCCCGTGCCGCTGCCGCCGTCGAGAATATTGGCGCCCGCATCGCCGGTCAGCGTGTCGGAACTCGTGCCGCCCGTGACGTTCTCGATGCCCGACAGAACGTCGCCGACCGCGTCGCCCTGCGTGCCAAGACCCGTCGCGAGATTGACGACGACGGCCGAGGTCGATGCCGCATAGCTTGCCGTGTCGATCCCGTCGCCGCCGACCAGCGTGTCCGCGCCCGCGCCGCCGACCAGCGTATCGTTGCCGAGGCCGCCCTCGAGGCGGTTCGCGTTGGTATCGCCCGTCAGCGTGTCGGCGAAATCCGAACCCGTCAGATTTTCGATCGTATTGAACGTGTCGCCTTGGGCGTCGCCGCCGGTGGCGGTATTGGTCGCAAGGCTCGCCTGCACGGCCGCACCCGAGGCCGAATAGTCGGCCGTGTCGATGCCGGTACCGCCGACCAGCGCGTCGGCCCCGCCGCCGCCGACCAGCGTGTCGTTGCCGGCCCCGCCGTCGAGCCGGTTGGCGTTCGCATCGCCCGTCAGCGTGTCGGCCAGCGCCGACCCGACAACGGTTTCGATGCCCGAGAGCACGTCGCCCTCGGCATCGCCGCCGGTGCCGGTGCCTGCCGCAAGATCGATTTGCACGGCTGCCGTCGACGTCGCGTAGTTTGCCGTATCGTTGCCGGCCCCGCCGATCAGCGTGTCGGCACCCGCACCGCCGGTCAGAACGTCGCTGCCGGTGCCGCTGCCGCCGTCGATGATGTTGGCGTTCGCGTCGCCGGTCAGCGTGTCGGAATTCGTGCCGCCGGTCAGGTTTTCGATGCCGGACAGCACGTCGCCCGACGCATCGCCCGCGGTTCCGGCGTTGGTCGCAAGGCTCGCGACCACGGTCGATGTCGAGGACGCATAGCTTGCCGTATCGATGCCGTCGCCGCCGACCAGCGTGTCCGCGCCGCCGCCGCCGATCAGCGTGTCGTTGCCCGTGCCGCCGTCGAGGCGGTTCGCGTTGGTATCGCCGGTCAGCGTGTCGGCAAAATCGGAGCCCGTCAGGTTTTCGATCGTGTTGAACGTGTCGCCTTGGGCGTCGCCGCCGGTGGCGGTGTTGGTCGCAAGGCTTGCCTGCACGGCAGCACCCGAGGCCGAATAGTCGGCCGTGTCGATGCCAGTGCCGCCGACCAGCGCGTCGGCGCCGCCGCCGCCGATCAGCGTGTCGTTGCCAGCCCCGCCATCGAGACGGTTGGCGCTCGCATTGCCGGTCAGCGTGTCGGCAAGGGCGGAGCCCACGACGCTTTCGACGCCCGACAGCACGTCGCCCTCGGCATCGCCGCCGGTGCCGGTGCCTGCGGCAAGATCGATTTGCACCGCTGCCGTCGAGGCGGCGTAGTTCGCCGTATCGTTGCCGGCCCCGCCGATCAGCGTGTCGGCGCCAGCCCCGCCGATCAGAATGTCGCTGCCCGCGCCGCCATCGACGACGTTGGCGTTTGCGTTGCCCGTGAGCGTGTCGTTGCCCGAGCCGCCGGTCAGGTTCTCGATGCCCGACAGCACGTCGCCCGACGCATCGCCCGAAGTTCCGGCGTTGGTCGCAAGACTGACAACCACGGTCGTGGTCGACGCCGCGTAGCTCGCCGTGTCGATGCCGTCGCCGCCGATCAACGTATCGGCGCCGCCGCCGCCGATCAGGGTGTCGTTGCCCATGCCGCCGTCGAGGCGGTTCGCGTTGCCGTCGCCGGTCAGCGTGTCGGCAAAATCGGAGCCCGTCAGATTTTCGATCGTGTTGAACGTGTCGCCCTGGGCGTCGCCGCCGGTGGCGGTGTTGGTCGCAAGGCTTGCCTGCACGGCCGCACCCGAGGCCGCGTAGTTGGCCGTATCGGTGCCAGTGCCGCCGACCAGCGCATCGGCGCCAGCCCCGCCGACCAGCGTGTCGTTGCCGGCCCCGCCATCGAGACGGTTGGCGCCAGCGTTGCCCGTCAGCGTGTCGGCGCCCGCACCGCCCGTCAGATTCTCGATGCCCGACAAGACGTCGCCGGCCGCATCGCCCGAACTGCCGGTGCCCGTCGCAAGATTGACCGCGACGGCTGCCGTGGCGCTCGCGTAGCTGGCCGTGTCGGTGCCGGTCCCGCCGATCAGCGTGTCGGCGCCCGCACCGCCCGAAAGCGTGTCGTTGCCCGCGCCGCCGTCGAGAATGTTCGCGTTGGCATCACCCGTCAGCGTGTCGGCCGACGAACCGCCGACGATATTCTCGATGCCCGACAGCACGTCGTTCTGCGCATCGCCGCCCGAGCCCGTGTTGGTTGCAAGACTGACGGCGACGGCCGCCGTCGCGCTCGAATAATTGGCCGTGTCGATGCCCGCCCCGCCGACCAGCGTGTCGGCGCCGCCGCCGCCGGTCAGCGTGTCGTCGCCCGCACCGCCGTCGAGCCGGTTCGCGTTGCCGTCGCCGGTCAGCGTATCGGCGAAGGCCGAGCCGGTCAGGTTTTCGATCGCGTTGAACGTGTCGCCCTGGGCGTCGCCGCCGGTGGCGGTGTTGGTCGCAAGGCTGGCCTGGATTGCGGCGTCCGACGCCGCGTAACTGGCCGTGTCGGTGCCGGTGCCGCCGACCAGCGTGTCCGCGCCGTCGCCGCCGACCAGCGTATCGTTGCCAGCGCCGCCATCGAGACGGTTGGCGCCCGCATCGCCAGTCAACATGTCGGCGCCGCTGCCGCCCGTCAGATTTTCGATGCCCGACAGCACGTCGCCCGCAGCGTCGCCAGCCGTGCCAAGACCGGTCGCAAGACTGACCGCGACGGCCGCCGTGGCGGCCGAATAGTTCGCGGTGTCGGTGCCGGTTCCGCCAGTCAGCGTATCGGCCCCGGCGCCGCCCGCAAGCGTGTCGTTGCCCGCACCGCCGTCGAGCGCGTTCGCGTTGGCATCGCCCGTCAGCGTGTCGGCAAAGCCCGTGCCCGCGACATTTTCGATGCCCGACAGCGTGTCGCCCTGCGCATCGCCGCCCGCACCCGATCCGCTGGCAAGATTGACCTGCACGGCCGCGCCCGAAGCCGAATAGTCGGCAAGGTCGATGCCGGTCCCGCCGACCAGCGTGTCGTTGCCGGCCCCGCCGACCAGCGTGTCGTCGCCAGCGCCGCCATCGAGACGGTTGGCGTTCGCGTCGCCCGCGAGCCGGTCGTCGAAGCCCGAGCCCACGACGGTCTCGATGCCCGACAGAACGTCGCCTTCGGCGTCGCCGCCCGAGGTCGCACCGGTCGCAAGATTGATCTGCACCGCTTCGTCGGACGCGCTGTAATTCGCCGCATCGCTGCCCGTGCCGCCGACCAGCGTGTCGGCGCCAGCCCCGCCCGCGAGCGTATCGTTGCCCGACCCGCCATCGAGCCGGTTGGCGCCTGCATCGCCCGTCAGCGCATCGGCGCCGCTGCCGCTCGTCACGTTTTCGATGCCCGACAGAACGTCGCCCGCCGCGTCGCCGCCCGATCCAACGCCGGTCGCAAGATCGACGGTCACGGCCGCCGTTGCGGCCGCATAGCTTGCCGTATCGATGCCGCTGCCGCCGACCAGCGTGTCGGCCCCGGCGCCGCCGGTCAGCGTATCGTTGCCGGCCCCGCCGTCGAGCAAATTGGCGTTGGCGTCGCCCGCGAGCGTGTCGGCAAAGGCCGAGCCGGTCAGATTTTCGATCGTATTGAAAGTGTCGCCTGCCGCATCGCCGCCCGTCGCGGTGCCGCTTGCCAGGCTTGCCTGCACGGCCGCGCCCGAGTCCGAATAGTCGGCCGTGTCGCGGCCGGCACCGCCGACCAGCGTGTCGGCGCCGCCGCCGCCCGCCAGCGTGTCGTCGCCGCCGCCGCCGTCCAGGCGATTGGCGAGCGCGTCGCCCGAAAGCGTGTCGTCGAACGCCGAACCCGCGACGGTCTCGATGCCCGACAGCACGTCGCCTTCGGCATCGCCGCCGGTCCCTGTCCCGGCTGCAAGATCGATCTGCACGCCCGCACCCGACGCCGCGTAGTCGGCACTGTCGTTGCCGGTGCCGCCGACCAGCGTGTCGGCGCCAGCGCCGCCCGCGAGCGTGTCGTTGCCCGCACCGCCGTCGAGCCGGTTGGCGCCTGCATCGCCCGTCAGCGCATCGGCGCCGCTGCCGCTCGTCACGTTTTCGATGCCGGCCAGAACGTCGCCCGCCGCATCGCCGCCGCTGCCAAGGCCGGTCGCAATATTGACGCTGACGGCCGCCGTAGCGCCCGCATAGCTCGCCGTGTCGATGCCGCTGCCGCCGGTCAGCGTATCCGCGCCGGCCCCGCCGGTCAGCGTGTCGTCGCCGGCCCCGCCGTCGAGCCGGTTCGCGTTGGCATCGCCCGCCAGCGTGTCGGCAAAGGCCGAGCCTGTCAGATTTTCGATCGAGCCGAAGGCGTCGCCCGCCGCATCGCCGCCCGTCGCGGTGCCGCTCGCCAGATTTGCCTGCACGGCCGCGTCCGAGTCCGAATAGTCGGCCGTATCGCTGCCGGCGCCGCCGACCAGCGTGTCGGCGCCGGCCCCGCCCGCCAGCGTGTCGTCGCCGACGCCGCCGTCGAGACGATTGGCATTGGCGTCGCCCGACAGCGCATCGTCGCCCGAGCCGCCAATCAGATTTTCGATTTCGGAAAATGCTGCGAGATTCGCCGTAACGCCCGATGCTTGGTCGGCGAAGCTCGCCGTGTCGATGCCCGAGCCGCCCACCAGCGTATCGGCCCCGCCGCCGCCGATCAGCGTGTCGTTGCCGGCCCCGCCTTCGAGACGGTTGGCGTTGGCATCGCCCGTCAACATGTCGGCGCCCGAGCCGCCGGTCAGGTTTTCGATTTCGGAAAGATTGGCATCGGTCGCAAGATTGACGGCAACGCCTGCGGTCCGGTCGGCAAAGCTCGCCGTATCGATGCCCGAGCCGCCCACCAGCGTATCGGCCCCGCCGCCGCCGACCAGCGTGTCGTTGCCGGCCCCGCCTTCGAGACGGTTGGCATTGGCATCGCCCGTCAGCGCATCGTTGCCGGAACCGCCGGTCAGATTTTCGATGCCGGAAAGATTCGTGTCGGTCGCGAGATTGACCGCAACGCCTGCCGTCTGGTCGGCAAAGCTCGCCGTATCGATACCAGCCCCGCCGATCAGCGTATCGGCGCCGCCGCCGCCCGCCAGCGTGTCGTCGCCTGCCCCGCCCTCAAGACGGTTGGCATTGGCATCGCCCGTGAGATTGTCGTCGCCCGAGCCGCCGATCAGGTTTTCGATTTCGGAAAATGCTGCGAGGTTCGCCGTGACGCCCGCGCTCTGGTCGGCGAAGCTCGCCGTATCGATGCCCGTACCGCCGATAAGCGTGTCCGCCCCACCGCCGCCGATCAGCGTGTCGTCGCCAGCGCCGCCTTCGAGGCGGTTGGCGTTGGCATCGCCCGTCAACGTGTCGGCGCCCGAGCCGCCGGTCAGATTTTCGATTTCGGAAAACGCCGCGAGGTTCGCCGTGACGCCCGATGCTTGGTCGGCGAAGCTCGCCGTATCGATGCCCGTACCGCCGATAAGCGTATCGGCCCCGCCGCCGCCGATCAGCGTGTCGTCGCCGGCCCCGCCTTCGAGACGGTTGGCGTTGGCATCGCCCGTCAGCGCATCGTTGCCGGAGCCGCCGGTCAGATTTTCGATGCCGGAAAATGCCGCGAGATTCGCCGTGACGCCCGATGCTTGGTCGGCGAAGCTCGCCGTGTCGATGCCCGCACCGCCGATCAGCGTATCGGCCCCGCCGCCGCCGATCAGCGTGTCGTCGCCGGCCCCGCCTTCGAGACGGTTGGCATTGGCATCGCCCGTGAGATTGTCGGCACCCGAGCCGCCGATCAGATTTTCGATTTCGGAAAATGCCGCGAGGTTCGCCGTAACGCCCGATGCGTGGTCGGCAAAGCTCGCCGTGTCGATGCCCGCACCGCCGATAAGCGTATCGGCCCCGCCGCCGCCGATCAGCGTGTCGTCGCCGGCGCCGCCTTCGAGACGGTTGGCGTTGGCATCGCCTGTCAACGTGTCGTTGGCGCTGCCGCCGGTCAGATTTTCGATATTGGCATAGGTGTCGCCGCGATTGCCCGTGCCGGTCGCAAGATTGGCCTCGACCGCCGTCGTCGCCGACGCGTAGCTCACCGTGTCGTTGCCAGCGCCGCCGTCGAAGGCTTCGCGCGCGGCCGCATCGGCGAACTGGTCGTCGCCGGCCGTGCCTTCGACGCCAAGCGCCGCGCTCGTCAGCTGCGTTGCTGCCGAAGCCGCAACGGTCGCGGTGCCGTCGCCCGCTTCGGTCGAGCGCGCGCTCAAAGCGAAACTGCCGCTGGCATCGGCCGCGATCGTGTCGGCGGCGCGCACCTGCAGCGTCGCATCGAGGCGCCCGTCCGCGCCGATCGCTGCGGTCATGTCGACGGTGCCGCCCGTGCCGTTGCTGCCCGGAATCCAGGTGCCGCCGGCCGCATCGGTCACGATCAGCCCGTCGGGCACCGCGATTTCGGCGCCATGCGTCTGGGAACCGTCGGTGTCGGCGAACCGCGCCGAGACCGTCACGGTGCCGGTTTCGCCGTTGGCGAACACGCCGTCGCCGTCGCGCGCACTTTGCACGGCGACCGCGACCGCGCTCGGCGCGTCGAGCACGGCGCCAACATCGATATGGAAACTGCCCGCGCGCGTCGCAACGTCGCCCGACGCGCTTTCGGTCGCGCGCGCCGACACGTTCAGCGTGTAGCGGCCCGACCCGTCGGCGGGCGGATTGAAACGCAAGCCCGCCAGATCGAACGGGGTCAGCGTCCAGCTGCCGTCGCCATTGTCGGTCCCGGCGCTGAGCGACGCGCCCGAGGGCACGCCCGCGATCGTGACCGCCAGCGTTTCCGAGCCGTCCTGGTCGGCCAGCACCGCGCGAATATCGAGCGTGACGGCGGTATCTTCGCTGCCGGTCGCGTCGGCAAGCTGCAAGTTCGGGGTCGCGGCGGCCGTGTCGCGCGGCGCGGCCGAAACGCCGTCGGCGTTGGTCGCGCCGTCGCGCAAGGTTTCGGCGGGCGTTGCGACCGTCGGGGCAGGGGCGGGTTGCGTTGCCAGGGGTTGGGCCGCGGGCTGTGCCTGGGAAGGGGGCTGGGCCGCAGGCGGGGTCGGTGTCGGTATGCTCGCGGCGGGCGGTGCTGGGGCGGCGACGGGGGCTGCGGGTTGCGCCAAGGGCGGCGGCGGCGTATCGGCGATCGCGGGTCCGCCTTCGCCGCCGGCATTGGCGGCGGGCGCGGGCGTGTCGCGCGCCGTGTCGCCGACGACCGCCGTGCCGGTGTCGGCGGTTGCCGCGCGGGCCGTTGGGCCGTCTGCGGTTTGGCCTGCCGCGCGCATTTGCGCTGCTTGCGCAAGCGGGTCGTTCGCCGCAGCAAGCGCGGTGCCCGGGCCAAGCGTTTCGGCATTTGCCGCGTTTTCGGCCACGGCAGCGATCGGGCCCGAGGTCGCGGCGGCGATCTGGATATCGCGCGCGATCGCAACGCTGCCCGCAGCGTTCGGCAATTCGGGCGCAAAGCTGCGCTCGTCGCCGCGTTGGGTCCCGTAATGCACGCCGCCAAGACCGGTCGCGGACGCGTCGATTTGCGGCGCTGCATTCGCAGGCGGGCTCAGTGTCGGCGCAGGCGCTGCAGGCGAGGTATTGGTGCCGGCACGGGTCGTTGCCAGCGCTTCGTCGGCCAAAATCGCATTATTGGGCTCAGCCATGGTCCATTGCATTCTGCAAGCTGTTGAAAAGATTAAAATTATGCCGGTATATAAAATTATCGCCTTTTTTTAGGTTTGAGTCCAGTGAAATAATCATTCATTATCGTGAGATAGGTCGGACTCATCGCGGTCCGCAGAGGATGCGCGTCACAGTCACATGGCTCAGTTCGATCGAATTCCGTTGGGTGCGGGTTTGCAAATGGCGTTCCACCCGACGCTGCTGACGGCGTCGCTCGTGCTCAACCTGTTCGGCGCGGCGCTGCCGATTTTCACGCTGCAGATGTACGACCGCGTGATCCCGAATTCGTCGGTCGACACGTTGAATCTGCTGGTGCTGCTGCTGGCGCTCGTGCTGCTGGGCGAGGGGCTGATGCGCGCGGCGCGCAACGCCCTGGCGGCGTGGGCGGGGGCGCGCTTCGAACATGCGGTCGGGTGTGCCGCGATCGCGCGCCTGCTCGACGGCGAATACGGCGCGGTGCTGCGCGATACGGCCGGGACCCAGCTCGAACGGCTGGGCGCGGTCGACCGGCTGCGCGATTTCTACGCGAACCAAGGGGCGACGATCTTCGTCGATTTGCCGTTCGCGTTTCTGTTCGCGTACCTGATCTGGCTGGTCGGCGGCCCGGTCGTGTGGGCGGTGGCGTTCGTGTTCGCGGCGTTCGCGGCGTCGGCGCTGCTGGTCGGCGCCTTGCTGCGCCGCGCGGTCGCGGCGCGCACCCAGTCCGACGACCGGCGCACGAGCTTCATGATCGAAACGCTGGCCGGCATCACCACCATCAAAGCGCTGACGATGGAGCGCCAGATGATGCGCCGCTACGAGCGCCTGATGGACAGCGCGGCCGCAGGCGCGCACCGCGTGACCGATCTTTCCAGCCTGTCGCAGACGCTGGGCACGCTGTTCTCGAACCTCGCGGTCGTGGCCGTGCTGGCGGTCGGCGCACTTCGCGTGCTCGACGGCGACATGACGGTCGGCCAATTGGCGTGCTGCTCGCTGCTGGCCGGGCGCACGCTGCAGCCGCTGATGCGCGCGATGGGCATCTGGACGAGCTACCAAAGCGTGCGCGTCGCGCGCAAACGGCTGGCCGACCTCGCCCGGCTGCCGCTCGAACCCGCCAACAAAGCGGGCGACGCGCTGCGCGTCACGGCGGGCGCCATCGAAATGCGCGGCGTCACGTTCGGCTACGACGGCCAGCGTCCGTTGCTGAAGGGCGCCGACCTTTCGATCCGCGCGGGCGAGTGCGTGGCGCTGGTCGCCGCGAACGGCTCGGGCCGCTCGACCGTGCTCTCGCTGCTGGCGGGTTTGCTGCGGCCCTCGTTCGGCACGGTGCTGTACGACGGCGTGGCGCTGGGGCCCGGCGATGCGCGGCCCGGCCCTGCCGAAATCGGCCTGCTGCCGCGCCAAGGCGTGGTGTTTCGCGGCCGCATCATCGACAACCTGACCATGTTCCGGCGCGGTCCCATCGTGGACGCGGCGCTCGATCTGTCGGCGCGCCTGGGGCTCGACAGCTACGTCGCGGCCCAGCCGCAGGGCTACGAGACCGAAATCGGCGACGCCGAAACGCTGCCCGGCGGCGTGCGCCAGCGCATCGCGATCATCCGCGCGCTCGCCGACAATCCGCGCATCGTGCTGTTCGACGAAAGCAACAGCGGGCTCGACCACGAATCCAACCAGCTGCTGCTGCAGATGCTGCGCGAGCACAAAGGCGGCAGCACGATCGTGCTGGTCAGCTACCAGCCTTCGGTGCTGCGCTTGGCCGACCGGGTGGTGGAACTGCAGGACGGGCGCTTCGTCGAGCGCGCGCCGGTGCGCGAATGACCGAACCCGTTTCCTTGCCCGGCCGCACGCGGCCCGAAATCGAGGTCGTGCGCGCCGAACCGCTCGCCGACGAGCTGCGGCGCGGCGGCATCGAGGCGTTCCAGGCGGCCTCGCCCTTCACCGCGTGCCTGATGCCGCTGCTGACGGCGCTGGGCTGGCGCGGCGATCCGCGCGTGATCGTCGAAGCGCTGCCGCATTTCGCCGCCAATCTCGATCTCGACGGCCTGCGCAACGTGCTGGCCGAGCTGTCCTTCGCGACCAAGCCCTACAAAAAACGGCCGGACATGCTGGATCCGCGCCTGCTGCCGTGTCTGCATATCGGCCCGGCCGGCCTGCCGAGCGTGATCCTGTCCGCCGACGGGCCGCATATGCAGGTGTTTTCGGGCGCGCGCGGCGAAGAAACGCGCATGCTGGCGGCGGACCTGCCAAACGGCACGCTCTATCTGATCGAAACGATCGAGAGCAGCCGTGACGAAAACGCGGCGCAGGCCTCGTTTGTCGGCCGGCTGTTCCACCGTTTCCGGCCGGTGATCGCGCAGCTTGCGCTTATCACGCTGTTCACCGACGCGATGGCGCTCGCGTTTCCGCTGTTTTCGATGGCGGTGTTCGACAAGGTCGTGGGCACGCAGTCGCGCGACTTGCTGGCCTCGCTCGTGCTGGGCGTGGGCATCGTGTTCGCGTTCGATTTCCTGCTGCGCTTGCTGCGCGGGCGTCTGCTCGCCTATCTGGGGGCGCGCATCGAGCGGCTGATTTCGGTCGCCGTGCTGCGCCATTTGCTGCGCCTGCCGACGCAGTTCCTGGAATCCGCGCCCGTCGGCACGCAGCTCGCGCGCCTCAAGGAATTCGAATCGGTCCGCGAGTTTTTCTCGGGGCCCCTGGCGGGCGTGGCGCTCGACCTGCCGTTCCTGTTCGTCTTCCTGGTCGCCATCGCGGCGCTGGGCGGCCCGCTGGTGCTGGTGCCGCTGGTGCTGGGCCTGCTGCTGGTGCTGCTCGCCTGGGCGGGCGCGCTCGCCCAGCGCGAGGCGCAAGCGCGCGCGGGCAAGGCGCGCGCCCAGCGCCACGCGCTGGCGGTCGAGATCGTCTCGAACCTGCGCGCGATCAAGCAGGTCGGCGCCACCGAAATGTGGCTCGAACGCTACCGCGCCGCGTCGGCCGCCGCGGTCGGCGAGGGGCGCAGCGTGCAGGCCGCCAACGCGTCGATGCAGAACCTGGCGCAGGGCCTGACGATGCTCGCGGGCGCGGCCGTGCTCGTGTGGGGCGCCACGCGCATCATCGACGCGCACATGAGCGTGGGCGCCCTCGTCGCCACCATGGCGCTGACCTGGCGCGTGCTTTCGCCCCTGCAGACCGGCATTGCGGCCCTCTCGCGCCTGTCGCAGATCAACCAGAGCCTGCAGCAGATCGACCAGTTGCTGCGCCTGCGCCCGGAACTGACCGACCGCGCGGCGCCTGCCGTCGTGCAGCGCGTGTTCCGCGGCCAGATCGCGCTCAACCGCGTCTCGCTGCGCTACCGGCCCGAGGCGGAGCCCGCCCTGCTCGGCGTCGATCTTGGCGTGCGGCCGGGCGAGATGGTCGGGCTTGCGGGCCATTCGGGGGCGGGCAAATCCTCGGCCCTCAAGGCGATGGCCGGGCTCTACCAGCCGCAGGCCGGCACCGTGCTGCTCGACGGGCTCGATATCCGCCAGATGACGCCCGCCGAGCTGCGCCTGGCGGTCACCTACGCGCCGCAGAACCGGCATCTGTTCTACGGCACGATCGCCCAGAATCTGCGGCTGGCGGCGCCCACGGCCAGCACGGCCCAGCTGCAGGCGGCGCTGGCCGAGGCGGGCTGCCTCGACGAAATCGCGGCGCTGAAACAGGGGCTCGACACGCCGCTGGGCGACCAGACTTTGCAGGGTTTCCCTGCCGGCCTCATGCAGCGCGTGTCGCTGGCGCGCGTCTATCTGCGCCCGGCGGCGGTGCTGCTGCTCGACGAGCCGGGCCAATGGCTCGACGAGCGCGGCGACCGCGCGCTGATCGAGGCGTTGCGCGCCCGCAAAGGCCGCCAGACGATCGTCATGGTCACGCACCGCCCGAGCCATCTGGCGCTGTGCGACCGTATTGCAACCTTCGAGGGCGGGCGTATCGCAGCCCTGCGCAGCCCCGCCCAACCGCCGACCGGAGCCGTCCGATGAGCCTGCCAGTCCCCGTTGCCGCCACGCGCGCCGATCCCGCGCGCATCCGCTACCTCACGCTTGCGATCCATCTCGAGGAGGGGGGCGCGCCCTGGCTGATGCGCGCGAGCGTGTGGCTGGTGGCGGCCCTCGTGGGCTGCGCCATCGGGTGGGCGGCGGTCACCAATGTGGACCAGGTCGCGCAAGGGGCGGGCGAAATCGTGCCCGCGGGCAGCGTGCAGATCGTCCAGCATCTGGAGGGCGGCATCGTGTCGCGCATTCTGGCGCGCGAGGGCGACGTGGTGGACGAACGCCAATTGCTGGTCGAAATCGACCGCACGGGCGCCATGGCCGAGCGCGACCAGCTGGCCTCGCGCGAGGCCAGCCTGCGCCTGCAGGCCGAACGCCTGCGCGCCTTCGCCGAAGGGCGGATGGCGCAACTGGCGTCGGCGGGCGAACAGGGCCTGTCGGACGACCAGGCCGCCATCCTGCGCACGCAGGAGCGCGCGCGCCTGAGCCAGCGCGCCATTCTGGAACGCCAGGTCGCGGGCCGGCGCGCCGATCTCGAAGCGCTGGTCGGCCAGCAGCGCACGCTGCAGCGCCAGATCGAGATCACGGGCGAAGCGCTCGGCATGCGCCGCCAGCTGACCGAGCAGGGCCTCAACTCGCGCATCACGCTGCTCGACGTGCAGCGCGAGATGAACCGCGTGCAGGGCGAGCTTTCGACCGTCATCGTCAATATCGGCCGGGCGCGCGAGGCGATCGGCGAGGCCGAGCAGCGCCTGGTCGAACTCGACAGCCGACTTGCGGCCGAATCGATGCGCGAGCTTGGCAGCGTCACGGCGGAACTGCGCCAGGTCGAGGAGGCGCGCGTGCGGCTCGACGACCGCGTGGCGCGCACGCAGATTTTTTCGCCCGTGCGCGGCGTGGTCAAGGAACTGCGCGTGCGCACCGAGGGCGGCGTGCTGCCGCCCGGCGGCACGCTGATGGAAATCGTGCCGATCGGGCGCGAGCTGATCGTCGAAGCGCGTTTGGCGCCCGCCGATATCGGCCAGATCCGCGCGGGCCAGGACGTGTCGGTCAAGGTTTCGGCCTACGATTTCGCGCGCTTCGGCGCGATTGCGGGCACGCTTTCGAGCCTGTCGGCCTCGACCTCGCTCGATGCCCAGGCGCGGCCCTACTACAAGGCGACGATCAAGCTCGAACGCGGCTATGTCGGCGACGATCCGCAGCGCAACGCGCTTCTGCCCGGCATGACCGTGCTGGCCGACATCAAGACCGACGAGCGCAGCGTGCTGCGCTATCTCCTCAATCCGGTCTATCGCGCGCTCGACCAGGCGTTTCGCGAGAAATAGGGTTCAGCCTTTCGCCGCCAGCCGCCCGATCCATGCGGCGAACGCGTCGAGCGTTTTGGCGAGCGCCTTTTGCGACGTCTCGTTGGCGAGGTTGCCCTCGGCGTCGAACGCGTTGTGGGCGGCCGGCACGATCAGATCGGCGCCGACCAGCTGCAGCATGCCCATTGCCGCAAGCACGGGGCGCAACGAGGCTTGCGCGCGCATCGAGCCGCCGCCGCCCGCCGCCGCCCCCACGAGTGCTGCAGGCTTGCCCGCGCACGTCGCTTTGCCGGGCGGGCGCGACATCCAGTCGAGCGCGTTTTTGAGCACGCCCGACGTGCCGTAATTGTATTCGGGCGTCGCGATCAGCAGCGCGTCGGCAGCGCCCACCGCCGCGTGCAGCCGGGCGACCGCGTCGGGATAGCCTTGGGCTTCGACGTCTTCGTCGAACAGCGGCAGCCCGGCCAGATCGAAAATCTCGATCGCCAGCGACGCTGGCGCCGTCTTCTTCGCGTAGGCGAGCAGCGCCTTGTTGGTGGATTTGGCGCGCAGACTGCCCGCGATCGCGAGCACCTTGTAGGTTTTGGCCATCGTTTTATGCTCCCGATCAGGAACGCGAAGATTGCAGGGCCTGCCACACGCGCTGGGGCGTGGCGGGCATGTCGATATGGAAGATGCCGCGCGGCTTGAGCGCGTCGACCAGCGCGTTCATCACGCTCGGCAAGGCGCCCGCGCACCCGGCTTCGCCGCAGCCTTTGGCGCCCAGGATATTGGTGCGCGCGGGCACGTCGTGCGTGGCGGTTTCGAAAAACGGCACGTCGCTGGCGCGCGGCATCGCGTAGTCCATGTAGGAGCCGGTCAGCAGGCTGCCATGGTCGTCGTAGCGCACATGCTCCAGCAGCGCCTGGCCGATGCCTTGCGCCACGCCGCCATGCAGCTGGCCCGCCACCAGCATCGGGTTGATGACGGTGCCAAAATCGTTGACCGCCGTGTAGCGCACCACGTCGACCGTGCCCGTCTGCGGATCGACTTCGACCTCCGCCACATGGCACCCGTTGGGGAAGGCCGAGGGCGCCGCTTCGTGGACATGCTGCACGTCGAGTGCGCCAGGAAATCTGGCCGCCAGGTCCATGATCCCGATCGCGCGGTCGGTGCCCGCAATGACGAAACGCCCCTGCGCGAATTCGATGTCGGCTTCGGCGGCTTCGAGCGCCACGGCCGCGATTTGGCGGCCCGCCGCGACGACTTTGGCGCTCGCCTCGACGATCGCGGCGCCGCTCGCCATGATCGATTTGGAACCGCCCGTGCCCCCGCCCGCGATCAAAGCGTCGCTGTCGCCCTGCAGCAGGCGCACTTTGTCGAACGGCACGCCCAATTGCGCGCGCAGCACCTGCGCGAACGGCGTCGCGTGGCCTTGGCCGTAATCGAGCGTGCCGGTGACGATCGTGACCGTGCCTTCCGCGTCGAAACGAATGCCGCCCATCTCCTTGGTCGGCGGCGCCGTCACTTCCAGGAACGAGCCAAGCCCGCGCCCGCGCAACCGCCCGCTTGCGGCGCTTTCGGCCCTGCGCGCATCGAACCCGTGCCAGTCCGACAACGCGATCGCCTTGTCGAACAGGGCCGAAAATTCGCCGCTGTCGTAGGTCATGCCCGACGGCGCCGCCCACGGCATTTCGGACGGTTTGATGTGGTTGCGGCGGCGCAGTTCCAGCCGGTCGATGCCGGTTTTGTCGGCGGCCGCGTCGATCAGCCGTTCCATGTAGTAGTTGCCCTCCGGCCGGCCGGCCCCGCGATAGGGCCCCACGGGAGAGGTGTTCGTGAAGATCGAGCGCGACGTTACCTCGACCAGGGGCGTGCGGTAGACGCCGACCGAGTTTTTGACGATGTTCAGCGTGGACATGATCGTGCCCACGCCGGTCAGATACGCGCCCAGATTGCCGTAGATCGAAAAGCGCAACGCGAGGAAATTGCCCTCGGCGTCGAGCGCGAGTTCGCCCGTCGTTTCGTGGTCGCGGCCGTGGCTGTCGGACACGAAACTGTCGGACCGCTCGTCGGTCCATTTGACCGGCGCGCCCAGCGCGCGCGCGGCATGCAGGATACAGACATATTCGGGATAGGCCTGCGCCTTCATGCCGAACGAGCCGCCGACATTGCCGGTCAGCACGCGCACCTTGTCGCGCGGCAGTTTCAGCACGTCGTCGGCAAGCTGGTTGCGCAGGCCGAACGCGCCCTGGCTGCCGACATGGATCGTGTAGCGCCCGCCGGCCGCATCGTAGCTGGCGAGGGCCGCGCGCGGCTCCAGCGCGTTGACGACCACGCGCGAATTCGCGAGTTCGAGCCTGACCGTGTGGGCAGCCGACGCGAACGCCGCCGCCACTTTGGCGCTGTCGCCGTAATGGTAGTCGAGCGACCGGTTGCCGGGCACGTCGTCGTAGAGCAGCGGCGCGCCCGGCGACGCGGCGCGGCTTGCTTGCGTGACTGCGGGCAGCGGTTCGATGTCGAGTTCGACGGCCTCGGCCGCGTCCTTGGCTTGGGCAAGCGTCTCGGCGACCACGAACGCGACGGGGTCGCCGACGAAGCGCACCTTGCCGCTGGCCAGCGCCATGCGCACGGGCTGGGCCATCGTCGTGCCGTCGCGATTTTTGAGCGGCATCTGGCAGCGCAGCGGCCCCAGGCCCGCAGCGTCCAGATCGGCGCCGGTATAGACGCCGCGCACGCCCGGCATCGCCTTGGCAGCGTCGGTGGCGACGGCGCGCAAGATGCCGTGCGCGTAGCGGCTGCGCACGATCACGGCATAAAGCTGGCCCGGCAGCGACACGTCGTCGGTGTAGCGGCCTTCGCCGCGCAGCAATTTGGGGTCTTCGGTGCGCGAAACGGGCTGGCCGACGGCGAATTTCGCCAGCGCCATTTGCAGGTCGTTGTCGGTCGCGTTCATGGAGTCTCCGGGAAGAGTGTCAGTCCAGCATCGGCGGCGGCGGCAGTCTTGCGACGAGGTCGGAAAGGCCGTCGCTGTAGCCGCGGCGCAATTCGTTCCAATAGGGATCGCTCTTTTCGAAGGTGGCGAGGTTGCGCGTCGAAAAACTGTCGGCGCGGTAGCGCAGCATGTCGATGGGCGCGTCGACCGAAAGGTTGCTGCGCATCGTCGCGTCGAACGACAGCAGCGACAATTTGGCCGCCTCTTCGAGCGAGCTTGCGCCCGACAGCGCGCGGTCCAGAATGGGCTTGCCGTATTTGGTCTCGCCCAGCTGCAAAAACCGCGACCGGTCGGAGGCTTCGACGAAATTGCCGGCCGCATAGATATGGAACAGGCGCGGCGGCTCGCCCGCGATCTGGCCGCCGACCAGGAAATTGCCGTTGGGATCGCCGAAGGGCTGCACGAAAGTACCGTCGCGCGCCAGCACCGCGCGCAGTTTGCCGCCGACCATCTGCGCCACGTCGAACATCGTGCGCGCGGCGAACAGGTCTTCGCCGAACTGCCCCAGGCCCAGATTCTCGCGAAGCCCGCCGACCACGGCCTGCGTGGTCGCAAGATTGCCGGCCGACAGAATAGCGATCACGCGCTGGCCGGGCAGCTCGAACACCGCGAGCTTTTTGACCAGCGCCACCTGGTCGACGCCCGCATTCGAGCGCGAATCCGACGCCAGCACCAGCCCCGCCGGCAGGATGATCCCCAAGCAATAGGTCATGTCGTGCCCCTCCGTTCGCCAGCATCGACTTTGGCGCGCCAAGCTGCAAGTCTGTCGTTGGAATTGTCGCGCCAACCGGGGGGAACGCGATGGGAAGCAGCGATCTGGCGGCGCTGGCCGACGCGGTGCGGGCGGATATCGCGTCCGAAATCGGCAGCGGGCGCGTGGCCGACTACATTCCGGCACTCGCGCGCGTCGATCCGCGCCAGTTCGGCCTAGCGCTTGTCACATGCGACGGGTTCAAGGCCGCCTCGGGCGACGCGTCGGCGCCGTTTTCGATCCAGAGCATTTCGAAAGTCTTCGCGCTGACGCTGGCGCTCGGGCGCAGGGGCGACGCGCTGTGGCAGCGCGTGGGGCGCGAGCCGTCGGGCTCGCCCTTCAATTCGATCGTCCAGCTCGAGCGCGAACAGGGAATTCCGCGCAATCCCCTGATCAATGCGGGCGCCCTGGTCGTCACCGACTGCCTGATCGCCAAGCGCAGCCCGGCCGCGACGATCGGCGAAATTCTCGCCTTTCTGCGCACGCGCGCGCACGACCCGTCGGTGTCGATCGACGCGGAGGTGGCGGCATCCGAGGCGCAGACCGGTTTTCGCAACGCGAGCCTTGCCAATTTCATCCGCTCGTTCGGCAATATCGAGCATGCGGTGGCCGACGTGCTCGACGTCTATTTCAACCAGTGCGCGTTGCGCATGAACTGTCTGCAGCTCGCGCGCGCGGGCCTGTTTCTGGCCGGCAACGGCCTCGACCCGCTCGACGGCACGCGCGTGATCGCGGCCAACGCGGCCCGGCGCATCAACGCGATCATGATGACGTGCGGGCATTACGACGCGTCGGGCGATTTCGCGTTTCGCGTCGGCTTGCCGGGCAAAAGCGGCGTCGGCGGCGGCATTCTTGCCATCGCGCCGGGCGAAGCGTCGATCGCGGTCTGGGCGCCGGGCCTCAACGCGTCGGGCAATTCGCTGGTCGGCGCCCTGGCGCTCGAAAGCCTCGCACGCCGCACCGGCTGGTCGGTGTTCTGATCGGCGGCAGCGCGCCCCGAATCATCTGCCGGGCGTTTCCATGCCCGCCGCCTTGAGCACGGCGGCGGCGGCGGGGCTGCGCAGATATTCGTAGAACGCCCGCGCCGCGACGGGCTCGGCAGGCGTCGGCGACATGCCGGCCGAATAGACCGTAATCAGCTGGATGGCGGCGGGCAGGGGACCGACCAGCGTCACGCCCTTGACGGGCAGAATTTCGCTGATCTGGTGAACGACGATGTCGGCCTCGCCGCGCGCGACGATCTCGGCCACATAGCCGCCGGCCTGCACCTTGGTTTTGGGCGCCATTTCGGCCAGCAGCCCCGCGCGCTCCAGCCAGCCGCGAAAATAGATGCCGCTGGTGGCCCCGGCGGCGGGATCGACATACGCGATCGCGCGCGCCTTGCGCAAAGCGGCCGTGAAGGCTTCGACGGTCGAGATATCGGGCTTGGGATCGGCGTCGCGCACGCCCACGCCCACGCCCACCGACGCGATGTCGGCGCGCGAGCCCGGAACGAGTTTGCCCTTGGCGATCAGATCGTCGATCGCGGCGGGCACGATCACGACCACGTCGTAGGCCTCGCCCGCCAGCACACGGCGTGCTGCCCCGCCCGCCGTGTCGGAGGTCAGCAGCGCTTTGTGGCCGGTCGCGGCCTCGAACTGTTTGGCCATGGCCTCGACCACCGCGCGCGTGGCGCCCGTGCACAGAACCTTGAAATCTGCCGCGTGGGCGGGTGCGGCCACCAGCAGGGCGAGGGCGGCGATAGCGATGCGCATCATGGGGGCTCCTGTTCTAGAAACGGTCGCTGCGCGCGAGCTGCCAGGCTTCGGCGATGATCGGATGGTCGGTGCCGCCCAGAATTTCGCCGGGTTTGAGGAAGCGGTAGACTTGCGCGAAGGTCGCCGTCTGGTCGGGGCCCAGGCGACGCGACACATGGTGCGGGCGAAGTTCGCTCGGGTGCGCGAGACCCGCCGCCGCGATGAGTTCCGAGAGCGCCGTCAGCGTCGATTTGTGGAACTGCGCCACGCGCGCGGCCTTGTCGGGCACGATCAGGGCGCGCTGGCGCATCTTGTCTTGCGTCGCCACGCCTACCGGGCAGCGGTCGGTATGGCAGCTTTGCGACTGGATGCAGCCCAGCGCGAACATGAAGCCGCGCGCCGCATTGCACCAGTCGGCGCCCAGCGCCATCACGCGCGCCATGTCGAAGGCCGAGGTGATCTGGCCGCTGGCGCCGATCTTGACGCGATCGCGGATGCCAAGCCCCACGAGCGCATTGTGCGCGAATACCAGCCCGTCGCGCAGCGGCGTGCCGACATGGTCGAGGAATTCGAGCGGCGCGGCGCCAGTACCCCCTTCCGAACCGTCGACGACGATGAAGTCGGGGTAGATGCCGGTCTCGATCATCGCCTTGCAGATGCCCAGAAACTCGGTCGGATGGCCGATGCACAGCTTGAAGCCGACCGGCTTGCCGCCGCAAAGCTCGCGCAATTGCTTGACGAAGTTCACGAGGCCCAGCGGCGTCGAAAACGCCGGATGCGCGGCGGGCGACACGCAATCCACGCCTTGCGGCACGCCGCGCGCGGCGGCGATTTCGGCCGACACTTTGGGCCCCGGCAACACGCCGCCATGGCCGGGCTTGGCGCCCTGGCTCAATTTGATTTCGACCATCTTGATCTGGGGATCGACGGCTTGGGCGGCAAAACGTTCGGGCGAAAAACTGCCGTCTTCGTTGCGGCAGCCGAAATAGCCGCTGCCGATCTCCCAGATTATGTCGCCGCCGAACTCGCGATGGTACTGGCTGCAGCCGCCTTCGCCCGTATCGTGCGCGAAGCCGCCGATCGCAGCACCCTTGTTCAGCGCGCGGATCGCGTTGGCGGACAGCGCCCCGAAGCTCATCGCCGAGATGTTGAAGACCGAGGCCGAATAGGGCTTGGGGCAGTCCGGCCCGCCGATCGCGATGCGAAACGGCGCGTGCGCGTGCACCTTGGGGGCGATCGAATGGTTGATCCATTCGAAGCCGGTCGAATAGACGTCGAGCTGGGTTCCGAAGGGGCGCTTGTCGAGATCGGCCTTGGCGCGCTGGTAGACGATCGAGCGCTTGGAGCGGTTGAAGGGCACGCCGTCGGTGTCGCTTTCGAGGAAATACTGGCGAATCTCGGGCCGGATTTCTTCGAGCAGAAAGCGGATATGCGCGGCGATCGGATAGTTGCGCAAAATGCTGTGGTGCGTTTGCAGCAGATCGCGCGTGCCGAGCGCCGCCAACGCGCCCGCCGCCGCGAAGCCGAGCAGAAACCAGCTATTGGCGAAGCTCGCGAGCCCGAACCCGAGCGTCGCGACGACCGCAACCGTGTAGGCGATGTAGCGCGGCTCGATGGCGAGCTTCGCCCATTGCAGCGGCGACAGGGCGGGCAAATCCGAGTTGGCGGCGTTCGGCACGAGGCGGTCTCCCTCAGATTCGGCGCGTTTTGGCGCCCTGGGGGGACTGTAGCGAGGAACGCCGCCGCCGCCAACTGCAGCGGCAAAAAGCCTCAGTCGCGGCAGATGCGCGCATGCGCCACGCGCCCGACCGAGCCCTCGGGCTCGAGGCCAAAGCGCACCTCGCGCTCCTCGCGCGCCAGCGCCAGCTTTTCGCCTTCCGCGTCTTCGTAGAGCAGCACGCGCAGGCCCGCATTTTCCCCGGTGCCGCAGTCGAAATGCGCCAGCGCCTGCATGCTGGAGACGCGCACATTGCCGGCCTGCATCGGCTGGCGGTAGACCACGCGCACCCAGGCCGTGCGCAGATTGCCGGCCGTGCGCATGCTTGCAAGATCGACGAATACTTCGTTGTCGCCCGCGGTTTCGCCAGCCGGTTCCCACGACGCCGCCTGCGCCGGGGCCAGACCGCCGACGACAAACCCCGCAACGATCCACGCGGCCAAGCGCAACGCGTTCCCCCTCGCTCGAATTTCGGCCGCCACTATAAAGACGGCCGGGCAAAATGTCGCGCGCCGGCGTGGCAAAATTGCGGCGGCCGATTCCTATGCCAAGGCGCGCTCCAGCACGCGCGCGACATGCACGGCCGCGCGCCCGGCGCCGTCGGCGATCTGGTGGCGGCAGCTGGTGCCGTCGGCGACGACAAGCGTATCGGGGGCGCTGCCGCGGATCGCGGGCAGCAGCGCCGCTTCCGCCATTTTGCGCGAGGCATCCTGGTTGGCCGCTTCGTAGCCGAACGCGCCCGCCATGCCGCAGCAGCTGCTCTCGACCAGCTTGGTCTCGAGGCCCGGGACCAGCGCCAGCACCGCCAATGTCGGCTTGACGGCGTCGAACGCCTTCTGGTGGCAATGGCCGTGCAGCAGCGCTTTGTTTTGGGCAAGCGGTTTGAGCGCCAATTGCAGGCGCCCGGCCGCGTGTTCGGTTGCCAGAAACTGTTCGAACAGCTGGGCGCCGGCGCCGATCGTCTCGGCGTCGGATCCTGGCAGCAATGCTGCCAGTTCGTCCTTGAGCGCGAACAGGCACGACGGTTCAAGCCCGACGATCGGCACGCCGCGCAGCGCATAGGGCAGAAGTGCTCCCATCAGGCGCTTGGCCTCGCTGCGCCCTTCGTCGACCAGGCCCGCCGACAGGAAGGTGCGCCCGCAGCACAGCGGCCGCTCGCCGTCGCCTGCCGTCGGCACGATCACCCGGTAGCCGGCCGCTTCGAGCACGCGCAGGGCCGCACGCGCATTTTCGGGCTCGAACCAGGTGTTGAACGTATCGACGAACAGCGCCACTTCGCGGCCCTGGTTCGCGTTGGCGGCTTCGGATGCGCGAAACGGCTTGGGCGACCAGGCGGGCAAACGGCGTTCGGCCGAAAAGCCCGCAATCCATTCGCCGAGTTTGGCCGCACCCGGAATCGCGTCGCGCAGCGCGAACAGCGCGGAAAATTTCGACGCAAGCGGCGCGTAGCGCGGCAGATAGCCCACGATGCGGTCGAACAGGCGCAAGCCATGGCGCTTGCGGTACTGGTGCAGGAACTCGACCTTCATCTTGGCCATGTCGACGCCGGTCGGGCATTCGCGCTTGCAGCCTTTGCAGCCCACGCACAGGCGCATGGTTTCGTACATCGCGTCGCTGGTCAACGCGTCGGGCCCGAGCTGGCCCGAAATCGCCAGGCGCAGGCTGTTGGCGCGCCCGCGCGTCAAATGCTGCTCGTCGCCCGTCACGCGATAGGAGGGGCACATCGTGCCCGCGTCGAATTTGCGGCAATGGCCGTTGTTGTTGCACATTTCGACCGCCGACGCGAAGCCGCCGCCGGCCGACCAATCGAGCGCAGTATCGATCTTTTGGACCGCGTAGCCCGGCTTGAAGCGGAACAGGCTGCGGTCGTCCTGCTTGGAGGGCCGCACGATCTTGCCGGGATTCATGATCCCGGCCGGATCGAACATGTCTTTGATCTGCTCGAACGCGCCGGTCAGACGGGCGCCGAAAAACGGCGCGATCCATTCCGAGCGCACGAGCCCGTCGCCATGCTCGCCGGAATAGGCGCCCTTGTATTCGCGCACGAGAGCCGCCGCTTCCTCGGCGATCGCGCGCATCTTTTTGGCGCCGTCCGTTTTCATGTTGAGGATCGGGCGCACATGCAGGCAGCCGACCGAGGCGTGCGCGTACCAGGTGCCTTTGGTGCCGTGGGCCTCGAACACGCGCGTCAGGCGCGCGGTGTATTCGGCCAGATGTTCGAGCGGCACCGCGCAATCTTCGATGAACGACACGGGTTTGCCGTCGCCCTTCATCGACATCATGATGTTGAGGCCGGCTTTGCGGACTTCCCAGACGTCTTTCTGGAAATCGGCCGCGTCGATTTCGACGACCGAGTCCGGCAGCCCCAGATCGCCCATCAGCGCTGCAAGATCGCGCAGCTTCTTTTGCTGCGCGGCCAGTTCCTCGCCCGCGAATTCGACCAGCAGCACCGCATCGGGCTCGCCCTTCAGGAAGCGCTTCACGATGCCCGCATAGGCCGGAATGCTGCGCGACAGATCGATCATCGTGCGGTCGACGAGTTCGACCGCGACGGGACCCAGCGCCACGATGTGCTGGGTCATTTCCATCGCCTGGTAGAAGGTCGGAAAATGCACGACGCCCAGCGTCTTGTGGCGCGGCAAGGGCGAAAGTTTGAGATGGATCGCGCGCGAATAGGCGAGCGTGGCTTCCGAGCCCACCAGAATATGCGCAAGATTGTGCGCGGCGTCGGTCCTGACGGTGTCGAGATTGTAGCCGCCGACGCGGCGCAGAAGTTTGGGGTAGCGCGATTCGATTTCGTCGGCGTCGCGCGCCGCGATGCTGCGCAAACTGCGAACAATGTCTTGGAAGCGCTGGGGTCCGGCAAGGTCGGAAAGATCGGCCGCGACCGCGCCAAAATGCGCCTGGGTGCCGTCGGCCAGCAGCGCGTCGATGCCCAGCACGTTGTGGACCATGTTGCCGTAGAACAGCGAGCGCGAGCCGCACGAATTGTTGCCCGCCATGCCGCCGATCGTGGCCTGCGCCGAAGTCGAGACATCGACCGGGAACCACAGCCCGTGCGGTTTCAGCGCGGCGTTGAGATGGTCGAGCACCATGCCGGGCTCGACAACGGCCGTGCGGTTTTCGACGTCGAGACGCAGCAGCTTCTTGAGGTGCCGCGCATTGTCGAGGACGAGCGCCGCCCCCACCGTCTGGCCGCATTGCGAGGTGCCGCCGCCGCGCGGCAGCACGGGAACGCCGGCGCTGGCGGCGATCTGGATCGCGATGCGCGCGTCTTCGCCGTCGCGCGGCACGACGACGCCCACCGGTTCGATCTGGTAGATCGACGCGTCGGTCGAATAGCGGCCGCGGTCGAAATCGGAGAACAGCACGTCGCCTTTGAGTTCCTTGCGCAGGCGCTTTTCGAGATCCGAACGCGCGGGGCCGGGGCTGTCGAGGGGCATGGGGGGTCGTTCTCCGTTTCAATCGTAGGCTTCGGCGGCCGTGTCGGCCGCGAAGGCGGCCAGAACGCTTTCGCGTTTGCCCGCCAGATGCGCTTCCAGAATTTTGCGCAAGGCCGCGCCGTCGCGCGCGGCCAGGGCTTCGACCATGCGGTCGTGCTCGGCGACCGCCTTGTCCCAGCGCGCGCGCGAAAGATTGGCGGCGTAGCGCACGCGCTTGACGCGCGCATTGAGCTTTTCGAAAGTTTCGGCCAGCACCGCGTTGCCGCCGGCCGCCGCGATGCGCGCATGGATCGCCTGGTTGGCCGCGAAATAGGCGCCGCGATCGCCGCGCGCATGGTGGGCGCGCATTTCGAAATGCAGCGCCTGGATTTCGGCGAACTCGGCCTCGGATATGCGCGCGGCCGCCAATTCGCCCGCCAGCCCTTCGAGCGCGCCCAGCACCTCGAACGCCGCTTCGATGTCGGCGCGCGCGACGGGGGCGACGCTGGCGCCGCGGTTGGGCTCGACCTGCACGAGCCCTTCGGCTGCCAGCATGCGCAGCGCTTCGCGCAAGGGCGTGCGCGAAATGCCCAAACGCGCGCACAGCACGCGCTCGTTCAGGCGTTCGGCGGGCGCCAAAACGCCGTCGAAAATCATCTGGCGCAAGTGTCCGGCCGCGTTTTGCGGCAGGGTCGCGCGCTCCAAAGGGCGGGAATCGTCCGGCATGAAATGATTGTATACCAGTTTTTCTGGCTTTGTCATCAGGCTTGACAGGGTTGGAGCCAATTTGTATACCAATCCAAAGATCACAGAGGAGCGTCCCATGCTGAAGCTGAATTACGCGCCGAGCGGCCGCCATTTTCTGCAAATTCCGGGGCCGACCACGGTGCCCGACCGCATTCTGCGCGCGATCGACAATCCCACGATCGACCATCGCGGACCCGAATTCGGCGCGCTCGGCCTCGCGGTGCTGAAAGGCATCAAAGGCATTTTCAAGACGACGCAACCGGTGATTATCTACCCGGCCTCGGGCACGGGCGCTTGGGAGGCGGCCCTCGTCAACACGCTGTCGCCCGGCGACAAGGTGCTGATGTTCGAGACCGGCCATTTCGCGACGCTGTGGCGCAAGATCGCCGAGCGTTTCGGCCTCGCGGTCGATTTCGTGCCGGGCGATTGGCGCCACGGCGTCGATCCTGCGACCGTCGAAGCCAAGCTCGTCGCCGACAAGGGGCACGAGATCAAATCGGTGATGGTCGTGCACAACGAAACCGCGACCGGCTGCACGAGCCGCATCGGCGAGGTGCGCAAGGCGATGGACCGCGCCAAACATCCGGCACTGCTGATGGTCGACACGATTTCCGGGCTCGGTTCGATCGACTACCGGCACGACGAATGGGGCGTGGATGTCAGCGTTTCGGGCTCGCAGAAGGGCATGATGCTGCCGCCGGGCCTGTCGTTCAACGCCGTGTCGGCGAAGGCGCTGGCGGCATCCAAGAACGCGAAACTGCCGCGCGCGTTCTGGAATTGGGAGGAAATGATCGCGATCAACGCGACCGGCTATTTCCCCTATACGCCCGCGACCAACCTGCTCTACGGCCTGTCCGAAGCGATCGACATGCTGAACGAAGAAGGCCTCGACAACGTCTTCAAGCGCCACGACCGCCACGCCGAGGCGACAAGGCGCGCGGCCAGGGCCTGGGGGCTCGAAATTCTGTGCCTCGAACCGCTGGAATATTCGAGCGCGCTGACCGCGCTGCTGATGCCCGACGGCCACGACGCCGACCGTTTCCGCAAAATGGTGCTGCAATCGTTCGACATGTCGCTGGGGGCGGGCCTGTCGAAGGTGGCGGGCAAGGTGTTCCGCATCGGCCATTTGGGCAGCTTCAACGACCTCACGCTGATGGGCACGCTGGCGGGGGTCGAAATGGGGCTCGAAGTCGCGGGCGTGCCGCACAAAAAGGGCGGCGTTGCGGCCGCCATGGCGTATCTGGCCGATTGCGCGGCCAAGCCCGTCGCCAAGGCCGCGCAATAGCGATGTCGCGCATCGACCCCGGCATCGACTGGACCGAGTTCGACCAGCTTGCCGGCGATGTCGGGCCCGAGGCGATGGCGCGCCTGCTGCAAACTTTCTATGGCGAGGCGCAGACGCGCCTGGCCCGGTTCGGCACGCTTTCGGCCGCCGACAGCCCGCAGGGCGAGGGCAGCGAGTTGCATCGCGAGATCCATTCGCTGAAAAGCGCTGCGGGCAGTTTCGGCGCGAGCGCGCTGGCCGCAAGCGCTGCGCGCATCGAAGCGGCGATCGAGGCGCTGGCCTACCGCCACGATGCCGGGCTGCTGGCCGAACTTGGCCGGCAGTTCGCCGATTTCCAGGCTGCGGTCGCGGCGCAAAAAAACCGCAATATTTGACCGGTTGCTCGCGCGCCGCGCGCCTGCAAATGTAGCGCCGCCATGGATGAGAGGCTCGTCGCGTTTGCCGCCCTTGCCGATGCGTGGTTCTTCGAAACCGACGCTGACGGCACGTTGCGGTTTTTTGCGGGCGCGATCCCCGACGGGATCGGCGCGCCCGCGATCGGCGCGCGGCTCGACGATTTGTTGCGTGCGGCGGGGGCCGATGCCGCAACGCTCGCCGCACTGGCGGGCGCCGGCGCTGCGGCCGTCGAATTCGCGCCGCCCGATGCCGGCGCCTGCAGCCTGCGCCTGTCCGCGCGCACGGGGACGGGCGGGCGGCGCGGCATGCTCGCCAGACCTGGCGAGAGCGATGCCGCCGCCGGGCTCGTCGCCATCGGCAAAATGGTCGCGGGCGTGGCGCACGAGATCAACACGCCCGTCGGCAACGCGCTGACCGCCGCAACGACCCTGGTCGACCGCACCGAGCGGTTTCTGGAAACGCTGGAAAGCGGCAAGATTCTCAGATCCGCTTTGGTCGGCTACAGCGCGCTCGCGCTCGAGGCGAGCCGCCTGGTGCTCGCCAATCTCGAACGCACGGCCGACCTCGTGCGCGGGTTCAAGCAGGTCGCGGTCGACCAGGCGAGTGCCGCGCGCCGACAGTTCGATCTGGCCCAATATCTCGACGAAATTCTGCTGGCGATCGGGCCCGCGATCCGCCAGAGCGGGCAGGCGGTCCGCGTCGCCTGTCCGCCCGGCATCCGCATCGACGGCTGGCCCGGCGCGCTTTCGCAGGTCGTGGTCAATCTGGTGCTCAACTGCTTCGCGCACGCCTTCGATGCCGGGGTTTCGGGCACGGTCGCGATCGCGTGCGGGGTTTCGAACGGCCGCGTGCGCATCGAGGTGCGCGACGACGGCAAGGGCATTCCCGACGCCGTTCGCGCCCGCATCTTCGATCCGTTTTTCACCACGCGGCGCAACGACGGCGGCAGCGGCCTTGGCCTGCATATCGTGCACGGCATCGTGACGGGCCCGCTCGCCGGGACGATCGCGGTCGACAGCGAAGTCGGGCGCGGCACGGCGTTTGCGGTCGAATTCCCGCTTGTCGCGCCCGGCGCGCCCCAGCCAAGATAGCGCCATGGCAAACGCCCCGAGCGACGACGACAGCATCGAGATCCTCGACGACGGCGACGCGCCCATTGCCGCCTATGTCGAACCGTGGCGGCTGCTGGTCGTCGACGACGATCCGACCGTGCACGAGGTCACGCGCATCGCGCTGTCGGATTTCGAGTTCCAGGGGCGGCGTCTGGCGGTGCTCGACGCCTATTCCGCCGCCGAGGCGCACGCGCTGCTTTCCGTCGGCGCGCCGCCTGCGGTCGTGCTGCTCGACGTCGTCATGGAAACCGACGATGCCGGCCTCAAATTGGCCGAGGCGATCCGCGGCCCGCTCGCCAACAGCGTGTCGCGCATCGTGCTGCGCACGGGCCAGGCCGGCCAGGCGCCCGAGCGGCGCGTGATCGCGGCCTACGACATCAACGACTGCAAGAACAAGACCGAGCTCACCTCCGAACGGCTGTACGTGACGATGTGCGCGGCGCTGCGCACCTTTGCCCAGATATCGCAGATCGCCGAGCGGCGCCAGGCGCTGGAAACGGTCGTCGGCGCCATGTCGCTGCTGCAGACGGCCGACAAGCCGAGCCGCTTCGGGCGGCGCGCGCTGCGCGCGCTGGCGAAGCTGCTGGGCCTCGGCGAAAACGGCGTGTTCGCCGTGCGTCCGCCGCCCGAGCACGAAGGCGACCGGCCCAACGCCACCGTCGTCGCGGGCATCGGGACCTGCGCCGATCTTGCCGGGCGCGCGGTCAAGGGGCTTGGCGACGATACGGTTCGCGCGCGGCTGCGCGACGCGTTCGACAGTCCCGGGCATGTCTTTGCGCAAACGCATGCGGTCGTCTGTTTCCGCACGCCGGGCGGGCGCCGCGCCGTGGCGCTGCTCGACGCCGCCGCCCAGCCCGGCCCTGGCCAGCCCGGCCCGGGCCACCCTGGCCCGGGCCACCCTGGCGACGCGACGCTGCAGGCGCTCGAACTGCTGCTCGGTTTCGTCGGCACGGCGTTCGACAATCTGATGTATGTCGCGCAGATCGCGCGCAGCGCCGCCGCGCTCGAGGAGAACGTCGCGCACCGCACGGCGGAGCTTTCGCACGTCAACGAAACGCTCAAACGCCTGGCCGCGACCGACGCGCTGACGGGCGCGGTCAACCGGCGCGCGTTCCTCGAACGCGGATCGGGGGAACTGGCGCGCGCCGCGCGCGCGAACCGTCCCACGACGCTGCTGGCGCTCGATATCGACCATTTCAAGGCGGTCAACGACCGCTTCGGCCATCCCGGCGGCGACTCGATGCTGAAGGCGCTGGTCGCCATGCTGAAGCGCGAAACGCGCGTCTCCGACATCGTGGCGCGCCTGGGCGGCGAGGAGTTCTGCGTGCTGCTGCCCGAAACCCCGGCCGAGGCGGCGATGCCCGTGGCCGAGCGCATCCGGCACGAAGCCGAGCAGCTTGCCGTCGCGCACGGCGAGGCCACGATCCGCGCGACGATTTCGATCGGCGTTGCGCAAATTTCGGGCCGCATCCGCAATCTCGACGCGCTGGTCGCGGCCGCGGACGCGGCGCTCTATGCCGCCAAAGCCGCGGGCCGCAATCGCGTCGCGCGCGCGCCGGACTAGAGATCCTTGCGGTAGACGACGAAGCCGCTTTTGGCGGCGATGCGGTCGTAGAGCAGCTGCGCCGTCGCGTTGCTCTCGTGCGTCTGCCAATAGACGCGCGGGCTGCCCGCTTGCTTCGCCGCCGCATAGACCGCCTCGATCAGCCGGCGCCCAACGCCCGTGCCGCGCTCCGCCGGATCGGCAAACAGATCCTGCAGATAGCAGACCTGCGCCTGCATCGCCGTGTTGCGGTGGTAGAGATAGTGCGCAAGCCCCGCAAGCCTGCCGTCGCGCTCGGCAACCAGCGCGAACATCGGCTCGCCCGGATCGAGGAAACGCCGCCAGGTGGTCTGCGTGGTTTCTTCCGAAACCGCCGTCGGGCCCTTGCGTTCGTAGAACGCGTTGTAGCCGTCCCACAGCGGGCGCCAGCCGGCGTAGTCGCGCGCTTCGACGGGGCGAATGTCCATGCCTGTCTCCTCAATCGACCGCAGCAAGATCGGGCAGGCCGCGCCATTGCTGGGCGTGGTCGAGCCCGTAGCCGACGACGAACCGGTCGGGAATTTTGAACGCGACGAAGTCGGCTTCGAGCGGCACCACGCGGCGCGAAGGTTTGTCGGCGAACACCGCGATTTTGACCGGCGTGCCGCCCAACCCGACCAGCAGCGATTTGGCGAAGCTCAGCGTGCGCCCGGAATCCAGAATGTCGTCGATCAGCAGCACCGCCTCGCCGCGCAGATTTTCGGGCAGCGTGCCCGTCACGCGCACCTGGCCCGAACTGGTGGTCGCGTCGCCGTAGCTTTTGAGATTGACGAATTCGACCTTGGGATGCACGTTGCGCTTGGCAAGCGCGCGCATCAGATCGGCCGTGAACACGAACGCGCCGTTCAGGACCGCAATGATCGTGAAGGCGCCGGGCATCGCGACGGCGATTTCGCCCGCCAACGCTTCGACGCGGTCGGCGATTTGGGCGGCGGAATGGAGCGTTTCGCGCGGAACGAGGGCCATAATCGGGAACACCGGCAAAAAAACGGTTGAAGCGGCAGGGGCGGGCGTTTAAGCCCAACCGATGTTCGCCCAATCGCCCGACCCCGCGCAAGCCCGCCCGCAGCCGGATTCCCGGCTGTGGGCGCTCGATCTGGTCGTGCTTGCGGTCGTGATCGGCGGATTTTTCCTGGCGTTTCTGGGTACGCGCCCGCTGGGGGTGCCAAGCGAAGCGCGCTATGCCGAACTCGGGCGCGAAATCGTGGCGACCGGCGACTGGGTCACGCCGCGCATCAACGGCGTCAAATATTTTTTCAAGCCGCCTTTGTTCTACTGGATCCAGGCCGCCGCGATCCACGCGTTCGGCCTGTCGGAATTCGCTTTGCGCCTGGCGACCGCGTTGTTCGCGCTGGGCGGCTGCCTGCTCGCCTATGTCGGCGGGCGCGCGTTTTTCGACCGGGCGACCGGCTTGCTGGCGGCGGCGATGCTCGCCACCATGCTGATCTGGTTCGCGCTCGCGCGCATCGTGCTGCTCGACATTCCGGTCGGCGTGTTTTTGAGCCTGTCGCTGCTCGCGTTTTTGTTGGCGGTGCGCGACCCCGAGCGCCCGCGTGCGGGCTGGCTCTACACGATGTATGCCGCCGCCGCCGCCGCGACGATGACCAAGGGGCTGATCGGCATCGTGCTGCCAGCGCTCGTGATCGGACTGTGGATCGTGCTGACCTGGAACTGGCGCTTGCTGCTGCGCGTGCGCCTCGCCTCGGGTCTCGTGCTTTTCCTGGCGCTGACCGTGCCGTGGCATGTGGCGGTCGGCGTGCAGTCGCCGGAATTCTGGCATTTCTATTTCGTGCGCGAACATCTGGAGCGCTTCACGTCCACCGTGCACGGGCGCTACCAGCCCTGGTGGTTTTTTCTTGCGATTCTCGCTGTCGGCAGTTTCCCGTGGATCGGATTTTTGGGCCAGGCGCTCGCGCGGAACCTGAAAGCGTGCGTCGCGGCCGGCCCCGCGCGCGCGGCCGAGCTGTTCCTGGCGCTGTGGTTCTGGGCGATCCTGCTGTTCTTCTCGGTTTCGGATTCCAAGCTGATTCCGTATGTCGCGCCGATGATGGTGCCGCTGGCGATCCTGCTGGCGCGCTATGTGGCGCCCGCGTTGGCTGCGGCGTCGGCGCCGTTGGGTTTGCGCATCGGACTGTGGACGATCGCCGGGGCGGCGGCGCTTGTCGCGATCGCGGCACTCGGCGTCGGCATTGCGGGGCCGCGCCTCGCCAGCGGCGATTTGGCCGACGATTTGGCGAGCGCCCGGCCCTATATGGGCTGGCTGTGCGCCGGTGCGGCGTTGGCGGCCGTCGCGATCGGCGGCGCTTTGTGGCGCGGCCGCCGGAAAGCCGCGTTCGGACTGGCGATGGCGGCGGCGGCGGCGCTGTTTTTGGGCGTCGATACGACCATGGCCGACCACCAGCCGCGCTCGATCAAACCCATCGCAAGCCTGCTGAACGAAATCGCTAAACCCGAGGACGAGATCGCGGCCTACCGAACCTATCCGCAAGATTTGCCCGTCTATGTCGGACGCCGCATCACGGTGATGGGCTGGTCGGGCGAACTCGATTTCGGGCGCGCGGCGGAGCCCGCGACCAAAGACTGGATGTTCGACGACGAGAGCGAATTGTGGCGCCGCTGGAACGCCGAGCGCGCGGTTTTTCTCGTCGTGCCGCTGGCGTTCGAGGGTGCTTTGCGAAACGCTGCGGGCGATCGCTATGCCGAACTTCTGCGCACGCGCCGCCACCTGCTTGTCGTCAACCGCGCGCCGTAGGGACAAAAATGCTGCAATACATGCCCTTGATCCTGACCGGCGTGCTGCTCAACGCGGCCGCCCAGCTCGCCCTCAAACAGGGCATGAACCAGGTCGGGCATTTCGACTTCGCGATGGCGAACCTGCTGCCGGTCGGGCTGCAGGTCGCCCTCAACCCGTTTGTGGCGCTCGGGCTGTTCTGCTACGTCGTCAGCGTGGCGGTGTGGCTGCTGGTGCTGAGCCGGGTCGAGGTCGGCCTTGCCTATCCGATGCTGTCGATCGGCTACGTGGTCAACGCGCTGCTGGCGTGGCGGCTGTTCGGCGAGGATTTGACGCCGACGCGCATCGCGGGCATCGTCGCGATCTGTTTCGGCGTTTGGCTTCTGTCGCGTGCTTGATCGAATGGCGTCCGCATCACCCGAAATCTCGGTCGTCGTCCCCGTCTACAACGAGGCGGCGAATCTGCCCGCGCTGCACAAGCGCCTGGCGGACGCGCTCGACGCGATCGGGCGGCCGTTCGAAATCCTCTATACCGACGACGGCAGCGCCGACAATTCGGTCGCGATCCTGAAGGGTTTCCACGCGGACCGTCCCAAACAGGTGCGCGTGATCGAGTTCGAGCGCAACGCGGGCCAGCACATGGCGATCATGGCGGGGTTCGAGCGCGCGCGCGGGCGCATCGTGGTCACGATCGACGCCGATCTGCAGAACCCGCCCGAAGAGATCGCCAAGCTGGTGGCGGCGATGGATGCCGGGCACGACGTGGTCGGCTCGATCCGCACCGACCGCCAGGATGTGGGCTGGCGGGTGCTCGCCTCGCGCGCCATGAACGTGGTGCGCGAGCGCATCACGGGCATCAAAATGACCGACCAGGGCTGCATGCTGCGCGCCTATCGCGCCGACGTGGTGCAGCAGATCGTCGCGACCGGCGAGCAGACGACCTTCATCCCCGCGCTCGCGCAGTTCTTCGCCGCCAACCCCACGGAAGTGGCGGTGGCGCATGCGCCGCGCGCGGCGGGCGAGAGCAAATACAATCTCTACCGCCTCGTGCGGCTCAATTTCGACCTGATGACGGGTTTTTCCGTCGTTCCGCTGCAGATTTTCACGATCGTCGGCATGCTGATCTCGTTCGCTTCGCTGCTGCTGGTGGCGTATCTGGCGCTGCGTCGGCTGGTCATCGGGCCCGAGGCGGAGGGGCTGTTCACGCTGTTCGGCATTCTCTATTTCCTGCTCGGCGTGATCATCACGGGGCTGGGGCTGGTGGGCGAGTATGTCGGGCGCATCTACCAGGAAGTGCGCAAGCGCCCGCGCTTCCGGGTGCGCGCCGTGCACGAGTCTTTGGACTAGCCGCGCGTGCCCGGCATCGTCCTGTTCGGCTATTCGGACGTCGGCACCGAATGCCTCGATTTGCTGGTGTCGATGGGTTTGGACGTGCGCCTTGTGGTCACCCACGAAGACAGCCCCGGCGAAGCCAAATGGTTCCGCTCGGTCGCCGCGCGCGCGCGCGATGCGGGCATCGCCACCGTCACGGCCGAGATCAAGGACGATCCCGGCATCGAGGCGCGCGTCGCGGGCCTGGCGCCCGATCTGATTCTGTCGTGCTACTACCGGCGCATGATCCCGGCGCGCATCCTGGCGCAGGCGCGCCTGGGCGCCTACAACATGCACGGGTCCTTGCTGCCCAAATATCGCGGGCGCGCGCCGGTCAATTGGGCGATTCTGCACGGCGAAACGCGGGTCGGCGCGACGCTGCACCGGATGGTCAAGCGGGCGGACGCGGGCGACATCGTCGATGCCGAGGCGGTCGAGGTGGCGCCCGACGAGACCGCCTACCATGCGATGGTCAAAGTGGTGGCGGCCGCGCGCGCGGTGCTGGCCCGCCAGATCGGCCCGTTGCTGGCAGGCACCGCGCCACACGTGCCGCAGGACGAAAGCCAAGCGACCTATTTTGGCGGCCGTACGCCCGAAGACGGCCGCATCGACTGGACCTGGCCCGCATCGCGCATCGTCAATCTGGTGCGCGCGGTGGCCGAGCCGTTTCCGGGCGCCTTCAGCGACTTCGATGCGGGCCGGTTGTATGTCTGGCAGGCGCGCGTCGCGCACAAGGCGGGGATTCCCGGCACCGTCTTGCCGGGGCCGGGTCTGGAAATCGCGTGCGGCGACGGGGCCGTCGCGATTTTGCGCGCCAGTCTGGGGGAAGGGCCCCGACTGGAAGGGGGCTTGCTGGGGCTAGCCCCGGGCGTGCGGATCGGCTAGAACCGCGCGGTCCTGTCCTTGGGGAGTAGCGTCGCTTGAGCCTTAAAGTTCTGATTCTGGGCGTCAACGGGTTCGTGGGTTCGAACCTTTCCGAGCGCATTTTGAAGACGACCGACTGGTCCGTCTACGGCATGGATATCCGCCAGGACAAGATCGAGGATCTGATCGGCAATCCGCGCTTCCATTTCGTCGAAGGCGACATCACGATCAACCGCGAATGGGTCGAATACCACGTCAAAAAATGCGACGCGGTGCTCCCCCTGGTCGCGATCGCCACGCCCGCGACCTATGTGCAGCATCCCCTCAAGGTCTTCGAGCTCGATTTCGAGGCGAACCTTGCGATCGTGCGCGACTGCGTCAAGTACGACAAGCGCGTGCTGTTTCCCTCCACCTCCGAAGTCTACGGCATGTCGACCGACACGCCCTTCGACGAGGAAAGCTCCAACTTCGTGCTCGGCCCCATCCACAAGCAGCGCTGGATATACGCGTGCTCGAAGCAGCTGCTCGACCGCGTGATCTACGCCTACGGCGCCAAGGGCGATCTGCGCTTCACGCTGTTCCGCCCCTTCAACTGGATCGGCCCCAAGCTCGACAATATCTGGGCCGCCAAGGAAGGCTCGTCGCGCGTGCTCACGCAGTTCGTGGGCAACATCGTGCGCGGCGAAAACATCAGCCTGGTCGCGGGCGGGGCGCAGCGCCGCTGCTTCCTCTATATCGACGACGCGACCGACGCGCTCGTGCGCATCATCGCCAACAAGGACGGCTGCGCGGACGGGCGCATTTTCAACATCGGCGACCCGCGCAACGACTATTCGATGCGCGCGCTCGCCGAAACGCTGCTCGACGTGATCCAGGAATATGACGGCTATGCCGACGTCAAATCGCGCATCGAGCTGGTCGATGTCGATCCCGGCGACTATTACGGCAAGGGCTACGAGGACATCCAGGTGCGCGTGCCCTCGGTCGAAAACGCCGCCAAATATCTGGGCTGGACGCCGACCACCGACCTTCGCACGGCCCTCAAGCTCACGCTCGACTACTATCTGCTGGCGGGCCGCAAGGATACGGGCGACCTGACCGGCACGCCGGTCTAGGTTCGCCGCCGATGGCGCCGCCGCGTCTGGCGATCAAGATCGACGTCGACACCGACAGGGGCACGCGCGAAGGGTTGGCGCCGCTCGCACGTGCGCTCGACCGCCATCGCATTCGCGGCACGTTTTTGTTTTCGCTCGGTCCCGACAATACCGGGCGCGCGATCAGGCGCATTTTTCGCCCCGGTTTTTTCGGCAAGGTCGCGCGCACCTCGGTCGTCAGGATCTACGGCCTGCGCACGCTGATGAACGGCGTGCTGCTGCCCGGTCCCGACATCGCCAGGCGCAATGCCGACGCGATGCGCGCGATCGCCGATGCCGGGCACGAGGCCGGTATCCATTGCTGGGACCATGTGCGCTGGCAGGACGGCCTTGCGACCATGTCGCTCGACGACGTGCGCGCCGATTTCGGCAAGGCGCAGGACGCGTTCGCGCGCGTGTTCGGCCGGCCCGCGCGCACGGCAGGCGCGGCCGGCTGGCAGGCGGACGAAAAAAGCCTCGCCGTCTACGACGAGGCCGATCTCGACTACGCCTCGGACGCGCGCGGCGCCTCGCCTTTCGTTCCGGTCGCGGGCGGGCGCACGTTTCGCACGCCGCAGATCCCGACAACCCTGCCCACGCTCGACGAGCTGGTCGGGCGGCCCGACTATCCGCTCGGCAGGCTCGTCGATTTTTATCTGGACCGGCTGGTGCCCGGGCAGCTCAACGCGTTCACGGGCCATGCCGAGCTCGAAGGCATGCACTATGCCGACTGGTTTTCGGCGTTTCTCGATGCGGCGGCCAAGCGCGGCGTCGTTTTTTCGAATTTGGCCGACGAGGCCAAAGACTTCGCGGCCCGGCCGCCGCCGCGCGCCGCTTTTTTGCAAGGCACGGTCGACGGGCGCAGCGGCACGCTGGCGCTGCAAGGACCGATCGGCTAGCGTTCCGGCGCGGGAGGGCAAATTCGTGCGATTTTTCGGTTCCATCGTTGCGGCATGTCTGGCCCTGTTGCCGGGGCTTGTTTTGGCCCAAGCGCCGCCGGGCACGCGCATCTCGTTCCAGTCGGGCACCTCGACCGTCATCGAAGCCTACGAGGGCGCGCTTACCAAAACGTCGAACGGCGACGTGTGGCTCGGGTTCGTCGACCGGCCGCCGAACGGCGAGATCACCAAGGGCGACCCCGACAATTTCGACTTTCGGGTCGGCCGCACGCTCAAATTCGAATTTTCGCACCGCCAGGGCAACCGCACGCCGAGCTACGTTACGGTCGATCTGCGCGTGCTGCGCGTCGAGCCGCTGAGCGTTCGCGGCAGGTCCCACGACGTCGCGGTGATCGAGGCGACCGTATCGTCCGTCCGGCCGGTCTGGAGCTACCGCGTGCAGGCCTTGGTCGATCCCAAGCTGCGCTACATGCTGCGGCGCGACATTCTGTCGATGTCGGACAGCACGCCGAACTTGCCAACGTCGCTGCGCGTCAACAATATCCAGCCGCCTGCACCCTGAACGCGAATGCTTCCGCTTGCGGCGCAAATCCGGCATAGTCCGTTTTTGCGCCGGAGCCCCCTATGAATCCGTCCGATACCGCGCCGTCTGGCGACCCGTCCAAACGGTCAAAGCACATCGTTTTGACCTCGCATCCCACGCGCAGCGGCCCCCAGCCGCTCAAGATCGACTGGGGGGCGGGCGGCGCCCAGGCGCGCGGACCCGTCGTCGGCACCGTCGTCAATCCCCAGCAGCGCAACGTCATCGGCACGCATTCGGGCAGCTACATGCTCTATCGCGCCTTGGCGGTGGCGGCGGGCGCTTTGTCGCCGCTGCACAAACCCGACCTCACCGACACCGCGCCGGCCGAACCCATCGGCCCGTTCGCCCAATGGTCGGACCCCGAAAAAATCGTCAGCATCGACCCCTACGGCCATATGGTCGGCGACGTTTTCGCGGGGCTGCTTGCACAGGGCTACGACATTCGCCCGACCATCGCGGTCACGCGCGCGCATATCAACATGCCCGAACTCAAAGACGCGCTGGCGGCCGGGCGCCTCGAACCCGACGGCAAGATCGTCGACGCCAACGGCGACGTGCGCACCACGAAAGTGGCGCTCGAGCCCGTGTGGTATCTGCCCGGCATCGCCAAGCGTTTCAAAATTGCCGAGACCGATCTGCGGCGCGGGCTGTTCGAATATACGGGCGGCATGTTCCCCGAACTCGTCACACGCTCCGACATGAAAGTGTTTTTGCCGCCCATCGGCGGCATGACGGTCTATCTGTTCGGCGACGTGTCCAAGCTGGGCGACCCCAAAACCAAAATCGGCGGGCGCGTGCACGACGAATGCAACGGCTCGGACGTGTTCGGCTCCGACATCTGCACCTGCCGGCCGTACTTGGCGCACGGCATCGAAGTGGCCATCGAAACCGCGCAGGCGGGCGGCGTCGGCTTCATCGTCTACAACCGAAAGGAAGGCCGCGCGCTCGGCGAGGTCACGAAGTTTCTGGTCTACAACGCGCGCAAACGCCAGGAAGGCGGCGACCAGGCCGCGACCTATTTCAAGCGCACGGAGTGCGTGGCCGGCGTGCAGGACATGCGCTTCCAGGAACTGATGCCCGACGTGCTGCACTGGCTCGGCATCGCGCGCATCGACCGTTTCGCGTCGATGAGCAACATGAAATCCGAAGCGCTGGTCCGCAGCGGCATCGAGATCGTCGAGCAGGTCGAAATCCCGGCCGACCTGATCCCGGCCGATGCGAGCGTCGAGATGGAAGCCAAAAAGGCGGCGGGCTATTTCACCGGCGGCGCCGCGCCCGACGCCCGCAAACTTGCCGAAACCAAAGGCCGCTTGCTCGATGGCTGATCCGGTACCGCATTTTGCCGGTCCGTCGAAGCGCGTGCGCGAACTGCGCGCGCCCGCGACGATCCGCTTGCGCGCGCGCCAGATTTACGACGCCGCGCTGGCGGGCAAGACCGCGCATTTCGCGGTCGTGCCCGAGAAGCTCGACGTCGCGGCGGCTCTAACGGTGGAAGCGATTCGCGCCGACTACCCCAGCCTCGACATTCCCTACCATTCGCGCTGGCGGCATTTCGATGTCGGCGGCATCGACCGCTGGTCCGCCTATCGCGCCAGCCTGCCCGACGACAAGCTCGCGCGCGCGCGCGCGGCCGTCGATTTGGCCGTCACCAGCGTGCTGCTCGATGCCGGCGCGGGGCCCGACTGGCGCTACCGCACAAGCGACGGCGTGTTTGCGCGTTCCGAAGGTTTGGCGGTCGCAAGTTTCGACATGTTCGCGAGCGGGGCCATCGCGGGCGATGCGGCAACGCTGCAAAGTTTCGCGGCCGAAAAGCTCGCTGCCGGTTTCCAGGTTTCCGACGCCAATCCGCTGGTCGGGCTCGAAGGGCGCGCGGGGCTACTGCGCAATCTTGGCAACGCGATCGCCAAGCGCCCCGATCTGTTCGGGCGCGCCCCGCGCATCGGCAATCTGGTCGACCGGTTGCTGTTCGATGCCAAGGACGGCACCCTGTCGGCGGCGCGCATTCTGGCGGCGCTGCTCGACGGGTTTGCCGATGCGTGGCCCAAGCGCCGCGTCGTGGACGGCGTCAATGTCGGCGATGTCGGCGCGCATCCGGCCGCCGCCGACGGGCTCGTGCCGTTCCACAAGCTCAGCCAATGGCTGACCTATTCGCTGCTCGAGCCGTTCGAGGAGCTGGGCCTGGCGATCGTCGGGCTCGACGAACTGACGGGCTTGCCCGAATACCGCAATGGCGGGCTGTTTCTCGATGCCGGCGTGCTGGCGCTCAAGGATCCGGCGGCGGGCGAGCGCGTGTACGAAGCGACCGACGAATTGGTCGTCGAGTGGCGCGCGCTGACGGTCGTGCTGCTCGATCTGGTCGCCGAAAAAGTGCGCGCGCAACTGGGCCTGACGGCTGCGGGTTTTCCGCTGGCGAAAGTCTTGCAAGGCGGCACCTGGACCGCCGGACGGCGCATTGCGGCGACGAAGCGCGCGGGCGGGCCGCCGCCGTTGCGCGTTGCCAGCGACGGCACGATTTTCTAGCGAACGAGGGACCTCGAATGTCGGGAACATTGCACGTCGTCGGCCATCCGCTGATCCAGCACAAGCTCACGCAAGTGCGCCGCAAGGAAACCGAGACGCGCGATTTCAGGCGCCTCGTGCGCGAAATTTCGATGCTGCTGGCCTACGAGGTGACGCGCGACCGGCCGCTGACGATGGTCGAGATCGAAACGCCGGTGCAGAAAATGCGCGCCCCCAGCCTTGCAGGCAAGCAGATCTGCCTCGTGTCGGTTTTGCGCGCGGGCAACGGCATTTTGGACGGCATGCTCGAGATTCTGCCCTCGGCGTGCGTCGGGCATATCGGTCTGTACCGCGATCCCGAGACGCTGCAGGCGGTCGAATATTACTGCAAACTGCCCGACGACATCGCCGCGCGCGACGTATTGATCCTCGACCCGATGCTGGCGACGGGCCATTCGGCGGCGGCGGCGGTGTCGCGCGTCAAGCAGTCGGGCGCTTCGTCGATCAAATACGTGTGCATTTTGGCGGCCCCCGAGGGGGTCAAGGAAATGCACGCCCTCCACCCGGACGTGCCGATTTTCACCGCCGCCCAGGACAGCCATTTGAACGACCACGGCTATATCGTGCCGGGTCTGGGCGATGCGGGCGACCGGCTGTTCGGCACGAAATAGGCATGGCGATTGCTTCGCGAATGCGGACCGACTAGGTTTTCGGGATCAAACGGGGGGATCGACCGATGAAAACGATGCGTCTTTGTGCAATCGCGTGCGCTCTTGGCTTGGCGGTCGCCGGTCCGGCGTATGCGCAAAAACTGGTGACGGGCCTCGACGGTACCTTCGCGCCGCACGCGATGCCGAAACTCGGCGGCGGCGTGGAGGGTTTCAATGTCGATATGGCCAACGAGATTGGCCGCCGCTTGGGCCAGCCGATCGAAATCGTGGCGCAGGAATTCTCGGGCCTCATTCCGGGCCTGCTGTCCAAGCGCTTCGACTTTCTGGCCGCACCCACGACCGTCACCGAGGAGCGGGCGCGCAGCCTGCTTTTCACGGAAGGCTATCTCAACACCGATTTCCAGTTCGTCGCGCGCCGCAACAGGCCCGAGATCAAGGAACTGGGCGAGTTGCGCGGCCTCAAAGTCTCGGTCAATCGCGGCTCGGCCTACGAAAGCTGGGCGGCTGCCAACAGCCAGCGCTACGGCTTCACCTACGACGTCTACGGCTCGAACCCCGAGGCGGTACAGGCCGTGCTCGCCGGGCGCGCCGACACGAACCTCACCGGCAACACGGTCGCCGCCTGGGCCGTCAAGCAGAATGCCGCCCAACTGCGTTTGGGCGCCAAGATTTCGACCGGCCTCGTGTGGGCCATTCCGTTCCGGCCCGACGACGCGGCCGGGCGCGACCGCGTGTCGATGGTCGTCAAATGCATGAAGCAGGACGGCACGTTCGCGCGGCTCCACAAAAAATGGTTCGGCTACGATCCGGCGCCCGACTCCGTCACGGTCAATATTGCGGCCGGCCACGGCGTTGCCAGCATGCCCGGCTACGATCCCGCGCCGGTCGCCCTCGTCTGCCGCTAGATTTGTGACGGACGCTCCGGCAGGGCCGCCGGCTCCGATCCTGGAGCTGGCGGCGCTGCGCAAGAGTTTCGGCGCCCTCAAGGTTCTCGACGGCATCGATCTTGCCGTGCGGCCGCGCGAACTCGTGTTCGTGATCGGGCCGTCGGGCTCGGGCAAAAGCACGCTGCTGCGCTGCTGCAACCGGCTGGAAGAGCCGGATTCGGGCGCGGTATTCGTCGACGGCGCCGACATCACGCGCCCCGGCACCGATCTCAACGCCGTGCGCCAGAAGATCGGCATGGTGTTCCAGTCGTTCAATCTCTATCCGCACATGACGGCCTTGGGCAACGTCACGCTGGCGTTGCGCAAGGTGCAGGGACTGGCGCGCGCGCCGGCCGACGCGCGCGGCCGCGCGGCGTTGGCGCAGGTCGGCCTGTCCGACAAAGAAGGCGCCTACCCCGGCGCCTTGTCGGGCGGCCAGCAGCAGCGCGTGGGCATCGCGCGCGCGCTGGCGCTGGGTCCCAAGATCGTGCTGTTCGACGAGCCGACTTCCGCTCTCGACCCGGAACTGGTGGGCTCCGTGCTGGCGGTCATGCGCGAACTCAAGGACACGGGCATGACGATGGTCGTTGTCAGCCACGAGCTTGCGTTTGCGCGCGCCGCTGCCGACCGCGTGGTTTTCATGGAAAGCGGGCGCATCGTCGAGCAAGGCCCGCCCGCGGAAATATTCGGCAACCCGCAGCAGGCGCGCACGCAAGCCTTTGTGCAGCACCTGTCCCAAGGCCACGGCTAGGCGATGGAAAACGGGCTCGAGCGTCTGGTCTTCGCCTTCTTCAATCCCGAGATCGCGGCCGCGTGGGCGCCCAAGATTCTCGACGGCATGCGGGTCACGGTCCTTGTGTCGCTGGCGGTGGTGGCGACAGGGTTGGCGCTGGGGCTCGCCCTTGCGGCCTTGCGCGCCTATCGGTTTCGCGCCGTCAATTTCGCGATCGTGGCGTTTGTCGACGTGCTGCGTGCCCTGCCGCCACTGGTCGTCATCATCATTCTGTTTTTTGCGTTTCCCTATCTCGATCTGCCGATGGGCGCGTTCACGGCGACTTGGCTGTCGCTGTCGCTGGTGCTGGCCGCGTTCGCCGAAGAAATCTGGTGGGCCGGGATATTGGCCGTGCCGCGCGGCCAGTGGGAAGCGGCGCGCTCGACCGGCCTCGGCTTCGGCGCCACGCTCGCGTATGTCGTGCTGCCGCAGGCCGTGCGCATGACCGTCCCGCCGCTCGTCAACCGCGTGATCGCCGTCACCAAGGGCACGGCGCTCGGTTCGGTCGTGGCGCTGTCGGAAATCGTGAGCCAGGCCAGTTCCGCCGCCAGCCTCGCCGGCAATCCGACGCCGCTCACCTTGGGGGCGGCGGCCTATCTTGCGATCTTTCTGCCGGTCGTGGTTTTCGGGCGCTGGCTCGAAACGCGTTTTGCGTGGAAGCGCTGACCGCCATGGCCGAAATCCTCGACACTTTTTTCAATATCGAAATTCTGCTGAAGGTCCTGCCCTTCATGCTCGACGGGCTCGGCATGACGTTTCTTTTGTGCGCGATCACGGTGCCGCTCGGGCTCGGCGGCGGCCTGGGCGTCGCGTGGATCTGGAGCCTCAAACGGCGCTACGTGAATTGGCTGCTGGTCGTCTATGTCGATTTCTTCCGCGCCTTTCCGCCGCTGGTGCTGCTGATCTTCGTCTATTACGGCCTGCCGTTTGTGGGCCTCGATCTGTCGGCGTTTGCGGCCGTGGCGATCGCGTTTTTGCTCAACGCGTCGAGCTACTACGGCGAGATTTTCAGGGCCGGCATCGAAAGCGTGCCGCACGGCCAATGGGAAGCGGCCCGCGCCAGCGGCCTTTCGCGGTTCCAGACCATGCGGCATGTGGTGCTGCCGCAAGCCACGCGCAATGTGCTGCCCGATCTGATCGGCAACACGCTCGAAGTCGTCAAGCTTACGACCATCGCCTCGGTCGTAGCGCTGGGCGAGTTGCTGCACGCCGCCCGGCTGGCCCAGTCGCTGGTCTACAATCCCACGCCCATCGTGGCGGCGGCCCTGATCTATCTGGCGCTGCTGTGGCCGGCCGTGCGGATCCTGTCGCGCCTCGAACACCGGCATCTTGCCGCCCGCTGAAAACGGAGCATCGCCATGCCCAAACGCATCCTGGTCGTCAACCCGAACTCGAACGCCAACGTCACCAAGGGGCTCGACGCGGCCGTGGAACCGCTGCGCCTCGCGGGCGGCCCCGCGATCGAATGCGCGACGCTGGCCGAAGGTCCGCCCGGCATCGAAACGCAGGCGCATGTCGAAAGCGTCGTGCAGCCGCTGGCACGCCTGGTTGCCGCGCGCGACAACGATTGCGACGCCTTCGTGGTCGCGTGTTTCAGCGATCCCGGCCTCTATGCCGCGCGCGAGGCCACCAAAAAGCCCGTGCTCGGCATTGCCGAATGCGGGCTGCTGACAGCGCTCACGCTCGGCGAGCGCTTCGGAATCATCGCGATCCTTGCGCGCTCGATCCAGCGCCACCAGCGCTATGTCGGCACGCGCGGCCTCGAATCTCGCTTCGCGGGCGACCGCGCGATCGGCCTCACGGTCGCGGAACTGTCGGACGATGCGCGCACGCTTGCGCGCATGATCGAAACCGGCCGGGAGCTTAAAGAACGCGACGGCGCCGACGTGCTGGTGATGGGGTGTGCGGGCATGGCGCGCTATCGCGACCGCCTGCAGGCGGCGGTCGGCATTCCCGTGGTCGAGCCCACGCAAGCCGCCGCCGGCATGGCGCTCGCGCGCGTGCAGATCGGCTGGTAGTTTTTTACGTCGCGAGGTCGGCGGCGCTCACGCGCTTCATCGCAAAAATATCGGAGAGCCGGACATAGTCGCTCGCCCCCAGGCGGCCGATCAGTGCCATGCGGTTGGTATCGACGCGGTCGGTAGCGGGATCGACGAAGTCTTCGCGAATGCGCAACGCCACGACCTCGCCCAGCAGGATCGCGCGCTTGTTGTCGGTGCCCAGGCGCACATCCTGCAAAATCCGGCATTCGAGCGCCACGGGCGCCTCGGCGATGCGCGGCGGACGCACTTTGAGCGAGGGCGCCGCCGCGAACCCCGCGCGCGCCAATTCGTCGATGCCGGGCTCGAAATCGGCCGCGCACACGACCATGCCGGGTCCCATCGCCTCGTCGACCAGATTGACGACGAACTCGCCGGTCGCGTCGATATTGCGCACCGTGTCTTTGGGCCGACCGTCGGGCCGGCGTTCGATGCCAAGCGCCACGACGGCCGGATCGTGGCTGAGAACGTTGAAAAACGAGTAGGGCGCGGCATTCACGTTGCCCGCTTCGTCGATCGTGGTCACGAGCGCGATCGGGCGCGGCACCACGCTGCCGACCAGCAGCTTGTAGCGCACGGCGGGCGCGGTCGCCGCGAAATCGTAGTCCTTCATTGCGGTTCGATAACGCCGGTTTGGCTCGCGATCGGGCCGTAATGCTCGATGCGCCGGTGCTTGGCGAACGCGAACACGGTCTCTTTGCCGTAGCTGCACAGGCTCAGATCGCAGTCCGCGACGATAAGCTCGTCGGCAACCGAACGCGCCAAAGCGACGATCTCGCCGGTGGGGGCGATAATGCAGCTGCCGCCAATGAGGGAACAACCTTCCTCGAACCCGGCTTTGGCTGCGGCCACGACCCAGGTCGAGTTCTGGTAGGCCCCCGCCTGCATCACCAGATGGTTGTGGAACTGGCGCAAATGCTCGGGCTCGGGCGCCGAGTGCACGAGCGCCGAACCGTTGATCGCGGGCGTGTTGTAGCCGAGCACGAGCATCTCCACGCCCTTGAGGCCCATCACGCGGTAGGTTTCGGGCCAGCGCCGGTCGTTGCAGATCGCCATGCCCAGAATGCCGCCCATCGTGCGCCACACCGGAAAGCCGATATCGCCCGGCTCGAAATAGCGTTTCTCCAGATGCTGGAACGGGCGCGCGGGTTCGTTTTCGGCATGGCCCGGCAGATGGATTTTTCTGTACTTGCCGACGATGGCGCCCATCGTGTCGACCAGAATGGAGCAGTTGTAGCGATGTCCGTCGGGCGTTTTTTCGGCGTAGCCGAGATAGAACCCGATCTTGAGCCGTTTGGCTTCGGCGAACAGCGGCGCCACGTCCGCGTTCGGCATTTCGGTTTCGAAAAACGCGTCGATCTCGCGCCAGTCGGTCATGTACCAGCGCGGAAAGAAGGTCGTGAGCGCCAGCTCGGGAAACACGACGAGCTGGCAGCCCTTGCGCGCCGCCTCGCGCAGCAAGACAAGCATGCGCTCGACGCAGGATTTGCGGGATTCGGCGCGCGCGATCGGCCCCATTTGGGCCGCACCCACCGACAGGATGCGCGGAACGAGTTTGCCGTTTGCCATCAGAAAATATCCGATATGTCTTCGGGGAAAATCGAGCGGCCCAGCGGCTTCGACCAGTCGCTGGGTCCGTGGGCAAGGTAGCGGCCGCGCCCCGGTTTGGCGAGCGGTTTGCCGCCCTTGGCGACAAGGTCACCGCGCGAAAACACCTCGTCGCACCAGCCGGTCACTTTCATGCCCTCGTAGGGCGTGTAGTCCATCGCATCGTTGAGCAGTTTTTGCGACACGGTCACTTCGCGCGTCGCGTCCCAGACCACCAGATCGGCGTCGGCGCCGACCGCGATCGAGCCCTTTTGGGGCGCAAGCCCGTAGAGCTTGGCAGGGTTGGTCGCCGACAGCGCCACGAATTTTTCGAGGCTCAAGCGGCCCTTGAGCACGCCTTCGGCGAACAGCAGCGGCATGCGGATTTCCAGACCCGGCACGCCGTTGGGGATTTTTTTGAAGCTGGCGTCGCGCCCGGCGAACATTTTGCCCTTGGGATCGTTGAAGCGATAGGGCGCGTGGTCGGACGAATAGACGTCGAACAGCCCGTCGCGCAGGCCCTGCCAGACATATTCCTGGTTGATCTTGTCGCGCGGCGGCGGCGAGCACATGCACATCGCGCCGTCGAAGCCGGACTTGTCCAGATCGTCCTGCGTCAAGAACAGATATTGCGGGCAGGTCTCGGCGAAAACTTTGAGGCCGCGCGCGCGCGCGCGCCGGATTTCGTCCATCGCCTGGCGGCCCGAGACATGCACGATCAGCACGGGCGTGTCGACGATTTCGGCGAGCGCGATCACGCGGTGCGTGGCCTCGCTCTCGACGGTCATGTTGTGGCTGAAGCAGTGGTATTTGGGCCGCGTGCGGCCCGACGCCACGAGCTTTTCGGCGAGCCACGTCATCGCGTCGTGGTTTTCGCAATGGACCATGGTCATCGCGCCGTGGCGGCGCGCGAGCGCGAAAATGTCGAGGATCTGGCGGTCCGACAGTTTGAGCGCGTCGTAGGTCGTGTAGATTTTGAACGAGGTCAGCCCGTCGGCGATCAGGGCCGGCAGTTCCTGGCCCAGCACCTGTTCGGTGGGGTCCGAGACGATCAGATGGAACGCGTAGTCGACAAAGGTCTTGGCCGCCGCGCGCGCATGGTATTCGTCAACGACCGTGCGCAGCGACTGGCCGCGATGCTGGGCTGCGAACGAAATCGTGGTGGTGGTGCCGCCGCACATGGCCGAGCGCGTGCCGCTCTCGAAATCGTCGGCGGTCCACACGCCCATCGACGAGACCTGGGCGATATGCACGTGGCTGTCGACGCCGCCGGGCGTGACGATGCGCCCCCGCGCGTCGGTCTCGTCGTCGCCTTTGGCAAGGTCGTGGCCGAGCGCGGCGATCTTGCCGTCCTTGATGCCGATATCGGCGACAAAATTGTCGGCGGCGGTGGCCACTTTGCCGCCGCGAATCACCCGGTCGTAGATCGCCATAAATTCTCCCTTTGAGCCGCTTCCGTCGCGCGGTAGAAGCATGGCAAGTTTTGTGCCTGGAGGACAAGCAAATGCCGCAGCTTCTCGACGAGACCGCCAAGGGCGTCTACATCATCGCCGCCACCCCGTTCGCCGACGACGGCGCGCTCGATCTTGCCAGCGCCGAGCGCATGGCCGAGTTCTATCTCGAATGCGGCGTCTCGGGCATGACGATCCTGGGCGTGATGGGCGAAGCGCCCAAACTGAGCGCGCAGGAATCGGCCGACTTCGTCGCGTGCGTGCTGGCGCGCGTCAAAGGCCGCGTGCCGGTGATTGTGGGCGCCTCGTCGGCGGGCAACCGCAATCTTGGCAGCTTCGCGAAGAAGGTCATGGATATGGGGGCGGCGGGCGTGATGGTGGCGCCCATCGCGGGCCTCAAGCACGAAGAGCAGATCGAGGGCTATTACGACGCCGTGGTGCGCGAAATCGGCGCGACGCCGATCGTGCTGCAGGACTATCCGCAGCTGACCAACGTGCATATGTCGGTCGGCCTCGTGAACCGCCTGTTCGCCAAGCACCCGACGATCAAAGTGCTGAAGCACGAGGACGTGCCGGGCCTGCGCAAGCTTTCCAAGGTGCGCGCCGCCGACACCGACGGCAGCCGCACGCGCCGCATCTCGATCCTGGTCGGCAACTCGGCGCTGCATTTGCCGCAGGAAATGCGCCGCGGCGCCGACGGCGCCAATACGGGCTTCGCCTATCCCGAAATGCTGGTCGAGGCGGTCGATCTGTGCCTGGCGGGCAAGTTCGACGCGGCCGAAGATCTCTACGACACCTATCTGCCGATCGTGCGCCACGAACAGCAGCCCGCCTTGGGCCTGGCCGTGCGCAAGGAAGTGCTGCGCCGGCGCGGCGTGATCAAGTCGGCGCATGTGCGCGCCCCCGGCTATGCGATGGACGCGGCCGAGCACAAGGAACTCGACGAGCTGATGGCGCGTCTGGAGCGCAAACTTGCGGCCATCGGCCGCGCGACCAAGAATTTTGGAAACTGACACGAGATGCGGCCATCCAAAAAAATACGTCATCGTCGGGCTTGACCCGACGATCTCGTTCCGCGCGGCTGGGGGATCGTCGGGTCAAGCCCGACGATGACGGGTAAGGAAAGTCCGTGACAGTCGCGCTGTGCCGCACCTGTTTTTCGCGCGTCGACGATGCCGGCGAACGCTGCGGGCATTGCGGCGGCAAGCGGATCGTGCGCCATCCCGAACTCGACACGCTGAGCCTTGCGCATATCGATTGCGACGCGTTCTACGCCGCCGTCGAAAAACGCGACAACCCGGCGCTCGCCGACCGGCCCGTGATCGTCGGCGGCGGCCGGCGCGGCGTGGTCTCGACCTGCTGCTACATCGCGCGCAGATTCGGCGTGCGCTCGGCGATGCCGATGTTCAAGGCGCTGGCCGCCTGCCCGCAAGCCGCGGTGATCCGCCCCGACATGGCGAAATACACGGCCGTGTCGCGCCAGGTGAAGGCGATTTTTGCCGAGACCACGCCGCTCGTCGAAAGCGTGTCGCTCGACGAGGCGTATCTGGATCTCGCGGGCACGCAGTCGCTGCACCGCACGGTGCCTGCGGGCACGCTGGCGCGCATCGCCAGGCGCGTCGCCGACGAGATCGGCATCACCGTGTCGATCGGCCTCTCCTTCAACAAGCTGCTCGCCAAGCTTGCATCCGAACTCGACAAACCCGACGGTTTTGGCGTCGTCGGGCGGGCCGAAGCGCGCGCGTTCCTGGCCTCGCGCGCGCTGCGCGTGCTGCCGGGCGTGGGCCCCAGGCTCGCCGAGCGCCTGGCGGCCGACGGGTTCGCGGACGTCGCCGCGCTGCAGAAAGCCGGTGCGCAAAATTTGCATACGCGGTACGGGGAGACCGGCGCCTGGCTCGCGCGCATCGCCTTTGGCGAGGATGCGCGCGCGGTCGAACCCGAGCGCGAGGCGAAGACGATTTCGGCCGAGACCACTTTCGCGCAGGATCTCGACCGGCTTGGCGATCTGGAAGCCGAATTGTGGCCGCTGGCCGAGGAGGTGGCCGAACGCCTGAAGCGCCACCATCTGGCCGGGCGCACGGTGCAGATCAAGCTCAAAACCCGCGATTTCAAGCTGCTGACGCGCCGCACGACGCTGGCGGGCGGGACCCAGCTTGCCGAGACGCTCTACAAAGCGGGACAAAAATTGCTGTCCGACGAGGTGCGGCGCGATCCCCGGCGCCGCTACCGGTTGATCGGCATCGGCGCGGCCGAGCTCGGCGCCCCGGACGACGGTCCGCCGCCGCAAACCGATCTGTTTGCCGCCGCCGTGCGCCCGGTCGACGATCCGAAAGCGGCGGCGGTCGAAAAGGCGATGGATGCGGTGCGCGGCAAATTCGGCCGCGCGGCGATCGCAAAAGGGCGCGGCTTGGACGCAAACCGGCCCCGGCCGCGCGCGCGCGACTTGCCCAAGCGCCCCGAGTGACGTAAAATTCTGCGCTAACTTGTTGTATTTGCGCTTCGCAAAGCAGGACGATGACCGGCACGCTGACCCCTCAGGAAATCGTCAAAATCCTCTCGGATCACGAGAAATTCTTGAATCGCAAGCCGGGCGGCGTGCGCGCCAACCTGACCCTCGCCGACATGCACGGCATCTCGCTGACCAGAGCCAATCTGCGCCAGGCCAAAATGCCGGGCGCCAATCTGTCGCGCTCGGTGCTGGCGGGCGCGGATCTTTCGGAAGCCGATCTGTTCGCGGCCAATCTCGACCGCGCGGATCTGAGCCTTGCCAATCTCTCGAAGACCGATCTGCGCGGCGCGTATCTGCGCGGCTGCCGCATGCGCGGGGCCAATCTGCGCGGCGCAGATCTGCGCGGCGGCACGCTGATGCAGTCGCGCCGCGGCGACGGGATCGCGCTCGTGTCGGCCGATCTGCAGGGGGCCGACCTCGAACAGGCGATCCTGGCCAAAGCCAACGCGCAGGGCGCCGATCTGTCGAAATCGAATCTGACCGAGGCGGACTGCTCGGGCGCGCGGCTTGCGGGCTGCAACCTGGAGATGGCGACGCTCGCGCGCGCCAATCTGGAGGCTGCCAGCCTCAAGGGCGCCAACTTGATGGGGACGAGCCTGGTCGGCGCCAATCTGAAGGGCGTGGATCTGTCGGGCGCTTTGATCGACGGCGCGGATTTTCGCGACGCCAACATGGTGGGCGCGGTGCTGGCGGGCGTCGATCTGGCGCGCGCCAATGTCGAGGGCGCGAACATCGCCGAGCAGCCCGAAGTGCTGAGCGACAACGTGCGCATGCAGCTGCGCGACCACCAATTGTGGATCAAGTCGGAAGGGCGCCTGGGCAAGCGCGCGGATTTCACCAAGGCGGATCTGGCGGGGCTGGATTTTTCGGGCGCCAATCTGTCGGGCGCGGCGATGAACGGGGCGATCCTGCGCGGCGCGAAGCTCGCCAAAACCCAGTTCGTGATGTGCGACATGGTGGGCGCGGATCTGGGCGAGGCCGACTGCACGGAAGCCGTGTTCAGCGGCGCCAATTTGAGCCGCGTCAACGCCAAGGGCGCGGTGTTCGCCAAAGCGACCCTGTCGCCGGTCAACATGCCGCTGCCCAACGGCCAGCCCTCGGGCCGGTTCTGGCCGGCCAATCTGGCGGACGCGAATTTTCGCGGCGCCAATCTGCAGGGCGCCAATCTGAACCGGGCCAACGTGCTCGACGCCGATTTTTCGGGCGCCAATCTGCGCGAGGCCAATCTGCACGAGGTCGACCTGTCGCTCGCCAAAAGCGAAGGCGCGGACCTCGCGGGCGCGCTCACGAAGATTTGAGGCGCACGCTTTCGATAACGATCGACTGGTCGGCGGCCGGGTCGAGGTCTTTGGCCGCTTCGAACCACGCGGTCGCGGCCGCGCCCAGCGGTGCTGCGATGCCTGCCGCTTGCGCCAGCGCCAATCCGTAGGCGGCGTCTTTGTGGCGCAAGGACGTGGTGAATTGCGGCGGCGCGCCGTCGCCAGGGGCCTGCATGCGCGCGATGTTCGCCACCACTTGCGGGCTGGCGGCGGCACCCGCCGCCAGCGCGTCGGCGACCGTCTTGGCATCGAGGCCCAGGCGCCCGGCAAGCGCAAGCCCTTCGGCCAGCGCCGCGATCTGCACCGCGCCCATCAGATTGACCATCAGCTTGTAGGCGGTCCCCGCACCGACCGGGCCGAAATGCCGAATCGAATTCGCGATCGGCGCCAGCAGCGGGCGCACCGCATCCAAATCTGCCGGATCGGCGCCGACCAGCAGCGTCAGCGTGCCGTCGCGCGCCTGGTTGGGCCAGCCGGTAACGGGGCAGTCGATATAGCGCACGCCCTGCGCCGACGCCCGCTCCGCCATCGCGGCCACATGCGGGGCCGAAACGGTCGAGCAGTCGATCGCGAAACTTCCCCGCGCCATTGCGGGCAGGGCCGCCGCCCACACGAATTTTGCGGCCGCATCGTCGGCCAGCATCGCGAAGACCGCGCGCTTGCCGCGTGCGGCGCTTGCCGGATCGTCGGCCCAGACGGCGCCCGCTGCCAGCGCCGCGGCCGCGCGGTCCTTGGTGCGGTTCCAGATCGCGACCGTGTGGCCCGCCTCGGCAAGCCTGCAGGCCATGCCGCTTCCCATGCGCCCGAGCCCGAGGAAGGCAAGTGCTGCCATCGCGAGGCTAGGGCACCAGCGCTTCGACGAAGGCGGGCAGGGCGAAACTCGCGCGGTGCAATTCGGGCGTGTAGTAGCGCGTTTTCAGCTTCGCCGCCGCGAAGCGCTTTGCCAGCGTCGCAAGCGGCACCTGCGCCGCCTTCGCGTTGTCGCTGGCAAACCCCAGCGCCATCAGCCCGCCGTAATAGGAGGGCACCGCCGCCATGTAGAAACCCGCATGCGCGAACGCCTTGCGCCGGCGCCTGGCGGTCAGCGGAATTTCCTGGGGCTGCAAGAACGGCACGCCGTTCTGGTTGACCAGAATGCCGCCCGGATTGAGGCAGCGCTTGCAGCCTTTGTAGAACGCCTCGGTGAACAGCACTTCGCCGGGGCCGATCGGGTCTGTGCTGTCGACGATCACCACGTCGAACCGCTCGGGCGTTTGGGCGACGAATTTCGCGCCGTCGGCGATGACGATGCGCGCGCGTTTGCTGTCGAACGCCCTGTCGCTGACCGAGGGCATCCATTTGCGGCACATGTCGACGACCGAGCGGTCGATTTCCACGAGCGTCGCCTGCTCGACCGATTTGTGGCGCAGCGTTTCGCGCAGGATGCCGCCGTCGCCGCCGCCCACGACCAGCACGCGCCGGGCCCGCCCGTGCGCCAGGATCGGCACATGGCTCATCATCTCGTGGTAGACATATTCGTCGCGCTCGGTCACTTGCACGACGCCGTCGAGCGCCAGCACGCGGCCATAGACGGGCGTTTCGAAGACGACCACGTCCTGGTGGTCGCTGTGCGCGCGATGCAGAATTTTGGCGACGGCGAAGCTCTGCCGCACATGCGGGTAGAGCTTCTCCTCGAACCACGCTTGGGCCATCGTCAGGCCATCACGCCGCGACGGCTTTCCACGATCTGCACCGAGCTTGGCTGGAACGCGCGCTTGATCGCGGGGATCGCCATGTAGGGATCGCACGCCCCGCACATGAACACGTCGATCGCCGCGTATTCGCGCTCGGGCCAGGTGTGGATCGAGATGTGGCTTTCGGCCAGCACCAGCACGCCAGAGAGGCCCGCTTCCGGCCCGAAATGGTGCAGATGGCAATGCAGGATCGTGGCGCCCGCCGCAACCGCGCCTTCGCGCAAGGCCGCCTCGGTCAAAGCGCTGTCGCCCAGATTCTTGGCGCCCCACACTTCGACCAGCAGATGCGTGCCGGCATATTTGATGCCGTTGCGCTCGACAAAATGGTCCTTGGCGACCGTCGTTTCGGTACTTTTGGACTGGAAAGGCGTTTCGTGCGACGCGCTCTTGAGAGCCTTGGTTGCCGGGATTTCGCTGGCCACCACTTTGAGATTCCGCATCGCCGATTTGTTCGCCATTCCTTGCCCACACCTTTCCTATGTCCCAAGACGGAAAAAGGGGCGGCCGACTCTCCATCGACTGCCCCACCGGAAGTTTCGTCGCTTATGTGGGGCGAATCCGCCGCTTGCGCAAGCAAATTATGGCCCCGAGGCCAAAAATTTCACATAAGCGCCTGCGCCGCCCGCGCGACGGATACGCTGCCCGCCCGCACCGTGTGCAAAAGCCCGCCTGCGCGCGGCAGCGCATGGTCGGCAAAATAGCGCGCGACGACGATGCGCGCCGCGTCGCCCTGCGCGGCCCCCTTGGCCAGCAACGCGCCGCCCGCGACAAGGCCGAACAGTTCGAGATAGGGCACCGCGACCGCTGCGGCCGCGCGCGGCGCGTCTTTGGCAAGGCCCGCGATCGTGTCGGTCGCGCTTGCAAGCGCGCCGCGCGCCGCACCGAGCGCCGCGCCGATCGCGTCCAGATCGTCGCCGCCCGCCAGCGTCGCTTCGATCGCGGCGATTTCGGCCAGGAACGCGCGCGCGGCCGCGCCGCCGTCGCGCGCGATCTTGCGGAACACGAGGTCGTTGGCCTGGATGCCGTTGGTCCCTTCGTAGATCGGCAGGATGCGCGCGTCGCGGTAATGCTGGGCCGCACCCGTTTCCTCGACGAACCCCATGCCGCCATGGATCTGCACGCCGGTCGAGGCCACGTCGACGCCGATGTCGGTCGCCCACGCTTTGGCGACGGGCGTCAGCAGATCGACGCGCTGCTGGTGGTACTGGCGCAGCCCGGCATCGTTCGCGCGCGCCGCCAGATCGAGCGAGAGATGCGCGCTGTAGGCGAGGGCGCGCGCGGCCTGCGTTTTGGCTTTCATGTCGAGCAGCATGCGCTGCACGTCCGGGTGGCGCTCGATCGGCACGCCGGCCGGCGACGCGGCGCCAAGGTCGCGGCTTTGCACGCGCGCGCGCGCGTAGGCGCGCGCGGCCTGGTAGGCACGCTCGGCGATCGCCACCCCCTGCAGGCCCACGGCCAGGCGCGCATTGTTCATCATCGTGAACATGCATTCGAGGCCCCGCCCGACATCGCCGATGCGCCACCCCAGCGCCCCGCCGCCGTCGCCATACGCCATCACGCAGGTCGGCGAGGCGTTGATGCCAAGTTTGTGCTCCAGCGAGACGCAGCGCAGATCGTTGCGGTTGCCGAGTCCGCCCGCTTCGCCCGGCAGAAATTTCGGCACCAGAAACAGCGACACGCCCCGGGGGCCGGGCGGCGCTTCGGGCACGCGCGCGAGCACCATATGCACGATGTTGTCGGCCATGTCGTGCTCGCCGTAGGTGATGAAAATCTTGCTGCCGACGATGCGGTACGCGTCGCCCAGCGCCCCGTCATGGGCCGGGTCGCGCGTCGCGCGCGCCTTCAGCGCGCCCACGTCGGAGCCCGCCTGCGGCTCGGTCAGATTCATCGTGCCCGTCCATTCGCCCGACACGAGCCTGGCCAGATACGCGTCCTTCTGGCCTTGCGTGCCGTGGTGCTGCAGCAGCTCGACCGCGCCTTGCGTCAGCAGCGGGCACAGGCCGAACGACAGGTTGGCCGATTGCCACATTTCCATCAGCGCCACGGCCACGCCCCAGGGCAGTTCCTGGCCGCCATAGGCGCTTGGAAACGGCACGCCGCCCCAGCCGTCGGCGACATAGCGCCGGTAGGCGGCGGCAAATCCCGGCGCCGTTCTCACCGTGCCGTTTTCCAAGGCCGCGCCCGCCCGGTCGCCCGGCCAGTTCAGCGGCGCGATTTCGTTGGCGGCAAACGCGGCGGCCGCGTCCAGCACCTGCGCCAGCGTTTCGGGATCGGGCCTGCCGGCGGGCGTTGCCGCAAGCGCATTCAGGCCCGCGATCGCCTCGAGCGCGAAGCGCATGTCGTCGATCGGCGCGCGATACTCCATCGTCTCCAGCTCCGTTCCGGTTCAGCCGGGCGGAGCGTACCATGACGGCGCTAGCGGAACAGCCCCAGCAGCACCGAGGGCGCCTGGTTGGCGATCGCCAGCGACTGGATGCCGAGCTGCTGGCGCACCTGCTGGGCCTGCACCTGGGCCGCCGCCTTGCCGATATCGGCGTCCACGATGGCGCCAAGGCCGGTCGTGGTCGCGTCGACGATCGAGTTGATGAAGTCCGACTGCAGCGTCAGCGAGCGCGTTTCCGACGCGTTGGCGCCAAGCGACGTCGCGACCGCCTGCTGGAAGGTCGACAGGTTCGACAAGGCGCCCGACGCGGCCGAGGCCGAGGTCACGGTCGCGGCACCCGTGAAGGTGGTGAATGCCGCCGAGACCGTGGACTGGCTCGAAATGGTCAGCACGGTCGCGTTGGTGTCGGCCAGGAACGTCTTGGCGGCGGACGCCGCCGACAGCAGATTGGTGCCGTTGTAGTTGGCCTGGCTGATGAAGTTGTCGACCTGGGAGGTCAGCGCGTTGTAGTCGGCGACGTAGATCGTGCGCTGGCCGTCGCTGATCGAGCCGTCGGCGAGCTGGGTGATCTTGGCCTGCAGATTGCCGATCAGGTCCGACACGTTCGTCAGCGCCGCCTGCGTGACCGACCCCAGGCCCACGCCCGAGGCAAGCGAGCTTTGGATCGCCGTATAGGCCTGCAGATTGGCCCGGATGCCCTGCGCCACCGAGAAGGTCGACGCATCGTCCGAGGCGTCCGCCACGCGGTAGCCGGTTTGCACCTGTTTGGAGGCCGTGTTGAGCGCCGTCTGGGTGAGGCGCAGCGACGAGAGCGCCTGCAAGGCGCCGACATTGGTGTTGACCGAGTTCGACATGGATCCGTTTCCTTCTGGCAGTTTTGCGGGCCCGGCTTCTGCCGTTCCCGGTTGGAACGAGCCTTGCGGCTAGCGGAACAGGCCCAGCAGCGTGTTGGGCTGCTGGTTGGCGATCGACAGCGACTGCACGCCGAGCTGCTGGCGCACCTGCTGGGCTTGCACGAGCGCCGCCGCGCGCCCGATATCGGCGTCCACGGCGGCGCCGAGCCCGGTCGTGACCGAGTCGACGATCGTGTTGACGAAGTTCGACTGCAGCGAAAGCGAGCGCGTTTCGGCGGCGTTGGCGCCGAGCGCGGTCGCGACCGCCTGTTGGAAGGTCGACAGCGAGCCGAGCGCCGTCGCCGCCGCCGAGGCGTTGGCGACGCTCGCCGCGCCCGTGAAGGTCGTGAACGCGTCGCTTACCGAAGATTGCGACGACAAGGTCAGCGTCGCGGCGCTGGTGTCCGCAAGGAAGGTCTTGGCGGTCGAGCCCGCCGACAGAAGATTGGTGCCGTTGTAGTTCGCCTGGCTGATGAAGTTCGACACTTGCTGGGTGAGAGCGGCGAAATCGGCGGCGTAGATCGTGCGCTGGCCGTCGGAGATCGACGCGTCGCCAAGCTGGGTGATCTTGGCCTGCAGATTGCCGATCAGATCCGAAACGTTGCCGAGCGCCGCCTGCGTGACCGCGCCCACGCCCGCGCCGTTGGCAAGCGAGCCCTGGATCGCGGCATAGGCCTGCAGATTGGCGCGCACGCCCTGGGCGACCGAAAAGGTCGAAGCGTCGTCCGACGCGTCGGCGACGCGATAGCCGGTCTGCACCTGTTTGGAGGCGGCGTTGAGATTGGACTGCGTGGTGCGCAGCGATTGCAGAGCCACCAACGCGCCCGCGTTGGTGTTGACGGAGTTGGCCATCGTCCCGGTCCCTTCTGGTCAAGGTCGTTCCGACTTCTGCCGGAGTCCGCTGGCCGTGCTTGCCGACCGTCGGGGAGTCGCGATCCCCGTCGATCCTGTGGCCCCGCCGGGCACACAACCTTCGAACAGCCAAACTCTACACGACAAAATTTCCCGTCACAAGGAGTTTTTCTAATGCCATTTACGGAGATTACGACAATTGCTTTGCGGGCGGCCGATTAGCGGCTGCCATCTTCGTCAGTAAAGATCTGATATATCTACTCTATCCCCGGCACGACCTTGCCGGGATTGAGGATATTGTTGGGGTCGAGACTGCGCTTCAAGCTGCGCATCAGATCGAGCGCGACCGGGTCTTTGTAGCGCACCAGATCGTCGCGCTTGAGCTGGCCCACGCCATGTTCGGCCGAAATCGAGCCCGCCATCTCGGCCACCAGATCGTGCACGCGCTCGTTCATCGCATGGCGCAGCGCCATGAAGGCGGCGCGGTCGGCGCCCGCAGGCTGGCTCACGTTGAAATGGATGTTGCCGTCGCCCGCATGTCCGAACGCGCAGACGCGCGCGCCAGGGACCATCGTTTCGCAAATTTCGGTCGCGCGCGCGAGAAAGGCCGGCACGCTCGACACCGGCACCGACACGTCGTGCTTGATCGAGCCGCCTTCGTGCTTCTGCGCTTCGGTCATGCTCTCGCGCAGCTTCCACAGCGCCTTGCGCTGGGCCTGCGAACTGGCGATCGCGGCGTCCAGCGCCAGCCCGTCTTCGAAGGCGCGCTCGAGCAGCCGCTCGACCATGCCCTTGAGCGCGCCGCCCATGTCGCCGGCGGCGAATTCGACCAGCACGTACCAGTCGTGTTTTTCCGCGATCGGGTCGGCCGTGCCCGGAATGTGCGCGAGCACGAAATCGAGCAGCCGGCGCTGCGTCAGTTCGAAGGCCACGACGCTGCCCCCGCTCTGGCTTTTGGCGCGCTGCAGCAGTTCGATCGCGGCGGCGGGCGAGGGCACCGCCACCAGGCACGTCTCGATTTCGCGGGGTGCCGGAAACAGCTTGAGCACCGCCGCCGTCACGATGCCGAGCGTGCCCTCCGAGCCCACGAAAAGCTGCTTGAGGTCGTAGCCCGTATTGTCCTTGCGCAGGCCCGTGAGGGCGGACCACACGCGCCCGTCGGCCAGCACAACCTCCAGTCCCAGCACCAGATCGCGCGCCATGCCGTAGCGCAGCACGTTGATGCCGCCCGCATTGGTCGAAAGATTGCCGCCGATCTGGCAGCTGCCTTCCGCCGCCAGCGACAGCGGGAACAGCCGGTCCCGGGCCGCGGCCGCGTTCTGGATGTCGGCCAGAACGCAGCCCGTCTCGACCACGATCGTGTCGTTGGCCAAATCGAGCGCGCGGATCGCGTTCATGCGCGCGAGCGACAGCACGATCTCGGTGCCGACCGCATGCGGCGTGCCGCCGCCGACCAGCCCGGTATTGCCGCCTTGCGGGATCACGGCGATTTTCGCGCGGTTGCATTCGCGAAGTATTCCAGCGACTTGCTCCGCGTTCGCGGGCCGCAGCACAAGCGCCGCACGGCCCGCGAACAGGCCGCGCTCTTCTTTTTCGAACGGCGCCATGTCGTCGGGCGCGTCGATCCAGCCCGCGGGTCCGACGATCGCGTGCAAACGCGCCAAAGTTTCGGAAGGCAACATCACAATTCTCGCTTCGAGGTCGATTTCACACTGGTATCCGCGTACAAAAAATTATACTGTTTGGAAATCGGATGCCAGTACCGCGTTCGGCCGGTACGTTTTCGTTTCGCGCGCTTGCGACGGCCTTCGGGTTGGCCAAACGCGCGAGGTGGGCCGTCGCTCCGGGGGGTGCGACGGCCCTTTCCTTTCTAGCGTCTTTTGCGCGCGGCATACAAATGCGCGCCGAGCGCGGCGCTTGCCAGCGCCGCGAGCGCCAGCGGCAGGCCGTGGCGCGGCGCGATTTCCAGCACGGCGCCGATCGCGGCGGGGCCGAGCGTGCCGCCCAGCGTGTAGCCGAACACGATCGCCGACGTCGCGCGCAGCAAAGCCGGCCCCGAAAATCCGTGGCCGACTTGGATCATCGCGAGCGTGTAGAGCATGCCGCCGACGCCGCCCCACACGACCGCAACGACCAAGGCGCCGGTCGCGTCGGTTGCCAGCAGCGGGGCGGCCAAGGATGTCGCGACCAGAATCGCCAGCCCGCCGCGCACCACGGCCGCCGGCGACGCGTGGTCGGACAGCCAGCCGGCCGGATACTGGGCCGCAAACGAGCCCGCGCCCAAGGCGGCCGCGAACATCGTCGCCGCGTTGGCGCCAAGCCCCAGCGTCAGGCCCCAATAGCTGCCGATCCCGGCGAGGCCCACTTCGAAAACGCCGCCGATGCCGGCCGCAACCAGCGCGGCGGCGGAGGCCGCCAGCACCAGCGCAAAACCGTGCTCGTGCTTGCGCCCGTCGCGCGCGCGCGGCGCGGGCGCGAGGCCGATCGAAAACAGCCACGCAACGAACCACAGGGCCGCGCCCGCATAGGCGGGCAAATCGCCGGCGGGGTCGAGCGCCAGCAGCAGCAGCGGGCCGGCCGCGAAGGAGGCGCCCAAAAACGTTTCGTAGGCGCCGACCACGCGCCCGCGCCGGTCGGCGGGCGCGATGTCCGCCACCCACGCTTCCGAGACGATCCAGCGAAACGCGCCCGACAGGCCCATCGCGAAATTGGCGACGCACCACAGCGCGTAGCTTTCGCTGAAGGCGTAGACCAGCGGCATCGGCGCCGAGATTGCGGCGGCCCACACGAACAGCCGGTCGCCGCCGAACCGCCGCACGCAGCTTTCCACGAACGGCGCCACCAGCAGCACGGCCAGCCACGGCAGCGCCGAGAACGCGCCGACCGCGAAGGCGGAATGGCCGAGCGCTTCGAGGCGGATCGCGGCAAACGGAATCAGCGCCGAAAACCCGACGACCGACGCCACGCCCGACGCGCCGATGCGCCAGATGTCCTTGGCGATCGGCGCTTCGGGCGCGAGAGGGGACGACGCTGGCATCGGATGCTTGTAAGGTGGCCGATACCGGAATCAAAGGACCGAATGATGGCGCGTTGGCGAAACATGGCGCGATCCGATCTGGCGTTCGTGGATCGGTTGGGAAACGCGCTCTATCCCAACCACCAGGAGAGTTTCGCCGCGTTCGAAGCGAAATTTTCGGCGACGCCCGATGCGTGCCTGGTCGCCGAAACGCCGGACGGCGCGCCGGTCGGCTACTGCATCGCGCTGCGCGCCGAGCTGGGTTCGCCGCCGCATCTGGACGATGCGGCCTACGCGCCGCGCAGGCTCGATTGCCTGCATCTGCACGATCTGGCGCTCGATGCGTCGGCGCGCGGGCAGGGTTTGGTTGCGGCGGCGCTCGCGCATCTGCAAACGGCGGCGCGCGGTCTGCCGCTGACGCTGGTCGCGGTCGACGGCACGCACGCGCTGTGGCGGCGCCACGGGTTTGCGGACGCGGTTTGCGGGCACGACCTCGCCCGCGACTACGGCACGGATGCGCGCTATATGCGCCGCCGCCCCGATTTCAGATGATGGCGTGGCGGACTTTGGCGCTGACCCATTCGCTGGCGACGACCGTTCCAAGGATGGCCAGCAAGATCAGCGAGACCTGCGGCCATGCCAGCGTGGACAGCGAGGATTCGAGATTGAGGCCGATGCCGCCAGCGCCCACCAGGCCCAGCACGGTGGCCTCGCGGATATTGATGTCCCAGCGGAACAGCGTGATGCCCGCGAAAGCCGGCGTGATCTGCGGCCAGACCGCCCAGACCAGCGTCTGCGGCGCGCTGGCGCCGGTGGCGCGGATCGCCTCGACCGGCTCGTCGGAAATCTCCTCGATCGCCTCGTACAGCAGCTTGGCGACGAACCCGACCGAGCGCAGCGCGATCGCGATGATTCCGGCCAGGATGCCCGGCCCCAGGATCGTCACCAGCACCAGCGCCCAGACGATCGAATTGATGGAGCGCGACGCCACGATGGCAAGCAACGCGAGCGGTCGCACGAAGGCCGCGCTCGGCGTCGTGTTTCGCGCCGCCAGGAAGGCGACCGGCACCGCGATGACGACCGCCAGCAGCGTGCCGAGCGTCGCCATGTTGATCGTGTCCCACAAAGGCCGCCAGAGCCGGTCCATATAGGACCAGCGCGGCGGCACCATGCGTTCGGCCAAGTCTGCGGCCTGGTTGGGCGCGTCCCAAACGAAGGCCCAGATCGTGTCCTGCGTCATCAGCCGCCAGCAAAAGACGAACAGCGCCGCCAGCGCGAACCAGCCCGCGAAACGCAGCCATTCCTCGCGCGACGTGCGGCGGCGCCAGACCGGCACGCCGGTCGCATCGGCCGAAACCGGCATCACTTCACCATCGCGCGAATATGGCCGGACGCGTATTCGCACGCCAGCACGATGGCGATGATCACCACGATGATCGCGGCCGCGGAATCGAACTCGTAGCGGTCGATGGCGGTATTGAGCGTGGCGCCGATGCCGCCGGCCCCCACGATGCCGACCACCGCCGATTCGCGGAAATTGATGTCGAGCCGGTAGACCGACAGCCCGATCAGGCGCGGCGCCACCTGCGGGACGACCGCATAGACGAGACACTGGCCCCAGCCCGCACCGGTCGCGCGCAGCGCTTCGAGCGGCGCCGGGTCGATATCCTCGATATCCTCGGCCAGCAGCTTCGCCATGAAACCGATCGTGGCAAAGGCAAGCGTCAGGAAGCCCGCAAACGCGCCGAAGCCGACCAGGGCGACCAGCAGAATGGCGACGATGATCTCCTGCAGGCTGCGCGAGACGGCCACGATCGCCCGGCAGACCAGATAGACGGGCCGGGGCGCAAGATTGCGCGCGGCCCCCACGCCGATGGGCAGCGAAAGCGCCACGCCCACCACGGTCGAGGTGAGCGTCATCGTCAGGCTTTCGATCAGGCCGATGCGGATGTCGTCCCAGCGCGTCGAAAAATCGGGCGCAAGAAAGCCTTCGAACAGGCGCCAGGCGCGCGGCAAGCCTTCCATCAGCCGGGTCCAGTTGATCTCGACCGTGCCCAAGGCAAGCGCCAGATACAAAGCGCCGATGCCGTACGCGGCATAGCGCAGCCAGGGGTTGGATATCGCGGGCGGCGGGCGCCAGCGCCGCGCGGCGGCGGAAACGCTCACCGCGAGACCGCCAGGGCGCGATCCAAGCCCAAGGACGCGGGTTCGGATTTCGGCGCCGTTTCGTCGTCGGCTTTGCGGATCGTCTGCGACCAGTCTTCCTCGCCGTAGATTTCCGTGAGCGCTGCGGCATCCAGCGTTTCGGGCGCGCCGTCGAACACGATGCGGCCCTTGCGCAAGCCCACGATGCGCTGCACGAAGCCCTGCGCCAGCGCCACGTCGTGGATGTTGACGATCGCGGCCAAGCGCCGTTCGGCGCAAAGTTCGACCACCAGCCGCATGATCTGGCGCGAGGTCTTGGGATCGAGGCTGGCGGTCGGCTCGTCGATCAGCAGCAGATCGGGTTCCTGCACCAGCGCGCGCGCGATGCCCACGCGCTGGCGCTGCCCGCCGGACAGCGCGTCGGCGCGCTTGTCGATATGCTCCGACAGGCCGACGCGGTCGAGCAGCGCGAAGGCGCGCGCGATGTCCGCAGCCGGAAAGGCGCGCACCAGCGAGCGCCAGAACCCGACATAGCCAAGCCGGCCCGACAGCACGTTCTCCATCACGCTCAGCCTGTCGACCAGCGCGTATTCCTGGAAGATCATGCCCATGCGCCGGCGCGCGCGTCCCAGCGCGCGCCGACCCAGGGCGCTGACGTCCAGTTCGCCAAGACGGATCTTGCCCGAACTCGGCTCGACCAGCCTGTTCACGCACCGGATCAAGGTCGATTTGCCGGCACCCGAAGGACCGATCAAGCCGACGACTTGGCCTGCGGGAACGTGCAACGTGACGCCGTCGATCGCCAGATCGCCTGTTTTGTAGCTTTTGACGAGTCCTTCGATCGACAGCATCGGCGCGGTTCCGCTTCGGTTCAGCGGCACGTATAGCTGGTGCCAAGCGCCGTATCGACCGAGCGCACCAGTTCCCACTTTTCCTTGTAGGTGATCGGCAGGAACTTTTCGCCCGGCGGAATCTGGCCGCCGAATTCCTGCGCCAAGGCCGAACCGGGCCACGCGAAGGTGGCAAACGCCTCGCCGATGCGCTGCTGCAGTTCGGGCCGCAGATTGTGCGCGACGCCGTAGGCGGTGGTCGGGAAGCGGTCGCTCTCGTAGATGACGCTGACTTGGTCGGCGCGGATGACGTTGCGATTGATCATGCGGCGCATGACTTCGCTGGCGATCGCGGCGGCCGGATAGTCGCGATTGGCGACGCCCAGCACCGAATTGTCGTGGCGACCGGAGAAGACAGGCGTGAAGTCGCGGCCCGATTCGAGCTTGAAGGCGTCGCGCAGCATCACCGAAGGCGCCTTGAAGCCGGAGTTCGAGGTCTCGGCGGTGAACGCGAGGCGCTTGCCTTTGAGGTCCTCGACCTTGCCCACGCCCGAACCGGGGTGGGTGATGATCTGCATGCGATAGCCGTAGTCGCCGTCGTTGGCCGCCATGATGAACATCGGCCGGAACCCGGCGCAATTCACGGCCAGCGGCGTGCCGCCCGTGTTGAAGCCCGCAATATGCAGACGGCCCGCGCGCATCGCTTCGATTTGCGCGGCGTTGGACTGGACGGGGAAGAACTGCACGCGCTTGCCCGTCACGCGCGCCAGATGCTGCAGGAACCCGTCCCACACGCGCGCATAGACGGCCGGGTCTTCGACCGGCGTATAGGCGAAGATCAGGACCGGCGGATCGACCAGCTGGCCCGCCTCGGTCGGAATGTCGGCGACCAAATCGCCGTCGCGGTCCGTGAAGCGCTGGTCGAGCGCCGCTGCGGGCAGCGGTGCCAGAAACAGCGCAAGCATCAGGGCAAAAACGCGTTTTGCAAGGGAGGGGGTCATGGCTCTCTCGGATGTCAAAAGGGTGGCGCGTCCCGAAAACACCGTTGCGGGCGCGAGTCTTTGGCGGACGCGCACCGTAGCTCCATTCCATTACAGAATCGTGACGCCGTGCGAGGAACTGCCGAGACAAAACCGCGATTTCAGGCGGTCTTCGGCTTGAAACGCATCAGGTTTTGGATCGTATCGAACCAATATTTGGCGCCCAGCACCGTCGCGGCAGCGGAGAGGAACCAGCCGAACAGCGTCAGCCAGGACGGAAACTCGAATGGCGGTATGTTCCAGGGGCGCGGTTTCGCTTCGCCTGTCGCAGCCGGTGCCGTGGCCGGTGCCGCTGCCGTGGCCGCAGGCCGCCCGACAAGCGGCGGCAAATAGGCTTGCCACGGTCCCTCGCGCAGCGGCAACGCAAGCTCCGTGGCCAAGTTCGCGTAGAGCTGCTTGGCGATGTCCGGCACGGGATCTGAAGATTGGGTGGCGGGCGGCGCATATGTACTCGCCTTCTGGACAATGGCAGCCCGCGCCGTTTCGTTGTGCCACAGAAAATCGGCCAGCCGCACGGCGCTGATGTCGAACCACGCGCACAAAACCAGACCGATCGCGAACAGACTTAGATGGGCGTAGCGCGCGTAGGCGCGGCTTGCGGCATCGAGCAGATTGTCGGTCCAGATCTTGACCGCGTTCGCAAGATTGGCGGCGTCGCCGCGCGCGGATTCGACCAACGCCGCCAAGGCGGGCGGCAATTCGTTGGCGGGCTTTTTGCCCTCCAAGACCGGAATTGCCAGCGCCAGCAGATGCGCCGACAGCGTGTCGCGCGGGACATATTCGGCCCGCCCGTCGCCGCCAACAGCCCATTTCCACAAACTGCGGACCCGCGCGACGCCGAGCGTGGCGAGCCCGCGTTCGAGCCCGTCGAGGGTCGAAGCGCCCAATGTTTTTTCCAGCGCGCCCATCAGATTGCCCGATCGCGCGGCCAGCAGCTTTGCGATCGCTTCCTGGATCGCGGCCGCCGCCGCCGACAGCACGGCGAAGACCAGCGCCATGCCGATCAGAACATCCAATATGGCGGATAGCGGCATTTCCCTCTCCCTTTCAAGCGCTGCGATCGTCGACTTGAACGGCGAAGCGGTAGCATTTTTCGCCGTCCTTAACCGCCATCTGCACCAAACCGGAAACCGAGTTGGACTCCAATATTGTCCGGGTTTCGTCGGTCGTCATTTTGCACCGCTCCGCAATTTTTCTGGCCGGCGCGTATTCTTCGTCGCCCGCGCAGGTCGCGCCTACGACGGCGCGCTGCGTGTCGTCCAGATGCTGCAGCGGCGCCAAGCGCCCTTCATAGGCAATCTGGTCGCGCCGCACCGCTTCGCCCTGAAACGCCTGATAGACGGCTTTGCGCAGCTGGTCGCGGCCCGAAAACCGCCACCACAGCGACAGGGCAGTGCGCGCGGACCAGCCAAACGCCAGATCCTCTTTCAACAATTGCGGTACCAGCTTGTCGGCGCGCTTTGCGGCTTTCTCGGCCGCCTCGAGAATTTTTGCACGCGTCTCGCGCGGCCACGCAGGCAACGGAACGGGCTTGGCGGCCGTGCCATACAGCGGTATCAGGACCGCGTGCGTCGGGTCGTTGTGGACGTGTTTCGGTTGCCGATTTTGCGCGATCGGATTGTTGACGGGCACGGCGAAGGTTTCGCGCAGGAATTGCTGGCAGTTGCGCCGACCAAGCTGGTAGTCGAAAGCGCGCCAATCCCGGCTCAAAAACCCGCCGATCCCGCCAAGATTGCCGCAAGCGATCGTATGCATATGGTCGTCTCGCTTGGGCGCGATCAGGTATCGGCTGTAGACGTCTTCGTCGACCGCGGCGACGATTTCGGCGGGCTTGAAACGCGCTTGGTTGAGGAAGGCCGGAACGATCCGTTTGGCGATCTCCATCAGCACCGCGTCGCCCGGTCCGCTTTGCGGATCGAACTCGCCGCCTTCGGGAAACGGATCGACCAGGATCACGGCACGGTCGACCTCGTGGCCTTTGCGTGGGTTGGCCTCGGGCGGTTTTTCCATCAACGCGTAGCGCGTATATTCGAAGGATTCGTTGTTGTACGTTCCGCCATCGACCGCGAGGAAACTGTAGGTCTGGCCCGCCTGGATTTGCCAATCGGGCGCGATGGTCGTGCTGCCGGCGAACAAAGACGGCAGCGGCAGCGGCCATTTCCGCGTCGCATAGGACTCGGCGGCCATCTCGATCGTGCGCGGCGCCAATCCGGCAGGAAACGCGCCGCTGGACAGCGCGCACAGCGCGAAGCGTTTCCACGCATCCGTGCTGTGCTCGCGGTTCAGCCCGGAAATCGGCAGGGTTCTGGCGCTGTCGTCGTTCGTCGCAAACGATCCGGGATTCGTGCCCGACCCCAGCCCGGTCACGCGAAACAGCTCGCGATCCGCATGCGCCATCATGTAGTGGCTGAATTTCGCGTTCGGTTTTGCCGATCCGACGCGGTAGGGAACGCCGCGCATATTGGCCAGCATGAGGTAGACCGGCAGATCCGTCGCAAGATAGGGCTTTGCCGCCACGCCTGCCGAAGACGCCTTGGCGACCGCATCGTCGGCGATTTGCTTCAAGACGGTCGAGTCCATCAGCGACACGACGCGCTTCGAAGTCTCGAGGTCGTGGGTCCCGAACAGACAATGGTCGCTCTGGGTCACGAATTGGGGCCTCTCGACCCACGCATCGTAGAGCGGCGCCAGAAAGGCCAGAAACGGGTTTTGCGCGTCGGTTCGGGCCGCGGCTGCCTTTGGGACGGCGCCGCCGCCCATCGCAACGGTGCCGAGCGTTGCCGTGATCGCGCCTGCCGACGTGCCCGAAAGCGCCGCGATCACAACTTTGTGGGTCGGGCCGCTATAGTCTGGTTTCGCGCGTTCTTGCTCCCATGCATCCAGCGCTTCGATCAGAAAGTCGAAGACCCCGGCAAGATACAGACCGCCCGAGCTGCCGCCTGCCATCGTCAGGCCAATTCGGAAAACGCCGTCGCTCGCGCCGCCGACTGCCGCTGGATCCGCCATTGGGTGTACCTTTCGGCTTGATTTGATATTGCCAACGTTGCAAACGCTAGGGTGGAACTCTAAAGGCTTTTTTCCACGCTGTCACGCACGCGCTCGGGTTTGCGCCGGGCCATGCCGCTTTACAAATAACCTATTTTATACCATGCTAGGATTTATAGCATTTAACGATGCTTGCGCTGTTTGACATGGTGAATAAAGCTAAAAGACCGCGATTTTTTGGGCGCGTCGCCCGAAATCGTCGGCGAGGTTACATTCTTTTAATAACAAAGACTTAAATTGGCGACCGACGCCTAATGTAACCTATTGTCGCCCGCGCGGGGCTGCCGCCCGTGCCAGGCGATCCGCAATCGCAGCGCCTAGGTCCGTAGCAGGAACGGGCGCCACGGCGATCGTATGGATCGTCGGGCGGTCGAGGGTTTGCAGAGAGGCAAACAGATTATGCGCCGCCTCGGCCAGATCGCCGGTTGCCGACAGCGTCAGCGCCGGAATATTGGCGCCAAGGCCGGGCAGTTTGCCGAAGCCCAAAAACGCCTCGCCCGGGCGCGGTGCCGCAGCGTTCAAGCGCAGAGCGGCGCGCGGCGCGTAGTGGCTCGCCAGCATGCCGGGGGCTTTGATCGCGGGCCCCGCGTTTTCGACCTTGCCGATCGCGGCTTCGATGGCGGCGCGCACGATGCCGCCTTCGCGCAGCAAGCGGGCGGGCGCAACCGAAAGATCGAGAATCGTCGATTCCAAGCCCACGCGGCACGCGCCGCCATCGAGGATCAGGGCCGCGCGTGCGCCCAAAGCGCGTTCGACCGCGCCTGCGTCGGTCGGCGACAGCCGGCCCGAACGGTTGGCCGAGGGCGCCACGATCGCGCGGCCGAACCGGCGCAGCAATTTCTGCGCGACCGGGTGGTCGGGGATACGCACGCCCAGCGTGTCGAGCCCGGCGGCTGCAATCCGCGATACGGCTGCGCCCGGCAATCGGGGCAGTACCAGCGTCAAGGGGCCCGGCCAGAACAGGCGCGCCAGAATTTCCGCGCGCGCATCGAAACGCACCAGGCGTTTGGCGCCCGCAATGTCCGGCACGTGCGCGATCAGCGGATTGAAACGCGGCCGGCCCTTGGCGGCATACAGACGGCGCACCGCCCGCGCGTCGTCGGCGGCGGCGCCCAGGCCGTAGACCGTCTCGGTCGCGAAGGCCACCAGCCGGCCTCGGCCGAGCAGGGCGGCGGCGCGCCGGATCGCGGCGGCGGTGGGTTTGGCGATGGGCATGCAGCGCTGCGCTATAGCACGGGGCAGGGCTTGGGGCTATTGTCCGGCGCATGGTCGGCAAGGTCGTGACGGTGGCACAGCAAAAAGGGGGTGCAGGCAAGACCACGCTGGCCGTGCATCTGGCCGCCTACTGGGCGCAGAGCGGGCGCAATGTCGCGGCCGTCGATATCGATCCGCAGGGCTCGTTCGCGCACTGGACGGAACTGCGCTTCGCCGCGCGCCCCAACCAGGGTTTGGGGTTCGGTTTCGCCAAATTGTCGGGCTGGCGTTTGCCGCACGAACTCGACCGGTTGGCGCGCGAGCACGATGTGGTGGTCGTGGATTCCGCCCCGCACGCCCAGAGCGATTCGCGCACCGCCATCCGCTATTCGCACCTGGTGCTGGTGCCGGTGCAGCCCTCGCCCATGGACCTGTGGGCCACGCTGCCGACGCTCGAATTGGCCAAGGCCGAAAAGCGGCGCGCGATGCTGGTTATCAACCGCATGCCGCCGCGCTCGCTGCTGGCGGCCGAAATGGCGCAAAAGCTGGGCGAGGTGGATGCGGTGGTCGCCAGCATCGTGCTCGGCAACCGCACCGGCTATGCCGCCAGCCTGGGGCTGGGGCTGGGCGTCACCGAAGCGGAGCCTGGATCGGTCGCGGCCCAGGAAATCGCCAGGCTCGCGGCCGAAGTAGCGGCCTATGCCGGGATGGGCTGATCCCACGCCCCGGTCGCAACGAAGTCCGGGTTTTTGAAACCCGGTTTGCCGTAGGCAAGCAACCGCCCGTCGGGCCGCGCCATGCGCCCGCCCGCCGCCAGCAGAACGGCCTCGCCTGCGGCCGTGTCCCACTCGCTGGTCGGCCCGAAACGCGGATAGAGATCGGCCGAGCCCTCGGCCAGCAAGCCGAACTTGATCGCCGAGCCGATGCGGCGATGCTCGGCGATCTTGCGGCCGTCCAGATAGGCATCCTCGGCGGTGCTGGAATGGCTGCGCGAGGAAACGACCACGAGCCCGCGCAGCGGTGTTGGCCGCGCGCGGATCGGCGTTTCGGCGCCGTTTTTGACCTGCCGGAACGCGCCGACGCCCGCCGCCCCGGTCCACAGAATCGCCTCGGCCGGGGCCATCACAGCGCCCAAAACCGGGCGGCCCGCAGCGATCAGCGCGATGCACACGGCGAACTGGCCGTTGCGGGCGGCGAATTCGCGCGTGCCGTCGAGCGGATCGACCAGCCAAAAATACGGCGGCGCTGCGCCCGCATACGCCGACTCGCCGCGCGCGGTCGCTTCCTCGCCCACGATCGGCACGCCCGGCGCGAGGTCGGCGAGGGCGCCTGCGATCAGCGCTTCGGCGCGCTCGTCGGCCAGCGTCACCGGCGTGCGGTCGGCCTTGGTGCGGGTCTCGAACGGGCCCGCATAGATCGCCATGATATCGGCCGCAGCCGCTTTGGCGATCGCGGCGATGCGGGGGCGCAGGCTTGCAAGATCCATCCTGGGTCTCGTAAGCCGCCGCCGGGCGATTTACAATAGCGCCATGTGCGGACGCTACACATTGACCAGTGCCGTCGAGGCTTTGCGTCGGCTGTTCGATTTTGCGGGCGCTTTGCCCGATCTGGCGCCGCGCTACAATATCGCGCCCACGCAAAAAGCGCCGGTCGTGCGCCTGGCGGCCGAAGGCGGGCGCGAGATGCGCCTGCTGCACTGGGGTCTCGTGCCCTATTGGGCCGAAGACATGTCGCTGCAAAGCCATATGATCAACGCGCGCGGCGAAACCGTGCACGAAAAGCCCGCCTTCCGGCAGGCGTTTCGCCAGCGCCGCTGCCTGGTGCCGGTCGACGGTTTTTTCGAATGGCCCACGGTCGGGGCCAAAAGCAAGCAGCCGTTTTTGTTCCGCAGGCCCGACAAGGCGCCGTTCGCGTTTGCGGGCCTGTGGGAACGCTGGGTCCCGCCGCAGGGCGAGGTGGTGGAGAGTTTCGCGATCGTCAATGTCCAGGCCAACGCGACGATGGCGCCGTTCCACGACCGCATCCCGGTGATCCTCGATCCGCTCGACTATGCCGCCTGGCTCGATCCCGGGATCGACGCGCGGGCCCTGGTGCGCGCACCCGCCAGCGAGGCGCTTGGCTATGTGCGCGTCTCTTCGTATGTCAACAATGTCCGCAACGACGATCCGGGCTGCCTGGAACCGGCCGTCGCCGACGAGGAGCCGCAAGCCCCCAAAGTCAAGCGCGCGCCCGATACCCGGCAGGGGAGCCTTTTCTAATCAAGCGTCGCCGCGCGGGGCGAGGCCCGGCAGCATGCGCCGCAAGATGCCGTCGCGGCGCCCGAAATGGTGGTAGAGCGCCGCCCCGATATGGACTGCGACCAGCGCCATCATCGCGTAGGCGAGCCAGGCGTGCGTGGCCAGCAGCACGCGCCCCAGCGCCTCGTTCTTGCCGATCGGGTCGGGCAGTTCGACCAGGCCGAACCACACGACCTTGAAGCCGAAGGCGTTGGTGCCAAGGAACCCCAGGACCGGCAGCACGAACATCAGCGCGTACAAAACCGCGTGCGAAACATGGGCAGCAGCCTGTTCGATCCAGGCCGAGGGCGGCAGTGGCGGGGCGGGATGGAACTGGCGCCACGCCAGGCGCAGGCCGGTCAGCACGAACACGGCCAGCCCGGTCCATTCGTGCCAGGCATAGACCCGCACTTTCCAGTCGGAAAATTCGAGCCGCGTCATGTAGAGCCCGACGCCGAACAGCATCGCCACCAGCAGCGCTGCCAGCCAGTGCAGGCCGCGCGCCGTCGGCGTATAGGCAGTGGGGGTCGCGTTTGTTACCATGGCGGCGCTATAGGGAGGCAAAATGGCCGAGATCGTCAACCTCAAACGCGTGCGAAAGACGCGCGCCCGCGCCGACGAAGCGGCGCTTGCGGATGCCAACCGCGCCAAATTCGGCCGCACCAAGCAAGAGCGCCTTCGCCTCGAGGCGGAACAGGCGCTGGCCGCCAAAAAGCTCGACGGCGCCAAGCTCGAAAATCAGTAGAACACCGCGCCGTATTCGCCCGCAGCCGCGAAGCCGAGCGCTTGCGCCAGGCGCAAAGTCGGCATGTTGTCGTCGCTGGTGAACAGCACCGCCCGCGCCACGCCCTTGGCGCGCGCGGCCAGCAACGCGCCCAGCAGCGCCGCGCGCCCGTAGCCCAAACCGCGCTCGCCCGGCGGGCAATAGAGTCCGCCGACCTGCACCATATCGGGCAGCGTCGCATTGAACCCGGCATAGGCCATGCGATGGTCGGCCACGCACAGCATGTAGGCGCGCGCTTCTTCGATCGCGCGGCCGATTTCGTCGGCGGCCCGCTTCTTGGTCGCCGCGCCCGGCACGGCGCCCAACGTTTCGCACAGATAGTCGTGGCGCCAGGCGGCGGCGGTCGCAAGGTCTTTGGCCGTGGCGGGGCGCACACGGGCCGATGCCGGCGTCGGCGCGGGCAGATCGGCAAGGCCGATCGCGAAGATCGACTGGCGCGCCGCAAGCCGCGCGCGGCGGTCGGCGAAGGCCGGAATCTCGATGGCGGCCGCGACCGCCGCGCGCGGTCCCAGCACGCCCAGCGCCCGGCGTTTGGGCTTCGCGGCCAGCGCGGCGGCGGCGAGGGCCGGCGCCAGGGCGCTCGAACATTGCAGCATCACATTGCCGTTCCAGAAAAACGACGCGACGCCGGCCAGCGCTTCGCCCGCGAACGCGCCGACATAGCTGCCCTGGTAGGGTTTGCCCCTGTCGGCAATGCCGCTGGCGCGCAGATTCGAGCGCAAAAACATCGCCGTTTCCGGCGTTCGCGCCAGAAATGCCGCCAGCATCGCCGCGTCGGCGCTCCTCAAAAGCCGCATGGCGCCATTCTACGCCTGCGGCGCGCGGCGGCTAAAGCGGCTTTTTGATCTTGGCGGCGATTTCGCCCACGATGCCGCGCCGGAAAGCGAGCACGCACACGACGAAGATCACGCCCTGCACGACCGTGACCCACGAGCCGAGTTCGGCCAGGTAGTTCTGCATCGAAATGATGACGGCCGCGCCCACGATCGGCCCGAACACCGTGCCAAGCCCGCCCACCAGCGTCATCAGCACGACTTCGCCCGACATCGTCCAGTGCACGTCCGACAGCGACGCAAGCTGGAAGACCTGGGATTTGACCGCGCCCGCAAGGCCCGCCAGCGCCGCCGACATCACGAAGGCCGCGAGCTTGTACTGGTCGACGCGGTAGCCCAGCGACACCGCGCGCGGTTCGTTTTCGCGGATCGCTTTCAGCACCTGGCCGAAGGGCGAATGCACGATGCGGTAGATCAGCAGGAACGCGCCCACGAAGATCGCCGCCACGACATAGTAGAGCACGAGGTCGTTGCGCAGATCGAGCACGCCGAACATCATGCCGCGCGGCACGCGCTGGAGCCCGTCCTCGCCGCCCGTGAACGGCGCCTGGAGCGCGAAGAAATACGCCATCTGCGCCAAGGCCAGCGTGATCATCGAAAAATAGATGCCCTGGCGGCGGATGGCGAGCGCGCCCACGACCAGCCCCAGCGCGGCGCCGCACGCCATGCCCGCGAGGATCGCGAATTCGGGCGGAAAGCCCCAGATTTTCGCGGCATGCGCCGACACGTACGCCGCCCAGCCAAAAAACAGCGCATGCCCGAACGACAGCAGGCCGACATAGCCGATCAGCAGATTGAAGGCGCACGCAAACAGCGCGAAGCACAGAACCTTCATCACGAACACGGGATAGAGCACATGCGGCAGCACCAGCAGCACGCCCACCAGCACGGCCACCAGAACGCGCTGGTGCGTCGGCATGCCGGTTTCGCTGCCGTGCGGGGCGGGAGATCCCGACATTAGCGCGCCCTCCCGAACAGGCCGGCGGGTTTGATCAGCAGCACGATCACCATGACCACAAAAATGACGGTGGAAGAAGCTTCCGGATAGAACACTTTGGTCAGGCCCTCGACAATGCCGAGCCCGAATCCCGTGACGATCGACCCCAGGATCGAGCCCATGCCGCCGATCACGACGACGGCGAAGACCACGATGATGATGTCGGCGCCCATCAGCGGGCTGACCTGGTAGATCGGCGCCGCCAGCACGCCCGTGAAGGCGGCAAGTCCCACGCCAAAGCCGTAGGTCAGCATGACCATCCGCGGGACGTTGATGCCGAAAGACTGCACCAGCGCCGGGTTTTCGGTGGCCGCGCGCAGATACGAGCCGAGCTTGGTCTTTTCGATCACGAACCAAGTGCCGAAACACACGACCAGCGAGACGACCACGACCCAGCCGCGATAGTTCGGCATGAACATGAAGCCCAGATCCGTGCCGCCGCGCAGCTCGGCGGGGATGCGGTAGGGCAGGCCGGTCGAGCCGAACTGGTCGCGGAACAGGCCCTGGACGATCAGCGCGATGCCGAAGGTGAGCAACAGGCCGTAGAGATGGTCGAGCTTGTAGAGATGGCGCAGCATCGTGCGCTCGATCAGGACGCCGAAGGCGCCCACGACCACGGGGGCCACGACCAGCGCCCACCAATAGCCGAGCCCGAGCCAGTTCAGCATCATCCAGGCCACGAACGCGCCCATCATGTACTGGGCGCCGTGCGTGAAATTGATGATGTTCAGCAGCCCGAAAATGATCGCAAGGCCCAGGCTCAATTGCGCGTAGAACGCGCCGTTGATGAGGCCCAGCAAAATCTGGCCGAACAGGGCTTGGGGCGGGATGCCGAAAATGTCGGGCATGGAGTCTCGTCGCTGTCTGTCGAGAAAAGCCTGGGTCTGTCGAGAAAAGCCGGTCGAAAGAAACGGGGCGGAAACGCTTTGTTTCCGCCCCGGTCGGTTCGTCAGCTGCCCACGAGCGGGCACTTGCCCTCGGCCAGCGGACGGAAGGCTTCGGCGGCCGGGATCGTCGTGCGCAGTTTGTAGTAGTCCCAGGCACCCTTCGATTCCGACGGCTTCTTCACTTCGTAGAGATACATGTCGTGGATCTTGCGGCCGTCGGCGCGCACGCTGCCCTTGCCGAACAGCGCGTCGTCGGTCGCCGTCGCCTTCATGCGGTCGACGATGGCCTTGCCGTCGCTAGCCGACTTGGCGGCTTCGACCGCCTTCAGATAGTGCGTGACCGAGGCGTAGACGCCCGCATGCACTTTCGTCGGGTGGATGCCGCGATTGGCCGCCGCGAAGCGGCGGGCGAAGGCGCGCGTGGCGTCGTCCTTGTCCCAGTAGAACGCGGTCGTGAAGACGAGGCCTTGCGCCGCTTCGAGGCCGAGGCCGTGCACGTCCGTGATGAAGATCAGCAAGCCCGCAAGGTTCTGGCCGCGCCGCACGATGCCGAATTCGCCCGCCTGCTTGATCGTGTTGATCGTGTCGCCGCCCGCATTCGCCATGCCGATGATCTTGGCGCGGCTGGCCTGGGCCTGCAGCAGGAACGACGAGAAGTCGGCGCCGTTCAGCGGATGGCGAACGCCGCCCACCACGCGCCCGCCCATCTTGTTGACGACGGCGGCCGTGTCGGCTTCGAGCTGGTGGCCGAACGCGTAGTCGGCCGTCAGGAAGAACCACGTGTCGCCGCCCTGCTGCACGATCGCCTTGCCCGTGCCGTTGGCGAGCGCCCAGGTGTCGTAGGTCCAGTGCACGGTGTTGGGCGAGCATTGTTCGCCCGTCAGCGCCGAGCTTGCCGCGCCCGACACCAGGAACACCTTGTTCTTTTCGCGGGTCACGCCGTTGACGGCGAGCGCCACGCCCGAATTCGGCACGTCCACGATCACGTCCACGCCGTCGCGGTCGTACCATTGGCGCGCGATGTTGGAGCCCACGTCCGCGCGGTTCTGGTGGTCGGCCGAAACGATTTCGGCGCGGATGCCCTTGGCGGCCGCGTTGAAATCCTCGACCGCCATGCGCGCGGCCGCAACCGAACCGGCGCCGCCCAGATCGGCATAGAGCGAGGACATGTCCGACAAAACGCCGATCTTGACGTTCGTTTGGGCGGCGGCGGGCAGCGCCGCGCTTGCCAGTGCGACGGCGCCCAGCAGCATCGATTTAAGGTTTTTCAAGACGAGGTTCCTCCCTTTTTGCGGTTATCAGACGCCGAGATACTCGTGCAGCTTGTCCATGTTCGAGGCGAGGTCGCCGTTGGCGAATTCGTCCACGATATGGCCGTGCTCCATCACATAGTGCCGGTCCGCGACGGTGGCCGCGAAACGGAAATTCTGCTCGACCAGCAGAATCGTGAAACCTTCGCTTTTCAAGCGCCGGATCGTGCGGCCGATCTGCTGCACGATGACGGGGGCAAGGCCCTCGGTCGGCTCGTCGAGCAGCAGCAGTTTGGCGCCGGTGCGCAGGATGCGCCCGATCGCGAGCATTTGCTGCTCGCCGCCCGACAGCTTGGTGCCCTGGCTTGCGAGGCGCTCGCGCAGATTGGGGAACAGCTCGAAGATGGTGTCGACCGACAGGCCGCCGGGCGCGATCGCGGGCGGCAGCATCAGATTTTCCCTGACGTCCAGCGACGCGAAAATCCCGCGCTCCTCGGGGCAAAACGCCAGGCCCAGGCGCGCGATTTTGTAGGACGGCAGGCCGACAGTCTCGACGCCCTCGAACGCGATCTTGCCCGTGCGGTTGCCGACCAGCCCCATGATCGATTTCATGGTCGTGGTCTTGCCGGCCCCGTTGCGGCCCAGCAGCGTCACCACCTCGCCCTTGGATATCTGGAAGCGCACGCCGTGCAGGATGTGGCTTTCGCCGTACCAGGCGTGCAGATCGTCGATTTCGAGCATGGCTTCAGGCATCGCCGGCCCCCATATAGGCCTGGATCACGTCCGGATTCTTCGACACGGCCGCATAGTCGCCCTCGGCCAGAACTTCGCCGCGCGCCAGCACCGTGATCGTGTCCGACAGATCCGAGACGACCGACAGATTGTGCTCGACCATCAGCACCGTGCGCCCCTGCGCCACGCGCTTGATGAGGGCCGATACGCGCCCGACATCCTCGTGGCCCATGCCGGCCGTCGGTTCGTCGAGCAGCATCATTTCGGGATCGAGGGCGAGGGTGGTGGCGATTTCGAGCGCGCGCTTGCGCCCGTAGGGCATCTCGACCGCGATCGCGTCGGAAAATTCCGACAGCCCGACCCAGTCGATCAGCTCGCGCGCGCGCGCGTTGTATTCGTCGAGCACGCGTTCCGAGCGCCAGAAATCGAACGAGTTGCCGCGCTTGCGCTGGAGGGCCACGCGCACGTTTTCGAGCACGGTCAGATGCGGAAACACCGCCGAAATCTGGAACGAGCGCACCAGGCCCTGGCGCGCGATGTCGGCGGGCTTCAGGCGCGTGATGTCGCGCCCGTTGTAGCGAATGGCGCCGCGCGTGGGATCGAGAAACTTGGTCAGCAGATTGAAGCAGGTGGTTTTGCCCGCGCCGTTCGGGCCGATCAGCGCGTGGATCGTGTTGCGCTGGACCCGCAGCGAGACGCCGTTCACCGCCACAAAGCCGCGAAATTCTTTGGTCAGCCCGTCGGTCTCGAGAATGTAGTCGGCCACGCCGTCGGTTTCCTCTGCCTGCGCCTGCCGCATCTGATCGCGCGGGTGCGACTTGTGTACAGAAGGATCGCGGTCGGCGCAATCGCGGCGCGCGGTTCGAAGCTGCCTAAAATCTGGGCCGAAAACCGGTCAATCGAATTTTAGACATTTTGGCTTGGTTCCGGCAAGATTGGCGGCGTCGCATTGCCAGAAAAGGCCCCGAGTCGATGCAATCGCAGCCGCCGCGCTGTCGCGTGGGATTGGTCCAGATCAACAACAGTTTTTCGGGGCAAAATTATCTGCCCTATGCGGCGGGCGTGCTCGAAGCGCATGTGCGCCGCTATGCCGCCCATGCCGAGCGCTTCGAGTTTCTGCTGCCCGTCTACAAGCGGATGCGCGTGGAAGCCGCGGTCGACGAACTGGTCGCGGCCGATGTCGTCGGCTTTTCCTGCTATGTGTGGAACATCAAATTGTCGCTGGCGATCGCCCGGCGCCTCAAGGAACGCAAGCCCGGTGTTCTGATCGTCTTCGGCGGGCCGCAAGTGCCCGACCGCAGCGAGGCGTTTTTGCGCGAACACGCCTATGTCGACGTCGCGGTCAATGGCGAGGGCGAAAACGCGTTCGTCAAACTGCTCGAAGCCTACCCCGCGCGCGCGTGGGCGGGCATCGCCAATCTCTCGTATCTCGACGCCGGGGCGTTCGTCGTGCAGGCGAAGGGGCCGCGCATCCGCGAACTGGCCGACGTGCCCTCGCCATATCTGGAGGGCACGTTTGCGCCCCTGATGGCCGCCCGCCCGCACGAGCACTGGATCGTGCTGTGGGAAACCAACCGCGGCTGTCCGTTCCAATGCACGTTCTGCGATTGGGGATCGGCCACGCAGGCCAAGGTCTTCCAGTTCGACCTCGCGCGCCTGGAAGCCGAGATCGACTGGTTCGCGCGCCATAAAATCGAGTTCGTGTTCTGCTGCGACGCGAATTTCGGCATCCTGGCGCGCGATATCCAGCTGGCCGAAGCGCTGGCGCGCTCGAAAGCCGCAAGCGGCTATCCCAAGGCCGTGTCGGTGCAGAACACCAAAAACGCCACCGACCGGGCGTACCTCACCCAGAAGATTCTGTCGGACGCGGGCATGAACAAGGGCGTCACGCTGTCGATGCAGTCGCTCGATCCCGGCACGCTCAAGGCGATCAAGCGCCAGAACATTGCGCTCGATACCTACGAAGAGTTGCAGCGCCGTTTCACGCGCGACCGCGTCGAGACCTATTCCGACCTGATCCTGGGGCTGCCCGGCGAGACGTTCGACAGCTGGGTGGACGGCATCGTCTGGCTGATGGACAACGGCCAGCACAACCGCATCCAGTTCAACAATCTGTCGATCCTGCCCAATGCCGAGATGGGCGATCCCGCCTACCAGGCGAAGTTCGGCATGCGCACGGTCGAAACGCGCATCGTCAACATCCACGGCGCGATGGACGTCGATCCCGACGGCATCTACGAGGTGCAGGATCTGGTCGTGGAGACCGCCTCGATGCCGGCGGCCGACTGGCGGCGCGCGCGCAGCTACGCGTGGATGGCGGCGCTCGTGCACTACAACAAGCTGCTGCAGATCCCGATCCTGGTCGCGCACGAAAAATGCGCGGTGCCCTACCGGCGCCTGCTCGACGCGTTTTTCGAGGCCGACGCCGGGCTCTATCCCACGCTCGGCGCCATCCGCGCCTTCTTCGACGACTACGCGCTGCAGATCCAGAACGGCGAGGTCGAATACGTCTATTCGCCCGAATGGCTCGGCATCCATTGGCCGGCCGACGAATACGTGTTCATCGACCTCGTCAAGAACGCCAAACTCGACGCGTTCTACGAAGAGGCCGAGCGGCTGGTCTTCGCCGCCATCGCGGGCAACCGCGCGCTCGTGCCGCGCGCGACGGTCGCCGACGCGTTCCGCCTCAACCGCGCGCTGGTGAAGGAACCGGGCGCGCTTGCCGACATCGAGGTGCGGCTGGCGAGCGACCTCTATCCCTATTACCGCGCGGTGCTCGAAGGGCGCAGCGAGGATCTGGCCGACGAGCCGGTCGTCTACCGCATCGCGCGCTCGCAAGAGACATGGCCCAACTTCGACGATTGGTGCCGCGAGGTCGTGTGGTACGGCAACAAAAAGGGCGCCTATCTCTACGGCAACAAGGCGCTGGCGCGGCATCTGGCGGGCCATTTCTAGATGCCGCATCTCGATCCCGAACAGGCGCTGCATCTGCTCGGCAAAACGCCGGACGCGGAAGCCGAGCTCGATCTGCGCGGCCTTGCGCGCGACGCCGCGCTCGCCAAGTTGCGCCTGCTCGTCGACGAACGCGCGGCGCCCGGCCCCAAGCGCTACGCGGTGCGCATCGATCCGCCCGTGCCCGGCAAAGGCGAGACGCTGTTTTTGCCGGTCGGGCGCTACCTGCTGGACGCCAAACGCGCGGGCCGGATCTTCGCGTTCGCGCCGCTGTCCGAACCGCCCGGCGGCGGCTATTTCGTCGATCTTGGGTCCGGATAGACCGAGGCGGCCGCGCGCATATGCGGGCTCAGATGCCATTCGAGGATGCGCAGCGCGCGCGCCGCGACGAAATTCAGCGCCAAATAGATCGCGCCCGCGACCAGAAAAATCTCGATCGGCTTGTAGGTTTCCGAGATGAATTTTCGCGCGATCCCGGTGATCTCCATGATCGTGATGGTCGAGGCAAGCGCCGTCGCCTTGACCATCGAGACCACTTCGTTCGAGTAGGCGGGCAGGGCCTGGCGCAGCGCGACGGGGCCCACGATGCGCCGGTAGAGCAGCAAGCCCGACATGCCGGCCGCGCGCGCGGCTTCGATCTGGCCTGCGGGCACCGACAGCAGGGCGCCGCGCACGATTTCGCCCGTATAGGCGCCGGTATTGAGCGCGAGGGCGAGCAGCGCGCACCACCAGGGTTCGCGCAACACCGGCCACAAAAAAGACTCGCGCACGGCCGGAAATTGCCCCAGGCCGTAATAGATCAAAAAAATCTGCACGAGCAGCGGCGTGCCGCGAAAGCAAAAGACATAGGCTTGCGCGCACCAGCGCAGTATCTGCCAGCGCGACAGCGCCGCCAGCGCCGTCGCGACCGCCAGGAACAGGCCGCAAAACAGCGCCTGCGACACCAGCCGAACGGCGGTTCCAGTCCCGCCCAGAATGGCCGGAAAGGCTTCTCGCATGAGGGCGAAATCGAGCATCGCCTAGGCCCGCCTGACGCCGCGCTGGGCGTAGATTTCGGCGGCCGCAAAGCCGCGATTTGAAACGAGCGTCAGCGCCAGATACGCAAGCGCCGCCACAAAATAGAACGTGAAAGGCTGCTGCGTGGAGCCCGACGCGATCGACGCCTGGCGCATGATCTCGACCAGGCCGATGACCGAAATCAGCGAGGTTTCTTTAAGCACCACCTGCCAGGCATTGCCGAGACCCGGCAGCGCGTAGCGCAGCGCCAGCGGCACCTGGATGCGCCGGAAGGCGAGCCCGCGCGACATGCCGCACGCGCGCGCCGCCTCGATCTGGCCCTTAGGCACCGCTTCGAAGGCGCCGCGAATGACCTCGCCCGAATAGGCGCCCGACGCGATGCCGATGGCAAGCGATCCGATCGCGAAGGCAGGCAGCTCGATATAGCCGTGGTAGCCGAACATTTTCGCGACGAACCCGAGCGCCATCGAGCCGCCGAAAAACAGCAGATAGATGACGAGCAGATCGGGAATGCCGCGCATCAAAATCGTGTAGCCGTCGGCAACCCAGCGCGCGGGCGCGAGGCCCGAGAGCTTTGCCGCCGCCGTCAGCGTGCCGATCGCAAGGCTGATCGCGAACGAGCACAGGGCAACGGACAGGGTGACGAGCGCGCCCAAGGCCATCTCGTCGCCCCATCCTTTGTCGCCCCATGCCAGCAGTGCGAGCGCGTCGCCCAAGGCCTAGTCGATCGTCGCGTCGAACTTGAACCACTGCAAGGCAAGACGCTTGATCGTGCCGTCCTTCTTCAGTTCCGTGAGACCCTCGTCGAACAGGCGCTTGGTTTCGGCGTCGCCCTTGCGCACGCCGATGCCAACGCCGCGCCCGAACCCGCCGCCCGAAAAGCCGTTGCCCACGATCGCCAGATTCTTGCCCGCATCCTTTTCGCTGGCCGGCAGCCAGTACGAATACGACGCGAACCCGGCATCGACGCGCCCCGCGTTCATGTCGAGCAGCAGGTTTTCGTTGGTGTCGTAGAGGCGGATCGTGACGACGTTTTTGAGGTAGTCGTTGAGGAAGGCCTCTTGGATGGTGGCGCGCTGCACGCCCACCGTTTTGCCGCGCAACGCGGCCGTGATCTTGTCGATCGCGGCTTTGCGCTCGGGCGAATCGCCGTCCATCGCGACGCGGTCGGCGGCGGGCCCGATCGCGGCGGCCATCGGGGTGTTTTTGAGCACGGCAAAAATGCTCGGCGTACCGGCATAGGGCTGCGTGAAGTCGATCGTTTCCATGCGCCGCGGCGTGATCGACATGCCGGCCATGATCGCGTCGAACCGGCCCGCGGTCAGCGCCGGGATGATGCCGTCGAACGCCTGGGCGACCCACTCGCACTGCAGATTCTTGCGCTTGCAGATCTCGTTGCCGAGATCGATTTCGAAACCGACCAGCTTGCCGGCCGTATCGGTCGCGTTCCACGGCGCGTAGGCGCCTTCGGTGCCGATGCGCACGCGCTTTTGCTGGGCTTCGGCCGGCAGGGCCGCCCCCAGCGCCAGCAGACCCGCGACGGCGGCAAGCAGAAACTTCTTCGACATTGGACCGGACTCCTTTTTAGAGTTGAGAGGCGATGAATTGGCGGCAGCGCTCGGATTTGGGCGCGCCGAACACCTGGGCGGGCGGGCCGTCTTCTTCGATGGTCCCGCGATGCAGGAAGACCGCGCGCGTGGCGACTTCGCGCGCGAACCCCAGCTCGTGCGTGACCAGCAGCATCGTGCGGCCTTCTTCGGCAAGGGCGCGGATCACGCGCAGCACTTCGCCGACAAGCTCGGGATCGAGCGAGGAGGTCGGCTCGTCGAACAGCATCGCCTCGGGGCGCATGGCGAGCGCCCGCGCGATCGCCGCGCGCTGCTGCTGGCCGCCCGACAGATGCGCCGGATAATGGTCGCGCTTGTCGCCGATGCCGACTTTTTCGAGCAGCGCCTCGGCTTCGGCGACGCATTCGGCGCGCGGGCGCTTCTGCACGTGGATCGGCGCCTCGACCACGTTCTGCAGCACGGTCATGTGCGCCCAAAGATTGAACTGCTGGAACACCATGCCCAGGCGCGCGCGCACGCGATCGACCTGGGCCCGGTCGGCGGGCACGCGCTTGCCGTCGGACTTCATGGCGAGTTTCAGCGTTTCGCCCGCCACCGCGATCTCGCCTGCCTCGGGCACTTCCAGCAGATTGGCGCACCGCAGCAGCGTGCTTTTGCCCGAGCCCGACGACCCGATGATCGCGACCACCTCGCCGGTGCGCGCCGACAGATCGACGCCGCGCAGAACCTCGAGCGGGCCAAAACGCTTGACGATGCCGGTCAGGGAAAGGGCAGGCGGTATTTCCACCCTTTTTCGCTAAGGCAATCCGAGGTCGCGCGCAAGAATTTTAAGCGACGCCCGTCCCGATCGGGCACGCGACGCCGGTTCCGCCCAACCCGCAATAGCCCGCCGGGTTCTTGGCCAGATATTGCTGGTGGTAGGCTTCGGCGTAATAGAAATCCGGGGCGGGCAGAATTTCGGTCGTGACGGCGCCGAATTTGGCCTTTGCCAGCGCCGCGCCGAACGCGGCCTTGGCGCCTTGGGCGGCCTTTTCCTGGGCAGCCGTGTAGACATAGATGCCCGAGCGATATTGGGTCCCCACATCGTTGCCCTGGCGCATGCCTTGCGTGGGATCGTGGCTTTCGAAAAAGACCTGCAGCAACCGCTCGTAGGCGATTTTGGCGGGATCGTAGACGACGCGTACGACCTCGTTATGGCCGGTGGCGCCGCTGCACACTTCTTCGTAGCTCGGATTGGGCGTGAAACCTGCGGCGTAGCCGACGGCCGTGACATGCACGCCCGCAAGCTGCCAGAATTTGCGCTCGGCACCCCAGAAACAGCCAAGCCCGAACATCGCCAGCATCGCGCCCGCCGGATACGGCCCGAGCATCGCATTGCCGTTCACATAGTGCTTTTCGGGCACTTTGAGGGCGACGCTGCGGCCCTTGGGGGCGGCGTCGCTGGACGGCATTTCGGTCTTTTTGCGGCCAAAAAACATGGCGTTTCCTCCAATTTCAACTCGAACCCGGTTCGAAATTGGGGCCGCTGCGGTTACGCGTCAAGCCGTCGCTTTGCGGGTTTCGCGCAAATGGCGCTCGATCTGCAGGCGGTCGCCCGGCGTCAGCGACACCTCCAAGCCGTGGCGCAGCTGCATGATCATTTCGAGCTGCTTGAGCGAAAAAAATAGCCGTCCGCCCGCCAATTGGCGCGCCACCTGATTCATTTGCTTGGGCGCGTCGGCGAAGACCTGGTGCGCCACAAGGCACGGCTTGCCCGCCGACTGGCCCAGGGTGAGAAACCATTGGGCGACGGAGTTCGAACCGATATAGATGCGATCGCTGATGAGGGTTTCCGACATGGCCGCCTTCGCAGTTTGACGTACTGGCGACTATGGACTCGAAACGGTGAATCAACCGTTAATCCGACATCGGATTTTTGCACCGGAGGCAACGCGATGAAATTGCCCGTAAAAGCCGCCGTTTTCGACGCCTACGGCACGCTGTTCGACGTCCACGCGGCGGTGCGCGCGCAGGCGGCCAGGGTGGGACCGGCGGCCGATTCGATGTCGGCTTTGTGGCGTACCAAGCAGCTCGAATATACGTGGGTCCGCAGCCTGATGGGCCGCCATGCGGATTTTGCCCAAGTGACCGGCGAAGCGCTGGACCACGCCATGGCGCGCTTTGGCGTCGCGGGGGCGGAACTGCGCGCCGATTTACTGGCGGCGTACCGCGAATTGTCGGCCTTTGCCGATGCGCCCGCGTGTCTCGACGCGCTGGCGGCGCAGGGCAAAATATGCGCGATCCTCTCGAACGGCACGCCCGACTGGCTCGCGTCGGCCGTCCGTGCGGCCGGGCTTGGCGGGCGTTTGGCGGCGGTCTGGTCGGTCGAGGATGTCGGCATTTTCAAGCCGGACGCGCGGGTCTACCGGCTGGCAACCCAAGGTCTCGCGCTCGACGCAAGAGAGATCGGATTCGTGTCGTCGAACCCGTGGGATGCGGCGGGTGCGGCCAATTTCGGCTTCCAGGCGGTGTGGATCAATCGCGGCGGGCTGCCGGGCGAATACGCCTCGATCGCCCAAGTGCCGCAGGTCGCCTCGCTCGCCGATCTTGGGGCCTATTTCGGCTGATCGGCGCGCCAGATATCGACGATCAGGACCGCGCCGGACATTTGCGTCTCCAGCGCGAATGTCTGCCCAACTGCCGCCTCGACCAGCAGCGCGTCGCCGCGCGCAAGCGCGCATGCGGCATCGCCCAGGCGCGCGACGAGCGGCATCTGTTCGGCATAGACGAGCAAAAAATCGGCGGCGACATCGAGCGCGATCGTCCGCTCGATGCGCCGTCTTTGGACATTGTGGCGGGCAGCGGCGCGCCGCGTCATGACGTTGAAATCGACGATGCCGGGCGGCGCGACGTTGCCCGCGCTCCGGGCTTCGCCGGCAAAACGATAGGGCGCGCCGCGCGGCGCCAGCAAAGCCGTGGCGCCGTCGGCGAAGGCAAGTTCGAGGCCCGCCCCCTCCAGCACGCAGAGCGTGCGATCGATCCCGGGAAACGGCGAAAACGGTCCCGAAGCGCGCATGGTCGCGCGGCTCACTCGCCAGACAAAATCGTCGAGCGTGGCGCCGGGCGGATAGATCGCGATCTCGGCCGTCTCGCCGCCGCCGTTTTTCCACGCCATCTTGCGGAAATCGGCCTGCGGCAGCGCGACCAGCATCGAAGGCTAGCCGAGGCTCGGCAGATCGAGACCGTGCTGGCGCGCGCTCGCGATCGCGATGTCGTAGCCCGCATCGGCATGGCGCATCACGCCGGTCGCAGGATCGTTCCACAGAACGCGCGCGATGCGCCGGGCGGCGTCCGGCGTGCCGTCGCAGCAAATCACCATGCCCGAATGCTGCGAAAATCCCATGCCCACGCCGCCGCCATGGTGCAGCGACACCCACGTGGCGCCCGACGCGCAATTGAGCAAGGCGTTCAGCAACGGCCAGTCGGAGACCGCGTCCGAGCCGTCCTGCATCGCTTCGGTTTCGCGGTTGGGCGAGGCGACCGAGCCCGAATCCAGATGGTCGCGGCCGATCACGATGGGCGCCTTGAGCTCGCCCGAGGCGACCATCTCGTTGAACGCAAGACCGAGCCTGTGGCGGTCGCCAAGCCCCACCCAGCAGATGCGCGCGGGCAGGCCCTGGAACTTGATGCGTTGGCGCGCCATGTCGAGCCAGTTGTGCAGATGTCTGTTGTCGGGCAGCAATTCTTTGACCTTGGCGTCGGTGCGGTAGATGTCTTCGGGATCGCCCGACAACGCCGCCCAGCGGAACGGCCCGACGCCGCGGCAAAACAGGGGCCGGATATAGGCGGGCACGAAGCCCGGAAAATCGAACGCGTTGCCCACGCCCTCGTCGAGCGCGACCTGGCGGATATTGTTGCCGTAATCGACCGTCGGCACGCCCATTTTGTGGAAATCGAGCATCGCGCGCACATGCGTCGCCATGGATTTTTTGGCCGCCGCGATCAGCGCGTTGGGATCGCTCGCGCGCCGGGCTTCCCATTCGGCCAGCGTCCAGCCTTTGGGCAAATAGCCGTTGAGCGGATCGTGCGCCGAGGTCTGGTCGGTCACGCAGTCGGGCCGCACGCCGCGCCGCACGAGTTCGGGGAAAATCTCGGCGGCGTTGCCGAGCAGCGCCACGGATTTGGGCGTCTTGGCGCGTACCGCCGCGTCGATCATCGCCAGCGCCTCGTCGAGATCTTTGGCCTGCATATCGACATAGCCCGTGCGCAGGCGAAATTCGATCGACGAGGGGCGGCACTCGACCGCCAGGCACGAGGCGCCCGCCATGGTTGCAGCCAAGGTCTGCGCCCCGCCCATGCCGCCAAGGCCCGCGGTCAGGATCCAGCGCCCCGACAGGTCGCCCGCATAATGCTGGCGGCCCATCTCGACGAAGGTTTCGTAGGTGCCCTGCACGATGCCTTGCGAGCCGATATAGATCCACGAGCCCGCCGTCATCTGGCCGTACATCATCAGGCCCTTGCGGTCGAGTTCGTTGAAATGCGCCCATGTCGCCCAATGCGGCACCAGATTCGAATTGGCGATCAGCACGCGCGGCGCGTCGGCATGCGTCTTGAAGACGCCGACCGGCTTGCCGGACTGCACGAGCAGAGTCTCGTCGCCTTCGAGGCGCGCGAGGGCGGCGCAAATACGGTCGAAACTCTCCCAGTTGCGCGCGGCGCGCCCGATGCCGCCATAGACCACCAGCTCGCCCGGTTTTTCGGCGACGTCCGGGTCCAGATTGTTCATCAGCATGCGCAAGGGCGCTTCGGTCATCCAGCTCTTGGCGGTAAGTTTCGGGCCGCGCGCGGCGCGCACGATGCGGGAATTGTCGAGGCGTTTCATTTTGTCCTCATCGGTTGGCGGCAAAATCGAGACAGGCGCGCAGGATCTTCTGCAGATGCGCGCGCATGGATTGGGCACAGGCGGGATCGTAGGGGACCGGCCAGTCGCTTGCGCCGACCGGGCCCGGCGTTTCGCGAATATAGCCGCGGCAGGCGAGTTCCATTTGCACCGCATGCACGCCGCCGGCAGGATCGGCGAAGTGGCGCGTGATGTAGCCGCCCTTGAAGCGCCCGTTGGCCACCCACGAAAGGCCGCTGGCAGCGCAGATATCCTCGACCGCTTGGCAGAGTGCGGGTGCAGCGGCAGCGCCGCCGTTCGTGCCGATATTGAAATGCGGCAGCACGCCCTCGAACAGGCGCGGCACGGCCGAGCGGATCGCGTGGCAATCGTAGAGCACGACCGTCCCGTGCGTCGCGCGCAGCCGGGCAAGTTCCCCCGCCAAAGCGTCGTGGTAGGGCGCCAGATAGAGCGCCTTGCGCCGCTCGATTTCGGCCGCGTCCGGCGCGCTGCCGTCGCGATAGAGCGGCTCGCCGTCGAACGTCGTCGTCGGGCACAGCGACGTGGTCGCCTGGCCCGGATAGAGCGACGCGCCCGACGGGTCGCGATTGACGTCGATCACGCTGCGCGAAATCGCGGTGTGCACGATCGTGGCGCCCATCTCGGCGGCAAAATCGTAGAGCCGGTCGATCCACCAGTCGGTGTCCTTGCGCGCCAGCCACGGCGAGACGAACGCGTCGGCGAACGCGCTTGGCACCGCTTGGCCCGTGTGCGGCATGCTCAGCACCAGCGGTGCTTGGCCCCGGCGCACGGTGAGCCAGGCGGGCGTCATGGCGCGATGCGGGGCAGGCGCTTGGCGCCGACGATGCGCACAAGTTCGCCCGCTTCGACCATCGCGGCGGCCGCTTCCATGTCGGGATGCACGTAGCGATCGGTCGCCATCGTGGGAACGGTTTGGCGCAAGACCCTGCGCACGGCTTCCAGCGGTTCGCTCGACACCAGCGCGCCGTGGAAATCGCAGCCTTGCGCCGCCGCCAGCAATTCGATCCCGACGACCGCGCGCGCATTTGCGGCCATGCGCAGCAAGCGGCGCGCGCCATGCGCTGCCATCGAAACATGGTCTTCCTGGTTGGCCGATGTGGGAATCGAATCGACGCTGGCGGGATACGCGCTCTGTTTGTTTTCCGAGACGAGCGCTGCCGCCGTCACCTGCGGGATCATGAATCCCGAATTGAGGCCGGGGGCGGGCGTCAGGAACGCTGGCAAACCCGACAGCGCCGGATCGACCAGCATGGCGACGCGCCGTTCGGCCAGCGAGCCGATTTCGCAGATCGCAAGCGCAAGCATGTCGGCGGCAAACGCCACGGGTTCCGCATGGAAATTGCCGCCCGACAGAGCTTCGCCGGTGTCGGGGAAAATCAGCGGATTGTCGGATACGCCGTTGGCTTCGGTTGCCAGCGTCGTTGCCGCCTGGCGCAGCAGATCGAGCACGGCGCCCATCACCTGGGGCTGGCAGCGCAGGCAATAGGGGTCCTGCACGCGCTCGTCGTCGACCAGATGCGAAGCGCGGATTTTCGAGCCCGCGAGCAGCGCACGCAGTGCCGCCGCCGTTTCGATCTGGCCCTTGTGGCGGCGCAACGCATGGATACGCGGATCGAACGGCGCGTCGGAGCCGCGCGCGGCATCGGTCGACAAGGCGCCCGTCACCAGCGCCGAGCGGAACAGCGTTTCGGTTTCGAACAAAGCGGCCAGCGCGTAGGCGGTCGAAAACTGCGTGCCGTTGAGCAGCGCCAACCCTTCTTTGGGGCCGAGCGTCAGCGGCGCCAGACCCGCATCGGCCAGCGCAGTCTTGGCGCGCTTGCGCACGCCCCCGACAAAAACATGCCCGACGCCGATCATCGCGGCGGTCATGTGCGCCAGCGGCGCCAAATCGCCAGAAGCGCCCACCGAGCCTTGGCACGGCACAAGCGGCGTCAGGCCCTTTTGCAGCATCGCTTCGAGCAGGCGGATCGTCGCGGGCGCGACGCCCGAAGCGCCCTGCGACAGGCTTGCGAGTTTCAGCGCCATCATCAGACGCGCGACCGGGACCGGCATCGGCTCGCCCGTGCCCGCCGCATGGCTCAAAACGATATTGTTTTGCAGCAAGGCGAGGTCGGCCGCCTCGATGCGCACGGACGCAAGTTTGCCGAAACCCGTATTGATGCCGTAGACCGGCGCGCCCTTGTCGACGATCGCGGCCACCGTCGCGGCTGCGCGCTCGATCGCCGCGAAACTGCCGGGATCGAGGCGCAGACCGGCGCCGCGATAGATCGACTGCCAATCGGCCAGCGTGGCGCTTCCGGGGGCGAGCAAAATTTCGGTCACTGTCCTCTCCATATGCGCGCTTGCAGCGGATTGAAGCCGATACGGTAGACGAGTTCGGCGGGCGTCTCGACGTTCCAGATCGCCAGGTCGCAAAATTTGCCGACCTCGAGCGTGCCGATTTCGGCCTGCTTGCCGAGTGCTCGCGCCGCCGCCCGCGTAGTGCCGACGATGCATTCGTGCGGCGTGAGGCCGAACAGGGTCGCGCCCATATTCATCGCCAGCAGCAGCGAGGTGAGCGGCGAGGAGCCGGGATTGCAGTCGGTCGCGACCGCCATGTGCGCTTTGTACTGGCGCAGCAGCGCGACGGGCGGCTTGCGCGTTTCCTTGAGAAAGTAGAACGCGCCCGGCAGCAGCACGCCAACCGTGCCCGCCGCCGCCATCGCGGCGACGCCCGCTTCGTCGGCAAATTCCAGATGGTCGGCCGACAGGGCGGCGAATTTCGCGGCCAAGGCCCCGCCATGCAGGTTCGAAAGCTGGTCGGCATGCAGCTTGACGGGCAGATTGTATTTGCGTGCGGCATGGAACACGCGCGCGCACTGCTTGGCCGAAAATCCGATGCCCTCGCAAAACGCGTCGACCGCGTCGGCCAAGCCTTCGGCCGCGATCGCGGGCAGCATCGTTTCGCATACGAGGTCGATATAGCGATCCTTGTCGCCGTCGGCTTCGACGGGCAGCGCATGCGCCCCCAGAAAGGTCATCGCGACGGAAACCTTGCGAAGTTCGCCCAGGCGCCGCGCGGCGCGCAGCATGCGAAGCTCGGTTTCCAGATCGAGCCCGTAGCCCGATTTGATCTCGAGGCTCGTCACCCCCTCGGCCAGCAAATGGTCGAGACGCGGCAGCGCTTGCGCCACCAGCGCATCGAGATCGGCCGCGCGCGTGGCGGCAACCGTCGAGACGATGCCGCCGCCCGCTTTGGCGATGTCCGCGTAGCTCGCGCCCTCCAGGCGCAGTTCGAACTCGCGCGCGCGGTTGCCCGCAAACACCAGATGCGTGTGGCAGTCGACCAGACCCGGCGTGATCCAGCGCCCGCCGCAATCGGTCGCGTCCGCGCCCGCAGCGCCTGCGGGCAAGTCCGCTTCGGGGCCGACATAGGCGATGCGGCCGTCTTTGCAGGCGATGGCGCCGGCCTCGATCTCGCCGAGGCCCGGACGGGCGGCGTCGAGCGTTGCAAGCCGCGCATTTCGCCACAGTCGGTCGAACGCCATGTGCCGCAACCCCCAAACCGATGCTTCGCGTATTTGTCTATACATAAGAACGGCGCCGTCCTATTGTCCAGCCTGATCTTTGGAGCGCTGGATGGAACGGCTGTTCTTCGATGCGGCCCTGACGCCGGACGGGTGGGCGAACGACGTTTGCGTCGAGATCGCCGACGGCACGATCGCAAATGTCGTCGTCGGCGCCGCGCGCGGCGGCATGGCGTCGAGCGGGGCGGTGGCGATCCCGGCCCTTGCCAATTTGCACAGCCACGCTTTCCAGCGCGGCATGGCCGGATTGGCGGAAACGCGCGGCCCTGCGGGCGACGATTTCTGGTCGTGGCGCCAGCTCATGTACCGATTTCTGGGCGTCCTTGGCCCCGACGACATCGAGGCGATCGCGGCCTACGCGTACATGGAAATGCTCGAAGGCGGTTTTGCCTCGGTCGCCGAGTTCCACTATCTGCACCACGCGATCGACGGCCAGCGCTACGCCAATCCGGCCGAGCATTGCGAGCGCATCGCGGCCGCGTCCCGGACCAGCGGCATCGGTTTGACGCTGCTGCCGGTATTCTACGCGCATAGCGGTTTTGGCGGCCAGGCGCCGACCGCGAGCCAGCGCCGCTTCGTCAACGATCTCGACGGTTTTGCCGATATCGTCGCGGGGGCGCGCCGCATTCTGGGCGCGGACCATGTCGGCATCGCCCCGCATTCGCTGCGCGCGGTCGCGCAAAGCGAACTTGCCGCCCTGCTGGCGGCCTACCCGACCGGCCCCGTCCATCTCCATATCGCCGAGCAGATGGCCGAGGTCGATGCGTGCGTGGCGTGGAGCGGCTTGCGCCCCGTCGAGTGGCTGTTCGCGAACGCGACGGTCGATGCGCGCTGGTGTCTTGTCCATGCGACGCACACGACCCCGGCCGAAACGCGGGCGATCGCCAGCAGCGGCGCGGTCGCGGGGCTGTGCCCGATCACGGAAGCCAATCTGGGCGACGGAATTTTCGATGCGCCGACCTATCTGGCGGCGCGCGGCGCCTGGGGGGTCGGCAGCGATTCGAATGTCGAGATTTCGGCCGCCGCCGAACTGCGGCTGCTCGAATACAGCCAGCGTCTGGGCCTGCGCCAGCGCAACGTGTTCGCGGACGCCGAGGGCGCTTCGACCGGGGCGTGTCTCTATCGCGCGGCGCTGGCGGGCGGCGCGCAGGCGCTGGGGCGCCCGACGGGCGCTTTGGCGCCGGGCCGGCGCGCCGACATCGTCGTGCTCGACACGCGCGCGCCCGACATGGCGGCGGCCGAAGGCTGGCGCCGGCTCGATGCCTATGTTTTCAATCTGGGATCGCGCGCGATCGCCAGCGTCTATTCGGGCGGCGTCAAACTGGTCGAGGACGGACGCCATGTCCGGCGCGCGGCGATCGCCGAACGCTTCCGGGCGACGGCGAAAAAACTAGCGCAGGTTTAGCCGTTGCGTGGCGGCGGGCGGCGGCGGCGCGGCGGGCCAGGCGGCGCGCGCTCGGGCAAGGCCACGCGCGCGGCCAGCTTGTCGAACGGATCGCTCGCGTGCGGAAAGGCCATGGCGTCCACGAACAGCGCCTGGAACTCGGGCGCCAGGGCGGTTTCGATTTTGTCGATACGCCGGACCGTCTCGGCCAATCCGTTGCGCGCGGCAAGGTTGAGCAGCGCGATGCGCGCCCCGTGGCCCGCCGCATTGCCGACCGCGCGCACGCGCTCGATTTCGCAATCGGGAACCAGACCCAGCACCAGCGCGTGCAGCGGCGACAGATGCGCGCCGAACGCGCCCGCAAGGCGAATTTCGTCGAGCGCGCCGATGCCCGCATGCGCCATCAACAGCTTGGCGCCGGCATAGAGCGCGCCCTTGGCAAGCTGGATCGCGCGGATATCGCCTTGCGTGACCGCGATGCGCGGCGTGCCGTCGTACAGCAGATACGAAAACGTGCGGCCGTCGGCGAAGACGCGCGGCGTGCGGGCGGCCAATACGCCGTCGATCGTGCCGTCGGGTTTGGCGATCCCGGCCAGAAACATTTCGGCGACGATCTCGACGATGCCCGAGCCGCAAATGCCCGTCACACCCGGCGCTGGATCGAAGCCGGGTTCGTTCGACCAGCGCGCGTCGCCAATCACCTGGAAGCGCGGCTCGAGCGTATCGGGGTCGATGCGCACGCGTTCGATGGCGCCGGGCGCCGCGCGCTGGCCCGCCGAAATCTGCGCGCCTTCGAACGCCGGGCCCGTGGGCGAGGAACAGGCATAGAGCTTTCCCCCCGCACTCAGCACAAGTTCGGCATTGGTGCCGACATCGACCAGGAGCACGGCGCCCGGCGCTTCTTGCGGCGCTTCGGCCAACACCGCGGCGGCGGCGTCGGCGCCGACATGCCCGGCAACGCAAGCGGGCATGTGCACATACGCGCCCGGCGCGATCGACAGCCCCAGGCTTGCCGCAGGCGCGTCGATGGCCAAGTCGCTGGCGAGCGCAAAGGGCGCGCCGCCCAGCTCGACCGGGTCGAGGCCGAGATAGAGATGGTGCATGACCGGGTTGCCGACGCACACGGCTTCGACGATGGCGCCGCGCTCGATCGATGCGGCGCCCGCAACCTCGCCCGCCAACGCATCGACGCCCGCTTGTGCCAGGCGCGAAAGCTCGGCGGCCCCGCCCGCATTCATCATGCCGTACGAGACGCGCGACATCAGGTCTTCGCCAAGCTTGATCTGCGGGTTCATCGCCCCTGCCGACGCGACGACCTCGCCCGTCGCAAGGTCGCACAGATGGGCGGCGATCGTCGTCGATCCGATATCGACCGCAAGCCCGTAGGCGCGCGCGACGAACCCCGGATAGATCGCCACGATCTCGCGACCCAAACGCAGCGCTACCGTCGCGCGCCAAGCACCCTGGCGCAGCACGGGCTGCAACGCGCGCAAGACCGCGAGCGAGACGAAAGCGCCGACAATGCCCCATTGCTGTTCGAGCGCGTCGCACACGCGCCTTGCGTCGCTCGCGGGCACATGCATGTCGGGCTCCGCGACCTCGATATAGTGCAGCCGCACGGCGGGATCGATCGCCACGGGACGCTCGTCGGCCGTTTTGCGCACGATCTGGCGGTGCAGCTGGCTTTCGGGCGGTACGTCGATCGCCGCGTCGCCGCAGAGCTTGGTCTGGCACGCGAGCCTGCGCCCGAGCGGCAGGCCGCGCTTGTCGGCGTAGCGGCGCTCGGTCTCGCCGACGGGCGACAGGCTTTCGGCGGCCATCGCGATGCCAAGTTTGGCGTGCGCGCCGAAGCTGGGATCGACCGCGCACCGCCCGCAAATGCCGCGCCCGCCGCACACGCTTTCAAGGTCCACGCCAAGGGCACGCGCCGCCGTCAGCAGATCGGTGCCAAGCGCGAACGCGCCGCGTTTGCCCGAGGGCGCAAAGGCCGCCAACGCCATGCGCTTCTCGCGCCCGCCAGCGCCAACCAGTGCGCGCAGCCGCGCGGCGTCATAAGCTGCGTCCAGGCGCGCGAGTTCCGCGTCGGCGATCGCCTCGGCCGCGCCCTCGACGGCGATAGGCGCCGCGCGCTGCCAGTCGGCCAGATACGCGTCCGTGTCGCGCGCGCCCGACTGCATGGCAGCCGCGTCGATCGCGTGCTGGAAACGTTGCGGCAGTTCGCGCTTGACCGCTTGGCGCCCGTTTCTGACGACGATCTGGGCCGGAATGTCGCGCCACGAAATGACGATCAGATCAGGCATGGGCCCGGACGAATTTTTCGAGCGCGCTTGTTCCGGTCCAGCGCCGCTCGAGCGGCAAGGCCAGGCGCTTGGCGGCCGCCGCCGCAGCGCGTCGGGCCCGCGCATCGTCCGGCGTTTGCGCCAGATGCACGACGCGGCGGTAGTTCGCGAAATAGGCGGCGAACAGTTCGGGATGCCGGTCGAGCCCGAGCCCCTGCCAGACCAGGCGTTCGAAATTGCGCGCGAGATAGTCGGTCAGGAAAAACGTGCCGATCTCCGCGTCCATCAGCGCGTCGAACGCTTTTTCGCCGGCAAAAAACGAATAGCAGTGCGGGCCTTCGATGCGCGGCACGTTTTCTTCGGCCAGCATCGCGTCGAGCGCGCCGCCGGTGCCGCAATCGCCGTAGAGGCACAGGATCGTTTCGTAGCGGGCGCGCGCCTTGCGGATTTTCTGGCGCAGCCGATCGGGGATTTCGGCGGGGCGGTTGTGCAGGATGGCGGGCAGGCAGTCGATGTCGATGGCCTCCCAGCGGTTGGCGGCGCGCACCGCCAACAGCTCGCGCGCCACCGCGCCGCAGGCGAGCACGAGCGTGCGCGCCGCCATTCAGGCCGCCGGACGGCGCTGGGTGAGCATGCTGCGCGCCGTTTCGACGGCGACGGCCGCGTCGCGGCAATAGGCGTCGGCGCCGACCGACTGGGCGAACTGCTCGTTCACCGGCGCGCCGCCCACCAGCACGATGTAGTCGCCCCGGATGCCCTTGGCCTTCAGCGCGTCGACGACGGTTTTCATGTACGGCATCGTCGTCGTCAGCAGCGCCGACATGCCCAGAATGTCGGGCCGGTGTTTTTCGAGCGCGTCGAGAAACGTTTCGACCGACGTGTTGATGCCAAGGTCGACGACCTCGAACCCGGCGCCTTCCATCATCATGCACACCAGGTTCTTGCCGATGTCGTGGATGTCGCCTTTGACCGTGCCGATCACCATCTTGCCGACGCGCGGCGCGCCCGTTTCGACCAGCAGCGGGCGCAAGATCGCCATGCCCGCTTTCATCGCGTTGGCCGCCATCAGCACTTCGGGCACGAACAGGATGCCGTCGCGAAAATCGTTGCCGACGACGCGCATGCCCTCGACCAGCGCCTTGGTGAGGATGTCGTAGGGCGTCCACCGGCGTTCGAGCAGAATATGCACCCCGACCTCGATCTCCGCTTTGAGACCGTCGTAGAGGTCCTGGTGCATTTGCAGCGTCAGTTCGCCGTCGTCGAGCGTGTTGAGATCGAGTTCGTCGTCAGCCACGGTTCCACCTTTTGCATGCGTCGGAGACGGCCCCGACAATTTTTTCGACGGGTCTTGAAGTTGTCGGCGGCAGAGGTTAGGTGATCGAGCATATGTCTGAAGCCGAAAAATGGACAGAGACGTCCGCGCATCCGGTCGAATGGCCGACGTTGGCGCTGCTTTTTTTCTGCTACGGCTCGTGGCTGGCGCTGACCTGGTTCCAGGGCGCGCTGGCGCTGTGGATCTGGCTGCCATGGGCCGCATTCGTCGCGGTGCTGTGGGGCTCGCTGCAGCACGAATTGCTGCACGGGCATCCGACGCCAAGCCAGCGCCTCAACAATCTGCTGGGGTCGGCGCCGTTCTGGCTGTGGCTGCCGTTCGCGCGCTATCGCCAGTCCCATTTGGCCCACCATCGCGACGAACGGCTGACCGATCCGCTCGACGATCCCGAGTCGCGCTACTGGACAAGCGAGAAATGGGCTGCAGCGCATCCGGTCCGGCGCTGGATGGCGCAGGCCCAGTCCACCTTTTTTGGCTATGTTTTGCTGGGTCCTGCCACGACGATCCCGCGCTTTTTGGCGGCCGAATTGCGTGCGGCCTGGCGCGGCGAGCGCGCGGTGCGGCGCGCATGGGCGTGGCATTTCGTTCTGCTGGTACCGACGCTGGTCTGGGTTTTTGCGGTCTGCGCGGTGCCGGTGGGGCTCTATCTGTTTGCCTTCGCGTATCTGGGATTGGCGGGGGCGCGGGTGCGGTCGTTTGCCGAGCACCGGGCGGCGACGGCGGTCGGGCACCGCACGGCGAGCGTCGAGGGTTCCTGGTTTTTCGGCCCGCTCTTTTTGTTCAACAATCTGCATGTGGCGCACCATCGCTGGCCGCGCCTGGCTTGGTACCGGCTGCCCGCCGCGCACGACGCCCACCGCGCCGAGCATCGTGCCGCCAATGGCGGGCTCGTCTATGACGGCTACGCGGACGTCGCTGCGCGCTACTGGCGGCGTCCGCACGACGCCGTCGTGCATCCGCTGGGCCGCGCGCCGATGGCCGACGGCTCTCATCCCGGCACGGCATAGCCGGCGGCTTTTGCCTCGGCGTCCCAGCGCAAGGTCGGCGCGAAGTCGTCGCGATCGACGGCCGCAAAGCCGGCCAGCAAGAGCGCCGCGCCCAGTTCCGCGAACCACGGGCGCGATCCGGCCGCCGCAAACGCCTGGCGCAAGCGCTGCGCGCTCGCTGCCGGCAGATCGGGCGAGGCGACGAAGGCCGGAATCGGCGCAAGTTCGGTCGATTCCACGACGCGCACGCGCCGCGCGAGGTCGGGCACATGTTTGGCGACCAGCGCGTGCCAATAGCCGTCGAGCGGGCCCACGTCGATCGAGCCGTCGACGACGCTGTCCAGAATTCGGCGCGCGGTCACAAGGTCGCCGACCGACTGGCGGTAGAGACGGGGCCGCGCATCGGTGCGGTAGCGCAGCAGATGGCGGCGCGGCGCGTTGAAGCCGGAATGCGAGTGCGCGACCGTCCATCCCAAACGCCCGCCGAACGTGTCGGCCAGCGTCCGGGCGGGGCTGTCGTCGCGCACGATGAAGTCGCTGCGATAGGCCGCGCGCCCCGTGGCCCACGCCAGCGACGGAATGGGTGCTGCAAGCGGCACCACGTCGGCGATTTGCAGCGCGATGGGATAGCCGCACATCTGCACGGCCCCCAGATCGCCGCGCCGCCATAGATTTTCCAGCGGCTGCGGCGCCGGATAGGGCAGATAGTCGAGCCCGACTTCGGCCTCGCTCGCGACATGCGCCAGCACGCTTCGCCATGCCGCCTCGGCCGACGGCGCGACCGCGTACATGCGCGCATTGGCGACGAACCGTTTCATGCAAAGCGCAGCCGTTGGCCGAGACCCTTGGCGGCGGCTTTTTCCAGCATCGCGTGGCCGAGTGCTATGTCCGACAGCGACAGGCCGCGATGCCAGAACAGAATCGTTTCGTCGTCGCGCTCGCGACCGGGTTTGAGGCCCGCGACCACTTGGCCGAGTTCGGCATGGTAGCGGCCCTCGTGCAGCTTGCCCGCATCGAACAGCGGTTTCAGCGCCCCGAAGCGGCCCGCGCGCGCCTGGCCGAAATCGTCCATCAGGAATTTGTCGGCAATGTCCGCAAGCGAAATCTCGACCGCGCTCACGGTGCCGTAGGGCATGACAAGCGCGCCCTTCTTGATCCACTCGGTTTTCAGCAGCGGGGCGGGCTCCAGCAGGCGCGAGGCTTCGACCACGATGTCGGCGCCGCGCACGCAGCTTTCCCAATCGTCGGTGACGATCACGCTCTTGCCAAGATCGCGTTCGAGGGTGGCGCCGAACGCGTCGCGGCTTTCCTTGCGCCGCGAATGGACGCGGATTTCGTCGAACTTGAAAAGCCGGTCGAGCAGTCGCACGTTCCAGTACGAGGTGCCGCGCGCGCCGATATGGCCCAGGATCTTCGAATCCTTGCGCGCCAGATGTTTGGCGCCAAGGGCGGTGACGGCGCCCGTGCGCATGTCGGTGATGGCGGAGGCGTCGACCATCGCCTTGGGCACGCCGATATGGCGGTCGAACAGCAGCAGGATCGCCAGTTCCGAGGGCAGCTTGTGCAGGTAGTTGTCGTAGAAATCCGACACGACCTTGACGCCGGCCGCGTCGACCGCGCCGCCAAGCGAACCGCGCAGCACGTTGAAATGGCCGTTGGCGACGCCCGGCTCCAGATGCATGCGCGGTTCGATCACAGCTTCCTTGCGCCCTTGGGCGGCGAGGCCGTTTTCGACGGCGGCGATGATCTCGTCGTCGGTCAGCGCGATGGCTTCGACGTCGAAACGGTTGAGATACGTCATGTAGAGCGGCGGCATCTTGGTGTAGTCGAACATGGGTGCTCCTTGTCTGGTCTAGCGCAGCGGCAGGCGGCGCAGAATGCCGGGCCGGTCGGGATCGTGGAATTTGTCGAACGCGCCGTGGTCGCAAAAATGCCGGTGGCAGAACGCCAGACGGTCGGCCGACAGCGTCACGCCGATGCCGGGTTTTTCGGGCACGGCGACGACGTTGTTTTTCGGCCGGAACGGGCCTTCTTCGGTCACGTCGAACGGCTGCTGGCGGAACAGCGACTGCGACGGCTCGCGGATATGCGCGTGCGCCGCCGCCAGATGCAGATAGACGGCGCTCAAAATTCCGCTGTCGCCCGAGTAGCACCAGAAATCGATGTCCATCGCTTCGCACGCGCCGACAAAGCGCAAGGTGCGCCCGATGCCGCCATGCACGTTGACGTCCGTGCAGAACGCGTCCGGCACGCCAAGCCGCACCGCGCGCCGCAGATCGGGCGTATGCACACCGAAGGGGATCGACGTGTGCTGGCGCAGCTTGGCCATCTCTTCGAACGTGCCGACGGGATCCTCCCAGCAGCGAATGTCGAGCGGTTCGATCGCGCGCGCGATGCGCCGCGCTTCGCCCAGCGAATACGCCTTGTTGGAATCGATGCGGATGACGGCGCCTGGCCCCAGACGGTCGCGCAGCAATTCCAGCATGCGGATCGAGGGGGCCGGATCGGCGGTCGAAACCTTGCCCTCGAACATCGTCGTGCCGCACTCTTCGTGCAGGCGCTGGCAATAGTCGACGACGGCCTCGGGCGTGCTCTCGCCGCCGGCATTCCCCTGCTTCTCGCGGAAGGCAAAATAGTCGGTGAAGGGGATCGCTTTGCGATGCGCGCCGCCGAACAATTGGTAGAGCGGCACGCCCCACGCTTTGCCGCGAATGTCCCACAACGCCATCTCGACCGCGCCGAACGCGCGGATCGTCGCCAGATCGACATCGATCGTGCCCACCCCGCGCCAGCTCGGCAGGCACAGTTCCTCCGCGCCTTGGATGTCGAACGGGTCGCGGCCGAGCAGGCGCGGCTCGAAAACATTCTTGATCGTCGCGACATTGGCGGGCGACGGGCCTTCGCCCAGGCCCACGATGCCGTCGTCGGTTACGACCTCGACGATCGTTTTGGTGAAACCCGCGAGCGCGCCGTAGGACCACAGATACGGCGCTTCGAGCGGGATGTTGACGGGCGTTGCGCGAATTTCGACGATTTTCATGGCGGCGGCCTCACGCGGCGATGGTTGCGAGCAGCGCGTCGTCGACCGCGACGCCGTCGCGCTCTGCCGCTGCGCGCGCGGCCAAGCGCCGGTCGCCCGGCAATCTTGCGGGCGCGTAGCTTGCGGCAAGTTTTGCCACGCGCGCCCCGAAGCCGTTCGAAAACGCCGCCGGGTCGAAAGCGACAAAAAACTGGCCCGTACCGGGCGGCGGGCCTTCGGCGACCGCGTAGGGCGCGATATCCATCGACAGATTGGCGCCCGCCATCGCCGCCAGGATCTCGACCAGCAGCGCGATGTTGGCGCCCTTGGCGCCGCCAAACGGCGCCATCGAGCCTTCGAGCGCGGCGCCCGCATCGGTTGTCGGACGGCCGTCGGCACCGAACGCCCAGTCGGCCGGGATCGGCTCGCCCGCCGCCGCTTTGCCCGCAAGCCGTACCTTGGTGACGACCGTTGCGGCCTGGTCGAACACGAGAGGCGCTTGGCCGTCGCGCGGCACGGCCAGCGCCATCGGGTTCGTACCGAAAATCTTTTTGCGCCCGCCCCAGGCGGCCATGTTGGGCGGCGAGTTGCAGAAGCCGAGCGCGACCAGGCCGCGTCGGGCGATATCCTCGACCGGGTGCCCCAGCACGCCGATCGAGTAGGAATTGCGGATCGCGAGGCCCGCAAGGCCGTTGGCGCGCGCCGCGTTCGCCAGCGCGTCGAGACCCGCATCGAACGCGGGATGCGCAAAACCGTTTTTGGCATCGACGCAAACGGCGGCCGGGCGTGCGCCAGGCAGCATGGCGGGCGCCGCGCGCCCGGCAACCTTGCCCGAGCGCAGATGCCGCAAATAGACCGGCAGATAGCCGAGCCCGACCGAAGGAATGCCGTCGGCTTCGGCGCGCCGCGTGGCGACCGCCACCGACAGCGCCTGGGCGGGCGCCGCGCCTGCGCGGACCAGCGCATCGAATGCCAGCCTTTCGATCGCGTCGAGCGGCAACAGCGCCATTACGCCCCCAAATCGACGGCATAGGGAAAGTGGCAGCGCACGCGGCGCGTGTCGTCGAGCATTTCCAGTGCGGGCGCCTGCGCCGAACAAACGGGCTGAGCGGCCGGGCAGCGCGTGTGGAACCGGCAGCCCGGCGGCGGCGCCACGACGCTCGGGATTTCGCCCTGCAGCACGATGCGCTTGCGCCGTTTGGCGGGATCGAGGGCCGGATTGGTCGACAGCAACGCCGCCGTGTAGGGATGGGCCGGCTTCGCGTAGAGCGCGCGCGTCGGCGCCTCTTCGACGATCTGGCCCAGATACATCACGGCCACGCGGTCGGTGATGCGCCGCACGACGTTGAGATTGTGGCTCACCAGCAGATAGGTGAGATCGAATTCGCGCCGCAGATCGAGCAGCAGATTGAGCAGTTCGCCCTGCACCGACACGTCGAGCCCGGCCGTCGGTTCGTCGGCGACGATCAGCGCTGGCTGCATGACGAGCGCGCGCGCGACGCCCACGCGCCGCGCCTGGCCGCCCGAAATCTGGTGCGGGAATTTCGCCAGCACGTCCTCCGACAAGCCCAGGCGCTGCAGAATCCCGTCGAGCCGCCGCCAGCTCTCGGCTTCGGGCAGATTGTGGATGCGGATCGGTTCGTCGAGCGCGCCGCGCACGGTCATGCGCGGCGAGAGCGAGGCGACCGCATCCTGCAGCAGCATCTGCACGCGCCGCCGGTAGGCGAGCGTATCGCGGCCCAGCAAGTCGCCGAGCGGCACGCCGCCGATTTCGACGCGACCGGCCGCGGGCGCCGTGAGCCCCACCAGCACGCGGCACAAGGTGGTTTTGCCCGACCCGGACTCGCCGACCAGCCCCACGATAGCGCCCGTCGCGATGTCGAGATCGATGCGGTCGAGCGCGCGCACCACGCCGCCGAACACGACCGACACGTCGCGCATCGAGACGAGCGGCGGCGCCGCGTTCATTTCAGCCGCTCGAAATGGTGGCACGCGACGCGGCGCATGCCGCCCGCGTCGCGCATCGCGACGCTTTGGGTGCGGCATTGCGCGTCGGCGAACGCGCAGCGCGGCGCGAACGCGCAGCCCGCGCGCGGCTGGACCGGATCGGGCACTTCGCCCGGAATCGACACCAGGCGCTCGCCCTCGGCATCGTCTTCGATTTCGCAGGCCAGCAACGCCCTGGTGTAGGGATGCAGGGGCGTGCGGCACACGTCGCCGACCGGGCCCGCTTCCACGGCCGTGCCCGCATACATCACGCACACGTCGTCGCAAAACTGCGAGACGAGCCCCAGATGGTGCGAAATGAACAGGATCGAGCCCGAAAACTCGCGCCGCAAGTCGCCGATCAGCTCGACGATCTGCGCCTCGACGGTGGCGTCGAGCGCGGTCGTGGGTTCGTCGGCCAGCAGCAGGTCGGGCTGCACCAGCAGCGCCATCGCGATCATCACGCGCTGGCGCATGCCGCCCGACAATTGGTGCGGATAGGCCCTCATGCGCAGTTTCGCGTCGGCGATGCCGACCGCGACAAGCACCGCTTCGATTCGCGCGCGCATGTCGGCGGGTACGATCGCGGGCACGCGCCGGCGCAGCACGTCGCCGAGCTGGGTTTCGACCGTGAACAGCGGATTGAGCGCCGTCATCGGATCCTGGAAAATCATCGCGATGCGCGTGCCCCGATAGGCCTCGATCTCGGCTTCGCCAAGCGCCAAAAGATCGACGCCGTCGAACAGGATCGAACCGCCCGGCGGCGCGACGTTTCCCGGCAGCAGGCGCAGCAAGCACGAAGCGAGGCTCGATTTGCCCGAGCCGGACTCGCCGACGATGCCCAAAATGCGCCCGCGCCCGATGTCCAGATCGATGCCGTGCAGCAGCCGCGCGGTGCCGCGGCTCGTGCGCGCGTCGAGCGTCAGGCCGCGGATCGAGACGAGCGCGTCGCCCGCCATCCTAATGCTCCCGCCGGATGCGCGGGTCGATCGCGTCGCGCAGCGCCTCGCCGAACAAAGTGAAACCGAGCGTCGCCAGCGCCAGCACCAGGCTCGATACCACGACCGGCACCATGCTTTCGGAGAGATACTGGTAGCCGTCCTGGATGAGCCCGCCCCAGCTGGCGAGCGGCGGGCGCACGCCCAGTCCCAGGAACGACAGGCCCGCCTCGATCGTGATGACGACGGGAATGTCCATCGAGGCCAGCACGATCAGCGGTCCGAAAATATTGGGCAGGATATGGCGAAACACGATGCGCGCGCTCGACGCGCCCAGGATGATCTCGGCTTCCAGAAACGGCGCGCTCTTGAGCGTCAGCGTCTGGGCGCGCGCGACGCGCCCGAAATGCGGCACCAGCGTGATCGCGACGATCGCCACCACGATGCCCGTCGACGGCCCGAACACCGCGACGATCGCCAGGGCGAGCACCAGGCTCGGGAAGGACGAGATCACGTCGAACAGGATCAGGATGAAACGCTCGGTGCTTGCGGGCAGATAGGCCGCAAGGATGCCGAGCATCGTGCCGAGCGACAGCGCGATCGCGATCGATGTCAGCGCCACCGCCATCGCGACCGTTGCGCCGTGCACGGTGCGCGAAAAAAGATCGCGGCCCAGATGGTCGGTGCCGAGCCAGTTGGCGGCCGAGGGTCCTGCAAAGCGGTTCAGCACGTCGATCGCGTCGGGCGGGTGGGTGGCAACGAACGGCGCGAAGAGCGCCATGCCCACGACCGCCGCGACCAGCACGAGGCCGACCGAGCCCGTAACGCTGCCGCAGATGCGCGCCACGATGCGCGACGCGTCGCGAAGCGCCGTCATTTCGCGCCCCCGCGCCGGATGCGCGGATCGATCGCCGAATAGCTCAGATCGACCGCAAGATTGACCAGCATGAACAGCACCACCACGACGAGCACCGAGCCCTGCACGACCGGATAGTTGCGGATGCCGATCGCGTCGTAGATCAGCCGCCCCAGGCCCGGCCGCGCGAACACGATTTCGACCAGCACGGCGCCGCCGAGCAGCCGCCCGATCCCCATGCCCAGAATGGCGATCGTGGGGATGCAGGCGTTCTTGAGCGCGTATTTGTAGGTGACCAGCCGCCTGGAAATGCCGTAGGCGCGCGCCGTGCGGATGTAGTTCTCGCCCATCACTTCGAGCATGGAGCTTCGCACGAGGCGCGCGATGAAGCCGATCCAGCCCGCCGCCAGCGCCAGCGTCGGCAAGATCAGCCGCTTGCCCTGGTCGACCCAGTCGCCCGCGCGCCCGGCCCCCAGAACCGGCAGCCAGTCGAGCCAGATCGAAAAAATCAGCAGCAGGAAAATCGCGATGACGAAACTCGGCACCGCAATGAACGCGACCGACACGAAGGCGAGCGCGTTGTCGAGCGCGCTGCCGCGGTGCGTGGCGGCGTAAACGCCCAGCGGCACCCCGAGCACGACCGCCAGCAGGATCGCGGCGAACGTGAGGACGAAGGTCGACGGGATGACCGACCAGACGAGCGTCGCGACGGGCAGCCCCGTGCGGGTGTCGGTGCCGAGATTGCCCGTCAGCATGTTGCCGAAAAACGTGACGAGCCGGACATGGATCGGCTGGTCGAGGCCCATTTCGGCGATAAAACGGCGCGAGGCTTCGGGCGTGACCTGGGGGCCGAGCAGCGCGGTCGCGGGGTCGCCGGGGACGATCGCGGAGAGCGCGAACAGCAGCAGCATCGCGCCGACGACGATCAGCGCGGTGGTGACGAGGCGGCTTGCGAGGTATCGGATCGTTTCGTTCGGCATGGCTCCCGTCGCGCGCGCGGTTTTGGCAGCGTGCGGAGCTTTGCCGATAATGTCTAGACAATATTGCGCCCGCCGCCTAACTTTGTCGGTGGTCCGGTCGCTTGCGGGCGGACGGCGCGATCCGGTCCCGGTGGTCCTCGAATATCTGCCGGACCGGCCGCACCACGCGACGCGCGCGGAAATCTTCCGCCGCGAAATTCGCAGCCACATCGAGCGCGACTTGGTGCCGCCGCCGCGACCCGACAGAAAAAAGGCCGCCCCGCGAAGGGCGGCCTTGGGTTCGCCTCAAGCCGAGACGAACGCGTCGTACTGCCAGTCGAGCCAGCCCGGCACGGCCGACGGGCGCAGCCAGTCGCGATGGACGACGAAATTGACCTCGTTGGTGAGCCAGATATACGCGGCACTTTCGTCCATCAGCTGCTGGGCCTGCACGACAAGCGCCAGGCGTTTGGCGCGGTCGAGCTCGCCTGCGGCCTGCGTAAACAGCGCGTCGTATTGCGGGTTCGACCAGCGCTGCCAGTTCCAATTGCCGATCTGGCTCGTCTGGAACCATTGCATGATGAAGTTGGGATCGTGCTTGCCGTTGAAGCGCATCAAGAACATGTCGAGATTCTTGCCGGTTTCGCCCTGGCCCGACGACCAGTAGGTGCCGCCTTCCTGCGCGTCGATGTCGATCGTTATGCCGATTTCGCGCAGCAGCGCCTGGGCCACCAGCGCCATGTTCTGGAACGCGGGCTGGTTGAGCACCAGCAGCTTGACGCGCAGATTGGACACGCCCGCCTGCTGCAGCAGCGCGCGCGCTTCCGCGACGTTGCGCCGGTAGACGGGCGCTTGCGTCCAATGCCCGGCGATCAGCGGGGGCAGCAGCGTGTTGAGGCGCGGCGCCTTGCCGCCGTAGCCCGCCAGCAGCATCTGGTCTACGTCGAGGCCGAGCCGGATCGCGCGCCGCACGCGAATGTCGTTGAACGGCGCTTTCTCGGTGTTCATGCCGATCCACAGATAGGCGATCGAGGGCTGTTCGGTGACGCGCAAGCCCGCCACGCTCGCGAGCGGGGTCGCGACCGCGGGCGGCAGCACCGCGAAATCGAGTTCGCCCGCGCGCAGCGCAAGCTCGGTCGTGCGCGCGTCGTTGATGAAGCGGATGTTGATTTCTTCGAAGCGCGGGGCGGGCCCCTTGAAGTCGGCGTTGCGCGTGAGCGTGGCGCCGCGCTGCACTTCGAAGCTCGACACGCGGTACGGACCCGAGCCCACGGGCTGGCGGTTGTGGGCTTCGCCGCGCGCTTCGATCGCCTTTTTCGAGGCGATGCAGCCCGAAACGTCGCCGAGCGCGATGTCGAACAGATTGGCGCGCGGCGCCTTCAGCACGATCGTGCCGGTATATTTGCCGGTCACTTCGACCTTGTCGAGATTGATCCAGTCGCCGCGATACGTCGCTTCCTTGCTGCCGGGGGCGGCAAGGCCAATGCGCTCGAACGAGAATTTGACGTCGTCGGCCGTCATTTCGCCGAAGCCGTCGGTGAACATCAGGCCGGGCTTCAGCGTGAATTCGACGGTGGTGGGCGAGGTCTGCTTGATTTCGGCGGCCGCGTCGTTTTCGAGTTCGGCCGAGTTGGTTTTCTGCTTCACCAGGCGCTGGTAGACCGAGCGCGCCACGTTGCCGTCCCACGGACCCGTGCGCAAGGCGGGATCGATGATCGACAGATCGCGGTCGATGCGCACGTTTACCCTGGTGCGTCCGCCCGCTTGCGCCAGCGCTTCGAGGCTGCCTTCCAGAATGCCCGCAAGGCTGAGGCCCGCGGATCCTGCGAGCATCGTGCGACGATTGATTTCCATGGTCCCTGCTCCTGTTCGGTTGGCGTCTGATTTTGTCGGCTTGTTGGTACGTATCTGAACCCCGGACGGGCGGATTTACAAGCCCGTCGATCCGGTTTTTGCGGCATCGGCCACGGACATGTGCTTGCGCAGCGCCGCGACAAGCGACGGATCGTCGAGGGCGGCGCGCGCCGCCTCGACGTCGCGCCCCGGTTCGCGGTCGTCGCCAAGCGGCGGCACCTTGGCGCGCAACGCCGCATGGACGCGCGCTGTCGCCGGCGCCAGCCGGTCCGCGACGGCGCGCAGATCGACCGCCTGCGCCGCCGCCACGGCTTCGATCGCGTTCAAATAGCGCAGCGCCGGCAGCTGCTCTTCGAGCTTGCGCACGGCCAGAAACGCCAGCGGCGACATGTCCTCGACCGTCTCGGACACCGGCAGCGCGTCGAGCATGGCCGGAAACGTGCGCGCGCGGATTTCGGCATAGAGTCCGGCCGTCGTCTTTTGCAACGAAACATAGCCAGCCGACCCGTTGCCGACGGGCGACAGATATTTCGCCAGCCCCGAAAAATGATGCGTCATCAGCTTGCAGATGCGCATCGCCGTCGCCCAGGCGGCGTGGGCAAGCGCGATCGCCAGCGCGTCCATCGCCAGCGCCAGCGACGAGGGGTGGAAATTGGGCGAGGAGAGCATCTCGCCCTCTTCCAGCAGCACCAGCGGCGAGCAGGTGACGCCGTTGATCTCGATCTCGAGTTCGCCCACGGCATGGTCGAAGGCGGCCATCGCGGTGCCAAGGATCGGCGCCAGTTCGCGAAAGCACAGCGCGTCCTGGATTTTGGCGGGCGCGCCGGGCGCATGCAGATAGCTTCCCGCCAGCAATCGGCGCATCGCGGCGGCGGCGGCGACTTGGCCTGCGGCCGGACGCGCGGCGTGCAGGCGCGCATCGAAGATCGTCGGGTTGGCGGCGAACCCCTCGAACGACAAGGCCGCGACGGCCGCCTGTTCGGCCAGCAGGTCGCCGATCGCGACCAGAGCCAGCGCGCTTGCCGCACTGGTCAGCGCGCCGTGGCTGATCAGGCCAAGACCGTCCTTCGCTTCGAGCCGGGCGGGTGCCAGGTCCACGGCGGCGAGCGCTTCGTGCCCCGGCAAACGGCGCTCGCCGACCCACGCTTCGCCAAGCCCGATCGCGACCGACACAAGATGCGCGACCAGCCCGATGTCGCTCGCCCCCATCGATCCGAAGCGCGGCACCACCGGCGTCACGTCGCGATTGAACATTTCGATCAGCGTCGCGATGGCGCCCGGCGACACGCCCGTGCGGCCGCTCGAAAGTTCCGCAAGGCGGCACAGCAACGCTGCCCGGCACAGCCGGCGGGGCAGGGGATCGCCCATGCCGATCATCCGGCCGCGCACGATCTGCACTTGGAACGCGGCGATCTCGTTTGCCTGCACGCGGTAGCCGATATTGCCGCCAAGACCGGTCGTGAGCCCGTAGATCGGCGCGTCGGTTTCGAGGCTTGCCGCCACGGCCGCGCGCGAACGGGCGATCGCGGCGTGGCAGGCGGGCGCCAGTTCGACGCGCGTGCCCGGCGCGCTCATCGCGGCGACGTCGCCGATCGTCAGGCGCCCGGCACCCAGCACAAAGCGGGCTGGCGGCGTCATGCGCGCTCCAGCTCCTCGCGCCGTTTGGCGACGTAGGCATCGACAGCCTCGCGAATATCCGCATCGAGCGGCGGCGGCACATAGGCCTCGACGGTTTTTTTCCAGATGTCCGAGGCGCGCATCGTGGCGTCCTTGGCGCCGGCATCGCGCCAGTTCTCGAAATTCGACCAGTCCGACAGGATCGGCCGGTAGAACGCCGTTTCGTAGCGCGCCAGCGTGTGCGCGGTGCCGAAATGATGGCCGCCGGGCGGCACTTCGCGCATCGCCTCGAACGCCAGATCGTCGTCGCCGAATTCGACCGGTTTTAGCGATTCGGCCCAGCCGCGCAGCATTTCGGCATCGACCACGCATTTTTCGAGCGACGCCGACAGCCCGCCTTCGAGCCAGCCCATCGCGTGGTTGATCAGATGGCTGTGGCTCATGATCGCGGCCCACAGCGAAAAGCCGGTCTCGTAGGTCGATTGCGCGTCGACCGCGGCCGAGGCGTTGACCGCGCTCGTGCGCACGGGAATCTTCAGACGGCGGCCGATCTGCGCGCTCGCCAGCACGGCCTTGACGTATTCGGGCGTGCCGAAAGCGGGCGAGCCCGTGCGCATGTCGACGTTCGAGGTGAAACTGCCGAGCACGCAAGGCGCGCCCGGCCGCGCCATCTGGCACAGCGCCACGATGGCGAGCGCCTCGGCCGTTTGCTGGGCAAGCGCGCCCGCAAGCGTGACGGGCGCCATCGCCCCCATCAGCGTGAAAGGCGTGATGACCACGCACTGGCCGTGTTCGGCCATCGCCAGAATATTGTCGAGAATCTCCTCGTCCACGCGGCGCGGCGAGTTGACGTTGGTGACCGTCATCAGCGTGGGCGCGGCGGCCAAATCCTCGATCGAGCAGCGATGTTCGATCGCCGACAGGGCCAGCGCGTCGCTTGCCTGCGCAAGACCCACGCCGCGCGCCGCCCACACGATGTCGGACAGTTCGATATGCGCGCGGTACATCTCCAGATGGCGCACGGCGACCGGCAGATCGACCGGCTCGACGACCACGCCGCCCTGCCAATGCAGCACGCCGAAACCGTGCCCGAGCTTGAGGATGTTGCGGAAGGCTTCGATGTCGCCGTAGCGCCTGCCGCCGACGCTGTCGGCGACGTGCGGCGCGCCGTTGACCGGGCCGAAATTGACGACATTGCCGCCCACATGCAGATCGCGCGCCCGGTTGCGCGCGCGCAGCACGAATTTTTCGGGCGCCTTGGCGGCGAAATTTTCGACGGTCGCGCGGTCCATGCGCACCATCATCGTCGCGTCGTCCACTGCGGCGCCGTTGGCCCGGTAGATGTCGCGCGCGCGCTTGCCGCGAATTTCGATGCCCGCCTCGGCGATCAGCCGGTAGGCGACGTCCAGAATGCGTTCGACCTGTTCGGCCGTCAGAATTTCGATCGGCGCCCACGGCACGCTGAGCCGCCCGAGCGCCGCATGCGACACGGCGCTGCCGCGCGACCCGCGCGTGCTGGTGCGGCGGCGCGCGCCGCTTTCGGGTTTGGCGTCGCTCATGGCGTCTGGCTCCCGGGGGTCGCATGGCGCCGGCCGGCGCGGCGCGGGGCCGGTTCGATATCGAGCGGCGGCGAAACGAGCTTGCCCAGCCGGTCCTCGACCAGCGCGCGGTCGGGGCGGGCACCCGCCCGGTGCGCGTCGATGGCGCGCCGCATGGCCGCAAGATGGCCGGGCGTCGTGCCGCAGCAGCCGCCGACGATCGTGGCGCCCGCGTCGATCGCCAGATGCGCGTAGCGTTCCATCGTTTCGGGCGTGCCGGAATAGTGCACATGGTCGCCATGCACGGTGGGCACGCCCGCATTGGCCTTGGCGACGATCGCGATGCCCGGCAACGCCTGGGTCATCGACAGCACGCTCACGACCAGGTCCGACGCGCCCACGCCGCAGTTCGAGCCGACCGCCAGCGGCGGCGGAACCAAGGCGGTCGCGAACGCGACCAGGGACGCGGGCTGCAGCCCCATCATCGTGCGGCCCGACGTGTCGAAACTGGCGGTCAGCACGTAGGGCATGCCGACGCGCGCTGCGGCCGTCGCGGCCGCGCGCATTTCTTCGACGGCCGACATGGTTTCGATCCACAGCACGTCGACGCCGCCCGCCTTGAGCCCGGCCATCTGTTCGGCGAACACGTCGACCGCTTCGGCTTCGGTCAGCGCGCCCAGCGGCGCGAACAGATCGCCGGTCGGCCCGACCGAGCCCGCGACCACGACCGGCCGGCCCGCTTTGTCGGCGACCGCGCGCGCGATGCGCGCCGCATTGGCGTTGATCTCGCCCGCGCGATGCTGGAGGTCGTGCAGCATCAAGCGCCGCGCGTTGCCGCCAAACGAATTGGTAAGAATGATATCGGCGCCCGCATCGACAAACGCGCCGTGCAGCGCCGCGATGCGCTCGGGATGGCTGTCGAGCCACAATTCCGGCGCGTCGCCGGAGGCGAGCCCCATATCGAACAGATTGGTGCCGGTCGCGCCGTCGGCGAGCAGCGCCTTGCCTTCGCCCAAGCGCCGCGCCAAAAGCCCCGTGTCAGCCATAGCGTTTGTCCTCCGCCCGGGCGCGCGCGCGCCGCGATGTCATGGCGGCAAGGCGCGCGGGCAGGGCGTCGCGGATCGCGCGGCGCGCCGCATCGTCGAGCGTCGGCCACGCCGATATCTCCGCGCCCGTCCGCCCGCAGCCGATGCAATAGCCGCTCCTGGGATCGACGACGCAGGTCGAGACGCACGGGCTGTCGCTCATGCGCGCAGCTTTCCGCCCTGGGGATCGTAGAGCGCCTTGGCCGTTACGACCGCGCGGCATTCGACGCCCAGAATGTCGATCGCGAATTCTTCGCCGTCGCGCGCCAGCGCGCTGGGTACGTAGCCGCAGGCCAGGCTCTTGCCCACGGCATGGCCCCAGCCGCCCGACGTGACGTGGCCCACAGGTTTGCCGTCTTTGAGCACCACTTCGTAGCCCGTGACGTCGGCGTGCGGCGCGTCGACCGCCATCGTGACGAACCGCCGCTTGGGCCCGGACTCGCGTTCGGCGAGCGCCGCCGCGCGTCCGGTGAAGGCGGGCTTCGAGAAATCGACGAACATGTCGAGGCCGGTTTCCGCGACCGTATAGTCGGGGCGGAAATCCTTGTTGAACGAGCCGTAGTTTTTTTCGAGCCGCAGCGAGGAAATCGCGCGCCCGCCATAGAGGCGCAAGCCCTTGTCCTTGCCGGCCGCCATCAGCTCGTCGAACAGCTGCACCTGGTAGTCGGGCGTCACCCAAATTTCGTAGCCAAGCTCGCCCGTAAAGCCGCAGCGCTGCACGATGGCGGGCGACAGGCCCACCGGCATTTCGCGCACGGCGAAAAAGCGAAACGCCTCGTTCGAAACGTCGGAGTCCACGAGCGCAGCCAGTACCTCGCGCGCGCGGGGCCCCGACAGCGCGAAACCTGCCAGGGTGGAGCACGCGCTGCGGATAAAGACGTCGTCGCCGGGCGCCTGGTCGAAGAACCAGCGCATATGGAAATTTTCGGCAAAACCCGAACCCACGATCAGATAGCGGTCCTCGGCCAGGCACGCGATCGACAGGTCGCCCATCACGCGCGCGCGCGCGTTCAGCATGGGCGCGATCGCCATGCGGCCGGGTTTGGGAATCTTGCACGCGAACACGCGGTCGAGATAGGCGCGCGCGCCCTTGCCGACGATTTCGTACTTGCCGTAGTTGGTCGTTTCGTAGAGCCCGACATTGCCGCGCACGGCCAGACACTCGGCCTTGACGTGCGCGAAAGCGTTGGACCGCCGATAGGTCGGATTTTCGGACTTCGCGACGCCTTCGGGCGCGAACCACAGCGGCGCTTCGAGGCCGAAATTGGCGCCGAACACGGCGCCACGTTCGGCCATCCGGTCGTAGACCGGCGAGCGGCGGAAGGGCCTTGCGTCGGTCAATTCCTCGTTGGGATAGACGAGGCGGAAGCGGCGCCGGTAGTTCTCCTGCACCTTGATGTTGGTGAAGCGCGGCGTGGCGAACGCGCCGTAGCGCGCGGCATCCATCGCCAGCACGTCCTGGCCCGGATCGCCCGCGTCCATCCAGCGCGACAGCACCAGCCCGATGCCGCCGCCCTGGCTGAACCCCGCCATCACGGCGCAGGCGAGCCAATAGTTTTTGAGCCCGCGCACGGGGCCGACCAGCGGGTTGCCGTCGGGCGCGAACGTGAACGGCCCGTTGATGACCTTCTTGATGCCGGCATTGGCAAGGGCCGGGAAATGTTTGAAGCCGCGTTCGAGTTCGGGCGAAATGCGCGCCAGATCGTCGGGCAGAAGCTGGCTGTGGAAATCGTCGGGCGTTTCGCCCGCAGCCCACGGCACGCAATTCTGTTCGTAGGTGCCGAGCAGCGCGCCCTGGCCTTCCTGGCGCAGATAGATCTCGCCCGAAAAATCCGACGTGTTGATGATTTCGCGCTCGAGCCCTTCGAGTTCCTTGAGCGGCTCGGTGACGATGTAATGGTGCTCCATGCCCAGCAGCGGCAGCGACAGGCCGACGAGCTTGCCGACCTCGCGCGCCCAAAGGCCGCCCGCATTGACGACGTGCTCGGCACGGATCGTCCCGCGATCGGTGTGCACGTCCCACGACGAGTCCGCGCGCTGGGCGAGCGCCGTCACCTTCGTGAACCGCTCGATTTCGGCGCCGTGCGCTTTGGCGCCCGCGACATAGGCTTGCGTGACCATCCAGGGATCGACATAGCCGCCGTCTTCGCGCCACAACGCCGCCTTGAAATGCGAGGTGTCGATCAGAACGTTGCGCTGCTTGGCTTCGGCCAGCGAAATCAGCTCGGTCTTCATGCCAAGATAGCGCGCGCGCGAATGGATCAGCTTGAGGAAATCCACCTCCCCGTCGCTCGACGCGAGATAGATGCCGCCGTTCTGGTGCAGCCCGCACGACATGCCCGTGACCGTCTCGAGCTCGCGGTAGAGATCGAACGTGTATTTTTGCAGGCGCGAGACGTTGGCGTCGGAGTTGAGCGTGGTGACTCCCCCCGCCGCGTGCCAGGTCGAGCCCGAGGTGAGCTCGTTCTTGTCGAGCAGCAGCAGATCTTTCCAGCCGATCTTGGCGAGATGGTAGAGCACCGAGCAGCCGACGACGCCGCCCCCGATGACGACCGCGCGCGCGTGCGTTTTCATGCCGGTTCCTTGGGCGCGCGCGGCGCGGTTTTCGGGGCGGTTCGTTTTTGTCTATGCAAAAGCATTGCGATAGGCAAACATAGGTCCGCGATGAGAGCAAGGAAAACCGACGCGACAAGCGGCGCTTCGCCCGAAAGCCGCGCGCTGCGGCTCGACGGCGAGGGCGCCGTCTACCGCCAGATCGAGCGCGCGCTGCGCGCGCGGATTTCGACCGGCCGCTGGCAGCCGGGCGAACTGGTGCCGCCCGAGCGCCAGCTTGTCAGCGAACTTGGCGTGTCGCGCATGACGGTCAATCGCGCGCTCGCCTCGATGACCGACGACGGGCTGCTGATCCGCCGCCGGCGCGCGGGCACGATCGTCGCCGAGCCCTCGCGCACGCATGCGGTTTTCGCCATCCCCGACATTCGCGACGAGATAACCGCAGCGGGCCGCGCGCACAGTTTCCGGCTGCTGGCGCACCGCACGCGGCGCGCCAATGCCGGCGACCGCGCGCTGCTCGGCGTGCCGGCCGGAACTTTCGTGCTGTGGCTGTGCGGCGTGCATGCGGGCGACGGGCGGCCCGAGTTGCACGAAGAACGCCTCATCAATCTCGATCTGGTGCCCGCGGCGCGCGCCGTACTGGCGGACAACGTGGCGCCGGGATCGTGGCTGCTGGCGCAGGTTCCGTGGACGCGCGCGGCCTTCGCGATTTCGGCAGCGGCGGCCGCGCGCGCGATGGCGCTGGAGCTTGGCGTCAAGCCCGGCACGGCATTGCTGGTGCAGGAGCGCCGCACCTGGCGCGGGCCCGATGCGGTGACCTGGGTGCGGCTCAGTTTCTGCGGCGGGCGGCACGTGCTGTCGGGCGAAATCGCGCCGTGAGCCGCTATTCGATTTTCGCGCTTGCGCGCGCGGCGCTGGGCGGACATCGGGGCTGGCAGCGCGCGTGGCGCAAGGCCGCGCCCAAGGCCGCGTACGACGTGGTGGTGATCGGCGGCGGCGGGCACGGGCTTGCGACCGCCTACAATCTGGCAAAACATCACGGCATCCGCGACGTGGCGGTGCTCGAGCGCGGCGCGATCGGGCTTGGCAATGTGGGGCGCAATACCACGATCGTGCGCTCGAACTATTTTGTCGGCGCCAATGTCCGCTTCTACGAAGCCTCGCTGAAGCTGTGGGAAAATTTCGAGGCCGAACTCAATTTCAACGCGATGGTCAGCCAGCGCGGCACGATCAATCTGTTCCATACCGACGGCCAGCGCGACCAGTTCGCGCGCCGCGCCAACGCGATGCGCCTGGAGGGCGTCGATGCCGTCTATCTCGACCGCGCGGCGATCGAGCGCAAGCTGCCCATGGTCGATTGCCGCAACGCGCGCTATCCGGTGCTGGGCGGCTTTATGCAGCCGCGCGGCGGCACGGTGCGCCACGACGCCGTCGCGTGGGGCTATGCGCGCGCGGCCGACGCGCTGGGCGTCGATATCGTCGAAAACTGCGCCGTAACGGGGTTTGCGCGCGAGGGCGCGCGCATCGTTTCGCTCGAAACCGCGCGCGGCACCATCCGCGCCCGGCGCGTGGTGATGGCCGTCGCCGGGCATTCGTCGCGCGTCGCCGAGATGGCCGGATTCCGGCTGCCGATGGAAACGCACGTGCTGCAGGCCTTCGTGACCGAGAGCGTCAAGCCGCTGCTCGACCATGTCGTGACCTACGGCGCGGGGCATTTTTATGTGAGCCAATCGGACAAAGGCGGACTCGTGTTCGGCGGCGCTACCGACGGCCACAACAGCTACGCCCAGCGCGGCCATTTGCCGATGGCCGAGGAAGTGATGGCGGCTGGCGCGACCCTCATCCCCAGCCTCAAGCGCCTGCGCGTGCTGCGCCAATGGGGCGGGGTCATGGACATGAGCATGGACGGCAATCCGATCGTCTCGAAAACGCCGCTCGACAATCTCTATATCAACGGCGGCTGGTGCTATGGCGGCTTCAAGGCGATCCCGGCGGGCGGCGCGATCACGGCGCATCTGGTCGCCAACGACGCGCCGCACGCGCTGGGCGCGCATTTTTCGCTCGACCGTTTCCGCACGGGCGCCACGATCGACGAGCGCGGTGTCGGCCCCTATCCGTGGGCGCACTAGCATGCTGCAGATCGCCTGTCCCCATTGCGGCGTGCGCGACGAAAGCGAGTTTCGCTATCGCGGCGATGCCGGCGCCGTGCGCCCGCCCGCCGACGCGCCGATCGACGCGTTTGTCGACTACGTCTATACCCGCGCCAATCCCGAAGGCTGGCACACGGAATGGTGGCTGCACGCGTACGGCTGCCGCCGCGTGCTGAAGATCGTGCGCGACACCGCCACCAACGCGATCGCCGGCGTGGCGCCGCCATGAGCGGCTTTCGCCTTCGCAGCGGCGGGCGCATCGACCGCGCGCGGCCGGTCTCGTTCCTGTTCGACGACGTCGCGTATCGCGGTTTCCACGGCGATACGCTGGCCTCGGCGTTGCTCGCCAACGGCGTCGTGCTTGTCGGGCGCAGCTTCAAGTACCATCGCCCGCGCGGCATTGTGACGGCCGGGCCCGAAGAACCGTGCGCGCTGGTCGAGCGCGGCACGGGCGCGTTGCGCGAGCCCAATACGCCCGCCACGACCGCCGAAATCTACGACGGCTTCGTTGCGACCAGCCAGAACCGGTTTCCGTCGCTGCGCTTCGATCTGGGCGCGATCGCGCAAGCCTTTGCGGCGTTTCTGCCGGCCGGTTTCTACTACAAGACCTTCATGTGGCCGGGCGCGCTGTGGGAGCGGCTCTACGAGCCCGCGATCCGGCGCGCGGCCGGACTCGGGCGCGGCGCTGCGGCACCCGATCCCGACAGCTACGCGCATCGCCATCGCCATTGCGACGTGCTGGTTGTTGGGCTGGGGCCCGCAGGGCTCGCGGCCGCCGCATCGGCCGCGCAAAGCGGCGCCCGCGTGCTCGCGCTCGAGCAGCATTTCGAGACCGGCGGCACGCTGCTCGACGATCCGGATTTGGCGGGCGAACTGGCGCGACTGCGCCGGGCGCTCGACCGCCCGAACGTCGAAATCCTGACGCGCACGGCCGCGATCGGCGCCTACGATCACGGCGTGGTCGCAGCGCTGGAGAGCGCGACCGACCATCTGCCCCGGCTCGCGCGCAGCGGCCCGCGCCAGATTCTGCACGTCGTGCGCGCGGCGCGCACAATCTTTGCGACCGGCACCGTCGATCGGCTGATTGCGTTCCCCAACAACGACCGGCCCGGCGTGATGCTGGCGCGTGCGGCCCATGTCTATGCCGCACGCTACGGCGTCGCCGTCGGACGCCGGCCGGTATTCTTCTGCAACAACGACGACGCCTATCGCGCGGCCTTTGCGCTCGCCGATGCGGGCGTGCCGCCGGTCGCTATCGTCGATCCGCGCCGGTCGAGCCTCGCGGGCGACGCGGCGCGCCAGCGCGGCTTCAAGGTGATGGCGGGTTTCGCGGTCGCCGACGCGTGGGGTGGGGCCGACGGGCTTGCGGGCGTGCGCGCGCGCCATTGCGCCGACGGCGGCGAGATCGATTTCGCGGCCGATGTGCTGTGCGTGTCGGGCGGCGCGTCGGCGCAGGTGCAGCTTGCCAGCCAGGCGCGCCTGAAGCTCGCGTGGTCTGCCGAACAGGGCTCGTTTGCGGTCGCCGAACCGAGCGATCAATTCGCCGCCGCGGGCGCGGTGCGCGGCCAAACGGGATTGCGCGCCGCGATCGCCGACGGCGCCAAAGCCGGTGGCGGCACGCTCGCCGTTCCGCCCGGCACGGACGCGCCGGTCACGCCCTGGCAGCAATGCTGGGAAGTCGCCGGCCCCGGCAAAGCCTTTGTCGATCTGCAGCACGACGTGACGGCCGACGATATCCGACTTGCGCAGCGCGAAGGCTATGCGCATGTCGAGCACGCCAAGCGCTACACCACGCACGGCATGGGTACCGACCAAGGACGCATAGGCGGTCTGGTCGGTTCGGCCATTTTGGCGGCGGCACGCGGCAAGCCGGTCGCGTCCGTCGGCCTGCCGAAATTCCGTCCCTATGCGCAATCGGCCGCGTGGGGCGCGCTGGCGGGTCCCGATGTCGGCCAAGATTTCAAGCCGCGTCGCCTGCTGCCGCTGCACGATTGGCACGCCAAAGCGGGCGCGGTGTTCGTCAATATCGGCCTTTGGCTTCGCCCGCTCGTCTATTCGCCGCGCGGCGATACAAGCTGGGGTCCCGTGCTGGCCGAGGCGCGCCGGGTGCGAAGCGCGGTCGGCATTACGGACGTGTCCTCGCTCGGCAAGATCGACGTGTCGGGGCCCGACGCCGCGGTTTTTCTCGATCGCATCTACGCCAACACGTTTTCGACGCTCGGCGTGGGGCGGGCGCGCTACGGCCTGATGCTGCGCGAAGACGGCATCCTGCTCGACGACGGCACCACGTCGCGACTTGCGCCCGACCGCTTCGTCGTGACCACGACGACGCAAAAATCGGCCGACGTGCTCGACCATATGGAATGGCATCTGCAGGCCGTGTGGCCCGAACTCGACGTGTCGCTGGCCGACATTTCCGACCACTGGGCGCAGTTCGCGGTGGCGGGGCCGCAGGCGCGCGACACGCTGGCACCTCTGGTCGCCGGTCTCGATTTTTCGAACGCGGCGTTTCCCTTCATGGCGGCGGGCGAGGCGTCGATCGCGGGCGTTGCCGGGCGCGTGTTCCGCATTTCGTTTTCGGGCGAGCTTGCCTACGAAGTGGCGGTGCCCGCGCACGAAGCCGAACGGGTGTGGCAAGCGATCGTCGATGCGGGGGCGGCGCCCTACGGGCTCGACGCGCTCAATTTGATGCGCATCGAAAAGGGCCACATGACGGGCGCCGAAATCAACGGCACGACCAGCGCGCACGATCTGGGCCTGGCGCGCATGCTCAAGAAGAGCGGCGATTTTGTCGGCCGCGCGCTCGGCCAGCGCGAAGCGCTGCTGGCACCCGACCGTCTGCAGCTGGTCGGCATCGCGCCGCTCGATCCGGCACAGCGCCTGCGCGGCGGGGCGCATCTGGTCGCGGCAGCGGACGCGGGACCAAGCCAGGGCCACGTTACCTCGTGCTGCATGTCGTCGGTGCAGCCGGGCTGGGTCGGTTTGGCGCTGCTCGCGGGCGGCCATGCGCGGCACGGCGAAACGATGGTCGCCGCGTCGCCCGTGTTCGGCGAAAACGTCGCCGTGCAGATCGTCAGCCCGCACCATTACGATCCGGAGAATCGCCGTGTCCGCGCCTAGCCGCACCGCCAGCGCCAGACGCGTATCGCGCGGCATTTTCGAACTTGGCCTGCGCCGGGGCCAGGAAGCGGCGCTTGGCGCGGCGCTGGGCGTCGACTTGCCGCCGCCCGGGCGCGCGGCGGCAAACCTGCTGCGCCTCTCGCCCGTGCAGATGCTGCTGCTTGCGCCAAACGTGCAAATCGACCGCGCGCTTGCCGCCGTCAACGACCAGTCGTCGGGGCTTGCCTGGTTCGAATTGGCAGGGCCCGAGATCCGCGCGGCACTGGCCTTTTTGTGCCGTCTCGATCTGCACGATCGCGCGTTCCCGGTCGGGCGCGTCGCGCGCACGCCGATGGCGCAGATGCCGGTCGTACTGTGGCGCACGGGCGCCGACGAATTTTCGGCCTTTGCGCAAACGACGCTGGCCCGGTCTTTTGCCGACGCGCTCGACCATGCCGGAGTCGGCGTTTCGAACTTCTGACGGGAGAGCGATCTTTTCCGACACAATTTGCGTGATCCGACCGCCCGAAAGACGGTCGTGTTCCGCTCGTGCGGGGCGGGGAAAATGGTGGGCGCTGTAGGGATTGAACCTACGACCCCGGCCGTGTGAAAGCCGTGCTCTACCGCTGAGCTAAGCGCCCGAATTTTGTTACAGGCGCGGGTATAATGCGCCTTGCCCGGCGAAGTCAAGAAACCGCCTCTTGCCCTCGGCGAAAACGTCCCTATATCGTGGTGATCGAAACCGGACGGAGGGCACATGGGAGTCGCACGCGCGATCGCAGCGGGAACGGCGCTTTGCTTGTGTGCAGCGGCGCCCGGTTTCGCGCAGACCCAAGCGGCCTGGGCTTCCGCCGATCGGCTGGAACTGGTCTACGACGTCACGGCGGGTGCGCGTATCGTCGAACTGACGCTCGAATTTTCGGTGACCGGCGAGCAGTACCGTATTTCGAGCCGCCAGGCCTCGGTCGGGTTCGTGCGCTGGGTGTTTCCCTTCGAATCGCGCACCGACGTAGCGGGGCGGTTCGTTGCGGCGGCAACCGAACCGGCCAGCTACCGCGTGAAGGGCGAGTTTCGCGGCAAAGCGCGCTCGGTCGAGATGGACTATCGCGACGGCGCGCTGGTGCGCAGCGAAATCGTGCCGGGCCACCTCGAAGACGAGCGCGACGAGGTGACGGCCGAGCAGCGCGCGGGCGCGATCGACCCCGTGTCGGCCGTCATGGCCGTGATCCGCCAGATGAACGAGGGGCGCGGCTGCGACGCGCGCGTGCCCGTGTTCGACGGCCGCATGCGCTACGACATCGTCTTCAAAGACGCCGGTCCCCGCGAAGTCCCGCGCGAGGGCAGTTCCGTGTTCGCGGGCACGGCGGAGGTCTGCGAATTCGCGTGGGTTCCGATCGCCGGGCGCTCGCGCAAGGCGACGGCCAACCGCAAGCCCGAGGACGACAAGCGCACCGGCCGCGCCTACATGGCGCCGTTGGGCTCCGGCCAGGTCGTGGCGCCCGCGCGCATCGAGTTCGAAACCTGGTTCGGCACGGTTGTCGGCCATCTGCGCGACGTGCGCGGCACCGTGCAAAAAGCGCAGGCGGACTAGCGAAGATCGTCCGTCTCGGCCGCAAGCGCGCGGCCCGAGACGCGCACTTCCCATATAAACAGCGCCAATGCCGCGATGACGGCGCCCACTGCGGCGGCAAACAGCGCCAGCGGCAAGCCGCTTTGCGTGTCGCGCGCAAGGCCGCCCACGAACAGCGCCAGAATGGCGCAGCAGGTCAGGAAGGCCGAAAACGCCGCCAATGCGATCGCCAGATTGACGATCGTCAAGCGCAGCCGCTGCAGCGCCAGTTCGCGGCGCAACTGCGCCTCGTGGGCCGCATCGGCACTGGCGCGCAGCTTGTCTGCAACCTTGCGCATGCGGTCGACGACGCGCGTCAGGCGCCCCGTGAACACGTTCAGCAGAATGCCAAGGCCGTTCAGCAGGAAGACCGGCGCGATGGCGACCTGGATCAGATGCGCGATCGTCTCGCTGTCGGACGCGCCCGGAATCATGCCAGCAATCCTTCGAGTTCGGAGAAATCGGAAATCAGCGCGTCGCCGCCGAGCGCTGCGGGCGCGATCGGCGAATAGCCCCAATCGACGACGACAAGCTTCATCCTGGCCGCTTTGGCGGCCGCCGCGTCGTTGGGCGAATCGCCGACCATCAGACAGTCGTCGGGCGTCTGGCCCATTCGCTCGGCGGTCAGCAGCAGATGGCGCGGGTCGGGCTTGCGGTGCGGCACGTCGCCGCCCACGACCGTCCTGAAAAACCGGGCGAGGTCGAGCGCTTCCAGCAGCGCCTGCGCGAACGGCGTGGCTTTGTTGGTGCACACGCCAAGGGCAAGACCGCGCGCCTGCAGAGCGGCCAGCGTCTCGCGCACGCGCGGATAGGGGCGCGAATGGCGCGCGACATCCGCGCCGTACAGTTCGAACCAGCGCCGGAGCGCCGCGTCGGGATCCGCAAGCGCGGCGTTCTGCGCCGCGAAGGCGCGCTGGACCAGCGCCTTGGCGCCGTCGCCGATCATGCGCCGCCCGGCGTCGAATCCGACCGGCGCCAGGCCGCGTTCGGCCAGCAGCGCGTCGGTCGCCGCGACGATATCCTGCGCCGTATCCACGAGCGTTCCGTCGAGGTCGAAAATCGCGGCGCGGCAGCGGAACGTCGGAGGCATCGGGCGCAATTCCTTGCAACATTTTGTGATTTTGACGCGGCTTCGGTGTATGGGAGTGTCCGGCCGATCCGACAGGAGTCTCGCACCGATGCCCGCGCCCGACAAGAATCTTGCCGTCATCGTTCTGGCTGCGGGCAAGGGCACGCGCATGAAGAGCGCGCGCCCCAAAGTGCTGCACCAAGTGGGCGGGCGCGCGCTGATCGGCCATATCGGCGCGGAGCTTGCGGCGCTGGCGCCGGCCAAGATCGTGCTGGTGATCGGCCCCGGCGACGATGCGGTGACGGCCGCCGTGCAAGCGGCCGCGCCCGGCATCGCGGTCGAGGCGGTGGTGCAGCGCGAGCGGCTCGGCACGGGCCATGCGGCCTTGCAGGCGCAAGCGGCGTTGGGCGATTTCAAGGGCGACATTCTGGTGGCGCTGGGCGACGCGCCGTTCGTCTCGGCGCGGACTTTTGCGCGCTTGCGCGGCGAACTTGCGCGCCCCGAACGCCCGGCGGTGTCGGTGCTGGGCGTGCGCCTCGCCGATCCGGCGGCCTTCGGGCGCCTGGTCTGCGCGCCCGACGGAACCTTGACGCAAATCGTCGAAGCCAAAGACGCCGACGCCGCAACCAAGCGCATCGATTTTGTGAATACGGGCGTGATGGCGTTTGCGGGCGACGGGTTTTTCGACCTGCTCGGCCGGATCGAGCCCAACAACGCGCAAAAAGAATTCTACCTCACCGACGCGATCGCGCTGGCGCGCGCCGCTGGCCGCGTCGCGCGGGCCCTCGAAGGCAGCGCCGACGAATGGCTTGCCGCCAACGACCGCGCGGAACTGGCGACGCTGGAAGCCGCCTTCCAGGCGAAGATGCGCCGCGCCGCCATGCTGGCGGGCGCGACGCTCGTCGATCCTGCCAGCGTGTGGTTCAGCTACGACACGAAAATCGGCGCCGATACGATCGTCTATCCGTCGGTGTTTTTCGGGCCCGGCTCGACGATCGGCGCCAATGTCGAAATCAAAGGGTTCTGCCATTTCGAAGGCTGCGAAGTTGCCGACGGGGCGATCGTGGGTCCGTTTGCGCGCCTGCGGCCGGGCGCCAAAATCGGGGCGGGCGCGCATATCGGAAACTATGTCGAAATCAAAAACGCCGACGTGGCGCCGGGCGCCAAGATCAACCATCTGAGCTATATCGGCGACGCGAGCGTGGGCAGCGACGCCAATGTGGGGGCGGGCACGATCACCTGCAACTATGACGGGTTCGGCAAATTCAGGACCGAAATCGGCGCCGGCGCGTTCGTGGGCTCCAACAGCGCGCTGGTGGCGCCCGTGAAAATCGGCGCAGGCGCGATCGTGGCGGCGGGGTCGGTCGTGACAAACGACGTTCCGAGCGACGCGCTGGTGGTCGCGCGCGGCCGCGCCGAAACGCGCGCGGGCTGGGCCAAGAAATTTCGCGAACGGCGTGCGGCGGAAAAAGCCGCCAAGCAAAAAGGATAGAATTGGATGTGCGGGATTGTCGGCATTGTGGGCAAGCGTTTGGCGAGCCCGCGTTTGGTGGACGGGTTGGTGCGCCTGGAATATCGCGGCTACGATTCGGCCGGCGTCGCGACGTTGGTCGACGGGCGCATCGAGCGGCGGCGCGCCGAGGGGCGCATCGCCAATCTGCAGGCGCTGCTCGAACGCGAACCGCTGGGCGGCACGACCGGCATCGGCCACACGCGCTGGGCCACGCACGGCGCGCCGGTCGAGAACAACGCGCATCCCATCGCGACCGACCGCGTCGCGGTCGTCCACAACGGCATCATCGAAAATTTCGAAGCCCTGAAGGCCGAACTGGTCGCCAAGGGCTGCCGCTTCACGACCGAAACCGACACCGAAGTAGTGGCCCACCTGATGGGCTCGCTGCTGGCCGAGGGCCTTGCCCCGGAAGCGGCGATGGCCGCGTGCTTGCGCAAACTGCACGGCGTGTTCGCGCTTGCCGTCGTCGTCGCGGGTCGGCCCGATCTGCTGATGTGCGCGAGACGCGGCGCGCCGCTTGCCGTGGGCCATGGCGAGGGCGAGATGTATGTGGGCTCGGACGCGCTGGCGCTGGCCCCGCTTACCAAGATGATCTGCTATCTCGACGACGGCGACTGGGCCGTGCTGACGCCCGACAGCGCGCAGATCTTCGACCACGACGACAAGCCGGCCATGCGCGCGGTGCGCGAGACCGCTTTGTCGGGCGCGCTGGTGGGCAAGGGCAATTTCCAGCATTTCATGCAGAAGGAAATTTTCGAACAGCCCGCCGTGATCGGCGACACGCTGCGCAGCTACGTCAATCCGGCGACCCGCCGCGTGGCGCTGCCCGAGCTGCCGTTCGATCTGGCGACGCTGAAGCGCGTGCAGATCGTCGCCTGCGGCACGTCGTTCTACGCCGCCAGCGTCGCGCGCTACTGGATCGAGCAATTGGCGCGCCTACCGTGCGACGTGGATATCGCGTCGGAATTCCGCTACCGCGATCCGATTCTGGAACAAGGCGGTCTGTCGATGTTCGTCTCGCAATCGGGCGAGACGATCGACACGCTTTCGGCGCTGCGCCATGCGCGCGCGCAAGGCCAGAAGATCGCCGCCATCGTCAACGTGCCCGAAAGTTCGATGGCGCGCGAAGCCGATCTGCTGCTGGCAACCCACGCCGGCCCCGAGATCGGCGTCGCCTCGACCAAGGCGTTCACCACGCAGCTTGCCGTGCTGGCGGCGTTCGCCTTTGCCGCCGCGCGCGCGCGCGGAACCCAGACGGCCGCGCAGCTCCAGCGCCTGTCGAACGCGATCTACGAGGTGCCCGAGAAAGTGTCGGCCGTGCTCGCGACCGACGCGCAGATCCGCGCCGCCGCCACGATCGTCGCGGCGGCACGCGACGTGCTCTATCTCGGGCGCGGCACGTCGTTCCCGATCGCGATGGAGGGCGCGCTCAAGCTCAAGGAGATCAGCTACATCCATGCCGAGGGATATGCCGCAGGCGAAATGAAGCATGGCCCCATCGCGCTGATCGCGTCGGACGTGCCGGTGATCGTGCTGGCGCCCAGCGACGAATGGTTCGACAAGACCGCCTCCAACGTGCAGGAAGTGCGCGCGCGCGGCGGCCAGGTCGTTCTGTTCGCCGACAAAAAGGGCATCGCCAAGATCGGCCATCTGGCCGTGGCGGCGATCGAACTGCCGGAATGCGACGCGTTCGTGGCGCCCATCCTCTATTCGGTGCCGGTGCAATTGCTGGCCTATTACGTGGCGCTGCTGAAGGGCACCGACGTCGACAAGCCGCGCAACCTTGCCAAGAGCGTGACGGTCGAATAGGGCAGCGCTATACTCGGCGCCAAGCGAACAAAACCGGGGAGAAAAAGACCATGGCCGAACCAGCCCGCGCCGCCCGCTATGCGGGCGTGGCGCTCAAGGATCCGTCGCTGTTCCGTATGCAATGCTATATCGACGGCGCCTGGGTCGATGCCGACTCCAAAAAAACGTTCGACGTCGACAACCCGGCCACCGGCGAGATGCTGGGCCATGTGCCCGACATGGGCGGCGCCGAAACCAGGCGCGCGATCGAGGCCGCCAACCGCGCCTTCGCGTCGTGGAAAAAAGTGCCCGCCAAGCAGCGCGCTGCGGTCATGCGCAAATGGCACGATCTGATGCTTGCCAATGCCGACGACCTCGCGCTGCTTATGACGCTCGAACAGGGCAAACCGCTCGCCGAATCCAAGGGCGAAGTCGGCTATGCGGCGTCGTTCCTCGAATGGTTCGGCGAGGAGGCCAAGCGCGCTTATGGCGACGTGATCCCCACCACGGCGGGCGACCGGCGCTATGTCGTGACCAAAGAGGCCGTCGGCGTGGTCGCCTGCATCACGCCGTGGAACTTTCCGGCCGGCATGATCACGCGCAAGGCCGGCCCCGCGATCGCGGCGGGCTGCACGGTCGTCCTGAAACCGTCCGAACTCACGCCGTTTTCGGCCTTTGCCCTGGCGGAGTTGGCCGAGCGCGCGGGCCTACGCAAGGGCGTGCTCAACGTGCTGACGGGCGACGCGCCCGCCATCGGCAAGGAACTCACCGGCAATCCGGTCGTGCGCAAGCTCGGCTTCACGGGCTCGACCGAGGTCGGCAAACTTCTGATGGCGCAGTGCGCAGGCACGGTCAAAAAAGTCTCGCTCGAACTCGGCGGCAACGCGCCCTTCATCGTGTTCGACGATGCCGATATCGACGCGGCGGTCGAGGGCGCCATGGCCTCCAAGTACCGCAACACGGGCCAGACCTGCGTGTGCGCCAACCGCTTTCTGGTGCAGGACGGCGTCTACGACAGATTCGCGGCGAAATTCGCCGAAGCGGCCAAGAAGCTCAACCCGGCCCCCGGCACGGAAGCGGGCGCAAGCCAAGGCCCGCTGATCGAAGATTCGGCCGTCGAGAAGGTCGAGCGCCACATCGCCGACGCGCTCGCCAAGGGCGCGACGCTGCTGGCGGGCGGCAAGCGCCATGCGCGCGGCGGGCGCTTTTTCGAGCCGACGGTGCTCGCCAACGTGACGACCAAAATGGCGGTGGCGCGCGAGGAAACCTTCGGACCCGTGGCGCCCTTGTTCCGCTTCGCGACCGAAGAGGAGGCCGTGCGGATGGCCAACGACACCGAATTCGGTCTGGCCGCGTATTTCTACAGCCGCGACGTGGGCCGGGTGTGGCGCGTGTCGGAAGCGCTCGAATACGGGCTGGTCGGCGTGAATGCGGGCGTCATCGCGACGGCCGAAGTGCCGTTCGGCGGCATGAAAGAGTCGGGCATCGGGCGCGAAGGCTCCAAATACGGCCTCGACGAATTCATGGAGATAAAATACGTCTGCATGGGCGGCATCTAGAAAATCTCGACCGCGCAGCGCCGTGCGCTCATGCCGCGCGCTCGCGGCCGTTCGCGAGCGGCGGGCGCGACGGCAGCACGATGCGAACGCAAGTTCCCCGGCCCGGCGCGGTTTCGATCGCCAGCGTGCCGCCATGCAGCTCGGCGAATACGCGCGACAGCGGCAGGCCCAGACCCGTATCGGACCGCCCGCGCGCGTTCGCGTCCTGCGCCGTCTCGAAGGGGCGCAAGGCGCGCTCGGCGTCCGCTTGCGTCATGCCCCGGCCCTTGTCGCGCACCGTAAATTCGATGCTGTTCTGAAGCCGCCTGCAGGCCAGCCGCACGGTGCGGTCCTCGCCCGCGAACTTGATCGCGTTGATCGTGACGTTCAACAGAAGCTGGACCAGCGTGCGTTCGTCGCCGACGAAAGCCACGTCCATGTCGGCCTCGCTTGTGTCGATCGCGACCCGCTCGCGTTCGGCGCGCTGGCGCGCCAGTTGGACGGTCGTTTCGATCAGGCTGCCGGTCGACATTTCGCCAAGTTCGAGCACCCATTTCCCGGCTTCCAGCTTCGACATGTCGAGCACGCGGTTGATCACGCCCAACAGATGGTCGGCGCTGAAACGGATATCGGCCGCATATTCCCGGTAGCGCGGTGCGGCCCCCAGTTTCATCGCATCGGTCGCGATCACCTCGGCAAAGCCGATGATCGCGTTGAGCGGCGTTCGCAGCTCGTGTCCCATATTGGCAAGGAAGTCGGACTTGCTGCGTGCGACCGCGCGCGACTGTTTCGCGTCTTCCAAAGCGGCGCGCGTGCGGGCGCGAATCTTTTGGGCGACGACGTGCAGGAAGATCGCGGAGAGGACGCCGACCAGCAACGGGACCGTCGCGCGGCGCAGCTTGTCCGCTTGGATCGTCGTTTTGAAATGCGTCGCGCGAACGAACAGACCGCTGCCCGAAACCGGCACGGAGTGGCCGACAAACTCTCTGCCTTCCTTGTTTGTCAAAGCAAACGCGCCGTTGCCGGAAAATCCGGCAAGCGGGCGCGCCTCGGCGGCAATCAAGTCGACCGACGGGTAGCGCGCGTACAGCGCGCCTTCGGCGTCCACCAGATTGACGCCCGCAACGCCGAGTTTCGCAAAAAAGCGGGCGAAAAACGCCGGGTCGATGCGCACGCCCACAACGCCCCCGAACGTTCCGTCGCCCAGGTTCGCCCGCATCGAGACGGGAATGCTGATGCGATTGTCCGGGCGCGAGACGACGGGCGGGTCGATGCGAAGGTCGGACGTTTGGTTTTCTTTGTGAAAGACAAAGTAGGGACGATCCGAAAGGTCGGTGGGGGCCGCCGTGGCCGCATTTGCAGCGACGTACACGCGGCCTTGCGGGTCGATCAGGCCGAAACCTTGTATCATCGGCAAGGATGCCGCGACGCGCTGCAGGCTGCGCCGAATCTCGGCCGGTTCCGAGACGAGCACCACGCCCGGCAGGTCCGGGTCGCCGTCGAGGGCTTGGATGGCCAGCTTGACCGTGGTCAGGGACTGGTCGACGAACGTGGCTGCGGCTTCCGCCGCGACGGCAGCGCGACGCGCGTACTCGTCATCCGTTCGCCCGGCAATCGCCCAGATCTGCTCGGCCGTTACCAGAGCGATCAGCACATGCAGCGCCGCCGTGACGGAGACGGTTTGCCTGGTCCAACGGGGCAACTTGAATGTCAGCATCTGCGTCCCCTACCGCAAGCGCTCTACCTTGCCGAGATCCGATCATGGAAGCAAATGTGTTAAAGTTCGGTTTATAGGCACGGCCAGCGCGGTCGGTTGGACCGACTCGGGCGCGCGCGCTAGGTTCGAGCGACACGCCGCTTCGCCCCCAGAGTTGCCAATGCCCTCGGAAACCCGCTTCATCTTCTTCGAGCCGGCCGAATTGCTGCGCGCCGGGCTCGATTGGGCGCTCGCGAACGGCAAAAAGCTCGGCAAGGCAAAGGCCACGCGCCTGCATGTCGATCTGCGGGCGCTGTGCGTGACGATCCATTTCGACGTCAAGGGCGCGGAGCCTGCGGCCCCGCCGCTCGAACTCAAAAGCGAGCATTTGCAGACGGCGCTGTTGACGCTGTGCCGCAAGCAGAAGATTCCGCTGCCGATGAAATCGGCCAAAACGCTGATCGCGCTCCAGAACCAGATCACCTTCATGATCACGCTGACCAACGACAACGAAGGCGCCAAAATGAATGTCGAATATGTGGACTAGTCTTGGCGCCGGCTTGCCGTTCGCGCTCGAAGGCGCGTTCTATTTTTCCGCCATCCGCTTCGCCACGCTGCTGGCCGTCGCCACGAACCTGCCGGCCGACGATTCGCGCGAAGCGGAGCTGCGCTGGCGGCTGGAATATCTCGACCGGTGGCCCGCCTATGTTTTTACGGCCGCGTGGCTCGTTTATTTCGGCGCCGCGCTCGACCAGCCGGTGGCGTGGGGCGCATTCGCGCTCGGGCTGGTTTTGGTGCCGGTCCTGCTCAAAAAGCGGTTTGGACGCTACGATTACGGTCCGTCGCTGGCGGCCTATGGCGACGGGCGCATGCTCTATCGGCGCCAAATTGCGTGGCTGTCGGCGGCCTCGATCTTGGGTATGGTGCTGTTGTTCGACCTGCTGTAGCGCGAAGGAAGCACCGCCGATGGACAGCTACGATTTCGACCTCTTCACGATCGGCGCGGGCTCGGGCGGCGTTGCGGCCTCGCGCCGGGCGGCAAGCTACGGCGCGCGCGTGGCGATCGCGGAGAATTGGCGTGTGGGCGGCACGTGCGTGCTGCGCGGCTGCGTGCCCAAAAAGCTGCTCGTCTACGGCACGCATTTTGCGCAGGAAATGGCCGACGCGCGCGGCTACGGGTGGGATGTCGAGGGCACGCTCGATTGGGGCAAGCTCGTTGCCGCCAAAAATCTCGAGACCAAGCGGCTCGAAGGCATCTACCGGACGATGCTCGACAACGCGAAGGTCGAAACGATTCTGGGCACCGCCAAAATCGTCGATCCGCACACGGTCGAGATCGGCACGCGCCGCGTCACCGCGAAATACATTCTGATCGCCGCCGGCGGCCGGCCCGAGCGGCCGGCCATTCCCGGGATCGCGCACACGATCACCTCGAACGAAGCGCTCGATCTGGAAACGCTGCCGCGTCGCGTGGCGATCGTGGGCGGGGGCTATATCGCGGTCGAGTTCGCGGGCATTTTCCTCGCCGCCGGCGCCGAGGTCACGCTCGTGCTGCGCGGCCCCAAAATCCTGCGCGGCTTCGACGAAGACGTGCGCGACCACCTGACAAGCGAACTGGTCCGCCAGGGCGTCGAGATCCGCGCGAATTCGAAGATCGCGCATATCGACAAGATCGGCTGGATCTTGCGCGCCAGTCTGGAAGACGGCACCGCGATCGATGCCGAGCAGATCATGTACGCGACCGGCAGGGTCCCCAACGCCGACGCGCTGGGTCTCGACGCGGTCGGGGTCGTGCGCGACAAGGCGGGCGCCGTCGCGGTCGACGAATGGCAGCAGACCAGCGTGCCCGGCATCTACGCGGTGGGACGTCACCAACCGCGTGAACCTGACGCCGGTCGCGATCGCCGAGGGGCGGGGCCTCGCCGAGACGCTGTTCAACGCCAATCCGACGTCGATGGACCATGGCGACGTTCCCTCGGCCGTGTTCAGCCAGCCGCCGGTGGGTTCGGTCGGGTTGAGCCAGGGCGACGCCGAACGCCTGCTGGGCATCGACGGCGTGGACGTCTATCGCGCGGTTTTCCGGCCGATGAAATACACGCTGGCCGGGCGCCAGGAAAAGACGCTGATGAAGCTGGTCGTCGAAGCGGCGACGGGCCGCGTGCGCGGCGTGCATATGGTGGGACCCGACGCGCCCGAAATCGTCCAGGGCCTGGCGATCGCGCTCAAAGCCGGACTCACCAAAAAAGATTTCGACCGCACGGTCGCGATCCATCCGACGGCCGCCGAAGAATTCGTGCTGATGCGCGAGAAGGTCAAGCGCTCGTAGTTGGGCGCTAAAGTTTGGGCAGCCACGCATCGGTGCGGCCGAGCCAGTAATAGGCCGTAAGGCCGACAAATTCCGACAGCGCCCCCGCGATCGCGGGAAGGCTAGCATCGAAGCTGCGCGGCAACGACCAGTCGTCGGCGTCGCCGGGCATCGTTCGGTAGCCGACCGGGAAGGGCACGACCGTCCAGCCCGCTTTGCGGAACGTGCCCAGCGCGCGCGGCATATGAAAGGCAGACGTCACCAGCAGCCAGGTTTCGCCCGGCTGCGGTTTGGCAAGCGCGAGCGCGAAGACCGCGTTCTCGAACGTGTTGCGCGAGCGGTCTTCGAATTCGACCCGCAGCGGATCGAGCCCCAAGGCCGGCAGCAGCACGCGCGCCCCCGCAGCATCGGTGGTCGCCTGGTCGAGCGGATTGCCCGAGCCGCCGGAATAGACAAGGCGCGCAGACGGATAGCGGCGCGCCAGATCGGCGAGCGCCACTTGTCGCATCGGCGCGCCGCCCGGCGAATAGGGGCGCGTTTGCAGCAGAAGATTGTTGGCATCGCCCCCGAGCACGACGATGCCGTCGATGCGGTCGGGCAAGATTGCGGGCGCCGGGATGCGGTCTTCGAGCCAGACATTCGCCGCTTCGCCGAGCGGAACCGTGCCCGTCGCGAGTTGGAAGGCGAGCACCAACGTCAAAATGCCGCGCCCCCAGCGGCGCCAGGGCGTCCACAGCAGCGCGATGCCGAACGCCAAGCCGAGATACAGCGGGAAGCGCAGATCGACGAAAAACCCGACGATCTTGGAGAGCCAGAAGAGAAGGTCTTGCGTATCCATGCTCGGACATCTGGCCTGCCGCCCCCGTCCGCGTCAAGCCGAGCACCGACAAGGCGCTGATTTTGCGCGTAAAAATCCGCCGGTTGCAGTTGCGAAGACGGCTCTGTAGTTTATCCCCAAACGCGATTGGGGAAAATCATGCCGGCCAAATGGACGCCCGACAGCTGGCGCGCACGCACCGCGCGCCAAATGCCCGCCTATCAAGACGCTGGCGCCCTGGCGCGCGTCGAAAAACGCCTTTCGGGCTATCCGCCGCTGGTTTTTGCGGGCGAAGCGCGCGAGCTCAAGGCCCAATTGGCCAAAGCCGCCGAGGGCAAGGCCGTTTTGCTGCAAGGCGGCGACTGCGCCGAGAGCTTCGCCGAATTCTCGGCCAACAATATTCGCGACACGTTCAAGGTCATCCTGCAGATGACCGTCGTGCTGATGTATGCGGGCGGCCTGCCGGTGGTGAAAGTGGGGCGCATGGCGGGCCAGTTCGCCAAGCCGCGCTCGTCCGACGTCGAGACGATCGGCGACACCACGTTGCCCGCCTATCGCGGCGACATCGTCAACGGCATCGAATTCGACGCGACCGCGCGCGCCGCCGACCCCGAGCGCATGGTGCAGGTCTATTCGCAGTCGGCCGCCACGCTCAATCTGCTGCGCGCGTTCGCGCGCGGCGGCTATGCGGACCTGCATCGCGTGCATGGCTGGACGCAAGGGTTCGTCGACCGCAGCCCGGCGGGCGAAAAATTCCGCGAACTGGCCGACCGCATTTCCGACTCGCTGCAGTTCATGTCGGCCTGCGGAATCACCGCGGAGGCGGCGCCGCAGATCCACGAAGCCTCGTTCTTCACCAGCCACGAAGCGCTGCTGCTGCCCTACGAGGAAGCGCTGACGCGCGTCGACAGCACCACGGGCGATTGGTACGACTGCTCGGCCCATATGGTGTGGATCGGCGACCGCACGCGCCAGCTCGACGGCGCCCATGTGGAATTCTGCCGCGGGATCAAGAATCCGATCGGCCTCAAATGCGGGCCGACGAGCGACGCGGACGAGCTTCTGCGCCTCATCGACATTCTCAATCCCGAGAACGAGCCGGGGCGCCTGACGCTGATCGCGCGCATGGGCGACGACAAGGTCGCTGCCAAGCTGCCGCCTTTGCTGCGCCGCGTGGCGCGCGAGGGGCGCAAGGTGGTGTGGAGCTGCGATCCCATGCACGGCAACACCATCAAATCGGGCTCGGGCTACAAGACGCGCCCCTTCGAGCGCATTCTGGCCGAGATGCGCGGCTTCTTCGACGCGTGCCGCGGCGAGAACGTCTACGCGGGCGGCGTGCATTTCGAAATGACGGGCCAGAACGTCACCGAATGCACGGGCGGCGCCGATGCCGTGCTGGACGCGAGCCTGGGCGACCGCTACCACACGCATTGCGATCCGCGCTTGAACGGCGCGCAGGCGCTGGAACTCGCCTTCCTGCTCGCCGAAAAATTGCGGGCCCAGACGGGCGCCGCCCAGCGCCTGCGCGCCGTCGGCGACGACGATTGACCGGTCGCGTGGAACGCCCGAAAGGTTCAGCCATGGCCGACGGCAGCAACACCGACCCGTCCGTTTCCGCGCTTGTCCGCCGCCCGTCGGCCGACGAGGTGCCGGGGCTGACCGACCATTATTTCAACAAGACGAAAGCCGCCGTCGCGCGCTTCGGCGACAAGCGCGTGACCTATGCGGTCTTCATGCGCCGCCCGGTCGTGTGCGCGCCGCGCCTGGCGATCGAATGGCTCGAGACGATCGCCCAGTCGCGCGGCACCAAGTTCGACATCGACCTGCGCCACAAGGAAGGCGAATGGACGGGGGCGGGCGATCCGATCATGTACGTGTCGGGTTCGCTGCTGCACCTGGTCGATCTGGAGACGATCTATCTGCAGAAGCTCGGGCCCGCGTGCGTTGCGGCCTACAACGCCTACACGATGTGCGTCGATCTGCCGCGCACGGCGTTCCTCGCCATGGATGCGCGCCATTGCGCGGGCTCCGAGATGGCGGAGATGATGGCCTATGCCGCCTCGGTCGGCTCGAACGCCGCGAAGGCCGAAGTGGGTGCCCGCGGTTTTATCGGCAACGCGACCGACGCGACCTCGCACTATTTCGGCCAGAATGGCGGGTTCGGCACGATGCCGCACGCGCTGATCGGCTATGCGGGCTCGACCTTGCGCGCGGCGGAAATGCTGCTCGACGTGTTCGGCAGCGAGAACGTCACGGTGCTGGTCGACTATTACGGCCGCGAGATCGCCGACGCGCTCGAAGTCTGCCGCCGGTTTCCCGATGTCGCCCAGTCGGGCCGTCTGGCGATGCGGCTCGATACGCATGGCGGGCGCTATATCGAGGGGCTCGATCTTGGCAAATCCTATGCGGTGCTCGAGCGCAACGCGCCGCTGAGCTTGCGCGGCTACCGCACGGAGCAGGAGCTGCGCTACCTCACCGGCACGGGGGTTTCGGCGGCCGCGATCTGGCACATGCGCGAGGAGCTCGACCGGGCCGGGTTCCAGCGCGTGCGCATCGTGGCCTCGTCGGGTTTCACGCCCGCCAAATGCAAGACGATGGCGGTCGCCAACGCGCCGATCGACACGGTGGGCACGGGCTCGTACTTGCCCGAAGTATGGACCGAAACATACGCGACGGCCGATATCGTCGAGTATGACGGCCGGGCTTCGGTCAAAGTCGGCCGCGAATTCCTGCTGCGCAAACCGGGCTGATCGGCGATGGCGCTCGCAACCTCGCTCACGCAGGCGCTTGGCCTCGCCTATCCGGTCGTACAGGCGCCGATGGCGGGCGGCATGACCACGCCCGCGCTTGTGGCGGCCGTGTCGAACGCGGGCGGGCTCGGTTCGTTTGCCGCCGCTACCGTCGCGCCCGAAGCCATTCGCGCGCAAGTGGCCGCCATTCGCGCGGCGACCGACAAGCCGTTTCTCGTCAATCTGTTCGTCCTGCCGCCGACCGTCGCCGTCGCGGCCGAAGTCGCGTTCGCCAACGCGCAGCTCGCCAAATACCGGCTCGAAGTCGGGCTCGACAACAACGGCGCCGCACCGGCCAAATGGAGCGAGGATTTCGAAGCGCAGTTCGAAACCGTGCTCGATCTGGCCCCGCCCGTTTTCAGCAGCACGTTCGGCGCCATCGGCAACCGCAAGACGGCCGCCCTCAAGGCGCGCGGCGTATTCGTCGTGGGCACCGCCACCAACGTCGCCGAGGCCAAAATCCTGCAGGAGCAGGGCGTCGATGCGATCTGGGCGCAGGGCGGGGAAGCCGGCGGCCATCGCGGCACGTTCGTTGGCAGCTTCGAGGATTCGCTGGTCGGCACGATGGCGCTGGTCCCGCAGATTGCCGACGCCGTGCCGGTGCCGGTGATCGCGGCGGGCGGCATCATGGACGGGCGCGGACTCGCTGCCGCCTTGGCGCTGGGGGCGAGTGCCGCCGGGATGGGCACCGCGTTTTTGCTGGCCGACGAGGCGGGCACCGGCAAGGTCCAGCGCGCCGCATTCGCGCGCGCGGGCGAAACGCCGACGACCGTCACGCGCGCTTTTTCGGGCCGCCCCGCGCGCGGATTCCGCAACCGCTATATCGACGAGATGGCCCCGCACGCCGACCGCATGCCGGGCTATCCCGTCACGAACGCGCTGACGACGCCGCTGCGCGCGCGCGCGGCCGAACAGGACAAACCCGACCTGATGGCGATGTGGGCGGGGCAGGGTGCGGCGCTTGCCAAGAATCGGCCGGCCGGCGACATCGTGCGCGCGACGGCGGACGCAGCCGAAGCGATCTTCGGCAAGATTCGAGGTGGCTGATGTCGGGTACCGAAAAACTCATCGAAAAAGCGATTTTCGGCAGCCGCTGGCTGCAGGTGCCGCTCTATCTGGGCCTCATTCTGGTGCTGCTCGTGCTGTGCGCCAAATTTTTCATGGTGCTGTTCAAGCTCGCGGTCGGACTTCCGACGATGGACGAGGCCAAGATCGTTTTGATGGTGCTCGAGCTCGTCGATGTGGTGATGGTCGCCAATCTGATCGTCATGGTGGTGATTTCGGGCTACGAGAATTTCGTCAGCCGGCTCGATATCGACGGCCACAGCGAAAAACTCTCCTGGTTCGGCAAGCTCGATGCGGGTTCGCTCAAGATCAAGCTCGCCTCTTCGATCGTGGCGATTTCCTCGATCCATCTGCTCAAGGCGTTTTTGGACGCGGGCGAAATCGCCAACGACAAGCTTCTGATGCTCGTCGTCATCCACATGACCTTCATCGTGTCCGCGCTGATGCTCGCCTATCTCGACAAAATGCTCGGGCAAAAATCTGCGGGCAGTCCCTAGGCGATGCAAAAGCCCTTTGTCCTCGCCCTGGCGCAGATCGATCCCACCGTGGGCGACGTTGCGGGCAATGTCGAAAAGATCCGCAGCGCCCGCGCGCAGGCCGCAGCCCTCGGCGCCGATCTGGCGCTGTTGCCCGAACTCGCCGTCTCCGGCTATCCGCCCGAAGATCTGGTGCTGAAGCCCGCTTTCGTCGCCGCGTGCCGCGCGGGCGTCGCGGAACTTGCCGCCGACACGGCCGACGGCGGCCCCGGCCTGGTCGTGGGCGCGCCGTGGCGCGTCGATGACAGGCTGTACAACGCCGCCCTCGTGCTCGACGGCGGCAAGATCGCCACGCAGCGTTTCAAGCACCATCTGCCCAATTACGGCGTGTTCGACGAAAAGCGCGTCTTCGATGCGGGGCCGTTGCCGGGCCCGGTGATGTTTCGCGGCGTGCGCTTGGGGCTGATGGTGTGCGAAGACATGTGGTTCGCCGACGTCGCCGAATGCCTGGTCGAAAGCGGCGCCGAAATCCTGGTCGTGCCCAACGGCTCGCCGTTCGAAACCGACAAGCTGGACCGGCGCGTGCAGCTTGCGCTGGCGCGCATCGCCGAAACGGGCTTGCCGCTCGTGTATGTCAACCAGGTCGGCGGCCAGGACGAACTCGTGTTCGACGGCGCGTCGTTTGCGCTGGGCGCCGACAATTCCCTGGCGGCGCAATTGCCGCAATTCCGGAACGCCGTAGCCGCCACGCACTGGACGCGCGATGCCGCCGACAGGCTCGTGTGCGCGCCTGCGGTGCGTACGAATCCGCTCGACGCGCTCGGCGCCATCTACGGCGCCTTGACGCTGGGCTTGCGCGACTACGTGGAGAAGAACCGCTTCAAGGGCGTGCTGCTGGGCCTGTCGGGCGGCATCGACTCGGCGCTGACGGCCGCGATCGCCGCCGACGCGCTCGGGCCCGCGCGCGTGCATGCGGTGATGATGCCCTCGCGCTATACGAGCGCCGACTCGCTCGAAGACGCCGCCAAATGCGCGGACCTGCTCGGCATCCGGCTCGACACGATCGCCATCGAACCGGCGGTCGCGGCATTCGGCGCGATGTTGGCGCCGCATTTTGCCGGCACCAAACCCGACATCGCCGAGGAGAATATCCAGTCGCGCATTCGCGGCCTCGCGCTCATGGCGCTCTCGAACAAGTTCGGCCATATGGTCGTCTCGACCGGCAACAAAAGCGAGATGAGCGCTGGCTACGCCACGCTCTATGGCGACATGTGCGGCGGTTTTGCCGTGCTCAAGGACGTCTACAAGACGACGGTGTTCGAGCTCTGCCGCTGGCGCAACGCGCACCGCCTCGACGATGCGCTGGGGCCGGCGGGCGCCGTCATGCCCGAACGCGTGATCGCCAAACCGCCGACGGCCGAACTGCGCGCGGACCAGACCGACGAAGCGTCGCTGGGTCCCTACGCCGAGCTCGACGCGATCCTGGCCGAACTCGTGGAAGGCCAGGCGGACGTCGCTTCGATCGTCGCCAAGGGATTTGCCGAAGCGGATGTCAGACGCATCTGGCGCATGCTCGATCTGTCGGAATACAAACGTCGGCAGGCGCCGCCCGGCGTCAAGATCACCAGCCGCGCTTTCGGGCGCGAGCGTCGCTATCCGATCACCAACGGCTTCCGGGGTTGAATTCCATGGTTCGCGTCCGCTTCGCACCCTCGCCGACGGGCCGGTTGCATCTGGGCAATGTGCGCGCGGCCCTGCTGAACTGGCTGTTCGCGCGCAAGGCGGGCGGCAAGTTCCTGCTGCGCCTCGACGACACCGACCGCGAGCGCTCGACGCCCGAATTCGCCGCCGGCATCGAAACCGATCTGCGCTGGCTCGGCCTCGAATGGGACGAATTCGCGCGCCAATCCGACCGGCTCGACCGCTACGCGGCGGCGGCGGAAACGCTGAAAGCGTCGGGCCGTCTGTATGCCTGCTACGAGACGCCCGAGGAGCTGAAGCTGCGCCGCTTCGGACAGGTCTCGGACGGCGGCATCCAGGTCTACGACCGTGCGGCATTGCGCCTGTCGGACGCGCAGAAAAAAGCCTACGCGGCCGAGGGCCGCAAGCCGCATTGGCGCTTCTTGCTGAAATACGAAGAGACCGCGTGGGACGATCTCATTCGCGGGCATTGCGCGTATCACGGCTCCAAAGTCTCGGACCCCGTGCTGGTGCGCGAAGACGGCACGCCGACATACACGCTCGCCTCCGTTGTGGACGATGTGGAGCTTGGCGTCTCGCATGTCGTGCGCGGCGAGGACCATGTGACCAACACGTCGGTGCAGATCCAGATTTTCGAGGCGCTGGGCCGCGCGGGAAAGGACGTTTCGTTCGCGCATTTTTCGCTGATCTCAGACGGCGGCGGGCATTCTTTGTCGAAGCGCCTGGGTTCGCTTTCGCTCGCGCAGTTGCGCGAGGACGGCCTCGAGCCCGTGACGATCGCCTCGATGGTCGCGCGCCTGGGCACGTCCGATCCGGTCGAGCCCAAAGACAAACTGGCCGAACTCGTGCCCGGCTTCGCGTTCGAGAAATTCGGCCGTGCCTCGCCCAAGCTCGATCCCGAAGAACTCGTGCGCCTCAACGCCAAGATCGTGCACAGGCTCGATTTTGCGCGCGTGGCATCGCGTTTGCCCGCAGGCGCCGACGCCGCTTTCTGGGAAACCGTGCGCCCGAACTTGACCAAAGTGCCAGAAGCGGCCGAGTGGTGGGATCTGGCGCGCAAACCCGTGGCGCCCGTCATCGCGGACGCGGCGTTCGCGGCGCAAGCGGCATCGTTGCTGCCGCCGGAGCCTTGGAGCGACGCGACCTGGGGCGCTTGGACCAAGGCGCTGGGGCAGGCGAGCGGCCGCAAGGGCAAAGACCTGTTCATGCCGCTGCGACTGGCGCTGACGGCGCGCGAGCATGGGCCCGAGATGAAGACCATGCTGCCGCTGCTGGGCCGCGCCCGCGCGCTTGCCAGGCTCGAGGGGCAAACGGCATGACGCTGTTCGTCTACAATTCGATGGCGCGACGCAAAGAAAAATTCGAGCCGCTCGATCCCGCGCACGTGAAGATGTACGTGTGCGGCCCCACGGTCTACGACGACGCGCATATCGGCAATGCCAGGCCCGTGGTGGTGTTCGACGTGCTCGCGCGCCTGCTGCGCCGTCTCTATCCCAAGGTCTCGTACGCGCGCAACATCACCGACATCGACGACAAGATCATCGCGCGCGCGGCCGAACGCGGCGTGCATATCGACGCCGTGACCGAAGAGACGATCGGAAAATACCGGGCCGACATGGCGGCGGTCGGCGCGCTGCCGCCCGATTTCGAGCCGCGCTGCACGCGCTCGATCCCCGGCATGCTGGCGATGATGGAAACGCTCGTCGCCAAGGGCCATGCCTACGCGGCCGAAGGCCATGTGCTGTTTGCCGTGTCGAGCTATGCCGATTACGGCAAACTCTCCGGCCGTTCGCGCGACGAGCAGGTGGCGGGCGCGCGCGTCGAAGTGGCACCCTTCAAACGCGACCCGGCGGATTTCGTCTTGTGGAAACCGTCCGCGCCCGAGCAGCCCGGCTGGGACAGCCCGTGGGGACGCGGGCGACCGGGCTGGCATATCGAATGCTCGGCGATGGCCAAGGACGTGCTGGGCCTGACGATCGACATTCATGGTGGCGGGATGGACCTGGTTTTTCCGCACCACGAAAACGAAATCGCGCAGTCGCAGTGCGCGCATGGCGGCGTGCAGTTTTCCAAATACTGGATGCATAACGGCTTCGTGGTCGTGAACGGCGAAAAAATGTCGAAGAGCCTCGGCAATTTTTTCACCGTGCGCGATCTGGTGGATCGAGCGCCCGGCGAAGCCGTGCGCCTGCTGCTGCTGAAGACGCACTACCGAGCACCGCTGGATTTCACCGATGCGGGCCTCGCGGAAGCCAAAGCCGATCTCGACTATTTCTACAACGCGCTGCGCAACGCGGCCGATATCGTGCCCTCCGGCGCCAAGGCCGACGCGGTGACCGCCGCCTTGTGCGACGATCTCAACACGGCCAAGGCGATCGCCGAATTGCACGAACTTGCGCGCGCGCTCAACGCCACGCGCAATGCCGACGCCAAAGCGGCCCTGCTCGATGCGGGCGCGTTGCTCGGCCTGCTGCAGGGCGATGCGGACGCCTGGTTCAAGCAGGGCGCCGACGACAGCGTGTGGATCGACGATGCCATCGCGGCGCGCTTGGCGGCGCGCAAGGCCAAGAATTTCGCCGAAGCCGACCGCATTCGGGACGATCTGAAGGCCAAGGGCATCGTGCTGGAAGACGGGCCCAAGGGCACCAGCTGGAAACGGGGCGGATAAAATGGCCGAGCGCGTCTATCTCTACGATTCGACCTTGCGCGACGGCGCCCAGACGCAGGGCGTCGATTTCGGCGTCGCCGACAAGATCGCGATCGCCAAAGCGCTCGACCGGCTCGGCATCGACTATGTCGAGGGCGGCTGGCCCGGCGCCAACCCGACCGACGACGCGTTTTTTCAAGCGTTGCCCAAACTTGGCCACGCGCGCGTCGCGGCCTTCGGCATGACGCGCCGCGCGGGCCGCTCGGCCGGCAACGATCCCGGGCTGGCCGCCGTGCTGGGATCGAACGCGGGCGTCGCATGCCTGGTCGGCAAGACGTGGGATTTCCATGTCGATCTGGCGCTCGGCGTGTCGAAGGCCGAAAATATCGACATGATCGCCGACAGCCTGGCCGAAGCGGTCGCGCGCGGCAAGGAAGCCATGTTCGATGCCGAACATTTTTTCGACGGCTACAAGGCCAATCCGGGTTTCGCGCTCGATTGCCTGAAGGCGGCGCTTGGCGCCGGGTCGCGCTGGATCGTGCTGTGCGACACCAACGGCGGCACCTTGCCGCACGAAATCGAGCGCATCGTCGGCGAGGTTGCAAGAACGATCCCGGGCGAGCGCCTCGGCATCCATTGCCACAACGACACCGAAAACGCCGTCGCCAATTCGCTGGCGGCGGTGCGCAGCGGCGCGCGCCAGATCCAGGGCACGCTGAACGGCCTGGGCGAGCGCTGCGGCAATGCCAATCTGGTGTCGCTGCTGCCGAGCCTCGTGCTCAAAATGGGCTACGACACGGGCTGCACGCCCGAGCGTCTTGCCCACCTCACGGGCGTGTCGCGCTTGCTCGACGAACGGCTCAACCGCAGTCCGCAGCGCAACGCCGCCTATGTCGGCGAGAGCGCGTTCGCGCACAAAGGCGGCCTGCACGTGTCGGCGGTCGAGAAGGACCCCAGGACCTACGAGCATGTGCCGCCCGAAGCGGTCGGCAACCGGCGCCATGTGGTGGTCTCGGACCAGTCGGGCCGCTCGAACATCCTGGCGCGCTTCAAGGATATCGGCATCGAAATCGACGCCAAGAGCCCGACGATCGGCAAGATCATCGACGAGATCAAAGCGCGCGAGCACGAAGGCTATACCTACGACGGCGCCGACGGCTCGTTCGAACTGCTGGCGCGCCGCGTGCTGCACGGCGTGCCCGACTATTTCCGCCTGGTCTCGTTCCGCGTGATCTCGGAGCGGCGCTTCAATGCGCGCGGCGAACTGGTCACGATGTCGGAAGCGACCGTCAAGCTCGACGTCGCCAAGGATCGACGGCTGACGGTGGGCGAGGGCAAGGGGCCGGTCGAAGCGCTCGACCGCGCGTTGCGTGCGGCCCTGCTGCCCTCCTATCCCAGTCTGGCCGAACTGAAACTCGTCGACTACAAGGTGCGCATCCTGGCGCCCGAGCGCGCGACGGCCGCCGTCACGCGCGTGATGATCGAAAGCGCCGACGGCCACGCGCATGGCGACGTGCGCACCTGGGGCACGGTCGGCGTGTCGGAAAACGTCATCGAAGCGTCCTACGCGGCCTTGTGCGATTCGATCACGTGGAAGCTCTATCGCGACGGCGCGTCCGCCCCCGCCGAATGACCGGCGCGCCCGCGATCGTTCTGGTGCGCCCGCAATTGGCCGAGAACATCGGCACGGCGGCGCGTGCCATGCTCAATTGCGGCCTTCTCGACCTTCGCCTGGTCAAACCGCGCTGCGATTTTCCCGACGCGCGCGCGACGCGGGCAAGTTCGGGCGCCGACCGCGTGCTCGAACAGGCGCGCGTGTTCGATACGCTCGAAGCCGCCATTGGCGACCTTACGCGCGTCTACGCCACGTGTCCGCGCGACCGCGACATGGTGAAGCCCGTCCTGGGTCCGCAGGACGCGATCGCCGCCGCGCGCGACGCGATTGCCGCAGGCGAGCGCGTCGGTTTCCTGTTCGGCGCCGAGCGCACGGGGCTGGAGAACGACGAAGTCACGCTCGCCGACGCGATGGTGCCGTTCCCGGTCAACCCCGACTTCTCCTCGCTCAACCTCGCGCAGGCCGTGCTGGTCGTCGGCTGGGAATGGCTGCGCATCCACGATGCGCCCAAACCCGGCCGCATCCGCACCGGCAAGGGTATGCCCGCCACCAAGGAGGAGGTTGCGGGTTTCCTTCGGCGTCTGGAGGACGAACTCGATTCGTGCGGTTTTTTGCGCAACGAGAAAATGCGGCCCGGCACGGTGCGCAATCTGCGCGCGTTTGTGCTGCGCGCGCGCCCGATGGCGCAGGAAATCCGCACCGCGCACGGCATGCTCACGGGGCTGGTGGAACGCCCGCATCTGCCCGCAGCCGGAAAATCGAAACGGGTTCGTTCCGACCGCGAAGCATGAATTCGCCCGCCCGCTCGAAATCGACGGCGCCGCCCGCCGCTTCGACGGTGGCAGCGCTCGCGAGCACGCAGGTCCGCGCGTCCGGCGGCATCAGACTGTGGCCGAGCGACTCGATGCGCTGCGCCGCGTTGACCGTGTCGCCCAGCACGGTGTAGTTGAGCCGCTTGGCGCTGCCCACATTGCCCGCCACGACCGGGCCGCTATGCAGGCCAAGACGCAATCGCACGTCGCACGCGGCGGCGCTGGCCGCGATCGCGCGCGCGGCCGCAAGGGCGGCACGCGCGTGGTTTTCGAGCGGATCGGGCGCGCCCCAGAACGCCATGATGCCGTCGCCCATGAATTTGTCGACCGTGCCGCCGGTCGCCTCGATCGCGTCGATGGCGACGGCGAAATGGCGGTTGAGCAGCGCCGCCGTTTCGGCGGGGCTCAGATTCTGGGCGCGCGTGGTGAAACCCACGATGTCGCTGAACAGCACGGTCACCTCGCGCGTCTGCGAAGGCAGGTCGCTCTGCGTGCCTGCCTGGGCCAACTGGCGCACGAGCTTGCGCGGCACGTAGGCTTCGAACCAGCGCAGGGCGCCGAGCAGACGGTTGAAGGCTTGGGCCTGCTCGTCGAGTTCGCGGATGCGGCTGGACGGCAGGCTTTGGGCGCGGTCGAAATCGAGCGTGGCGAGCTGGGCCGCCGTCTGGGCGAAGCGTTGCGTGGGCAGGGCGAGGCGCTTTGCGAGCAGAAAGGCCGCGATCAAAGCGAGCGCCACGACGCCAAGGCCGCCGATCCCGGCGAGCGCAATGTTGCGCATGCTGCCGGTCAGGTCTTCGGCGCGGAAATAGGCGCCGACCGTCCACGGCACGTCGCCGAATTCGGGCAGCGCTTTGTGCAGAAAATGGTAGATGTCGCCGTCGATCGACACCGAATGCGCGATACCGGTATTGCGCAACAGCGGCGTCGTCAGTTTCCGGTCCCAGATCTGCGCCAGCACCGGATCGCCGATTTCGGCCACGGTCGGCAGCGGGCGGGCGGGGGTCAGCCCGTCGAACCGGGCGAGCAGGCGGCGATGGCCCAGCACCTCGCTGTCGCCGTAGAGGATGAAGGGCGTGCCGCCATACTGGTCGACCGTCGACTGTCCGATCGTCGACGAAAGTTCGCGCAGCGGCACCAGCGCGCCAAGCACGCCGACAAACGTTCCCCCGCGCCAGACCGCGTGGCGCCGGTTGACGGCGGGGCCTTGCACGCCCGGCGCGAAGACGAATTCGCCCCACCATCCGCCGCTGCGCGCTCGCGCGGCCGCAAGGGCGGCTTGCACGGCCGGGTTTGCCGCAAGATCGGGGAGCGAAATCTCGGCGCCGTCATAGCCGCGATCGACGATGGCAGCGCCCCCGTCCGTGCCGATAAACGCCATGCGCATCACGTTGGGCGCGCCCGACAGCGCGCCGGTCATCAGATCGGCGATGCGCTCGCGGCTGAAATGCGCGTCGGGGTGCGCCAGCATTTCGGCGATGAACGACAATTGCAGCGCCGCCGGATCCATCTGTTCGCGCACGCGGCTGGAAACGAGCTCGACCAGCAATTCGACTTTGGCGCGCAGCAGCTCGCCCGTGGTGCGCCCGCCGACGACAAATTGGATCGCCAGCACCACCACCAGCGCCAGCCCCACAAGACTTGCCATCGACACCGCCAGCAAGGCGGCCATCCCCCAGCGTGCCCTATTCGGCCCAAACCGTTCTTTTTGCATGCAAATCCCGTGTTTGACAGAACCGTCGCGATCACTATACTGCGCGACCTTCGGACGAGCATCCCCTGCCTGGCAAGGCTTTGCCCCGTTCCTCGCGAACGGGCCATTACCGGGCGATCGTTTGTCCTCCTTTTTTCGGCGGCGCGTTACGGGGTTGCGCCAGGCTCCACGAGGCCGCCGAGGAGATCGCAACACTATGTCGAAGCGTCAAGAGTCCAAGTACAAAATCAACCGCCGTCTCGGCGAAAATCTGTGGGGCCGCGACAAGAGCCCCGTCAACAAGCGCGAATACGGCCCCGGCCAGCACGGACAGCGCCGCAAGAAGCCGACCGATTTCGGCACCCAGCTGCGCGCCAAGCAGAAGCTGAAGGGCTACTACGGCAACATCACCGAGCGCCAGTTCCGCAAGATCTACACCGAAGCCATCCGCAAGAAGGGCGACACGTCGGAAAACCTCATCGGTTTGCTCGAGCGCCGCTTGGATGCGGTGGTCTACCGCCTGAAATTCGCGCCGACCGTGTTCGCCGCGCGCCAGCTCGTCAGCCACGGCCATGTGATGCTGAACGGCAAGCGCGCCGACATCTCGTCGATGTTCGTGGGCGAAGGCGACGAGATCAGTCTGAACCCGAAGATGCGCGAAAACGTGCAGGTTCTGGAAGGCGTCTCCAGCCAGGAACGCCAGGTGCCGGACTATCTGGAAGTCGTCGACCAGAAGGCGTTCAAGGGCAAGTTCGTACGCACGCCCAAGCTCGCCGACGTGCCGTACCCGGTGCAGATGGAGCCCAACCTCGTGATCGAATTCTATTCGCGCTGAGAATTCGGGAACCCGAAACGACGAAGGCCGGTCCCGATTGGACCGGCCTTTTTCGTTCTACGCCGCTTTTCTGCGCGCAGGCTTTGCTTTGGCGAGGCGCTCGTCTTCCTGCTGCCAGGCGCGCGCGATGCGGTCGAGACTCGCGAACGTGGCGGAAAGTTCGCGCCCGCGCGCCGTCAGCGCGTAGGTCACTTGCGGGGGAATGGTGGGCGCGTAGTCGCGCGAAACGATGCCCGCCGCCTCCAGCAGGCGCAGCCGCTCGGTCAGCATCTTGGCCGAAACGCCCGCGACCGCGCGCTTGAGGGCGCCGAAGCGCGTGGGCCCTTCGGTGCGCAGCACCCACAGGATATAGGTCGTCCACGGCCCCATCAGCAGGCGCAGCAGCGCGTCCATCGGGCACCCGGTGGGGCTCGTGCGCCGGGCCGCGCCCGGTTCGAGACTTGAAACTTTCATGTAGTTACCATTCGGTACCTACTTTACATTCGTAATCGGATCGCCGATATCGTTCGAGTATCGAAATGTAACTTGTCCATCGGGAGAGAGCAATGGCAAAGGTCGCGATCGTCTACCATAGCGGTTTCGGGCACACGAAGATTCTGGCGGAGGCGGTCGCGCGCGGCGCGGCGTCCGTCGCCGGCACGCATGTCGATTTGATTCCCGTATCCGAGGCCGAAGCCAAAGTCGAAACCCTCAACGCCGCCGACGCGATCGTTTTCGGCTCGCCCACCTATATGGGCAACGTCTCGGGCCCGTTCAAAAGCTGGATGGATTCGACCGGCAAGCTCTGGTACGGCCAGCAATGGAAAGACAAGATCGCGGCCGGCTTCTCGAACAGCCAGGGCCCGTCGGGCGACAAGCTCAACACGCTCACGACCATGTGGGTGTTCGCGATGCAGCATTCGATGATCTGGGTGAGCCAAGGCGTGATGGCGGGCGAACAAGAGAACGGCGAAACGCTGAACCGCCTGTCCGCGTGGGGCGGCACGATGGCGACGTCGGCCAACGCCGAAGCGTCGGCGGACAATCCCAGCAAGGCCGACCAAGCGACGGGCGCGCGCTTGGGCGCGCGCGTCGCGGCGTTCGCCAAGAAGCTGAAGGGCTGATTTCGGCCCACTGAAGGAAGGGGCAACCTTGCGATGGCCAACGAGCTGCCGTCCCTGTTCGTCTCGCATGGTGCCCCGACCTTGAGCCTCGAGGATGTGCCTGCGCGCGCGTTTCTGGCTGGGCTCGGCCAGACGATGCCGCGGCCGCGTGCCATCTTGGTGGCGTCCGCGCATTGGGAGACGGCATCGCCCGAAATCTCGACCGCGACAAAACCCGAAACGATCCACGATTTTTCGGGCTTCCCGCCCGAGCTCTATCGAATGAACTATGCGGCCCCCGGTGCGCCCGATGTGGCCGCACAAGCGATGGCCTTGCTCGACAAGGCGGGGCTTGGTACCGCGGCCGATCCACAGCAAGGGCTCGACCACGGGGCGTGGGTCCCGCTGCGCCTGATGTATCCGGCCGCCGACATTCCGGTCGCGCAGATCTCGATCCAACCGCATCTGGGGGCGGCCCACCATATCGCACTCGGTCGCGCACTCGCCGCGTTGCGCCGAGAAGACGTGCTGATAATCGGCTCGGGCGGGGCCGTGCACAATCTGCGCACGCTGCGCTACGGAAGCCACGACACGATCCCCGACTGGGCGCGGCATTTCGACGATTGGCTCGCCGCGCATCTCGAAACCGGCGACGATGCCGCCCTTGGCGATTATCGCCGCTTGGCGCCCAATGCTGCCCAAGCCCATCCGCGCGACGAGCATCTGCTGCCCGTGTTTGTGGCTTATGGCGCCGGCGGGGCGGCGGCACGAGGGACGCGCATCCATACGAGCTTTACGCACGGCTCGCTGTCGATGGCGGCCTATTCGTTCGGCTGAAACAAAAACGGCAGCCGTTGCGGGCCGCCGTTTCCAAACGCGACCACGCGGCGGCTAGGACAGCTTCACGTCCACGCCCTTGGTCTGCATCATCTCGGCCAATTCGCCGGTTTGGTACATTTCGCGCACGATGTCGCAGCCGCCGACGAACTCGCCCTTCACGTAGAGCTGCGGGATCGTCGGCCAGTTCGCGTAGTCCTTGATGCCGTTGCGGATCTCGGGGTCCTCGAGCACGTTGATGCCCTTGAACTTGACGCCGAGATGGGTCAGCACCTGCACCACGGCGGCCGAAAAGCCGCATTGCGGAAAAACGGGCGTGCCCTTCATGTAGAGCACGACGTCGTTGGCCTTGATGTCGCTTTCGATGCGGTCTTTGACGTCCATGGCGATGTTCCTTTTTTTCAGGCGTTGGCCGGAATTTCGGTCTGCAGCGCCATCGCGTGAAGTTCGTTGCCCATGCGCCCTTTGAGCGCCGCATAGACCATCTGGTGCTGCTGCACGCGGCTCTTGCCCTTGAACAGGGCGGAGGCCACGTGGCACGCGTAATGGTCGCCGTCGCCGCGCAAATCGTCGATGCGCACGGCCGCATCCGGCAGCGCTTCGCGGATCAGTTTTTCGATGTCGCTGGCAGCCATCGGCATGTCGTGGATCAACCTTCGTTCTTGCGCGACATATAGTCGGGCAGCCAAGCCTCGTGCGCGGCACGCAAAGCCTGCAGCGATATAAGCATGCCGCCGTTCGCTGTCAACGCAGGGCTGGCCGAGACCGTACCGATGCGCATCGCGGGCACCTTTGCCTTCTTGGCGGCGGCCAGCACCGCCTCGGGTTTCGGCGTGGCGAGCACGTAGCGCGCCTGGTCTTCGCCAAACCAAAAGCCGTTGCCGGCGCCCTTTACGGCCAGATCGGCGCCAAGGCTGCCCGCGAGCGCCATTTCGGCCACCGCCACGGCCAAGCCCCCGTCGGCCAGATCGTGGCAGGCATTGATGCGACCGGCCCGGATGAGTTTGCGCACGAAATCGCCATTGCGCTTTTCGGCCTTGAGATCGACGGGCGGGGGAGCGCCTTCTTCGCGCCCTTCGATCTCGCGCAAATAGAGCGTGGCTCCAAGCCAGCCCGCCGTCTTTCCGACCAGCACCAGCGCGTCGCCCGCGTTTTTGAGCGCGAGATCGACGCGCTTGTCCGCGTCCTTCAAAATGCCGACGCCGCCGATCGTCGGGGTCGGCAAAATGCCCTGGCCGTTGGTTTCGTTGTAGAGCGACACGTTCCCCGACACGACCGGATATTTGAGCGCCAAACATGCTTTTCGCATGCCCTTAATCGCGCCGACGAACTGGCCCATGATGGCGGGGCGTTCGGGATTGCCGAAATTCATGTTGTCGGTGATCGCGAGCGGCGTGGCGCCCACGGCCGTCAGATTGCGCCAGGTTTCGACCACGGCTTGCGCGCCGCCGACCTCCGGATCGGCTTCGACATAGCGCGGCGTCGAGTCCACGCAAATCGCGAGCGCCTTCTTGGAGCGCGGTACGCCGACGATGGCGGCATCGCCGCCGGGGCGCTGCAGCGTGTGGCCGCGCACCAAATGGTCGTACTGTTCCCAGATCCAGCGCCGCGAGGCGAGATCGGGGCAGCCCATGAGTTTCAGCAGCGCGGCACCCGGGTCGCGTTTGGGCAGTTTTTTGGCGTCGATCTTTTTGCGTTTGGGCGTCTTGGTCCAGGGCCGCGCATATTCGGGGCTCGCCTGTACCATGGGGGCGATCGGCATGTCGGCATCGACGATGCCGCTATTGCGCACGACCAGGCGCCCGGTCTTGGTGAGCTTGCCGATCACCGCGCAATCGAGCCCGTATTTGTCGAAAATCTTTTGCGCGACCTTCTGGCGGTTCGGCTTCAAGATGATCAGCATGCGCTCCTGGCTTTCGGAGAGCATGGTTTCGTACGAGCTCATGCCCGTCTCGCGCTTGGGCACGCGGTCGATATCGAGCTCGATGCCGAGCCCGCCTTTGCCCGCCATCTCGACCGACGAGGAGGTGAGGCCGGCAGCGCCCATATCCTGGATCGCGACGATCGCGTCGGTTGCCATCAGTTCGAGGCACGCTTCGATCAGAAGTTTTTCGACGAACGGATCGCCGACCTGCACGGTCGGGCGCTTTTCGTCCGACCTGTCGTCGAATTCGGCCGAGGCCATCGTGGCGCCGTGGATGCCGTCGCGCCCGGTCTTGGCGCCAACATAGACGACGGGGTTGCCCGCACCCGCCGCAGCCGAATAGAAAATCTTGTCCTGGCGCGCGAGCCCCACGGTCATCGCGTTGACCAGGCAGTTGCCGTTGTAGGATTTGTGGAAATTGGTTTCCCCGCCGACCGTGGGCACGCCCACGCAATTGCCGTAGCCGCCGATGCCCGCAACCACGCCCGACACGAGCCTACGCGTCTTGGGGTGTTTGGGTTCGCCGAAGCGCAGCGCGTTGAGGTTCGCGACGGGACGCGCGCCCATCGTGAACACGTCGCGCAAAATGCCGCCCACGCCCGTCGCGGCCCCCTGGTAGGGCTCGATATAGGACGGATGGTTGTGGCTCTCGATTTTGAAAATGCACGCGTCGCCGTCGCCGATATCGATCACGCCGGCATTTTCGCCGGGGCCGCAAATCACCCATTTGGCCTTGGTCGGCAGCGTTTTGAGCCATTTCTTCGAAGATTTGTAGCTGCAATGCTCCGACCACATGACCGAGAAAATGCCGTGCTCGGTGCGCGAAGGCACGCGGCCCAGAATGCGGCACGCAAGGTCGTACTCCGCCGGCGACAGGCCCATGAGGTCGGCGGGCTTGGGATAGGTTTGCTTTTTCATTTGGCGAGCGAGTCCACGATGCCGTCGAACAGTTTGGTGCCGTCGGTCGAGCCGCCAAGCGCGCTTGCGGTCGCGGGATCGGTCGCGTTCTCGGGATGCGGCATCAGGCCCAGCACGTTCTTGGCGCGGTTGAACACGCCCGCAATGTCGTTGGCCGAACCGTTCGGATTCCCGTCATAGCGGAACGCGACTTGGCCGCGATCTTCGATTTTCTTGAGCGTGTCGGCATCGGCGAAATAGTTGCCGTCATGGTGTGCGACCGGAAAGCGCACGCTTTCGCCCGTCTCGTAGCGATGGGTGAACAGGCTCTGGCTGGTCGCAACTTTGAGGGCCACGTCGCGGCAGATGAATTTGAGCCCGGCGTTCGACAAAAGCACGCCCGGCAGCAACCCGCTCTCGCAAAGTATTTGAAAGCCGTTGCACACGCCGAGCACGGCCGTGCCCTTTTCGGCGTGGCGGATCACTTCGCGCATGATCGGGCTGCGCGCGGCCATCGCGCCGCAGCGCAAATAGTCGCCATGCGAAAACCCGCCCGGCAGCACGATCAGATCGAGTCTGTCGGGCAGGGCGGCTTCGCTGTGCCAGACAAGTTTGGGCCGCTTGCCCGAGGCGCGCTGCAGCGCGTCCGCCACATCGATCTCGCGATTGGAGCCCGGAAAAACGACGACCGCAGCCTTCATCGGCAAATTCCCTACTCGACGATTTCGATGCGGTAGTTTTCGATCACGGTGTTGGCGAGCAGCTTCTCGCACATGTCCTTGACGGATTTTTCGGCCGCCGATTTCGACTCGGCGCCGAGTTCGATTTCGACATAGCGCCCAACGCGCACGTCGCCGATGCCGCCGAATCCGAGGCCCGCAAGTCCGGCCGCCACGGCCTTGCCCTGCACGTCGAGCACGCCGCCTTTGAGCGTGACGTGAATCTTCGCCTTCATTGGATCGTCCCCGAACCTTTGAGATCGCGCGGTCCGCCTTCGGGCAGAATGCCCAGGCGCCGCGCCACTTCCTGGTAGGCTTCCTCGACATTGCCAAGGTCGCGGCGGAAGCGGTCCTTGTCCATTTTCTCGTTGGTCTTGAGATCCCACAGACGGCAGCAATCCGGGCTGATTTCGTCGGCCAGGATCAGGCGCATTTCCTCGTGTTCGTTCCAGTGGCGGCCGAATTCGAGCTTGAAATCGACGAGCTTGATGCCGACGCCCAAAAACAGCCCCGACAGATAGTCGTTGACGCGCAGCGCCATCGACATGATGTCGTCGAGATCGCGCGTGTCCGCCCAGCCGAAGGCGGTGATGTGCTCCTCCGAAACCATCGGGTCGCCGAGCTCGTCGTTCTTGTAATAGTATTCGACGATCGAACGCGGCAGCGACTGGCCCTCGGCCAAACCGAAGCGCGTGGCGAGCGAGCCCGCCACTACGTTGCGCACCACGACTTCGAGCGGCACGATCTCGACCTCGCGCACGAGCTGTTCGCGCATGTTGAGGCGGCGGATGAAATGCGTCTGGATGCCCATTTCTTCGAGCCGCATCATCAGAAATTCCGAGATGCGGTTGTTGAGCACGCCCTTGCCCGTGATGATGCCCTTCTTCTTGTTGTTGAAGGCGGTCGCGTCGTCCTTGAAATACTGGACGATTGTGCCGGGCTCGGGGCCTTCGAACAGAATCTTGGCCTTGCCTTCGTAGAGCTGTTTGCGGCGGGACACTGGCAGATCGCCCCCTGGCGTCGGTGGCTGGCGGGAAACGGGAAGGGGCTTGTATAGCCGCTCGCTTGCCGCCCGGCAATCGGGGGCTAAGCGGTTGCTTTAGCCCAGTTTTACGGGCGCGAAGACGGGCGAATCGCCGGCCGTCGCGGCAAAGCGCCACAGCTTCTTCAAAGAATGCTCGCGCCGCGTCGTCGGCAGCGCCAAAAAACTGTGCGACGAGGTGCCGAATCCCGACGGCAAATCGACGCGCATATGGCTTTTGGGGTCCGGCCCCGCGCGGCTCGCGAGCAGTTTCTCCCAAGCGCCCCAATCGCCGGCGCTGGCTTCGAAGCGCGGCAGATTGAAGGCGATGCGCGGGCTGCCAAGATCGTTGCGATCGTCGGCGGTGATCATCGAAACGCCCTCGGGCAGCGCTTCGACCAAAACGCGGTCCGCGCCGGTGGATTTGAGCCAGAACGCGTCGCGGTCGTCGGCGATCAGCATGTTGAAAGGCCGGTACGCGGCGGCGTCCAGCGCTTCGAACGCCCGTGCGGCATCCCCGGCGTCGGCATAGTCGAGCGCATCGAGCACCAGCTCGCCGCGCGAGCGTTTGCCGGCCGCTGGCCCCAGCGTGCCGTGGCGGTTCAGCACGCAAGCGACGACGCCCGTGTCGTTGAGACCGAGCCACGATCCGCCCGCGAGCCTGTCGCGGCCCGCGACGATGTCGGGCCGGTCGGGCCAATGGCGCGCGGGCGGATCCCATGGGCGGGCGCGCATTTCGTCGCGATTGGCCGCAATCAACAGCGGCCAGTCGGCCTTCGGGTCGCGGAATATGACGACGCTGCACATCAGTCGCGCGCCCGCGATTGAACCAGGCACGGCAGCCCGCTATATAGCGCACAGGTTCCAACTGCGAGAGGGCGTGCCATGAGCGGATTCGACGATCGTCAAAAGGGTTTCGAGAACAAGTTCAAGCACGACCAGGACCTGCAGTTCAAGGTAACGGCGCGGCGCAACAAGCTGGCGGGCCAATGGGTCGCGGCGAAGTTCGGCCTGTCGGGCGATGCGGCCGACGCCTATGCCAAGGAAGTGGTCTCGGCCGATTTCGACAAGCCGGGCGACGACGACGTGATCGAAAAGATCGAAAAAGACGCGGCCGCGCGCGGCGTGGCGCTGTCGGCCGCCGAGATCAAAGCCCAACTCGACCGTTTCCTGCCGGTCGCCAAGCAGCAGATCATGGAGCAGTCGTAGGGCGGTAAAAGAGCAGCCGCGCGCCCGTCGCGACGCGATCGATCAAGTCGAAGTCGGAAAAATTCGCCGTGACGATGCGCGCGCCCGCGTCGCGTGCCGAAACATAGATCAGTGCGTCGGGGAGCAGGCGGTGGCGCTGTTCCTTGGGAATAGCGTTGCATCGACCGATCGTAGCGACCACCGCATTCGCCTCCGCCCATTGCAGCGGCGAGGGCGAGAGGCATGTTGGCAATGCCTCGGCTGCTTCGATCGCGTCCAGAATAGCGCCGGCGTTTAGCGCCGTCATCGGGTGCGACGGTTTCAGCGCAGCGTGCCCGCGAACAAGTTCGCCGACGACAACCGCGCTCGACAGAGCCACGCCGTTGGCGATTGCCATGCCGATTTGGGGCGGCAACGCGTTTTTCAGACCGTCGATCACCGTGCAGGTATCGAGGACCAGCAATTCGCCCGGCGCTACAAGCGCGGCATCGAAGGGCAGATCGCGGTCTTTGCGGCAGGCAAGCGGCTTTTCGAATTGCGCGAGGCGGCGCGCGTCGAAAATGGCCCTATACGTCAAGCTCGAATTCCTTCGGCAGGCGACCGGCATTTGCCAGCAGCCACTGGCCGAAATTGGGCGCCACCATGTGCGCAAGCGCCGCATTCAGAAGATCGGTCGTGTTGTCGATGCCCGTCGCGTTTTTGGCGGCCGCAAGCAGCGGGTAAGACAGGCGCGCCGATATTTGGCGCTTTTCGATTTCGTCTTTCCCCGCACCCTGGACAAGCCCAGACTTGCCGGCGAAATTGACGCCTTGCGCCGCGCGCGCGCGCGCATCGAGCATCTTGATTTTGGGCTTCATGCCGCACCTGTATTTCAAAACAGAAGAAACATAATGCAGCGTGCCGTGTTTGGCCGTCGCCGTCAAGGCGGCCGTGACGCTCCGTCGACGCCGCTCCCGATCCCGTCAGCACGGTCCTGCCGCCGCCACGATGCCCGTCAGGCGCAAGCCGTAGCTGGTGCGCAGCGGCACGAACGCGAGCGCGAAACCGCCCATATCGGCGCGCGGCGGCACCTCGACGAATAGCGGGCGGCCGTCGCGGGCGCGCGCGCATACGCCAAGTGCGAGTGCGGCGGCTTGGTCGCCCAGCACCGGTTCCAGCGCCCGGTCGAGCGGACAGCCGGGTTTGATTTCGTCCAGCACGTCGCGCTGTTCGGGGCCCGCACGGTCGATGATCGGCGTGCCCGTCGGCCCGATGGCCGCATCGAAGGTACGCGCGCGGAGGTCGCCGACGATCACATTGGCGAACCATTCGTCCCATTCGGGCGGGGCCAAATCGTGCGGGCGCATGCCCCAGCGCACAAGCAGACGGCGCACCACGCACGGTGCCGCCAGATCCGGTTTTTTTGCGCTCAAAATGCCGTCGGTGGGCATGGTCCGGGCCCCCTGGCCGGGTCGTTGCGAAAGCCCCCCTTCGCCAACGACCGACGCCAGTGTAGCACGACCGGCCTTCAACCGCGCTTGGTATTTCGCCCGAAAACGCGCTTGAACACGGTATCCACGTGCTTGGTATGGTAGCCGAGGTCGAACAGCGCGTCGATTTTTGCGGCCCCGAGTTTTTTGGCGACCTGCGGGTCGGCCTTGAGGGCGGCCGCAAAATCGCCGCCGTTGCGCCAGATTTCCATCGCCGTGCCCTGCACGATGCGATAGGCATCTTCGCGCGAAATGCCTGCTTGGGTGAGGGCCAGCATCACGCGCTGCGAATGTACGAGCCCGCCCAGCGCGTCGAGATTGGCCTGCATGCGCTCGGGATAGATCGTCCATTTTTCGACGAGGCCGGCCGCGCGATGCAGCGCAAAATCGAGCGCGATGGTGGCGTCGGGCGCGAACACGCGCTCGACGGCCGAGTGGGAAATGTCGCGCTCGTGCCACAGCGCCACGTTTTCCAGCGCCGGCACGACGGCCGCCCGCACGATGCGCGCGAGGCCGGTGAGGTTCTCCGACAGCACCGGGTTGCGCTTGTGCGGCATGGCCGACGAGCCTTTTTGGCCCGGGCTGAAAAACTCTTCGGCCTCGCGCACTTCGGTGCGCTGCAAATGGCGCACTTCGACCGCGAGCCGCTCGATCGAGGCCGCGATCACGCCGAGCACGGCGAAGAACATCGCGTGCCGGTCGCGCGGGATCACCTGCGTCGAGACAGTCTCGGCGGCGAGGCCCATTTTTTTGGCGACAAATTCTTCGACGAACGGATCGATATTGGCGAACGTGCCGACCGCGCCCGAAATGGCGCAGGTCGCGATCTCGGCCCGCGCCGCCACCAGCCGCGCGCGGTTGCGCTGGAACTCGGCATAGAAGCCCGCGAGCTTGAGCCCGAACGTGGTGGGCTCCGCGTGGATCGCGTGGCTGCGGCCGATGGTGGGCGTGAATTTGTGCTCCTGCGCGCGCTTTTTCAGCGCTGCCAAAAGCCGGTCGAGCCCTTCGAGCAGCAAATCGCAGGCGCGCGCCAACTGCACCGAGAGGGTCGTGTCGAGCACGTCGGACGAGGTCATGCCCTGGTGCACGAAGCGCGCGTCGGGCCCGACATGTTCGGCCAAGTTGGTGAGGAACGCGATGACGTCGTGCTTGGTTTCGCGCTCGATCGCGTCGATGCGCGCGATCTCCCACTTGCCCTTTTTCCAGATCGTCTTGGCGGCCTTTTTGGGCACGATGCCGAGGATCGCCTGCGCGTCGCACGCATGCGCTTCGATTTCGAACCAGATGCGGAACCGCGCTTCGGCTTCCCAAATCGCGGTCATTTGCGGGCGCGAATAGCGCGGAATCATGCGTCGATCCTGGGCACTGCGGTGCCGATCAGACTGTCGCGGCCGACGATGGCGGCAAGGCGTTCCGCGCTCCAGCCTTCCGTGCCCGCCGGGCGTTTAGGGAACACAAGATAGCGCATGTCGGCGGTCGAATCGACGACGCGGATTTCGACGTCGTCGGCCAGATGCGTGCCGAATTCGGCCAGCACCTTGCGCGGTTCGGCGACGGCGCGCGCGCGGTAGGCGCTCGATTTGTACCAGGCCGGCGGCACGCCGACGATCGCTTTGGGATAGCAGCTGCACAGCGTGCACACGACCATGTGGTGCAGCGTCGCGGTGTTTTCGAGCGCCACGACGATCGCGGTATTGGCGGTATCGACGCCGAATTCCTCGGCCGCCTTGCGCGCGTCGGCCAGCAGGCGCGCCTTGAAGGCGGGATCGGTCCAGGCGCGCGCGACGATCTTGGCGCCGATGGCGGGCGTGCGGCTGTCCATCAGTTCGATCTGCGCGCGGATCTCGTCGGCCGACAGCACGCCCTTGGCGATCAAAAGTTCGCGCACCGCGCGCTCCAGGCGCACATATTCGGGCCGCGCCGCGTGCGCCTGGATCGGGTCGTGCCGGTGTCCGTCGTTGGGATCGTGGGTGTGGTGGTGGTCGCGATGGTCGCCGCTCATGGGGAACTTTCCAGCCAGGATTCGTAGAGGTCGGCCGTCAGGGTTTCGCGGCCCTTGGCCGTGCCGGGGAACAGATCGGCGCGCTCGAAGCGCACCATATAGAGCGCCAAGGCCGGCAGCCCGTCGCCGCCCTTGGCGAGCGTCTCGGGATTGCCGAAACGGCCCAAATCGCGCTCGATCGTGCCCACGGCCCCGCGCACGAAATGCGGCGTTCGGACATGGATTTTTTTGCCCGCAGCTTCGGGCCAATGGTCGCGCACGCGCACGCGCTGGCCGGGATCGAAGCTCATGCGCCTTCGTCCTGCTGTTTGATGTCGGCAAGTTTGAGGACGAGTTCTTCTTCGCCGATCACGTCCTTTTCGACCATCACGTTCGCGACCGCCTGGATCCATTTTTCGTAGTAGGCGAGATCGTCGTAGATGTCGGCGGGCAGCGATTCGATGGCGTCGCGAAGCTCGTCGGTGCGCATCAGCCGACGCTTGGGGTGGTTCAGCAGATTGACGATGGCATCGACCTGCTTGTCGAACTGCGAGAGTTCGTGCTCGCGCCGGTCGATGGGCTCTGACAAAAACGGTTCGACGCCGCCCATGTCGTGGTGCGATCGGGAAGGATGGCTCATGCGCGCGAGCTTAATGCGCGAACGCGCGGCTGCCAAGCGCCGTACCGGCCGCGGCGGCTAGAACAGAGCGAGGCTCTTCAGGCTGGTATGGCCCTTGCGCGCGATCACCAGATGATCGTGCACGCAGACGCCGATCGCCGCCAATGCCTTGGCGATGTCTTTGGTGATCGCGATGTCGGCTTGGCTGGGCGTGGGATCGCCCGACGGGTGGTTGTGGACCAGAATCACCGCCGAGGCCGAGAGTTCCAGACAGCGTTTGGCCACTTCGCGCGGATAGACCGGGGCGTGGTCCACCGTGCCGACCTGGTGGACCTCGTCGTGGATCAATTGGTTTTTCTTGTCGAGAAACAGCAGGCGGAAATGTTCCGTCTTGGCCCTGGCAAGGTCGGCCCGGCAATAGTCGACCAGCTTGTTCCAGCTCGACAGCACCGGCTTTTGCATCGCGTCCTCGCGGGCGAGGCGCACGGCCGCCTCGCGCACCGCCAGGATCGCGTCGATCGCGACGTCGCCAAGCCCGTCGACGCGCCCCAGCGCCTCGCGGCCCGCCGAAAGCACGTCGGCATAGCCTCCGAAGCGGTCGATCAGCGACTTCGCCAGCGGCTTCACGTCGCGGCGCGGAATGGCGGCGAACAGCAGAAGTTCGAGCAGTTCGTAGTCGTTGAGGGCGGCGGCGCCCGCGCGCCGGAAACGGTCGCGCAGCCGCTGGCGGTGGCCGTGATAGTGCGGGCCGGCCCCCGAATCTTCGACGCCTTTTGGTTGTTCTTCCGGCACCGGGCTAGAGCGCGTAGGGCGGTTTGTCGAGCCCGCGCGGCGAGAGCGTGAAAATCTCGAAGCCCGTCGCCGTCACGCCGATCGAATGTTCGAACTGCGCGGACAGCGAACGGTCTTTGGTGACGGCCGTCCAGCCGTCGGCCAGAACCTTCACCCGCCAGTCGCCCGCATTGACCATGGGCTCGATCGTGAAGAACATGCCCTCGACCAGCCGCAGGCCCGTGCCCGCTTGCCCGTAATGCAGCACCGAGGGCGCGTCGTGGAATACGCGGCCCAAACCGTGGCCGCAGAAATCGCGCACGACCGAAAAGCGCTGGGCTTCGGCGTGGCGCTGGATCGCCGCGCCGATATCGCCCAAGGTTGCGCCGGGCCGCACGGCCGCGATGCCCGCCATCATCGCCTCGTAGGTCGTGTCGACCAGCTTGCGGGCTCTGACGCCAACGTCGCCCACCAGGAACATCCGGCTGGTGTCGCCGTACCAGCCGTCGACGATCGTGGTGACGTCCAGATTGACGATGTCGCCGTCTTCCAGAATCTTGTCGCCCGGGATGCCGTGGCACACCACGTGGTTGACCGACGCGCAGATCGATTTGGGAAAGCCCTTGTAGCCGAGCGGCGCGCAGATCGCGCCGTGGCCGACAATGAATTCGTGGCACAGCCGGTCGAGTTCGCCCGTGGCGATGCCCGCTTTCACGTGGGGCGCGATGTAGTCCAGCGTCTCGGCGGCAAGGCGCCCGGCCTTGCGCATGCCCGCGAAATCGGCCGGGCCGTGGCGCTTGACGGCGCGCCCGTCGGTGTCGATCGGCGGCGTATCGGAAAGTTCGTCCATGGGCGGCAATTTAGTCACTTGGTTTGGCAGGGGCAAGCCGCGCCTCGACGAACGGGTCGCCGCCGCGCGCGTAATCGTCGCCCGCATTCGGGTCGGCCGCCAGGATCGCCAATGCGTGGATCATTTCCAGCGTATCGGGGTTCAGCCCGTGGCCGCGCAGCGCCTGGCCCAGGCCCGACAGGGTCGCATCGCCGATCTCGACCGGTTCGACCGGGATCGGCCGGGCGGGATCGACGGGCTCGTTGCGCATGCCGTCGTAGCGGCGCTGGCAATATTCGGCGTCTCTGGAATGGACCGAGCGGCAGCGATTGGGCCGGACCTCGTAGATCGCGCAACCTGTCGGTTCCAGAAACGGGCACGGCGTCTTGGCGGCGCGCCGGGCTTCCGCCTCGACTCCGACGATCGCCGGAAGGCTGGCCTGCAGCCGTTGCGCGAGGTCCGTGCCCGCGATGTGCTGGTGGATCGCCAAGGCTTCGGCGCCCAGCACGGCCACATGCTGGTGGCAGCACCAGTTGCAGCCGGCCTTGCAGGCAATGGCGCCTTCGGCTTCGACCGCCTCGCGTTCGGCCGCCCAGGCGCGGTCGAACATCGTGTGGGCGGCGAGGGCGGCTTGCCGCGCGGCCTCGGGCGTGTGGCCTTTGGACAGCGCGTCCTCGGCCCGGAAACGGGCGGCCAGCAGCGGGATTTGCATCTTGCTTTGCGGCATGGGGTCCCCGTTCTATTGTCCCGTTGACGCCCGATAGCAAGAAGGATTCGCATGGACAGCCCGACCGCCTGCATTTTGATCGTCGGCAACGAGATTCTCTCGGGCCGCACCAAGGACACCAATTCGGGCTGGCTGGCCGAACGGCTGACGGCGAAGGGCATCCGCCTGCGCGAGGTGCGCGTCATCCCCGACGTCGCCGAAACGATCGTTGCGGTCCTCAACGAGGTGCGCGCCAAATACGACTACGTCTTCACCAGCGGCGGCATCGGCCCGACCCACGACGACATCACCTCCGAATGCGTCGCGAAAGCCTTCGGCGTGCCGTGGCAGATCGACCCGGCGGCGCGGGCGATTTTGCGCAGCAACTACAAGTCGGACGACGAACTCACCCCGGCGCGCCTGCGCATGGCGACGGTGCCGCTGGGGGCGAGGCTGATCGCGAACCCGGTCAGCAAGGCGCCCGGCTTCAAGATGGGCAACGTCTACACGATGGCAGGCGTGCCGCGCGTGCTGCAGGCGATGTTCGACGGGATCGTTGGCGAGCTTGCAGGCGGGCCTGTGCTCCTCTCCCACAGCGTCGTCGGCAACGTGGCGGAAGGGCGGATCGCCGACGGGCTTGGCGCCATCCAGGCCCGCCATGCCGATCTCGATATCGGTTCGTATCCGGGCATGCGCGCCGACGGCAGCTTGCGCAACGCTGTCGTCCTTCGCGGCCGCGAGCGCGCAAAGCTTGCCGCCGTCGCATCGGAAGTTGCAGACTTGATCCGCTCGCTCGGCGGCGAGGCGACCGACGAACCGCCGTTATGACGTGTCTTTTCGTTTCGGAACGCGGGCGTGGCGAAATGGTATACGCAAGGGTCTTAAAAACCCTTGGGGCAACCCATGCGGGTTCAAGTCCCGCCGCCCGCACCGAAATGCGAATCGCGACGAGGAGTTCCAATGCCGACATCTGGATGGGTTCGCGCGCCGATGTGGGACGATTGGCGCCGTCTGACAAAGTTTATGGGCAGCGCGCGGATTGCCTTCTCACAGGCGTCGACGCTAGTCGATTTGGCGGAGGGTGAACTCGAGATGCCGCTCGGCGATGGCGGAAAATCCGTCTATCGAACGACCGTAGGCGACCACGTCGAGGCATTGAACGATTTACACACGCTGCATACGCTTGTGCTTGTCGGATCGTTCAGCCTGGCCGAAAGCCATTGCCGTCTCATCCAGATGATTGCGAGGGAAGAAAACTGGACGTTGCTCACCGGCGCCGTTTCTGGCGCCGACTTGTCGCGGGCCGAGAGCGAACTACTCGAAGGCGGGATCGACGCTTGGGGCGCAAAGTTGCTTGGCGATGTCGGCCAAACTTGGCCGACCGGATATGGAAACATGGCAGGGCTTGTCGAAGCTTCAATAGTTCGTAACCTTGCTGCGCACGGACGAACGTCGATCGATGAAGTGGACGTCGAGAATGCGCGGCGTCGTCGTATCGAATTGCCATTTGCCGTCGGGCAGCGGATCCGAATCGACTATTCTTTGCTCAACGCATATCGGGGGCATCTAAAGCAATTCTGCCGAACTCTATCGGATGGCATCGTCCATATGGCGCGTGGCTCTCATCGTAAGCAAGTTGTTGGGGCGAATCGAAAGGCTGCGTTAAAGAAGTTGTTGAAAGCGAGATCAAGGTCATGAACATGGCGTATGTGCCGATGATGAGCGAGATGGCCTACGACTATCGGCCGCCGGATGCGGGCTGTTTCGTCTACGGCGCCGACACGCCCTGGGGGCGGCTCGAGGTCGAAGTGACGGTGACCGACAGCGGCATCTACGGTGTGGAAGTTTTCCACACGCCCGATCTCGGCGCGCGCGCGCCTTTCCGCCCGTCGCTCGAAGACGCCTACCATTGGTCGACATTGCATCCCGAGCAGGCGGCCTTGTTCGCCGCGACCGTCGCCACGCGCTATCTCGAACAGCGCGCCGAAGGCGGGGCGACGATGGATCTGGGCCAGCTCCAGCAATTGCTGGCCCAGCTCGTCAAGCGCTAGACGGCAAGCCTGCCCGCAAGGTCGTAGGCGTCGGCCGACGTCACTTTTACTTTGACGATTTCGCCGACGCGGACGTTCTTGGCGCCCGAAATCTCGACATGGCCGTCGATCTCGGGCGCGTCGGCCTTCGACCGGCCGATCGCGTGTTTGGCCTCGATCGCGTCGACCAGCACGTCGATCGTCTGGCCGACTTTCTTTTGCAGCCGACGTGCGCTGATCTTCTGCTGGGCGGCCATCAAACGATGCCAGCGTTCTTCCTTGACCGCGTCGGGCACGGCGTTCGCGAGCGCGTTGGCCGCCGCGCCCGCGACGGGTTCGTATTTGAAACAGCCCACGCGGTCGAGTTCGGCTTCGGCGAGCCAGTCGAGCAGGAACTCGAAATCGGCGTCGGTTTCGCCGGGGAAACCGACGATGAAGGTCGAGCGCACGGTCATGTCGGGCACTTGGCGGCGCCAGTCGCGGATGCGTTCGAGCACGCGTTCCTGGTTGGCGGGCCGACGCATCGCTTTGAGCACGCCTTGCGCCGCGTGCTGGAACGGAATGTCGAGATAGGGCAAAATTTTGCCCTCGGCCATCAGCGGAATCACTTCGTCGACATGCGGGTAGGGATAGACGTAGTGCAGCCGGACCCACACGCCGAGTTCGCCAAGCGCCGCGCAAAGATCCGTCATATGGGCGCGAACGGGGCGTTTGCGCCACGGGCTATGGGCGTGGCGAATATCGACGCCGTAGGCCGAGGTATCCTGGCTGATGACGAGCAACTCGCGCACGCCCGCAAGGGCCAGGCGTTCGGCCTCGACCATCACGTCGCCTGCCGGGCGGCTCGCGAGCTTGCCGCGCATCGACGGGATGATGCAGAAGCTGCAGCTGTGGTTGCAGCCTTCCGAGATTTTCAGATAGGCAAAATGGCGCGGCGTCAGCTTGATGCCTTGCGGCGGCACAAGGTCGAAAAACGGGTCGTGGCGCGGCGGCACGGCTTCGTGCACGGCGGCGACGACCGCTTCGTACTGGTGCGGACCCGACACCGAAAGCACCTTGGGATGCGTCTTGCGGATCAGATCGCCGTCCGCGCCTAGGCAGCCCGTGACGATGACGCGGCCGTTTTCGGCCAGTGCCTCGCCGATCGCGTCGAGCGATTCCTGGCGGGCGGAATCGAGAAAGCCGCAGGTATTGACGATGACCGCATCGGCGCCCGCATAGGTGGGCGCGATCTCGTAGCCTTCGGCGCGCAGCTTGGTGAGGATGCGTTCGGAATCGACCAGCGCTTTCGGACAGCCGAGGCTGACGATGCCGATTTTGGGCGCGGTCTTGGAGGCGGCGGTTTTGAGCGATGTTTTGGCCATTGCGGCGCCGTTATAGGCCGGGCACGGCCAAACCGCTAGTCCGCGCTTCCGGGTACGATTCCCGTCGGCAACGCGATGGCGTGGTCGGCGATGGCGCCCGCAGTTGCGATCCAAATGTCCGACCGATGCCGGCAGATATGCTCCAGCGCCCGGCGCAAATGGCGCAGCCGATAGGGCTGGCCGACCAGATACGGATGCAGGGCGATGCCCATCACCAGCGGCATCGCCTTGGATTGCGCCAGCATCTCGTCGAAATTGTCGACGATCATGTCGGCGAACGCGTCGCCGCCGATCTTGCGCCCGACGATCATCGGAATGTCGTTGAGCTCCTGCGGGTAGGGCAGCGCCAAAATGCGGCCCTTGCGCGTGCGCATCCAGATCGGCTGGTCGTCCATGCACCAGTCGAGCAGATAGCGGTAGCCCGCCTCGTGCAGCAGATCGGGCGTGTGGCGGCTTTCGCTGATCCAGGGGCCGAGCCAGCCCGCGGGCGCTTTGCCCTCAACGCGCTCGATGGCGGCAGTCGCTTGCGCGATCAGCGCCGCCTCTTCCTCGGGCGCCAGCGTGCCTTGGCGCTCGGCGTTGGTGCGGCCATGGCCGACAATCTCGTCGCCGCGTGCGGCAAAGGCGCGCACCAGGCCCGGCGCGTAATCGTACATGGCCGAATTCGCGAGCACCGAGCTTGGCAGCGACAATTGGTCGAACAGTTCCAGCATGCGCCACGCGCCCACGCGGTTGCCGTAGTCGCGCCAGGCATAGTTCAAGATGTCCGGCTGCGGTCCGCCCGGCGCCAGTTCCGCGCCAAGCCCGTCGCCAAACGAAAAATGCTCGAGATTGAGGCCAAGATAGACGGCGAGCCGCGTGCCGTTGGGCCAGTCATAGACGGGCCGCCCGACGATCGGCCGGTAGTCGTAGCGTTTGTGATCGGAAAGTTTCATCGATCCGACAATAGGTGCGCGACCCGCCCAGCGCCAAGAGGTTTGCCAAAAATAAAAAGCCCCGACGCGGGGGGGCGCGTCGGGGCCGAAAGCTATCCGACCGGGGGGGAGGGCGGATAACGATGGCGAGCGGGGGGCGCTCAACCATGATTCCCATATTGGGAGGGGTTAAAAATCTACAAGAGGGCGGTTTCAAAATTCTCGAAAAAAATCGCCTATTTCACAGGCTTGTCATGTGTTTGGTAGATTGCCCAGCCCGGCGCTTCGGGCGATTTGCCGACGCGCGCGACAAATCGCGGCACGCCATAGAGCGACCACACGTCGCTGCAAGCCTGGAAGCGCATCGACCCGTCGCCGCCCCAAACGATGTAGTGGCTGCCGGGCGGCAAGTGGCGCAGGCCCGCATCGACGCGGCGCGTCCAGAAGGCGAGCGGGCTTTCGCGCGTTTGCGACAAAGGCAGCCAGCGATTGGCCATCAGCGAATGCACAAGCTGGTCGTCGACCGTGTATTCGTCGAGCCCGCGCGTCGGCGGATTGACGATCGCGACGGCGGGACCGGCGATGCGCAGGCGCGCGGCGACGTTCAGGATATCGTCGCAAAACACGCGCGCTTTGACGGGCCCGATCGCGGCGATGGCGGCATTGAGATCGCGCGCGAGGCGATCGAGCACGGCGAGCGGGCGCCGGGCACGCGCAAGATACGGGCGCCAATCCGGTTTGCGAATGCGCGCCAACTGCGCCGGGTCGTGGGTATAGAGAATCTCGAAGCCGTCTTCGGGCGAGCGGGCAAAGCCGAGCGCCCAGCGGACCGCCAGATAGCGCAGCCCGACCCGCAGCGGTGCGGGCACGTCGGCATGATAGAGCCGGTCGAAAATATCGCAGACCGGCGCGGTGAGATAGTCGCACGCGAAATGGAAGGTCGGCACGTGCGGGCGCAGACGCGGGCGCGGCTTGCTGGCAAGCGCGCGCACGAGGGCCAGGTCGATCGCGCGCGCGCCGAACAGAAACTTGGCTGCCAGATGCGAGCGCGGCGCGAGGTCGTTGACGAACAGGCGCCGCACGCCGCACGCGGCGAACAAGGCCGGGGCGAGGCACGAGCCGGCGGTAAGATCGAGCATCGTCGTGCGGTGCCAGCGGTCTTGCGGCACGATGGCGGCGTAGGCATCGAGGATGGCGGGTACCCGGTCGGCGATCGTGCCGTCGAGCGGCAGCATGGCGCGGCGCAGAATCGCGACGGTCTTTTCGTTCATCGCGCGCGGTCGGACAGCAAAAAGACGGCGAGCGCGACGCCGCCAAAGAACCCGCCCAGATGCGCGACCCACGCGATGCCCGCACCGTTCGTGCCCGGCATCCCCACGATGCCGAACAGCACGGTCGGGATCGACCAGACGACGGCGACGCCCACAAGCCAGCCCCCCTGGCGCTCCGCGCCGCGCCCCGCACCGCGCCCCACACCGCGCATCGCGTAAAGCACGCCGCCCGCCAGACCCGAGATCGCGCCCGACGCCCCGATCACCGGTTCGTCGCCGGTCGGATAGACTGCAAAATGGGCGCCTGCGGCCAGGACCCCGCACAGCAAATAGAACGACAGCATCCGGGCCGCACCCGTGCGCCGCTCGATGCCAGCACCGAAGGCCGCGAGCGTCGCCATGTTGATCGCAAGATGGACCCAGTCGCCGTGCAGAAACTGGTAGCCGATCGGCGAGAGCCAGCCCGTCAATCCGGGCGACGTAGGGCCCGAGAAACGCACGGGCGCAAATCCAAAATCGTCGATCGCCGCCCATGTCGCGCCGCTGTCGAACAGCCGCAAGAAACCGAACACCGCGACGTTCGCGACGATCAGAGCCAAGGTCATCGGCGGCAGATTGATGGCGGGTTCGTGCATTCGGTTCTGCATCTTTGTGCGGGGATGAAGGCGGGGCGCGTTCGACGACTTGTATATAGGTTTGCGCGGCGAGCGTCGCCGCCGGTTTTGTGTCCCCCTAGCGCGCGGAGGCAGAAATGGGGCAATGTCCCGCTCGGCCAGGGGAGCCGAAAGAGAATCGATGACCAGCAATTCGCACGACGCGACCGCGCCCGACAAGCGCGTGTTGGCCTTGGCGGTGGGCGCCATCGGAGTGGTGTTCGGCGATATCGGCACCTCGCCGCTCTACACCATGCGCGAGGCCTTTACGGGGCCGCACCCGATGGCCCCGACGCTGCCGCACGTGCTGGGCGTGCTGTCGCTGATCGTGTGGGCGCAGATCATCGTCGTGACCTGCAAATACGTTCTCTACATCCTGCGCGCCGACAATCGCGGCGAAGGCGGCATGTTCGCGCTGATGGCGCTGGCCCTGAAGGCGGCGCCCCTTGGCGTGCATCGCGGCATCCCGATCGTGGCGGTGGGGCTGTTTGGGGCGGCGCTGTTTTTCGGCGACGCGATCATCACGCCCGCGATCTCGGTGCTGTCGGCGGTCGAGGGGCTGAAGGTCGCTTCGCCCGAGTTCGAGAAATTCGTCGTGCCGATCGCGTGCGCCATTCTGTTCGCGCTGTTCCTGGTCCAGCGCAGCGGCACGGCGCGCATCGGGGCGTTTTTCGGGCCGCTGACGATTCTCTGGTTCGCCATGCTGGCGGTTCTGGGGATCGTCTCGCTCGTGCAGACGCCCGCCGTGCTGATGGCGCTCAATCCGTATTACGGGCTGCATTTCATCTGGACCGACGGCTGGCGCGGCTTTTTGGTGCTGGGGGCCGTGTTTCTGGCGCTGACGGGCGCCGAAGCGCTCTACGCCGATATCGGGCATTTCGGCAAACGCCCGATCCGGCTCGCCTGGATCGGCTTCGTGCAGCCGGCGCTGGTGCTGAACTATTTCGGCCAGGGCGCCTTGCTGATGCGCGATCCGACGGCGGCGGAAAATCCGTTCTATCGCATGGTGCCCGAAGCGTTGCTGCTGCCCACCGTGCTGCTCGCGACGGTGGCGACCGTGATCGCCTCGCAGGCCGTCATTACGGGCGCGTTTTCGCTGGCGCGCCAGGCGGTGCAGCTTGGCTATCTGCCGCGCATGGAGATCCGCCACACGTCGGAAACCGAGATCGGCCAGATCTACATCCCGCGCATCAACTGGCTGCTGTGCGTGTGCGTGCTGGCGCTCGTGATAACGTTCCAGTCGTCGAGCAATCTTGCCGCCGCGTACGGCGTGTCGGTGTCGGGGGAGATGTGCGTCGCGACCCTCATCGCCTACGTCGTGGCGCGCCACGTATGGGGCTGGTCGCGCGCCAAGGCGTTTGCCGTGACGGCCGTGCTGATCACGGTCGATCTCGCCTTTTTCCTTGCCAATGTCGTCAAGGTCGCGGACGGCGGCTGGTTTCCGCTGGTGGTGGGGGCCGGCCTCTACGCGGTTTTCACCACCTGGAAGCGGGGCCGCCAGATTCTGGTCGAACGGCTGCACGAAAGCACGGTGCCGCTCGAGCCGTTCATCGCCAGGCTCAAGGACGGCAACCCGCCGCGCGTGGCGGGAACGGCCGTTTTCATGACGGGTGCCCGCGACGGCGTGCCCTACGCGATGCTGCACAATCTCAAGCACAACAAGGTGCTGCACGAGCGCGTCGTGCTGCTCACGGTCGTCACCGAGCCGATCCCGCGCGTCGCCGAGAAGGACCGCATCCGGCTCGAGCCGCTCGAGAAGAATTTCTGGCGCCTGGTGCTGCGCTACGGCTTCATGGAAGTGCCCAACATTCCGCGCGTGCTGCGCCAGGCGCAGTCGACGGGGCTGAAGATCGAGATGATGGAAACTTCGTTCTTCTTCGGGCGCGAGAACCTCGTCTCCAAAAACAAGCCGCTGATGCCGCGCTGGCGCGAAAAGCTGTTTATCGGGCTGTCGAAGAGCGCCTACAGTGCGACGGCGTTCTTCCGCATTCCGTCCAACCGCGTCGTCGAGTTGGGGACCCAAGTGGAGATCTAGCAGATGCCGCATCCCGACCCCAACGCGCTGTTCCCGTTCGGCCACACGCAAAACCACACGGTGTTCTTGAAGCCGCTGCTCGAGGAGATCGATCCGCCCCGGGCCAATATTTCGGTGGGCGCCTACAGCTACTATTCCGACTTCGAGGACGCGACGCGGTTTTTCCTGCGCAACGTGCGCTACGATTTCGACCGCAGCCGCGCGAGGCTCGATATCGGCAAGTACTGTGCCTTCGCCCACGACACGACCTTCATCATGTCCGACGCCAACCATGCGATCGTGGGCCCGTCGACCTTTCCGTTCCCGATTTTCGGCGGCGATTGGGAAAAGGCGTTGGCGCCCGACGCCACGCCGTGGGCCGACAAAGGCAACACCAAAGTCGGCAACGACGTCTGGTGCGGCTACAAGAGCACGATCATGCCGGGCGTGACGATCGGCAGCGGCGCGATCGTGGCGGCCTGCGCGGTCGTCAGCCGCGACGTTCCGGCCTATGCGATGGTGGCGGGCAACCCCGCGCGGGTCGTCAAGATGCGCTTCGATCCGCCGACGGTCGAAAAGCTGCTTGCCCTTGCCTGGTGGGACTGGCCGGCTGACAAAGTGACCGCCGCCGTGCCCGCTTTGGTCAAAGGCGACGTCGCCGCCCTCGCGGCAATGGCCCCTTGAGACCGGCTGATGCAGCAGCGCCACGAGTCCGGCTCTTTCGCTGAATTTTGGCGCAGCACGCAGAATTGGCGCATTTTTGGGCGCTCCATCAGACTGGCTGATACAGGACTGCTATTGATTCAAAAGGGTTTTTTGGAAGTTATGAACGAGACGTAAATTTAGCGCAAAAACGACTCCCGAAATGCGGAAGCCTGTGCTATCCCCAAACCGCTGCAATAAACCGAAACAATAACGTTCGGCAGGGTTGGTAAGCATGATCGAACTTCTCGTCGCCGTGGCGGTCGCCTCGCAGGAACCCGAAACGGTTCTGCGCCCCGACCCGCAAACGACGTCTTTCGTGGTCCCGGCGGCAGCGCCCGTGACTCTCGACGAGAACTATTTGCTCGACCCGTCTTTGCCGTTTGTCTTTGTGCCGGCCGCACCCGGCAGTGCGCCGCAGGTCGTGGTGCGTACCCAACCGACGGGTCCCGAAGACGATTTGGGTTTGCAAGCGGCCCGCGAGGCCGACGACGCCCAGTTGGCGCCCGCCTGGCAGAACCGCCCGAAGGCAGCGACCGGTTTCGGGGCCGGGACCGATCTGCGCAATGTGGCGGTCCAGGTCAGCCGGGCGAATTCCAGACTGCGCATCGGTGCACGCCAAATGAATCTGGAAGTCTACCGGCCCGATACGGCAGGACCGCGTCCGGCGGTGCTGCTGCTGCACGGCGCGTCGGGCATGGGCAACGGCGCTTTCTATCGCGGGGCTGCCGAGGCTTTTGCCGAAGCGGGCTACGTTGTGTACCTGCCGCACTATCTGGGCGACCGCAACCGCAACCGGCCGCGCGGCAAAGCGCTAATCGCCGAATTCGAACAGCAGCACGATGCCGTGCGCGCGACGCTCGACGCGATGGCCAAAGACAGCCGCGTCGACGAAGCGCGCATTGCCGCATTCGGTTTCTCGCTGGGCGGGTTCCAGGCGCTGGGCCTGTCGAGCCGCGACACGCGCATTGCCGCCGTCGTCAATATGGGCGGCGGCATGCCGGGCAATGTGGCGGGCCATACCACGCGCCTGGCGCCGACGCTCGTCATCCACGGCCAGCGCGACCGCACCGTGCCGGTGAGCCGCGCCCACCAGACCCGCGATCTTTTGAAGCGCCTGTCGGTGCCGCACGAGATGGCGCTGTTTGCCGACCAGCCACATTTCTTCAAGGGGCCGGCCAGCCGGTCGGCGATCGACCGCTCGATCGCTTTCTTCGACCGCCAGATGCGCCCGGCAACGCCGGTCGGCACGGCCGATTTGCTGTCGGGCCGCTAAGCCAAGGACGCCATTTTTCTTTGGCGCAACCATGCTAGATTGACGGCATGGGCGTTTCGAGACTCTTGCTTCTTGGCATCGCGATCGGATTTGCGGGGGCGGCACCGTCTGCGGCTGCCGTCGCGGGCGATCTGCGCCCCGTGCTGCAAGCGACGGCGGCCTCCTACAGCCCGATCCCGGACGATCCGCGCCGCCAGGCGATGCTGGGCTTCTACGATGCGCGCGGCTTCGCGCCGATCTGGCTTGCCGACAATGCGCCCGGCCTGCGCGCGGCACGGCTGGTCGATCTGCTGAAAAACGCCGCCCAGCATGGTTTGGTTGCGAGCGACTACGACGTGCCGGACCTCGAAAAGCTGCTGCACGCGGCCGACGCCCAAAGCCTCGCCCGGCTCGAATTCCAGCTGAGCCGGGCGGCCCTGCGCTATGCGGGCGACCTGCAAGGCGGGCGGGTGGCGGCGGTCGATCTGCCTGCCGACATCAAGATTTCGCCGCGCCCGCTCGATTCCAACCGCATCCTGCGCGAGTTGGCGCTGCGAGAGGATCCGGCAGCCGTGCTCGAAGCGTTGGCGCCGAGCGATCCGGCCTACGCCGCGTTGCGCGCGTGGCTTGGCGAATACCGGGCCATTAAAGCGCGCGGGGGCTGGCGCACGATCGCGAGCGGCCCGACCCTCGATCCGGGCGCCCAGGACCCGCGCGTGCCCGCGTTGCGCCGCCGTCTGGCCCTGACCGACCAGGCGCCCGCGGAGCCGCGCGATGGCGATGCCGCCGACCATTTCGACATCGATCTGGTCGCCGCCTTGATGCGCTTCCAGGCGCGCCACGGGCTTGCGAGCGACGGTCGGATGGGGCCGCGCACGCTGGCCGCCCTCAATCGCCCGGTCGAGGCCCGGATCGCGCAGATCGCCGTCAATCTCGACCGGCTGCGCGCCCGCCCGCCGGGCGAGGCGAACTTCATCGAGGTCAACGTGCCGGGCTTTGCCCTTCGCGCGGTCGAGGCGGGCGAAACCAAGCTCGAAATGCCCGTCGTGGTCGGCCGCGAGCGGCGCGCCACGCCGATTTTCTCGAGCCGCGTGACCGAGGTGATTTTCAACCCGAGCTGGACCGTGCCGGCCAAGCTGGTGCGCGAGGACCTGCTGCCGCGCCTGCGCGCCAACCCGCAGGCGCTGGTCGATCTGGGCTTCCGCTTCTATCGCGGATCGGGCGAGGAGCGGGTGGAGGTCGACCCGCGCAAGGTCGATTGGCGCAAGGTCAGCCCGCGCGCGATGCCCTATTGGGTGCGCCAGGATCCCGGCCCGCAAAACGCGCTCGGCCAGATCCGCCTGACGCTGCCCAACATCTACGACGTATTCCTACACGACACGCCCGACCGGCATTATTTCGCGCGCGCGGCCCGCGCGCTGTCGTCGGGCTGCGTGCGGCTCGAACGCCCGCTCGATCTGGCCGAATGGGTGCTGCGCCAGACGCCGGGCTGGTCGCGCGAGGCGGTGGAGGCCGCCGACGACGATCCGGCCACGAAAAACGTGCAGCTTCGCCGCCCGATCCCGCTGCACTTCGTCTATTTCACCGCCTTCGACGAGGACGGCCAATTGCAACTGCGCGAGGATATTTACGGCATCGACGCGCTGTTTGTCGCCGCCATCGATCGGCGCCCGGTGGCCGATCTGCGGCTGCCGCGCGACTCAGCGGGACCCAGCTCCAGCCTGGCGCCCTAGGCCGAAATTGGCTTCTGCCGCAGAGCCTTGCGGCTTTGTTTCAAGTTGTGTCTTTTGGCTTGCCTTTGTCGATCTGCTGTGCGATCTACGCATAGCAGATATGTAGACAAGGGGCCCGGGTTGCCGATGACGGAGACCACCGAATTTTCGAACCGCCGCGGCTTCATGCTGTTTGGGGCCGCCGCCGCGGCTAGCCTGATCGTGTCGGCCGCGCCGGCCTTTGCCGCCAAGCCGAAGGCAGTTCCGGCGCCGCCCGCACCCCGGCCGACGCTGCGTCCCGGCAGCACGCGTGCCTTGCGCCTGCACGTGGTCAATACGGGCGAGCGCTGGAACGGCATTTACTGGCGCGACGGCGCCTATGTGCCCGAAGCGACGCGCCGGCTGGACGCCTTGCTGCGCGACTACCGGGCGGGCCAAACCCGCGCGATGGACCCCAAGCTCTACGACCAATTGTGGGAATTGCAGCAGCGACTGGATTCGAGCGAACCCTGGCGGGTGGTCTCGGCCTATCGCTCGCCGCAAACCAACGCGGCGGCCCGCAAATCGCAGCGCGGCGTGGCGCGCAACTCGTTCCATATCCAGGGCAAGGCGCTCGACGTGGATTTGGCCGACCGGTCGGTGGGCGCCATCCGTCAAGCGGCGATCGCGTTGCAAGCGGGCGGCGTGGGACAATATCCCCGCAGCGAATTTGTCCATCTCGATACGGGCCCAGTCCGCACCTGGGGCTGAGCCGGTCGCGGGCGCGTTGCGTCTGCAAAATTCCGCGAGGAGCTACTCGACGCGCAACAGGCGCTGGCGCAAGAGGGTCTGCGTGTTGCGCCGACCATCGAGACTCGCGTGAACGACCACGGTTGCGTCGGTCACGCGATAGGCTTGGAAATGGACCTCGCGGAATTCAGCCATGCCGAGGACGCGCAGCTCCTTGGGCGCGTTTCCGCGCAGCGGGAAGCTCGAAAGGTTGGCGCAAATCGACGCGATCTCGTCGATCAGGCGGTCGGCTTTGACCGGCCCGTCGCCGTCGGCGACGTAGCGATGCAATTCGTCGAGGTCGCGTTCGGCGCTTGCCGTCAAAAAAACCGCCTATTTCAAGCGTGCGCCCGCTTGGCGGCGTGGGCCTTGAGATAGCTGATCGGCTTGACGCGGTCGGATATTTTGTTGGGGGGTGCTCCAAGATCGACGACAAAAATTAGACCGAATTTCGGCCGCCGCGAAGTCGCGCATTAAGGCGTCCGCAGCACCGCCGCGCATTGTGCCGGCAGCTTGGGGCGCGGCGGAGCGGTTTGGCGGCGAACAGGCGCCGCCGCCGCCGCTGCCTTGCGGCGTTCTTCGGCGTCCGCAAACCACCAGTCGAGCGTGGCGTCGCAGCCGTCGCCTTGCGGGATCGCTGCCTGAGTTTGGCAATTCGGGTTGCCGGGCGGGCAGGCGAGGCGCACGTGGAAATGTTCGTAATGGCCCACCCACGGGCGCAGTTTGCGCAGCCATGCGCGTTCGCCCGGCGGCAAGGTTTCGCAAAGATGTTTTTTGATCGCGAAGTGGACCAGCACGCGATCCACATTCGCAGGCGCCGCCGCCATCTGCAGAAGGCGCACATGGTCGGGGCGGAACTGGGCAGGCTCGACGCGTTTTTCGTCGGCCGTCACGAGGCGCACAATGTCGATGGTCTCGCGCTGGCTTGGCGGCAAGGGCGGCTTCGGGTTCAGGTTGAACCAGATATCGACATCGGTGCCGTTCTGGTGCGAGGCATGGCCGTCGCGCATCGGTCCGCCGCGCGGCTGCGACAAGTCGCCGATATAGAGCGGCGCGAAACCTTGCGCGGCGGCGCGCGCGCCCAGGTCGCGAACATAGGCAACCGTCTGCGGATGGCTCCAATTGCGGTTGCGCGACAGGCGCACGGCCTGATAGCCCGGCCCGTCCGGCGGCAGCGCTTGCGCGCCCGCAATGCAGCCATTGGCGGGGCCGCCGAAAAGTTCGGCCGGACCCGTCGTCGGCAATTTGGGCGTGTGCCATTCTTTGGCGATGGCTTGCGTCGAGACCAATAGGGCGAAGCCGAGCGCCGCTGCCGCCTTACGCCGCATCCGCTTTTTCCATCGCTTCGGCGGCGGCCATCCACAGGGCTTCGGCTTTTTCCAACACGGCCGCGTGCGCCTTTTGGCGTCTGGCCAAGTCGGCGGCCTTGCGCGGGTCGTTGTAGGTCGAGGGCATCGCCGCTTCGCGTTCGAGCGCCTTGGCGGTCTCGGTCGCTTTCGCCAACGCCTCTTCGGCCGCCTTCAGCTCTTTTTTGAGCGCGGCCAGATTGGCGGGCGGGGCTTTGTTGGCGTTGGTGGCCGGTTTGGGTTTCTCGGCTGCCTGGCGCTGCTGGCGGCGCTCGGCCAAGGCGAGTTGGCGGTACTCCTCCAGATCGCCGTCGAACGGCACGACTTTGCCGTTGGCGACCAGCCACAAACGGTCGCAGGTAAGCTCCAGCAGGCTCCAATCGTGCGTCACCAGAATGACCGTGCCGGCAAATTCGTTGATCGCCGTCACCAGCCGCTCGCGGCTCGCCATGTCCAAATGGTTGGTCGGTTCGTCGAGGATCAGAAGCTGCGGCGCATGCGCGGTCGCCAGCGCGAAGGCGAGCCTGGCTTTTTCGCCGCCCGACAGCACGTCGGCCTTGACGTCCGCCTTGTTGCCCGAAAAGCCGAAACGGCCCAGGCGCGCGCGAATCTGTTCGGGTTTCGCCGACGGCCATTCGTCGCCCAGCAATTGGAACGGCGAGCGGTTGGGGTCGATATCTTCGATCTGGTGCTGCGCGAAAAACCCGGTCTGCAATTTGCTCGCGCGCGTCGTGCCGCCGGTCAAGGGCTGCAGGCGGCCCGCGAACAATTTGGCGAGCGTCGATTTGCCGTTGCCGTTGGCGCCCAGCAGCCCGATCCTGTCCTCGGGATCGAGGCGCAGATCGACATTCGCAAGCACCGGTTTGCCGGGCGCGTAGCCGACCGACGCGCGGTCGAACGTGACCAAAGGCGGTTTGGGCAGTTCAACGTCGGGGAATTCGAAACGCACGGCGTCTTCGTCTTTTTCGACGAACACGGGCGTCAGTTTGGCGAGCGCCTTCAAGCGCGACTGCGCCTGGCGCGCTTTGGAAGCCTTGGCGCGGAAACGGTCGACGAAGGCCTGCATATGCTTGCGCTGGGTATCGACCTTGGCGGCCATCGACGCCTGCAAAGCCAAGCGTTCCTGGCGCAGCACTTCGAAACGGTCGTAGTCGCCCGTGTAGAGCGTCATTTTGCGGTTGTCAAAATGCAATATATGCGTGCAGACGGCGTTGAGCAGTTTGCGGTCGTGGCTAACGACCACCAGCGTGCCGGGCCAGCGCTGCAGATAGTCTTCCAGCCACAGGGCGCTTTCGAGGTCGAGATGGTTGGTGGGCTCGTCGAGCAGCAGAATGTCGGGGCGCGCGAACAGCACGCTCGCCAGCGCCACGCGCATGCGCCAGCCGCCCGAAAACTCCGACAGCGCGCGGTTCTGCATGTCGGCATCGAAACCGAGCCCTGCCAGAATCGAGGCGGCGCGCGGCACGGCCGTGTAGGCGTCGATTTCGGCCAGGCGCATATGGATGTCGGCGATGCGCGCGCCGTCTTCGCTGGAAGCTTCTTCGGCCAGCAGGGCGGCACGTTCTTCGTCGGCTTCCAGCACGGCTTCGAGCGGCGTGGTGGTGCCGCCGGGCGCTTCTTGGGCCACGAACCCCACGCGCGCGCGCTTGGGCATCGAAATGCTGCCGCGATCGGGCTGAATCCGGCGCAAGATCGCGTCGAGCAGAGTGGATTTGCCGGCCCCGTTGCGCCCGATCAGGCCCACGCGCCGCCCTTCGGGCACCAGGGCGCTGGCCTCCTCCAGCAAAGTGAGGCCGCCAATGCGCAGGGTCAGGTTTTCGATCGCGATCATGGGGCTTCCCTCTAGCAGATCGGACGCGTAACGTCGCGGCTTATGACGAAGGAAATCGACAGAGCGGGTCTTGCCGCCCGCACCCACGCCATGCTCGGCATCGCGCATGCGGCGGGCGATCTGCAGCGCCGCTATTTCAACGACCGCACCAAGATGGCGACCAGTTTCAAGGGGCCGCAGGATTACCTGACGATCGCCGACGGGGCGGTCGAGCGGCTGGTCATGGCCGCCCTGCAAAGCGCCTTTCCCGAGGATGGCGTGCTGGGCGAGGAGACCGGCGGCAGCACCGATCCCCGCGCTTTGTGGGTGATCGACCCGATCGACGGCACGGCCAATTTTGCCAACGGGATCGCGCATTTCTGCATCTCGATCGCGTTCGTGCGCGACGGGGTCGAAGAACTTGGCGCGATTTTCGATCCCATCCGCGACGAGATGTTTTTTGCCCGGCGCGGCGGCGGTGCCACCTGCAACGGGCGGCCGATGAAGGTGAGCACGACCGGCGATATCGCGCGCTCGCAAGTGGAGATCGGCTGGTCGCAGCGCCGCCCGGTCGCGGCCTTTACCGACGTGGTGACGCGCGCGGTAAATGCCGGGGCGTCGTTCCGGCGCGCGGGCTCGGGCGCGCTTGGCATTGCCTATGTCGCCGACGGGCGCTCCGACGGCTATGCCGAGCTGCACATCAATGCGTGGGATTGCCTTGCGGGCCTGCTGATGGTGCGCGAGGCCGGCGGGCGGACCAACGATTTTCTGGGGGCGGGCGGGCTCGACCAAGGCGCGCCGGTGCTGGCGGCGGGGCCGGGGCTCTACGACGCGCTCGGCAAAATCGCGGGCATCGACTGAAGCTCCATGCTGCGCATCGGCCATGCGGGCGACGGCGAGCGGCCGTTCGAGACGGCAGCCCTGCTCGAAAGCCTGGCCGCGCGCGAAGGCACGCATGTGCTGGTGATGCGCCTGGCGCCCGGCGACATCGACCAAGCGCTTGGCGACATTCTGGTGCCGTGCCTGTCCAAGCGCGTGCGGCTGGTGGTCGAAGTGCCGGACGGCGATCCGCTGGAAGTTGCCAACGCGCTGGCGGCGCTTGCGGCGCGCACGGGCCAGCGACGGCCGCGCCTGGGGCTGGTCGAGGGCCACGATCTGCTGGCAACGCAGCCGCAGTCGCTGCTGGCAACCCTGCCCTGCGATCCGCCGATGGCGCCCGATCTGCCCTTGCGCGCGGCAATCGCGCCCTTGGGGGCCGAACCGCTGCTGGGCCTGATCGCCAAGGGCTCCGAAATTCTGGTAACGGGGCGCGTGGCGGCATCGGCGACGGCGATCGCGTTTGCGCGCCATGTCTATCGCTGGCCGGCCGATGCCCACGACAAAATCGCGGCGGCCGCTGCGGTCGGGCGCATTCTGGCGGCGGGGGCCGCGTGCGTGGGCGGCGATCTTGACGATTCGATGCCGCAAGCGTGCCTGCCCTTTGCCGACATCGCACCCGACGGCACCGCGCTGTTCCAGGCAACGCACGCGCGGGTCGTGCGCGTCGCGGGGCTGGCGCTTTCGTTGCTCGACGGTCTTCGCGCGCCCGGCCAATGGGTCGAGCCCGATGTTTGCGTCGATCTTGGCGAGGCAGTTCTGGAAGGCCCGCGTTTGAGCGGCGTCGCGGGGCGTGCGGCCCCCGACTGGCTGGTCGGCGCGTTCGCGTTCGAGGGCAGCCTGGTCGGCGAGGCCGAGGCAAGCTATGGCGGCACGGGCGCCGGTTCGCGTGCACTTGCCGCCGCTCGCGATCTGGAGGACCGGCTTGGCGCCTTGCCCGGCGACGCGCGCTGGCGCGTGGAGATTGTGGGCCTCGATGCTGCGGCCAAAACGGCGGGCGAACGCGTGCGCGATCTGGCGGTGGCGCCCTCGCGCGACGTGCGCGTGCGCCTGGCCGTGCGCGGCCAGACGCCCGCCCAGATCCATGCGGCCTTGCGCGAATTCCGGGCGATGGCCGCCTTCGGCCCGGCGGGTGCGGCGCTGCTGCGCACGACGCAGACGCGCGAACGGCGCCTGGCAAACGCCCAAGTGCCCAAAAATCTGGTCAGCGTGCGCGCCACGCAGATCGCGAATGCGGGATGAGCGTGCCGGTGCCCTTGCGCCATTTCTGCCATGCGCGCGCGCGATCCGCGGGCAGCGCCGTGGCGATCGTGCTGGCGCTGCGCGATCCGGCCGACTGGCATCTGGTGCGCGAGGGGGCGAGCCTGGCGCGCGTGCGCGCCTGGATGGGCGCGCTGCGTTCGCCCAGCGCCACGCGCACCGAATTGCCGGGCCTCGCCAGTTTGCATTTTTGTTTCGATCTGGCGGCGGGGGCGGGCCGCGCGCACGATCTGGCGGCGGATTCGGCCGGCCGGGCTTTTGCGCAACGCCTGCTCGACATGCCGATCCCGGTTGCGTCAAAATAGAGTCCCGAGGCAGGAGAGAGCATGAATTCCGACACCGTCCGAGAAATCGCCCCGCACGACGCCAAAACACTGCTCGACAAGGGCGCCGCCGTTCTGATCGACGTGCGCGAGGCCGAGGAATACGCGGCCCTGCGCATTCCGGGCGCCACGCTCGTGCCATTGTCGGGTTTCGATCCGGCTGCGCACGCCGATCTCAAGGGCAAGCACGTCATCGTGCATTGCCAGATGGGCGGCCGTTCGATGCGCGCGGCCACCGCCTTGGCGCCGATCCTGGGGGCCGCCAACGTCGTGTCGCTGCAAGGCGGGCTGGCGGCATGGCACGCGGCGGGCCTGCCGACGGCGGGCGGCTGAACGCGGCATGGACGTCACGCAGATTCTCGAACTGGTGCGCAGCCAGGGCAACGCGATCTACATGCTCGTGGCGTCCGGCGCGGCGTGGAACTCGCTGCTGCTGCCGCTGTTCGCGGGCTATGCGGTGCAGCTCGACGCGCTCGACTACTGGCCGACCGTGGCGGCCGTGTGGGCGGGCGGGTTTTTGGGCGACGAGTTGCGCTTCTGGCTTGCGCGTCGCTACGGCAGCGCGCTGTTCGACCAGATGCCGCGCGTCAAATCGGGCGTCGAGCGGGCGGCGCTGGTCGTCGACCGGCACGGCTGGTGGCTCGCGTTCGTCTATCGCTATCCGCACGGCATTCGCGGCGTGGCGGCCTTCGCGTTCGGCCTGTCGCGCCTGCCGCGGTTGCGTTTCACGGCGCTCAATTTCGCGTCGGCCTGCGTGTGGGCCAACGCGACGGTGGGGGCGGGCTACGCGTTCGCGCATCTCTCCGACAAAGCGCTGGGCGAAGCCGCGACGCAGTTCGCGCTCGTTCTGATGGTGGCATTCCTGGGCCTTGCGTGGCTTCTGTCCAAACAGCTCGAAAAGAAAATCTGACATGGCCAGCGAGAAACAGGAGCTCTACGACCGCCTGCATGTCGTGCGCGACACGCGCCTTGCCAGCGAGTCGGGCCTGCCGTTCAGCGTGGTCATTCCCTACGCGATGTATTCGCCGTGGTACGACGACACGGCGTTTATGGCGGCGCTTCGCGCCATCGACGGCCATTCGCTGATCGACATCTACCGCGCGTGGGAATTGTGGAGCCTGGTGGGCCAAACGGCGGCTGCGGGCGGCGATATTCTGGAAGTGGGCGTGTGGCGCGGCGGTTCGGGCTGTCTGATGGCGGCGCGCGCCAAACAGCTCGGCTATGCGACCAAAGTCGCGCTGTGCGACACGTTTGCGGGCGTCGCCAAGGCGGGCGCGCGCGATCCGTCCTACAAGGGCGGCGAACATGCCGACACCTCGCCCGAAATCGTGCGCGCGCTTGCAAGCCGCATGGGCGCGGACAATATCGAGCTGCACCAGGGCATTTTTCCCGACGACACGGCGGCGGGCCTGGCGCATCGGCGCTTCGCGCTCGCGCATATCGACGTCGACGTGTACGAGAGCGCGCGCCAGACATTCGAATGGGCGTGGCCGCGCCTGCTGCCGGGCGGGGCGGCGGTGTTCGACGATTACGGCTTCATGGCGACCGGCGGCATCACCAGGATCGTCGAGGAGGTCGCCAAGGGCCCCGACCGGCGCATGCTGCACAATCTGAACGGCCATGCGGTCATCCTGAAACTCGCGTGAAGGGGCGGACAAGCGTGCTCAGGACAACCAAACGTCCGCTCGCCTTCGTGCTTGCCGCCGCCAACCACGGCACGATGATCGTCAACCGCAACGACTCGTTCGCGGCTCCCGGCATGACGATCGGCGTGGGCCACAATATTTTCGAATATTCGTCCTGCGGGCAGGAGGAGATCGACGCCGCCCTGCAGCTGCTCGATTCCCGGCGCAAGAACTACGGCGACGGCGTGGTCGCACTCGATTGCGGGGCCAATATCGGCGTGCACACGGTCGAATGGGCGCGCCACACCGACGGCTGGGGCGAGACGATCGCCATCGAAGCGCAGGAGCGCATCTACTACGCGCTCGTCGGCAACCTCGCGCTCAACAACTGCTTCAACGCGCGCGCCCTGTGGGCGGCGGTGGGCGCCGGGGCCGGGCGCATTCGCGTGCCCGTGCCCGACTATACGGTCGCCTCGAGCTTCGGAAGCCTTGAAATCCGCCAGACGGCATCGAGCGAATTCATCGGCCAGACGGTCGACTGCAGCGACGCCAAAACGCTGGATACGCGCATGCTTGCCATCGACGACATCAAGTTCGCGCGCCTCGATCTGGTCAAGATCGACATCGAGGGCATGGAACTCGAGGCGCTCGAAGGCGCGCGCCGCTCGATCCAGCGCTTCAAGCCGCAGATGCTGATCGAGCGCATCAAGGCCGACCAGCGCGCGCTCGACGCGTTCCTGGTGGCCCACGGCTACAAACTTTTCGCCTTCGGCGTCAATCTGCTCGCGATCCACGAATCCGATCCCTACGCGGCCGAGGTGGTCGTCAACTACTGAAAGTCCCGGAGACCGCCATGCTGAGATCGACCAAACGCCCCATCGCCTTCGTGCTGGCCGCGACCAACCACGGCACGATGATCGTCAACCGCAACGACAGCTATACGGCCAACGGCACGAGCTTCGGCGTGGGCTACGAGATTTTCGGCCAGTCGTCGTGCGGGCAGGAAGAAATCGACGTGGCGCTGCAGCTTCTCGACGCGCGCAAGGAGAGTTTCGGCGCCGGCGTCGTGGCGCTCGATTGCGGCGCGAATATCGGCGTGCACACGGTCGAATGGGCCAAGCACATGCACGGCTGGGGCGAGGTCTTCGCCTTCGAGGCGCAGGAGCGCGTGTTCTACGCGCTGGCGGGCAACATCGCGCTCAACAACTGCTTCAACGCGCGCGCCTTCTGGACCGCGATCGGCGCCGCCCCCGGCACGATCCGCGTGCCGGTGCCCAACTATCTGGTGGCCTCGAGCTTCGGCAGCCTCGAAATCCGCAAGACGTCCGCGACCGAATTCATCGGCCAGGAGGTCGACTACAGCGACGCGCGCACCAACGAGACGGCGCTGCGCTCGATCGACAGCTTGCGGCTCGACCGGCTGGACTTCGTCAAGATCGACATCGAGGGCATGGAGATGGAAGCGCTCGAAGGCGGGCGCACGTCGATCGGGACCTACAAGCCGATCATGCTGATCGAGGGCATCAAGACCGATCTTGGCGCGCTGACGCAGTTCTTGAAGGAGCACGGCTACCGCTATTTCACGTACGGCATCAACGTGATCGCGATCCACAGTTCCGACCCGTTTTCGGCGCGGGTGATTTCGAAATAGGCGTGCGCTACGCGCCGAGCGCGTTGCCGCCAGCACGTCGCCGACGATCCGCCGCGTCGCTCACAGCCGCACCCCTTTTTCGAGCGCGATCGCGTCGATCGCTTCGGGCTCGAAACGCGCGGGGCGCACGACCAGATCGATCTTTTGCCAGCCGATGCGCTCTTGCAGCTCGAGCGAAAATCCGATTTCGGCGCGCGTGTCGGCCGCATGCTCGGGCGCCGCGACAATGTGCAGGTCGATGTCGCCCCCTTTGGCGCGGTCGTCGGCGCGCGATCCGAACAGGCGCACGACGGCGCGCTCGCCGAACCATTTGGCCGCGACCTGTTTGATTGCCCGCGTTTCGGCGTCCGAGATGCGCATGCGGGCCAGCATATCAGCCGGGCGGCGTCTCGGGGAAGCGGGCGAGCGCGTAGGCGCACAAGGTTTGGTAAAGCGCGCGCAAAAACGGCGTGCCCGGATCGATCGCGCCGAAATTGCTGCCCGCCTGCACCGCCTCGAAGACCGCCGCCAGATCGGTGCCCGGGACCGGCGGGCATACGCCGCCGGGCCACGCCGCACGCGCCGGCACCGCGCGCACGAAAGCCAGCAGCAGGCGCAGCCGTTTGGCAAGCTCGGGCGTCGCGTCCTGCAGATGCACGTCGAGCTGGGCGGGTGCGATGCCGATGCACGCCGTGCGGCGCAACGCCGTTGCCGAGGCCGTGCGCGCCAGCCCGTCGATCAGCGCCAGTTCCCCGAACATGGCGCCCGCGCCGATCTGGGCGATTTCCACCTCGCCCTGGCTGTTCGCGCGACGCTGGGCGATCGAAACCGCGCCGCTTTCGACGACGAAAGCAAGATCGCCGGGATCGTCCTGGGCGAAGATGCGCGTGCCGGCCGGAAAGGCGAAACGCTGCAGCTTGGGGCCTTGCGTGACCACCATGTCGCGCAATTTCCCGTCGATGCCCTTGAGGGCGAGCGTCTGTTTGCGCTCGAATTTGAGCCCGTCGCTCACAGCGCGTTTTCGAGACCCGAGGTGCCGCGCGTGTCGGCGCCGGAAAGGTTGGCGCCGCGCAGATCCGCGCCCGAAAAATCGCAGTCGAGCAGCACCGCGTCGGCCAGATTCGCGTCGCGCAAATCGGCGCGCCGCAGCACCGACCCCGCCAGATCCGCCTTGGCCAGATTGGCGCCGCGCAGATCGGCGCCGGTCAGGTTCGCCTCCTTGAGCTTCGTGTTCCACACGCGCTGATTGAGCGTGTCGACCGGCATGGGCGACAAATCCGCGTCGCGCAGCTTGGCGCCCGTGAGCGTCGCCTTGTCGAGCTTGGCGCCCTGAAGTTTGGCGCCGACCAGATCGCAGCCCGCCATGAAAGCGGAGGAGAAATCCGCGACCTGGAAATAGCCGCCCGCGAGCTTGGCGTTGCGCAGGATGCACAAAGCCAGCCGCCCGGCCGAAAGATTGACCCCCGGCGCTTCGATATCGGCCAGATTGACGCGCTCGAAATCGGCCTGGTGGCCGCTGCGCCCTTCGGTCTTGAGCCAGTCGAGATGGTCGATGAAAATCTGCTGGATCGATTTCTCCAGATTGGCGATCGACACCGGCAGCACGGCCTTCGAGGTGTCGGTGCGCGCCAGGTCCTGCGTGCCGAAATTGGACGCGGTAAGGTCCGCGCCGTCGAGGTTGGTGTTGTCGAGCAGCGCGCCCGCGAGCGTGGCGCCGTGCAGGATGCAGTTCGAAAGATTGGCGTTGGTAAGGTCCGCCCCCGTCAGCACCACGCCGCTCAGATCGGAGTTCGAGAGATCGGCCTGGCGCAGAATGGCGCCGCGCATGATGCAGCCGGTAAGGTCGGTACGCGGGCCGAAAACGCGGCTCATTTTCGCGTTGGTCATGTCGGCATGCGCGAATTTGGCGTCGGTGAGGACGGCGCCCTGCGGCTGATTGTTGTGGTAGCTGAAATTGCCGTCCTTGTCGCGCACGATGATGAAACCGTCGCGAATGTCGGCGGCGGTCAGGTTCGAGCGTTCCAGATTGGCGCGCTTCAGCTGCACGCCGCGCAGATCGGCCTTCGAGAGGTCGGTATCCGAAAGGTCGCAGCCCGTAAGGTCGGCGCCGAACAGATTGCAGCGCGACATTTTCGCGCGGCTGAATACCGATTCGCACAGGAACGCGCCGACCAGTTCGGCTTCCGACAGGTCGCGGCCCTTGAAGTCCATGCGCTCGGCGACTTTGAACGACAGCACGAGGCGAACGCCGCCGGTCTTGCCTTTCGCCATCTTCTCGTGCAGGGCGACGGCCGTGTTGATGTCCTGCTGGCTGACTTTTGTGGGGGGCGCCATCGTGGGCTTGCTCGCTTCCTTGGTCCGGCGCAATAATGCGCGCAAATCGGGGCGCCGAACAAGCCTGCGATAGCGGTTCGAGGGCGGCAATGCGCCATCTGCAGGTCTTTTCGATTGCGCTCGTTTTCGGGCTTGGCGCCTATGCGCTCGTGCGCGGCATGGTCCATGTTAGCCGCGAAACCGGATTGCTCGCATGGCTGGCATCTTGATGCAAACGGGGCACAGGCAATGAATCTGGCGGTCCATCTGCACCGCAACGCGGCCGTTCGCGGCGATTTTCCGGCTCTGGCACAGGGCACCGCGATCTGCGCCAGCTGGCGCCAGTTGGCCCACGAGGTCGCAAGGCTGGCCGGCGGCCTACAGGCGTTGGGGCTGGCGCCGGGCGAGCGGGTCGCGCTTGTCGCCGAAAATTCGCCCGACTATGTGCGCGCCCTCTACGCGATCTGGCACGCGGGGCTGGCGGCAGTCCCGCTCAACGCCAAGCTCCATGCGCGCGAGCTTGCCTATTGTTTCGAACATTCGCAGGCGCGCCTGGTGCTGCATTCGGCCGCGTTGCGCCCCGACGCCTGCGCGGCACAGACGCTCGAGATCGGCGGCGCATGCTGGCAGGCGCTTTATGCGAGCGCGCCGGTCGCGATGGCCGAGGCGGCGCCCGACGATCTGGCGTGGCTGTTCTACACGAGCGGGACGACCGGCAAACCCAAAGGCGCGATGCTCACGCACCGCAACCTCGCCGCGATGAGCCTCTCTTACTTCGTCGATGTCGATCCGCCAAGCCCCGGCGGCGCCATCGTGCATGCGGCGCCGCTGTCGCATGGCTCCGGGCTCTACATGCTGCCCATGGCCGCGATCGGCAACACGCAAGTGATCCCGGCCAGCGGGCATTTCGATCCGCCGGAGATCGCGGCACTGTTCAAGCATTGGCCGGACGTGACGATGTTTGCGGCGCCCACGATGGTCAAGCGGCTGGTGGCGCACCCGCAAGCGCAGGATCCCGGCAATCTGCGCGTGATCGTGTGGGGCGGCGCGCCGATGTACGTAGCCGATCTGGAGGCGGCGATCGGCCGCTACGGCTACCGGTTCGCGCAGCTTTACGGGCAGGGCGAATCGCCGATGTGCATTTCGGCGATGACGCGCGCGGCGATCGAAAAGGCGCACCGGGCGCGCGATATGCAGGTGCTGGCGTCGGCGGGCACTGCGCAGTCGGTCGTCGAGATCAAGATCGCGGCCGACGGCGAGATTCTGGTGCGCGGCGACAGCGTGATGAAGGGCTATTGGCGCGACGAGGCGGCGAGCGCGCGCGCGTTGCGGGGCGGCTGGCTGCACACGGGCGACGTCGGCGCGCTCGACGCCAACGGCGTGTTGGCGCTCAAGGACCGCTCGAAGGATCTGATCATTTCGGGCGGTTCCAACATCTATCCGCGCGAGGTCGAGGAGGCGCTGCAGGCGCATCCCGACATGCTGGAGGTTTCGGTCGTCGGATTGCCGGACGCCGAATGGGGCGAACGCGTGGCGGCGTTCGTGGTGCTGCGCGCGGGCGCGGTGCCCGACGCGGCGGCGCTCGACGCGCTGTGCTTGGCGCGGATCGCGCGCTTCAAGCGCCCCAAGGAGTACCGCTTCGTCGCGGCCCTGCCCAAAAACGCCTATGGCAAAATCCTCAAAACGGAGCTGCGCGCGATGGCGGCAGGTTGACAATTGTAAAGCGTGGGTTTACAAACCATTGCGGCTTTATGATCGGATCGATCAAGCACAAAGGGCTGGAAGAACTGTTCGAGACAGGCAAGTCGCGCCATGTCGCGCCGGAATTGCGCAAGCGCATTTTGAAGCGGCTCGACGCGATTTCGGCGGCTTTTCGCCCCGAGGAGCTGCAGCTTCCGGGGTTCGATTTCCACGCGTTGCGCGGACTGCCGAAGCGCTATTCGGTGCATGTGAACGGACCTTGGTGCCTGACATTCGGATGGGACGACAAGTTCGCGATACGCATCGATCTGGAGCAATACCATTGAGGACCGCATGACTGTCTTTCGAAAGCCAAGACTGTCCGCACGGCAGCCGACCCATCCGGGCGAGTTGATGGCCGAAATTCTGGGCGAGAGGCTGGGGCTTTCCACGGCGGCGGCGGCGGCCAAGATGGGCGTCACGCGCCAGGCCTTGCATCGCGTGCTATCGGGGGCAGGCGCGCTGTCGCCCGAAATGGCGCTGCGCCTGGCGGCGCTTGTCGGCGGCTCGGCCGGATTGTTTTTGCGCATGCAGGAGGCGCACAGTCTGTGGGCTGCCCAAAAGCGCCTTGCCCGGCAGCTCAAGGCGATCGCGGCCCGGCGCGGCGACCTCAAGTCGGCCTGAGCGCCACCCAGCGCCGATAGATGTACGGGCCGAGCGCCACCACCAGCACGATCCGGTAGAGATGGTGCGAGGAGACGATCGCCGGATCGATTCCGAGCGCCAGCGCCACCAGGCTCATCTCGGCAAATCCGCCGGGCGCGAACGACAGCACCAGACCCGGCAATGTCTGGTCGAGCGCCGACGCCAGCGCCATCGCGAACGCGACCGCAAGCCCCAGCATCAGCAGCGTGATCGCGCTCGCGTGCAGCACCGTGACGCCGATCGCGCGCAGCTTCATGCCCGCAAAACGCTGGCCGATCGCGGCGCCCAGCACGATCTGGGCGGCTGCCGTCAGCACGTAGGGCGGCTGGGTGTCGGTGATGCCCGCCAGATGCACGGCGATCGAACAGATCATCGGGCCCAGCATCGGGGCGGCCGGCAGGCGCACGCGCTTGGCGACGACCGCGCCGCCCGCAGCGCATGCCGCCAGCACCAGATAGTCGCGCGCCGAAACGTCGAACAGGCCGACCAGGGCCTTGGCGGGCAGCGTGCCGACCATGCCCTCCAGCCGGAACCAGATCGGCACGACCAGCACGACGAGCATGACGCGAATCGAATGGCTCAGCGCCAGCGTCTGCAGATGGCCGCCCATTTGCGCGCCGACCATCGTCATCTCGGCAAGTCCGCCGGGCATTGCGGCAAAATAGGCGGTGGCGCGGTCGCACCCGGCCGCGCGGCGCAGATAGACGTAGGCCACCGCGCCCGCCACGACCGCCCAGACGGCCAGGGCGGCCATCGTCGCGATCCATTCGTGCATGCGCGCCAAGATTGCAGGCGTGAAGCCCGCCCCCAGCAGCACGCCAAGGATCGTCAGAAACGAATCGCGCACCGGGCGCGGCATGGCCACGCCGAAGCCGGACATGGCGGCGGCCGTGGTGAACACCATCGAGCCCAGCATCCAGGGCAGCGGGACCGTGAAGAATTTGAAGATGGCGCCGCCCAGCGTGCCGACGACGACGGCAAAAGCGACCGCGCGCCAGTTGGACAGCGCCGTCACGCGATGTAGCGGCCCAAGCGCACGGCCGTCTGCCCGCGCCCGAGGCGGCGCGAGGGCATGATCAGCACGCAATCGTCGTAGGGGGCGACGACCGGCGTGCCGCCGTCGCTGCCGATCGGATCGCCTTTGCGTTCGATCGTCTCGAGCCCTTTGAAGGGCGCTGCGAACGAAAAATCGTCGCTCGCGATCGTGATGGCGTCGGTGATCTCGATCAGTTTTTGGGGCGGCGGCGGGGCGGCAGGCAAATGCGCCGCCGCCCAGTCGCCGGTGGCGGCGCCGGTTGCCGCCAGGAACCGCACGAGACATTCAAGCGCAACGTCGCCCGACGATTTTTCCCAATGCTGGCCGCATTCGACCAGCAGCGCGTTTTTGGCGCTCGCGGGATCGGCGAAGGCGGCGTAGTCGCGCATGCGTTTGCCCGCTGCGTGGCCTTCGTCGCTGACGATGTGGACCGGCACGCCGACGCGGCGCGCGAAATCGCGGCCTTTTTGCAGCGCGCCGCACAGCATCAGCGGCGCGGTCGGGTGCTGCATCGAATGGATGTCGAGCAGATAGTCGGCCTCGGCGACCAGCGGGCGGATCCGGCGCGCGCGCAAAAGCTCGCGCGACTGGCGCGGGCCGTCGAGCGTGGCTTCCGCCCAAACGCGGTTGAAATCCTCGTCCAGAAAGCGCGAGGCTTGCGGGTTTTTGGGATCGAAGCTTTCGAACGCGCCGACATTGCAGAACATCAGCGTGAGTTTGCCGGCGGCCGGCCGGAAATTCTGCTTGAACAGCCAGTCGAGCGCGATGGCGCCGCAAATCTCGTTGCCGTGCACGAGGGCGGTGACCATCGTGTGCGGCCCGGCGATCTTGGAGTCGAACGTGGTCGCGTAGTCGATGCCCGTATTGCCCGCCCGGTAGGGCTGGATATCGGGGGCGACAAGTTCGATCGGATAGGTTTCGTCGTCCATCGGGCGAGTTTAGGCCGAGCCTACAAAAAACCCAAGCGTTCCAGATCGCGGCCCAACGCGCCCGGTTCCGCAAAATGGTGCGTGTGGAAACCGAGCGCCGCCGCGCCCGCGATGTTCTTGTCGCTGTCGTCGATGAAAAAACACGCCTCGGCCGGTTTGCCGATCACCCCCAGCAAATGTCGGAATATCGCGGCGTCCGGCTTGACCAGCTTGAGCTCGCCCGACACCGCGATGTGGCGGAAGCGGTCGAGGAACGGGAACATCGGGCGCGCGATCTTGAAGGTTTCGGCCGACCAGTTGGTCAGCGCATAGAGCGGCGTGCCGTTGGCGTGCAGGCGCTCGAGCAGCGCGACGCTGCCCGCAATCGGCCCGCCCAGCGCTTCCTGGAAGCGGCCGTAATAGGCATGGATCAAGTCCGCCTTGTCGGGAAATTTCGCGACCAGTTCGGCATTGGCCTCGGCGATCGGCCGGCCGGCATCCTGCTGCAGGTTCCAATCGGGCGTGCAGACCGTCGCCAGAAATTCTTCCATCTCGTCCGCATCGGGAACGAGTTTGCGGTAGATGTTGCGCGGGTCCCATGCGATCAGAACGTTGCCAAGGTCGAAGACGACGGTATCGGGTTTCATGGGCTGGCTTCCAGGCGTTCGACCAGGCGGCGCAAAAACGCCTCGCATTGCGCGATCTGGTCGAGGGCGACGAACTCGTCGGGCTTGTGCGCCTGGTCGATGTCGCCGGGGCCGCAAATGACGGTGGGAATGCCGCGCGCTTCGAATAGGCCGGCCTCGGTTCCGAACGCGACCTTGCCGGTGCTGTTGGACCCCGACGCCGCCTTGGCGGCCTGGATGACGGCCGAGTTTTCGTCGCCCGCCAGCCCCGGAAAGCGCGAGATTTCGGCGAACGAAAATCCCGTGTCGGCATGCACCGCTTTCATTTGCGGCTCCAGATGCGCGCGCACATGGGCTTCGAACTCGGCGAACAGCGCTTGCGGATCGTGGACCGGCAGATGGCGGAATTCGAAATCGAACGTGCAGTCCTTGGGCACGATGTTGAGCGCGGTGCCGCCCGAAATCGTGCCGACATGCACGGTCGTGAACGGAATATCGAACGCCGGATCGAACGGGCCTTGTGCGGCCAGCCTGTCGCCCATCTCGACAAGCCGGGAAATCGCGCGCGCGGCGTACTGCACGGCATTGACGCCGCGCGGGGCGAGCGAGGAATGGCATTCGAAACCGCGCACGCGCGCGCGCAGCGAGATCTTGCCCTTGTGCGCGCGGATCACTTTCATGCCGGTCGGCTCGCCGACCACGCAGCCCATCGGCGCAATGCCGCGCGCGGCCAGATCGTCGAGCAGTCGGCGCACGCCCAGGCAGCCGACCTCCTCGTCGTAGGAGAAGGCGAAATGGATCGGCGTCTTGAGCGCGGCCTGTTTGAAATGGGGGGCGAGGGCGAGGCACACGCCGACAAAACTTTTCATGTCGGTGGTGCCGCGCCCGAACAGTTTGCCGTCCTTGATGCTGGGTTCGAACGGCGCCACCGTCCATTCCTGGCCGTCGATGGGGACCACGTCGGTATGGCCCGACAGCACCAGCCCCGGCCGGTCGGCGGGCCCGATCGTGGCCCATAGATTGGCTTTCTTGCCGGTTTCGTCGAACACCAGACGGCTCGCGATGCCGTGCCCGTCCAGATAGCCTTGCACCCATTCGATGAGGGCGAGGTTGCTGTCGCGGCTGGTGGTGTCGAAAGCGACCAGACGCTGGATGAGGTCGAGGGCGGTCATGCGGTCCCGATCGGGTTCGAGGAGGGAGGTCCGTCAGGTGCCACAATGCCCGGCCTTCGACCAGCCGAAAAATGCGACGACAGCATCGCGCGCGGCGAATATCGCGCTCGACCGATTGTCCGAGGCTTGCAACAACCGGCGCGATCTGCAAACGTGGCGACGGTCAAAAAAAACTCCCCAAGGGAGGCGGGCGCAGGTGGCACATATGCGAATTCGGCTGCGGTTTGTCGCGTTGGCGCTGGTCGGCGTCGCGGCGCTGCTGGCGCCGGCTGCGGCGCGCGCCCAGGATCTGGTCGTCGGGCTTGGCGGCGCCGTCAGTGCGATCGATCCGCATTTCCACAATCTGGCGCCGAACAACAGCGTGGCGACCCATATTTTCGACCGGCTGATCCACCAGGACGCGCAGCAGCGCCCGGTGCCGGGCCTGGCGGTCGAATGGGCGGCGATCGACGACACGACGTGGGAATTCAAATTGCGGCGCGACGTGCGCTTCCACGACGGCACGCCGTTCGATGCCGAAGACGTCGTCGCCTCGCTGAAGCGCGTCGCGTGGGTCCCCAATTCGCCCTCCGCCTTCACGATCTACACGCGCGCGATCGCCGAGACGACCGTGGTCGACAGCCACACGATCCGCTTTCGCACCGCGCGCCCGGCGCCGCTGCTCCCGACCGACCTGGCGGCCGTCAATATCGTGTCGCGCCGCCACGCGGAATCGCCGACGGGCGATTTCAACCAGGGCCGTGCGGCCGTCGGCACGGGGCCGTTCCGTTTCGTCGAATTCGCGCCGAACGACCGGGTGGTGCTCCAGCGCAACGAGACCTACTGGGGCGCCAAGCCGCATTGGAATCGCGTGACGTTGCGCATCGTCTCCAACCCGTCGGCGCGCACGGCGGCGCTGCTGGCGGGCGACGTGCATGTGATCGACCAGGTCCAGACGGCCGATCTGCCGCGCCTGCGCAGCCACGCGCAAACCGCGCTCGCCAAGGTGACCTCGAACCGGCTGATCTATCTGGCGCTCGACCAGAACCGCGACCAATCGCCGTTCGTGACCGACAAACAGGGCGCGCTGCTGCCCAACAATCCGCTCAAAAACCGGCGCGTGCGCCAGGCGCTGTCGCGCGCGATCAACCGCGCGGGCATCGTGCAGCGCGTGTTCGACGGCGAGGCGATCCCGGCGGGCGGCCTGTTGCCGGACGGATTTTTCGGCGTTTCGGACAAGCTCAAGCCCGATGCGTTCGATCCCGAGGCCGCGCGCAAGCTGTTGGCCGAAGCGGGCTATCCCAACGGCTTCGCGTTGACCATCCACGGCCCCAACGACCGCTATCCCGAAGACGAGAAAGTGCTGCAGGCGATCGGGCCGATGTTCGCGCGCGTGGGCGTCGATACGCGCGTGGTAACCCAGCCCTGGGCGACGTTCGCCGGCGCGTCGAGCGCGCCCAACTACGCCTACAGCGTGATGCTCGTCGGCTGGGGGGCCGCGACGGGCGAAGTGTCGTCGCCGCTGCGCTCGCTGCTTGCGACCGTCAGCCGCGAACAGGGCTTGGGCGCGTCCAATCGCGGGCGCTATTCGAACCCGCAAATGGACGAGATTTTGGCAAAGGCCATGGCGACGGTCGCCGATCCCGCGCGCGCCAAATTGCTGGCGGAGGCAACCGAGGTCGCGATCGCCGACCAAGGCCTGATCCCGCTCTATTACCAGATCAATATTTGGGGCCTGCGCAAGGGCCTGGCCTTCGAGCCGCGCGCCGACGAATACACGCTGGCCCATTCCGTGCGGCCCGCACCTTGAGCCGCGCCCTTTGAATCTGCGCGCTTTGCGCGTGCTGCGCGCGGTCGCGGCCAGCGGCAGCCAGGCCGGGGCCAGCCGCACGCTCAATATCGCGCCCTCCGCGATCAGCCGCACGATCGTCGAACTCGAAGCCGAACTTGGCTTCGCGCTGTTCCGGCGCGACAAGGGACGGCTGGTCCCGACCCAGCCCGGGCGCGCCTTCGCGCTCGAGGTCGAGCGCGTGTTCCGCGAAATCGACCTGCTGGACGAAACCGCGCGCACATTGCGCAGTGCCGGGGGGGCGCGCTTGCGCGCGATCGTGCCGCCCAGCCTGTCGAACCGCTTTCTGCCCGAAACGCTCCGGCGTTTTGTGGCGCGCCATCCCGATATCCGCATCGATGTCGATTACGGTCCGGCCCTGGCGGGCATGGCGGCGCTGGCCCAAGGGCGCGCGGACATTGCGGTGCTCTCGCTGCCGATCGACGCGGCAGGGCTCGAGATCGTGCCGCTGATAGATGTCGAGACGATCTGTCTTATTCCGGCCGGGCATCGGCTGGCGGCCAAAGCGTCGATCGCGCCCGGCGACCTCGACCGCGAAAAAGTGGTGCTGATCAACCGGAGCTTCGCGCTGCGCGAAAAGCTCGACGCGCTGTTCAAGCGCGCGGGCGCCGTGCCCGACGTGCGGGTGGAAACTTCGTTCGGCACGGCCGCGGTCGGCTGCGCGCAGGTCGGCCTCGGCATTGCGGTGGTCAGCCGCCTGATCGCCACGCAGGCCGACGGCGATCCGGGGTTGGTCGTGCGCCCGTTCCGCCCGACCGTGTGGCAGAAATTTGCCGCCGCCATCGGCACCGGCGTGCAGGGTCCCGCGATCGACGCGTTCGTCTGGGCGCTCAAAGCGACGGCAACCGATTTCAAGCGCCGCGGCGGCGCGCGCCCGAAGATCGAGCGCCGGTAACCTTGCGAGACGGCTCCGTCGCGAAATTCGAAGCGACAAACGGGCCGCTCTCGTCCTATGGTACGGGCTCGCGGCAACCGTCCGAGACAGGGCGGGCCGTTTCTTCGACCGGACTGGGAGACTTCAACATGAAAAAAGCGACCCTCAAGGCTTTGGCCTTGGCAGCATGCTTGGGCTTCGGGACCCCCTTCGCTGTTTCGGCGCAAACGCCGGGCCAATCGCTGGTCGTCGGCGTTGGCGGCAATATCAGCTCGATGGACCCGCATTTCCACAATCTGGGTCCCAACAACAATATTGCGCAGTATTTCTTCGACCGTCTGGTCCATTTCGACGCGCAGCAAAAGCCCATTCCGGGGCTCGCGGAAAGCTGGCGTTCGATCGACGACAACACGTGGGAATTCAAATTGCGCCGCGGCGTCAAATTCCACGACGGCAGCGATTTCGACGCGCAAGACGTGCTCGCCACCTTCAAGCGCGTGCCGTGGGTCCCGAACTCGCCGTCGTCCTTCTCGGCCTTCGTGCAGGGCCTGGAAACGACGGTCGTGGACTCGCACACGCTGCGCTTCCGCACGCCGGCGCCGCGCCCGATGATGCCGATCGACTTCGCGGTCGTGAACATCGTCAACCGCAAGAACGTCGAATCGCCGACCGCCGAATTCAACGCCGGCACGGCGATGAACGGCACGGGGCCGTTCCGCTTGACGCAGTTCGCCCCCAACGACCGCGTGACGATGGTGCGCAACGACGCCTACTGGGGCGAAAAATCGCCCTGGGCGAACGTCACCACGCGCATCATCACCAACGCTTCGGCGCGCTCGGCCGCCTTGCTCGCGGGCGACGTGCAGATCATCGACCAAGTGCCGACCGCCGATCTTGCGCGCATGAAGCAGAACGCCAATATCCGGCTCGAGAAAGTGACCAGCAACCGCCTCATCTATCTGCATCTCGACCAGAACCGCGACCAGACGCCGTTCGCGTTCGACAAGGCGACCGGCCAGCCGCTGGCGGCCAACCCGTTCAAGGATCTGCGCGTCCGCCAGGCGTTTTCCAAGGCGATCAACCGCCAAGCGATCGTCGAGCGCATTTTCGACGGCGAAGCGATTCCGGCCGGCGGCCTGCTGCCCGACGGATTCTTCGGCGCGTCGCCCAAACTGAGGCCCGAAGCGCTCGACCTCGCCGGCGCCCAGCGTTTGCTGCGCGAGGCGGGCTTCCCCAACGGCTTCAAGGTCACGCTGCACGGGCCCAACGACCGCTACCCCGAAGACGACAAGGTGCTGCAGGCGCTGGGCCCCATGTTCACGCGCGCGGGCATCGAAACGTCCGTCGTGCCGATGCCGTGGGCGACCTACGCCTCGCAATCGAGCGCGCCGGGCTTCGCCTTCTCGCTGATGCTGGTGGGCTGGGGGTCGGACTCGGGCGAAACTTCGTCGCCGTTGCGCGCCTTGCTTGCCACGCGCGCGCAGGGCTTCGGGGCGTCCAATCGCGGCCGCTACTCGAACCCGGCGATGGACGCGCTGCTGGTCAAGGCGCTGGCGACCGTCGATCCGTCGGCGCGCGAGAAGATTCTGTTCGAAGCCTCGGAACTGGCGCTGGGCGACGTCGGCATCATCCCGCTCTACTACCAGATCAATCTCTGGGGCATGCGGTCCAACTTGACCTACGCGGCGCGCAGCGACGAATACACGCTCGCGCATTTCGTGAAGCCGCGCTGAGGCGCTTCCGCCAGATCGGGAGTGCGGGAATGCCCGTACTCCCGGTTGCGGAAAGCGACGCCGTACCATGAGCGTCTTCATCATCCGCCGCCTGTCGCAAAGCGCGCTCGTGCTGTTGCTGATGTCGCTGCTGGTATTTTTCGGCGTGTTCGCGATCGGCGACCCGATCGAGATCTTCATCGCCGCCGACGCCGACCAGGCCGAGCGCGAGCGCGCGATCGTGGCGCTGGGTTTGGACAAGCCGATCTGGCTGCAGTATTTCTACTTCCTGTCGAACGCGTTGGCGGGCGATCTTGGCCACTCGTTCGTGTTCAACATTCCGGCCATCGATCTGATTCTGCTGCGCCTGCCGGCCACTTTGGAACTCGCCTTGTGCGCGGTGTTCGTGTCGGTGGCGCTCGGCATTCCGCTCGGCATGTATGCGGGCTACAAGCCCGAATCGCGTTTCTCGAAAACCGTGATGGCGACCTCGATCGCGGGGTTCAGCCTGCCCACTTTTTGGGTCGGGCTGATGCTGATCATGATTTTTGCGGTCGAGCTCGGCTGGCTTCCGGCCAGCGGGCGCGGCGAGCTCGGCACGTTTTTGGGCATCCAGTCCAGCCTGTTCAGCCTCGACGGGCTCGCCCATCTGGCGCTGCCCGCGCTCAATCTCGCGCTCTTCAACATCTCGCTGGTGATCCGCCTGACGCGCGCGGGCATGCGCGAGAACATGCCGATGGACTACGTCAAATTCGCGCGCGCCAAGGGCCTTTCGCAGCGTCGCGTGGTGCTCGTGCATGTGATGAAGAACATCATGATCCCGGTCGTCACCGTGGTCGGGCTCGAAATCGGCCAGGTCATCGCGTTCGCCGTCGTGACCGAGACGATCTTCGCGTGGCCCGGCATGGGCAAGCTCATCATCGACAGCATCAACAATCTGGATCGGCCCGTCGTCGTCGCCTATCTGATGATTACCGTCCTCATGTTCATCGCGCTCAATCTGGTCGTCGACATCCTCTATTCGGTCCTCGACCCGCGCGTGCGGCTCGCGGACACGGGTAAATAGATGGCCGAAATCGAAACCCCGTTCCGGCGCTTCGTCGCCGATTTTCGCGAAAGCCCGGTCGCCGTGGGCGCGGCGGTCGTGTTCGTCGCCATTTTTGCGGCAGCGATGGCGTGCGCCTTTATCAGCCCGCAAAATCCCTACGATCTGCGCCAGCTCGACATCATGGACGGCAAATTGCCGCCGGGCAAAGTCGCGGGCGACGGGCTCGTCTTCTGGCTCGGGTCCGACGGGCAGGGCCGCGACATGGTGTCGGCCATTCTCTACGGCTTGCGCACCTCGTTCCTGGTCGCGGTCACGTCGGGTTTCATCGCGGCCGCCTTCGGCACAGCGATCGGCCTGTCGGCGGCCTATTACGGCGGCTGGATCGACACGGTGCTGATGCGCGCGGTCGACATCAAGCTCTCGTTCCCGGCGATCCTTATCGCGCTCATCCTGCTTGCCGTGTTCGGCCAGGGGACCGGCAAGATCGTCATCGCTCTCGTTGTCATCCAATGGGCCTACTACGCGCGCACGGTGCGCGCCTCGGCGCTCGTCGAACGGCGCAAGGAATATGTCGAGGCGGCGCAATGCCTCGCTTTGCCGCAGCGGCGCATCCTGTTTCGCCATATTTTGCCCAACTGCCTGCCGCCGCTGATCGTCGTCGGCACCATCCAGATCGCCAATTCGATCGCCCTCGAAGCGACGCTGTCGTTCCTGGGCGTGGGCTTGCCGATCACCGAGCCGTCGCTTGGCCTGCTCATTGCAAACGGCTTCGAATACATCCTGTCGGGCGTCTACTGGATCAGCTTCTTTCCGGGCATCGCTTTGCTGGTGACGATCGTGTCCATCAATCTGGTCGGCGACCGGCTGCGCGACGTCCTCAATCCGCGTTTGCAGAAGTGACCGCCATGCCAGCCACGCTCAGCGTCGAGAATCTGCAGACCCATTTCGACACCAAGGCCGGCACCGTGCGCGCGGTGGACGGCGTGTCGTTCGACGTGTCGCAGGGCCGCATTCTGGGGCTGGTGGGCGAGTCCGGGTCGGGCAAATCGGTGACGGGTTTTTCGATCATGGGGCTCGTCGATCCGCCGGGGCGGATCGCGGGCGGGCGCGTGCTGTTCCAGGGCCGCGACATCGCCAAGATGGGCGAGGAGGAATTGCGCCAGCTGCGCGGCAACCGCATCGCGATGATTTTCCAGGACCCGATGATGACGCTCAATCCGGTCCTCAAAGTGGAAACCCAGATGATCGAGGCCGTGCAGGCGCACGGGCAGGTCGACCGCAAGACCGCCTGGACGCGCGCGCGCGACGCGTTGGGCCAGGTCGGCATCCCGAGCCCGGAGGAACGTCTGGCGTCCTATCCGCACCAGTTTTCGGGCGGCATGCGCCAGCGCGTGGCGATCGCGATCGCGCTGCTGAACAAACCCGATCTGATCGTCGCCGACGAGCCGACCACCGCGCTGGACGTGACGATCCAGGGCCAGATTCTGTACGAGGTGCAGAAGCTCGCGCGCGAAACGCGCACGGCCCTCATCTGGATCACGCACGATCTGTCGGTCGTGGCATCGCTCGCCGACGAAATCTGCGTCATGTATGCGGGCCGCATCGTCGAGCGCGGTTCGGTCGAAAACGTGCTCGACGCGCCCGCCCATCCCTATACGGCCGGTCTTATCGGGTCGGTGCCGAGCCGCAACGCGAAGGGCCGGAAGCTCGTGCAGATTCCGGGCGTCATGCCCTCGATGCTCAATCTGCCGTCGGGCTGCGCGTTCCGCTTGCGCTGCGCGCATGCCGACGATGCCTGCGCCAAGTCGGCGCCCGACAATGCGGGGACGGCGCACCAGGTGCGCTGCTTCCATCCCCTGACGCGGGTGGCGTGAACATGGCCGCGCCGTCCCCAACTCCGATCGTCGAACTCAAAAACGTTTCCAAGCGCTTCGTCAAATCGCTCGACATGGCCGGCAAGCTCGCGGCCAAGCTCGGCGCCGACATTCGCGAGGAGACCGTGCACGCGGTCGATCGCGTCGATCTTGCCGTCGCCGAAGGCGAGGTCGTCGGCCTGGTCGGGGAAAGCGGCTGCGGGAAATCCACGCTCGGGCGCATCGTTGCGGGCATCCTGCCGCAGACCGAGGGCGAGGTGCTCTATCGCGGCCAGGCTCTGTCGGCGCTGGCGCCGGCGGCGCGCATCAAGGCGTCGCTGGCGATCCAGATGATTTTCCAGGACCCTTACGCCTCGCTCAATCCGCGCATGCGCGTGGCCGACATTATCGGCGAGGCGCCGCTCTATCACGGCCTCACCGACAAGGCGGGGGAGGCCGCCTATCTCGACGAAACGATGCGCCGCGTGGGTCTCGATCCCGGCTACAAGCGCCGCTATCCGCACCAGTTTTCGGGCGGCCAGCGCCAGCGCATCGGCATCGCGCGCGCGCTTGCGGTCAAGCCCGAGTTCGTCGTGTGCGACGAGTCCGTCGCGGCGCTCGACGTGTCGATCCAGGCGCAGATCCTGAACCTGTTCATGGAACTGCGCGGCGAACTTAACCTGACCTATCTGTTCATCAGCCACGATCTGGGCGTGGTGCGCCATCTCTCCGACCGCGTGGTGATCATGTATCTCGGCCGCGTGGTGGAGGAGGGCACGAGCGACGAACTGTTCGACAAGCCCAACCATCCCTACACGGTGGCGCTGCTTGGCGAAATTCCGCGTCTCGACACGCGCAAGCGCGTCTTCGTGCCCGTGCAGGGCGAGATTCCGTCGCCCCTGAACCCGCCCGGCGGCTGCCATTTCCATCCGCGCTGCCCGCACGCAATGGAGCGTTGCCGCACCCAAGCGCCGGCCTTGCGCGAGATCGCACCCGGGCGCCGCTCGGCTTGCCATCTCAACGACGCGACGTAGGCGATGGCGGGACGGCTTGCGCGCCTGAAACCGGGCAGGCGTTTCGCCGACCGCGACGCCTACGCGGCCGAGCTCGAAAAACTGCAGAAAAAAATGCTGGCGCTGCAGCAGACCTATTTCCACGAAAAGCGCCGCGCGATAATCGTGTTCGAAGGCTTCGATGCGGCGGGCAAGGGCGGCACGATCCGGCGCATGGTGCAGATGCTCGATCCGCGCGGCGTGCATGTGTGGCCCATCGCGGCCCCGCGTGCCGACGAGCAGGCGCGCCACTATCTCTACCGGTTCTGGCGTCGCCTGCCGCTGCCCGGATCCTTCGCGGTGTTCGACCGTTCGTGGTACGGGCGCGTGCTGGTCGAGCGCGTCGAAGGTCTGTGCGAACCCGCCGACTGGAAGCGCGCCTATCGCGAGATCGTGTCGTTCGAGCGCCAATTGGCCGACGACGGCGTGCGCATCGCCAAAGTCTTTCTGCATATTTCGCCGCGCGTGCAGCTCGAACGCTTCGCCGACCGGCTCGAAGATCCGACCAAGCGCTGGAAGCTGACCCAGGCCGATCTCGACGCGCATCTGAAGCGCGGCGCCTACGAGGAAGCGGCCGAAGACATGTTCGCGCGCACCGACCATGCGGGCGCGCGCTGGCGCACGGTCCAGGCCGACTGCAAATGGCGCGCGCGCACCGAGGCGATCGCGCATGTCGTCGACGTGCTCGGCAAGGGCCTCGACATCGGCCCGCCGCCGATCGACAAAAAGCTCGTCAAGGCTGCGCGGGCGCTGCTGAAACGCGGCGCGCCGTAAAGCTCAGCAGCGCGTTTTTGTCGCCATGTTTGGCGAGTTTCGGGATTTTCGCGGCATAGTCGCAGGCGCGCCAGTCTTTGAAGACGGCGGGTGCGAAGCCCGCAGCAGCCAGCGCCGTTTCGAATTCGGCCTGCGCATGGCCGTGGCTGGGGAGGACATGGCGCTTGCCGTCTTTTTCGAAATGCGCGCCCGTGCCCTTGGCCGCGAGGTCGGCATGCATTTCCGCGACGAACAGGATGCCGTCCGGTTTGAGGTTCGCGGCGATCTGCGCCAGCACAGGCGCGATGTCGGAAAAATGTTCGAGCACGAGCGACACGCACGCCACGTCGAACGGACCCGGCAGGCGGGGCCACGCGGCCGCGAGGTCGGTTTCGACCAGTTGCGCGTTTGCGCCGAGTTTTTCGCGCGCGTTCGCGAGCATGCCGGGCGACGCGTCGAGACCGACAAGCGTTTTGGCACCGCCGGCGGCGGCCAGCGCCAAATTCCGGCCCGTGCCGCAGCCGACATCGAGAAACGCCGACCCCGCGAGCGGCAGATCGGCGTGCGCGAAGGCGAGCGCGGCGAGGGCGACCATCGGATTGTCGAACGAATCGTAGGCGGGCGCCCAGGCATTGTAGCCTTCGACGACCGGGATCATGGCGCGAACTGTTCCTCGAGCACGCGTTCCTCGAAATTGTGCTCGGGGTCGAACAGCAGCGTGAGACGCTTGGTGCGGTCTTCGGCGACTTCCACGCGCACCACGTCGCGGATTTCGGTGTGGTCGGCGGTGGCGCTCACCGGGCGCTTGTCGGATTCGAGCACGTCGAAATTCACGCGCGCGCGCGCGGGCAGCAGCGCGCCGCGCCAGCGCCGCGGGCGGAACGCCGTGATCGGCGTGAGCGCCAGAAGCTCCGCGCCCATCGGCACGATGGGGCCATGCGCCGAAAGATTGTAGGCGGTCGAGCCGGCGGGCGTGGAAATCAGCACGCCGTCGGCGATCAGTTCCTCGAGGCGCACGACGCCGTCGACCGAAACGCGGATCTTGGCGGCCTGGCGCAACTGGCGCAGCAGACTCACTTCGTTGATCGCCGTCGCGGTTTCGGTTTTGCCGTTCTTGCAGCGCGCGACCATGCGCAGCGGATGCAGCGTCACGCGGTGCGCGGCTTTGAGGCGGGCCATCAGGCCGGCCGTGCGAAAATCGTTGGTCAGGAACCCGAGCGAACCCCTGTTCATGCCGAAGACCGGCACGCCGCGATCGATCGATCCGTGGAGCGCCTGCAAAACGGAGCCGTCGCCGCCCAAGGCCACGACGATGTCGGCTTTTCTGGCATCGACATGCGCGTAGCGTTTTTTGAGCTTGGCGGCCGCATTCTGGGCAAGCTCGGTATCGGCGGCGACAAACGCGATTTTGGGAGCGGGATCGGCCATCGTCGCGCGCGTCAGCCGCCCGTGACCGACATATGGCGCGCGACGGCCGGGCCCGTGTGGTGCCGGTCGATGACAAAATCGTGGCCCTTGGGCTTGCGCTGGATCGCTTCGCGGATCGCGGCCGCCAGCACGCCGTCGTCGGCCGAGGCGCGCAACGGCGCGCGCAGATCGGCGGCGTCGTCCTGGCCCAGACACATGAACAGCGTGCCCGTGCAGGTGAGCCGGACGCGATTGCAGCTTTCGCAAAAATTATGCGTGAGCGGCGTGATGAACCCCAGACGCCGGCCGGTTTCGCGCACGTCGAAATAGCGCGCAGGCCCGCCCGTGCGATAGCCGGTCTCGTCGAGCGTCCAGTTTTTGGCAAGTTCGTTTCGCACCGTCGAGAGCGGCAGATACTGGTCGAGACGCGCCTCGCCGCCGATATCGCCCATCGGCATCGTTTCGATGAACACGAGATCGAAACCTTCTTCGCCGCACCATGCGACCAGGCGGTCGAACTCGTCGTCGTTGCCGCCTTTGAGGGCGACGGCGTTGATCTTCACCCGCAGCCCGGCGGCCTTGGCGGCGGCCAGGCCGTCCAGCACCTGGTCGAGCTTGCCCCAGCGCGTGAGAGCCGCGAATTTCGCGGCATCGAGCGTGTCGAGCGACACGTTGATGCGCCTGACGCCCGCCGCGAAAAGCGCGTCCGCATATTTGGCGAGCTGCGAGCCGTTGGTGGTCAGCGTCAGTTCGTCGAGCGCGCCGGTCTGCAGATGGCGACCCAGGTTTCGGAACAGGCTCATCACGTTGCGGCGCACCAGCGGCTCGCCGCCCGTGAGGCGCAGCTTGCGCACGCCCATGCCCACGAACGCCGAGCACAGCCGGTCGAGCTCTTCGAGCGACAGGATGTCGGCCTTGGGCAGGAAGGTCATGTCTTCGGACATGCAATAGACGCAGCGAAAATCGCAGCGGTCCGTCACCGACACGCGCAGATACGAAATCGCGCGCGCGAACGGATCGACGAGTTTTTCGGGCGAGAGGAGGTCCATGGGGGCGGGGGTCCTGCGTTATGTCCGGCCGAATATAGCGCTACGGCTTGGGCGGCGATAGCGCCGCTTTTTTGGCGCGTTCGGCGTCGCGCAGTTCGTCTTCGGTCGTGCGCGTGAGCGGGCGGGCGGGGCCCGCAAACGGATCGACCGCGACTTCCGCTTGGCGGATCATCCGGCAATCCTCGCACATGCGGATGCGCTCGACCGCTTCGGCGCTGCGGAACATGGAATGTTTGCCCGCCAGCTTTTCCGTAATCGTTTCGATGGCCGAGAGCGTGCCGAACGGCTTGCCGCAGCGAATGCAGCAGGCGGGCTCTTCTTCCTTGACCAGCGCTGGCGATTTGGCGGCCGATGTGAAGTCGAATTGCGGTTTGAGCTGGATGACTTTTTCCGGGCACGTCGCCTTGCACAGGCCGCATTGCACGCACGCTTCCTGCACGAAGCGCAATTGCGGCATGTCGGGATTGTCGAGCAGCGCGCCGGTCGGGCATGTGCCCACGCACGCCAGACACAGCGTGCAGCCCCCGGTGTCGATCGCCAGCGTGCCGAAAGGCGAGCCTGCGCCCAGCGGCAGAATATCGACCGGGGCGGGGGCGACCTCGTGCAGATGGCGCAGCGCCAGCAGCGTCACTTCGCGCTTGCCGCCGACGGGCAGGAATCCGCCCGCCTTGGCGCTGGCCGAAACTTTGGTGCCATAGAGCAGCGCTTCGACCGCTTCGGGATCGGCGACATCGATTGCGGCGACGCGGCCTTCGCCGAAACCAAGGCCGCTCATGGCGGCTTCGGCCAAGCCGATCTGGCCCGCAAGGCCCGCAAGCTCGTGTCGCTTGGCGGGATCGACCAGCAGGCGCACTTGGGCGGCCCCGAACGCGAGCGCCGCGACCAGCAGATCGAAACCCACCTGCGTCGTCTCGTTGACCGCAAACGGCAGCACGTGCGCGGGCAATCCGCGACCGTGGCGCGCGATCATGTCGATCGTCTCTTCGCCGTGCTTGCCGTCATGGACGAGCAGCACCGCGCGCTCGCCGCCCGCCCGGCCATACGCGACCAGCAGCGTGCGCAGCCGGTCGAGCACGGTGTCCTTCGCTGGCAGCGCGTAGGTGGCGGCGCCCGTCGGGCACACGGACGCGCAGCTGCCGCAGCCCGCGCACACATAGGGGTCGATCGCCACATGGTCGCCCGCCGACACGATGGCGCCCGTCGGGCACACGTCCAGGCAGCGGTTGCAGCCTTTTTTGGCGTTGCGGCTATGGGCGCAGATGTCGGCCTTGTAGTCGACATAGCGCGGCTTTTCGAACTCGCCGACCATATCGGCGGCGGCATAGATCGCGCGCTCGACGGCGGCCGGGTCCTTGGGGTCGGCGCGGAAATAGCCGTCGCGCTTTTCGTGCGCCTGGAACAGCGGCGTGCCGCCCGAAAGGTCCAGAATGATGTCGCATTTGGAGGCGGCGCCGTCGCGTGCGCGCTCGAACCCCAATTGCCCGCGCGAGGCCGGCAAAGCGGGCGCGTAGTCGTCGACGGTGATCTCGAACGCGCCAAGATAGCCCTTGGCCTTGGCGATGGTGCCGCGAAAAATCGGCACGTCCGTCAGGCGCGGCGGCGCCACGGACGCGGGCTTGTTGAGCAGCACCGTGCAGTCGAGCCGCTGGCCCAGGCGTTTGGCGGCTTCGATGGCGGTCTCGTCGCGCCCGTAGACGAGGGCGATGCCTTGCGAGCGCATGGTCACGACCGCCGTGGGCGGCACGTCGATCGCAGCTTCGGCCAGCAGGGCCGCGATCTTGGGCATGGCCTTTCCTGCCTCGTCCGACCAGCCCGCGCGCTCGCGGATATTGACGAAGCGGATATTGTTGTCGAGCCCGAGTTCGGCGCGCGTCTCGGCAAAGAAGGGCGCTTCTTGGGTGCAGGCGACGACCAGTTCCTTGCCCGACTTCAGCGCGGCTTCGAAATTGCCGATCTGGGCCCGGCACAGCAGCGTGTCGGGCGAAACTTCGCCCACATCCGCGCCGGTCGCGGCCGTGCAGGCTTTGCGCAAGGCCTTGCCGTCGAGCGGCATGGTGCCCGTGCAGTCGCAGACCAGAACCGTTTTGCCGCCGATTTCCATCGACGTTATGTCGCAAAGCCCGGACGCGCTGACAAGGCCAATCTCGCTTGGCCTTGAAACGCGCGCCCGAAGCCACCATTGTGGCCCCATGACAGACGAATTTTTGCTGATGCCCGATCCCGGCGACGAACGGCTTGTCGCGCGCGTGCAGGGCATCGACCAGAGCGGTGCGGCCGTCGAGACCGCCGTGGTCGCGGAAAAACCGCTCACGCTCTATCTCAACGCGCGCGAGATCGTCACGATGATGACGATCGGCGACTATCCCGAGTATCTGGCGCTCGGCTATCTGCTGAACCAGAACATGATCGCTGGCGACGTCAAGGTCACGGGCATCGATTTCGACGCCGAGCTCGACGTCGTGGTCGTGCGCACGGACCGCACAAGCGATTTCGAGGCGAAGCTTGCCAAAAAAACGCTGACCTCGGGCTGCGCGCAAGGAACCGCGTTCGGCGACCTGATGGAAAAGTTCGACCAGGTGGCGCTCGACAAAAATCTGCGCCTCAAGACCTCGTCGCTCTATCGCTTGCTGCGCACGATCAATACGGCGCCGTCGCTCTATCTGGAAGCGGGCGCGATCCATGGTTGCGTATTGTGCCAAGACGGCCGCGCCCTCGTGTATATGGAGGATGTCGGGCGCCACAACGCGGTCGACAAGATCGCGGGCTACATGTACCGCCACGGTCTTGCGGCGCACGACAAGATTTTCTACACGACCGGCCGGCTGACCTCGGAGATGGTGATCAAAACCGTGCAGATGGGAATCCCCATTCTGGTGTCGCGTTCGGGCTTCACGGCGTGGGGCGTGGAACTCGCGCGCAAGGCCGGGCTCACCTTGATCGGGCGCGCGCGCGGCAGCCGCTTCACGGTGCTTGCGGGCGCCGAACGGCTCGTGTTCGACGCCGATGCGCGCCAGGTCGCCGAAGAAGATCGTGGCGCCCGCCGCAAAGGGGCGCGGGATGAATAGGGTTGCGGGCGTCGTCCTGGCGGGCGGCCAATCGACGCGCATGGGCGGCGGCGACAAATGCCTGCGCGAACTGGGCGGCCGGCCGATTCTGGCGCATATCCTTGCGCGCGCGGCGCCGCAGGTATGCCGCCTCGCGCTCAATGCCAACGGCGATGCAACGCGGTTTTCGGCATTCGGCCTGCCGGTGGTCGCCGACAGCGTTGCGGGATTTGCGGGGCCGCTGGCGGGCGTGCTGGCCGGGCTCGATTGGGCGGCCGCCCATGTGCCGGAAGCCGCGCATGTGGCGAGCTTCGCCGCCGACGCGCCGTTCTTGCCGCACGATTTGGTTGCCCGCTTCGTGGCGGCGGTCGTAAGCGAGGGCGCGGATCTGGCCTGCGCGGTGTCGGACGGGCAGGCGCATCCGGTATTCGGGCTGTGGCGCGTCGATCTGCGCGAGGCGATGCGCCATGCGTTGAGCGTCGAAAAAATCTTCAAGGTCGATCGCTGGACGGCGCGCTATAAGGTCGCCATGGTTTCGTTCGACACCGACCCGATCGACCCGTTTTTCAACGCCAACCGCCCGGACGACCTGGCGGCGGCGGAAACCTTGCTCGCCAAGGCACTGCCATGAGCGACGCGACGCCGCCCGCAAAGGATGCGCGCCTGATTTTGGGCGTGTTGGTCGCGCAATCGGCCCCCAAGACGGCGTGGGGCGAGGCGCAATGGCGGCCGCATTCGGTCGTGCTCGGCGGCGTGCCGCTCGCGCCTTGGACGCAGATGCGCCAGGAATACGACAAGACCGTCTGGTACGTGGGCGAATTCGAAATTGCGCTGTTCGTCGCCGAGACCGTGACCTACCGCATGAATCTGGCCGAGCCGTCGCCCGCGATCTACGTGGTGCTGCGCCGCGATCCGTCGTTGCCGGCGCCCGGCATCGTCGTGCGCCACGTGACCGCGAGCCCGGGCGAGGCCGAAGCGTTTTCGGTCGATGGCGACCATATCGTCGAAAAAGTGCCGATGCCCGATGCGGTTGTCGCCTGGCTTTCGGACTATGTGCGCGCGTACCATGTCGAGGTGGCGTTCAAAAAGCGCAAGCGCACGCGCATCGATCCCAACAAGGGTTTTGCCAAGGGCGCCGAAGGCAACGAATACGGCGCCGCCTTCGCGCAGAAAGAAAACAATGGCCCGGGCTGACGCGGCGCCGCGCGAAGGCTTCGCCGGGCGTTGGTCGCGCCTGAAGGCCGAATCGCGCCAGCCCGAGCCCGACATCGCGCCGACGGCCGAAGCGATGCACGATGTGCCGGTCGCGGATGTCGCGCCCGCCGACGCGCGCGCGCCCGACGAAACGGCCGGGTCCCAAAAGGCCGCGCCGGAAAAGACCGAGCTGCCGCCGCTCGAAAGCCTCACCAAAGACTCCGATTTTTCGCTGTTCATGCGCCGCGACGTGGCCGACGACGCGCGCAAACAAGCGTTGCGCAAGCTCTGGTCGCTCGATCCGCATTTTGCGACGATCGATATTTCCGAATGCCACTCGATCGATTTCAACGCCGTGCCGACCTTCCCCGACGGCCTGCTCAACACGATCTATCGCGTGGGCTCGGGCATGGTCGAGGCGGTCGAGGAAATCGAGCGCGCAGAAGCGGCCAAAAAAGCGGCTGCTGCCGAAGAATCGGGCGCGCAAGCCGATTCGACGCCCGAAGAACCGCCGCCGACGGCGTAAGGATTTTTGCTGCAGCGCAGCATGAATTTGCCAAAGCTACGGTATTTCGATGCTCTACAAAGTCGTTTGTATGTTGCGGCGCACACCGCAAAAATCGGTTCGGCGCCGTCTTGACAAGGCGGCGTGCCCTGTCGCATTAGTTTGTTTGCAAGGCTTGGAAACCGCAAAACAAACAAAGGGTTTCCAGGGTTTGTAAAACGGTTCGAAACGCCCAAAAGCAACAGAAACCGCGTCCGTTCGATGAAGTTCAACGCCGCCACGACAAACCCTTTTGTCGGACTCGCCCGATGAGCGAAGCCGTGCCAGCGCCAAGCAGCCTTGCCGCGCTTGAGCGCGCGATCGCGCTTGCGGGCGGGCAATCGGCTTTGGCGCGCGCGATCGGCAAGTCGCAGGGCCATGTGTGGCATTGGGTGAAGGTTGCCAAGCGCGTGCCGGCCGAAGCGGTGCTGGCGGTCGAACAGGCGACGGGCGTGCCGCGCTCCGAATTGCGACCGGATGTGTACCCCGCCGCCGATGCGGTCGCGATCTCTGTGCGCGAAGAAACGGCGCAGATCGACGAAGACGAAATTCTGCGCGCCCAATGGTACGCGCTGCTGGGCGAATTGCTGGCCGACGCGCCGAGCGCCGATCTGCTGGCGCGGCTGGGCGCGCTCGAAGGCGATGCGAGCGCGCTTGGCGGCCATGTCGCGGCGCTCGCCGCGACCGCGCGCAAGACCGACGTCGAGCAGGCGCGCGAGGAGTACCACGCGCTGTTCGTGGGGCTGGCGCAGGGCGAATTGCTGCCCTACGCGTCGTTCTATCGGACCGGCTTTTTGCACGAAAAGCCGCTCGCCAACATCCGCGGCGCGATGGCCGAACTTGGCATCGCGCGCACCGCCGACCGGCCCGAACCCGAGGACCATATCGCGTCGCTGTGCGAGGCGATGGCCGGCATGATCGTCGGCGCGTTCGGCGAACCCGCCTCGCTCGACGACCAGCGCCGGTTTTTCTTGGCGCATATCGCGCCCTGGGCGGACCAGTTTTTTGCCGATTTGGCGGCTGCCAAGTCGGCCCGGCTCTACATGCCGGTCGGCCAGATCGGCCGCATCTTTGTCGATATCGAACAAACGGCCTTCGCGATGGCCGAACCCGAACACGCGAATTAACGGAAGGGGCACCGACCATGAGCCAGGATCACGACAAGAAGGCGGCCAGCCGCCGCCAATTCTTCAAGGCCGCGGGCCTTGGCGCCGTTGCGGCAGGGGCGGGCACGCTTGGCGCCCCGGCGCCCGCCGTCGCGGCCGAAGCGTCGCCGGACGTCAACCCCGGCTACAGCGAAACCGCGCACGTCAAAACCTATTACGCGCTCGCGAAGTAAGGAGGCCATCCGATGCTGACCAAAAAATCTTCCGGCAAAGCCGTCGGCGCGCGCCTGACCGCTGCTCTGGCCGGCGCTGCCGGCGGGGCGATGGATCGCCGCGCGTTCATGCGCCGCTCGGGCCTCGTGGCGGGCGGCCTTGCCGCGGCCGCGTCGCTGAAGCTCAAGACCGTCGAAGCCGCGGGCGCGGCCGCTGGCGCGCCGAAGCCCGGCGTTGCCACCAAGCTCGTCAAAAACATGTGCACGCACTGTTCGGTCGGCTGCACCGTGACGGCCGAAGTGCAGAACGGCGTGTGGACCGGCCAGGAGCCGACCTTCGAATCGCCGATCAATCTGGGCGCGCATTGCGCCAAGGGCGCCGCGATCCGCGAGATCGTGCATGGCGACCGGCGCTTGAAGTATCCGATGAAGCTCGTCGCGGGCAAATGGCAGCGTTTGAGCTGGGACCAGGCCGTCAACGAAGTGGGCGACCGTCTGCTCAAAATCCGCGCCGAGGCGGGGGCGGATTCGGTCTACTGGCTGGGGTCGGCCAAGTTCACCAACGAAGCCGCCTATCTCAACCGCAAGTTCGCCGCCTTCTGGGGCACGAACAACGTCGACCATCAGGCGCGCATCTGCCACTCGACGACGGTGGCGGGCGTGGCGCAGTCCTGGGGCTACGGCGCCCAGACCAACAGCTACAACGACATCCAGAACTCGCGCTCGATCTTCCTGATCGGCGGCAATCCGGCCGAAGCGCATCCGGTGTCGCTGCTGCACGTGCTGCGCGGCAAGGAAAACAACCAGGCGCCGTTCATCGTGTGCGACCCGCGCTTCACGCGCACGGCCGCGCACTCGACCGAGCATGTGCGTCTGCGCCCGGGCACGGACATTCCGCTGATCTGGGGCATTCTCTGGCACGCGTTCGAAAACGGCTGGACCGACGAAGAGTTCGTCAAGCGTCGCGTCTACGGGTGGGCCGACGTCAAGAAGGAAGTCGCCAAATATACGCCGGACGAGGTCGAGCGCATCACGGGCGTGCCCGGCGCGCAGCTGCGCCGCGTCGCGCAGACGCTGTGGAACAACCGGCCCTTCACGGTCATCTGGTGCATGGGCGGCACGCAGCACACGGTGGGTTCGGCCAATGTGCGCGCCTACTGCATCTTGAACATGAACTACGGCACGATCGGCGTGTCGGGCGGCGGCACCAACATCTTCCGCGGCCACTGCAACGTGCAGGGTGCGACCGACCTCGGCCTCGACGTGCTCAACCTGCCCAACTATTACGGTCTGACCGAGCAGGCGTGGCGCCATTTCGCGCGCGGCTGGGGCGTGCCGTACGAGTACATGCTCGGGCGCTTCCGCTCCAAGGCGCTGATGGAAATGCCCGGCACGCCGCAATCGCGCTGGCACGATCTGGCGCTGGAAGCCAAGGCGAACCTCACCGGCCAGCCCGACAATCTGAAGGCCATGATCTTCTGGGGCCACGGGTCGAACACGCAGACGCGCGGCCCCGACGTCAAAAAGGCGATGGAGAAAGTCGACACGATCGTCGTCATCGATCCGCATCCGACGCAAGTGCCCGTGATGGCCGCCGAGCGCCAGGACGGCATCTATCTGCTGCCGGCCTGCACCACGCTGGAGATGGACGGCAGCCGCACGGCATCCAACCGTTCGTTGCAGTGGGGCAGCCAGATCGTCGAGCCGATCTTCGAATCGAAGAACGACTACGAGATCATGTATCTGCTCGCCCGCAAGCTCGGCTTCGCGGACGAGATGTTCAAGAACATCAAGGTTGCGGGCACGAAGCCCGAGGCCGAAAGTATCCTGCGCGAAATCAACCGCACCTGCTTCACGGCCGGCTATTCGGGCCAGAGCCCGGAACGTCTCAAAGCCCATATGGCCAACCAGGACGCCTTCCACCGCGTGTCGTTGCGCGCGCTGAAGGACATCCCGGCCAAGGACGGCATGGCTGAAATCAAGGCGGGCGAGTTCTACGGTTTGCCCTGGCCGTGCTGGGGCAAGCCCGAACATCGCCATACCGGCACGCACATCCTCTACGACCAGTCGATTCCGGTGGCCGAAGGCGGCGGCAATTTCCGCGTGCTGTTCGGGGCCGAGCGCGAGGGCGTGAGCCTGCTGGCCGACGGCCTCTACTCGAAGGGGTCCGAGATCAAGGACGGCTATCCCGCCTTCAGCTACGGCATGCTGAAACGGCTCGGCTGGGAAGGCGAACTCACCGACGCCGAGCGCGCCGAAATCCTCGAGATCGGCACGATGGTGTTCGGCGGCAACGCCGACAACGTGGCCTGGAACTTCGACACGTCCGGCGGCATCATGCGCGTGGCGATCGCCCACGGGTGCGACCCCAAGGGCAACGCGCGCGCGCGCGCCAACGTGTGGAACTTCCCCGATCCGGTGCCCGTGCATCGCGAGCCGCTTTACTCGGCGGACCGCGAAATGGTGCGCAAATACCCGACCTACACCGACCGCGTGCTGCATCGCGTGCCGACGCTGTTCAAGACCATCCAGGACCGCGACGTCTCCAAGCAGTTCCCGACCGTGCTCACGTCCGGCCGACTGGTCGAGTACGAAGGCGGCGGCGACGAGACGCGCTCGAACAAATGGCTGGCCGAACTGCAGCAGACGATGTTCATCGAAATCCATCCGGCCGACGCGCGCCGGATCGGGGCGAAGAACAACGACGACGTGTGGGTGTTCGGTCCCGAAAACAACGCTCGCATCAAGGTCAAGGCGCTGGTCACCGAGCGCGTGGGCCGGGGCGTCGCGTGGATGCCGTACCATTTCGCGGGCCATTGGATGGGCAAGGACATGCGTTCGTCCTACCCGCCGGGGACCGACCCCATCGTGCTGGGCGAAGCCGCGAACACGGTCACGACCTACGGCTACGACCCCGTCACCCAGATGCAAGAAACCAAAACCACCTTGTGCCGCATCGAGAAGGCCTAAGGCGAGGGAGCGACAGACATGGCCCGCATGAAATTCCTGCTCGACGCCGAGCGCTGCATCGAATGCAACGCCTGCGTCACCGCCTGCAAAAACGAACACGAAGTGCCGTGGGGGATCAACCGCCGGCGCGTCGTCACGCTCAACGACGGCAAGCCCGGCGAGCGCTCGATCTCGATGGCCTGCATGCACTGCACGGACGCGCCGTGCATGGCGGTCTGCCCGGTCGACTGCTTCTACAAGACCTCCGAAGGCGTGGTGCTGCACTCGAAGGATCTGTGCATCGGCTGCGGCTACTGCTTCTATGCCTGCCCGTTCGGCGCGCCCCAGTATCCGCAGGCCGGCAATTTCGGCACGCGCGGCAAGATGGACAAGTGCACCTTCTGCGCCGCCGGTCCCGAACCCTCGAACACGGAAGCCAGTTTCGCCAAGTACGGCCGCAACCGTCTGGCCGAAGGCAAGCTGCCGCTGTGCGCGGAAATGTGCTCGACCAAGGCGCTGCTTGCGGGCGACGGCGACGTCATCGCGGGCATCTACCGCGAGCGCGTGGCCACGCGCGGCTACGGCTCGGGCGCTTGGGGCTGGGCCACGGCCTACGGCGAAGCCTCGCGGACCTGATCGAAAGACCAAGGCCCCCGCGCGCCGAAGCTCTCGGCGCGCGGGCGCCAGCTTGCAAGGAACAGCATGACCATGACTTCCGGACAACGCACGACCATGTGGGTCGTATTCGCCGTGCTTCTGCTGGTTGCCGCCGCGTTCAGCGCGCGCGATCCCGGCATCCGCGAGGGAGCCCAAGGCAGCTATTTGGGCCGCGCCGTCGGCAGTGCCCAGCCCGTGCCGCAGAATGTCCGCGACACGCTCGAAAATCGCGCCAATTCCGGCCAGCGCTACTAGCGCCGCCCGGGGGAGAAGCATCATGAAAATTTCCAACATCGTCCGATCCGTCGCGATCGTCGCGGCTGTATTCGTGGCGGGCACTGCGCTGGCGCAAGCCCCGGCACCCGCACCGGTGGTTTCGACGGCCGCGCCGCCGGTCAGCCGGCTCGACAATGTCAACGTGCCGCCCAATCTGATCGGCGCCTACCAGAGCCCGACGCAGCGCCCGGAAGCGGGCCTTATGTCCAACGACGCGGAATTGCTGCGAGCACTGGCGCCGACGCGCGGTTCCGTGACCATCCCGGACCAGAAACTTGCGACGCTGATCCAGCCTGCCGGGCGCGACTGGCGCGCCACGGTCAAGGGGCCGATCCGCGTCTGGGGATCGTGGCTGATCCTGGGCATGTGCTGCGCGCTGATCGCGTTCTATTTGCTGCGCGGCAAGATCATGATCGACAGCGGCATGTCGGGCCGCACGGTCGAGCGCTTCAACGCGCTCGAGCGTTTCGTGCATTGGATGACGGCAGGCGCCTTCGTGGTGCTGGCGATTTCGGGGCTCAACATCACCTACGGGCGCTATTTGCTGCTCCCGCTGCTGGGGCCCGAGACGTTCACCTCGCTCTCGGTGCTGATGAAGTACCTGCACAACTATCTGTCGTTCGGCTTCATGCTCGGCATCGTGCTGATGTTCGTCCTTTGGGTGCGCCACAACATTCCCTCCAAGGTCGATCTGCAATGGCTCGCGGTCGGCGGCGGACTGTTCTCGAAGGGCGTGCATCCGCCCGCCGACAAGTTCAATGCCGGCCAGAAGGTAATTTTCTGGTCCGTCATTGCGGGCGGATTGGCGCTCAGCGTGTCGGGCGTGTGGCTGCTGTTCCCGTTCGTCTTCGGCGACGTCGCCTCGATGCAGCTCATGCAGGTGATCCATGCCGTGGTCAGCCTGGTGCTGACCGCGATCGTGATCGCGCACATCTATATCGGGTCGCTGGGCATGGAGCAGGCGTTCGACGCGATGGGCACGGGCCATGTCGACGAGAACTGGGCCAAGGAGCATCACGGCATTTGGCTGGCCAAACTGAAGGGCCAGGCCGTGCCGCAGTACAAAATGGGCCACGACTGAGGGGCCCGCAACCGCGACCGACCGGGCCTGCGTCGAGCGATCGGCGCAGGCCTTTTTCTTTGGAGCAGGCCATGCGCGTCTTGGGCGTACTTGCGATCGCGATATGCGCCAGCGGCGCCGCGCAGGCCGAACTTGCGGGCCACGGCGCCATGGTCAATGCGGTTGCGGTGTCGCCCGACGGCAAGCAGGTGCTGACGGGCTCGTGGGACTATTCGGTGCGGCTGTGGGATCTGGGCCGCCAGCGCGAACTCAAAATTTTCGACGAGCATGTCGCCTCGGTGAACGGCGTGGCGTTCGTGCCGGGCACGCAGCTGGCGCTGTCGGGCAGCTGGGATGCGACGCTGAAACTGTGGGACCTTGCCACGGGCCAGCGCGTGCGCAACTTCGAAGGGCACAAAGCCAATGTCGCGGCGGTCGCGGTCAGCGCCGACGGCAAGCGCGCGGCATCGGCCAGTTGGGATCGCAGCGCTGCGATATGGGACGTCGCGTCGGGGCGCATGCTGCACGCGCTTCAGGGCCATACGGCCAACGTGATGGCGGTCGCGTTCGCGCCCGACGGGCGCGCGCTCCTGACCGGCAGCTACGATCTGACCTTGCGTTTGTGGGATGTCGAAACGGGCCGCAATCTTGGCACGCTCGAAGGCCACACCAACAGCGTCAACGGCGTCGCGATCGCGGGCGACGGCAAGCTCGCGGCCTCGGCCTCGACCGACGGCACGGTGCGGTTGTGGGATCTGCCGACAAGAACGGAAAAGCGCGTGCTCGAAGGCCATCGCGGCTTCGTGACCTCGGTTGCTTTGTCGGCCGACGGCGAGCTTCTTCTGTCGGGCGGCGGCGACCGCACGATGCGCTCGTGGCGCACGGCGGACGGGCGCGAACAGCGCCAGTTCCTGGGCCACAAGCGCCCCGTCTGGGCGGTGGCGCTGGTGCCCGGCGGCAAAGTCGGAATCTCGGCCGGCTACGACGAGGTCGCCAAAATCTGGAACCTCGAAACTGGCGCCGAGATCGAGCCGCCCGCGCAATAGAAACGCGCACAAAAAAACGGCCCGCGCCAGGCACGGGCCGTTTTCAAATACGGGAACGGGCGCTTAGAGGCGCACGCTGGTCGGCGCCGAGTAGCGGTCGGCGGTCGAGGTCTGCACGCGGTCGAGCACAAAATGGGCGCCGATCGCGATGACGATGGCAACGGCAAAACCGGCAAACATGGCTTTCATGGCGACTCTCCGGACAGGAATTTTCTTGAGGTCGAATCTACCACAAAAGCCGGTTTTCGCAAGCCCGCTACGGCCGGGTCGCGCGGCGCAAATACGCGATCAGATCGGCGCGGTCCTGGTCGAGCGCGAGGCCCCCGTACATTTTGGTGCCCGGCACGAACGCTTCGGAATCCTTCAAATACGCGTCGAGCGTGCCGGCTTCCCAGACCAGGCCGGAATTTTTCAGCGCCTCGGTATAGCGATAGTCGGCAACGCTGCCAGCCACGCGCCCGAACAGCCCGTGCAGGCGCGGTCCCACGCGGTTGCGCCCGCCCGCTTCCAGCGTGTGGCAGCTCGCGCATTTGCGGAACACATCCTGGCCGCGTGCTTCGTCGCCGGCCGCCGCTGCGGGCGACGCCGACAAAACCAACAAAGCTGCCGCCAAAAAACGCATCGTGTCAGGCCGTCGCGTCGGGATCGACAGGTTCGAGCGCCACGGCATCGGCATCGATCAGCAGCTTGCCCGCATGCTCGAAATTGACGGTCACGCGCGTGCCGATCGCCGACTGGACTTGGCCCAGCCCCCAATCGGGACGCTCGGGATGGCGCACATAGGCGCCAGGGGACATTTTTGACATCGTTAACCGAATATAGACGAATTTCGCGGCAAGAAGAACGGTTCCGATATTTCGAATCGCGCGGGGAAGAATGTCGACGAATTTCGAATTGCGGCCGACCGAATTCAGGCTGGCCGAACTGATTGCCGCCCGCATCAGCCACGATCTGGTAGGGCCCGTGGGGGCGGCGGTCAACGGCGTCGAATTGCTGGCCGAGGACGGCACGCCCGATCCCGACGTCGTCGCGCTGATCGGCCAGTCGGCGCGCCAGGCCAGCCGTCGGCTGCAGGTATTTCGCGCGATCTACGGCACGCCGGGCGCGTTGCCGGCGGGCGCGCCGTTTGCGGCTGCGGGCAAGCTGTTTGCCGATCTTCAGGATGGCGACAAGGCGGCGCTGGCCGAGTGGCGCTTTGCCCCGGCGCTCGAATCGCAGGTCGGGCGCGCGGGCGCCAGGCTTGCCCTGCTGGCGGGCTTCCTTTTGGCCGAAGGCTTGCCGCGCGGCGGCGAATTGCGGCTGGCCGCAAGCCTTGTGGGCGGCAATGCGAGCCTGGAATGGCAGGCCAAAGGGACGGGGGCCCGGCTTTACGAGGAGGTCGAGGCGACCTTGGCCGGCAAGGTTGCCGGCGCGGACCTTACGCCAAAATCGGCGCCTGCGGCGGTCTTGCGCCGCCTTGCGCTCGATCTTGGCGGCCAAATCGCGTTTTCGGCGGCCAAGGATTCGCTGTTTTTGGGCCTGTCGTTCGCCGCGCGCGGCGAGGCGTAGATTTCGGCTTTGGAACCGGTGTTGGCGCGGGCGTGCGGCTCGGCTATATGTGTGCGGAGGGGTTCCTTGCCGAGCTTGGCCTTGCCGGGACTGGTCCGCGAGGGAACGGAGGGCATCGATGAAGTCGTTTTTGGTCGTGGACGATTCCCGGGTGATCCGGAACGTTGCGCGGCGCATTTTGGAAGCGTTCGGGTTCAAGATTTCGGAAGCGGCCGACGGCCAGCAGGCGCTCGACGCGTGCAAGGCCGCCATGCCCGACGGCATTCTGCTCGACTGGAACATGCCGGTCATGGACGGGATCCAATTTCTGCGCGCCCTGCGCGCGACGCCGGGCGGCAACGCGCCCGTCGTGCTGTTCTGCACGACCGAAACCGACATGTCGAAGATCCAGCAAGCCATCGAGGCCGGAGCGAACGAATACATCATGAAGCCCTTCGACAGCGAAATCGTCGAATCCAAGCTCCTGCAAGTCGGCCTGCTCTAGGATGGCCGCACTCCAGCCTTCGCAAGCGGCGCCCTCGCAGGTGCGCGTCATGGTGGTCGACGATTCGGCCGTCATTCGCGGCCTGATCTCGCGCGCCCTCGAAGCGGATCCCGGCATCCAGGTCGTCGCCACCGTCGGCAACGGCCAGCTTGCGGTCGGCCAGCTCGGGCGCACCGACGTCGACGTGATCGTGCTCGACATCGAAATGCCGGTGATGGACGGGCTCACCGCGATCCCCAAACTGCTCGAGGTCGCGCCCGACGTCAAAATCATCATGGCTTCGACGCTGACCCAGCGCAACGCGCAGTCGAGCATCGAGGCGATGAACAAGGGCGCTTCGGACTACATCCCGAAACCTTCCTCGACCGGCGAAATCCACGGCTCGGCCGATTTCAAACGCGAACTGACCGAAAAGGTCAAGGCGCTGGGCCGCCAGCGGCGCGACAAGCGCGACCGCAACCGGGCGGCCGGCATTCCCGAAACGCGCCCCCAGCCGACCGACGCGACGCGCGCCGCGACGACGGCCGGCGTCGCTGCGGCGGCTGCGGCCGCGCCCGCGCGCGCCTCGCTGCTCTCGCCGCAAACGCCGATCGTGCTGCGCGCGCCCGGCCGTTCGACGCCGCAGATCGTCGCGATCGGCAGTTCGACCGGCGGACCGCAAGCGCTGTTTGCCGTGCTGGGCGCGTTGCCCGCATCGATGAAACTGCCGATCGTCATCACCCAGCATATGCCCGCCACCTTCACGACGATCCTGGCCGAGCATATCCAGCGCACCGCCAAACGCCCGTGCGCGGAAGGCGTCGACGGCCAGGCGCTGGAAGCCGGGCGCGTCTATCTCGCCCCCGGCGACAACCATATGAAGATCGAAACCCAGGGCGGGCAGAAGATCGTGCGCATTACCAAAGAACCGCCCGAAAATTTCTGCCGGCCGGCGGTCGATCCGATGTTCCGCAGCGTCGCGGCCGTCTATGGCGCGAACGTGCTGGGCGTCGTGCTGACCGGCATGGGATCTGACGGCGCCAAGGGCGGCAAGGTTCTGGTCGAGGCGGGCGGCACGGTGATCGCCCAGGACGAAGCCACCAGCGTCGTTTGGGGAATGCCGGGCGCGGCCGCGATGGCGGGCATCTGCGCGGCGGTGCTGCCGCTCGACAAGATTGCGGGCGAAATCGCGAAATTGACGGGAGCGCGCGCGTGAAACCCGACGATTTCGCCTATTTCACCAAGCATATCTACGACCAGACCGGGCTCGTGCTGGGGCCCGACAAAATGTATCTGATCGAAAGCCGTCTGGCGCCCTTGGCGCGCAAATGGAACGTCGCGACGATCGATCTTCTGGTCGGCCAGCTGCGCTCGGGCCGCGATCCCAATCTGCAGCGCGACGTCGTCGACGCGATGATGACGAACGAATCGTTTTTCTTCCGCGACGGCAAACCGTTCGAGCAGTTCCGCCAGCTGATCCTGCCGGCCCTGCTGCAGTCGCGCGCCGCCAAAAAGAGTTTCCGCATCTGGTGCGCCGCCGCGTCGACCGGGCAGGAGCCCTACACGCTTGCGATGATTCTCAAGGAGGAAGCCGCCAAGCTCCAGGGCTGGCGCGTCGATATCGTGGGCACCGACATCAGCCACGAAGCGCTCGAGCGCGCCAAGGCGGGCCTCTATACCCAATTCGAAGTGCAGCGCGGCCTGCCGATCCAGCTGCTGGTGAAGTATTTCAAGCAGCAGGGCGACAAATGGACGATCGCGCCGGAGGTGCGTGCGGGCGTGCAGTATCGCAGTTTCAATCTGCTGAGCGAGTTCGCGTCGCTCGGCAGTTTCGACGTTGTTTTTTGCCGCAACGTGCTGATCTATTTCGACCAGAAAACCAAGGGCAATATTCTCGACCGCATGGCCAAGCAGATGCCCGCCGACGGCGTGCTCTATCTTGGCGGCGCCGAAACGGTGCTGGGCGTGACCGAGCGCTTCCAGCCCATGCCCGGCCAGCGCGGCATCTACCAGATCGTGCCGCCTGCGGGTGCGGCGAAAATCGGGTAATCAGGCCGCTTTGCCGGTTTTCGCCGTCTGGTTCTTGGCGGGCGGGGAGTTCGCGGCCGGATCGCTTGGCTGCGGGTCGCGCAGCACGTAGCCGCGGCCCCAAACGGTCTCGATATAGTTTTCGCCCTCGCACGCGACCGACAGTTTCTTGCGCAGCTTGCACACGAACACGTCGATGATCTTGAGCTCGGGCTCGTCGATGCCGCCATAGAGATGGTTCAAGAACATCTCCTTGGTCAGCGTCGTGCCCTTGCGCAGGCTCAGCAATTCCAGGATCGCGTATTCCTTGCCGGTCAGATGCAGCGCGCGCGTGCCCGCTTCGACCGTGCGCGCCTCGAGATTGACGACCAGCCTGCCGGTCTTGATGATCGACTGCGAATGGCCCTTGGCGCGCCGCACGATCGCGTGGATGCGCGCGACCAGCTCGCGCTTGTCGAAAGGTTTGGTCAGATAGTCGTCGGCGCCGAAACCCAGGCCCTTGATCTTGGCGTCGAGCTCGGTCAGGCCCGACAGGATCAGGATCGGCGTCTTGATGCGCCCGGCGCGAAAGCGGCGCAGCACTTCATAGCCGTCCATGTCGGGCAGCATGAGGTCGAGAATGATGATGTCGTAGTCGTAGAGTTTGCCGACCTCGAGCCCGTCTTCGCCAAGCTCGCTCGTGTCGCACACGAAGCCTTCTTGCTTCAGCATCAGCTCGATCGAGCGCGCCGTCGCTTTGTCGTCTTCCACCAGCAATACGCGCATGGGCAACCTCCTCGCGATCGTTAACAAGTTAACATGGCGGCCAATAGGTTAACAGCGCGAATTAACCATTTGGCCGACCTTGTCGAGGCGAGGGTGCCGGTCGATATCCATTTGTATCAAATGCTTATGCGGAAGTTTACAGATCGTTAATCAAGTTTCGCTAGGTTTCAAATCGAGCCGAATTTGTCTCTAATTTTCAACGACCCCGAAACGGTTCCCGCAATGTCAGCCTATGAACTGATTGCTGCCGTCGAGCGCATCCCGACCTACCGCTATTACGGGCGCGTGTCGGCGATCCAAGGAATGCTCGTGGAGATCGGCGGGGTCGAGGACCTGCTTGCCGTGGGATCGCGCTGTGTCGTGGGCACGCGCGACAAGCGCCGCGTGCCGTGCGAGGTGGTCGGCTTCCGCCAGGGCCGCGCGTTGCTGATGGCGTTCGGCACGGTCGACGGCATCGGCGTCGGCAGCCGGGCGGAGATTGCGGATGCCGATCCGGTGATCTATCCGCACAAAGCGTGGCTCGGGCGCGTGGTGAATGCGCTGGGCGAACCGCTCGACGGCAAGGGGCCGCTGCCGATGGGTCCGGGACCCTACGCGATCAAAGCCTCGCCGCCCGCCGCCCACAAGCGCCAGCGCGTGCGCGGCAAGATCGATCTGGGAATCCGCGCGATCAACACGTTTCTCACCTGCTGCCGCGGCCAGCGCATGGGGATTTTTGCGGGCTCGGGCGTGGGCAAATCCTCGGTCATGTCGATGATGACGCGCTACACGGCCGCCGACGTCGTGGTGATCGGCCTGATCGGCGAGCGCGGCCGCGAGGTGCAGGAGTTCATCCAGGACGATCTGGGTCCCGAAGGTTTGGCGCGCTCGGTCGTGGTCGTCGCGACCGGCGACGAAAGCCCGTTGATGCGCCGCCAGGCGGCGTATCTGACCATGGCGATCGCCGAGTATTTCCGCGACCACGACAGCGACGTGCTGTGCCTGATGGACTCGGTCACGCGCTTTGCCATGGCGCAGCGCGAGATCGGCCTGTCGGCGGGCGAACCGCCGGCCTCGAAGGGCTATACGCCCTCGGTATTCGCCGAATTGCCGCGCCTGCTCGAACGGGCGGGACCCGGCACGGGGCGCGGCAGCGTCACGGGTCTGTTCACCGTGCTGGTCGAAGGCGACGACACCAACGAGCCGATTTCCGACGCGGTGCGCGGCATCGTCGACGGGCATATCGTGCTCGACCGCGCGATCGGCGAACGCGGGCGATATCCTGCGATCAACATTCTGCGCTCGGTGTCGCGCACCATGCCCGGCTGCAATTCGCCGAGCGAAAACGCGCTGGTGGCGCGCGCGCGCCAGCTGATGGCGCAGTACGAGGACATGGCCGAAATGGTGCGGCTTGGCGCCTACCGGCGCGGCTCCGATCCGCTCGTCGACGAGGCGATCCACTACCATCCCGCGATCGAAGATTTCCTCAAGCAGGGCAAGCGCGAACAGGCGCTGCTGGCGCAAGGCTATGCCGGGCTTGCGGAGATCCTGGGCATGGACGATCCGGCCATGGCGGGCGAAACGCCCGAAGAACCGGCGTTCGCGGGCTAACGCCAAATGGCCGCCAAGACCAAGGGGTTGCGCTCGCTCATTCGGCTTGCCGAGGCGGCGCTCAACGAAAAGCGCCTGGCGCTGGCCGAACTCGAAAACCAAGAGGCCGAACTGCAGCAGCGCGGCCAAGCGCTCGAGGCCGAAATGGCGAACGAGCAGCTTCAAGCGCGCACGCTCGAAGTCGGCGCCTTCGCGTATGCGGGATACGCGCGCGGCGTGATCGAGCGGCGCGAGCGGTTGGCAGCGCAGATTGCGGGCCTGCAGCCCGCGCTTGAAGAGGCGCGCCAGGCGATGTCCGACGCGTTCCAGGAACTCAAGCGCTACGAAATCGCGCTCGACGCCCGCATCAAAGCCGACAAGGCTAGCGAGGAGCGCAAGAGCACGATCGCGATGGACGAAATCAGCTTGAACGCGCATCGCCGCAAACAGGCGGCCCAAGCATAGCTGGGTTGCGCCGGTTCCGGCGTATGCAGACAATCGCGGTCTTGCCGCCCTGCGTCGGGCAAGCGACACTCGGGCTCCCGTTGGAGGGCAGCCGAATGGAAGCGCGCAAAAGCAGCTATCTTACGATCCTGATCTGCGGATCGCTGGTGCTCACCGTGATGATGGGCCTGCGCCAGACGCTGGGCCTGTTCTTGAAGCCGATGACCATCGATCTTGGCGTCGGGCGCGAAGTGTTTGCCTTCGGGCTTGCAATCTCCAATCTGCTGTGGGGCGCGGTGGGGCCGTTCGCGGGCGCCGTCGCCGACAAGTTCGGCACCGCGCGCGCCGTCCTGATCGGCGGGCTGCTTTACGCGGGCGGGTTCTGGGCGCTGTCGGGCGCGCAGGACGGCACGCTCATTCTGGTCGGCAACACGCTGCAAGGTTTGGCGATGGCGGGGGCGGGCTTCTCGATCATTCTGGGGGCCGTGGGCCGTGCGGCACCGCCCGAAAAACGCTCGCTGGCGCTTGGCATCGTGGCCGCAGGCGGCTCGTTCGGCCAATTCGCCTTCATGCCCTATGCCAACGTGTTTCTGGATCTGCTGGGCTGGCGCGGCGCTTTGTTCGCGATCGCGGTCACGGCGCTCGCCATTCTGCCGCTTGCGCTGGGATTGCGGGGCCTCGCAGCACCGGCAAGCGCCCAGTCGCAGCAATCGTTGGGCGCGGCCCTCAAGGAAGCGATGGGACATTCGGGCTTCTGGCTGCTGACGATCGGCTTCTTCGTATGCGGTTTCCAGGTCGTGTTTGTCGGCGTGCATCTGCCTGCCTATGTCGCGGACAAGGGCTTGCCGGGCTGGGTCGGCGCGTGGTCGCTGGCGCTGGTCGGCCTGTTCAACATCGTGGGCACCTATACGGCGGGCGTGCTGGGCCAAGTGCGGCGCAAAAAATACTTGCTGGCGGGGATCTATATCGGCCGCTCGCTGGTATTCATCGTGTTCCTGCTGGCGCCGATCAGCGAGGCGAGCGTGCTGGTTTTCGCCTCGGCGCTCGGGCTGTTCTGGCTGTCGACGGTGCCGTTGACGTCGGGGCTGGTGGCGCAAATCTTCGGCACCACCTACATGTCCACGCTCTACGGCATCGTGTTTTTCTCGCACCAAATTGGCAGCTTTATGGGGGCGTGGCTCGGTGGTAAAGTCTACGACATGTACGGATCGTACGATGTCGTTTGGGGGTTGTGCGTGGCCACGGGCTTTATTGCCGCGGCCTTGCACTGGCCGTTGCGCGACGCGCCGCAGCCGCGGCTGGCGGCGGCGGGCGCTTGAGCGCGATGCGCCCGGCGCCGCTCCATCTTGGGTTGGTATCGGGGGCGAGCCTCGTGTTCGGCGGCGCCGTGTATCTGTGGGCGACGCGCGGCCCCGCGATCCTGCTGGATCTGGCATTTGTCGCGTGTCTTTGAAGGAGCTTCGGGATGGCTAGTCTGGCGTTTTTGGGTTTGGGCGTGATGGGTTTTCCGATGGCGGGCCATTTGCAGAAGGCCGGCCATAGCGTGACCGTCTACAACCGCAGCGCTGCCAAGGCCGCCGCGTGGGTCGCCAAACATGGCGGCAAGTCGGCGCCGACGCCCGCCGCCGCCGCGACGGGCGCCGATATCGTGCTGGCGTGCGTGGGCAACGACGACGATCTGCGCTCGGTCGTCTACGGCGATACGGGCGCGTTTGCCGGCATGGCGACGGGCAAAATCTTCGTCGACCATACGACCGCGTCGGCCAGCGTGGCGCGCGAGCTTGCCAAGGAGGCGGCCGCCAAAGGGTTCGGTTTTCTCGACGCGCCGGTCTCGGGCGGGCAAGCGGGGGCGGAAAACGGCCAGCTTGGCATCATGGTCGGCGGCGACGAAGCGACGTTCGCGTCGGCCGAACCCGTGCTCAAAATCTACGCCAAGGCGCTGACGCTGATGGGGCCGGCCGGGGCGGGGCAGTTGACCAAGATGGTCAACCAGATCTGCATTGCCGGGCTCGTCCAGGGGTTGTCGGAGGGCATGAATTTCGCCGTCCAAGCCGGGCTCGATACCGACAAGGTGCTGTCGGTCATCACCAAGGGTGCGGCTGGGTCCTGGCAGATGGAAAACCGCGCCAAGACGATGGTGCAGGGCAAATTCGATTTCGGTTTTGCGGTCGATTGGATGCGCAAGGACCTGGCGATCTGCCTCGAAGAAGCCAAGGCCAACAAAGCGCGCCTGCCGATGACGGCCGTGATCGACCAGTTCTATGCGGCCGTGCAGGCGCGCGGCGGCGGGCGCTGGGACACGTCCTCGCTCATCCATCTGCTCGCAAAGCCGTAGCCAAGTCCGCCATACGGTCGATCAGCACGGCGCCGGTCGCCGCCAGCGCGGCGCGATCGGTGTGGTCGGCGCCCATCTGGCGGGCTGCGAACAAAAACAAATCGGCCGCCGAAAAACCGCGCGAGCCTGCACAGTTTCAAGCTGGCGACGATGCGCTCGGGATCGCTCGACGAGGCGCGGCAGAAGGGCCAGGCGAAGTCGGCCAGCACGCGCGCGCGCGCTCGTCGGCGATAAAATCCGCAATGACGAGGCCGATCACGGCGCGATTTGGTTCGGGCGCGCCCACACGAAACGCATCACGCGATGCGTGGCGCCGTCGGGCGAAAGATGGTCGAACGGCGCGCTTTCGGCGCCGCCCATCCGGCGATAGAAATTTGCAGCCGCGACGTTATCGGCGTAGCAGTCCAGATGCATCGCCTGGCCGGGAAAATTCGCGGCGACCCATTCTGCGCACGCCGCCAGCAAACGCCGCCCGACGCCGCCGCCTTTGAGGTCGGGGCGGACATGCAAATTGTCGAGCAAGATTCCGTGCTCTGGCTCCGCATCGGCCATCACGCAGCCAAAGCCGACCAGCGCGGCGCCGCTTTCGGCCAGTACCAGATGCATGCGGGCCGCGTCCCACGCCGCCATGCGCGCCTGCCACAGGCGCTGGCGGTCGGCGAGCGCGTTCTGGCGGTAGGCCTGGCTGAGGATATGGGCATAGGCGGTCTGCCAGCTTGCCGCATGCAGGGCAGCGACGGCCGGGCCGTCGCCGGGGCCGCCGGTGCGCAACGCGACGCCGTCCATGTCAGTTGCTCCGCCGGCGCAGGTCGCGCTCGATGTCGGCGACCTGGGTCGGCTGCAAGTTGCGGCGGTAGACCTGCAGATTTTCCATCACGCGCTGCACATAGCCGCGGGTCTCCTCGAACGGAATCATCTCGACCCAGTCGACGACGTCGACGTCCGCCTGGCGCGGGTCGCCGAAATTTCGCATCCATTCGCGCGACCGGCCGGGACCGGCATTGTAGCCCGCGATCGCCAGCACGTAGGACCCGGCGAAATCGTCGACCAGCGAGGCCAGATACGAGCGCCCCAGGCGGATATTGTAGGCGGGCTCGAACAGCCTGGCGTCGGTGTGGCCGGCCAGCGTGTTCTCGGCCCTTGCCACGCCGCGCGCGGTCGCGGGCATCAGCTGCATCAGGCCGCGCGCGCCCGCCGAACTCACCACATCGGGTTCGAACTGGCTTTCCTGGCGGATGATCGCGAGGGTCAAAGCCCGTTCGGGCTTTTCGCCCGAAAGCGGCACCAGCGGCCAGCCCAGATCGTGGAGCTGCACGCCCGCCGACTGGGCCGAGCGTTTGGAGACGACGACGGCCAGATCGTTGCGCCCGAGCTGGTGGGCGAATTCGGCGACAAGCGCATGCTGGCCGGGCGTGCGCGCCACGCTCGCGAGCCGCACAAGGAACGGGCGCACGCGCTCGGGCTTCTCGCGCGTCTCCAGCAGGATGCGCGCGGCGACCATGGCCTCGTTGCGCGCGAATGCCTGGCGGTCTTCGGCTGTGGCCAGAATCGGAGCCGGACGCAGCGGGATCTTGGCGCGCGCCGCCGCCAACTGGCCGTAGTAGGTCGTATGGAACGCGGCCGCGCGGGCGTACCATTCGCCGGCCGGTGCGGCCTGGTTCTGCGCTTCCAGCGCGCGCCCGATCCAGTAGGCGCCGCGCGCGCGCGACACCGGGAAACGGGCGGCTTCGTGGACCCGTTCGAAATGCGTCTGGGCCGCCTTGAAGTCGTTGAGGCGGCGGAGCGCGATCCAGCCCGCCAGGAACTCGCCTTCCAGATAGTTGGCGCCGTGCGCTTGCGACATGCCGTGCGCGCGGACCAGCCGGTAGGCTTCCGCCGCGTCCCCCGCCAGGATCGAACGGCGCGCGAGCACCGAGCGCTCGTTCCACCAGATTTCGGGCCGGCCCAGATCGCCGCGCAGGCCGCGCATCGCCTCGCGCGCGGCCGCTTCGCGGTTGGCCCGGCGGAAAGCGCGCACGCGGTCGTAGAGCAGGCCGGGGTCGTCCGCCAGACCGGCGGGCACGCGACGGGCCTGCGCCTCCACATTGCCGCCTGCCCGAATACGCAACCTTGCATCCGCAAGCGTGCGGCGCTCGGGCGGCACCAGCGGGAACACGCGGCGGGCTTCCTCGGCCTTGCCGTCCCATACCAGCCGGTCGAGCTTTGCGGCGTGGTGCTCGGGGCCCAGCATGGCGCGGTAGCGCTCGAGCCAGCGTTTGTGCTGGGCCTCGTTGAACGTGCCCGACACCCAATGCTCGCGCACCACGCGCAACGCCCGTTCGCGCTCGCCTGCGGCCGTCAGCGCGTCGGCAAACCGCATGGCGCCGTCGGGCGTCAAGGGGTTGCGCGTGCCGAACCAGGCCAGCACCAGCGTGTTGTTGCTGGGCCGGTCGAGCAAGGCTTCCTCGGCGCGGCGCGAGATGGTCTCGAGGGCCGGCCAGTCCGGGTTCTGGTCGACGAACTGGACGATGTCCTCGAACGCCACGCCCGAACGCGGCAACTGCAGTTCCAGCCAGCGGAACAGCTTGTTGGCGACCGGATGGTCGCCGCGCGCCAGCAGCGTGCGCGCGGCATCCCAGCGCCCGGCTTCGACGGCGGCAAAGGCCTGCGTATAGATCTCGCGCTGGCGGGCATTGAGGATGGGCGCGCCCAAGGGCTGGATCGTGCGTGCCGCCGTGACGATCGGGCCCGCGGGCGGCCCCGCAACGACTTGGGCGATCTGTACGTCGCCCGAGGCGAGCACCAGCGGCGCTTCGCCCGACACGGCCGCCGGTTGGAGGGAATCCTCGCGCGCAGCCGGGGCGGAGGCCGCGTCGCTGCGCGTGCAGCCGGCAAGGGCAAGCAGCGCGCCCGCAAGGGCGGTGCCGACAAACGCGCCTCGGGCGAATCGGGAACGGAGCATCATGGGGCAAATTAAGACTGCCCGAGGGGGCTTAGGCAAGCCAAAGGCGGCTGTTGCGTTGGCCCTGCCCGAGGGTCTAGTTTCCGGCTCCCCCGCACGCCATCGCAATCGGAGTCCAGCCATGTTCAAGGGTTCGTTCGTCGCCCTCCTCACGCCGTTCCGCAACGGCCAAGTCGACGAACCCGCGTTCCGCAAATTCGTCGCCTGGCAGGTGCGCGAGGGCACCCACGGCCTGGTGCCGTGCGGCACCACGGGCGAATCGCCGACGCTGAGCCACGACGAACACCAGGGCGTGATCGAAATGTGCGTGGCCGCCGCCAAAGGCCGCGTGCCGGTGATGGCGGGCACGGGCTCGAATTCGACCGACGAGGCGATCAGCTTGACGCGCCATGCCGAACGCGTGGGCTGCGATGCGGCGCTGGTCGTGACGCCCTACTACAACAAGCCGTCGCAAGAAGGGCTCTATCTGCACTACGCGGCGATCGCGAAGTCGGTCAAGCTGCCGATCTTCATCTACAATATTCCGGGCCGCTGCGCGGTGGACATGTCGGTCGAAACGATGGGCCGCCTGGCGCAGATCAAAAACATCGTCGGCGTCAAGGACGCCACGGCCGATTTGACGCGCCCCGGCCAGCAGCGCCTGGCCTGCGGACCCGATTTCTGCCAGCTCGACGGCGACGACGGCACAGCGCTCGCCTTCAACGCGACCGGCGGTTCCGGCTGCATTTCGGTGACCGGCAATATCGCGCCCAAGCTGGTGTCCAAGATGCAGACCGCCTCGCTGAAGGGCGACGGCAAAACCGCGCTCAAGCTGCAGGACCGCCTGATGCCGCTGCACAAGGCGCTGTTCGCCGAGACCAGCCCCGGCCCCGTAAAATACGCGGCGTCGCTGCTGGGCCTGTGCGCCGACGAGGTGCGCCTGCCGCTCGGCCCCCTTTCGGGCGAGACGAAAGAGCGCGTCAAGGCGGCCCTCAAAGGGGCCGGGCTGCTCGCCTAAATGCCCGCGCCGGATCCCAAACGCCAAGATCAGGGCCGCAAAGTCGCCGCGACCAACCGCAAGGCCCGGCACGATTTTGCCGTCGAACGCACGCTGGAAGCGGGCATCGTTTTGACCGGCACGGAGGTCAAATCGCTGCGCGCTGCCGGCGGCATCGCGATCGGCGAGGCCCATGCGGTCGAGCGCGACGGCGAGCTGTGGCTGATCGACGCCCATATCCCGGAATATGCCGGCGGCAACCGCCAGAACCACGAGCCGCGCCGCGCGCGCAAGCTGCTGGTCAGCCGCGTCGAGATGAACAAGCTGATCGGCGCCGTGACGCGCGAGGGCATGGCGCTGGTGCCGCTGCAGCTTTACTTCAATGCCCGCGGCATCGCCAAGCTGGAACTGGGCGTCGCCAAGGGCCGCAAGAAGGCCGACAAGCGCGAAGCGATCGCCACGCGCGACTGGAAACGCAGCCAGGCCCGGCTGCTGTCCGCCAGGCGCTAGGCGCCCCCGTGCGCAACCCCACGCGCGGCCCGGACCTGTTCGTCGCCAACAATGTCCGCTTGGAAACCGCGCGTTTGGTGCTGGCGCCGCTGCTGTCGGCCGATGCCCCGGCCTTCGCCGCACTGCTCGCACCCGATGCCGGCGCGATCGCGATGCTCTCGCACATGCCCGACCCGCTGACGGTGGCCGCCGCGCGCGAATGGATCGAGCTTCGCACCGGTCCCGGCGGCCATGTCTTTGCCATCCGCTTGCCCGACGGACGGTTTGTCGGCACCAGCGGTTTTGGCGGCCCGCGCGACGGGGTGCCGGGCTTCGGCTACTGGATCGGCGCCGCGTTTCGCGGGTGCGGCTACGCGACCGAGGCGGGCCAAGCCTGCATCGCGCGCGCGCGCAAGCTGGGCGTGCGCAAGATGGTCGCGGAGACGTTTTTGGGCAATGTCGCGTCCGAGCGCGTGCTGGCCAAGCTCGGTTTTGTCGCCGAAGGCCCTGTCGAGCGGAACTACCCGCTGCGCGGCGGCTGGCGCCGCTTGACGTTCCATTCGCTGACGCTGCCCGACTATCTGGGCTGAGACGCCGTCCGCGCGACGACGCCGACCGCGACCAATGCCAAACCGCACGCAGCGGCAAGCGGCAGGTTGGGTGCGGTGACAAGGTTGGTCACGCCAACCGCGACCAATGCCCAGACGAACGCGCCGACGAACCAGCCATTCGCGTGCCCGGCCCGGATCGTGGCCAGCGCCAAGAGCGTGGCGGGCACGAGCGTTGCGAGCGCAAACAGGCTTGGATCGAGCCCGAACGGTTCGGCGTCGCGGCCGCGCACGACCGCGGTGGTGTTGAGCACGATGGCAGCGGTCAGCCATCCGCCTTGCAGCCCCAGCAAAGGCGGCAGAATGCGCCCGGCGAGTCCGTCGAGCCCCGGTTGCGCGCGCGTCCGCGCAGCCGCCAGCATCGTCGCGCCGTACATGGTGTAGATCATCGGCAGCAGCACCCAGGACGAACCCACGATCTGGGTCCATAGCATCCACACCGTACCGGCCGCGAAAATGGCGGCGGTGGCGGGCGCGATGCGCCGATAGACGGGGTTGTCGGCCGAGCGGGGCAGGGCCTGGTGCCCGGCATAGACAAGGGCCAGCACAAAAATCGGAAACCAGATCGAAAACGCGTAGCCTGCGGGCTGTTCGGGCGGCACGAACCCGCCCGGATTGGCGCGTCGGCCGATGGGCCCGCCGATCCCGGTCGCGACATGGAAAAACGGCGCCAAAAACTGCGCGATAGCAAGGGCGAGAACGAGAAACTGGCGGGTGCGATCGGTCATACCAACATTACGCGCGCGAGGGCCGGGCGGATCAACAGGCGAGGCAATCGCGGGATTGGCAATCGAGTTGCGGATCGGGCGCGAACGCGGCACGCTTCGACGGTCGATTCGTTCTGTCGAAACGCGTTTCCGAAGGTCGCCAATGCCGCGCGCTGCCGAAATCCGCCCGCAAACCGTCCGATCCGGCGCTGTCGTCGATCGGCGCATCGCACATGCGGCCGGATGGGATGCGGGCAACCGCTCGATGCAGGACGGCGGACGGACCGCGTGGAACGAAGACGATTGGAACGCGGCCTGCGAAGTCTATGACCGGCTCATGCGGCTGGTCGAAGAAGTGCCGTTGTATTGGCGCCAGCGGATCCGTCCGGCCAAGCCGCGTGTACGGCGGGCAGCATGAACGCGAGGCCAACGGCTTCGCCGCCCAACACGCTGCATTACGGCGACAATCTGGCGGTGCTGCGCACCGAAATCGCCGCTGCGAGCGTAGATCTGGTCTATCTCGACCCGCCGTTCAATTCGAACGCCGACTACAACGTGCTGTTCAAATCGCCCGCAGGCGTCGAATCCGAAGCGCAGATCGAGGCGTTCAAAGACACCTGGCATTGGACGACCGACGGCGCCGAAAAAGCCTATGACGAGGTGCTGGCTTCGTCGCACACCAATGCCGCCGCCATGCTGCGGGCCATGCGCCAGGTCCTCGGCGAAAACGATATGATGGCGTATCTCGCCATGATGGCCGTGCGGCTGATCGAACTGCACCGCGTGCTGAAACCGACCGGCTCGCTCTATCTGCATTGTGATCCGACCGCGAGCCACTATTTGAAGATTCTTTTGGATGGAATCTTTGGCAGTGACTGCTATCAAAATGAAATTGTCTGGAAGCGAACCTCAACGCATTCGGATAGCCGCACATGGAGTTGGGTTAACGATGTAATTCTTTTTTATACTCGAAGCTCCAAGTTCGTTTGGAACATCCCTCGCGAGCCGCACTCCGAAGAGTACATCGAGAGTAAATATCGATATGACGATGGCGACGGCCGGAAATACAGGCTCGACAACATGACGAGTCCAAACCCTCGCCCCAACATGATGTATCCTTGGAAGGGATTTCCTTTTCCGGACAAAGGTTGGCGATACTCGACCAACACAATGGCAAAGTTGGATGCCGAAGGCCGTATCTGGTACCCAAAAGACCCAACTGGAGCTTATGACCCCTCCCGTCGTCCGGCACTTAAGCGATATTTGGATGAAATGTCAGGCGGCGTGGTGGGAACTGTTTGGTCGGATATCCCGCCAATCAATTCGCAGGCAAGGGAGCGACTAGGCTATCCGACGCAGAAGCCCTTGCCCCTACTTGAGCGCATTCTACTTGCATCCAGCAATCCAGGCGACGTCGTGCTCGATCCGTTTTGCGGTTGTGGTACAGCGATCCATGCCGCCGAAAAACTTGGCCGCCGCTGGGTTGGTATTGATGTTACGCATCTGTCGATCTCGCTGATCGAACGTCGCATGCGCGATGCGTTTCCGGGCATCGAGGCACGCTATCAAGTGCTCGGCACGCCCAAGGACCTTGCCGGTGCCATGGAGTTGGCTGCCCGCGACAAATACCAGTTTCAATGGTGGGCGGTGGGTCAGGTGGGAGCACGCCCCTACAAAGGCAAAAGGAAGGGCGCCGACGGCGGCATCGACGGCATCCTGTATTTCAAGGCCGACAAGCGTACCGACCGCGCGGCGGTCGTGTCGGTCAAAGGCGGCGACAATATCGGCGTTGGCGCTGTGCGCGATCTGGTTGCAGTGCTCCAGCGCGAAAAGGACCATGCCGAAATCGGCATTTTGATTTGTGCGGCCCTGCCGACGCGCGCCATGGAAAAAGAGGCCGCCGCAGCCGGTTTCTACAAATGCGAGGCCGGTACGTTCCCGCGTTTGCAGATCGTCACGCTGGCCGAACTGTTCCAGGGCAAGCGCCCCAAACTGCCGTTTGGATTCACCGGCGGCACGTTCAAGGCGGCAGCCCGCGAAGATTTGTCCGAGGGCCGCCAAGGCGATCTGATCTGAAACGTGCGTTTGCAAGGCCGTTTTCTTCGTCGGCTGGTTCCTGCTTCGAGGGACATCGTTTTGTCGCGCGATCGGATCGGGCGGCAGCGCAGGGGCGACGAAGCGTGAAATTGGCAGTTTGATTTGGCAGGCCCGCCAGGCTGTGTTATTTTGTGTACATGAAAACACAAACATCCGACACCATGACCGTCCGCCTCAGCGTCAAAACCAAATCCGCTCTCGGCAAATTGGCCCAGCGTACAAGGCGCACAAGATCGTTCCTTGCGGCAGAGGCCATCGCGGACTACGTCGAACGCGAGCTCGCGATCGTCGCGGGCATCCGTCGCGGCGTTGCCGACATGGAAGCGGGTCGCGTCACGCCGCACAAGGCGGCGATGCGCCGGCTCCGCAAAGCCATCGTGCGCGCGCGCAGCGGCGAATGAGGGAACTCGTCTGGTCCAACGACGCCCTGCGGGATTTCGAAGCAGCGCTGTTCCACATCGCCAAAGACAATCCCGTTGCCGCGTCGCTTGTGGCCGACCGTATCGAGGCGGCAGCCGAAGCGCTGGCGCAGATACCTGTCGGCCATCCAGGGCGAGTCAAGGGCACTTATGAAAAGCTGGTGCTGAAAACCCCCTTCATCGTCGTTTATGCGCTGTCCGACCCGGCCATTACCATCGTGCGGGTGATACACGCGCGCCGCGACTGGCGAGCGGATACTTGGCCCGGGTAAACGGCATGTCAGATGCCGCCGATCACGGCCGTCTGGCGACGAGGTCGATTTCGACCAGCGCGCCCACCGCCAGTGCTGTCACGCCCACGCAGGTGCGGGCGGGCAGTTTGCCGGGCGCAAAATAGCGCGCATAGACCGCGTTCATCGCCGCGTAGTCGCGCTCGAATTGGGTCAGATAGACCCGCATCATCGTGGCGTGCGCAAGCGACAGCCCGACGCCCTTCAGCACGATCGCAAGATTGTCCAGCGTGCGGCGCGTCTGCGCCTCGATGCCTTCGGGCAAGGGCGCGTCGGGGGCGGCGGGGTCCGTGGGCATTTGGCCCGTGACGAACACCCAGCCATCCGCCTCGACCGCGTGCGAGAAGGGCGCGACCGGGCGCGGCGCGTCGGCAATCATGTGGTGGAGCAGGGACATCTACTTCTCCTTGGCCGCAAGCCTGTCGGCGATGCCGGAGAACACAGCCTCGAACATCGCGGGTGTAAGTCTGCGCGTGTTCGTGTTGTAGCGCGAGCAATGGTAGCTGTCGGCCAGCAGGCGGCCGCCCGGCAAATCGTGCACCGCGCCATGCGCGAATTTCGCGCGGGCGGCCGGCAGGGCGAGCGTCTTCAACACGGCGTTGTGCGCAAGATGGCCCAAAGCCAGGATCGCTTGGAGATTCGGCATTGCGGCCGCCTCGGCAGCCAAAAACGGGCGGCAGGTTTTTTCCTCGATCGGCAACGGCTTGTTGGCGGGCGGCAGGCAGCGCACCGCGTTGGCGATGCGCGCGCCGACCAGCTGCAAGCCGTCCGGGACCCAGGCCGCGTCCTCGCGCCCCGAACGGTACGTGCCGTTGGACCAGCCGAATTTGGCCAAGGTCGCGAAAAGAAGATCGCCCGCATAGTCGCCGGTGAAGGGCCGCCCGGTGCGGTTGGCGCCCTTGAGGCCGGGCGCCAGCCCCACAACCAGCAGTCGAGCCGACGCGGGGCCGAAACTCGGTACCGGCGCGTTGTGCCAGGCGGGGCGGGCGACGCGCAGCGCGTTGCGGTACGCGGCCAGCCGCGGACACAGCGCGCAGTCGCGCGGCGGCTCACTGACTGCCTTCACCCTTCGGTCGGGGTGCCCGACGCAAGCGGGGCGGGCTGGCCGCCGGCATCGCGCCCGCCGGGCCTGGACACGTGCTGGGCGAGGTCCTGCAGGTCGATGAAAATGTCGGCCTGGCGGCGCAGATCGTCCGACGCCATCGGCGGTTGCGAGCGGATGGTCGAGACGACCGTCACGCGCACGCCGCGCCGCTGCACCGCCTCGACCAGCCGGCAGAAATCGCCGTCGCCCGAGAACAGCACGACATGGTCGAGCTTGTCGGCGAGGTCCATCATGTCGACCGCAAGCTCGATATCCATGTTGCCGCGAAAGCGGCGCCGTCCCGTGGCGTCGGTGAATTCTTTCATCGGCTTGGTGACCATCGCGAAGCCGTTATAGTCGAGCCAGTCGACGAGCGGGCGGATCGGCGAGTAGTCCTGTTCTTCGGCCAGCGCCGTGTAGTAGAAGGCGCGGATGAGGCGGCCCTTGCTCTGGAACAGCGTCAGCAGGCGGCGATAGTCGATGTCGAAATTGAGCGCGCGCGCCGCGTTGTAGAGGTTGGGGCCGTCGATGAACAGAGCAAGGCGCTCTTGCGGATAAAAAGCCATGGGAATTTCCTTTTTAAAAAGCGAATATCGCGCCGGTTTGAAATGCACCGCCCGTTTTCTAGCGCCAAAGCCGGGCGGGTTCAAGCCGGAGCAAACCGCATGATTCTGATCGCATGATTCTGATTGCGCTGGGCGCCAATCTGCCGGGCCGCGCGGGTTCGCCGGCCGCGACGCTGGAAGCGGCACTCGCGCGCCTGGACCGGGCGCCGACACGCGTTGCGGCGCGCGCGCGCGTCTACGAAAGTCCGCCCTGGCCGCCCTCCGACCAGCCCTGGTACGCGAACACGGTCGCAGCGCTGGAAACCCCGCTCGATGCGCCCGCACTGCTTGCGCATCTGCACGCGATCGAGCGCGAATTCGGGCGCGTGCGCGGCGCCCCCAACGAAGCGCGCACGCTCGATCTCGATCTGCTCGATTACGATGGTATGCAACGCGTGCCGCCCCACGCCGCGCCCGAATTGCCGCATCCGCGGCTGCAGACGCGTGCCTTCGTGCTGCTGCCGCTGGCCGAAATCGCGCCCGACTGGCGCCATCCGCGCCTGGGGACAAGCGTGGCCGCGCTGATCGCGGCCTTGCCCGCAGACACGGTCTGCCGACCCATGGCGCCGCCAAGCCGTTGACGCAGAGCGGTTTTTTGGCCACAAAAAGGGTTGTGTTGCGCTGCAGCGGCTTGTATATTCTTGGCCCCCGTTTCCGGCATTCCCGGCCGGTATTCTTGGACTGCTCCCTGGAGATTTCCCGTATGGCTCGCGTCACGGTCGAAGATTGCGTCGTTCGTATCCCCAACCGCTTCGAGCTCGTCATGCTCGCGGCCCAGCGCGCGCGCGAAATCCAGGCGGGCTCGCCGCTGACGGTCGAAAAGGACAACGACAAGAACCCGGTCATTTCGCTGCGCGAAATCGCGGAGAACTCGCTCGATCTCGACATGCTGCGCCAGTCGGTCGTCACCGGGCTGCAGCGCCAGGTCGAAACCGAGGAGCCCGAAGACGACGCGATGGAACTGCTCGCGGCCGACCGCGACATCGCGGGCGTGCCCGAAGACGCGACGCTCGACGGCATCGAAGACGAAATGGAGATCGAAGACGCCGAGGACAAGCTGGCGGGCGGCGATGCCGATGCCGGCGCCGAGGCCTAGCCGCCTGCCGCCGGGGGCCGCTTGACCGCCGACGGCGGCACCGAGGTTTCGCCCGCGTCCGTGCCGGGCGCGGCCGACATGCCTGCGGACGGGACAGGCGCGCCGGCGGCCAAACGCGCGCGCCCCGCGATGATGCGCGTCTTCGAACTGGTCGAGCGCGTCAAAGCCTACGATCCCGAAGCCGACGAAGACCTCGTCAACCGCGCCTACGTGTACTCGATGAAGGTGCACGGCGCCCAGATTCGCGCCTCGGGCGATCCCTATTTCTCGCACCCGCTCGAAGTGGCGGGCATCCTCACGGGCTACCGGCTCGATACGGCCACGATCGTCACCGCCCTGCTGCACGACACGGTCGAAGACACGCTCGCCAGCATCGACGATATCGAGCGCGTGTTCGGTCCCGAAATCGCCAGGCTCGTCGATGGCGTGACGAAGCTCTCGCGCCTGGAACTGCAGGCCCAGTCCGACAAGGCCAAGCAGGCGGAAAATTTCCGCAAGCTGCTGCTCGCCATGTCGGAAGACATCCGCGTGCTGCTGGTCAAGCTCGCGGACAGATTGCACAATATGCGCACGCTCGGTTTCATCGGCAAGGTCGAAAAACGCCAGCGCATCGCGCGCGAGACGATGGAAATCTACGCGCCTTTGGCCGAGCGCATCGGCATGCGGCGCATCCAGGAAGAGCTCGAGGATCTGGCGTTCGCCCAGATCAACCCGGACGCGCGCGAATCGATCGCGCTGCGCCTGCAGGCGCTGCGCGCGCGCGGCCAGGACGTGGTCGCGCGCATCGCCGAGCAGGTCGTGGCCACGCTCGCCGAAGAAGGCGTCGAGGCCCAGGTGTCGGGGCGCGAAAAGACGCCCTATTCGATCTGGCGCAAGACCCAGACCAAGAACGTCGCGTTCGAGCAGCTCTCCGACATCATGGCGTTCCGCGTGATCGTCGCGGACACGGCCGAATGCTACCGCGCGCTGGGCGTGATCCATTCGCGCTGGCCCGTGGTGCCGGGACGCTTCAAGGACTACATCTCGGTGCAGAAGCCGAACGGCTACCGATCGTTGCATACCGGCATTTTCGGGCCCGAGCGCCAGCGCATCGAAATCCAGATCCGCACGCGCGACATGCACGCGGTCGCGGAATCGGGCGTCGCGGCGCACTGGTCCTACAAGGAAGGCCGCCCGGTCGCCAGCGACGCGGCCAACGCCAAGGCCGGGGGCTCGTTCCGCTGGCTGCGCGAACTGCTCGACATCCTGGAGCACGCCTCGAACCCCGAAGAATTTCTCGAGCACACCAAGCTCGAAATGTACCAGGACCAGTGTTTCTGCTTCACGCCCAAGGGCGATCTGATCGCGCTGCCGCGCGGCGCCACGCCCGTCGATTTCGCCTACGCCGTGCACAGCCAGGTCGGCGACCATTGCGTGGGCGCCAAGATCAACGGGCGCATGATGCCGCTGCGCACCGCGCTCGCCAACGGCGACCAGGTGGAGATCGTCACCTCCAAGGCGCAGGTGCCGTCGCCCACGTGGGAACGCTTCGTCGTCACCGGCAAGGCGCGCGCGCGCATCAGGCGCTTCATCCGCGCCCAGCAGCGCCAGCAGTTTCTGGATCTGGGCCGCTCGATCCTGCAGAAGGCCTTCAAGGCCGAAGGCTACGACTATGCCGACAAGTCGCTGGAGGGCGCGGTCAAGCCGTTGAAGGCCGACGACGTCGAGGATCTGATCGAGCGCGTGGGCGCGGGCCAGACCGGCGAGCGCGAAGTGCTCGGCATTCTGTTCCCCGAAAGCCGCGCGCCCGCCAAGCCCGCCAACGTCGTGCCGCTGCGCAAGGCGAAAGCGAAGGAAACCAACCACCAGAGCGTGCCGATCAAAGGGCTGATCCCGGGCATGGCGATCCACTATGCGGGCTGCTGCCATCCGCTGCCGGGCGACCGCATCGTGGGCATCGTGACCACGGGGCGCGGCGTGACCGTGCACACGATCGACTGCGACACGCTGGAGCAGTTCGCCGACCAGCCCGCGCGCTGGCTCGACGTGGGCTGGGACGTCGAGGACGCGGCGGGCGAGGCGTTCGTGGGACGCGTCGCGATGGTGGTCGCCAACGAGTCGGGGTCGCTTGGCGCGCTATCGACCGTCATCGCCAAGAACGGCGGCAACATCACGAACCTGAAAATCGTCAACCGCACCGCCGAATTCTGGGAGATGGTCATCGACGTCGAGGTGCGCGACGTGAAGCATCTCACCAACGTGATCGCGGCATTGCGCGCCACGCCCGTCATCAATTCGGCCGAGCGCGCGCGCGGATGATCGTCGGACTCGGATCGGATCTGGTCGACATACGCCGCATCGAAGAAACGCTGGCGCGCTTCGGCGCGCGCTTCACGCACCGGCTTTTCACGGCTGCCGAGCGCGACAAGTCCGAGCGCCGCGCCAACCGCGCCGCCAGCTACGCGCGCCGCTTCGCCGCCAAGGAAGCCTGCGCCAAGGCGCTCGGCACGGGCTTTCGCAAGGCCGTCTATTGGCGCGACATGGAGGTCGTGAACCTGCCCGGCGGCAAGCCCACGATGCGCCTTGCCAACGGCGCGCTGGCCCGGTTGGCGACGCTGCTGCCGCCGGGCACGCGCGCCCAAATCGAAGTGAGCCTGACCGACGATCCGCCGATCGCGCAGGCGATCGTGATCATCCAAGCGCTGCCGCCCGAAGCCTGACACGCCAACCGAGAGCCCCGCAATTCCATGTCGTTGCCGCCCGTCGCCAAATCGCAGAAACCCGACCAGCTCGTCGAATTCGTCAAGACGATCGTCTATGCCGTGCTGATCGCGCTCGGCATCCGCACGTTCCTGTACGAGCCGTTCAACATCCCCTCGGCCTCGATGGTGCCCACGCTCCTGGTCGGCGACTATCTGTTCGTGTCGAAATTTTCGTTCGGCTATTCCTTCGCCTCGATGCCGTACTCGGCGAAGCTTTTCGACGGCCGCGTCGCGCCCTCGCTGCCCGAGCGCGGGGACGTGGTCGTCTTCAAGCTGCCGCGCGACGGCAAGACCGACTACATCAAGCGCCTCGTCGGCCTGCCCGGCGACCGCGTCCAGGTGATCCGCGGCGTGCTGCACGTCAACGGCGAGGCCGCGAAGCTCGAGCGCATCGAGGATTTTCTGGAAAGCGACGGCGGATTCGCGCGCCGCGTGCCGCAATTCGTCGAGACGCTCCCGGGCGGACGCCAGCACCGCGTTTTGAAGTTGCATAACGACGGTTTCTACAACAACACGCCCGAATACACGGTGCCGGCCGGGCACTATTTCGCGATGGGCGACCATCGCGACAATTCCCAGGACAGCCGCGATCCCAATGCCGTGGGCTTCGTGCCGTTCGAAAATCTGGTCGGCCGCGCGCAGTTCTTGTTCTTCTCGACCGACGGCACGGCGAGCTACCTGCTGCCGTGGACCTGGTTCACGGCCGCGCGCTACACGCGCCTGCTCGATGCGATCCGCTAGGCGGCGGGCGCGCGCGTGAAAGCCGTCCACGCCAAACTCGAGGAAGCGCTCGGCTACCGCTTTGCCGACGGGGACCTGCTGGTCTCGGCGCTCTCGCATTCCTCGCTCGGGCGGCGCGGCAATGCCAGGCGCTCGGGCGCGGATTTCGAGCGGCTCGAATTTTTGGGCGACCGCGTGGTGTCGCTTGCGGTCGCGGAACTGCTGGCGCAATCCTATCCCGCCGAAAACGAGGGCGCGCTTGCCAAACGCCACGCCGCCCTGGTGCGGCGCGAACAGTTGGCGGCGCACGCAAGCGCGCTGGGGATCGGCGCGGCGCTCGATCTTTCGACCAGCGAACGCCAGGGCGGCGGGCGCGAAAACCCGGCCGTGCTGGCCGACGCGTTCGAAGCGCTCGTCGCCGCCATCCATCTCGACGGCGGCTACGCCCCGGCCCAGACGCTGCTGCGGCGGCTGTTTTTGCCGTTGGTGCAGCCCCAGGCGGAACTACCGCGCGAGCCCAAAACCGCCTTGCAGGAATGGGCGCAAGGACGCGCTTTGGGCCTGCCGCGCTACCGCGTGGTGACGCACGAAGGTTTGGCGCACGCGCCGCGATTCGTGATCGAGGTTTCGGTCGAAGGCTATGCGCCCGCGTGCGCCGAGGGCACGTCGAAGCGCCTGGCCGAACGCGCGGCGGCGCTCGCTTTGCTGCAACGGCTGGAGGCCGCCCCATGACCCGGACAACACGCTGCGGCTTTGTCGCGATGCTGGGCGCGCCCAATGCGGGTAAATCGACGCTCGTCAACCGCATGGTGGGTGCCAAGGTCGCGATCGTCTCGCCCAAGGTCCAGACGACGCGCAGCCGCGTGACGGGCCTGCTGGTCGAAGCCGACGTGCAGGCCGTGTTTTTGGACCTTCCGGGCGTCTTCCAGCCCAAGCGGCGCCTCGACCGCGCGATGGTCGATGCGGCCTGGCGCGGCGTCGAGGAAGCCGACCGGCGCTGGCTCGTCGTCGATTCCGCGCACACCGACGCCGACGAGGCGGCGCTGGTCGTCGAGGGCTTGCGCAAGCGCAATCTCTCGGCCGACATCGTGCTCAACAAGACCGACCTGATCGATCCGCCCAAATTGCTGACGCTCGCCAAACGCTACGCCGACACGGGGCTGGCGGGCGAGGTGTTCATGGTGTCGGCCGAGACCGGCGACGGCTGCATGCGCCTCAAGGACCATCTGCTGCAGAGTCTGCCCGAAGGTCCGTTCCTCTATCCCGAGGACGACGTTTCGGACCTGCCGGCACGCCTGCTCGCAGCCGAGGTGACGCGCGAGCAGATTTTTCGCCAGCTCCACCAGGAATTGCCGTATGCCGCGTCCGTCGAGACCGAAAAGTTCGACGAGCGCGACGACGGGTCGGCGCGCATCGAACAGACGATCTACGTCGCGCGCGAGGGCCAGCGCAAGATCGTGATCGGCGCCAAGGGCGAGCGGATCAAAAAGATCGGCGAGTCGTCGCGCATCGAATTGGCAAAACTCCTCGACCGCAAAGTCCATCTGTTTCTGCACGTCAAGGTGCAGGAAAAATGGGACGAAAAGCGCGACTTCTACAAGGCGTGGGGGCTGGAGTTCGACGCGTAAGGCGCCAGTACCTTGCGACGCCATCGAAAAATTGCCTATCGACCGGGTCGGCTTTGTCCGTCAACGCCCGACATTTCAGCCGACTACGGGACGAATCTGCCGAGAACCTGAACAGTGATGATATTCTTCTTACTTTAATACAATCTTGTCCAGAATTAGAAGCACGCAATCGCGACTGCTGCTGCAATCTTCAGCGCCGAGCGCGAGAGGCGCGCTTTCAGCAAGGCAGCTATGCGTCGTGCGGGGTATTTGCGGCAGGCGTCCAGACCAATCCGTGACGTTCAAGCGATGGTGCAAGGTCCGCCAATATCGTTGCTGGCCGCGCGAATAAGGTCGTGCAGTACGCGCGATGTTCTTGCCGCTTGAATTTCGAAGGCTGCGACCTATCTGAGAGGGCCAATGTCGATATCGGCAGAAAAATCCGCGCCGGGCCAGGCGGCGCATGCGGCGTTCGCATTCGCCGAGCCGCGCTTGCGCCGCGAGAGCGCCGTGTTCGTGCGCGACGAGCGGCGCGAGGCGGTGCTGCGCATCGATCTTGGCGGCATCCACGCGACCATCGCGCTGGCGCAGGTGCGCAGCACGCTGGAAATCCCGGCCGGATCGCCCGATATCGGGCTTCTGGGGCTCGTGGGCGTGGCGCTGCATTATTCGCGCGCGATCCGCAACGGCGATCCTTTGCCGAGCGAGCTTGTCGACGGGCGGCCGTCCTGGACGCCAAAGAGCCATGTCGTGGCGCGCGCGCGCGACAAACTCGAGCGCGCGCTGAAAATGCCGTTGGCTGCGGCGGCGTCCGCAGTCCAGTCGGGACACGCTTCGGCCGCCGATGCCGACATTTCGCCGCTGGTGCGGGCGCTGGCGCGCGGCCATGTGCGGGCCGACGATCTGCAGGAACTGGTCGCCTCGATCGCGCGCATCGACTGGCTGTCGCGCGCGGTGATGCAAATCCAGGGCGCGGTCGGCGAGATGGCGACGCTCGCGGCCCGGCGCCAGTTCGGGCGCCAGAACGAGCTGGCGCGCGCCGCAGCGCTCGGGCTGCGCGAAGCGGCCATGTGGGGCACGGCGCGCGCGATGCTGGCGGACTCGCTGGTGTCGGACCTGCCGCGCCTGATCGTCGATCTGCCGCGATTTTCCGCATGCTTGTGGGGCCATATCGCGACGCTGCGCGCGTTCGTGCTCGATCTCGAGCCGGTCGTCGAGCTGTGGAACGCGGCGCAGCAGCGCGACGGCGGACCCAGCGAAGGCGACCTCGATGCGGTCGCGCGCATTGTGCGCCAGCGCTGCGTGCCGTTCCAGCCCCAGCGTTTCGAATGGCGCCCGCAAATCGACCGCGCCCCCGGCGGCTTCGATGTCTAGTGCCGCACGCCAGCAACCACCGTCCTGCGCAGGAACCTAGTTCGATGGCATCCGAAACGAACCCCGTCCCGACAGGCGAAACGGCGCAGCTGCGCCTGGGCCGCTACGAAGAAATCGACCTCGCGCGCATCGGCGAGTTTCCCGAACTTGCGGGATGCCTGGCCGCGTGGAACGCGGGCCGCGCGGGGCCGGCCGACCTGCCCGCATCGGTCGACATCGCGGCGCTGGCGCCGAGCGTCCTGCCCTACACGATGCTGATCGACCGCGCGCCGGGGATGGCGGACGTGCGCGTGCGCATGGCGGGCACTTATGTCGGCGAGCGGGCGCGGTTCGGCGGCGAGGCGCGCGGCCTGCGCGGCTTTTTCGACGAGACGGACGCGAAGATCGTGTTCGACAGTTTCGAGAAGATCGCGGCCGAGCGTCGGCCGAGCCTGGCGCGGCGCGACTACGTGTCGATCGAGGGCCGAAAATATTGCTATGTAAGATTGATATTGCCGGTGTCGGCGGACGGCGAAACGGTGACCGGATTTTTCAAGACGATCGAGCCCGGCTCGCTGCGCATCGACGATTTTCCGGCACCGGCACCGGCCCGCGCCGTCGAGCTGCCCGGCGGCGACGCGTAACCTTTTGCGGCTGCGTTTCGAAGTTGCAACGGCGAGCCTCGGACTTTTTCGGGGCGCATCAACGCCGGATCGGCACGGGCAATGGCAAAAAACGAAGGCCGCAAGGCAGTCCACAGCAAGTCGCTGAACCTTGCTTTGCAGGGCGGCGGCTCGCACGGCGCGTTCACCTGGGGCGTTCTCGACCGGATCTTCGAGGACGGCCGTCTGTGGATCGACGCGATTTCCGGCACCAGTGCGGGCGCCATGAACGCGGTCGTGGCCGCCCAAGGCATGTACGACGGCGGCGGTCCCGGGGCCCGCAAGGCGCTCGAGACATTCTGGCGCGCGGTCTCTGAGGCCGGGCGCAACAGCCCGATGCAGCGCACCTGGCTCGACCGCGCGACGGGCAATTGGTCGCTCGACAACTCGCCGGGCTATCTGTTTCTCGACATTCTCAATCGCCTGGCGTCGCCCTACGAGACCAATCCGCTCGGGCTCAACCCGCTGCGCGATCTGGTCGGCTCGCTCGTCGATTTCAAGAAGGTGCAGGATTGCGCCGACATGCCGATCTATATCTCGGCGACCAACGTCGAAACCGGCCGCGCGCGGGTTTTTGCGCGCGAGGAAATCACGCTCGACGTCGTGATGGCGTCGGCTTGCCTGCCGTTCATGTTCCAGGCCGTGACGATCGACGGCACGCCCTATTGGGACGGCGGCTATATGGGCAATCCGGTGCTCTTCCCGCTCGTCGACAGCAGCACGTGCGGCGACATCGCGATCGTGCAGATCAATCCGATCGTGCGCGCGGGCGCGCCCACGTCGGCCCGCCAGATTCTCGACCGCGTCAACGAAGTGACCTTCAATTCGTCGCTGCTCAAGGATCTCTGGGCTATCGGTTTCATCGAGCGACTGGTGGCCGACGGCGCCGTCGAGCGCAAACGCTTCCGCGAAACGCGCCTGCATCTGATCGAATCGGAGACCGAGCTGCTGCCGCTGGGCGCCTCTTCGAAGATGAATACCGAATGGGAGTTCCTTGTGCTGCTGCGCGACATCGGGCGGCGGGCGGCGGAACGCTGGATCGAGCGCCATTTCGACGATATCGGCGTGCGTACGACGATGGATCTCGACCAGCTTCTCGACGGCGTGGCGCCGGCAAGTTACCGGTAGCGCCGCGCGCGCGCGCGGCCGATTTTGGCATGGCCTCGTGCCAAGTCGGCACTGGCAAGGGCCGACAGTTCGTCGCTAGCTTTGCCGCCATGATCGGCATTCTGGGCGGCATGGGACCGGCTGCAACGGTGGATTTCATGGGCAAGCTGGTGGCCGCGACGCGCGCGGCGTGCGACCAGCAGCATTTGCCGACCCTCGTCTACAGCGTGCCGCAAATCCCCGACCGGACGCAGGCGATCGTGGGCGGGGGCGAAAGCCCGCTTGCCGCGATGCGAACCGGCGTCGAAATGCTGGAGAATGCGGGCGCAACGCACATCGCCATCGCCTGCAACACCGCGCATTTTTGGTTCGACGCGCTGGCCTGCGGGCGTCGGGCGGCGATGCTGCATATCGTGGATGCGGCCCTCGCGCAGGTGCCGCCGGGCATTGAGCGCATCGCGCTGCTTGCGACCGAGGGGACATATGCGGCCGGCGTGTATTCGCGGCGCATCGACGGGCTGATGCTGCCCGAAACCCGGGAGCGGCGCGCGCTCGCTGGCGCCATCGGCGCGGTCAAGGCCGGCGACATTGCGCGCGGCCGCCAGGATCTGTTCGAAATTGCGGCGGCGCTGGCGGCGCGCGGCGCGCAGGCGGTCGTGATGGGCTGCACCGAAATTCCGGTGGCGCTGGCCGGGCTGGAGCGCGCAAATAGCGCCTTGCTGGTCGACGCAAGCGCCGCGCTCGCGCGCGCGTGCGTCCGCGCCTATCGCGCAAGGAGCGTGTGATGGAACTCAAATGGCTCGACGACTTTCTGGCGCTGGCGGCGTGCGGCAGCTTTTCGCGCGCGGCCCTGGAGCGCCACGTGACCCAGCCCGCGTTCGGGCGCCGCATCCGCGCGCTCGAAAACTGGGCCGGCACGTCGCTCGTCGATCGCGCGACGTTTCCAGCGACCCTGACGCCCGCCGGGCGCGAATTCCAGAACGTCGCGCGCCAGATCGTGCGGCTGGCGGCCGAAGGGCGCGAGGCGGCGCGCGCGCTGGATCGGCGCGCGCGCAGCGTCGTCGCTTTTGCCGCCCTGCATTCGATCGCGGTCGCTTTTCTGCCGGCCTGGATCGGCGCGCTCGAAGCGCGGACCGGGCCGTTTGCCGCGCGCGTGCAGGCCGACAATCTGCACGATTGCGTGCAGGCGCTGGCGGCGGGCGACGTCGATCTGATGCTGTCCTACGCGCATGCCAGCGTGCCCTTCAGTCTCGACGAAGCGCGCTTCGCCTGGCTGACGCTGGCGCAGGACCGTATCCTGCCGTTGAGCGCGCCGGACGCCAAAGGGCGCCCGCGTTTTGCGGTGGGCGCGGGCGGCAAGCAGGCCGTGCCCTATCTTGCCTACGCGCCGGACACGTTTTTGGGCCGCATTGCCGACGTTATCGTCGCGCAAGGCGGCAAATCGATGCGACTGGAGCTGCGCTACGAAAGCGCGATGGCGGAAGGTTTGCTGGCGATGGCGCTGGAAGGGCGCGGGCTGGCGTGGCTCCCCGAAAGCCTAGCCCGTCCGGCGCTCGCGGCGCGAAAGCTCGTGCCGGCGGCGCCCGCCGGGCAGCATGCGGCGGGCGTCGAGCTACGTCTCTACCGGAATTCGGGCGCGCTGCGCGGCGATGCGGAACGCATCTGGCGGGCCGCAACCGCCAGTGCCGAAACGGCATAGCCGGTTGCGCAATCGGCATTGGCACGGGCGCTTTTGGCCTCGCATAGTGGGCGCGCCCAAAATGGCCGAAAAAACGGCCCAACCCCGAACAGGAGATCGGCTTCGATGCGCCTTATTGCAACAGCGGCGGCAACGCTGGCAATCGGCATGATTGCCGGCGCCGCGTTCGGCCAGACCGCACCTGCCGCCCGCACGACCACGCTGGACGCGGTCAAAGCGCGCGGCGTGCTGACATGCGGCGTGAACACCGCGCTGCCGGGCTTTTCGGCGCCCGACGCCCAGGGCGTGTGGCGCGGGCTCGATGTCGATCTTTGCCGCGCGATCGCGGCGGCGGTCTTCGGCGACCCCCAGAAAAGCCGGTTCGTCGCGACGACCGCGCAGCAGCGGTTCGTCGCGCTGCAGTCGGGCGAAATCGACGTGCTGACGCGCAACGCCACGCAAACCCTGCAGCGCGACACCACGCTCGGGCTGCATATGGCGGGCGTCAATTTCTACGACGGGCAGGGCTTCATCGCCAAGCGCGCGTCGGGCGTCGCGTCGGCCCGGCAGCTGAACGGCGCGACGATCTGCGTGCAGCCCGGCACCACGACCGAACTCAATCTGTCCGACTATTTCCGCTCCAACAATTTGCGCTTCCAGCCCGTCGTCATCGAACGGCTGGAGGAGAATGTCGCGTCCTACGAAGCCGGACGCTGCGACGCCTATACAACCGACGCGTCGGGCTTGGCCGCGATCCGCACGTCGCTTGCGAAGCCCGGCGACCATGTGATCCTGCCCGAGCGCATTTCCAAGGAACCGCTCGGGCCCATGGTGCGCAAGGGCGACGACCAGTGGTTCGCGATCGTCAAATGGACGCTGCTGGCGATGATCGAAGCCGAGGAGTACGGCATCACGCAGGCCAATGTCGACGACATGCTGAAATCGAGCAATCCCGGCATCCAGCGCGTGCTGGGCGTCACGCCGGGGTTCGGCAAGGCGCTCGGGCTCGACGAAAAATGGGCCTACCACGCGATCAAGGCGGTCGGCAATTACGGCGAGAGCTTCGAGCGCAATGTGGGCGCGAAGACGCCGCTGGGCCTGGAGCGCGGCGCCAACGAATTGTGGACGAAAGGCGGCCTGATGTACGCGCTGCCGCTGCGCTGAGGCGGTGCGGCGCTTGCGCTGCCGGGGCGCAAGCGCCGCTACTTCTTGAACGCGTAGGCGCTGGCGCCCTTCGCGTTGACGTCGATATCGAGGCGGTGCTGCAAAGGCGGGGCGGCGCGCTGGCGGCAATTGTCGCGCTCGCACACGCGGCAGCCCACCCCCACCTCGACCGCATTGCCGATATTTTCGAGATCGAGGCCGTCGGCATAGACAAGCTCGTGCGCGCGGCCGATTTCGCAGCCAATCCCCACCGCCAGCAGCGTCGGCGGTTCGAGGAAACCGCCGCCGGTTTTGGCGACCGTGCGCGCCACGCAAAAAAACGTCGCGCCGTCGGGCAGGCGGGCGGCTTGCGTCAGGATGCGGCCCGGGCTCGTGAATGCCTCGTGCACGATCCAGCGCGGGCACGAGCCGCCGAAGCGCGAGAAATGGAATCCGGCGGCCGAAAAACGCTTCGACACGTTGCCCGCAATGTCGGTGCGCACGAGCCACAAGGGCACGCCCTTGTCGCCCGGACGCTGCAGCGTCGACAGGCGATGGCAGGCCTGTTCGAAGCTCACGCCAAAATGGTTCGAGAGAAGTTCGATATCGTAGCGCAGCGCGCGCGCCGCCGCGACATAGGGCGCATAGGGCATCAGCGCCGCGCCCGCAAAATAATTGTGCAGCCCGACGCGCACGAGCGTTTCGGTCTCCTTCGAAGCGAGTTTCGCCGTGGCCACCACCAGATCGACGGGTTTGCGCGCCGCAAACAATCCGATCTGGTAGGCGAGGTGGAAGCGGCGCGAGGCGCGCGGCAACGTTTCGCTCAACAGCAGTTTTTTGGTTTTGGCGTCGTAGCGCCGCACGCCGCCGCCAAGCGCCGACGGTTCGACGATTTCGACCGCGATGCCGAATTTCGATTTGGCGTAGTCGACGAGCCCGCGCCACGCCTCGCCGACCGGAATACCGGCCTCGGCGATCACGGTTTCGGCGGCAGCTTCGATGTCGTCGAAATAGTTGGTGCGGTCGTGGAAAAAGTCGCGCGCCTCTTCGGTCGGCAGCACCATTTTTCGTGTCGTGCCGCTCGGCAAGCCTAGCGTCATCGATTGCGCGTCGTCGCGCGCCAGCCGGTAGGCGCGATAGAGCTCCAGGATCGCCTTGGCAGCGTTCGGGGCGGCCTGCGCCAGCGCTTTGATTTCGTCGGCCGCGATGCCTTGCGCCGCCAGCGTGCCGTCGGAAAAAACCTCGCGCAGGCCGGTCGCGAGTTTGCGGTCGTCGTCGTCGGACAGGTCGGTCAGTTCCACGTCGAACTGCTGGCCCAGTTTCAACAGCAGCGACACCGTTACCGGGCGCTGGTCGTGCTCGATCAGGTTCAGATAGCTCGCCGATATGCCGAGCTGTTCGGCCATGCGCGCCTGCGTGAGGTTGGCGCCCTCGCGCAAACGCCGGATCTTGTTGCCAAGCAAGGTCTTGCGCGCCATCAGCGGCTCCCGCGTCGATCTTTACAAACTTTACACCGCAACGCCAAAACTTGCAAATCCAGCGACGGATTTACGGTTTTCGGACTGTTTAGCGCTATCGCCGACGCAGGCGCACTGTGAAGATATTTACATCGAATCGCGTTTCAAGGAGGCCCCGATGACGAACGATTGGAACACCAACCCGCGCTGGCACGGCATCAAGCGAGACTACACGTCCGCCGACGTGAAGAAACTCGCGGGCTCGGTGCAGATCGAGCACACGCTCGCCCGTCGCGGCGCCGAGAGGCTGTGGGAATTGCTCAAGAACGAGCCCTATGTGAACACGCTGGGCGCGCTCACCGGCAACCAGGCGATGCAGCAGGTCAAGGCCGGGCTGAAGGCGATCTACCTGTCGGGCTGGCAGGTGGCGGCGGATGCCAACAATGCGGGCCAGATGTATCCCGACCAGTCGTTGTATCCAGTGTCGTCGGTGCCGGACGTGGTCAAGCGCATCAACAACGCGCTGCGCCGCGCCGACCAGATCCAGACCATGGAAGGCAAGGGCGACACCTATTGGTTCGCGCCGATCATCGCGGACGCGGAAGCGGGCTTCGGCGGCGCGCTCAACGCGTACGAGCTGATGAAAGCGATGATCGAAGCGGGCGCCTCCGGCGTGCATTTCGAAGACCAGCTGGCGTCGGAAAAGAAATGCGGCCATCTGGGCGGCAAGGTGCTGGTGCCGATCAGCCAGCATGTGCGCACGCTGAACGCGGCGCGCTTGGCGGCGGACGTCGAAGGCGTGCCGAGCGTGATCCTGGCGCGTACCGACGCGCATTCGGCCCAGCTCATCACCTCGGATGTCGATGCGCGCGACCGGCCGTTCCTGACGGGCGAGCGCACGCCCGAAGGTTTCTTCCGCATCAAGGAAGGCAAGGGCGTCGAATACGCGATCGCGCGCGGCCTCGCTTACGCCGAATATTCCGACCTGATCTGGTGGGAAACCTCGGAGCCGGATCTGGGGGAAGCGCGCGAATTCGCCGAAGAGGTGCGCCGCGCGTTCCCGGGCAAGCTGCTTGCCTACAATTGCTCGCCCTCGTTCAATTGGCGCAAGAAGCTCGATCCGCAGACGATCGAAACCTTCCAGCAGCAGATCGGCGAGATGGGCTACAAGTTCCAGTTCGTGACGCTCGCGGGCTTCCACGCGCTGAACTATTCGATGTACGAGCTGGCGCGCGGCTACGCCAAGCGCGGCATGGGCGCGTATTCGGAACTGCAGCAGGCCGAGTTCGACGCCGAAAAGCACGGCTACACCGCGACCCGCCACCAGCGCGAAGTGGGCACGAGCTATTTCGACGCCGTCGCGGTCGCGATTTCGGCGGGCAAAGCCTCGACGACGGCGATGGCCGGCTCGACCGAAACCGACCAGTTCCACGACAAGCCTAAAGCAGTCGGACCCAAAGCGGTTCCGCACGCGGCGGACTAAAAAAAACGCCGCCGCCGCCCCCCGGGAGGAACCGCGAAAGGCCGGTGCCGCGAGGCGCCGGCCTTTTTCGTTCTACGGGCTTGCCAGCGCCGCCAGCTCTTGGTCCAGATCGAAATCGTCGGCGAGCAGCGCTTCTTGCGTCCAAGGGCATTGTTCGGGAATTGCGGGCGCAACCCCGTGCTCGGCCAGCAGGCGCAACGCCTGACGTCGCGCCAGTTTCCAGGCGCGCGGCACGTTGAGCAACCTTGCCATGCTGGGCTTGTAGGCGAGCGCCGCCTGCGTCTGGGAATTTCCGATCTCGGCCAGCCAGTGCAGGCGCGCATCGGCGGTCGGCAGGTATTTGAGTTTCAGCAGATGCTCGAACATCCGCATCAGCAGCGTTTCGACTTCGCGTACGTCGCGTTTGCCCAAATCTTCGATCTCCGCGGCGATGTGCGCGACATCCACGCGGTTGCCGGTTTGCGCGGGCGTGAGGGCGCGCAGTTCTCTGGCCTGATCTTGCGTCCAGGCAAAAAAATCGCCGTCGTAGTCGGGCGCTTTTGCATCGGCAGACATGCACTAAATTACCGTCAGGCGGCGTGACCCGCAATCCTGCCCCACGGCGTCGGCCCGCCGGTCGCAAGATACACGCCGATACTGATGATCGCGACGCCCAGCCAGTCGAGCGGGGCGGGCCACTCGTCCAGCAGCGGGATGGCGAACAAAGTCGCCAGCACCGGCACCAGCGAGGCAAGCGCCGCCCCGCGCGACGCGCCCAGCAGCTGCAAAGCGCGGTTGTAGGCGACGAGCGATACCACGCTCGACAGCGCGCCTTGCATGAGCGCTTGGCCCAGAATCTCGGGCCAGCCCGCGCGGACAAGATTTTCGCCGTGGAACAGCGCGTAATAGGGCAGGTACAGAATCGCCGACCACGCGCTGACGAGCGCCGCAGCGCCCAGCGGCGAGAGACCGCTTTTGCGCATCGCGATCGTGTAGCAGGCCCACAAAAAAGCGGCGCCGACAAAAATCAGCTGGCCGCGCCATTCCCCGCCCGTGCCGTGCGCGATGCCGGCCCACGCCAGGCACAGCACGCCAAGCGGGATCAGCAGAAAGCCTGCCCGCCGCGCCGGCGCTATTTTCTCGCCCAGCACCACCACCGACAGCAGCGCCACGAACAGCGGCATTGTGCCGGGCAGCATGACCGAGCCGTGCGCGATGGGCGCGAACATGAATCCGGCGGCAGCCGCGAGCGAATAGATGAAACCTGCACCCGCGATCATGGCGGCCCAAATCGCGATGCCCGATGCGCCGCCCGACCCCAAGCGGCGCGGATCGAGGCCGGCTTTCAACGCGACGGGAGCCAGGATCGCGCCGGCCGCCGCGAAGCGCAGCGCCGTCAGATCCCAAAAATCGAGCGTCCCGCGCACCCCCCAGCGCGTGGCGAGCATCCACGAGACCCAGATCGAAATCGCAAAAAGCCCCCAGGCAAGCCCCTTGACGCTTGCCGACACGTGCAGTCGATTCATGGCTCTTTGCGACGCTTTCATGAAAAAATGTTGGACGGTGCGACAGCGTTCGCTATAAGCTCTACAAATAGATAGACGAGTCGGCCATTAGCAAAGTTGATTAAAAATGAGTACATCGAACATCAATGTGGGTCAATTGCGCGCCTTTTTGGCGGTGCTGGACGAGGGCGGCTTTACTGCGGCCGCGCACAAGCTGGGTCTGACCCAGTCGGGCGTGAGCCAGGCCGTGGCGGCGCTCGAGGAGTCGCTGGGCGTGGTGCTGCTGCTGCGCACGCGCGGACGCGTGGCGGCAACGGCCCCGGGGGCGGCGATCCAGAGCGATGCGCGGGCGGCGCTCGATGCGATCGAACGCGTGCGCGCGCGCGCGCAGACGCTGACCGGCCTGCAGACCGGGCGCGTGCGGGTGGGCAGCGTTTCGAGCGCTGCCAGCCGGTTGCTGCCGCCGATCATCAAAAATTTCAGCACGCGCTATCCCGGCATCGAAGTGGTGCTCATCGAGGGCACCGACCACGAGGTGCGCGACTGGGTTGTCGGCAGCACGATCGATATCGGGCTGACGGCCGAATTGCCGCGCGACTACGACACGATTCCGGTGGCCGAAGACGATCTGCTGGCGATCATGCCCAAACGCCACCGTCTGGCGCAGTCGCAAAAAGTGACGCCCGCCGATCTGGCGGACGAAAATTTCGTGATGCCGAACGGCGGGTCGGAGTCCGATATCCGCGCGTTGTTCGCGCGCGAGGCGGTGGTGCCGCGCATCGCGTTTTCGGTGCGCGACCAGGCGGCTTTGATGGCGATGGTGCGCGAGGGCGTCGGCGTGTCGATCGTGCCCGAATTGAGCGTGCCGTCGGGCGAGCGCCGTTTGGCGGTGGTGCCGCTCGATCCGCCGGCCAAGCGTCGGCTGTGCGCGGTCACAAGCCGCGAGGGCCTGTCACCGGCTGCGGGAGCGTTTTTGGACTCGCTCGCCGCCGCTGGCCGCCAGTTCCAGGGGCGCGCCTAAACCGCGCGTTTCCAGCGCGCGAGCGCGTAGATCGCGCCGCCTGCCAGCAATCCCCAGAACGCGCCGCTGATCCCGGAGAACGCGAGGCCCGAGGCCGTCACCAGGAACGTGACGAGCGCCGCCTCGCGATCCTCGGGCGCCTGCATGGCGCCCAACAGCGCGCTGGCCAACGCGCCCAGCAGCGCCAAGCCCGCCACGGCCTGGATCAAAATCGGCGGCGCGATCGCAACGAACGTCGCGGCGGTACCCGCCAGCAAACCCAGCGCCACATAGCCGACGCCGCAAAAAAACGCCGCCCACCAGCGCCGGGCGGGATCTTCGTGCGCATCGGGGCCCGCACATAGCGCGGCCGTCAGGGCGGACAAATTGATCGCGTGCCCGCCGATCGCCGATGCGGCCATCGTGCCGAGCCCGGTCAGGCGAAACAGCGGGCCGGGGGCGGGCGCATAGCCGTTCACCTTCAGCACCGCGAATCCCGGAATATTCTGCGAGGCCATCGTGACGATGAACAGCGGCACGGCGATGCCGATCGCGGCGTCGAGCGCGAAGACCGGCATCACGAATTCGATTTGCGGCGCGAGTGCGACGCCCGCAAACCCGTCGGCGGGCGCGTCGAGCGCGATCGCGAGCGCCATTGTTGCGACCGCGGCAGGCACGGCGTAGAGCCGCTTGAACTTCGCCACCAGTGCCCATACCGCAACGATGCTCAAGGCCTGCAGCGGCAATTGCGCGACCGCCTTGAACGGCGCCAGGCACAGCCCGAACAGCACGCCCGCCAGCATGGCGTTGGCCAGCGCCGTCGGAATTGCCGCGACCCACTGGCCCAAGCGCTGCCAATAGGCGCACGCGACGATCAAAGCGCCGCAGACGAGGAACGCGCCGGTCGCGACCGCAAATCCGCCGCCGGGCGCTGCGGTCGTTGCGAGCAACGCGGCGCCCGGCGTCGACCAGGCGATGGCAACGGGCATGCGGGTCGTAAAGCTCGTCCATATCGACGCGACGCCCATGGCGACGCCGACCGCCAGCAGGCCCGATGCCGCTTGGGCAGGCGTGGCGCCGACGGCAGCAAGCCCTTGCAGAATGACCGCAAAGGAACTGGCAAATCCGACAAACGCGGCAAGCAGCCCCATCGTGGCAGCCTGCAGGGAAAATCCGGTGGGCATGGCGTTGCTTAGCGGACGCAACGGCGTTTTGCAAACGCGCGCGAATCGGCCCATGTCTAGGGGATGGAGTGGTCTGACGACGGCATCGTGCTCGCGCGCAAACCGCATGGCGAACATGCGGCCATCGTGACTTTGTTCACGGCCGCGCATGGGCGCCATTTGGGGCTTGCGCGCGGCGGCGGGCATGGGCGGGGTGCGGCACTCTACGAACTTGGCAATGTCGTGCATGCGACGTGGCGTGCGCGCCTGCCCGAGCATCTTGGCAATTACAGCTGCGAGCTTGCGCGTACCGTGGGCGCCTTGCTGCTCGACGAACCGGGGCGGCTCGAAGCTCTTTCGGCTGCCGCCGCCTTGCTCGATCTGGTCTTGCCCGAGCGCGAGGCGCATGACGGGCTCTATGCCGCCACGATTGGCTTGATCGACGCGCTCGAAACCGAAAATTGGGCGGCCGGCTATGTGCGCTGGGAGTGCCGATGCCTCGCCGAACTCGGGTTCGGGCTCGATCTGGCGCGCTGTGCGGCGACCGGCGAGACGGGGAACCTTGCCTATGTAAGCCCGCGCACCGGGCGGGCCGTATCGGCCGAGGCGGGCGCCGAGTTTGCGGCCAAGCTCTTCAAACTACCTGCCTTTTTGCGGATCGATGCGACGGCAAGTCCGGCCGATCTGGTCGCCGGGATCGAGATTGCGGGCCATTTTTTGCAGCGTTACGCGCTCGCCCCCCACGGGCAGGGCTTGCCGCGCGCCCGAGTCCGGCTCTATGAGCGCTGGCGCAAACTTGTTCGAGACTAGAAGCGAGACAGCCCTGCCATGACGTCCAGTTTTGCCGCCGACATCCGCCCGGTCGATTTGAAAGACGCGCTGGGCGAGCGCTATTTGGCCTACGCGCTGTCCACCATCATGTCGCGCTCGCTGCCCGACGTGCGCGACGGGCTCAAGCCCGTGCATCGCCGCCTGCTGTGGGCCATGCAGCAGCTCAAGCTCGATCCCGCATCGGGCTTCAAGAAATGCGCGCGCGTCGTGGGCGACGTCATCGGCAAATACCATCCGCACGGCGACCAGTCGGTCTACGACGCGCTCGTTCGCCTCGCGCAGGATTTCGCGCAGCGCTATCCGCTCGTCGATGGGCAGGGGAATTTCGGCAATATCGACGGCGACAACGCGGCGGCCATGCGCTACACCGAAGCGCGTTTGACGGAGGTCGCAGCCGAACTTTTGCGCGGGCTCGACGAAAACGCCGTCGATTTTCGCGCGACTTACGACGGCGAGGGCGAAGAACCGCTGGTGCTGCCTGCGGCCTTCCCCAATCTTCTGGCCAACGGCGCGGCGGGCATTGCGGTCGGCATGGCGACCAACATTCCGCCGCACAATATCGTCGAAATTTGCAACGCGCTGTTGCATCTGATCAAGACGCCCAATGCGCGCGTGGCGACGCTCGTCGATCTGATGCCGGGTCCCGATTTTCCGACCGGCGGCCTGCTTGTCGAATCTCGAGAAACGCTTGTTGCGGCCTACGAAACCGGCCGCGGCAGCCTGCGCGTGCGCGCCAAATGGGCGGTCGAGGAACTGCCGCGCGGCATGTGGCAGATCGTTGTGACCGAAATTCCCTACCAGGTGCAGAAATCGAAGCTGATCGAAAAGATCGCGGAATTGCTGCACGCCAAGCGCCTGACGCTGCTGGCCGACGTGCGCGACGAATCGGACGAAAACGTGCGCGTGGTGCTGGAGCCCAAGACCAAGCTGGTCGACGCCAAGCTGCTGATGGAATCGCTGTTCCGTAACACGGAACTCGAGACGCGTTTCGCGCTCAACATGAACGTGCTCGACGGCGCCAACGCGCCGCGCGTGATGAATCTCAAAGAAGTGCTGCAGGCCTATCTCGACCATCGCCAGGTGGTGCTCAAGCGCCGCTCGGCGCACCGTCTGGAGCAGATCGCCAAGCGGCTCGATATTCTGGGCGGCCTGCTGGTCGCGTATCTCAACATCGATGCGGTGATCAAGATCATCCGCAACGAGGACGAGCCCAAGCCGATCATGGTCAAGAAATGGGACCTGACGGAAACGCAGGCCGAAGCGATCTTGAACATGCGGCTGCGCTCTTTGAGGAAACTCGAAGAATTCGAAATCCGCAAAGAAAACGACGCGCTGGTCAAGGAAAAGAAGGAACTGGAGGGTCTGCTCAAAAGCGACGACAAGCGCTGGGCGACGATCGCGGACGAGGTGCAGGGCATCAAGACCAAGTTCGGTCCGCGCACGCCGTTGGGCAAGCGGCGCACCGAAGTGGCCGACGCGCCCGCCGACCTGGTCGTGCCTGTCGACGCGCTGATCGAGCGCGAAGACCTTACCGTCGTGTGCTCCGACAAAGGGTGGGTGCGCGCTTTCAAGGGCCATCTCGACGAGACGGCCGCGCGCGAGATCCGCTACAAGGACGGCGACAAGGAAGGCTACGTCATCCGCACGCAGTCGACCGAAAAGCTCATGGTGCTGGCGACCAACGGACGCTTCTATACTCTGGGCTGCGACAAGCTGCCGCGCGGGCGCGGCGACGGCGAGCCGCTGAAAGTGACGCTCGAACTTGCCAACGACGTCGATGTGGTGAACGTGTTCATCCACAAGCCCGAGCGCAAGCTGGTGGTGGCGTCCAGCGACGGGCGCGGCTTTGTGGTGCCCGAGGCCGCCTGCGTCGCGCAGACGCGCCAAGGCAAGCAGGTGCTCAATTTGGGCGAGGGCGCGGAAGCGCGCGCCATGTGCGCAGTCGAAGGCGACACGCTGGCGGTGCAGGGCACCAACAAGAAGCTGCTGCTGTTCGCGCTTTCCGAACTTCCCGAGATGGAGCGCGGACGCGGCGTGATCTTGCAGCAATACGCGAAGGGCGGCGGGCTCTACCAGATCCGCACGTTTGCGTTCGCCAAGGGCTGGCCCACGGGTTTCGCGCGCTCGGACGAGCGCGAAAACGCGCCCAAAAACTGGCTCGGCAAACGCGCCCAAGCCGGGCTGCTGCCGCCCAAGGGATTCAGGTTCGGCTAGGGTTTGCCGCAATAGGCTTCGATGCGGTAGCCGTCGGGATCCACGACGAACGCCGCGTAGTAGTTGGCATCGTAGTCGGCACGAATGCCGGGTTTGCCGTTGTCCGTGCCGCCGGCACCCAGGGCCGCTTTGTGGAACGCATCGACGCTTTTCCGCGTGGGTGCCACGAAACAAAAATGCAGGCCCGACTCCCGGTCCGCCGGGACCGGGCGGGCGGCCGAATTGATCCACAATGCGACCGTCTCCTTGCCGTAGCCGAGCGAATTTTCGCCCGCACTCAAGCACGAAAACCCGAGCGGCGTCAGGCACGCGTCGTAGAATTTTTTGGCCTTGTCGACGTTGCGAACGCCGAGCGAAACATGGTCGAACATGGGTCTTCTCCTTTGAAGTGCCGAGACCCGAATGTGGCGCCCGCGCGGGTTTGCGCGCTTGGGGAAAATTGCTAAGTTTCGCGCCATGGCGATGGCATATTCGGCCCCATTGAGGCGACCGCCCGGCACCCGGACTCTGGCAAGCGGAAGCTGCTGGCGGTTGAGCGAGTTCGTGTGCACGGCCGGGCCCGGCGACCGCCCCTACGAGGAGCGCCACGAAAACATGTCGATCGCCGCCGTCGTCGAAGGCACGTTCAATTACAATAGTGCCGCCGGTCGCGCGACATTGCATCCGGGCGCGCTGCTGCTCGGCAATGCCGGGACGGGCTTCGAGTGCGGCCACGACCACAGTGCGGGCGACCGCTGCATCGCCTTCCAGATCGCGCCCGACGCGTTCGAGGAAGTGGCCGCGAGCGTCGCGGGCCGCGCGCGCTTCCGCTTTCAAGTCGCGATGCTGCCCGCATCCAGCGGACGCTTGCCGTTGCTGGCGCGCATCGAGAATTTTGCTGCCGACGCAGATCCGCTCGCGCTCGACGCGTTCGCGTTCGGCCTGGCGTCGGACACGATCGGCGCCGCGTCGGGTCTGGCGCCCAACCCGCTGCGCCCGTCGGCGCGCGACGAGCGGCGCGTGGGCGCCGCCTTGCGCCATATCGACGCGCATCTCGACACGCCCTTGAGCCTCGATGCGCTCGCGAAGGTGGCGGCGACCAGCAAGTACCATTTTTTGCGCGTCTTTCGGCACATCGTGGGGACGACGCCGCACCAATATGTGCTGGCCCAACGCATGCGACGCGCGGCCACGCGTCTTGCGCAATCGCACGAACCCGTTTGCGCGGTCGCGTTCGATGCTGGGTTTGGCGATCTTTCGACCTTCAACGCCCGCTTTCGGGCCGTGTTCGGTGCCAGCCCCACGCGCTACCGACGCGCCTGCTTGCAAGTGCCGGGGCCGCGCGCTAAGCCTTGATCTCACTCTTTGGAGAGTCGTTCCATGAACACGCATCCGACATTGATCGACACGCTGTGGCCTGCGACCGGGCGCAGTTTCTTGCGCATGGCGGCGCTGGCCGTGCTCGGTTCGGCCTTGCTGTGGGCCTCGGCCAAAGTGCAGGTGCCGATGTGGCCCGTGCCCATGACCATGCAGTCGATGGTCGTGCTGCTGATCGGTTTTGGCTATGGCGCGCGATTGGGCGTCGCGACCGTAGCACTCTATCTGTTCCAGGGCGCTGTGGGCCTGCCCGTGTTTGCGGGCACGCCCGAAAAGGGCATCGGGCTTGCCTATATGGCGGGCACAACGGGCGGCTTCCTGTTCGGCTTTGTGCTGGTCGTCGGCGCGACGGGCTGGCTTGCCGAGCGCGGCTGGGGCCGCAGCCTCGCCGGGACCGCGGCGGCAATGGTCGTGGGTTCCGCCCTTTTGTTCGTGCCGGGCGTTTTGTGGCTCGCAACCTTCGTCGGGTTCGACAAAGCGGTCGCGTTCGGGCTTGCGCCGTTCGTGGCGGGCGCGGTCGTGAAGGCCGCGTTGGCGGTCGCGTTGATCGCCGCCGCATCGCGGTTTTCGCGCAAGTTTGAGGTAGAATAGCGCGCGATTTTGTCTTGATACATTCGATTGCGCTGCTATAAGGCGCTCTGGTTGCTGCCGGAGCGCCTTTTTTGCGGGCGCGCGGCGATCCGGTTTCACGCGAAAATGCGGGCCGGCGGACGGGCGTCGGACAGGGCGGAGCACGGCATCGATGGGCATTCTGGAAAGCTACATTCGCATCGTCGATGCGACGAACACGCTGGTCGGCAAGGTAGTGGCGTGGATGACGCTCGGCACGGTCGTGACCTGCTTTGCGACCGTCTATTTCCGCTACGCGCTGGACAGCGGTTTCATCTGGATGCAGGAAGCCTATGTGTGGCAGCACGCGACCGTCTTCCTGGTCGGCGCTGGCTACACGCTGCTGCATGGCGGCCATGTGCGCGTCGATATTTTCTATTCGCGCATGGAGCCGCGCAACAAGGCCAAGGTCGAAATCTTCGGCACGCTGTTTTTCATGATGCCGTTTTTGTGGATCATGTTCGACAAAGCCTGGCCGTTTTTCCTGACGGCGTATGTCGGCAACGAACGCTCCCAGCAGCCCGACGGCATCCCGAACGTGTGGCTGCTGAAGGGCGCGCTGGTGGCGTTCTGCGTGCTGGTCGGCGCGCAGGGGCTGGCGATTCTGGCGCGCGCGGTGCTGTTTTTGAACGGCAACCAGGCATATGCGCCGCCCAAATCCAGCCACTGATCCTTTTTTCCGCACTCCAGCCTTTTCAAGGTCGCAACGATGGGCGCTGAAAGCCATTTGGTCGGCGAATTGATGTCGGTCTTCATGTTCGCGACGATCGTCGCCCTGCTGATGCTGGGCTATCCGGTCGCGTTCTCGCTGGGCGGCATCGCGCTCGCCTTCGGCGGCATCGGCTGGCTGTTCGGCACGTTCGATCTGAATTTCCTCAGCGCCATTCCGACCCGCATCTGGGGGGTGATGAACAACGAGGTGCTGGTCGCGGTGCCGCTGTTCGTGTTCATGGGCGTGATGCTCGAGCGCAGCCGCATCGCCGAAGTGCTGCTGACCACGATGGGCCAATTGTTCGGCGGCGTGCGCGGCGGCCTCGGCTATTCGGTCATCATCGTCGGCACGCTGCTGGCGGCTTCGACCGGCATCGTGGGCGCCACGGTCGTCACGATGGGCCTGCTGTCGCTGCCCGCCATGATGCGCGCGGGCTACGATCCCAAGCTTGCGACCGGCATCATCTGCGCCTCGGGCACGCTCGGGCAGATCATTCCGCCGTCGACCGTGCTGATTTTCCTGGGCGACATTCTGCAGGGCGCCAACCAGCAAGCGCAGCTTGCGATGGGCAATTTCTCGCCCGATTCGGTTTCGGTCGGCGATCTGTTTGCGGGCGCCTTCATTCCGGGCCTGATGCTGTCGTTCCTTTACGCCGTGTGGGTGTTCTACCGCTCGGTCTCCGATCCCGATTCCTGCCCGCCGCTGAAAATGAACGACGAGGAGCGCGCGGGTCTGGGACGGCGCGTGGTCATCGCGCTCGTGCCGCCGATTTTTCTGATCATTGCGGTGCTGGGCTCGATCCTGGGCGGCGTCGCGACGCCGACCGAATCCGCGTCGGTCGGCTCGCTCGGCGCCGTGTTTCTCACCGTCGTCAAGATGATCGCCGACCGGCTTGCCTCGTCCGAAGACCGCGTGACGCTGGAGAAGCAGCTCGCGGTTTTCTGGATCGGCTTCATCCTGTTTTTGGGCGCGCTCGGCTACGCCTACGGCGCCACGGGTCTGCTGACGGCGCTGGTGATCGTGCTGATCCTGGGCAGCCTCTATCTGCTCGCCATCGGCGCCTCGCGCCGCGAATATGTCGGCGTTCTGACCGAAGTGTCGCGCTCGACCATGATGATCTCCTCGATGGTGTTCGTCATTCTGATCGGGGCGTCGATCTTCAGCCTCGTGTTCCGGGGGCTGGGCGGCGAGTATCTGGTGCACGACGCGCTGTCGAACATGCCGGGCGGCAAGGATGCGGCGCTGATCGTCGTGATGGCGCTGATGTTCGCGCTCGGCTTCTTTCTCGACACGTTCGAGATCATCTTCATCACGGTGCCGATCGCGGGCCCGATCCTGTTGCAGATGGGCTTCGATGCGGTGTGGCTGGGCGTGCTGATGGGCGTCAATCTGCAGACCTCGTTCCTGACGCCCCCCTTCGGGTTCGCGCTGTTCTATCTGCGCGGCGTGGCGCCGCCCTCGATCACCACGCCCATCATCTATCGCGGCATCGTCCCGTTCGTGGGCATCCAAATTTTCGTGATGGTACTGTTGTGGGAGTTCCCCCAGCTCGCCACCTGGCTGCCGGACCTGATCTACGGGCAGGACATCCCGGCGCTCGAAAACCAGCCCGCACTGCCGACGGACTTCCTGGAAGACCCGGACGCGGACTCGCCCGGCGATCCGCCGATCGAGGAACCCGACGCGGAAGGCTGACCGCCGAAGAAAAACCCCGCAGCCCGGCAGGCTGCGGGGTTTTTCCGTTCGGCCAGGGTCGGCGACAATTTCCCGTAACCATCGGCGGCACGCATGCGAACCGCTGAAATCGGCGCAATCGCCCGGATGCGACCCGGCGGCGAAACGATGCCATCGATGGAGGGAGAGAAACATGAATTTCCATTGGCGTATCGGATGGGCGGCTGCGGCGGTTTTTTTTGCCGCAGGCGTGTCGGCAGCACCGGCCGTTGCCAATGAACGGCTGCGCGTGACCGGCGAAATCATCGACACCTGGTGCTATCTGTCGGGGGTCATGGGCGGACCGGAAGCGGTCGTGGGCTCCGCGCATCACACATGTGCCGTCTGGTGCGCGGCCGGCGGTATTCCGGTCGGACTGCTCGGCGACGACGGAAAAATCTACATGGTGCTGAAGCTCGAAGGCGAGGGTACGGCCGACGGTCCCGAGCGGATCCTGTCCATTCAAAGCCACAAAATCACAGCCGACGGCCAGCTCTATCGGCGCGACGGCCTCAATTATCTCGTCGTCGATCGGATTGTCGACGATTCGGGGATCACGAACCGCAATCACAACGATTACGGCGTCGTGCCGCCGGATGCGCTTCCCGACAGCGCGCTCGAAGCACTGAAAAAGCAATGAGGGCAACCCGGATGAAAACGATCGCACGCCTGTCCTGCCGTTTCCTTGCTGCCTTCGCCGTTGCGGTGCTCGCGGTTGCGGCGCCGACGGGCAGCGCCGATGCGCAGCAGCCCGCGAGCCAAGCGGACCTCTGGGGCCTGCAAAACGAACAGGCGACGGTCCTGTCCGGCAAGGTCGTCGATATTCTGTGCGAATTGACGAAGGATTGCCCCGCGCAATGCGGCGGCGGCAAGCGCCAGCTTGGTCTGCTGACGGCGGACGGCAAGCTCGTCCTGGTCGCCAAAAATGGGCAGCCCCTGTTCAACGGCTCCGTGCCCGATCTGCTGCCCTACTGCCAGAAGCCGGTCGATGCCGACGGGCTGATGGCGGGGGACGAAAACAATCGCATTTTCCAGCTGCAATTGATTCGCGAGCAGGGCGCCCAGCAATGGAACAAGGCCGAACTTTGGACGCAAACCTGGCAGAAGAACAACCCGGCGATCGCGGCTTCGGCGGACGAATGGTTCTATCGCGACCCGCGGATCGCCAAACAGATCGAAGCAAACGGCTATCTGGGTCTTGGCGCTGCGGCCGATCGCGAGTTCGCCAAAACGCGCTAGCGGTACCGCGCGTCGAAAGGAGTCGCTTTTCCATGCCGACCGAACTCGATTTGGGCCAGCGCCCGCTTGTGCAGCGACCGGCGTGCCGCCGTGTTTCGACGGCGATTCTGGCAGGACTTGTACTGGTGGGCCTGGCGCTGGCCGGACCTGCAAGCGCCCATGACGGCCACGCGCACGCCCCCCAGGCCAAGACCAAGTCCAAGTCACAGACGGAGCCAGCCAAGGCGGCAGGCGCATCCGCGACGAAGCCGGGGCAGTTTCTGGACGGCAAAATCGGCGGCGATTTCGCGTTGACCGACCAGCACGACAGGCGTCGGCAACGCGCCGACTTTGCCGGTCGAAACGTGCTGTTGTTTTTCGGGTATGCGCAGTGCGAGTCGATTTGCTCTGCGGCGATACCGCTGATGTCGCAGGTGGTCGACCAGCTGGGCGACAAGGGCAAGACCGTCGATCTCGTGCTGATCACGGTCGATCCCGAACGCGACACGCCCGAGGGGTTGCGCGCGGGTCTTGCCAAATACGATCCCCGATTCATCGGACTGACCGGCACGCGCGAGGCGCTGGAGCCGGTCTGGAACGCGTTTCAAATCGGCACAAAAGAGGTTTCGCGGGACGATCGCGGCCAGCCTGTTTTTGCGCATGGAAGCTTCATCTATCTGCTGGGCCTCGAAGGCGAAGTGAAAGCGGTCCTGCCGCCGGTGCTTTCGTCCGAACGGATCGAGTCGATCGTTCGCAGCTACCTTCCGTAATTCGACCGAAAACAGCGCCGATTCCGTCTGCCAGACGCGCCGAAGGCGCGCGCCCGAAATGGACGCGCGCCTGGCGAGTACCCTCGATCGCGCGCGGACGGACCGCAGTCCATCGTCCGCGCGCGTCGCGGGGGATCGGTTTAGAGGCCGAACAGTTCGCGCGGCGTCTTGTTCTTCGCCGTCGGCCAGTTGGTCGCGGCCTTTGCCGTGTTGCCGGCCGGATCGCGATTGAACGCATCGAGCGCCGCCTTGTAGGAGAACACGGCAAGACGGCCGTCGGCGACGCGGAACAGCGCCGGATCGCCGTCGAGCTTGCGGCCGCCGGCCATGCCCTGCTGGCAGAAACCGCCATGCAGCGGCGCGTAGCGCGCGGGCGAAGCCTGGAACAAACGAAGATTGTCTTCCGACGCGAAGCGGTAGATCGCGCCTTCGTACTCGGCCGAGAAGCGTTCGTTGCCGAGCACGGGGCGACCGACGGTCTGGTAGGCGACCGGGTCGTGGCTCTGCAGCGCGATACGCGCCGAGGTCACGTTGACTTCGGCCGTCGACGTGATGTCGTAGGCGTGCGCGGGAAGGGCTGTCGCGGCCATGAGCGGCACGACGACGGCAAAAGCGGCAAAGGCTCGGCTAAAGGTCGGCATTGGTTTCCTCCGGTGTGTGGACATCCCCGGCTCCCCCGGGGCTGGACTGGCAAAGCGCCGTTCCATGCCCGACCGTTCGCGGCGTCTTCGGGGGACGTTACGAAAATCGCCAGAAAAAGGCCGAAAAATAACGCTCGGATCGTGCGAAACCTTGCGATGCGCGATGGCGAACCAGTTGTCTGCTTTGCGTTTCGCTTCGGCCAAAAGAAAAACCCCGCAGCCCGGAAGGCTGCGGGGTTTTCCCCGTCATGCGTCCCGATTTTCGACGATCAGGTGATGTACTTGAACGCGCGCACGCGGGCATTGAGCAGGGCGCCGTCGTTCCACCGCGAGTAGGGCATCACCTGGCCGCGGAACTTGAGATACGATTCGAAGATCTTCTTCGTGATCGCATCGCCGCGGTCGCGCTGTTCGGACAGGAACTCGCCCGCCGCCGTGCCGCACGCGTCCAGGATCGGGCCGGGCAGGTTCAAGAAGCGCACGCCGTTGCGCGTGCGCAGCGTTTCCATGGCTTCGCCCGAGCGCGCCATGTATTCGGTGGTCATGTCCATGTCCATCGACTGGGCGGCGAACTGGACGATCGCCTTCAAGTCGGCGGGCAGGGCGTCGAAGCGGGCCTTCGAGACCATCAGCTGCAGGTTCGAACCCGGCTCGTGCCAGCCCGGGCCGTAGCAGAGCTTGGCGACCTGGTGCAAGCCCATGGCGAGGTCGTTGTAGGGACCGATCCATTCCGCCGCATCGACCGAACCCGACTGCAGGGCCGCGAAGATTTCGCCGCCCGGCAGCGCCACTTGCTGCGCGCCCAGGCGCGTCATGATCTGGCCGCCCCAGCCCGGCATGCGGATCTTGAGGCCGCGGAAGCTTTCCACGCCCGTCAGTTCCTTGCGGTACCAGCCGAAGGCCTGGGTGTTCGTGTTGCCGGCCGGGAACGCCTTGACGCCGTAATTGGCCGCGTGTTCGTCCCACAATTGCTGGCCGCCCGCGTAGTTGAGCCACGCCGACTGTTCGGTCGCCATGAAGCCGAACGGCACGCAGGTGAAGAACTGGAACGCCGGGTGCACGCCGATATGGTAGTACGACGCGTCGTGGCCCATTTCGGCCGTGCCGTCGCGCACCGCCTGCAAGCACTGCAGCGCCGGAACCAGCTCGCCCGCCGCGAACACGCGAACGGTCAGCCGACCGCCCGACATTTCGCCGATGCGCGCGGCGAGACGCTCCACGCCCGTGCCCACGCCCGGCAGGTTCTTGGGCCACGAAGTGACCAGGCGCCATTCCATGCGGCCCTGCGAGATGGCAGGCGCCGACAGTCCGACAGCGGCAACGCCAGCGGCCGATGCGGCAATAAATTTACGACGTTTCATTAAGAGGGGTCCTCTCCGGTTCGGATTTTTTTCGGCACATGCCGACGCGACGCTTGAGCGCCGCTGTCCGCCGTCCGCCCGATTGCTCGGATCGGAACGACGCGTGCCGGAAATGTAATCGTTGCGCGCCTCGGGATCAAGACACGCGCGCGGAAATACCCTTGGCTATCGACACTTTGCGGGTGTTGATTGGGCGGCGACGCGCCTGCCCAATTTTCAGGCGGGCCGCAATGCGCCGGTCTCGTCGACCGGCAGCCAGCCGTCGCGCGTCAGCGCTTCGAGCGGTTGGAAGCGCACCTTGTAGGCCATCTTGGCGCTCTGGGCGATCCAGTAGCCAAGATACACATAGGCAAGGCCCTGGCGGCGCGCGGCGTCGACCAGCATCAAAATAAGATGGCTGCCAAGCGAGCGTTCCGGCGTTTCGGGTTCGTAGAAGGAATAGACGGCCGACAAGCCGCCATGCATGCGGTCGATCAGGCTGGCGCCCATCAGCGTGCCGTGGCGGTCGCGCAATTCCAAAACGTTCGAATCGTTGGCGCCGACTTCGATCATCGTGCGGTAGTCTTCGAAATCCATGCGCGCCATTTCGCCGTCGCGATGGCGCCCGGTCTGGTAGCGCTGGAACAGCGCGTACTGTTCGGCCGTGGCGATCGGCGCGCAGATTTCGCCCGCAAGGTCGCCGTTTTTGGCGCGCACGCGGCGCCATTGGCGCGTCGTCTTGAAACGCTCGACCGGGATGCGCACGGCAACGCACGCATTGCACCCCGGGCAGGCCGGCCGGTAGGCGAACCCGAGCGAGCGGCGAAACCCCGCTTCCGAGAGCAGATCGTAGGACAGCACGGCTTGCGGGCCGGTGAGATCGACGAAGATGCGCCGCTCCATGCGCCCTTCCAGATACGGGCACGGCGAGGGCATCGAATAGTAGAAGCGCGCGGTGCTGTTGCCTTGCGCGGTCATGGCGTGCCCTTGGCGCGCGTGCGGCACGCGACAAGCCCCGCGATCTGGTCGTGCAGCAGCGCTTTTTTGGGGTTGAACAGGCTCCACAGCACGATCAGGCCGAAGGTGACGACGAACCCCATATAGAACAGCACCCAATGGATGCCGGCCTGCAAAAAGCTCGCGCGTCCGCCAAGCGTGCCGACAAACTCGATGCCCGCCAAACGCTGGCCCCACGTCGCGCCGCGCGTGCCCGAGACGAGCGCCGCATGGTAGACAAGCGGCACCAGCGCCACCGCGATCCACGCCGGTCCCCACAGCAGCCCGAACGTGAACACGCCGACCAGAAACGCCGGGATCGCCGCGATCCAGAACAGCACCGCGCAAATCGCGACATCGACCGCCCAGGCAAAACAGCGCCGCCGCCGCAGCCCGTCGAAATCGGGCATGGCCGCCGCTCCGTCTTGAACGACGGCATCGATCACGGGCGGGGGCGGGCGGGCATCCATCCCTTCAGCCTAGGACCGGCGACGCGGTTCTGGCAAGTCGAAGGTCGGCTCAGCTCGACTGGGGAATGTCGCGCAGCAGCACGATCGAGATGCGCCGGTTGCGCGGATCGGCGGGATTGTCGGCGATCAGGGGTTCGGTGTCCGCGCGCCCGATCACGCGCGCCATGCGCGCGGCCGGCAGGCCCGCTTCCAGCATCGCGCGGCGCGCGGCGTTGGCGCGGTCGCTCGACAATTCCCAGTTCGTGTACTGGGCGCCGCGCGGAAACGGGGTGGCGTCGGTATGGCCGGTGATGGCGATGGCGTTGGGCAGCGCCTGCACGATGCGCGCGACCGTCGCCAGCAGGCGGCGCGTCTGGTCGGCCGGGTTGGCCGAGCCCGAGGCGAACATCGCGTAGCGTTCCTGGTCGACCAGCTGGATGCGCAGGCCTTCGGGCGTGCGGTCGACCAGCAGATTTTGCGCGAGCGGCTTGAGTTCGGGAATTTCCTGCAGCGCCTGGCGCAGATCGGCCTCGGCGCGCGCGAAGCTCTGCTCCTCGCGCTTGCCCATTTCCGCCTGCATCTGCTGCTGGAAGCTGTTCTGGCTCTGGTTCTGGTTCTGATTCTGGCCGACGCCCGACCCGTTCTGGCTGCCGTCGGGGCGGTTGCCGCTGAACTGGTTGCCGTCGGCGCGGTCGCCCGGGCGCCGCTCCCCCAAGGTCTCGCGTCCCGACGGCCCCGCCGCCACGCCCGAAGCGCCGCGCGCATTGGGTCGCGGGTCGGGCGTGTCTTCGTTGGCAGCGCCTTTGGGGTCGGCAAAATCGGGGCCTTCGGTTTCCGCTTCCTCGCCCGTCGGCGCCAACGGCACGCCCACGACGATCCCGCCTTTCATGTTCGGCAAATCGCCGGGCCCGAGCGTGACGCCGCCCAAAACCCCGCCAGCACCCGAGGTCGAGCGCGAGACCGCATCGAAGGCCGTAAAATACTGCGCGATGCCCTGGCGTTTTTCCTGGTCGGTCGCGTTGAGCAGCCACAGCAGCAGGAAGAAGGCCATCATGGCGGTCACGAAGTCGGCGTACGCAACTTTCCAGCCGCCGCCATGGGCCGCGTCGTGGCCCTTTTTGATGCGCTTGATGACGATGACTGGATGGTTGCTCTCGTCGGCCATTTCTCTTCCCGATACGCCAGCGCACACGAATATGCGCCGCGCGGCCCCCTGGAACAAGGGACCGCAAGGTTGGCAGCGAATCGTTCGAATTTAAGCGAAATTATTTGACGATGGGTTAATTTTCTATTTTCTCTATATTTATCAGTTTGTTGGACATGAAACAAAAAACGCGTGTCAGCACATGTAACAACAATTTCAAGACAGTCTGCAGAAAGCAATGCTCGACCGTGTATGGTAATCTTCGTTCGCCGGATCAAGAGGCTGCAACATGCACCGATCGATTGCCCGACATCGCGCTGAAATTGCGCTTCTTTGTCGCCGCTATGGCGTGAAGCGGTTGGAGGTGTTTGGCTCTGCCGCGCGCGGCGACGATTTCGATCCGGCAGCGAGCGATGCCGACTTTCTAGTCGATTTTGGGCCTGCGAGCGAGATGTCGCCGCTGCGGCAATATTTCGGTTTGGCCGAAGATCTGGGCGCTTTGCTTGGCCGCGCCGTCGATCTGGTTGAAGCGGGCACGATCGCCAACCCATTTGTGATTGCCGGCGTCGAGCGGGAGCGAAGGCTTGTCTATGCGTCGTGATGCACGGGCATATTTGTGGGATGTGCAGAGTGCGGCAGCGGCCATTCGGGATTTTATTGACGGGCTGGATGCGGTAAAACTTTACGGCGTCGGCACCAGCACCAGCGCGCGCGTGCCCGCCAGAAGCTCGTGGCGGTTGGCGGCCAGGCGCACATGGCGGCCCACGGCCCACAGCGGCGCCAGATCGCGCCAATGCGCCGACAGCGGATGGCCCGACTGGCCGGGCGCCACCACAAACAGCGACGAGTCGAGATCGCCCAAATTGTAGACCGCCCGGTACCCCGCACCATGCACATGCGCGTACGGGTTCGCAGCGTTGCCAAGGCGCATGCCGCCGCGATTGACCGTGTAGTAGTCGCCGTGCGTCGCAAGGTCGATCGCCAGCAGCGGGCCCAGCACGGGCAGGCGCGCGAAGATCGGGTTTTCGAAGGGAGCGCGATGCAGATCGCCCCAGCGCCAGCGACGCAGATCGCGCCCCTGGGTTGCCGCAAGTTCGCCCAGCGCCTCGACGAGCGCCGCTTCGGCGAGTGCCGCGCAGTTCGGCGCGCAGAAAGGCGACGAGCCGTCGAGCGCGCCAAGCGCGAGCGCCGGGCGTTCGCGCATCAAGGCGTCCGCAAACGGCCCTGCGGCCGCTTCGAGCGCGCGGCGCGTGAGGGCGCGCATCCAGCCCGTGAAAATCAGCGGCTCGGGTTTGGCCCGATCCATGCGCCCGTCCCAGGCGCGCAGCAGATCGAGCGCCAGGCGCGCTTGCGCGTCGCCGGGCGCAAGATTCTGCGCCGCTCGCACGGCCGCGACCGCAAACAGCGAGTGCGCGTCGGCCAGGATCGCTTCGTGGTAGGCGACGTCCTGTTTGTCGCGCGCGGCCAGCAATTCGACGATGCGGCGCTGGCGGTAGGCGGGATCGAACGAAAAGCTCAGATGGTAGGGAAAGCTGGCGCCCGCAACGCGGTCGTTGGCGTTGGAAGCGAACCCTTGCGCCGGGTTGTGCGTCGACGGCATCTCGGCAAACGGCACGAAGCCGGTCCAGCCGACATTCGCCTCGAACCCGCGATAGGGCAGCGGCGAAGCCGCGCTCGCGCGGATCGGCACGGCGCCGACCGTACGAAGCCCGATGGCGCCTGCCGTATCGGCATAGACCATGTTCTGTACCGGCGATTGCCAGAGCCGCGCCGCTTCGACCGCCTCGTCGGCGGTGCGCGCGCGGTTGAGGGCACGGATCGCCTCGAAGGTGCGGTCGAGATCGTACATGAACGGCATCGCCAGCGACATCACGTGGCCGTTGCCCGCGCTCGCCTGCGCGCCCGGATCGATGTCGGAAATCACGGCGCCGTGGCGCGTGCGCCGCACGACCAGCGTTTCGGGTTTTTCGCCTTTGACTTGCAGCAGTTCCTCGCGCATCTCGAAGGCGCGCGGGCCGTCGGGCGTGAGGTAGCGCGCAGGGTCGCCCGGATCGACGCGCTCGACGAACAGGTCGGCGGCATCCGCGTTGGTCGTCGTGAATCCCCACGCGACATTGCCGTTATGGCCCAGCACCAGCGCCGGCGCGCCCGGTGCGGTTGCGCCAATATAGCGGATGCCCGGCGCTTCGAGCCGCACGAGATACCAAACGCCGGGCGCGCCCAAGCCCAGATGCGGATCGTTGGCCAGGATCGGCTGGCCCGAAACCGTGCGCGATCCCGCCACCACCCATTCGTTGGAGGCGGTGCCCGGAATGTCGTGCGCGGGCAGGGCGGCCGCAACCGCTTGGGCCAAGGCCGCCGTCGGCGCGTCGCTGGCGGCGATCGCGGCATGGGCCGCATCGTGCTGCGGCCAGAGGGCCGCCAGTAATTCCGGCGTCAGCCGGTCGCCCATGCGCGCGCGCAGCAGCGTGTCGCGCCATTGGGTATTGAGCGACAGGCCCATCAACTGGCCCCACAGCAGCGTATGCCAGCCCTCCCAACGCTCGGGCCGGTAGCCGGTATAGAGAAACTCGACCGGCCACGCGCCCGCGCGCGTCGCCAGCGCCGCGTTGATGCCCGCAGTATAGGCGTCGATCTGCGCGCGCGCGTCGCCCGAAACGCCCGCATAGATGCGCCGCGCTTCGTGGGCAAGACCCAGCACGCGGTTGAAGCGGTCGAGCGGCAAGGCGCGAGCGCCCGCAATTTCGGCAAGCCGCCCCTGGCCGATCAGGCGCGTGGTTTCGAGCTGCACGAGCCGGTCTTGCGCGTGCAAAAGCCCGAGCGCGAACCACAGGTCGCGTTCTTTTTGGGCATAGACATAGGGGATGCCGTATTCGTCGCGGAAGATTTCGACCGGCGCTTCGAGCCCCTGGACGCGCAAACTGCCCGCGACCGCGGGCAGGCCGGTGCCGAGATAGTAGAGCGCGGCTCCCGCAACGGCGCTCGCCAGCAGCAAAGCTGCCGTGGCGAGGCGGAACATCCAGCGCAAGAGGCGCATCGTCGGCCTATGTCAGACTGACGATGACGGTTTTTTTGGTCGTGAAATGCTCGAGCATGGCTTCGAGCGTGGCCTCTTTGCCGAGGCCCGAGGATTTGACGCCGCCATAGCTCAAGCCCGGCTGCACGACCAGGTTCTGGTTGACCTGCACGAACCCCGCCTGCAGGCGGCGCGCGCCGTCGAGCGCGGTTTTGATGTCTTTGGTCCACAGCGTCGCCGCGAGCCCGTAGTCGCTGTCGTTGGCGGCGGCGATGGCTTCGTCGAAAGTTTCGAATTTGATCACGGCCGTGACGGGGCCGAAGATTTCTTCCCGGATCACGCGCGACGTGGCGGGAAGATTCGTGAAGATGACGGGGCGAAGGTAAAAACCCTTGTCGAGCGCCGCATCGCTCGGCATCGCCGAACATTCGTTGGCCGTGCCGCCGTCGGCCTTGCCGATCGCGATGTAGGTTTTCACCTTCTCGAATTGCGGCGCCGAGACGATCGTGCCGATGTCGGTGGTTTCGTCCAACGGATCGCCCATTTTCATGGCATCGACCTTGGCCTTGAGGGCGGCGACGAACCGGTCGTGGATGCCGGCCTGCACGTACATGCGGCTGGAGGCCGTGCAGCTTTGGCCCATGCGCGTGAAGCGCATGCCGCCAACGGCCCCCGCCACGGTCTTGTCGAGATCGCAATCGTCGAACACGATCATCGGGCTTTTGCCGCCAAGCTCGAGCGTGACGGGGATGAGCTTCTCGGCCGCCATTTTCGAGACGATCTTGCCGGTCTCGACCGAGCCCGTGAAAGTGATTTTGCCGACCTTGGGGTGGGCCACCAACGGCGCGCCGCATTCCGGCCCCATGCCCGAGAGCATGTTGAAGGCGCCCGGCGGCAGTATCGTGCCCATCAGTTCGCAAATGCGCAGCACCGCGAAGGGGGCTTCCTCGGCGCTTTTCACCACGACCGTGTTGCCGGCAACCAGTGCTGGCGCGATTTTGAGCGCCATCAGCATCATCGGCACGTTCCACGGGATGATGGCGCCCACCACGCCGATGGGCTCGCGGATCGTCATGGTCAGCATGTCGGGATTGAAGGGCACGGTCTCGCCCTTCAGTTCGCTGCCGAGCCCGGCATAGAAATGGAACGCGTCGGCGAGCACGCCTGCCTCGATGCGGCTTTCGGTGCGCAGCGCCTTGCCGGTCTCGAGCGCGATGAGGCGCGAGAGTTCTTCCTTGTGCAGATCGAGCAGCCGGCCGCAGTCGCCGACCAGTTTGCCGCGCTGGCGGGCGGGCACCTTGGCCCAGGCGATCTGCGCTGCCGCCGCCGACTGCACGGCGCGATCGACGTCGTTTGCGTCGCCCGCCGCCGCCTTGCCGACAAGTTCCAGCGTCGCCGGGCTGTTGACGTCGAAACTGTGTCCCGACGCGCCCGCAACGAGCTTGCCGTCGATGAAATGTTTGCCCGCCAGGTGCCGGGCGAGAGCGCGGGGATCGAGGACGATGTCGGTCATGGCGTTTCCTTCGAAAGATCGCCCAGAATCGCCGCGCGATGCTGGTCGAGAGCGGGGGCAGCGACGCGCGTCGGTCCGTCGGCAAAGCCCGAAATCTTGATCGGGTTGCCCACGACCTTGACCTTGCGGCCGCCGGGCGTGGCGGTCTCCACGATCATATTGCGCGCCGCCGTTTGCGGATGTTCGATAGCGGCCTTCACGTCGTTGATGGGGCCTGCCGGGATGCCCGCCTTGTCGAGCCGGTCGAGCCAGATGGCGGCAGGCTGCGTCGCCAGAATTTTCGACATTTCGGCTTCGAGGGCGCCAACATTTTCGGTGCGCAGGCCGTTGGTCGCGTAGCGCTTGTCGGTTGCCATCTCGGGGGCGTCGATCACGGCTGTCAGTTTGAAAAACAGCGAATCGTTGCCGGCCGCAATGATGATCGGCTGGTCGGCAGTCTGGAAAATGCCGAACGGCGTGATCGAGGCATGCCGCCCGCCCATCGGGCCCGGCACTTTGCCGGTGGCAAGGTAGCGCGCGGCCGGGTTTTCCATTAGCGCCAGTTGGCAATCGAGCATGCCGATATCCACGAACGTCGCGTCGCCCGTGCGCAGGCGATGGAACAAGGCCGCCTGGATGCCGATCGCGGCATAGAGGCCCGCCCCCAGATCGCCGATCGATACGCCGATGCGCGCGGGCGGCGCCCCTTCGTTGCCGGTCACGCTGATGATGCCGCCCAAACCCTGCACGACCATGTCGTAGGCGGGTTTGTCCATGTGCGGTCCCGAATGGCCGAAGCCGGAGGCCGCGCAATAGATCAGCTTGGGATATTTCCCGTGCAGCGCATCCCACCCGTAGCCGAGGCGCGCCATCGTGCCGGGGCGGAAATTTTCGACCAGCACGTCGGCCTGCACCAGAAGCTTTTCGAAGATCGCGCGGTGCTCGGCGTTTTTGAGATCGAGCCCGATGCTTTCCTTGCCGCGATTGACGGCGGCAAAATAGACGGACTCGCCGTCGATGAAGGGGCCGTACTGGCGCGCATCGTCGCCGCCGCGCGGGTCCTCGATCTTGATCACGCGCGCGCCCAGCTCCGCCATCAGCAGCGTGCAATAGGGCCCCGCCAGAATGCGCGACATGTCGATCACAAGAATGCCGGAAAGCGGACCGGATGTGGCAGTGGGCATGGGGGCTTGGATCCTTCGCAAGACGCGGCGCGCGTTCCTTTTAGCCTACTCTTTTGGCGGCCAAAAGCTCGTTCGCCAGCAACGCCGCCAGGATGATGCCGCCGCCCAGCAAAGTCGGGCCGCTGGGCTGTTCGGCATAGACGATCCACACCCAAAACGGCCCGAGCGTGGTCTCCAGCAGCGCGATGAGCCCGACCTGGGCGGCGGCCAGATATTTGGTCGCGAGCGTCATCAGCAAACAGCCGAGCCCGAGCTGGATCACGCCCATCGCCATCAGGATCGCAATGTCGCGCCCCGAGGTGGCGCCCGCATCGACCAGCGGCCAGGCAAAGACGACCGACAGCACGCCCGCCACGAGCACGCTTGGCGCCATATCGACGCTGGCGCCCGCGCGGCGAATGAGGACGATTTGGGTCGCGAAGGCGAGCGACACGCACAGCGCTGCCAGCGGCCCCAAAATCGAGCCGAACGACAGCGCGTCGCCGACCATGATCGCAACGCCCGCAGCACACGCGGCGATGGCGACCAGCGTGCGCACGGCCAAGGTTTCGCCCAGCACGAACCGGCCGAGCAACGCGGCCCAAAGCGGCGACGTGCTCATCAAGAACAGCGCGGTCGCAACGGTCGTGGCACTGACCGCGTAGAGGAAAAAGAAAAAGGTCGAGGCCAGGAAGGCCCCCGCCGCAAAGACCGCGCGCCCGAGGGCAAGCAGGCTTTGCGGCGCCGCGCGCCCGTAGCGCCACACCAGATACGCCGCCATCAGCGGGATCATGCCGACCGAGCGCCAGAACACCATCTCCCACGCCTGCTGGGTTTCGAGCGCGCGCACGAATAGGCCGCTGGTGCTCCAAAAAATCGCCGCCGCTACCATCAAGGCGATGCCTTTGGTCTTGGCGTTCATGCCGCCGCCTTCGCACGCGCGGAGGCGAGCGTGTTGAAGACCAGGGCCGATATCAGCACCGCCCCGCCGACGAGCGTGCTGGCCGCCGGCACTTCGCCCACGCCCAAAAACGTCCAGAGCGGCCCGAGCACGGGCTCGAGAAGCGCGATCAGCGAGACCTCGACCGGCGACAGGGTTTGCAGCGCCTTGTAGAACAGCGTCAGCCCGATCGTGATCTGCAGCAGGCCGAGCCCGGCGAGCGCCGCCATGTCGAACGTGCCGATCGCAAACACGTCGCCGAACGCGAAACCGATCGCGGCGGCCAGCACGGCGCTGACGAGCGTTGCGGGCAGCAGATCGAGTTTGCGGAAATGGCCGATCAAGGTGGCGTTGGTGGCCCCGCACAGCGCCACCGCCACCGCCATCGCCTTGCCGAACAGATCGCCGCCGTCGATCTTACCGCCGATTACGACGGCAAGTCCGGCAAAAGCGATCGCGATGGCGATCCAGTTCGCGAGCGGCACTTTTTCGCGCAGCACCAGCCAGGCAATCAGCGCTGTCAGCACGGGCGCGGTCGATTGCAGCAGCAGCGCGTTGGCGACGGTGGTCGAGGTCATGGCGATGACGTGGAAGACGAACACGCCCGCAATCAGCAGGCCCGAGACGAGCCCGACCGCGCCCGCATCGCGGATGCTGCGCAGCACCGGCGTTTTGAACAGCAGCATCAGAACCAGGGGAAACGCCGCCAAATGCGCGACCGCGCGCCAGAACACGATGTCCCACGGGCCCGCATCGACCGTCCGCATGACCACGCCGCCAAAGCTCCAGCAAACAGGGGCGGCCAAGGCATACAGATAGCCTTGGGCGCGCGGCGACATCGGCATGGACAGGTTTGTTCCCAAAACAGGCTTGATCTTGCCGTACTTTTAGGGGTTCGGCGCGGCGGTTGTCCAGCATGGCTTTGGCGCGGTAGAACCATGGGCATGACACCGCGCGAACACAGCATGCCCGTGCTCGGGCCTTCCGGCTTCTTCAAACTGGCCTGGACCGAATGGGGCCCCGAAAACGCCGAGCGCACGGTTTTGTGCGTGCACGGGCTGACGCGCAACGGGCGCGATTTCGACGTGCTGGCGCGCGCGCTGGCAGCGCAAGGCTTTCGCGTCGTGTGTCCCGACATGCCGGGGCGCGGGGAAAGCGACTGGCTGCCCAAGGCAGACGACTATGCCTATCCCACCTACATGCAAAGCATGTCGATGCTGTTCGCGCGCCTCGACGTCGAAAAGGTCGACTGGGTCGGCACCTCGATGGGCGGGCTGATCGGCATGCTGCTGGCGGCCCATCGCGGCCATTTCATCCACAAGCTGGTGCTGAACGACGTGGGCCCGTTCATTCCGGCGGCCGCATTGGCGCGCTTGGGCGCCTATGTGGGGCGCGACGCGCGGTTCCAGGATTTTGGCGAGGTCGAGGCGTATTTGCGCAAGGTGCATGCGCCGTTCGGCGCGCTCAGCGACGCCGAGTGGATGCATCTGGCCTTCCACAGCGCCGAAGAGTCCGACGACGGCAATCTGCGCTTGCGCTACGATCCGGCGATCGGCAAGCCGTTCCAGGACAAACCCGCCGACGATCTGGCGCTGTGGGCGTTCTGGGACCAGTTGCGCGTGCCGGTCCTGGCGATCCGCGGCGCCGAGTCCGACCTGCTGCTGCGCGACACGCTGGTGCGCATGTCCAAGCGCAAGAATTGCCAGGCAGTCGAGATCGCGGGCTGCGGCCACGCGCCCGCCTTGATGGCGCCCGACCAGATCGGCATCGTCGCCGATTTTTTGATGGAATGAGCGGCCCCAGAATCGCCGCGTTCGAGCCGCGCTTTCCGTGGTTCGGCGGCGATCTGCAGACGCTTGCGACGCGGTTTTTGCCCGTACCCGCGATGCCGGGCACGCCCGTCGAATTCGCGATGGCGGACGGCGACGTGCTGACGGGCCTGCACGACCGCCAAGGCGGGCCGCTTGCGCTGGTGCTGCACGGGCTCGCGGGCTCGGCACGCTCGGTCTACATGCAGCGCACCGCGTTCGCGCTGCGCGAAAGCGGTTTCGACACGCTGCGCCTCGATTGGCGCGGGGCCGGGGCGGGGCGGGCCAAAGCCAGCTACCATGCCGGGCGCAGCGCCGATCTTTTCGAGGTTTTGGCGCAACTTGCCGATGCGCCGATTTTTGCGGTCGGGTTTTCGCTGGGCGCGAACATCTTGCTCAAATATCTGGGCGAGGCGGGGGCGGCGTCGCGCATCCAAAAAGCGGTCGCCGTCTCGGCGCCGATCGATCTGGCGGCGACGTCGGCGCGCATGCACGCAAGGCGCAACCGGATCTATCACGACTATCTGCTCGCGGGCATGAAAGCGACGAGCCCGTATGCCGCCGCGCGCGATCGGGCCGTCGCCACGATCCGCGATTTCGACGAACGCATCGTGGCGCCCAACAACGGCTTTGCCGACGCCGCCGCCTACTACGAAAAATGCTCGGCGCGGGCGTACATGCCGCGGATCGGCGTGCCCACGCTGCTCGTGCACGCGATGGACGATCCGTGGATTCCGGGCGCGCTCTATCGCGACTATCCGTGGGACGGCAATGCGCATTTGACGCCGTTGCTGACGGCGGGCGGTGGCCATGTCGGGTTCCACGAGCGCGGCCAGCGCCGCACGCGCCACGACCGCGCGATGCTGGACTTCTTCAGCCTTTGAGCGCCTGCGCAACCTCCAGCGCGGAGTATGTCAGAATCCCGTCCGCACCCGCGCGCTTGAACGCCAGCAAGGTTTCGAACACCGCCTTGCGGTCGAGCCAGCCGCGCTCGACGGCGCCCATCAGCATCGCGTACTCGCCCGACACCTGGTAGGCGTAGACCGGCACCTTGAAGGTTTCTTTGACGCGCCGCACGATGTCGAGATAGGGCAGGCCCGGCTTCACCATCACCATGTCCGCGCCTTCGTCCAAATCGAACGCGACCTCGCGCAGCGCCTCGTCGCTGTTGGCGGGGTCCATCTGGTAGGTGCGCTTGTCGCCCTTGCCGAGCGACTTGCCCGAGCCGACCGCGTCGCGAAACGGGCCGTAATACGCCGAGGCGTATTTGGCGGCGTAGCTCATGATGCGCACATGCTCGAACCCGTTTTGGTCGAGCGCGTCGCGCAAGGCGCCGATGCGCCCGTCCATCATCTCGGACGGCGCGATCACGTCGCAGCCCGCTTGCGCCTGCACGAGCGCCTGGCGGCACAGCACGGGCAGCGTCTCGTCGTTGACGACGTAGCCCTCGCGCACCAGCCCGTCCTGGCCGTGGGTCGTGTAGGGATCGAGCGCCACGTCGCACACGATGCCAAGATCGGGCACGGATTTTTTGAGCGCGCGCACCGCACGGCACACGAGATTGTCGGCATTGCCGGATTCGTCGCCGTCCTCGCTCTTGCGCTCGGGCGGCGTGTTGGGAAACAGCGCCACGGCGCGCACGCCCGCTTTGGCGGCCTTGCGCGCGTCTTTGACCAGCTCGTCGATGCTGACGCGCGCGACGCCCGGCATCGAGCGGACCGGGTCGCGCAGGCCTTTGCCCTCGGCCACGAAAATCGGCCAGATCAGATCGTCGGCCGTAAGTTTGTTTTCGGCAACCAATGCGCGCGACCATTCGTCGCGCCGATTGCGCCGCAGCCGCGTGCGCGGATAGCGTCCCCAAGCGACCATGCGTGCTCCCCCCACCTCGTGTCTTCGTATGACGCGCACCAGACTATGCGAAACGCGATTGTCTTTCCAATGCGTCTGGACCAGATTGGCGAAGAAAATTTCGGGAGGCGGGCGCCATGGATTTCGAGCCGAACGACGAGCAGCGCGCGATCGTGGCGCTGGCGCGCGATTTCGCCGCCGAGCGGATGGCGCCCGATGCAAGCCGATGGGACCGGGACAAGATCTTTCCGGTCGATGCGCTGCGCGAGGCTGCCAAGCTCGGGTTTGCCGCGATCTATGCGCGCGAGGAATTTGGCGGCACCGGTTTGGGGCGCATCGAAGCGGCGCTGGTGTTCGAGGAATTGTCGGCCGCGTGCGCGTCGACCGCCGCCTATATTTCGATCCACAACATGGCGTGCTGGATGGTCGACCGGTTTGGCGGCGCAGGCCTGCGCCAGCGTCTGCTGCCCGCCATGACGACGATGGAAAAATTCGCGAGCTACTGTCTGACCGAACCGGGATCGGGGTCCGATGCGGCAAGTTTGCGCACGCGCGCGGTCGCGAAGGACGGACATTACGCGCTCGACGGCACCAAGGCGTTCATTTCGGGCGCAGGCGTGTCGGACATCTATATCGTCATGGCGCGCACCGGCGGGCCGGGGCCGAACGGCATTTCCGCCTTTGTCGTCGAAAAAGGGTTCGCGGGGCTGTCCTTCGGCAAGCCCGAAAACAAGCTCGGCTGGAATTCGCAGCCCACGGCCATGGTGATCCTCGAAGATTGCCGGGTCCCGGCGGCCAACCGGTTGGGCGCCGAGGGCGAGGGCTTCAAGATCGCCATGCAGGGGCTCGATGGCGGGCGCGTCAATATCGGCGCGTGCTCGATCGGGGCGGCGCGCGCCTCGATGGAGGCCGCCAAAGAACATCTCAAGGTTCGAAAGCAGTTCGGCCGCGCGCTGGCCGAGTTCCAGGCGCTGCAGTTTCGCCTGGCCGACATGGCGACGTCGCTCGACGCCGCGCGGCTGATGGTCCATCGCGCGGCCAGCGCGCTCGACGCCAAATCGCCCGACGCGACATATCTTTGCGCGATGGCCAAACGCTTTGCCACCGACGCCGGGCACGCGGTCTGCGACGACGCGCTGCAGCTGTTCGGCGGCTACGGCTATCTCAAGGACTATCCGGTCGAGCGGCATTTGCGCGATACGCGCGTGCACCGCATCCTGGAAGGAACCAACGAGATCATGCGCGTGCTGGTGGCGCGAAAACTGCTCGGCGATTAGCGCCGGTTATCGTGTTTTGTATGTGGCAATTGCCATGCGCCCGCGTATGATCGGCGTATGCAAATTGCAGTAAATCCGTGGGTGCCGACCTTCCTGCAGACGCGCCGTGCCGTGCCGTGGCTTGCCGCGAATTTCGCGGTCGCGGCCGCGTATTTCGGCATGGCGACGATCGTGTCGCGGTTTTTTGCCGAATACGGGCTGTTTCCGGCGCCGATCTGGCTGCCGACGAGCGTCGCGACCGTGGCGGCCATTGCGGGCGGGTTCGGTCTTGCGGGCGGAATCTTCGCCGGCGCGTTTTTCGCCAATTTCGTGCTGTTCGATACGCCCGCTATGCCGGCCTTGGCGATCGCGACGACCAATATGGCGGGGCCGTTGGTCGCAGCGATGCTGCTGCGGCGCCACCGGCCTGAGGGCGGAATTTTCGCGAGCTTCAGGGGCGTATCGACGTTTCTGCTCTACGCGACGCTGCTGAGCCCGGCAATCAGCGGCCTTGGCGGCGCGCTGACGATTTCGATCGTCAACGGGCTCGATTTTTCGGCGTTCACGTCGATCCTGATCGGCTGGTGGCTGACCGACAGCGGCGGCACGCTGTTCCTGGCCGTGACCGCGATTTTGTGGCTCGGGATCGAGCGCGAACCCGATACGCGCGCGAGCGAGCCGTCCGGCAATTCGGGCCGCATCGTGTGGGCGGCGGCGGCGCTCGCCGCCATCGCGATGTTCCAGGTGCAGCTTTCGCCGGGCTCGGCAGTGTCGTGGGCGTTTCCGTTTTTGCTGGTGGTGCCCGCTGCCTGGATCACGCTGCGCATGTCGCTGCGCGCGGCGCAGTCGCTGGTGTCGTTGGTCGCGATCGTTGCCTGTGCCAGCACCGTGGCGGGGCTTGGGCCGTTCCAGACGGGTGCGGGCAACGGACTGCAATTGGTCGGGGTTCTGGTCGTGTCGCTGGCGATGACGGCTTTGACGATCACGGCGCTTGCGGCCGAGCGCCGCCGGGCCGAAGCGGCGAGCCAGGTAAAATCCATGTTCCTGGCCACAACCAGCCACGAACTGCGCACGCCCCTCAATAGCATCATCGGATTTTCCTCGATGCTGGCCGAACCCCACGCATTGCCGCCCGAAAAAATCCGCGCCTATGCGCGCACGATCGAAGAAAGCAGCCAGCATCTTTTGAATCTGATCGACGAGCTGCTCGACCTGTCGAAGATCGAAGCCGGGCGTTTCGATCTTCGCGCCGAGCGCGTCGATGTCGACGCGCTGCTGGGCGCGGCGGTCGAGGCGACGCTCGGGCTGGCGCAGCGCAAGAATATCGACGTCCAGGCGCCGCCGCCGTGCAGGATCGCGCTGCAGGCCGACCGGCGCGCGCTGCTGCAGATCCTGCTCAATCTTCTGTCGAACGCGGTCAAATACACGCAAGACGGCGGCCGCGTCGCGCTGGCGGTCGCGCGGGCGCCGTCGGGCGGCATCGAGTTTCGCGTGAGCGACACCGGGCCCGGCATTCCCGCGCACGCGCTCGAGCGGGTCTTCGTGCCGTTCGAGCGCCTGCGCGGCGATGCGGCGCCCGACGTGCCCGGCACGGGCCTGGGGCTTGCGGTTTCGCGCGGTCTGGCCGAATTGCATGGCGGCACGCTGCATCTGGAGAGCGCGCTCGGCGTCGGCACGACGGCGATTCTGGTTCTGCCTGCGGCGCGGGTCGTCGGCCCCTAGCACGGAGTGCGGCAAAGTTGGACGAAGCTGAAATTCTGTTCGCAACCGACGGCCACGGCGCCACGGCGACGTTGAACCGGCCCAAAGCGCTCAACGCGCTGACGCTGGGCATGATCCGCGCCCTCGATCCGCAATTGGCGGCATGGGCAAGGGACGCCAAAATTCGCCATGTGGTGCTGAAGGGAGCAGGCGAAAAATCGTTTTGCGCGGGCGGCGACGTGCGCGCGGTTTGCGAGGCGGGCCTGGCGGCCAAAAAATCGGGCAAGCAAGATCCGCTGACGCGCGATTTTTTCTTCGAAGAATACCGCCTCAACCGGCGCCTCGCGCGCTATCCCAAACCCATCGTGTCGCTGGTCGACGGCATCTGCATGGGCGGCGGCGTGGGGCTGTCGGTGCACGGGCGCTACCGGGTCGCCACCGAGCGCACGCTTTTTGCGATGCCCGAAACCGCGATCGGGCTGTTCCCGGATGTCGGCGGTTCGTATTTTCTGCCGCGCTTGCCGGGCCGCATGGGGCGGTTCTTGGGGCTCGCGGGCGAACGCCTGAAAGCCGCCGATCTTTGCCATCTCGGCATCGCGACGCATTTTGTGCCGAGCGAAAAACTCGCCGAACTCGAAGCGGCTTTGGCGACCGACGCGGCCGACGCCGTGCTGGCGCGCTTCCAGGCCGATCCGGGCGCGCCGACGCTGCCCGCGTTGGCGGGCGCGATCGACCGGTGTTTTGCGCCTGCAACCGTCGAAGGCATTTTGGCGGCGCTCGATGCCGAGGGGAGCGATTGGGCCGCCAAGATTGCCGCGCGCTTGCGCAAGATGAGCCCGCTCAGCCTGAAAGTCGCGCTGCGCCAGCTCGATCTGGGGGCCGCTTTGTCGGTCGAAGACGGGCTGCGCATGGAATTTCGCCTGGTGCAGCGCTGCATGGCGGGCGACGATTTTTTCGAGGGCATTCGTGCCGTACTGGTCGACAAGGACCACGCGCCCAAATGGAACCCCGCGACGCTGGATGCGGCAACCGACGCGATGGTCCTGCGCTATTTTGCGCCGCTTGCCGACGGCGACGAACTGACGTTTATCGACTGAAAACGGGGAGAGGACGCATGGCGATCGTCGCATTCGTGGGTCTCGGCAATATGGGCGGGCCGATGGCGCGCAATCTGGCCAAAGCGGGCCATACGGTGCGCGGCTTCGACATGGCGAGCGCCAACATCGAGGCTGCGGGCGCCGTCGCGTGCGCGTCGGCCGGCGAAGCCGCGACGGGGGCCGAACTGGTCGTGACCATGCTGCCTGCGGGCCCCCATGTGCGCGCCGTCTATGGCGAGGTGCTGTCGACGGCAAGCCCCGGCACGCTGCTGATCGATTGCTCGACGATCGACGTCGAGACGGCGCGCAGCGTCGCGGCGCAAGCGTCGGCAAAAGGCTTCGACATGCTCGACGCGCCGGTTTCGGGCGGGACGGGCGGGGCGCAAGCGGGGACCTTGACCTTCATGGTCGGCGGCAGCGACGCGGGCTTCGCGCGCGCCCAGCCGTTTCTGGCGCAGATGGGCAAGACCATCGTGCATGCCGGCGGCCCCGGCAATGGCCAGGCCGCCAAGATCTGCAACAACATGATCCTCGGCATTTCGATGGTTGCAGTTGCCGAAGGATTCAGCCTTGCAGCGAAGCTCGGGCTCGATGCGCAAAAGCTGTTCGACATCAGCTCCAAATCCTCGGGCCAATGCTGGTCGATGACAAGCTACTGCCCCGTGCCCGGCCCCGTGCCCGCGTCGCCCGCCAATCGCGACTACCAGCCGGGCTTCGCGGCCGACATGATGCTGAAGGACCTGAAGCTCGCCCAAGCGGCCGCGCAGGCCGCAGGCCAAGCGACGCCGCTCGGGGCGGCAGCCCAATCGATGTACGCGCTGATGTCCGCGCAAGGGCTCGGCGCGAAGGATTTTTCCGCCATTATCAATGTGTTGCAAGGTAAGTCATGACTTTGGATCGATTTCCTCGTATTTTGGTTAAAATATGTCAAAGTTTTTGGGCCACTAGGCTGGGGTCTGGCGCATGTCGATGAAGAAGGACTATCTGGATTCGGTCTCGCTGGTCGAACGTCTGCACCGGCAGTTCCTCGAGGTCGTCAAGCTCGAGCTCGACCGCATGGGCATTCGCGACATCAACAACGTGCAGGCTTTGATCCTCTACAATATCGGGCCGGACGAGCTGACCGTGGGCGAGCTCACGCAGCGCGGCTACTATCTGGGCTCGAACGTGTCGTACAACCTCAAGAAACTCATCGACAACGACTATATCTCCCAGGCGCGCAGCCCGCACGACCGCCGTTCGGTGCGCGTCAAGCTCACCGCCGCCGGCCTCAAGCTGCACGGGCTGCTCGACAAGGTGTTCGAACGCCATGCCGACGAGCTGACGCGCTCGACGCTCAATCCGCAGGATTTGACCCAGCTCGAACAGACTCTGCGCCGCATGGAGCAGTTCTGGATCGGCGCGATCGGCCAGGGCGGTTTCGCCCCGCAGGTCACGACGGCGGCCGAGTAGGCCGCTACAGAACCAGCCGGACGACCAGCGGGACCAGCAGGGCCGTGGCGAGCGCGCCAAGGCCCATGCCCACGCTTGCGAACGCGCCCGCCACGTCGTTGACCTGAAAGGCGCGCGCCGTTCCGATCCCGTGCGCGGCCACGCCCACGCCAAGCCCGCGCGCGCGCCAGTCTTTGATGCCGGCCGCATTCAGCACGAAGGTCGCGCACACGGCGCCGATAATGCCGGTTAGAATCACCAGCGCCGCCGTCAGCGACGGCAACCCGCCGATCTGTTCGGAAATGCCCATCGCGACGGGCGTCGTCACCGATTTGGGCGCGAGGCTCAGCAGCGTTTCGCGCGACGCCCCCAGCAGCCACGCCGTGCCGATCGCGCTGGCGATCGCGGCCAGCGACCCCGCGACGATCGAAACCGCGATCGCGAGGGCCGCGCGCCGGATCGCGGCGAAATGGCGATAGAGCGGCACCGCCAGCGCCACGGTCGCCGGTCCCAGCAGAAAATGCACGAACTGCGCGCCGTCGAAATAAGTGCGGTACGGCGTGTCGGTGAGCCACAGCAGCGTCGCCAGCAGCGCAACCGCGATCAGCACGGGATTGGCGGCCGGATTGCGCCCGCTCCTGACGAACGCCGCATAGCCGAGCCGGTAGGCGACCAGCGTGGCGGTAAGCCCCACCAGCGGCGTTGCCGCAAGATAGACCCAGATGCGCGCAAGATCGTCGTTCACGGCGCGTCCTCGGGCTTGGCAAGCCAGCGCATCGTCGCGGCCGCAACCAGGATGGCGACGAAGGTGGAAACGAACAGCGCCGCCAGAATGGCGACCCATTCGGCCGCGATCAGTTCCAGATGCAGCACGACGCCCACGCCCGCCGGCACGAACAGCAGCGACAGATGTTCGAGCAGCCCGCCGGTCACGCGCTCGGTTTCGCCGTCCACCGTGCCCTGGCGAAAAAGCCAGACGAACAGCAGCACCATGCCCGCCACGGGGCCCGGCACGGGCAGGCCCGTCAGCCGTTGCAGGATTTCGCCCGCGAGCTGGCACACGAGCAGCAAGGTGAGGACGCGCAGCATCGCGCCCCTTGTAGCGCATCCGCTACTCGGCCGCGAGAACCGCCTTGTTTTGCGCCGGTGCGAAATCGAGCGTCACGCGGGTGCCCTGTCCCGGCGCGCTGGCGAGATCGAAGCCGATCGAATTGATCTCGCACAGGGCCTTGACCAGCGGCAGCCCCAGGCCGGTGCCGTCGTGGCTGCGCGACAAGGCGTTGGCCACCTGGCCGAACGGTTTGAGGGCGAGCGCCACGTCCTCGCCCGACATGCCGATGCCGCTGTCCGCGACGTCGATCTTGGCCGCGCCGTCGGCGCCCGTCCGCACGCGCAGTTCGATGCGCCCGCCCGCATGCGTGAATTTGATCGCGTTGGACAGAAGATTGAGCAGGATCTGGCGCAGATGCCGCGCATCGACGCTGGCGGCCGGGCAGTTCTCGTCGATCTCGACCAGCAGGACCAGGCGCGCGCGTTCGGCGGCCGCGCGCACCATGCGAAGCGCGCCCTCGCACGCGACGCCAAGATCGGTTTCCTGGCGGTAGGCCTGCATTTCGCCGGCCTCAATCTTGGCCATGTCGAGCAGATCGTTGATCAGCGCCAGCAGATGCTGCCCGCTTGCATGGATGTCGCCCGCATAGCCGCGATAGCGCGCGTCGAGCGGCCCCATCAGGCCGCCCGCCATCACCTCGGCAAAACCGATGATGGCATTGAGGGGCGTGCGCAGCTCGTGGCTGAGATTGGCGAAAAACCGCGATTTGAGCCGCGAGGCGGATTCCGAGGCTTCGAGCGCCGTTTCGAGCCGCCGGTTGACGGCCGCGCTCTCCGCCAGGCTGGCGCGCAGCAGGCCCAGCGCCGCGCCCATGCCAAGATAGCGCCCGTCCGCCACGACGACGAACCCGCGCGTCAGCGCCGACGGCCGGTCGTCGGCGATCAGATGCTGCAGCGCGTTGATGCCGATCGCGCGTTCGACAACCAGCGGGTCGCGGTCCATGATCGCGGCGACCGGTTTGTTGGCGAACAGCGCGCGCCCGTAGCTGTGCGCGAGCTGGCGCAAAAAATGGTAACGGTCGACCAGCCCGACCGGGCGCCCGTCGTCGCACACGGGAATGGCCAGCAAATCGCCGTCGGCGACGAAGCGGTCGTAGACGGCCGAGCACTGCAGGTCGGACGGCACCGGCAAAATCGGCAGGACGAACCGATCGATGCCCGCCGCCAGAGCAAGGGGCGGTTGCGCATTCATGCGCGCATCCTAGGCGCGCATGGTGACGGTCTCGTTACGGTTCGGGGGCCGCGAGACCCTTACGGACCAAACGCCTGGATTCCGGTCTGGGCGCGGCCCAAAATCAGCGCGTGGATGTCGTGCGTGCCTTCGTAGGTATTGACGGTTTCCAGATTGAGCATGTGCCGGATCACGCCGTATTCGTCCATGATGCCGTTGCCGCCGTGCATGTCGCGCGCCATGCGCGCGATGTCGAGCGCCTTGCCGCAGCTGTTGCGCTTGATAAGGCTGATGGTCTCGACCGGCAGGCGGCCCTGGTCCATCAGGCGGCCGGCCTGCAGGCACGACAGCAGCCCGATCGAAATTTCGGTCTGCATGTCGGCCAGTTTTTTCTGGACCAGCTGGTTGGCCGCGATGGGCCGGCCGAACATCTTGCGCTCGAGCGTGTATTTGCGCGCCGCGTGCCAGCAGAATTCGGCCGCCCCCAACGCGCCCCACGCGATGCCGAAGCGCGCGCGGTTCAAGCAGCCAAACGGCCCTTTGAGGCCCTTGACGTTGGGCAACAGCGCGTCCTCGCCGACATGCACCTCGTCCATGACGATTTCGCCCGTCACCGACGCGCGCAGGCTGAATTTGCCCTCGATCTTGGGCGCGCTCAGCCCCTTCATGCCTTTTTCGAGCACGAAGCCGCGAATGTCGCCCGCATCGTCCTTTGCCCACACCACGAAAACGTCGGCGATGGGCGAATTCGAGATCCACATTTTGGCGCCCGAAATCGAATAGCCGCCCGCAACCTTTTTGGCGCGCGTGGCCATGCCGCCGGGATCGGAGCCCGCATCGGGCTCGGTCAGCCCGAAGCAGCCGACCCATTCGCCGGTCGCGAGTTTGGGCAGGTATTTCTGGCGCTGGGCTTCGGTGCCGTAGGCATGGATCGGATGCATGACCAGCGAGGATTGCACGCTCATCATCGAGCGGTAGCCGCTGTCCACGCGCTCGACTTCGCGCGCGATCAGGCCGTAGGCGGTGTAGGAGGTGCCCGCACACCCGTAGCCCTCGATGGTCGAGCCCAAAAACCCGAGCGCGCCCATCTCCTCGAAGATCGAGCGATCGACGTCCTCTTCGCGGAACGCCTTCTGCACGCGCGGGGCGAGTTTGCCCTGGCTGTAGTCGCGCGCGGCGTCGCGAATCATGCGCTCTTCTTCGGACAGGTCCCTGTCCATCAGGAACGGATCTTCCCATTGGAAGGCGGCTTGTTTGGCGCTGTCGGGCATGGCGGGTTCCTCGCTTATGGACGTCGATTATAGGGCGCGTTCGCGCGTTGGCGAGTCAATCCGGCACCACGGCCGTCGCTTCGATTTCGACCTGGGCACGCGGCTCCAGCAGCGATTTGACCTCGACCAGCGTCATAGCCGGGAAATTGCGGCCCAGAATGTCGCGATAGGCGCCGCCCACCTCCTTGATGCGCGCGAGATAGACGCGTTTGTCGACGACGTACCAGGTCATGCGCACGAGATGCTCGGGGCCGGCGTTCGCCGCCCGCAGAATGTCGGCAATGTTGGCAAGCGCCTGGCGCGTCTGGTCGATAAAATCGTCGCTCTCGAACGCGGAATTGGCGGGATTCCAGCCGATCTGGCCGGCCACAAAAATTTGCGTGCCTTTGGCGGCGATCGCGTTGGCGTAGCCCTTGGGCTTGTCCCAACCGGGCGGCAGGATGGCGGTGTTCATCGGGCTGCTTTCGGTTTGGCGGGCGGGCTCCAGCCCGCCGATTGGCGTTGGTACTGCACGAAGCGCTGGCGCAGATCGTCCGGGATCGGATCGGCTTTGCGCGCGTCGAGATCCATATACACCGTCACGATGCGCGCTTGCAGCCGCAAGACAGCCTGCGCATGGCCGAAGATCGAAAATTCGATCGAGCTTCGGCCGACCCTGTCGAGCAGCAGCGTGAAATCGAGGCTGTCGCCCATCACCGAGGGCGCAAAAAAATCGCACGCCGCATGCACGATGGGCGTGCCGCGCCGCCGCTCGAAAATCAGTTTGGCGTAGTCCACGCCCAAATGCTCGGTATAGAAATCCTCGACAACGGCGTTGCAGAAATCGAAATAATTGGGAAAATAGACGATGCCCGCCGGGTCGGTGTGGCTGAAGCGGATGCGTCGGTTTTTGGCGAAAGGCGCGTTTGCCATCGAAATACTTTAGACCTAAACTAATTTGCCCGCAACCGAGCTTTGCAACGCCCCATGCCGCGCGAAACCTTCTTCGAATTCCACCAGATCGGCGCCTATACGAAGGCCACCGCCATCGACGCGCGATCGGGCGTGGAAGTGTCGATCGTGGGGCCGTCGAACGCGAGCGAAACGGTGCTGCGCAACAACGCCTTGCGCAAGCTCGCTGCCGCGTTGAAGCGCCAAGGATTGGTGCCCGATACGGGCGGCTGAAAACGCCAAACGCCGCAAGGGCTTGGGGCCAATTGTCGGCGCATGACGAGATATGGTAGGGTCCCGCCCGTCATGACTGAGACCATCGCCCTTGCCGCCGACCATGGTGGCGTCGATCTCAAAAGCCAGCTTGCCAAAGCGTTGGGCGAGCTCGGTTTTCGCGTCCTCGATTTGGGCACCAACGGCACCGACAGCGTCGATTACCCCGATTTTGCCGACAAGCTCGCGGCAGCGCTTGCCGCGGGCGAGGCGACGCGCGGGGTGTTGATATGCGGTTCGGGCATCGGCATTTCGATCGCCGCCAACCGCCATCGCCATGTCCGTGCGGCCTTGTGCCACGACGAAACCTCGGCGCGCCTGTGCCGCCAGCACAACGATGCCAACGTGCTGGTGCTGGGCGGCAGGCTGATCGGCCCGGAGGTGGCGCGCGCCTGCCTCGCGGTTTTTCTTGCCACCAAATTCGACGGCGGCCGCCACGAACGGCGCATCGCCAAACTCGGCTGAATTTTCAAAGGAACAAGCTGCCATGTCGCCTGCCGAACCTGCCCGCCCGTTCGACGCCGATTTTGCGAAAAGCTTTTTTGGCACGAGCCTCGCCGATTCCGATCCCGATATCCGCGCCTCGATCGACCGCGAACTCGGCCGCCAGCAGAACGAGATCGAGCTGATCGCGTCCGAAAACATCGTCAGCCGCGCCGTGCTCGAAGCCCAGGGCTCGGTGATGACCAACAAATACGCCGAAGGCTATCCGGGGCGGCGCTATTACGGGGGCTGCGAATTCGTCGACGAGGCCGAGACGCTCGCCATCGCGCGCGCCAAAAAACTGTTCGGTTGCGCCTATGCCAACGTGCAGCCCCATTCGGGCGCGCAGGCGAACCAGGCGGTGTTCTTTGCGCTTCTGCAGCCGGGCGACACCTACATGGGCATGTCGCTGGCCGAAGGCGGGCATCTGACGCACGGCTCGCCCGCCAACCAGTCGGGCAAATGGTTCAAGCCCGTGTCCTACGGCGTTCGCGCCGACAACCAGCTTATCGACTACGACGCGATGGAAGCCAAGGCGCTCGCCGAAAAGCCCAAACTGATCATCGCGGGCGGTTCGGCCTATTCGCGCCAGATCGATTTCAAGCGCTTCCGCGACGTCGCCGACAGGATCGGCGCGATTCTGATGGTCGACATGGCGCACTATGCCGGGCTGGTCGCGGGCGGCGCCTATGCCAATCCGGTGCCGCATGCGCATGTGGTGACGACCACGACGCACAAAACACTGCGCGGGCCGCGCGGCGGCATGATCCTGTCGATGGACGAGGATCTGGGCAAAAAAATCAATTCGGCCGTCTTCCCGGGATTGCAGGGCGGGCCGCTCATGCACGTGATCGCGGCAAAGGCGGTGGCGTTCGGCGAAGCCTTGCGCCCCGAATTCAAAGCCTATGCCGCGCGCGTGGTCGAAAACGCGCGCGCACTTGCGGGACGCCTGGTCGAGCACGGCTTCGCGATCGTCTCGGGCGGCACCGACAGCCATTTGATGCTGGTCGATCTGCGCCCCAAGAAGCTCACCGGCACGGTTGCCGAAAAAAGCCTGGGGCGCGCGGGCCTGACCTGCAACAAAAACGGCATTCCGTTCGATCCCGAAAAACCGATGGTGACGTCCGGCGTGCGGCTTGGAACGCCGGCGGGCACCACGCGCGGTTTCGGGCCTGCGGAATTCCGCACGGTTGCCGACCTGATCGCCGAAACGCTGAACGGGCTGGCGCATTCCAATACCGGCGACAATGCGGCGGTCGAAGCGGCCGTGCACGCCAAGGTGTTGGCGCTGACCGGGCGCTTCCCGATCTATCGCGGATAGTTTTCGAAGCAAGAAAAAGGGAAAAACCCCCATGCGCTGTCCGTTTTGCGGCCACGAAGATACCCAAGTCAAAGATTCGCGCCCGACCGAAGACGGCTCGGCCATCCGCCGGCGGCGTTTTTGCCCGTCCTGCGGTTCGCGCTTCACGACGTTCGAGCGCGTGCAACTGCGCGAACTGACGATCGTCAAAAAGAACGGCGCCAAGGAGCAGTTCGACCGCGAAAAGATTCTGCGCTCGCTGACCCATGCGGTGCGCAAGCGCCCGGTCGAACCCGACCGGGTCGAGCGCATCGTCTCGGGCATCCAGCGCCGTCTGGAGAGCCTGGGCGAAAGCGAGATTCCCTCGACGGTCGTGGGCGAAATGGTGATGGACGCGCTGCGCACGCTCGACCATGTCGCGTATATCCGTTTCGCGTCGGTCTACAAGAATTTCCGCGAGGCGAAGGATTTCGAAGATTTTGTCGGCAAGCTCGGTGACGGCGACGAATGACGCCGATCTAGCCCATATGGACGCGGCGCTGCAGCTTGCGCGCCGCGGCCTTGGCAATGTGTGGCCCAATCCGGCCGTCGGCTGCGTGATCGTCAAAGACGGGCATGTGGTCGCGCGCGGCTGGACCCAACCCGGCGGTCGGCCGCATGCCGAAGCGCAGGCGCTGAAGCGGGCAGGGGCGCTTGCGCGCGGCGCCACCGCCTATGTCACGCTCGAACCTTGCAGCCATCACGGCCAAACGCCGCCCTGCGCCGAGGCGTTGATCGAGGCGGGCATTGCGCGCGTGGTGGCGGCTCTCGGCGATCCCGATCCGCGCGTGTCGGGGGCGGGCTTTGCCAAGCTGCGCGCGGCCGGGATCGCGGTCGTCGAAAACATGCGCCTGCGCGAGGCGGCCGAGCTCAACGAAGGCTTCTTGCGCCGCGTGCGCGACGGGCGCCCGCTCGTGACCTTCAAAATGGCGACCACGCTCGACGGGCGCATCGCCACGCACAAGGGCGAAAGCCGCTGGATCACGGGTGCTGCGGCGCGCGCCAACGCGCATGCGCTGCGCTTGTCCAACGATGCGATCCTGGTCGGCTCGGGCACGGCGACCGCCGACAACCCGATGCTCGACGTACGCCTGCCGGGCACCGAGGGCGCCAAGCGCGTGCGCGCGGTCGTCGACGGGCGCTTGCGCACGCAGCTCACCGCGAAGCTTGTCGCGAGCGCCAAAGACGTGCCGACATGGTTTTTTGTGCGTGCCGACGTCGATGCGGCGCGGGCGCGCGTGTTTGCCGAATGCGGCGTCGAACTTGTGCGCCTGCCGCCGGAGCCAAGCGGCTTCCTGGCACCCGCAGCCATCCTGGCCGAGATGGGCAAACGCGGCTTGACGCGCGTGCTCCTCGAGGGCGGGGGCTATCTGGCGGCGGCGTTTTTGCGGGCGGATTCGATCGACCGCATCGTGCGGTTCGGGTCGGGAAGCGTGATCGGCGGCGACGGTTTGGCGGTCGTGGCGCCCTTCGGCATCGACCGGTTGGCCAAGGCGCCCCGATTCAAGCGAACCGGCGTTTGGCCGTGCGGCGAGGATGTAGTGGAAACCTGGACGCGGGCGGCCTAAGTTGCGGCCCATGTTTACCGGCATCATCGTCGATCGCGGCCAGATCCGCGCCCTGGCCCCGGCCAGTGCGGCCAGCGACACGCGCTTCGAAATCGCGACCAAACTCGATACGGCAGCCTTTGCCATCGGCGCGTCGATCGCGTGTTCGGGCTGCTGCTTGACCGCCATTGCCAAGGGGCCCGGCTGGTTTGCGGTCGAGGCGTCGGCCGAAACCTTGTCGAAAACCACGCTGGGCGGCTGGCGCGTGGGCAGCGAGATCAATCTCGAGGGCAGCCTGCGGGTCGGCGACGAGCTTGGCGGGCATATCGTGTCGGGCCATGTCGATTGTACGGCCGAGCTTGTGTCGGCCGCGCCCGAGCAGGGCTCGTGGCGGCTGGAATTTGCAGCGCCGGCGGCGTTTGCGCGCTATCTGGCGCCCAAAGGGTCGGTGGCGCTCGACGGCGTGTCGCTCACGGTCAACGCGGTGGCCGACCTCGCCGACGGGCGCGCCCAGTTCGGCGTCAATATCATTCCGCATACCTGGACCGCGACGACCCTTGGCACGCTTGTGCCCGGTTCGCGCGTCAACATGGAAGTCGATGCTCTGGCGCGCTATGTTGCGCGCATCCTGGCCAAAGCCTGAAAGCGAAACCCTTGTCCTTCAAACCCACCCCGCGCCAGATGGAAATTCTGGCGACCGGCCAAACCGAAGTGGCGTTCCTGTCGTCGATCGACGAAATCGTCGAAGACGCGCGCAACGGCCGCATGTTCATTTTGGTCGACGACGAGAACCGCGAGAACGAGGGCGACCTCGTGATTCCGGCGCAGTTCGCGACCCCCGAGGCGATCAATTTCATGGCCAAATACGGCCGCGGCCTGATTTGCCTTTCGATGACGCGCGAGCGCTGCGAGACGCTGGGCCTGAAGCTGATGAGCGCGGACAACGCCTCGCGCCACCAGACCGCCTTTACGGTGTCGATCGAAGCGCGCGACGGCATTTCGACGGGCATTTCCGCGCACGACCGCGCGCGCACCGTGCAGGTCGCCATCGACCCCGGAAAAAATGCGCGCGACATCGTCAGCCCCGGCCATATTTTTCCGCTGGTGGCGCGCGACGGCGGCACGCTCGTGCGCGCGGGCCACACGGAAGCGGCCGTCGATATCGCGCGCATGGCGGGCTTGCTGCCGGCGGGCGTGATCTGCGAGATCATGAACGACGACGGCACGATGGCGCGCCTGCCCGACCTCGTGAAATTCGCGCAGTTCCACGGCCTCAAGGTCGCGACCATCGCCGACCTGATCGCGTTCCGGCGCAAAAACGACCGCATCGTCGACCGCGTCGAGGAAACCGCGTTCGAAAGCGAGCATGGCGGCACCTGGCGCATGCTCGTCTATGTCAACCGCGCGGCCTATGCCGAGCATATCGCGCTGGTGAAGGGCGATCTTTCGACGGGCGAGCCCGTGCTCGTGCGCATGCACGCGCTCAACGTGCTCGACGACGTGCTGGGCGACCAGTCGTTGCAGCGCGCGGGCACGCTGCAGGCTTCGATGCGCGCGATCGCCGCTGCAGGGCGCGGCGCGCTGGTGCTGCTGCGCGAGCCGCGCGCCACCAGCCTGTCCGACCGCGTGCGCGCAAGGCTCGGCAAGCCCGTCAAAAACGACGCGCGGCCGGAATTGCGCGACTACGGCATCGGCGCGCAGATCCTGCTCGATCTGGGGATCAAAGATATGGTGCTGCTGTCGAACGCGCGGCGTTCGGTGGTGGGGTTGGAGGGCTACGGCCTGAACATTGTCGGGCACAAGAGCATCGATGTTCGCGTCCGCTGATTTCACCGCACCCCGCAAAGCCGATTTTGCCGGCGCGCCGCCGCGTCTGCTGATCGTCGAAGCGCGCTTCTATGCCGATATCGCCGACGAGCTGGCCAAAGGCGCCGAGGCCGCGATCGCCGAAATCGGCGGCACGGCCGAGCGCATCGCCGTGCCGGGCGCGTTCGAAATTCCGGGCGCCATCGCCATGGCCGACATGGCAGGGGCAGGCTACGACGGCTATGTGGCGCTGGGCGCCGTCGTTCGCGGGGAGACCACGCATTACGACTATGTGTGCGGCGAAAGCGCGCGCGGCCTGCAGGATTTGGCCGTGCGGCGCGGGCTTGCCATCGGCTACGGCATCTTGACGGTCGAGAACATGGATCAGGCCTGGGCGCGCGCGCGCCGCAGCGAAGGCGACAAGGGCCATGGCGCGGCCGTGGCGGCGTTGGCGATGCTTTTGTTCAAACGCCGTCTGCAGAAATCGCCATGAACGATCCGCGCCATCGCATCAAGAACGGCCGCACAACCTCGCGGTTGGCGGCCGTGCAAGCGCTCTACCAGATCGAATTCGCCAGCGAAGATCCGCATGGCGTGGTCGAGCAGTTCCGCCGCTACCGGCTGAAACCGGGTTTCGGCGGTCCCGAGTGGCCCGATGCCGAGCCCGGGTTTTTTGCCGATCTGGTCGAGGGCGCGTCCGCGCGCAAACCGGAAATCGACGCGCTGATTTCGCCCGCCCTCGCCAAAGGCTGGACGCTCGCGCGCATCGATCCGGTGCTGCGCGCGATTCTGCGCGCGGGCGCCTACGAATTGCTGGCGCGCGGCGACGTGCCCGCGCGCGCGGCGATCGACGCCTATGTCGATCTGTCGCTCGAATTCGATGCCGGGCGCGAGGTCGGCTTCGTCAACGGCGTGCTCGACCGCATCGCCAAAGGCTGCCGCGCCCCCGAAATGGCCGATCGGCCCTAGCCATGGCCGGGCGCAAGGCGGGCGAGTTCGAGACCATCGCCGCGCTGTTCGCGCCTTTGGCGTTCGGCCACAAAGCCGCGCTCGGGCTTGGCGACGACGCAGCGTGTCTCGTGCCGCCGCCGGGGCGCGACCTGGTCGTGACGGCCGACGCGCTCGTGGCGGGCGTGCATTTTTTTGCCGACGATCCGCCCGCGTCGGTCGCACGCAAGGCCCTGCGCTGCAATCTCTCCGACCTCGCGGCGAAGGGCGCAAGGCCGCTCGGCTATTTCCTGACCCTGGCGCTGCCGCCCGATTATCACGGCCGGCGGCTGCGGCAGTTTGCGCGCGGTCTTGGCATCGACGGCGCGCTGTTCGGCATCCCGCTGCTGGGCGGCGATACGACCGCAACGCCGGGGCCGCTGACGGTTTCGATCGTGGCGATCGGCACCGTCGAACGCGGCACGATGCTGCGCCGCGACGGCGCCAGGCCCGGCGACGATGTCTGGATGTCGGGCACGCTTGGCGATGCGGCGCTGGGGCTGATCCGCGAAAGCGCGGCCTATTTGCGACGGCGCTACAACCGCCCCGAGCCGCGCTTGGCCTTGGGCCAAAAACTGGTCGGCATCGCCCATGCGTGCATGGACATCTCCGACGGGCTTGGCGCCGATTTGGGGCATATGTGCGAACGCTCGCAAGTCGGCGCCATCGTCGAACTGGCACGCTTGCCGCTCTCGACGGCGGCAAGGCTGGCGCTGAAGCGCGATCCCAAGCTGCTGGAGACGCTCGTTGCGGGCGGCGACGACTACGAATTGCTGTTCGCGGCCCCGCCCGCCAAACGCCGGGCCGTGCTGCGGGCGGCCGCCGCGACCGGGACCCGCGCGACGCAAATCGGCCGCTTTGCCGCCGGGCCCGGCGGCGTCCGCTTTGCCGATGCAAGCGGCGCATTGCAGTCCTTCGCACGCGCGGGCTTTACGCATTTCTAGTCCTGCGGCATAGTGCGGCCATTGTGACAAGCCGCCGAATTCTGCTGACGGGCGCCCTGATTTTTCTGGCGCGCCCCGTTTTCGCGCAAAGTCCCGCCCCGGGCGCCGACGACGATCCGGGGGCCGAGATTTTTTTGCCGCGCATGCTGGTGGCCGCGATCCAGAACAACGAGGTCAAGCGCCACTACGCGCTGCTGATCAAGCTGCGCTTGAAGCGGCGCGGCGACGTCGACAAGGTGCGCGCGGCCATGGACCGGCTGCAGAACGCGTTCGTCTACGATCTCAACGACGTCGCGTCGCAAGGCAACAGTTTCGATCGCGAGCGCGCCAAGCGCCGCCTGACCGCATCGGCCACGCGCATTCTGGGTACCGACGATCTGATCGAAGAAATCGAGTTCGAGCGCGTGCTCGATCGGCGCATCGGAAACTGAAAGAAAACCGCCGACCATGACCGCCGCCGCCGCCTTCGACGCCAAAGCGCGTCGCAACGTCCTCGTTCTGTCCGCCTCCCAGGCGCTGCTGATGATCGGCACCTCGACGATGATCGCCGAGGCCGCCTTGGTCGGCTACATGCTGGCCGAGAACAAGTCGCTCGCCACGCTGCCCGTCGGGCTCATGCAGATGGTCGTCATGCTGACGATGTTCCCGGCGTCGTTTTTCATGAAGCGCTTCGGGCGCCGCATGGGATTCACGGTCGGGGCGATGTTCGGCATCGCGGGCCAGGCTTTGTGCGTCTATTCGATTTTCGACGGCTCGTTCCTGCTGTTTTGCGTCGGCTCGATGCTGAACGGCGTCTACAACGGCTGCGGCCAGTTCTACCGGTTCGCGGCGGTCGACGGCGTGGGGCCGTCGGCGCGCGGCAAGGCGATCAGCTATGTGCTGGCGGGCGGCGTATTCGCGGCGATCGTGGGTCCCGAAATCGCGCGCCATACGCACGACCTGTTTTCGCCCGTCGAATTCGGCGGCTCGTTCGCCGCGCTGGCGCTGGTCGCGATCGTGGCGCTGCTGGTCGTGCAACTGATCGATATCGCCCCGCCCAGCGATGCCGAACGCACGGCCGCCACGCGCCCGCTGCTGGAAATCCTGCTGCAGCCCAAGGCCGCCGTCGCCGTGCTGTCGGGCGTCGTCGCCTATGCGGTCATGTCGCTCGTGATGAACGCGACGCCGCTGGCCATGATCGCGTGCGGCATGGTGTTCGGCGATGCGGCGCGCACGATCCAGGCACATGTGCTGGCGATGTTCGCGCCGTCGTTTTTCACCGGCGCCATCGTGGCGCGTTTTGGCGTCGTGCGCGTGATGATGGCGGGGGCCGTGCTGCTCGCGGGCACCGCTCTGTTCACGCTGACGGGCATCGAATTCTGGAATTTCTATGTCGGCCTTATCCTGCTCGGGCTCGGCTGGAATTTTCTCTATATCGGCGCCACCACGCTGCTGACCGAAACCTACGCGCCCGCCGAGCGCGCGAAGACGCAAGCCGCCAACGATTTTCTGGTTTTCGGATCGGTGTCGGCATCGGCCGTGCTGGCGGGCTGGATGCACAACACGGTCGGGTGGGCCGCGATCAATTGGGGCGTGCTGCCTTTCATCGCTGCGGCGTTTGCAGCGCTCGCCTGGCTCAGCCTGCGCACGCGCGCGGCGCAAAGCGCCTAACCGCCCGCAACCTTCACGCCGATCAGCAACGGGTGCAGCGCAAAAGCGAAGACGCCGTAGAGCGCCAACCCGCCCGCGATCGCCGCGATGTCGCCAAGGCCAAAGCGCAGCGCCGAAAAATCGGGCGCGCCTTCGGCGGCTTCGCGGTGTCGGATCGCGATGCGCGCATACACCGCCCAGCCCAAAAACCCGCCGAACAGCAAGACCGATCCCGTATCGCCGTTCACCAGCAGGTGCGCAAGCGCCCAAAACTTGACTGCCGCCAGCATCGGATGGCGCACGGCGCGCTTGATCAGGCCGCCGGGCGCGTAGGCCGCGATCAGCAGCACGAACACGGGCAGCATCAGCAGCAGCGCCAGATGCCCGAGCGCACGCGGCGGCGTCCAGAGATCGACAGTGCCCTGTGCGCGGTAGTCGCCATAGCCGACGACGATCAGCGCAAAGCCCGCAAGCGCCACGAGCGAATAGACGCTTTTATAGACATTTTCGCCAATGGCGCCGCGCAGACGCGCGCGCAGCCCGCGCTGCGTGGTCAGCAGATGCGATCCCAAAAACAGGGCAAGACCCAGCAATAGCAGCGTCATGGGACATCGTTATTGGCGTCGAACCCCCAAAACGCAAGTCCTTGCAACGCCGGGACGCATCTGGCATGTTCGCGCACCGAGAAAAGCGCATAAGCCGCGATTCGTCCGCAAGCTATTGAACCACAAGAAGAAATAGGGGCTGACCACCATGTCCGGAGCGTTTTGGCTAATCATCGCCTGCGGGTTGCTGGCGATCGTCTACGGGATCGTTGCCTACCGCCAGGTCGTCGCGGCGCCTGCGGGCAATGAAACGATGCGCGGCATCGCCGCCGCGATCGCCGAAGGGGCGGCCGCCTATCTCAACCGCCAGTACCGCACGATCGCCATCGTTGGCGTGGCCGTCACGCTGGTGCTGGTGTTTACGCTCGGTCTGCATGTGGCGCTTGGCTTCGTCGTCGGCGCGGTGCTGTCGGGCGTTGCGGGCTATGTCGGCATGAACGTGTCGGTGCGCGCCAATGTGCGCACGGCCGAAGCCGCGCGCGGCGGGCTGCAGCCGGCCCTCGACATCGCCTTCAAGGCAGGCGCCATCACGGGCCTGCTGGTGGTCGGTTTGGGCCTGCTGGGCGTGGCGGGCTATTTCGGCGTGTTGAGCAACTGGAAGGGCGCAACCTCGCGCGCCACGATCGAAGCGCTGGTCGCTTTGTCGTTCGGCGCGTCGCTGATTTCGATTTTCGCGCGTTTGGGCGGCGGCATCTTCACGAAGGGCGCCGATGTCGGCGCCGACCTCGTGGGCAAGGTCGAGGCGGGAATTCCCGAAGACGATCCGCGCAACCCGGCCGTGATCGCCGACAATGTGGGCGACAATGTGGGCGACTGCGCGGGCATGGCGGCCGACCTGTTCGAAACCTATGCGGTCACGATCGTGGCAACGATGCTGCTGGCAGCCATCTTCTTCTCGGGCGAGCAGACGCTGACCATGATGATGTATCCGCTGCTCATCGCGGGCGTGTGCATCGTGGCGTCGATTATCGGCACGTATTTCGTCAAGCTCGGCGCCAACGGCAACATCATGGCGGCGCTCTACAAGTCGCTGATCGTGACCGGCGTCATCTCGACCGGGCTGATCTTCGTCGTGACGCAGCAATATGTCGGGCTCGCCACCAAGGTCGGCAACTCGACGGGCATGGGCTTGTTCGTGTGCGCGCTGGTCGGCATGGGCGTGACCGCGTTGCTGGTGTGGATCACCGAGTACTATACGGGCACCGAATATCGCCCGGTGCGCTCGGTTGCCGCCGCCTCGCAGACGGGGCACGGCACCAACGTCATCCAGGGCCTGGCCGTGTCGCTCGAATCGACCTTCCTGCCGGTGGTTGTGATCTGTGTCGGCATTCTGGCCTCGTACCTGACGGCGGGTCTCTACGGCATCGCGATCGCGGCGACCACCATGCTGGCGCTGGCCGGCATCGTCGTGGCGCTCGATGCCTATGGCCCCGTCACCGACAATGCCGGCGGCATTGCCGAAATGTCGGGTCTGCCCAAGGAAGTGCGCAAATTCACCGACGCGCTCGACGCCGTGGGCAACACGACCAAGGCCGTCACCAAGGGCTACGCGATCGGCTCGGCCGGCCTTGCGGCGGTCGTGCTGTTTGCGGCCTATATCTACGATCTGAAGCACTATTTCCCGACGATCGCCGACACGGTGAATTTCAGCCTCACGAACCCGTTCGTGGTCGTGGGCCTGTTCATCGGCGGCTCGCTGCCCTTCCTGTTCGGGGCGATGGGGATGACGGCGGTCGGCAAAGCTGCCGGTGCGGTGGTCGAAGAAGTGCGCCGCCAGTTCCGCGAGATCAAGGGCATCATGGAAGGCACCGCAAAGCCCGATTACGGCCGCGCGGTCGACATGCTGACGGCGGCCGCGATCAAGGAAATGATCGTGCCGTCGCTGCTGCCCGTGCTTGCACCCATCGTGCTCTATGTGGTGATCAACCTTGTCGCGGGCCAGGCGGAAGCCTTTGCCGCGGTGGGCGCGATGCTGCTGGGCACGATCGTCACGGGCCTGTTTGTCGCCATCTCGATGACTTCGGGCGGCGGTGCCTGGGACAATGCCAAGAAGTACATCGAAGAAGGCCATTACGGCGGCAAGGGTTCGGACGCGCACAAGGCGGCCGTTACGGGCGATACGGTCGGCGATCCCTACAAGGATACGGCCGGTCCTGCCGTCAACCCGATGATCAAGATCATCAACATCGTGGCGATCTTGCTGCTTGCGGTCCTGGCCGGCGGCCACTAAATGCCGCCGCGAATGCTGCAAAACGAAACGGCCCCGGCGAAAAACCGGGGCCGTTTTTGTTTCAGCGCCGAGCGGCCGGTCTGTTGAATTTGCCGACGCTGCCGATCAGCTGCTCGATGAAGGTCAGCTCCTTGCCGGGCGACGGGGTTACGCGCGTAACGGGGTCGATGACGATGCCGTCCTCGACCGAATAGCGCCGCACTTCGGCCAATTGGCCTTCGCCGTCGAACTGCACGACGACGACGCGCTGCTCGAGCAGATCGGGCTCCATGAACGCGAAGCGGTAGGTTTTGCGCACGATGTAGTACCAACTTTGCTCGGCATCGAACACGCCCTGCGAGGCGGGCGTGCCGAGCAATTGCTGCACGTCGTCGCGGGTCTGGCGGCCGGGTTCCAGGCGCGCGAGGTCGTCTTCGCTGGGAACGAAGCCGCGCGTTTCGGTGAATCCGAGATTGCAGCCGCCAAGGGCAAGACTGGCCGCCAGCAGGGCGGCCTCGGGCAAAAAGCGGGTTGCCGGTCGCATCGTCGTTGATTCCCCGGTTGGTTTGCGCCACATCATGGGCTGGAAAGTGGGGCCGCGCGGGCCCGCTGTCAATGTATGGTAACGGGCGCCGGTCGGAGCGAATGGTTTTTTCGAGACTTTTCAAACGCGACGCCGCAAAAGAAGGCGCGCAAGCGCTGTATCTGGCGCTGGCGACGCAAGCGCGCGCGCCATATTTCTATGCGGTCGCAGGCGTGCCCGATTCGCTCGACGGGCGGTTCGATGCGGTCGCCTTGCACGCCTTCCTGGTGCTCAACCGCCTGAAGCGCGACGACGGCGCGCTGGCGGCAAGCCTCGCGCAAAATCTCGTCGATTTTTTTGTCGAGGATATGGACCGCTCGGTGCGCGAACTGGGCGTGGGCGATATGGGGGTCGCGCGGCGCGTCAAACAGATGGCGCAGGCGCTCTACGGGCGCGCGGCCGTCTACGAACAGGCGGTTGCCGAACCAGGCGACGGCGCGTTGGCCCAAGCGCTCGCGCGCAATCTTTATGGCACCTGCGCGGCGCCGGATGCAGCCAAGATCGCGCTGGTTGCGCGCTATGTGCGCGCCGCGCAAGCAAGGCTCGCCGCACAGGCTTTGGCGCGGCTGGCGCAGGGCGAGATCGACTTTCCGGTGCCCGGCGACACGGGCGCGCCATGAGCGAATTCGCACGGCCCTATGCGCTCGACGCGCTGCGCGACCGGCCCGTCCGCCACAAGATTGCTGCAACCCCCGAGGAATGCGCGGCGCTCGCCACGCGCGTGGGCGTGCTGGCGATCGGCAAACTCGAAGCCAAGCTCGTGCTGCAGCGCGTGCGCGCCGGGCGCGCCGTGCGCGTCGAGGGCACGATATCGGCTGCCCTCGAGCAGGCCTGCGTCGTGTCCTTGCAGCCGGTCGCGCAGAAAATAGCCGAGAAATTCGCCGTGCTGTTCGTACCCGCCGACGACCTCAAACCCGTGCCGATCGACGAAAACGGCGAGGTCGATGTCGCGGCGCTCGCGGCCGAGGACGAACTCGAAGAAGCCTTGCCCGACGGTCCGCTCGATCTGGGCGAGTTGGTGGCGCAGGAATTTGCGGTCGCGATCGACCCGTATCCGCGCGCACCCGGCGCGCAATTCAAGCCGCACTGGGGCGAATTTGCCCCCGCGTCGACCCCCCCGTCCGAGGGCAAGATTCGCCCCTTTGCCGACCTCAAGGCCAAGTTGGACAAGGAAAAATAGCCGGTTTATTGCAGAAAGAAGACTTGAGCGGCGGGCCGGAATTGTCTATCTAGGCGCCTGAATTCCGAACCAAGTTGGTTTTACCGGGTTTGTCCGCATCTTGCGTGCGGCGGCTCACGTACGAGGTTGTGTCATGGCGGTTCCCAAGAAAAAAGTATCCCCCTCGCGTCGCAACATGCGTCGCTCGCACGATGCGCTGGCGGCGGCCGCCTATTCGGAATGCCCGAATTGCGGCGAACTCAAGCGCCCGCACCATATTTGCGGCGCGTGCGGCTATTACGACGGCCGCGAAGTGGTGGCCAAAGCGGTCCAGGCCTGAACGGCGCCCTGCGGCACGCGGAGGATCGGATATCTTGAGCCAGCGGCTCGTGCTTTCCATTGACGCGATGGGCGGCGACAAATCGCCCGACATGGCGATCGAAGGCTGCAAGCTGGCGCAAGAGCGGTCTCCGCATGTCGCATTTTTGCTGTTCGGCGACGAGGCGCGGATCGCTCCGTTGGTCGCCGCCGCGCGCTTGGACGCCGACAAAATCAAAATCGTGCATACCGACGATGCGGTGGCGAGCGACGCCAAACCGTCGATCGCACTGCGCGCGGGCCGCAAATCGAGCATGCGGCTGGCGATCGATGCGGTGCGCGACGGGGAAAGTGCGGGCATCGTGTCGGCGGGCAATACCGGCGCGCTGATGGCGATGGCCAAATTCGTGCTGAAGACCTTGCCCGGCATCGACCGGCCCGCGATCGCCTCGCTGTTCCCGACCATGCGCGGGGAAAGCGTGATGCTCGATCTGGGCGCCAACGTGCAATGCGGCACCGAAAACCTCGTGCAGTTTGCGATCATGGGCGAGGTCTTCGCGCGTACAGTGCTGGGGCTGGCCCAGCCCAGCGTCGGGCTTTTGAACGTGGGCTCGGAAGAGATGAAGGGCCACGAGGAATTGCGCGCCGCCGCCGCCTGGCTGCGCGACACGCATCTGCCGATCCGCTTCCACGGCTTCGTCGAGGGCGCCGACGTGCCGGCCGGCACGGTCGATGTGGTGGTCACCGACGGATTCACGGGCAACGTGGCGCTCAAGATCGCGGAGGGCACCTCGAAGCTCTATTCGAGTTTCCTCAAGGGCGCGTTCCAGTCGTCGTTCCTCGCCAAACTCGGCTATTTGCTCGCGAGCTCCGCGCTGAAGAAAGTGCGCCTGCGCACCGATCCGCGCCGCTACAACGGCGCGATGTTCGTCGGCCTCAACGGCATCGTCGTCAAGAGCCATGGCGGCACCGACGCGTTCGGCTTCGCCAACGCGATCGGCGTCGCGATCGACATGGCGACGCACGGCCTCAACGACAAAATTCGCTCCGAATTGGCGCATCTTGCCCCGCCGCCGCCAGAAGCGGCGATCGGCTAGGAGGGAGCCCCCGCATGGCCATCCGTTCCGTCGTGCGCAGCACCGGCGCCTACCTGCCCGCCAACGCGGTCAGCAACGACGAATTGTCGCGCCGCGTCGAAACCAGCGACGAATGGATCGTCTCGCGCACCGGCATCCGCCAGCGCCATATCGCGGCCGAGGGCGAGTTCACGTCCGACCTTGCGACCGAGGCCGCCAAGCGTGCGCTGGCCGCTGCCGGCATCGCGCCAAGCGACGTCGATCTGATCGTGCTCGCCACGACCACGCCCGACTGTACCTTTCCCGCAACCGCCGCGATCGTGCAGGCGAAGCTTGGCATCGAGGGGCGGGGGTTTGCTTTCGACGTGCAGGCCGTGTGCGCGGGCTTCGTGTACGCGCTCAATGTTGCCGACAATTTCATCAAAGTGGGCCAGGTCAAAACCGCTTTGGTGATCGGCGCCGAGACATTCACGCGCCTGCTGGACTGGCAGGACCGCACGACCTGCGTGCTGTTCGGCGACGGGGCAGGGGCGGTCGTGCTGCAGGCCGAAACGGGCGCGCGCGGCATTCTGTCGAGCCATTTGCATTCCGACGGCCGGTTCAAAAACGCGCTCTATGTGACGGGCGGCCCGAGTTCGACGGGCGATATCGGCGTTGTGCGCATGAACGGCCAGGAGGTTTTCAAACACGCTGTCGTGAAGCTCGCCGACGTGGTCGAAGAAGCCTTGAAAGCCAATGGTTTGACGGGCGCAGATATCGACTGGCTGGTGCCCCACCAGGCCAACCAGCGCATTATCGACGGCATGGCCAAAAAGCTTGGACTTGGCGCCGAGCGCGTGGTTTCGACGGTAGCGCGCCATGCCAATACGTCGGCAGCCTCCATCCCGCTTGCCTTGGCGGAGGCGGCGGGCGACGGGCGCATCAAACGCGATCAGATCGTGTTGCTCGAAGCGATCGGCGGCGGGCTCGCCTGGGGCGCCAGCGTTATCCGTTGGTAGCGGCCAGGAGTGGCGGCCCGGATTCAAGTCCGGCCGCCAAACCTTTGTAATTGACCGGTTTCGGCGGCTAGGCTAGCATTTTGGCGATTTCACTTCCGGCCCGGAGAGCTGCATGTCCGAAACGACGGTGACGAGAGCGGATCTGGCCGAGGCGGTCTATCAAGAAGTCGGCTTGTCGCGCAACGATTCGGCGGCGCTCGTCGAGACGGTGCTGGGCGAGATCGTCGAAGCGCTGACGCAGGGCCAGACGGTCAAAATTTCGTCGTTCGGCAGTTTTTCGGTGCGCCAAAAGGGCCAGCGCGTCGGCCGCAATCCCAAGACCGGCGAAGAAGTGCCGATTTTGCCGCGTCGCGTGCTGGTGTTCCGCGCCTCGCATGTGCTGAAAAACCGCATCAACCGCCAGATGACCAAGGCCCAAGCGGCAGCGGCCGCACCCGCGGTCCCCAAGGCGCCGCCGGCCAAGGTTTAAGCGGCGATGGCCGAACCGCATGCCGCTGCCATCCTGCTGTCGCCCCGGCGCGGCGCCAAATCGGCGGATGCGTTTCGCACGATCAGCGAAGTGGCGGGCGATCTTGAAGTGCCCCAGCATGTGCTGCGGTTTTGGGAAACGCGCTTCCAGCAAATCAAGCCGCTGAAACGCGCGGGCGGGCGGCGCTATTACCGCCCGGAAGACATCGAACTGCTGCGCCGGATTCGCGAGTTGCTCTACAAACACGGCTACACGATCAAGGGCGTGCAGCGGCTGCTCAAAGACAACGGACTGATCGAGATTCCCGCAGCTCCGGCACCGATAGCGCCGCTCGCGGCGGCGCCCGCACCGGCCCCCGCGCGCGCGGCGGCGCCGGTCGCCGATTTGCCGCTGTTTGCCAAACCGCTCGACCGGGCGGCGATCGTCGCCGCGATCGACGAACTCGACGCGCTCAAAAAACTGCTGCGCACGCGCCCCCGGCGCTAGGGCTGCGTCATGGCCGATCCCGCCGCACCCGACGACAGCCAAGCGCCCGCACCGCCGCCCAAGAAGAAACTCTCGGGCAAAAAGCTGATTATTATATTGATCCCGATCTTGCTGCTGTTTGCGGGCGGCGGGGCCGCGTATTTCCTGGGCTTCATCGGCGCCAAGGAACCCGAAACCGGCGAAGCGGCCGAGGCGCCGCCGCCGCCGCCGCCGCCCAGCATGATCTATACGATGCCGGAAATTCTGGTGAATTTGAACACGGCACCGACGGCGCGCGGCGCCTTCGTCAAACTGTCCTCGACGGTCGATCTGGTCCAGGAAGACATCACCGTGTTCGAAGAAGCGCTGCCGCGCGTGATCGACACGCTGATCACCTACATGCGCGAGCTGCGGCCCGAGGATTTGCGCGGATCCGCCGGGCTCGTTCGATTGCGCGAGGAGTTGCTTGCGCGTATAAAAGTCAGCGCCGCGCCCGCACGAGTGAACGATGTGCTGTTTCGCGAGATCCTCGTCCAATAGTATTTTTGACATGTTTTATTGTTATAATACACAGATTTGTCTGGTTAAGTTAAAGCATTTTCGCGATGTCGATAACGACTTGTTAACCTTCCTGCGGCATTATTGGGCGGCAGTTTAGCTAAATTCGGATAAGATTGAATCGACCAACGTGATCAATCGAAGCCGCAAGGATTTTGAATGGCGGACGACCCAAAACCGGCGGATGGCGAAGGGGCTCCCGAAGGGGAAGCGCCCAAGAAGAAACTGCTGTCCGGCAAACTGCTGATCATCGCGGGGGCGGCGATCGTGCTGCTGCTGGGCGGCGGGGCTGGCGCCTATTTCTTCCTGTTTTCCTCGAAGCCCGAAGTGCAGCAGGCCGAAGACGGTCCAAAACCCGACGCGCCCCCCGAACCTGCAGGTCCGCAAAAAATCGTCTACTACAACATGCCCGATCTGCTGGTGAACCTGAATGCCGGGGCGGGGCGGCGCACCTCGTTCCTCAAGCTCTCGCTGGCGGTCGAGCTGCGCAGCATCGACGATGCGGGCGTGTTCGAGGCGAACATGAACCGCATCGTGGACAACTTCCAGATCTATCTGCGCGAGCTGCGGCCTGAAGATTTGCGCGGCTCGTCGGGGTTCTTGCGGCTGCGCGAGGAACTTCTGACGCGCGTGCAGCTGGCGGCAGCGCCCGCGCGCGTCAGCGACATCTTGTTCCGCGAAATGCTCGTCCAGTAACGGCAAGACCCGACAGGGATACGAAAAATGGCCGACCCGAAAAACATGTCCGACGAAGAAAAGATGGCCGCCGAATGGGCGTCCATGGAATCCGGCGGCGGCGGCGATGCGGCCGGCGGGGGCGACGGGGCGACCGCGCGCGTCTTAAACCAGGACGAAATCGACTCGCTGCTGGGGTTCGACGGCGCATCGGGCGGCGGCGACGGCACGTCGGGCATGCAGGCGATCATCAACAGCGCGCTCGTGTCCTACGAACGCCTGCCGATGCTCGAAATCGTCTTCGACCGTCTGGTGCGCATGCTGACAACGAGCTTGCGCAACTTCACGTCCGACAACGTCGAAGTCTCGCTCGACGTCATCACCTCGACGCGGTTCGGCGACTACGTGAACTCCATTCCGCTGCCGGCGATGCTGGCCGTGTTCAAGGCCGAGCAGTGGGACAATTTCGGCCTGCTGACGGTCGACTCGGCGCTCATCTATTCGATCGTCGACGTGCTGCTGGGCGGGCGGCGCGGCACGGCGGCGATGCGCATCGAAGGGCGCCCCTACACGACCATCGAGCGCAACCTGGTCGAACGTCTGGTTGCGGTCGTCCTTGGCGACCTCTCGGCTTCGTTCGATCCGATCAGCAAGGTCAATTTCCGCTTCGAGCGGCTGGAGACCAACCCGCGCTTCGCCACGATCGCCAGGCCCGCCAACGCCGCCATCATCGCCAAGCTGCGCATCGACATGGAAGACCGCGGCGGGCGCCTGGAACTGCTGCTGCCCTACGCCACGCTCGAACCCGTGCGCGAAATGCTGCTGCAGCAGTTCATGGGCGAAAAATTCGGCCGCGACTCGATTTGGGAAGGCCACTTGGCGACCGAGCTGTGGTCGACCGACGTCGATATCAACGCGGTCGTCGACGAGCAGGTGATGACGCTGCAGGACGTGCTCGATTTTCGCGTCGGCACGCGGCTCATGCTCAACGCCACGCCCGAAAGCGAAATCATGGTGCTGTGCGGACCCGAACGGCTTTTTCGCGGCCGCATGGGCAGGCGCGGCCAGAACGTGGCCGTGATGATCGAGCGCAAAATCAACAAATACGAGGAAAACTGATGGGCATGGAACTCGCGCTCAATCTGGTGCTGGCGGGGTTGCTCGCGGCCGTGATCGTCTATGCGATGCTGCTCAACAAGCGCTTGGGCGCCTGGCGCGACGGCAAGGCCGAGCTTGCCAAAGCGGCCGCCCAATTCACCGCCGCCGCCGAGCGCGCCGAACTTGCCATCGTCGAACTCAAGGCCGCCAGCGAAGCCTCGGGCCGCCTGCTCGAAGACCAGACGCGCAAGGCGCTCGCCCTCAAGGACGATCTCGAAATGCTGGTCGAACGCGCCGATCCGGTCGCCGACCGCATGGTCGAACGCCTGCGCCCGCGTCCGGCGCCCGAGCCTGTGCCCGCGCCAAGCGCGCTTTCCGTTGCCGCCGCCCGCGTGCCGCTGCGGGCCGCCGCCGCGCGCGGCGAGGCCGAAGAAACGCGCTCGCCGGTGCGCTCGCCCCTGCGTTCGACAGCCGAACAGGAGTTGCTGCGCGCAATCGCCGAACGGCGGAATACGACCGGCCAGCAAGCGGGCCAGCAAGCGGGAGCGCGCGGCGCATGAAATTTCTTAACGGCATTCGGTTGCTGCCTGTGCTGGCGATCGTTGCGGTGCTGATGCTGGGCTTGCGGCTCGGCGATCTTGGCAGCGCCGTTGCCCAGCAATCGACGGCCCCGCCGCGCACCGCCGTGCCGAGCGCGCCCGCACCCGCACCGCGCCCCGTTGCGGCCGCACCGCCGGCACCTTTGTTGGTGCAGTTCGCGCAAGCCCCGGCGCCCGAGCCCGCCGCCCCGCGCACGCCCCCCGGCACTGTGCAGGCCGACGGCGAGCGCACCTTCAGCCAGGGCGAAATCGAGGCGCTCGAAGATCTTGCCAAGCGGCGCGAGGAAATCGACCGCCGCATGGCCGAACTCGAACAGCGCGAGGCGATTTTGCAGGCCGCCGAACAGCGCATCCAGCAGCAGGTCGACGAGCTCAAGACGCTGCAAAGCTCCGTGCAAAGCGCCATCGCCAGATACGACGAGCAGGAACAGGCGCGCCGCCAAAGCCTCGTGCGCATGTTCCAGAACATGAAGCCGAGCGAAGCGGCGCGCATCTTCGAGCAGATGGAATTGCCCGTGCTGCTCGAACTGGTCGAGGCCATGAACGAGCGCCGCGCGGCGCCCATCCTGGCCCAAATGAACCCGATCCGCGCCCAGCAGGTGACGGCCGAACTGGCCCGCCGCCGCCAGCCCGGCAACCAGCCCGCGTCGCAAATCCCGGCGCGCGCGGGATAGAACGGGGTCGATCGTTCTGTCGCGCGAACACGGGGCTTTACCTCGGCGCGGCTCTCGATTAGTAACCTTTTAACATTTGGCGTCTAAGGATAGGCGTGCCGCCGTACAGGCCGCGACAAAGGGCAGGAGAAGCGAGATGGCTGTCGATCTTCGTATGAACGTGCTGATCGTCGACGACTACAAGACGATGCTGCGGATCGTGAAAAACCTGCTCAACCAGATCGGCTTCACCAACGTGGACGAAGCCGAAGACGGCTCGGCCGCGCTCGCCAAGATTCGCCAGAAGGAATACGGCCTGATCATTTCCGACTGGAACATGGTGCCGATGACGGGCCTGCAGCTTCTGCAGGAAGTGCGCGCGGACGCCAAGTTCAAGCACATCCCGTTCATCATGGTGACGGCCGAAAGCAAGACCGAGAACGTGGTCGCGGCCAAGCAGGCCGGCGTCAACAACTACATCGTCAAACCCTTCAATGCGGCCGTGCTGAAGGGCAAGATCGCGACCGTGCTGGGCGATTTCTAGAGCCGACAAAGGGGAGCGGTTTCGTGGCCAAAACAAAAACCAGGAAACGCAAACCGGCCCCGAAAACGACGCGCTCTGCGGCAAAAAAGCGGGCCCCAAAGAAAATCGCCCGCAAACCGCGTGCGGCCGCCGGCAACGGCGAGGTGCGCACCGGCATCGCGCGTCTGGGCGCGATCATCGCGAACGCCAAGCGCGACCTTGCGGCGCTGCAGGCGCAGGAAATCGGCCGCACGCATCTGCCGACGGCGGGCGACGAGCTCAGCGCCATCGTGGGCGCGACCGAAGCCGCCACCAATTCGATTCTGGACGCGGTCGAGCGCATCCAAAAAACCGCCGCTTCGGCAGCGCCCGAAATCAACGAATCGATCATGCAGGACGCGACAGCTATTTTCGAGGCTTGCAACTTTCAGGATATTACCGGCCAGCGCATTTCCAAGATCGTCGCGGTCCTCAAGGAAGTCGACAAGACCGTGGCCGAGTTGCTGTCGACCCTGCACTTGCCGCTGGCCGATATGCCGCCCGCTGCGGCCCCAGCGCGCGTCGGCGATGCGGCCCTTTTGAACGGTCCGCAAGCGCCGGGCGCAGCGCCCAACCAGGCCGATATCGACGCGATGTTCGACAAGGCCTGAGGATAAGCGTAGAATCGCCAGTCGATTCGGGTACTTAGCCCGAGCCGGGTCGGCGCTGGTGTAGACTGGCGTCGAGGCGGCTGCGAACAGGACGGCAAGCGGGCGCTCAAGGGCTTTATGGCGACGCACAGAAACAGGCGATCTGCGGCGAAAGCGGGCTGTTTTGGCGCAGCCCTGCTGGCGGCGTTTTGCCTTTTTGCGGCGCCGGTGGCGGCCCAGGGCCAGGCGCCGTGGCGCAGCTTTCCGGCCGCACCCCCGGCGCCCAGCTTCGCGCCGGAAGCGGCTCCGGCACCCGCCCAGCCAGCGCCGGCGAGACCCGCCGCCAATCGATCGGCCCCGTGGGCAAGCGCGCCGACGACAGCCCCGGCGCCCATCGCGGCACCGGCCCCGCAAGCAAGCGAACCGGCAGGTCGCGCATCGGCACTAGCCGCCCCCGTGCCGCCCGCGCCTGGCGTCGCCGTGCGGTTCGGCAACAATCCGGGGTTCGATCGCGCGGTGTTCGATTGGCCCGAGGATGTCGATTACCGGGTCGAGCAAAATGGCCGCAACGTCACGATGACCTTCGGCGCGCCCGTCGCGCTCAACCAGGCCGCGTTGACGGCGGGCTTGCGCGCGTCGATCGCCAGCCTGCGCGCCGAACGCACGGCCGACCGCGCGATACTGGAATTGACGCTCAACGACAATGTCGGACTGCGCCATTTTCGCGCAGGACCCCGCGTCGTGCTCGACCTGGTGCGCGACGGCTCGATCCCGACCGACCGGCCGACCTCGCAGCAAAACCAGCTGCCGACCCAAGCCCAGGCCGATGCGCAAGCCCAGGCCCGGCAAGCCGCCAACGCGCCGCCCGCCGCCGCCGCGCCGCCGCCGCCCGCACAAGCCGCCGCGCCCGCGAGCGGCCGGCCCGGCACGCCCGAATTCCAAGCGCTGGCCCAGCAAGCCCAAGCGTTGGGGCTGAGCCAGCCGCAGACCGCCCCGAACGCGGCGGGCGCGCGCTCGTCGGCCGCAAACCTTGTGGCGCTGCGCGGCCGCATCCCGGTCGAAGTCGCGCGCGAGGAGAATTTCGACGCGATCCGCTTCGGCTTCGACGAGCCGATCGGGCTCGCCGTGTTCGGGCGCGGCCAGTATTTGTGGATCGCGTTCGACAAGCCGGTCGAACTCGATCTTTCGGCGCTGCAGGACGGGCCGCAGATGCGCGACGTGCTGGGCGAAATCGAATCGGTCGACAGCCAGGGCACGGTGCTGCGCTTGAGCCCGCGCAACGGCGCGCACGCGCTCGTGCGGCGCGACGGTTCGGCCTGGGTCGTCGAACTCGGCCGGTTGCCGAGGCGTCCCGAAAAGCCGCTGGTGATCGTCATCCGCAATCCCGACACGCCTGCGGACGCGCGCGTGTCGATCGAATTGCAGGGCGCGCAGACCGTGCTGCGGCTGCGCGACCCGGAAATCGGCGACGAACTTGCGATCGTGCCGAGCGCCGTGGGCGGCATCGGGCTTGCCGACACGCGCCGCTATCCGCAGTTCCAGATTCTGGCGAGCATGCAGGGCGCGGTCGTGCGGCCCGACGACGACACGGTCGCCGTGCGCCCGCTTGGCACCGGCGTCGAGATTTCGTCGTCGCGCGCGCTGTTCGTCACCGCGCCCACGGCCCAAGGCACGCCCGGCGCGCCCCCGCTGCGCCAGAGCGCGCTGCTCGATCTTGCCGCCTGGCAGCGCGGCGGCCCGCTCAAATTCAACGAGGAACAGTCCGCCCTCGAACGCGCGATCGCGGCGAGCCGCCCGGGCGATGCGCGCAACCTGGCGCGGCTCGACTACGCGCGCTACATGTTTTCGCACGGGCTGTTCGCCGAGACCAACGCCATGCTGCGCCTGATCGGCGAAGAGCGCCCGCAGCTGCTCGACGGGCCGCAGAACCGCGCGATGCGCGGCGTCGCCGAACTCTACAGCGGCAATCTCGACGAGGCGGCGCGCTGGCTCAACCATTCGAGCCTCGACCAGGAAGGCGAGGCGGCGCTGTGGCGCGGCGCGCTCGCGATGGCGCAGAACGATCCGCAGGCCGCCTTGCTGCAATTCGACCGCGCGACCGACGCTTCGGGCCGGTTTCCGCGCCTGTTCGCCAACCGGCTGGGGCTGGCGATCGCGGAAGCGCGCGTCGAGGGCAAGGAACTCGACGTGGCCCAGCGCCGCATCGAGCAGATCATGGCCAACAGCCCGAGCCGCGGCGACCAGGCGCGCGCGGACTATCTGCGCGGACGCATCGCGCTCGAGCGCGGCGACGAGCGCGCGGCTTTGGCCGCGTGGCGCACGCTGTCGCTTGGCACCGTCACGCGCGCGCGCGTGCAGGCCGAGCTTGCGCGCATCGAGCTGCAGGCCGGCAAGGGCGACATCACGCCGCAGGAGACGGTCGAGGCGCTGGAGCGCTTGCGCTTCGCGTGGCGCGGCGACGATCTGGAATTCGAAATCCAGCGCCGTCTGGGGCGCGCGCAATTGGCGACCGGCGATTTTCGCCAGGGCGTGCGCATTTTGCGCGACGCGGCCGTGCGTTTCCCGCAGGCGCGCGACCGCGGCGAGCTCGAAAACGACGTCAAAAACGAGTTCCGCAAACTCTTCCTCGACGGCGAGGCCGACCGGCTCTCGCCGGTGGCCGCGATCGGCCTGTTCGAGGATTTCCGCGACCTCGTGCCCGGCGGCAGCGAGGGCGACGAGATGGTGCGCCGTCTGGTCGAGCGCATGGTGTCGGTCGATCTGCTCGACCGGGCGGGGGAACTGCTCGACCACCAGATCCGCAACCGCCTGCAGGGCCGCGCGCGCGCCGAAACGGGCGCAAGGCTCGCCGCCATCCGCCTGCTCGACCGCAAACCGCAATTGGCGCTCGACGCGCTCGACGCGTCCGACGGCACGGGTCTCAACGGCGACTTGCCGCGCGAGCGCGGGCGCCTGGCCGCGCGCGCTTTGGCCGATCTGGGGCGCGCGCCCGAAGCGCTGGCGCGTCTCGAAGGCGATCAGGGCGCCGATGCCGATCTGCTGCGCGCCGAAATCGCCTTGCGCACGCGCGCCTGGCCGCAGGCCGCCCAAGCGCTCGAGCGTCTGGTGGGGGCCCCGCCCGCGGGCACGCAGCCCATCGACGACAATCGCGCGCGCCAGACGCTGCATTTGGCCGTAGCACTTGCCCTCGCGGGCGACGATGCGGGCACGGCGCGCCTGCGCGAACGCTTCGGGCCGGCGATGGGCCGTTCGCCCTATGCCGAAGTCTTCCGCGTGCTGACGGCCGACAAAGCGGGGGCCACGCCCGATATCGCTTCCATCGCAGCACGGGTCTCGTCGCTGGCCCCGTTCGAGTCGTTTATGGCCGGCTATCGCCAGCGCCTGGCAGGCCCGCCCAAACCCGCCACCGGCTGACACCGCTCGAAAAAATCTGTGGATGGCTCGGTTTTCTGCTTGTGTTCCGGAACAAATCTGGTACCGTTCGCTTCTCGGTGCGGGGCCTTGCGTTTCGCACCGAGATGCTTCTGGGAACAAAGAATGTACTCGAAGCATTGGCGATTTTTTCGGCACGTTATTTCGGCGAATGGTCACACGGCGTTTGACGGGGGCGTTGGCCTTCCGCAACCGCCCCTGATATGGAGGGTATGAGGATGTCGTCAGTTACTGCGTTGCGGTCGTCTCCCAAGGAAACGGCCGAGAAGGACAGCAAAGATTCCATGGACAAGAACAAGGCGCTGGAAGCGGCCCTGAGCCAGATCGAACGCTCGTTCGGCAAGGGCTCGATCATGAAGCTGGGCGCGCGCGACCAGTCGGTGGCGGCCGAAGTGATTTCGACGGGCTCGCTGTCGCTCGATATCGCGCTTGGCATCGGCGGGCTGCCCAAGGGGCGCATCGTCGAAATCTACGGGCCGGAAAGCTCGGGCAAGACGACGCTGGCGCTGCACGCGATCGCCGAAGCCCAGAAGGCGGGCGGCACCTGCGCGTTCGTCGATGCCGAGCACGCGCTCGATCCGGGCTATGCGCGCAAGGTCGGCGTGGACGTCGAAAATCTGCTGATCTCGCAGCCCGATGCCGGCGAACAGGCGCTCGAAATCGCCGACACGCTCGTGCGGTCGGGCGCGGTGGACGTGCTGGTGGTCGATTCGGTTGCCGCCCTCGTGCCGCGCGCCGAACTCGAAGGCGAAATGGGCGACAGCCATATGGGCCTGCATGCGCGCCTGATGAGCCAGGCCTTGCGCAAGCTCACGGGCTCGATCTCGCGCTCGAACACGCTGGTCATCTTCATCAACCAGATCCGCATGAAGATCGGCGTGATGTTCGGCAATCCCGAAACCACGACGGGCGGGAATGCCCTCAAATTCTACGCGTCCGTGCGTCTGGATATCCGGCGCATCGGCGCGATCAAGGACCGCGAAAACATCGTCGGCAACCAGACGCGCGTGAAGGTCGTCAAAAACAAGATGGCGCCGCCGTTCAAAGTGGTCGAATTCGACATCATGTACGGCGAGGGCGTCTCGAAAACGGGCGAGCTCATCGATCTTGGCGTCAAAGCGGGCGTGGTCGAAAAATCGGGCGCGTGGTTCTCCTACGACGGCACGCGCATCGGCCAGGGCCGCGAAAACGCGCGGGCGTACTTGAAGGAACATCCCGAGGCGGCTGCGGCCATCGAAGCCGCGATCCGCGGCAATGCCGGCAATGTCGCCAGCGCCATGATGGCGGAGCCGGGCACGTCGGAAAGCTAAGCCGTTTTTGCAGCCAGCCCCGGACGGGGGCGGGGAGAGTGGCCCCAATCCCGTCCGGTTCGTTTCTCCGTGTTTCCGAGTTTCTAGAAATTGCCGCCCCGGATCGTCCGTGCCGTTTTCATCGACGGCCTGCGGTCTCTTCCCGGGCCAAAACGGGTCGGCCGTCGCATAAGCCCAAAGCGCCGCGACCGCCGACCCGTCTTTCGTTTTGCGTCCAGGGCCGATCCCATTATAATAGTCATATGTATTCCAGGGGAGGGCCGATGGCTGCGCTGAAACTGACCAAGATCGGAACTTCGACGGGGGCGATCATCCCGAAGGAGATGCTCGCGCGTATGAAAGTCGAAAAGGGTGATACGCTTTTTGCTGTCGAAACCAACGACGGCTATCTGCTGACGCCCTACGATCCGGCGGTTGCCGAGCAGCTCGAAATCGGCCGCGACTTCATGAAGGACTATCGCGAGACTTTCAAAGCCCTGGCAAAATGACGCGCGAACCGCGCTGGATCGGCAAGCGAGTCTTGCTGATGCTGCACGAAGAAAGCCTCGCCACATTCGGCGGCGCGCCTGGCTTGCGAGACGAAGGATTGCTCGATTCGGCATTGGCGCGTCCGCCAAATGCGTACGCCTATAATCCAAAATGCACGCTTGCGGTTTTGGCCGCGTGCTACGCGTTCGGGCTCGCGAAGAACCATGCTTTTGTCGATGGCAACAAACGCATTTCCTTCCTCTCGATCGGACTGTTTCTCGGCGTCAATGGCCAAAGGCTTGAGGCCGATCCCGTGGACGCAATCCGAACGACGATCAGGCTTGCCGCAAGCGAGATCGACGAGCCGAAACTTGCCGCCTGGATCCTGCAAAACGCAGTCCTACGATAATTCGATGCAAGCGCCCGACTGGACACCCGCGCGCTTGGAAGCTACATCTAGGCCCCTTTTTTCGAGCGCCTGGAGCGAGTTTTTCCGATGACGAGTGCGAGCGACGTCCGCAAAACCTTTCTCGACTATTTCGCCAAAAACGGCCACCAGATCGTCGCCTCGTCGCCGCTCGTGCCGCGCAACGATCCGACCTTGATGTTCACCAATGCCGGCATGGTGCAGTTCAAAAACGTTTTTACCGGCCAGGAAAAGCGGCCCTACCAGCGCGCGGCCACGTCGCAAAAATGCGTGCGCGCGGGCGGCAAGCACAACGATCTCGAAAATGTCGGCTACACCGCGCGCCACCATACGTTCTTCGAAATGCTCGGGAACTTCTCGTTCGGCGACTATTTCAAGGAGCAGGCGATCGAGCATGCCTGGACCTTGATCACCAAAGAATACGGCCTGCCCAAGGACAAGCTCTGCGTCACCGTCTATCACGACGACGACGCGGCCGCGGGCTTCTGGAAAAAGATCGCGGGCCTGCCCGAAGAGCGCATCATCCGCATCGCCACGTCCGACAATTTTTGGGCGATGGGCGATACGGGTCCGTGCGGCCCGTGCTCGGAGATTTTCTACGACCACGGCCCGAAGATTCCGGGCGGCCCGCCGGGTTCGCCCGATGCCGACGGCGACCGCTTCATCGAGATCTGGAATCTCGTTTTCATGCAGTTCGAGCAAATTTCGGCCGCCGAACGCGTGTCGCTGCCCAAACCCTCGATCGATACGGGCATGGGGCTCGAGCGCATCACGGCCGTGCTGCAGGGCAAGCACGACAATTACGACATCGACCTCATGCGCCGCATCATCCTGGCATCGGCCGACGCCGCGAACGTCGCGGCCGACGGGCCGCACGCGGTCTCGCACCGCGTGATCGCCGACCATCTGCGCTCGGCGTGCTTTTTGATCGCGGACGGCGTGCTGCCGTCCAACGAAGGGCGCGGCTACGTGCTGCGCCGGATCATGCGCCGCGCGATGCGCCACGCGCACATTATCGGCTGCAAGGAGCCGCTGCTGCACAAGCTGGTCGCAACGCTGGTCGACGCGATGGGCCAGGCCTATCCCGAACTCGTGCGCGCAAGCGCGCTCGCCGGCGAGACGCTCAAGCTCGAAGAAACGCGCTTCAAGCAGATGCTCGAACGCGGTTTGAAACTTCTCGACGACAGCGCCTCCGCGCTCGGCAAGGGCGACCGGCTTGCGGGCGAGGTCGCGTTCAAGCTCTACGACACCTACGGCTTCCCGCTCGATTTGACGCAGGACGTGCTGCGCTCGCGCGGCGTCGGCGTGGATACCGACGGGTTTGCGGCCGCGATGGACAAGGCCAAGGCCGAGGCGCGCAAGAGCTGGGCGGGCTCGGGCGAGCAGGCGGGCGAACGGCTGTGGTTCGAATTGCGCGAGAAGGTCGGCGCCACCGAGTTTCTGGGCTACGACACCGAAAATGCGGAAGGCAAGGTGCTGGCGCTCGTCGTGGACGGCAAGGAAACCGACCATGCGAAAGCGGGCGACGCGGTCCAGCTCGTCGTCAACCAGACGCCGTTCTACGGCGAATCCGGCGGCCAGACCGGCGATGCGGGCGTCGTGTTCACGGCGTCGGGCGCGGAGATCGCCGTCGACGATGTGCAAAAAATGGCCGGCGACGTCTTCGTGCATGCGGGCCGCGTGGCCAAGGGCAGCGTCAAACTCGGCGACTTCGCCGAACTGCGCGTCGACGGCGCGCGCCGCGACCGCACGCGCGCCAACCATTCGGCGACGCATTTGCTGCACGAAGCCTTGCGTCGGCGTTTGGGCGCGCATGTCACGCAGAAGGGCTCGCTGGTCACGCCCGACCGGTTGCGCTTCGATATTTCCCAGCCTACCCCCCTCACGCCCGAGGACATTGCCGCGGTCGAGGACGACGTCAATCGCCGCGTGCTCGAAAACCAGGATGTGGCCACGCGCCTGATGACGCCCGATGCCGCCGTCGAAGCCGGCGCTTTGGCGCTGTTCGGCGAGAAATACGGCGAAGAAGTGCGCGTGGTGGCGATGGGCTACCCGCGCGGCGACGCCGATGCCAAACCCTTTTCGACCGAGCTTTGCGGCGGCACGCATGTGCGCCGCACGGGCGACATTGGCCTCGTCAAGATCGTTTCGGAAAGCGCGGTTGCCGCCGGCGTGCGGCGGATCGAAGCCATGACGGGCGAGGGAGCGCGCGCCTATCTGGCCGAGCAGACCCGCGTTCTGTTCGAAGCGGCGAGCGTGGCCAAAACCGTGCCTGCCGACGTGCCCGCCCGTCTGGCGGCTCTGCTCGAAGAACGCCGCAAACTCGAGCGCGAGCTTGCCGACGCGCGCCGCGCACTGGCAGTCGGCGGCGGCGCCTCGTCGGGCAGCGGGGCGGAGCAGGTTGGAAGCGTCAAATATGCCGCGCGCAAACTCGACGGCACGCCCGCGCGCGAACTAAAAGCCACGGCCGACGAAATCAAAAAACAGATCGGCTCGGGCGTCGTCGCGCTGGTGACGGTCGAAGACGGCAAAGCCTCGCTCGTGGTTGCCGTCACCGAAGATACGGCCGCAAAGATCAGCGCCGTCGATCTGGTGCGTGTCGGCGTTTGCGTCCTTGGCGGGAAGGGCGGCGGCGGACGCGCGGACATGGCGCAAGGCGGCGGCCCCGACGGCGCCAAGGCCGACGCGGCGCTGGCCGCGATCAAAGACGCGATCGCTGCGGCGGCATCGTCGTGAAAGCTTTTGCGTTCAGAGCCGTCGTGCGAGCCGACCTGCCGGCATTGAAGCATGCCATCGACGCGTGCGGGCTTTTTCCCTCAGAGATGCTCGATGGCATGATGGCGGGCTATTTTGCCGGCAACGAAACCAGCGAAATTTGGCTGACCGACGCGGATGGTACGCCGATGTCCGTCGCCTATTGCGCGCCCGAACGCATGACAAGCGGAACGTGGAATCTCTATCTGATCGCGGTCCATCCCGATCTCCAGGGACAAGGGCGCGGCGCGGCCTTGTTGCGCTATGTCGAACGCCAGCTTGCGGCGGCGGGCGAGCGGGTTCTGCTGGTCGAAACCTCGGGCCTGGAAGCCTATGCGCGCACGCGCGACTTCTATCGCAAGAACGGCTACGAGGAAGAAGCGCGCATCCGCGAATTCTACCAGCAGGGCGAAGACAAGATCGTCTTCCGCAAGTCTCTGGCCGGCGCCTAAGCCCGCCGGACGATCTTGGCGCGTTTGGCCGAAATCAGGCCCGAATTGATGCCGCCCCACGAGAGTTCGCCGCTGAGGCGCCCGAACTCGATTTTGGGGCAGCGATCCATCACGACCTGGAGGCCCGCCGCTTCGGCCTTGGCCGCCGCCGCATCGTTGCGCACCGTCAATTGCATCCACAGCGTTTTGGCGCCGATGGCGATCGCGTCGTCGGCGATCGGGCCGACATGTTCCGACGCCCGAAACACGTCGACCATGTCGACCGGAACCTCGATTTCTTTGAGCGTCGCGCGCACTTTTTCGCCGAGCAATTCCTGGCCCGCCGAGGCGGGGTTGACCGGGATCACGCGGTAGCCTTTGAGCTGCAGATACTTCATCACGAAAAAACTTGGCCGCGTCCAGTTGGTGCTCGCCCCCACCATCGCGACGGTTTTGGTCTCGCGCAGAATCCGGCGGATAAAGCCGTTGTCGTAGTCGAGCGGTTGCATCGCTATCGTCCTTGCCACACGGGGGAGCGTTTTTGGATGAACGCGTCGATGCCTTCTTCGGCATCGCGCGCCAGCATGTTTTTGGCCATCGTTTCGCTCGCATAGGCATAGGCCGCATCGAGCGACATTTCGGCTTGGGCGTAGAACGCCTCCTTGCCGATCGCCAGCACATAGGGCGACTTGGCCGCGATCTGCGCCGCAAGTTTTCGGGTACAGGCCGCAAGGTCGCCGGGCGGCACGATTCGATTGACGAGCCCCGCCGCCTTGGCGCCGTCCGCGTCCAGCAATTCGCCGGTCAGCAGCATTTCCATCGCGACCTTGCGCGGCACGGCACGCGACAACGCGACCATCGGCGTCGAGCAGAACAGCCCGATATTGACGCCGGGCGTCGCAAAGCGCGCATCGGCAGCGGCAACCGCCAGATCGCAGCTTGCGACAAGCTGGCAACCGGCGGCGGTCGCAACGCCATGCACTTGCGCGATCACGGGTTTGGGCAAGCGCACGATCGCCGTCATCAGGCGCGAGCATTGCGCGAACAAAGCTTCGTAGTTCTGGCGGCCCGGATTGGCGCGGATTTCTTTGAGATCGTGGCCCGCGCAAAAGACCGGGCCGTTGCCCGCGACGATCACGGCTTTGACCGACGCGTCGGCCGCGATATCGGCCAGCGCTTCTTCGAGGGCGGCCATCAGCCCGACCGACAGCGCGTTTCGCGCCGCCGGGCGGTTCAGCGTCAGCGTCGCGACATGGTCGCGGTCGGCGCGCAGCAAAAGCGCGTCGTCGGCATGCGGGGGGTTGCGTGCGGCGTCCATAGTCGGGCACTTTGCGTTGGAACGGGGCCGCAATCAAGGACGCGCCATGAGCCGCATCACCAAAGCCGAAATCGCCGAGATCGTCGCCGACGCCTTGCCGTTTGCGGCGATGCTGGCGCCCAAAATCGAAAAACTGAAAGCGGGCGAGGCGGTCGTCCGCGTGCCCTTCAAGCCCGATTTTGTGCGCCCCGGCGGCACGATTTCGGGCCCGGTGATGATGGGCCTTGCCGATTTCGCCATGTATGTGGCGGTCATGAGTTTGGTCGGGCGCGTGGAACTCGCGGTCACGACCAATCTCAACATCAATTTTTTGCGCAAGCCCGCGCCAAAAGACATGCTCGCCCACGCCAAAATTCTCAAACTCGGCAAGCGCCTGGCCGTGCTCGAAGTGACGCTGACATCGGCGGGGTCCAGCGACGCGATCGCGCATGTCACGGGCACCTATTCGATTCCGCCGCCCGAAGGCAAATAGCGGCGCTCGAACACAGGTTTAGAGCGCGGTATATATTTACCGCTATGTCAAACCCATTGTAATAGCGATGTTTTTACGCGTTGACTAATCGGCGCGCAAAACCGATATTCCCGCACCTTCGGCCCCGCACTGGTGCCGGGCCGAAACCGATTTCGAAACCTGAAAGAAACGAGCCAACCATGTCGACCCCCAATCTGACGGTGGCGCAGGCAAAGGAAAGCAAGAAGTGGATTCTGGTCGATGCCGAAGGCGTCGTGCTGGGCCGTCTTGCGTCGTTCCTGGCGATGCGCCTCAAGGGCAAACACAAACCCAGCTTCTCGCCGCATCTGGATGCGGGCGATTTCGTGGTCGTGATCAATGCGGAAAAAGTGCGCATGACCGGCCGCAAGCTGGAAAACGAAGTGTTCTACTGGCACACCGGCCATCCGGGCGGCGTCAAGGAAATCACGCCGAAGGCGACGCTCGCGGGCAAGCATCCCGAGCGCCTGCTCGAGCGCGCGGTCGAGCGCATGCTCAAGAAGGACAGCCCGCTGGCGCGCCGCCAGATGACGCACCTCAAGATCTACGCGGGCGCCGCCCATCCGCACGAAGCGCAGAACCCGACCAAGGTCGATTTTGCGGCCATGAATCCGAAGAACAAGAGGAGCGCCTGAGCATGGCCGAACCCCGTACGGAACGCAGCGAAAAGCCGAAGGCGAAGCCCGCCGGCCGCACGCTCGCCGACCTGTCCATGGCAGCCGCAACGGCGGCCGTGCAGCCGACCTCGGCAACGGCAGCGCCCGAGCGCGACAAGTTCGGCCGCTCCTACGCGACCGGCAAGCGCAAGAACGCCGTCGCGCGCGTGTGGATCAAGGCCGGCAGCGGCAAGATGATCGTCAACGGCAAGGACCTCAACGCGTATTTCGCGCGTCCGGCCCTGCGCATGATGATCAACCAGCCGTTTTCGGTCGCAGCGCGCGTCGGCTCGTTCGACATTTGGTGCACGGTTGCGGGCGGCGGCCTGTCGGGCCAGGCTGGCGCCGTGCGCCATGGCATCTGCAAGGCGATGACCTACTACGAACCGGAACTGCGCCCGGCGCTCAAGCATGCGGGCTTCCTTACGCGCGACAGCCGCGTGGTCGAGCGCAAGAAGTACGGCCGCCACAAAGCGCGCCGCAGCCACCAGTTCTCGAAGCGCTGATCGAGACTTTCTTGTCGCCGCTTCGGCGGCGAAAGACGAGAAGGGCGCCCCACCGGGCGCCCTTTTTTGTTCGAGGGACGAGACGCATGACGGTCGAAATTTCCAGATTCGATGCGGCCGACCGCGATGCGGTCGCGGCGCTGGTCTTGCCGATCCAGCAAAACGAGTTCGGCCTGGCGGTGACGTTCGAGCAGCAGGCCGACTTGCAGGACCCAAGCGTTTTTTTTCGCACAGGATCCGGCGAGTTCTGGACGGCGAAGACGCCAGCGGGCGCGCTGGTCGGCACGATCGGCCTTACGGAATTCGCGCCAGGGCAAGGGGCTTTGCGCAAGATGTTCGTGCATGCGGATTTTCGCGGGTCCGCGCACGGCGTGGCGCAGCGTCTGCTCGATACGCTGCTGGCCCATGCGCGTTCCAGCGGATTGAAAACGGTGTGGCTCGGCACGACCGCGTTCTTCAAAGCCGCCCACCGTTTCTACGAAAAGAACGGTTTTGCGGAAGTGGCGGCAACGCAACTGCCTGCGGACTTTCCGCGCATGACGGTCGATACGCGGTTTTTCCGCATCGAGGTTTGAGCTACATTCGGAACGGCAGGAGACGGAGTCATGGACAGCGCAACGCTTACCCGGACGATCTTCATCGACGGCGAAGCCGGCACGACCGGCCTTGGCATCGCGCAGCGCCTGGCGGCTTTGCGCGGCGTATCGATCAAAAGCATCGCGCCCGAGCGTCGCAAGGATGCCGAAGCGCGCCTCGAGATGATGGCCTCGGTCGATCTGGTCGTGCTCTGCCTGCCCGACGATGCCGCCAAGGAGTCGGTCGCTTTGGCCGACACGCTGGGCGCGCGTTCGCCCAAAATCGTCGATGCGAGCACGGCGTTTCGCGTGGCGCCCGACTGGACCTACGGCTTCCCCGAAATGACGGCGGGCCATGCGGCGGCCGTGCAGGCGGCCAAGCGCGTCTCGAATCCCGGCTGCTATCCGACGGGCGGCATCGCGCTGCTGCGTCCGCTCGTCGAAGCAAGGCTGCTGCCGGGCGATTTCCCCGTCAGCGTCAATGCGGTCAGCGGCTATTCGGGGGGCGGAAAGTCGATGATCGCCGCCTTCGAGGAAAAATCCGCGCCCGATTTCGAGATCTACGGGCTCGGGCTCGCGCACAAGCACGTGCCCGAGTTGCAGAAATATTCGCAGCTGACGACGCGCCCGATCTTCGTGCCGTCGGTCGGCAATTTCCGCCAGGGCATGCTGGTCAGCGTGCCGCTGCATCTCGACGCGTTGCCCGGCAAGCCCAAAGCCGCCGATCTGCAAGCGGCACTCGAAAAACACTACGCAGGCAGCAAGCTCGTCTCGGTGCGGCCGGCCGAAGCCAGCGGCAAGCTCGAGCCGCAAGCGCTCAACGACAGCGACCGGCTGGAGCTGCGCGTCTTCGCGAACGAGGCGCATCGCCAGGCCGTGCTGGTGGCGCGGCTCGACAATCTGGGCAAGGGCGCGTCGGGTGCGGCCGTGCAGAATATCAAGCTGATGCTCGGGCTCGAATGATCAAGCGCTATCGCGACTGGACGCCCAAGATCGACGCGGCTGCGTTCGTCGCCGAAAACGCGGTACTGATCGGCAATGTGGAAATCGGGCCGCGCTCGGGCATCTGGTACAATGTCGTGCTGCGCGGCGACGTGCACGACATCCGCATCGGCGCCGATACGAACATCCAGGACGGCACGGTCGTCCACTGCACGCGCGGCAAATTCGGCACCTATGTCGGTTCGGGCGTGACGGTCGGGCACATGGCCGTGCTGCACGGCTGTACGATCGAAGACGGCGCGTTCGTCGGCATGAAAGCCTGCGTGATGGACGGCGCCGTCGTCGAGACGGGTGCGATGGTCGCGGCGGGCGCGCTGGTGACGCCGGGCAAGCGCGTCAAAAAGGGCGAGCTATGGTCGGGCAGTCCCGCCAAACTGATGCGCGAATTGCGCGCCGACGAAATTGCGTTCTTCGCGATCTCGGCGAAACACTATGCCGAGATGGCGGCGGCGTACAGCGCGCCTCAATAGCGCTCTTCGCGCATGCGTTTGAGGATTTCGTCGATCGCGGCGAGCGCTTTGTCGGTGAGCGGCGTCACGCTTTTGTTGGCGGCGTCGATCTCGACCGCCATGCGTTCCCAGTCCGGCAGGCTTTGGGCAAGCTGGCCCAGCGACTGGCCCAGCAGCATGGTTTCGTCCTCGAGCCCCAGCGAACACGTGACCCAGGCGGCAGCGCCGTCGCCCTCGCGGGCGCGGATCGCCAGGCACGCCGGGCCCTGTTCGGAGACGTAGCGCGCCGACTGCGCGGCCGAGGCCAGCACCGCTTCGCTCGAGTTCCACCATTCGGCGACGTAGGCATCGCCGAATTGCCGGGCGATCAGGCCGGTCGCGACGTCGCTTTTGAGCCGGGCCAGCGCGTCGGCCAAATCGCCCGCAACCAGCGGTGCGACCTGCGCCCCGGCCGTCGCGGCATGCAGGCATGCGGCAACGGCAAGGACGAAAGACGCTTTCATGCGGCCTGGCGTTTGCCCGGCAGCACGCATTCGGCGATCTGCACGGCGTTGAGCGCAGCGCCCTTCAAGAGCTGGTCGCCGGCCACGAAGAAATCGAGCCCGTGCGTGCCGAACACCAGGCTTTCGCGAATGCGGCCGACTTCGACGTCGTATTGGCCCGTCGCCGTCACCGGCATCGGATAGGATTTGGCGGCCACGTCGTCGACGATCTTGACGCCGGGCGCCCGCTTCAGCACCTCGCGCGCGGCGGCGGGCGTCACGGGCCTCGACGTTTCGATCGTCACGGCTTCCGAATGCGTGCGCAGCGTCGGCACGCGCACGGCCGTGCAGCTTGCCAGCAGATCGGGCAGACCCATGATCTTGCGGCTCTCCCACACGACCTTCATTTCTTCCTTGGTGTAGCCGTTGGGCTGGAAGACGTCGATATGCGGGATCACGTTGAAGGCCAGCGGATGCGCGAACACTTTGTGTTCGATCTTGCCGCCGCCGGCCCAGCTGCGAAGACTTTGCTCGAGTTCGCCCATGCCCTCGGCGCCCGCACCCGAGGCCGCCTGGTAGGTCGATACGATCGCGCGCTTCAGCCCGAACGCCAGATGCAGCGGATAGAGCGCCATCACCAGAATGGCCGTGGTGCAGTTCGGATTGGCGATCAGCCGATGGCCTTGCGCGGCGGCGGCGTTGATCTCGGGCACCACCAGCGGCACGGCGTCGTCGTAGCGGAAGGCCGACGAATTGTCGATCACGGTCGAGCCGTTGGCGGCGATCTGCGGCGCGAATTCCTTGGCGAATTCGCCCGACACGGCCATCAGCACGAAATCGATGCCCTTGAGGGCTTCGAGCGAAAAGACTTCGACGGTTTTTTCGCCGTACGGCGTGGCGAGCTTTTTGGAGGCCGAGCGCGCCGAGGCAAAGAGTTTGAGTTCCGCCACCGGGAAACGCCGGTCGTGCAGAACCTTCACCATCTCGATACCGACGGCGCCGGTGGCGCCGACGATGGCGACCGAATGGCCGCGTGCGTCGCTCATAGTCCTGTGCTCCTCTGTCGACAAAACGGGCGAAGACTATAAACCATATTGCAGCGCAACACCAGACGAAGCGATGGCATTGCGAACCAACGCGAGCGGCCGGTGGCCTTGGCGGGCCAGGAAATTGTCGGGCTGGTTCCACCAGCCGGCCATCAGGCTCGCATAGACCTGGCGAAAATCGGTCTGCGCTTTGAGATCGCCCTCGTCGAGATCGGCAAGGTTCGGCGCCGTTCCTTTGAAGCCGCCCTCGACCGCGCCGCCCAGCACGAACAACGGTGCGGCCGTGCCGTGGTCGGTGCCGCGCGAGAGATTCTCGCCCACGCGCCGGCCGAACTCGGAATAGGTCGCGACCAGCGTGTCGTTCCAGCGGCCCAGATCGCGCATCGCGTCGCGGAAGGCGGCGAGCGCGTTGGCCATGCTGGCAAGCAGACGCTGGTGGCGCTGGCGCTGGTCGGCATGCGTGTCGAAGCCGCCGAGCGTCACCTTCCACACGGGAATATCGACGCCGTCGGCGATAAGGTCGGCCGCGACCGCCAGGCCGCGCGCCAGCGGATCGCCGGCGAACTTGCGGTTGAAGCGCTCGCGCCCCGTGAGTTTGCGCTTGACCGCGTCGGCCGCCGCAACGGCTTCGTTCTGGGTGCGCACCAGATGGCGCAAGGCCGGCGTCACGTCGCTGCGCGCATCGAGGCTGCGCAGGCTCTCGCTCTGGGCCAGAAACTGGCGCGGTTCGCGCATAGTGACCAGGCGCGTATCGGGGCCGGCGAGCGGGCCGATATTGCCGGTACCGACCACGATCGCGTCGGCATCGCTGCGGCGCTGGCCGAAGGTCGGGTGCAGACGCAAGGCGTGCGTCACCCAGCCTTCCTGGCCGTACTGGTCGCTGGCCGTCGCCTGGTCCCAAATCTCGATCGAGCGAAAATGCGAGCGGTTGGGCTTGGGGTAGCCGACCGAGTGGAGGACGGCCATCTCGCCGCGCTCGAAGGGATCGACCAGCGGCTTGAGGGCCGGGTGGAACGCGATGTCCGGCACCACGTCGAGTGCTTCCTGCGCGTCGATCGCGAGGCCGGGGCGCAAGCGGCGATAATGGGGATCGAGGATCGGGATGACGGTATTGAGCCCGTCATTGCCGCCCTGCAATTCGACCAGCACGAGGATGCGGTTGCGCACCGCGCCCGCAAGCCCGCTCGAACGCGCGACGCTTGCGCGCGGCGTGACGATTGTGGGGGCGGCAGGCGCTACGCCGGGCGGGCTCGCGCACGCGGCAAGCAAGCTGCCCGCTGCGGCGACGACGAATTTGCGGCGATCCATGGGCCCCTCACATCAGCTGGTAGACGGGATCGAACAGAATGCGGCGCAAGCGGCTCTCGGCATCTTCGCCGCCGACCCCGCCGACGGGCGCAAGCGGCGCCAAGGCGCGCCAGGTGCGGCCGGGGCTCTGCCATTCGAGGGGCAGCGACGCGAGCCAGCTTTGCGCGTCGAGATGCACGTTTCTGTCGGCCGCAAGGCGCGGCCCGCGCGCGGCGGCGCTTGGCGCCATCGTGCCGCCCGCCATCGTCTCCGTCATGCTGCCGGCCATGTCGTCCGTGCGGCCTTTGCCGGCGGCATCGAGGGCGGCGATATCGAAGGTCAGCGTGCCGTTGCAGTAAAGATCGCCCGGCCGCGCGTTGCGGCAGGCGGGGTTGGCAAGTTCCTGGCGGGCGTCGCGTGCGGCGTAGACGCGCCCGTCGACCTCGACCCAATCGACGAACAGATTGCGGTCGCCGCGCCGCACGCCGTTGGCGTCGGCCGGGGCGGCGGCGTCGTTGTCGAACTTCACGGCGATTTTTTCGACCACGCGGTCGACCGGGAAGCTCAGCACGCGCCACACCCAGTCGTTGCGGTCGGGCAGATTGCCGTAGCGCGCGCTGTCGGTCGCGAACTCGATCTCGCGCGCGGCGACCCGGGTGTCGCCGTTCAGCGTGACCACCATATGCGGCCCGCCGCGATAGCCGTCGCCGGCCACGCGGATGGCGATCCGGCGCCCGCCGTCGGCCATGCGCGCGGGCACGAGGCCGCGCGTATCGAGCAGGCGGGTCAGCACGTCGTAGCGCTGGACGAGGCTGGCGGGCGTGATCCACAAATTGCCGCCGGGCCAGCCTTTGACGTTGGGCGGCTCGAACAGGTCTTGCCCCAAGCGCCTGCCGTGCACGGGCAGGGCCTGCAGATCGACGATCGGCAGGCTCAGTTCGCGATAGACGCCAGCGATCAACACGACGGGCGCTTTGACCAGCGCGCCGCGACTGGCGGGCGCCCAGAACGCGTCCGACAAAAACAGCCGCCGTAGCGCGGGTTTGACCGCGTAGCCGCCATCGCGAAGGGCTGCCGCAACGGCCGCAATCTCGGCGGGCGGCGGCGGCTCGGGCGACACGAATTCCCGCCACATTTTTTCCGCAACGAATTCCGCCGTGCGTTTGTGGGCAAGCAGCGCGCGGACCACGTCGTCGCCGTTGTCGCCGCGCGTGCCAAGGAAGCTCTTGCGGCTTTCGTCGTGCATGCTCTGGACGAACGCGTAGCCGAAATCGGTCTGCCGGGCGATCGTGCGCCCGGTGAGCGCGCGGGCGATCTCCTTGATGTCGGTCTCGGCGTAGTGGCCTTCGCCCAGCGTGAACAGCTCCAGCAGTTCGCGGGCGAGGTTTTCGTTCGGCCGACCCTTGCGGTTGGTGTGGTTGTCGAGATAGCGCAGCAGGATCGGATCGCGAAGAATTTCGGCCAGCAGGACCGAAAAACTGCCCGCGGCCTCGCGGCGGAACAGGGCGTTCTGGTTGTAGACGCGGTGGACGTTGAAGCCCACGCCCTCGAAGCTCGACACGAAATGGTTGTGCCAGAACAGCGCCATGCGTTCGGTGAGCGGCGAGGGGGTCGCGATCATCTCGGCGTACCACCAGGCTTTCAGCGTCTGCAATTCCTCGCGCCGCGCCTGGATGAAGGGCTGGCGCTGCTCCTGCTTCATGTCGGGAAAGTCGCGGTAGCGCGGCCAGGCGGCGGCCAGAAACGCCGGCGGCGGCACGCTTGGCGCCGTGCGCGTTTCCGCCAGCAAGGCATCGACGGCCTGTTCGCGCGACAGCGGCAGAAGTCTGGCGATGTCGGCGGGCGCCGCGCCGAAGCCCGAGCGCTGCAGCAGATGGCGCGCCTCGTCCGCCGGCAACGCAACCGCGCCGATCGACGCCAGCAGCGTTGCCGAAAAACACAAGCCTGCCCAAAAACGCGCCATCCGAAACCTCCACGCAAAACCCCGCCAGTTACGGCGGGGTCGAACGACACAGAACGCACGAGTCCGACGCTTGTTTTACACCATTTTTACTGCGCCTTCACCTTCACGTAGCTGCCGGGGGCGGCTTCGATGACGGGGAGTTTGCCGTCGCCGGGCGTGCGGGCGGGGACCATGCCGCCGCCATGCGACTTGGCCCAGCCGTCCCAGAACGGCCACCACGAACCCGCATGCTGGGTTGCGGTTTCCAACCACTGGTCGGGTTTGCGCGGCAGCTTGTCGTTCGTCCAGTGGCAGTATTTGTTGGCGGCCGGCGGATTGACGACGCCCGCAATATGGCCCGACGCCGCGAGGCAGAAAGTGGTCGACCCGGTATAGAGCTGGGTGGCGGCGTAGGTCGATTTCCACGGCGCGATGTGGTCCTCGCGGGTGGAGAGGATGAAGACCGGCACGTCGATCTTGGTCAGGTCGATCTTGCTGCCGAGCAATTTGACCTTGCCGCGCGACAGCCGGTTTTCCTGGTACATCTGGCGCAGATAGAACGAGTGCATGGCGGCCGGCATGCGGGTCGAATCCGAATTCCAGTAGAGCAGATCGAACGGAAAGGGCTCCTTGCCCATCAGATAGTTGTTGACCACGAACGACCAGATCAGATCGTTGGCCCGCAGCATGTTGAAGGTCGTCGCCATGTCCGAGCCTTCGAGATAGCCGCGCTCGTGCATCTTCTCTTCCAGCGCCGCCAGCTGTTCCTCGTCGATGAAGACGGAAAGCTCGCCCGCCTCCTCGAAGTCGACCATCGTGGTGAAAAAGGTCGCCGACGCGATGCGGCGGTCGTTCTTCGCCGCCATGTAGGCGAGGGTCGAGGCGGTCAGCGTGCCGCCCAGACAGTAGCCGACGATGTTGACCGCGCGCTCGCCGGTCGCCGCTTCGATCGCGTCGAGGGCGGCAAGCGGGCCCTGGGCCATGTAGTCGTCGAAGCTGGCGTCGGCCAGATCGCCGTCGGGATTGACCCAGGAGACCACGAACACCGTGTGGCCCTGCGCCACCGCCCATTTGATGAACGAATTTTTTTCGCGCAGATCGAGGATGTAAAATTTGTTGATCCAGGGCGGCACGATCAGCAGCGGCGCCTTGACCGCTTCCTCGGTCGCGGGACTGTACTGCAGCAGCTGCATGAGGTCGTTCTGGAACACGACCGCGCCCGGCGTCACCGCGATGTTCTGGCCGATCTTGAACGCGTCCATGTCGGTCATGCGGATCTGCAGCTTGCCCTTGCCGCGTTCGAGATCGCCCAGCAGGTTCGACAGGCCCTTGACCAGATTTTCGCCGCCCGTCTCGAGCGTCAGGCGGAGCACTTCGGGATTGGTCATCGCGAAATTGCTGGGCGCCATCGCGTCGACGAACTGGCGGGTGTAGAAATCGACCTTGCGGGCGGTCTTGTCGTCGAGCCCTTCGACCTCGCGCACAGTGCCCTGCAGCCAGCGCGCCGACAGCAGGTAGGATTGCTTGATGAAATCGAAAACGTAGTTTTCGTCCCACAAAGCGTCCTTGAAGCGGCGGTCTTCGGTGGCGGGCGCCACCACCGGTTCCGACGGTTCGCCCAGCATCTTACGCGTGGTGGTCTGCCACAGCGACATGTAGTCCTGCCACAGCGTGATCTGGGCCTGCATGAGCTTGGCAGGGTTCGCCATCATGCGCGCGGTCATGTCGAAAAACGCCTGGCCCAGATTGAGCGGGTCGGGATTGCCGAACTGCATCGGCGTCTGGCGCTGCAGGAATTCGGCGACCAGATGCTGGCTCTGTTCGGCGATGTGCGACATCATTCGCGACATTTCGACGGGGTCGGGAAGTTTGACGTCGCGCTCCGGCTTGTCGGCCATTTGTCGTTTCTCCAGGCGTGTTTCGGGAGCCGATTTTAGGGCGTGGACGCTCCCGGACATCTCGATTATAACGGGTTCGATGACGGATTTCGCGAAGTTACGTAACGCCTTGATCGGAATTTTGTTTCTGGCCCTCGGCGGATGCACCGAGCAAGGCCCGGACCGCGCTTTGTGGCAAGGCGCCAGAGACGCGGCCGGCGCGGTTGGCGACTTGTTCAAAGCCGATCCCGCCGCCGCCGCCATCGACGCGCCGGACCCCGGCCAGACGCCCTATCCCAATCTGGGGGCGGTGCCGCGTCGCCCGGCCCGGCCCGACGCCCAAGGTGTCGCGAACGAGCGCGACGCCTTGGCGGCCCAGCGCGATGCCGCCAAAAACTTCGATGCCCAACTGCGCGCGATCAATCCCGATGCCGATCCTGCCCAGCGCCCGCCCGAAGGGCCGCGCGAACCCGTCGCGCGCGCCGCCGCGCCCGCGCCGAGCGCGCCGTCGGTCGCTTTGGCGCCGCCAGCGCCCGTCGCCGCGAGCGCGCCGCCCGCGTCGGCCCAAACCCCGGTTCCGGTCGCGCGCCCGGCACCGTCTGCGCCGCCGACACGACCGCAAGCTGCCGCCACGGCGGCGTGGCTGATCGGCGAGATCGGATTTGCCGAGGGGTCGCCGTTACTGACGGCCGAAGCGCGCGGCGTGCTGCGCCAGGCCGTTGCAGCGGCCCAAGAGCGCGGCGGGTCGGTCCGCGTAACCCCGCTCGCGCCGGGCGGCGCTGCCCCGCACGAGCAAGTCTTGGCGCCGCGCCGAATGGCTGCTGCGGCAGGCGAACTCGAATCGCTCGGGTTGGACAGGTCCAAAATCTTGATCGATCCAGGGGTCTATCGCCAAGCGCGCGTAACGGTCGAATTTTAATCGTCGATGGCGATTCCGCCCGATCCTCCCAGATAGCGCCCTCAACCCAATGCCGCCCTCGATACGGCCACCGTCGCAACGCCTGCCGTTGCGGCGATCAGGTCGTTGCCGGTGAGTTTCGTGGCCAGCCCCACGGCTGCAAGGGCCGCAAGTTCGGCTGGGTTGCCGCGTGCGGCCACCGGCGCGCAGATGCCGACCATCACCGCCAGGGGCGTGGCGCGCAGTGCGGCTTCCAGGCGCGGCGTGATCGGCACGAAGCGCATCAAGAAAAATCCGGCCGCGCGGCAGAAAAACGACGCAGCGCCCGCCGCCAGCAAAACGGTTACGATTTCCGGACGCAACATCATGGCGCGGCGTTTGGGCGCCAGCGAATGTAAGTGACGAGCCCGCCCGCAAGCCCGGCCGCCACGATTGTCCAGCCGCCCGGCGCCAGACGATCGACAACCAGCGCCACGATCGCGGCAGCGATCGCGCTGCCCCAGTTTCGTTGCAGCTTGAGCATGGCCGCGCCCATCGCGGCCGAAAACGCGACCAGCAAAAAATCGAGCCCGAGCAGCGCCGGGTTCGCGATCAGCCCGCCCGCCAGCAACCCGGCCGCCGTGCCGAGCAGCCACGGCGCGAAAGTGGCAACCCCCGAGCCCAGCACGAACCCGCCATCGCGCTCGCCCATCGCGTGGGCTTGCATCGACAAAACCCAATTGCCGTCGCCCATGAAAAACAGCGTCGGGTAGACCTTTCGCGCTGGCACGCCGCCCAGCCAAGGCCGCAGCGCGGCGCTGTAGAGCAGATAGCGCGCATTGAGCAGCAGCACGGCCGCCAGGATCGCGGCGGCGGCATGGGCAAGTTCGGCGGAGGCGGCCGCGATGGCGCTGACAGTGGCAAGCTGCGCCGTGCCCGAGTAGACGACGGTACTCATCGCCAGCGCTTCGGCCAGCGACAGGCCCGCTTCGCGCGCCAATAGGCCGAACGCGGCGCCGTAGAATAAAATGCCGGGTGCCATCGGCTGGGCGCGCCAAAAGCCGCGCCGAAAACCGGCCCAGGAAAACACGATCGGCGGGGAAGGGCGGGGGACGATTGCCGGGCTCCTCGAGACAAGACGCTCCGTTGTAGTTTGCCGTCGGCCGGTCGGGCAACCGCGCACGCGCGCATGTCTGCCCGCCGATTTTTGCGCGGCAGCCGGACCTTGCGGCACGTCGATCGTCGGCGTTTCGGAGGATTCTCCGGCCGCCGACGCCGGGCATTTGAAAATCACCGGAACAAGGATTTCGGCAATCCCGACTGTCGCACCATCGATGCGAACGTCTTTGGCAAAATATCGTCGCTCTCGCGATGGCCGGAGACAGTTACCGCATGGCGGATGCCGTCGACCCAGCCTTCAAATTGTCGGTGGCTGCCGTTCTGCCGCACGCAAACAAAGCCTCGGTCCGTCAGAATCCGAACAAAGTCGCGATACTTCAAGCGGGGCAGGGCAGCAAAAGTTCGGCGCGTTCTTTGTCGCCCGCACCGTTGTGCCGGATCGTCGATTTGAACGCGTACCAAAGAAACCGCACACGCAGGGCGAACGGCGCGCTGCGGGCCCAAAACCGGGACTGTTCGGCGGCCGGCAAGCTCAGAACATATTGGACGTGCAGTTTGACGGCTTCGACCAGCCGATCGACGACATCGTGGAAACTTTCGCCTTGAACGGCGACGTCGAGGTCGAGGCATACGGCTTCCCAATCGGCGCCCTTGCCTTCGATGTAGCATCGAAAAGTGCGTTCCATGGCCGATCCCCGTTTGCGGACAGCGCCGCGTCGAAAGCGATCCAATTTCCCCGACTTCCTATAGCCGTTCGCGCGCAAACCGGCAACCGGACGGATGTTGTGCCCGACCGGGTTCGACAAAAGGTCGCCAAGGCGTTGACGATACGGCGAAAATGCCGCCCCTTTTTCCCGTCGCGTTCGGCCGTTGGGCGCTGTAGATAAGGGGCGCCGATTCCACCCGTTCCCGGACAAAGGCCGAAGACCCCCATGCAGGACGATTTCTATCGCATCAAGCGCTTGCCGCCCTATGTGTTCGCCGAAGTGAACGCGCAGAAGGCCAAAGCTCGCGCCGTGGGCGACGACGTGATCGATCTTGGCATGGGCAACCCGGACCTGCCCACGCCCGCGCATATCGTGGCGAAGCTCACCGAGGCCGTGCAGGATCCGCGCACGCACCGCTATTCGATGTCCAAGGGCATCCAGGGTTTGCGCAAGGCCCATGCCGCGTATTACGGGCGACGCTTCGGGGTCGATCTCGATCCCGAGAGCGAGACGATCGTGACACTCGGCTCCAAAGAGGGCCTTGCGAATCTTGCCCAGGCGATCACCAGCCCCGGCGACGTGATCCTGGTGCCGAACCCGAGCTACCCGATCCATCCCTACGGCTTCATCATGGCCGGCGCCTCGATCCGCCATCTGCCGACCGACGTGTCCACGCCGGCCGGCGTCGACGCGTTTTTTTCGGCCATGGAGCGCGCGGTCAAGCATTCGGTGCCAAAGCCCTTGGCGCTGATTTTGAACTATCCCTCGAACCCGACGGCCCAGGTCGTGGACCTCGCGTTCTACGCGCGCTGCGTCGCGTTCTGCCGCGAAAACGGCATCTGGATTCTGTCGGACCTCGCCTACTCGGAAATCTATTTCGACGACGTGCCGCCGCCCTCGATCCTGCAGGTGCCCGGCGCCAAGGACGTGGCGATCGAGTTCACCTCGATGAGCAAGACCTATTCGATGGCGGGCTGGCGCGTGGGCTTCGCGGCGGGCAACCGCACGCTCATCAAGGCGCTGGCGCGCATCAAAAGCTACCTCGACTACGGCGCGTTCACGCCCGTGCAAGTGGCGGCCGCCGCCGCCCTCAACGGGCCGCAGGAATGCGTGGCGGAAGCGCGCGAAATCTACCGGCAGCGCCGCGACGTTTTGATCCAGGGCTTGCAGCAGGCCGGATGGGACGTGCCCAATCCGCCCGCCTCGATGTTCGCTTGGGCGCCGATTCCCCCGCAATACGCCCAGCTCGGCTCGCTCGAATTTTCGAAGCTGTTGATGCGCGAGGCCAAGGTCGCCGTCTCGCCCGGCATCGGGTTCGGCGAGTACGGCGACACGCATGTGCGCCTGGCGCTCGTGGAAAACGTGCAGCGCATCCGCCAGGCCGTGCGCGCGATCAGGCAATTCATGGCCGGTCCCGACAAATTGCCCGATCCGCCCACCCAGAAGAAAAAAGCGTCCGTATGACAGCGCCCCTTCGCCCCGTACCTTTGCGAATCGCCATCGCGGGCCTCGGCACGGTCGGTGCCGGGGTCGTCCAATTGCTCGCCAAAAACGGCGCGCTGATCGCGGCGCGCGGCGGCCGGCCGCTGGAAATCGTCGCCGTCTCGGCGCGCGACCGCAGCAAGGGGCGCGGGCTCGATCTGGCCGGCATCGCGTGGTTCGACGATGCCGCCAAGATGGCGGGCGAGGCGCCGTGCGACGTGGTGGTCGAACTGATCGGGGGCGCCGAAGGCATTGCACGCAAGACATGCGAAACCGCGATCGCTGCGGGCCGCCATGTGGTGACGGCCAACAAGGCGCTGCTCGCCCATCACGGCACGGCGCTGGCGCTGGCGGCCGAAAGCGCGGGCCTGACCATTGCCTACGAAGCGGCGGTGGCAGGCGGCATTCCGATCATCAAGGCGATCCGCGAGGGGCTCGCCGCCAACCGCGTGTCGCGCGTCTACGGCATTTTGAACGGCACGTGCAACTACATCCTCACGCAAATGCGCAAGACTGCGCGTCCCTTCGCCGACGTGCTGGCCGACGCGCAGAAGCTTGGCTACGCCGAAGCCGACCCGAGCTTCGATGTGGACGGCATCGACGCCGCGCACAAGCTCGCGATCCTGGCGGGCGTGGCGTTCGGCACCAAAATCGATTTCGCGGGCGTGCATGTCGAAGGCATCCGGCGCATCGGGGCCGAAGACATCGGTTTCGCGCGCGAGCTTGGCTACCGCATCAAGCTGCTCGGCATCGCGGAGCTTGGGCCCGAGGGCCTGATGCAGCGCGTGCATCCGTGCATGGTGCCGCTGGAAACGCCGATCGCGCATGTCGAAGGCGTCTACAACGCGGTCGTGGCCGAGGGCGATTTTGTCGGCAGGCTGGTGTGCGAAGGGCGCGGGGCAGGGGCGGGGCCGACGGCCTCGGCCGTCGTGGCCGATCTCGTCGATATCGCGCACGGCCGGCGTCCGATGACCTTCCAGCTGCCCGCCGAAAGCCTCGCGGCGCCCGCGCGTCTGCCGATATCCTGGCGGCGCGGGAGCTACTATATCCGGCTCGATGTCGTCGATCGGCCCGGCGTGATTGCCGACGTGACGGCGGCGCTGCGCGACGAGGATGTCAGTCTCGCGTCGATGCTGCAGCGCGGACGCGCGCCCGACGAGCGCGTGCCCGTGGTGCTCGTCACGCACGAGGCCGGCGAAGCCGCGATGGCGCTGGCGCTGGCGCGCATCGCCAAGCTCGGCGCCGTGCTCGAGCCGCCCGTCGTCGTGCGCATCGAAAGTCTGTGATCCGTTTTCCGGAGTGCCGTCCATGTCCAGTTCCAATTCCAATCTGCTCGACCGCAACCTTGCCCTCGAAGTGGTGCGCGTGACGGAATCGGCGGCGCTCGCCGCTTCGCGCCTGATGGGGCGCGGCGACGAGAAGGCCGCCGACCAGGCCGCGGTCGACGCGATGCGCCGCGCGCTCAACTCGCTCGCGATCGACGGCACGGTCGTGATCGGCGAGGGCGAGCGCGACGAAGCGCCGATGCTGTTCATCGGCGAAAAGGTCGGCTTGGGCGGGCCCAAAGTCGATATCGCGCTGGATCCGCTCGAAGGCACGACCATCACCGCCAAAGGCGGCCCCAACGCGCTCGCCGTGATCGCGATGGCCGAGGAAGGCGGGTTCTTGAACGCGCCCGACGTCTATATGGACAAGATCGCCGTCGGCGGCGGCCTGCCCGACGGCGTCGTCGATCTCGACAACGCGGTCGAAACCAATTTGAAGAATCTCGCCAAGGCCAAGGGCGTCGAGATTTCCGATCTCGTCACTTGCATCCTCGACCGGCCGCGCCATGCCGAACTGATCGCCAAAGTGCGCGAGGCGGGCGCGCGCATCATGCTGATTTCCGACGGCGACGTTTCGGGCGTGATCGCGACGTCCAGTGCGGGCTCGGGCGTCGATCTCTACATGGGCTCGGGCGGCGCGCCCGAAGGCGTGCTGGCGGCGGCGGCGTTGCGCTGCATCGGCGGCCAGATCCAGGGCCGTCTGCTGTTCCGCAACGACGACGAGCGCGCGCGCGCGGCGCGCCTGGGCATCAAAGACCTCCACAAAAAATATGCGATGCTGGAACTCGCCAGAGGCGACGTGATGTTCGCGGCGACGGGCGTTACCGACGGCTCGATGCTCAAGGGCATTCGCCGGTTCCCGGGCGGCGCGTCCACGCATTCGATCGTCATGCGTTCGAAGACCGGCACGGTGCGCACGATCGAAGCCACGCACAACAACCGCGTCAAGCCGGGTCTGTGAGCTTTAGCGGGCTCGAACGCTCGGTTCTGGGGCGGCGCTGGCAGGCGCGATTGCCCGACCCGCGTGCGGCCCTCGCCCTCGCCCAGCGCGCGGGTCTTGGCGAAACGGTCGCGCGCATTCTGGCCGGGCGCGGCGTCGATGCCGACCGCGCGGCGGCGTTTCTCGATCCCAAAATCCGCGACGCGATGCCCGATCCTTCGCACCTGAAGGACATGGACAAAGCAGCGCTGCGCCTGATCGCGGCCGTCGACGCCAAGGAACCGATCGCCATTTTCGGCGACTACGACGTGGACGGCGCCACCTCGGCCGCTTTGCTGCACGGGCATCTGTCCGCCATCGGCGGCATCGTGCGGCACTACATCCCCGACCGCATGAAAGAAGGCTACGGCCCCAATGCGCCCGCGCTGCTGCAGCTCGGGCGCGAGGGCGCGCGCGTGGTCGTGACGGTCGATTGCGGCACCACGGCGCATGCACCCCTCCGGGCGGCGCACGACGCGGGCCTCGACGTGATCGTGGTCGACCACCACGCGGCCGAAGCCTTGCTGCCCCCCGCCTTCGCGATCGTCAACCCCAACCGCATCGACCAGGATAGCGCGCACGGCCAGCTGGCGGCCGTGGGCGTTGCGTATCTGCTGCTGGTCGCCATCAACCGGGAATTGCGCAAGCGCGGGCGCGAAACGCCCGATTTGCTGGCAGCGCTCGATCTGGTGGCGCTCGGCACGGTCGCCGACGTGGTGCCGCTCACCGGCCTCAACCGCGCGTTCGTGGCGCAGGGGCTGAAAGCGATCGCCGCGCGCGGGCGCGTCGGGCTTGCGGCCCTGGCCGACGTGGCGGGGCTCGCCGAAACGCCGCAGGCTTTCCATCTCGGATTTTTGCTGGGGCCGCGCGTCAATGCGGGCGGGCGCGTGGGCGAGGCGGATTTGGGCGTGCGCCTGCTCGCCACGAGCGATGCCGGCGAAGCGGCGGGCCTCGCCAAGCGGCTCGACGGCTACAACCGCGACCGTCAGCGCATCGAGGCCGACGTGCTCGCGCAAGCGCTGGCGGCAGCGGCGAGCGAAACCGGCGATCTTACGCTCGTGGCGGGCGAGGGCTGGCATCCCGGCGTCATCGGCATCGTCGCGAGCCGCCTCAAAGACCGTTTCGATCGGCCCGCTTTGGTTGTCGCGTTCGACGGCGATGCCGGAAAGGGCTCGGCGCGTTCGGCCTTCGGCTGGGATATCGGCGCTGCCACCATCGCCGCGCGCCAGGCGGGTCTGCTCGTCAACGGCGGCGGGCACGCGAACGCGGCGGGCCTGACCGTTTCGCGCGCCGCCTTGCCGGCGCTGCGCGGTTTTCTGGAGGCCGATCTTGCGCGCCATCTGGCAACCGCGCAGCGCCGCACGACGCTCGAATACGACGACGTGCTGCCGCTCGCGGCGGCAACCGCTGATTTTGTCGCGGAACTCGACAAGGTCGGCCCGTTCGGCATGGGCAATCCCGAGCCGCGTTTCGTGCTGGCGGGCGTGCGCGTCGCCAAGGCCGACATCGTGGGCGAAAAGCACGTGCGCTGTTTTCTGCAGGATGCGCGCGGCGCCAGGCTTGCCGCCATCGCGTTCCGCGCGATCGACGGCGAGCTTGGCCCCTTGCTGCTGCGCGGCGACGGCGGGCTCGTGCATCTGGCCGGCAGGCTCAAGCGCGATTCGTATCGCGGCGCCGCGCGCGTGCAGTTCCAAATCGAAGACGCCGCCGCGATCTGACGCGTTAAAGAAAGATTCATCGTTTTTCGGTACGGATGGTGGCGATGAACGATAGAGACGCCCCGCCGCCCAGCTATGCCGACCTCGCGCGCGAGCTCGACCGCGCGCAACGCCGCCTGGCCGACCAGCGCCAGCTTCTGGCGCGCCTGGTCCACGATTTCCGCAGCCCGCTGAACGCGATCGCGGGGTTCGCCGAAATCATGGAGACCGAGCGTTTCGGTCCGCTCGGCGCAAGGCGCTATGTCGAATATGCCCGCGATATTCGCATGTCTGCCCTGCAACTGGCGGAGGCAGTCGCCGACACGCTCGACGGCGCGCGCTTCGAAGCGGGCAAGTTCCGCCTGGTCGACGAAAAAATATCGATCGGTGCGGTTGTGGATACCACGTTTCCAACGATCAAAGGCTTGGCATCGGCCAAGCGCGTCGGCATCGAAGTTCGCATCCAGGCCGAAGCGCTCGTCGTCGCCGACCGCGCCGCTCTTCGCCAAATATTACTCAATCTTGTTTCGAACGCCGTAAAATTTACGGACGCCGGCGGCGCGGTTGCGGTCCGTTTCTATCGCAACGAATCGGACTGCGTGGTATTGGAGGTTGCGGACAACGGATGCGGCATCGCGGCCGACGAAATTGGCCGACTTACGGTGGCCTACGCGCATTCGCGCCGCGGGTCGGGCGGCGAGGCGGGGACGGGGTTGGGATTGTCGATCGTGGCGAAGCTGGTCGAGTTGCACGGCGGTACGCTGGACATCCAGAGCAAGCTGGGCGAGGGCACGCGCGTGCGCGCGACGCTGCCCGCCTGGCGCAGCCACGAGCCCGGCGAAGGCGCGCTCGACTGGAGCAAATGGCCATGAGCGGGCGCCCCCTCACGCGCATCGACCGCACGACGCTGCGCGAACTCGCGGCGTCCAACGCGAAGTTTTCGCGCCGCGATCCCGACGGACGGCGCGCGAAGCTCGCCTTCTACGATCTGGCGGGGCTGGAACTCGACGGGCTCGATCTCAGCGGCGCGGACCTTACGGGCGCGCGCCTCAAGGGCTGTTCGGCGCGCGGCACGCTGTTGCGCGGCGCGGTGCTGTTTTGCGCGGATCTGCGCTTCGCGCGCCTGCAGGGCGCCGATCTGGCGCGCGCCGATCTGCGCGGCGCCACGCTGCGCGGCGCCGATCTTACCGACGCCAGCATGCGCGACGCCGATCTGCGCGAGGGCGAATTGGCGCGCCAGAATTCGGGCGGCCAGACCGAAACGACGTTGGGCGGCGCCGTCGATGCCGCGACCGCGACCATGAAGGGGACCGATCTGTCGGGCGCGACGATGGAGCGCACGATCGCCATGCAGGTGGATTTGAGCGACGCCAAAATGTCGGGCGCCCAATTGGACGGCGTGGATTTCCGCAACGCGAATTTCACCGGCGCCGACCTGCGCAACGCGGCGGTGCGCAACTGCAACATGTCGGGCGCCAATCTGCGCAGCGCCGTGGCGTTGGGGGCGGCGTTCGAGGGCGTGGCACTGGGCGGCGCGGACGCGACGGGCGCCATCCTCGATGCGGCCGTGCGCAAGGCGTTCGAGATGGCGGGCAACGGCAGCGTGCGGCTGCGCGTGCTCGAAGGTTCGCTCGACTCGGCGCTTGCCGACCATGCACGCTGGATTTCGAGCCACGGCACGCAAGGCAAACGGCTCGATCTGTCGGGCGTCGATCTGGCGGACTGCAATTTCGACGGCAAGGATCTGTCGGGCGCCGTGCTGCGCAACGCGGTCGCCGGCCGCGCGACGTTCCGCGGCGCCAATCTGGTGCTGGCGGATTTTTCGGCGGCCGATCTGGCGGGCGCGGATTTTTGCGACGCGGATTTGCGCGCCGTCGCCTTCAAACGCGCCTACCTGGCCGATGCCAGGCTGGTGGCTGCAAATCTTCAGCCCGTGCGGCTGGGCGGCGCCGACGGGCAGGTAATGCCGGCCAATTTCGAGCGCGCGCGGCTGTGGCGCGCCGACCTCGCGCGCGCCGTGCTGCGCAAGGCGATGCTGGCCAACGCCGATTTCAGCGACGCGATTTTGAAGGGCGCCGATCTGCGCGAAGCGACGATCGAGAACACGAAATTCGAGCGCGCCGACCTTTCGGACGCGCTGTCGGACGAAAACCTGGCTTAGGCGCTGACGTCGAGATTCTGGCCGCGGCCGGAATCGTTCGGCGGCAGGATCGTTTCGACCAAATCCACGAGAGCGGCTTGCGCTTCGTTGGCGGCCTGGAATGCCGAAACGGCGGCCGCTTGTTTGACGTCGGAATTTGCGCTCGACAGCGAAGAAATGGCGCGCTCGCCGGCAACCGAAGAAATCGTCAAAGCCATCGGGATTCTCCCAAATAAAAGGTAACACCAGCCGTTCTTTTATCACGCGCCCGCCAAGCTGCCTAGCCGCCTTTGTAGCGAACGGCTTTTTGCCGTAGGATCAACCGCTTGCCAGATTGCAGGAGGGGATGGCCAACCGTTTGCGCAAAACGCTCGTGGGGATTTCGGCGGCCGGATTGGCCGCTGTAGTCTTGTGCACGGCGCTGCTTTGGGTCGCGGGCGATGTGCTGCTGCGCGGCGCTTTGGGCTATGGCGCGGAACGCGCGGGTTTTCGCGTCGTGGCATTGGAGCGCGCGGCCCTCGCGTGGCGCGCGGGCGCGATTTCGCTCGCGGGGCTGGAATTGGCGCGTGCGGGGCAAGCGCCGCTGCGCCTTTCGTCGCTCGATCTGCGCATCGATTGGCGCGCCCTGCTCGACGGACGCTTGCTCGTGCCGAGCGTGGCGCTGCGCGGCCTGTCGATTGAGATCGAAAAACGCGCGGACGGCACGTTGCTGCTGTCGGGGCTGGCGCTGGGCGGCGACGATGCCGGATCGCCCGCCTCGCCGCCGCCCGTTGGCATCGTGCAGGCGGAAATTTCCGATGCGCGCTTGGTCTATCGCGACGGCACGACGCGCACGCACCTGACGGTCGAACGTTTGTCGCTCGCGCGTTTCGATTTCGACGATCCCAAAGCCGCGCTTCGTTTCGACATGGCGGCGGCGCTCGACGGCGCGCATTTCAAGCTGCGCGGCACGGCCGATTTGGCGGCGTCGTCGTTTGCGGGGCGCTTCGAGGCGTCGGCGTTCGACCTCGCCGCCGTCGCGAGGCAGGCCAAACGCGACCTTGCGGGCACACTCGATGCGGCGTTCGATGTCGCGCTTGCCGAAAAGGCGGGCGCGCTGGAAGTTTCGCTCGCCGGGCGCGCCGCGATCGCCAATCTCGCGACGGCCGGCATGTCGGCCGCAGCGGCGACGTGGACCGGGCGCCTTGTTTGGAACGATCGGACGGGCTTGGCGCTCGACGGCGCCACGGCGCTGCAGCAAGTCGCGGCGAGCTTCGACGACACGACGCTGGCGGCCGAGCGGCTCGCGCATCGCGGCGATCTATCGGTGGCGAGCGACGGCGCGGTCGCGCTCGACGGCGCGGTGCAGGCCGAAAAACTTGCGCTGCGGCGCGCCGATTTGGCGTTCGACGCCGCCGCCCTGTCGGCGGAGGCGTTTGGCGTGCGCCGCGCGGCGACGGGGGCGGTCGCGCTCCGGACGCGCATCGCTGCGCTTGCACCTTCGGTTGTTGCGGGGCAAACCAAGATTGCCGCCGCCAAACTCGACCTCGCGCGCCTGGAGGCGAACGTGTCGGCGGCGGGCGACGCGGCGCTGTCGCTGGCGCTGGCGGCTGCAGCGCTCGAAATTGCGGCTGCGGGAACGGCCGTCTCGCTCGGCACCTTCGCCGCCGACGGCGCGCTGTCGCTGGCGGGCGATCTGGCGCGCTTCGAGGGCAGCGCCAATCTGGGCACGGCAAAACTTCTGTCCGCCGAGGCAACTGCAGCGTTCGCGCGCGCGAATTTTCGCGGCGTCGCGGTACGCGAAGGTGCGAGCCTACGCAGCGACGGCTCGCTGGCGCTCGAGCGCGCGGAGGCGGACCTCAAGGCGGCGAAGCTCGCGGCCAAGCTTGGCACGCTGCGCCACGAAGGCGCTGCAATCCTCGCTCCCACGCCCGCTTTGTCCGGGCGCCTGACGGGCAGCGAGGTGGCGATCGATGCGGCCGACGGGCGCCAGCTTGCCGCGATCGGCTCGTTCGAGGCGAGCGGCCTTGCGGCGGATACGGGCGGCACGCGGGCGCCGCATGTCGATCTTGGCAATCTGCGCGTGCTGCGCCGCGTGCGCGCCGGTGCGGGCCAGCCGGCCTTTCCCTGGCGCATCGAAGCGCCGCGCGCCACGTTGCGCGACTTGAAGATCGACGGAACCAGCGCCGTCGCTGTGGGCGACGCGCGGATCGAACGGCCGACCCTGCGGCTGACGCGCGTCAAAGGCGGCTGGCTCAGCCTCGATACCAGCGAACCCGCCGCCGACGCGACGCTGGTGCCTGCCGGCGCGCCGGCCGCGCTGCGGTTCGCGGTCGGCCGCCTGGCGCTTGCCAACGGCAGCGCCGTGTTCGAAGACCGCGCGCTGGAAGCGCCCGTGCGCGTGGCGCTCGACCGCATCGAATTCGCCGCGAGCGACATCGACAATGCGCGGCCCGAGCGCCCGGTCGCGTTCTCGCTGGACGCGCGCGTGGGGCGCTTTGGCAGCGCCAAGGCGTTCGGCACGGCGTTCGCGTTCGCGCCCAAATTGTCGTTCGATCTGGAGTTGCAGGCGTCCGCGATCGACCTGCCGCCGCTGTCGGCCTATGTCGATGCGGCGCTGGGCGTCGATCTGCGCACCGGCACGGGGGACGTGTCGCTGAAACTTGCCGCGCGCGACGCGGTGCTTGGCGGCACTACCTCGTGGCGCTTTGCCAATCTGCGCCTCGACGAGCGCGATCCGATGCCCGACGGACCGGCGAAATATCCGGTCGCGACGGCGCTCTCGCTGCTGGCGGACTCGAACGGCGACATCCGTCTGGAGATTCCGGTCTCCGGCCCGCTCGACGATCCGCAGTTCGACACGGCCGATGCCGTGCGCCAGGCGGTCGGCGGCGCGCTCGAGAGCGCGCTGTCGGCGACGCTGACCGTGCTGTTTCCGATCGGCGCGATTTTCTCGAGCGCGGCCGATGCCGAAAAGCGCGGCACGTCGATCGCGCTGCCGGCCCTCGAATTCGAGCGCGGCCAAAGCGCGCTTGGCGCCGCCGCCAACCGGCAGTTGGCGGCTCTCGCGCGCCTGCTCGAAGCGCGGCCTGCCGCCCGTTTGGAAGCGTGCGGTTTCGCCGTGCCCGGCGACATCGACAAGGGCAGCGAAAGCGATCTTGTGGAACTTGCGCAAGCGCGCGCGGGCGCGGTCAAACAGCGCCTGGTCGATGCCGATCGCGTTGCGGCCGCGCGCATTTTCGAATGCCGCGCGACCGTCGACGACGCGCCGGGCGCCGCGCCGCGCGTGGAGACGCGGTTCCAGTAACTACGGCGGCGCCAGATGCCCGACTTTGACGAAAATCGTGCAGCCCGTGCGGCTTTGCGGGCTGTGGCGGCTCATATGCGGGCTGCGGATCCATGTGCCGGCGGGATAGGCGCCGTGCTCGTCCTCGAAGACGCCGTCGAGGACGAAGATTTCTTCGCCGCCGAAATGCGCGTGCGGCGCGAATACCGTGCCCGGCGCCCAGGCGACAAGCGCCGTGTTCTGCGTGCCGAAACCGTGCAGCGGCAGCACGCGCAATCCCGCCACCAGTCCCGGGCGCCACGCGGCGTCGGTCGTCGAAACGGCAAGCCGTTCGCGGTCGTCGGACGCGAATCCGCCGAGTTTGACGAACAGCGTGCAGCCGACGGCGCTTTCGGGCGCATGGCGCGAGCCCGGCGGGTTGCGCAAATACGTGCCCGCCGGGTAGCGGCCGTTCTCGTCGGCGAACGTGCCCGACAGCACGAAAATCTCCTCGCCGCCGCCATGCAGATGGGGCGCAAAACGCGTGCCGGGCGCGTAGCGCACGATCGAGGTCGCGACCGCGATCTCCGCGCCGTCGCGCGCCAGCATCTGCCGCTCGACCCCGGCGGCGGGCGAGGGGCGCCACGCTTCCTCGCCCGGGCGCACGACGGCGCGTTTCGACATGTCGGACCTGATCTGCATGGCTCGTCTCCCGGTCTCAATTGTAGGCGTTGCGCCCCGCCATCACGCCGCCATCGACGTCCCACACGGCGCCCGTAACCCATGCCGCGTCGGGCGACAGCAGGAAGGCGACCGCGCTTGCGACATCGTCGGGCACGCCGATCCGCCCGATCGGGTGGAACGCGTTGAAGCTTTGCAGCGTCTCGTGCACGCGGGCGCTGTCGATGAAGGATTCGTAGATCGGCGTTTCGACGACGGCGGGCGACACGGCGTTGACGCGGATGCCGTGCGCCGCAAGTTCCATCGCCAGATGCTGCGTCAGCGAATGCAGTCCGGCCTTCGCCATCGAATAGGCCGAGGAGGGCGTTGCGGCCACGGCCTGTTTGGCCCACATCGATCCGATATTGACGATGGCGCCGCCGCGCTTGTGCGCCGCCATCGTCTTTGCCGCCGCTTGGGCGACGAAGAACGTGCCGCGATTGATGTCGTGGTAGGCGTCGTAGTCGCCCGGTTCGTGCGCCAAAAAGGGCTTGGGCGAAAAGCGGCCCGCAGCGTTCACGAGCCCGGTCAGGTCGGGATATTCCAGCGGCAGGCTGCGGCAGAATTCCGCGACTGCCGCGCTGTCGGCCAGATCAAGCGCGCGCGCAGGCGCGCGGTCGGGCCCGCCCAGTTCGGCTTGCGCCGCGGCGAGGCGTTCGCCCCCGCGCGCCGCCAGCACGACGCGCCCGCCCGCCGCCGCCAGGCGTTTGGCCACGGCCTTGCCGATGCCGCTTGAGCCGCCGACGACCAGCGTTGTGTTTTCGGTTTCCATGAAATTACCTTTCTACTAGTTGGTAGGGACAGTTGGAAAAAAAACGTCAGGCACGCAGCGACGCGTCGATCGACGCGATGCGCCGCGCAACCGCGTCCGGGTCCCGGCGGGCCCAGCCGACCAGCAGCGCGCCCTGCAGCGCGCCCAGCACGGTTTCGGCGAGGTCTTTGGCGGCGGCGGACGCGGGCAGTTCGCCGCGCTTTTTCGCCTCGGCAAACCGGTCGGCGAGCCAGGCGAGCTGGCGGGCGAAAAAAGTTTCGACGCGCCCGCGCACCGGGTCCGGCAGCACATGCGCTTCGCTTGCCATCATGCCGCACAGGCAAAACTGGCCCTCGCGCAGGCTGCGCGCGTAGATTTCGCCGTAGGCGCGGATGCAGGGGCGCACTTTGGCGTGCCGGGCCGCGATCGCGGCGGTCTGGGCATCGAAGCGCTGGATGTAGCGGTCGACCAATGCCGCGCCAAGATCGGCCTTGACCGGGAAATGGTGGTGGATGCTGGCCTTGCGGATGCCCACCGCCGCCGCAAGGTCGGCGTAGCTGGTCGCCGAATAGCCGCGCCGGCGCACCAGCTTTTCGGCCGTATCGAGCAGGGCATCGCGGGTGGTCGGGGTTGCCATGGGCAGCTTATACCTACCAAGTGGTAGGATGGTCAAGCGTCCGGTTTTTTGGCGCCCGCAGGCACGGCCGCGCCGAACGAATCCTCGAAATCGGCGCCGGTCGCATCGCAATCCACCAGCGCCAGCCAGCGCAGATCGGCGCTGCGGAACGATACGCCGTGCAGCTGGCAGCGCTCGAAACGCGCGTGGCGCAGCACGGCGGCATCGAACCTGGCGGTGAGCGACCGGCCCGAGGCGACCACGAGCGGCGCCAGATTGCAGCCGTCGAACGTCGCGCGCACCAGATTGGCGCCCTTCAGATTGGCGCCGCGCAGATCGGCGCTCTGGAATTTCGCGCCGCGCAGATCGGCGCCCTCGAACTGGCTCGCCTGCAGCCACGCGCCGTCGAAGCGCGCATGCGCGATGCACGCGCCCTGGGCCTTCAGCGAGGTCAGGAGCGCGTGTTCGGGCCACGCGATGTCGCGCAGATCGAAGCCGGAAATGTCGAGCGCGCGGCCTTTGGCGCCGCCGCTTTCGATCCAGGCGCCGTGGTCGCGCACCAGAATGTGCAGCGACTCGCGCAGCATCGACATGGGTTTGCCGCGCGGCATGTCGGTGAGCGCGCCGGTTTCGTCGCAGCCCGTGCGGTCGGCATTGACGAGCGTGGCGCCGTAGAGATTGGCGTTGCGCAAAACCGCGCCGCGCAGATCCGCGCGCGAGAGGTCCGCGCCTTCCAGATCGGCGCCCTCGAAGGTCGCGTTCTTGAGATTGGCCCTGGCAAGATTGGCGCCTTTGAGGATCGCGTCGGTGAAATCGGCCATCGCCGCGACCGAGCCCGACATGTTGGCGTTGGCCAAATTGGCGTTGACCATGCGCGCGCGCGACATGTCGGTGGGGTTCGAATCCACGTTCACGCTTTGCAGGTCCGAAGCCAGGCGCTTGGTGAAGATCGCGCCCTCGCGCAGATCGGCGTTGAACAGTTCGGCCGCCGTCAGGTCCGCGCCCTTGAGCACGGCGCCGCGCATGTCGGCGCGCGTGAGGTTCGCGCGCACGAGCTTGGCCTTGGTCAGGTTGACGCAATAGAGCATGGCGCGCTGCAGATTGCTGCCGCTCAAGTCGCATTCGACCATGATGGCGCCAGTGAAATCGGCTTCCGCCAGGTTCTTGCACGCCAGATTGAGGCCGGTCAGGTTGCGGTAGCTGAAATTGGCGCGCTGGCCGCCCGCCCGATTGTTGACGAACAGCTCGTGCTTGCGCACGGCCAGATCGCATTCGCGCTGGTCCATCGCGCGGCGACGGTGGAATTCGTCCGGATCGGTGACGGCCGACATTTTGCTGCCTCTTTTCTAGAGCGCGCCATTGTCGCGCGCCGGAACGGTTTCGGCAAGCGAACGGGAAAACCGGTCGGGCGCCAGGCCGTCGAGCGGAAAGGGGCTCGCCCGGCCGCGCGCCAGCGCCGCCACGATGTCGGCCGTGAGCGGCGCCAGCGTGATGCCGTCGCCCTCGTGCCCGGCCGCGACCAGCACGTTGGCGCGGATTGTCGAACGGCCGATCAGCGGGCGCTTGTCGGGCACGAACGGGCGCAAGCCCGCAAAGGCGCGCAAGACCGTTGCCTTTGCCAAGGCCGGCACGCGCTTGGCGCCCTCGGCCAAGATCGTTTTGTAGCCGTCGGCCGAAACGCCGCGCTCGAAGCCCGCAAACACGCGCGTATTGCCGACGATATGCTGGCCGTGGGGCGTCGCTTCCAGCGTGAAGCCGTAGCCCATGCGCACGAGCGGGTCGGCGGAATTTTTTGCGGCCTCGGGATCGAGCTTGGCGGTCAGGTAGCGCGCCGACACCAAAAAGCGCGACGCCAGCGGGCGCCCGCGCGCCGTCACCAGCAATTCGCCGCGCCGCGGTACCACCGGCAGATCGAGCCCGACAAGCGCGCCCAGATCGCGGCTCCCGATGCCCGCGCACAGAACGAACTGCTCGGCCGCCAGCGCGACGCGGTCGCCGTCGCCGTCTTCGAGCGTCGCGCTGCGCACGATATCGCCCGCAATGTCGAACGCGAGCGGGCGGGCATGCCACAGCGTTCGCGCGCCGATCTCTCGGGCGGCTGCAACCAGTGCGAGCGTGGCGAGATACGGCGTCACTTGCGCTTCGTCCGGCGCGTCGATGGCGCCGTGCAGATCCGGCGACAGATTGGGCTCGATGCGGCGCATCTGGGCGCGGTCGATCAGGCGCGCCGCGACGCCCGCTTCCTGCAGCAGCGCGGCGTGCGCGGCCATCTTGTCGTGCTCGTCCGGCGTTTCGACCAGCATCAGCCCGCCGCAGCGCCGGTAATCGATGCGCGCGGCGCCAAGTTCTTGGGCGAGTGCCGGGTACAGAAGCTGGCTCGCGCGCGCCATCGCCAGCGTCGGGCCCGGCGTTTTGGTCGATACCGACACATAGCCGTCGCAAGCCCCCGAACTGCCCGCATTGGGCAGCGCGCGATCGACCAACAGCACGCGGTGCCCGTCCTTGGCAAGCGCGTAGGCGGTTGCCGCCCCCATAATGCCGGCGCCAAAAATCGCGATGTCGGTTTCGATGCGGCGCATGGGGGGGCAATTGCTCCTGACGCGCTTTCGTGCCACGCTTTTGGCCCGAATTCAAACGAGCCGAAACTGTTGTTCCGTCTCCGCGATCCCGCCGACGAATCCCTGCCGCCGACGCGGCTGGCCCGCCGCCTGCTCGACGGGCCGCAGCGCGCGCTGTGCGCTGTCGGCACATGTTTCCAATGCGTGGACGAGTCCGGACGGCGCACCTGTCGGCCCGAACTGCCGCCGCCCCAGGCAATGCCCGCCGCCGACGCGATCGTGATCGGCGCGGGTCCTGCGGGCGCTGCGTGCGCGCTGGCGCTGGCGGCCGAGGGCATCGAGACGCTGCTGCTCGATGCCGATGCGGCGCCCGGCGGCAATGTCTGGCGCAAACCGCGCGGTGCCGATAGCGGCAGCGGCGCATGGCTGCGCGGGCGCGTGGCGGCGGCCCGGCATCTGCACCATCGCGCGGGCGTCGAGGCGCTCGATATTCGGGAAGGCAAGGAAGTTTGGGCGCTCGACGCGGCCGGGCGCGGCCATATCTTGCGCGCGCGCGCGGTCGTGGTGGCGACGGGCGCGCTCGAGCGCAACGTCGCGGTGCCGGGCTGGGAATTGCCGGGCGTCTTCAATCTGGGCGGGTTGCAGGCGCTGGCCAAGGGCCAGGGTATCGTGCCCGACGGCCCGGTTCTGCTCGCGGGCACGGGGCCGCTTTTGTATCTGGTCGCCAACGATCTGCGGGCGGCGGGCGTGCGGCTTGCGGGCATCGCGGATTCGTCGGGTTTGCCCTCGCTCGAAATGCTGAAAGCGATGTGGGCCGCGCCCGGACTTGCGGCGCGCGCCCTCAAGTTCGTGGCGAATCTCGCCAAAGCGGGCGTGCCGATCGTGCGCAACGCCGTCGTGTCGCGCATCGAGGGCGAGGGGCGCGTCGCGCGCGTGGCGGTTGCAAGCGGGTCGCGCGAGCGGATTTTCGAGGCGTCGGTCGCGGGGCTGGGCTACGGGCTGCTGCCCAATACCGAACTCGTCCAGGTTGCCGGTGCGGCGCTTGCTTTCGATGCGGCGCTGGGCGGCTGGCATGCGGCGGTGGACGGGGCGGGCGAGACGAGCGTTGCCGATCTCTACGCGATCGGCGAGACGCGCGGGGTTCGCGGCGTCGAGGCGGCGTTGTGCGACGCGCCGGAAACGGCGGCCGCGATCGTGGCGCGCCTGGGGCGCGAGGTTTCGAGCGAATTGCAGGTCGCGGTGCGGCGTGCGCAACTCCGCAGGCCGCCGTTCGTGCGCGCGGCGCGCGCCTTTGGCGGCTGGATGCGCGTGCCCGCGATCGCGGACGATCCGCACATGCTCGTGTGCCGGTGCGAAAACGTTCGGCGCGCCGATCTGGACGCGGCGCGTGCGCTCGATCTGGATGCGCCCGCCGCGATCAAAATGGCGACGCGCATCGGCATGGGGCTGTGCCAGGGTCGCGTGTGCGCGCCCGGTGCGGGAGCGGCGCTCGACCCGGCGGCCGGGCCGCCGCGCGTCCGTTTTCCCGTGCGGCCTTGTCCGGCCGACGCGTTTTTCGATACGGTCTGACGACGAAAACCGATCGCGAGGAGACCGCCGATGAAAACGATTGCGTGGGCCGCAGCGCTGCTTGTTCTGTCGTTCGCCGGGGGCGCGCAGGCGCAAAGCTGCGCGATCGCGCAAAATCGGCTGCAAGCGGGGAGCGTGTGCCTCGCCGTTTCCCTCGTCGCGAAGCCGGACGGGCTGGACAAACCGTTGGCAATCGTCGTCCACGGCGACGGCGGCGGCAACGTGAACGACACCTATCTGCAAACGATGCTCGCCACGGCCGAACGCATCAAGGCGGCGGTCCCGGGTGCGGGCGTCGTTTTTGTGCAGCGGCCCGGCTATGGCTCGCGCTTGGGACGCTCGGAAGGCGTCGCCAAAGCCGCCGACGACGACTACACGCGCGAGAATGTCGCGCACATGGCGGCAGCCGTGGCGGCGCTCAAGGACGAATTCAAGCCCTCGCGCGTGGTTTGGGCGGGGCATTCGGGCGGTGCGGCGCTGGGCGCGCTCGTCATGGGATTGCATCCGGGATTGGTGGATGCGGCGGTGCTGTCCGGCTGTCCGTGCGGCAGCATCCGCGAATGGCGCACGAACCGGAACTATTCGCGCGGCCGTCCGAACGACAGCTTGTGGCCAGGCAGCCTGTCGCCCATCGACAACCAGGACGGGTTGCGGCCGGGCCAAACGGTCGTGCTGCTGACCGGCGATCGCGACGACAACACGCTGGCGCGGCTGGCGGCCCCCTGGGTCGAAAAGGCGCGCGCAAAAGGCGTGCAGGCCGAGCTTGTGGTGCTGCCCGGCATCAACCATCCCGGCGCCGCCGCTGCGCCCGAATTTGCGAGCGCCGCCGCCCGTCTGCTGCGCTGAGAGCTGTCAGCGGTCGCGAACGCGGCCAAGACGACCGCCAGATACATCGCTTCGCCGTTTGCCATCGCCATCGCTTGTGGTGCGCGAAGAGGCGCAGGCGTGGCGGAGCTTCATTTTTTGCATGATTTAAATGGTAAATAATAGACGACGTTAATTTTTGACAAGCAAAGTTTACATACTCAAGCACCTCTTTTATGTAAATATTTCTAACAAATCGTAAAAATATCGGTATAACAAAGCGATAATGGCAAATTTTAGCTTGGCGCCGATGCATGCGCACGATAGCCTGAAATGTCCATCGATTCCGTGCCTGGAGCCGGTGCGATTTTCGAAAGTAGCATAAACGAAAGCTCAGCGTGCGGGTTCAGCACGTTCTTGCGTCCCAAGAACCCTAGGAGGAACGACATGACCGACGACCCCAATAAAGTCTGGCCGACGGGCCTGACACTGCCGGAGGCCGAAGAAATCCACCGCCACATCATCGACGGCACGCGTATCTTCGCGCTGGTCTCGCTGGCGGCGCACTTGATGGCGTACATGTTCACGCCGTGGCTGAAATAGGAGGCACGCACCATGTTTTACGGAAGAATGTGGCTGGTGGTGAAACCGTCGCTCGGCATCCCGCTGGGGGCCGTCGGCATCCTGGGCGTGTCGCTGCTGGTTCACGCCTGCATCCTGACCAACACGAGCTGGTACCCGGCGTTCTTCAACGGCAGCGCCAAGCCGCGCGTGATGTCCCAACAGGTGGATCCGGGCGGCGTCAAACCCGGACTGCAAACGCTCGCGATGGTCGAACTCCCCAAATAGGGGGTTCGAACGCGCGCGCGCGCCAACGGGCCGGGGTCCGCCAGTCGGGTCCCGGCCCATTTTGGACGCACAAAACGGGCGGAATCGGGCGATGACCAAGTTCGGCGAAAAAGCGACGCGTCTGCTGGTCCGTCTGGGCCCGCGTTTCCTGCCGTTCGCCGATGCCGCAACGCCCGATTTGCCGCTCGGCCGCCTGCTGCGGCTGTCTTTGTTCCAGGTTTCGGTCGGCATGGCGCTCGTGCTGCTGGTCGGCACGCTCAATCGCGTGATGATCGTCGAGCTTGGCGTGTCGGCCGCGCTGGTCGGCATCATGATTTCGCTGCCGTTGATATTTGCGCCCTTCCGCGCGCTGATCGGCTTTCGCTCCGACACCCACCGCTCGGCGCTGGGCTGGCGGCGCGTGCCCTATATGTGGCGCGGCACGATGGTGCAGTTCGGCGGCCTGGCGCTGATGCCCTTCGCGCTGCTGGTGCTGGCGGGAGGCGGCGAGTCCGCCGACGCGCCCGCCTGGATCGGCCAGGCCGGTGCTGGCCTTGCGTTTCTGCTGGTCGGCGCCGGGCTGCACATGACCCAGACCGTGGGGCTGGCGCTCGCAACCGACCTGGCGCCGGTCGAATCGCAGCCCAAAGTGGTCGGGCTCATGTACGTGATGCTGCTGGTCGGCATGGTCGCGAGCGCGCTGGTATTCGGCGCGTTGCTGGTGGATTTTTCGCCCGGGCGCCTCGTGCAGGTGATCCAGGGATCGGCGCTCGCCACGATGCTGCTCAATGTCGTGGCGCTGTGGAAACAGGAGCCGCGCCGACCCGACCGCAATTTTGCCGCCAATGCGGCGCCGGCCGCGCGGCCGCGTTTTTCCGATGCCTGGAACCGCTTCGTGCAAGGCGAGCGCGCGATGCGCCGTCTGGTCGCCGTCGGGCTCGGCACGATGGCGTTCGGCATGTCCGACGTGCTGCTCGAACCCTATGGCGGGCAGGTGCTGGGCATGGCGGTCGGGACGACCACGGCGCTGACCGCAACGCTGGCGATGGGCGGCTTGTTCGGCTTCGGGATCGCCTCGCGCGTGCTGGCGCGCGGCGCCGATCCGTTCCGCATGGCGTGCTACGGCGTGCTCGCGGGCTTACCGGCCTTCGGCGCGCTGATCGCCTCGGCCCCGCTGCAAGCGCCCGCGCTGTTCGCCTTCGGCACGTTCCTGATCGGCGTCGGGGCGGGTCTGTTCGCCCACGGCACCTTGACCGCGACGATGAATCTGGCGCCCAAGAGCCAGGCGGGCCTGGCGCTCGGCGCGTGGGGGGCCGTGCAGGCCTCGGCCGCGGGCCTTGCGGTCGCGATCGGCGGCATCGTCTACGAACTGGTAGCGGCCTCGCCGTTCGGCGCCAGGTTCGGCAACGCCACGGGATTTACGGTCGTCTACGCGATCGAAATTGCGCTGCTGCTCGCGGCCCTGGTCGCGATGCTGCCGCTGCTGCGCCGCCGCGAAACCCAATTCGCGCCGCGCGCGCCCGCTCTCTCTTGATGCCCGCCCTCTCTTGATGCCCGAACGCGCAACCCCTATCTTTGCCAACACGCAAGCGACCGACCGGAGCCTCCCATGAAGAAAATCACGCGCACCTACCGCTCGATGCTGGCCATGCTGCCGATTTTCGTGCTGCTGGTGCTGTTCCCGGCCAGCGGACCGATCGCGCCCGCACTGGCGATTCTGGCGATCCTGGTCATTCTGTTCAATTTCCTCGAAAGCTGAAAACCGTCAGACCGCGCTGCCGTCGGCGCGGTAGTAGGTCGTAACGCCCAGCACGATGTCCGGCGTTTCGCCGTCGGTCGCGAAGGGCAGCAGCAGGCTTTCGACCGAACTCCAAATCTCGCCGTGCTTCAAAATGGGCGGCGTGCGCGCGTGGGTCGCCCGCCCGTCGAGGGCGGTGGCGCGCAGGCGCGCCGCATTTGTCGGGCGTTGCGGGTCGGAAAGCGGCCGCTCGTCCATCCATTGGCCGGTTATGTCCTCGTGGACGGCGCGCGCCAGCAACGTGCCGAACAGCCGGCAGCGCAGCCGGAACGGCGCGCGATGCACGTCGACCAGCCACAGCCAGCCCAGCGTTTCGGGAATTTCGAACGGGTCGAACGCGGCGCGCGCGGGCAGCCGTTTGCCGCCGCGCGGCAGGCCGCGCCAATGCGCGTAGAGCGCGCGCTGGCGCCGGTGCCACCCCGACATATCGAACGGTTCGATCGAATAGTCGGCGCAGTTTTTCATGGGTCCAAATTCTCCGGCCCGCTCACACGGCGCTGCCGTCGGCGCGGTAGTAGGTCGAGATGCCGGCCAGAATGTTCGGCGTATGGCCGTCGTCGGCGAACGGCAGCATCAGGCTTTCGACCGCCTGCCAGACGTCGCCGTGTTTGAGGATCGGCGCGGTTCGAGCGTAGGTGGGGCGCCCGTCGAGCGCGCTCGCGCGCAAGCGCATATCGTCGAGCGGTCGGCGGGGGTCGGAAAGCGGCCGCGACTGCAAATACTGGCCGGTAATGTCGGCGCCCACGGCCGCCGCGACGCGCGTGCCGAACAGCCTGCAGCGAAGCCGGAACGGCGCGCGCTCGATATCGTGCATCCAGATCCAGCCCAGCGTCGCGGGAATGTCGAGCGGATCGAAGGCGGCCCGCGCGGGCAGCCGCCCGGCACCGCGCGGCAGTCCCTGCCAACAGGCATAGAACATGCGCACGCGCGGATGCCAGGCGTCGGTATCGAACGGCTCGAACGAGAATTCCCGTCCGACGCTGCCGGCCATCTCAGCCCGCGCGGACCTGGCCGAGGAAGTCGCCGACCGACATGCGCAAGCTGCCGGCCTGTTCGCCCAGCGACCGCGCGGCGGTTTGCACGGAGCCGGCCGCTTCGCCGGTTTCGCCCGCCGCCTTCGTGACGCCGCCGATATTGGACGAGACTTCGTTCGTCCCCGCCGACGCCTGCTGGATGTTGCGGGCGATTTCCTGCGTGGCCGCCCCCTGTTCTTCGACGGCGGCGGCGATCGCGGACGAGATCTCGTTCATCTTGCCGATCGTCTGGCCGATGCCGCGCATCGCTTCGACCGAGGCTTTGGTCGCCGACTGGATTTCGGAGATCTGGTTGCCGATTTCGTCGGTCGCCTTTGCCGTCTGGCTCGCCAGGTTCTTGACCTCCGACGCCACGACCGCAAAGCCTTTGCCGGCATCGCCCGCGCGCGCGGCTTCGATCGTGGCGTTGAGCGCCAGCAGATTGGTCTGGCTCGCGATGTCGGCAATCAGCTTGACCACGTCGCCGATTTTCTGCGCCGACATCGCCAGCGCTTCGACCGTCTTGCCGGTGCTCTCCACGTCGCCGACCGCCTGGGTGGTCACGCGCGTCGACTCCGACACCTGGCGCGAGATTTCCTGGATCGAGCTCGAGAGCTCTTCGGCACCCGCCGCGACCGTCTGCACGTTGGTCGAGGCCTGTTCGCTGGCCGCCGCCACCGCCGTCGCCTGGCGGCTGGTTTCTTCGGCGATCGCGGCCATGGCGGCCGACTGCGCCTGGAGCTGCGTCGCGGCGTCGGAGACCGACGCGACGACGCCGCCGACCTTGGCTTCGAACCCGTCGGCCAGCGAGAGCATGGCGGCCTTTTTCTCGGCGATAGCTTTGGCTTCCAGCGCCGCCTGCTCGGCCGCCATTTGTTTGACGCGAATGGCGTTGTCCTTGAAGATCTGCACGGACTTGGCCATGCGACCCAGCTCGTCGGTATTGTCCTTGGCCGGAATTTCGGTCGAAAGATCGCCGTCGGCCAGTTTGTTCATCGCGCCCGTCATGGCGCCCACCGGCCCCGAAATGCCGCGCGCGATGAAAAAGGCCGCAAGCAGGCCCAGCAGCAACGCGCCGCCCGCTTCGAAGACGATGTTTCTGACATCGGCATCGATCGACGCATTGGCGCTTTCTTCGATCGTGCGCAGCGTGTCTTTTTGGGACGCGACCAGGGCGTCGATGCGTTCGCCGACCTGCATCGCCACGCGCGCATTGGTGACGTTGACCACCGTGTCCAGCGCCCGCAACGTCTCGTCCGCGCGGGCAAGCGATTCGCGATAGCGCGTTGCCAAGGTGCGCGCGGTTTCCATCTGCGCGCGCTGGGGGCCGGATGCCGCTTGCAAGGCGCGCTCGATCGACGGTTGCAGTTCGGCAAAGGCGGCTTCGGCGGCTTTGAGCGTCTCGGGATCGAGGCGCTGCTGGTAGCGCAGCGCGTTGATGCGCATCAGCGCCAAATTGGCCTGGGCAGCGCCGGCGAGCGCCGCCAGCCGGTAGTCGCTTGCAGCAACCGCGCTGTCCATGACGGTGGTGATCGCCATGCGCGCTTGCAGGCCGACGGCGTTCATGCCGCGATCGACCGCTTCGTCGCGCGCGGCGCGCAACGCGGTCAGCCGCCCCAAATTGCCGGTATATTCTTCGATCTGCGTCTTGATCTCGCGCGCGATCGTGCGCCGCTCGTCGCTGACGATGCTCGCGATCGCCGCGTCGAGATTGGTGCGGATACGTGCCGCCGAGGCGTCGATCTGGCCGCGCGATTCGGCGCTGCCGGTCGTCGCATAAACCTGGGCGTACCGACGCAAGGTATTGAAATCCGCCTTGATCTCGCCGACACGGATCGTGTTCGTGGAAACGACGCCATAGGTCGTCATCATGCGCTTGGTGTCGGTGAGTCCCGACCACCCTTGGAACGAGATCGCCGCCAGCAGCGCCAGCACGGCGCCAAAACCGATACCGATGCGGGCCGCGATCGGCAGACGGGTGTTGAAAGACGAAAACACGTTCATGGCGATGCCTCCATTGTTGGCGGGAAATCGCGACAAAACTCCCCACACACAATGTTTTGGGCGTCATACGTTAAAATCCGGTAAAATATTCAAGTGTGACGCAAGTTTTTTACGAAATTGTGTCCAATGGCGTTACGTTTGTATGCTGCGTCGCAAAATGCAACGCGCGGCGTTGCCATCTTGCAAATGGGTATGCCCCGCGCCGCGTCCGACCGCATTGTTTGCGGCTGGGATCGGGCAGGGGCTTGCCGCATCGGCGCAAGCACGCCTACACTTTTTCTGAAATGCACGATTCCGGCCCGCCCTTGTCCGGCACAAGTGACGATGCGCTGCGCCAGCTCGAAGCGCGCGTCGCGGACGATCTTGCGCGCATCGCGCATCCCAACCAGACCTGGCTGGCGCCGCGCCAAGCACCCGACGGCACAAACGCGTACGACGTGCTGATTGTCGGCGGCGGGCAGTCGGGTCTGGCGACGGCGTTCGGGCTGCTGCGCTCGTGCGTCTCCAACATCCTCGTGCTCGACCGCGCCGCAGCGGGGCACGAGGGGCCGTGGCTTACCTATGCGCGCATGCAGACGCTGCGCAGTCCCAAACATTTTACCGGCCCCGATCTGGACCTTCCGAGCCTGACCTACCAGTCCTGGCACGAGGCGCGGTTCGGCGCCGCGAGCTGGTCGGCGCTCGATCTGATCCCCAAAGAACTTTGGGCCGCGTATCTCGCATGGTACCGGCGCGTGCTCGCGATCCCGGTCGAAAACGCGTGCGAGGCGACGGCGATCGGCGCAAGCAACGGCTTGATCGAGGTATTGGCGACGCAAAACGGCGCCGAGCGCCGCTATTTTGCGCGCAAACTCGTGCTTGCCACGGGCCAAGAAAGCATGGGCCGCTGGACGATGCCGCAGGCGCTCGCAGCCTTGCCGCGCGCGCGCCGCGCGCATGCGGCCGACGCGATCGACTTCGGCGCGCTACGCGGCAAGCGGGTGGCGGTCGTAGGGGCCGGCGCGTCGGCCTTCGACAACGCGGCGACGGCGCTGGAAGCGGGTGCCAGCGCCGTGCATTTGCTGTGTCGCCGGGCCGAGGCGCAAGTGGTCCAGCCCTATCGCTGGCTCACGTTTCGCGGCTTTCTGCGCCATCTGGGCGATCTCGACGATGCGTGGCGCTGGCGCTTCATGCGCAAGATCATGGGTCTGCGCGAAGGCTTTCCGCAGCAGACCTACGACCGGTGCGCGCGCCATGCCGCGTTCCGCCTGCATTTGGGCGCGCCCGTGCTGGCGGCGGCCGAAACCGGTGGCGCGCTCGAATTGACGTTGCGGGAAGGCAGGCTGGCGGTCGATTTCGCGATCGCCGCGACCGGTATCGAGATCGATCTGGCGGCCCGCCCGGAATTGGCCGCGTTCGCGCACAATGTGGCGCTGTGGGCCGACCGCTATACGCCGCCCGCCGACGCGCGCGACGACCGGCTGGCGCGGTTCCCGTATCTTGCGGGCGACTACAGCCTGGTCGAACGCCAGCAGGGGCTGACGCCGTGGATTGCCGACATCCATCTGTTTTCGATCGCGTCGACGATGAGCTTCGGCGCGTCCGGATCGTCGATCAACGCGATGACCACGGCGGTGCCCAGGCTCGTCGAAGGGCTGACGCGCGGCCTGTTTGCGGGCGATGTCGAGCGGCATTGGGAATCGCTTTTGGCCTACGACGTGCCGCAAGCGGCGGTCGATACCGACCTCGTGCGGCGCGCGCACCAAGAGCTGGCGTTCCCTAGGGGATTCGAACCCCTGTATCCACCGTGAAAGGGTGGTGTCCTAGGCCTCTAGACGAAGGGAACTTGGGCCTGCGAAAGGCGGACTGTTTAGCGAGGTTGCCGACGTAAATCAAGCCTCCAAAACGCGCCGCGCCGCTGCCAGCGGCAGGCGCACGCAGTCGAAGCGGCTGGAATGGCGCCCGACCGGCGAAAAAGCCTGCCAAACGTCGTTTTTGACGCCGTTTTCGCCCGCCAAGGCGCGCGCCAGCGCCGCTTCGGCTGCGGCCAGGGCCGTCGCCGTTTGGCCCTCGAGCGCCGCCGCCAGGGCCGACGCCGACGCCTGGCACAGCGCGCAGCCGCGCACAAAATGCCGCAGCCGAAGAATCGTTTCGTCTGCGCCAAGCTCGACATCGAGCGTCACGCGGTCGCCGCACAGCGGATTGTCGAGCGTCGCGGTGCGCGTCGGCGCCGCCAGACGCCCGGCATGCGTGCGGTCCTTGGCAAGCGCCAGGATCGCTTCGTGGTAGAGCGCCGCGCTCACGCCAGAATCCGGCGCACGCGCGCGAGCCCTTCGAAAAACGCGTCGATATCGCTATCGTCGTTATAGAGGGCGAGCGAGGCGCGCGTGGTGCCCGCAAGGTCGAAATGCGCGTGCAACGGCTGCGCGCAATGGTGGCCGCCGCGAAGCGCCACGCCGCTTTCGTCCATGATCTGGCACACGTCGTGCGGATGCGCGCCCGCCACTTCGAACGACACGACCGGCGCGCGCGCCTGCAGGCTCTGCGGCCCGAGCACGCGCACGCCCGGCGTGTGCGCGAGTCCGTCGAGCAGGCGGCCCGCCAGGCGCGCTTCGGTGGCGGCGATGCGGGTCCAGTCGAGCGACGCAAGCCACGCGCACGCGGCGCCAAGACCGATCGCGGCGCCGATGGGCGGCGTGCCCGCTTCGAATTTCGCCGGCGCCGCAGCCCAGGTGCTGGCGTGCAGATCGACGCGCGAAATCATCTCGCCGCCGCCAAGGAACGGCGGCATCGCGTCGAGCAATTCGCCGCGCGCCCACAACACGCCCACGCCGTGCGGCGCAAACACCTTGTGCCCGCCGAACGCGTAGAAATCGACGCCGAGGGCGGGCAGATCGAGCGGCCCGTGGGGGGCGCGCTGCGCGCCGTCGAGCAGCACGCGCGCGCCCGCGCGTTTGGCCGCCGAAACGACGCGCGGCACGTCGAGCACGGCGCCCGTGACGTTGGAGACATGTGCCAGCGACACGAGCTTGACGCTGGCATCGAGCAGCGCATCGAGGTTCGAAAGATCGATGCGGCCCTCCGCATCGACGCCCAGGAAGCGCAATTCGATGCCCGCGCGCTTGGCCAGCATCTGCCACGGCACGATGTTGGAATGGTGTTCGAGCGCGCTCAGCAAAACCGCGTCGCCCGGTTTGAGCAACGCGCCGAACGAATGCGCGACCAAATTGAGCGCGGCCGTGCAGCCGCCAGCGAACACGATCTCGGCGGCCGGAACCGACAGATACGCCGCCACTCGGGCGCGCGCTTGGGCGTAGGCTTCGCTGGCCGCTTCGGCCAAGCGATGCACGCCGCGTTTCACGTTGGCGCGCGACGCGGTTTCGAAATTGCGCACGGCATCGAGCACGATATCGGGCGTTTGCGCGCTTGCCGCGCTGTCGAGATAGGCGAGGCCCTTCTGCAAAATCGGAAAATGCTCGCGCAGATCGGCGGTCATGCGCTTTTGCCCTGTGCCGCACGGTAGGCCGCCACGGCTTCGGGCGTGTCGAGATCGACCAGCACGCCGTCGTCCGGCATGTCGATTTCGCACACCATGTCCTCGTGGCGGCGCACGAGGCCGCGGGCGCCCTGGTCGCCGTCGAGCGTTTGCATTTCGCCGAAATACCGACGCGCCCATAGCACGGGATTGCCGCGCTTGCCGTTGCGCGCGGCAACGCAGATGGCGCGCCCGTCGGCGGGCGAAAACGCGGCAATCAGCCGGTCGATATGCGCAGCCCCGACGCCCGGCATGTCGGCCAGCAGCACGATCGCGCCGTCGCAATCGGGCGGCACCGCGCCGATGCCCGCGCGCAACGAGCTTGCAAGCCCGTCGGCAAAATTCGGATTTTCGACCAGCGCCACGTCGCGCGAACCGAGGGCCGCACGCGCGCGCGCCGCCTCGTTGCCGACGACGACGACGGTAGCGACCGCCTGCGAGGCGGCGGCGGCATCGACCGCATGGGCCAGCAGGCTGCGCCCGTCGATTTCGACGAAGAGTTTGTTGGCGGGCGCCATGCGCGAGGATTTGCCCGCCGCCAGCACGATCGCGGCGATGCGGGGCGCGCTTGGCGCCCGGGTGCCCGCGCGCGGGCTGGGGCGCGGGATTTCCGCCAGCAGGCCGCCCACGCCCATCGCCGCAACGGCGTGCCGGTCGACCGCGAGCCCGGCCGCAAATCGCTGCAGCACCCAATCGAAGCCGTTCAATTTGGGCGAACGCGCGCAGCCCGGCAGCCCGACGACGCGCGCATCGCCAAGCGATCCCAGCAACAAAAGATTGCCGGGATCGACCGGCATGCCGAAACGCTCGATGCGCCCGCCCGCGGCTTCGATGGCGGCCGGGATCGCGTCGCGCCGATCGACGATGGCGGAGGCGCCCAGGATCAGGATCGGATCGTGGCCCGCGTGTTTTGCGTCGCGCAACGCGCCGGCAAGCGCCGCCACCTCGTGCGCGCAGCGCGCGGTGCGGGCCAGCTCGCCGCCCAAGCTTGCAAGCCGCGCGCGCGTCGCGGCTTCGGTGCCGTCGAGCACGCTGGCCTTGAAGCCGGGCAGGGTGGTTTGCACGAGCGCCGCGCGCAGCTTGCCGTAGGGGGCGAGTGCGACGACCGGGCGCGCGCGCGCGATCGCCAGGCATTTGTCGAGCGCCGCTTTGGGAGCGGCAAACGGAATGATTTTGACCGTGGCCAGCATGCCGCGCGGCGGGACGGGCGCGAAGTCGGCTAGGGTCGCGACGGTGATCGCTTCGTCGATCGCGTTGACGGCGGCGATCGCAGCGGCATCGATCCGCGCGAGCCCGGCAGCATTTGCAAACAGATTGCAGCGGCCCGTGAACGGTGCCGCGACGGTAGCGCCGGGCCCGGCGAGCGCCGTCGCAAGTGCTTGGGCGGCATCGTCTTCGAGCACGTCGTCGGCATCGAAGGTCGCCGCGACAATGTCCGAAAAGCCCGCAAGACGCAGATCCGCGATGTCGTCGGCGCTCAGTCGGCGGCCTTTGCGGAACGCGACGCCCGACGATTTGAGCCCGTGCGCGAGCACAGCACCTTTGGCTTCGTCGAGCGGCAAAGGCCCGAAGCGCATCGTCTCAAGCCCCGCGCCGGACTTGCGTGATTTCGGCGACGATCGATACGGCGATTTCGGCGGGCGACAGGGCGCCGATCGCCAGTCCCACGGGGCCGCGAATGCGCTTGAGCGCGGCTTCGTCGAAGCCGCGCGCGGCCAGGCGTTCCAGCCGCGAGGCGTGGGTTTTGCGCGAACCCAGCGCGCCGATGTAAAACGCCTTCGAGCCGAGGGCCGCTTCGAGCGCCGGATCGTCGATCTTGGGATCGTGGGTGAGGGTGACGATCGCCGTGCGCATATCGGGCTTCAAAGCGGCCATCGCTTCGTCCGGCCAGTCGGTCGAGACCGCGTAGCCGTCGAATTTTTGCGAGGCGGCAAAGGCGCGCCTGGGATCGACCAGCGTGGTGGCGTAGCCCGCAAGGCTTGCCATGCGCGCCAGCGGATCGGCGATATGCACGGCCCCGACGACGATCAGGCGCGGCGGCGGGTTGAAGACATTGACGAAGATCGGTCCCGCACCGGTCTGGATCGTGCCGCTCTGGTCGCGCTGCAGCATGTCCATGGCGCCCGCCATCATGTCGACATCGATGCAGAGCGGCCCCTCGCTTTCGCCGTCATAGACGAGCTTTTGCGCGCCCGAGCGCAGGTTGGTGACGAGCGCCACGGGCCGCTTGGCGGCGCGCGCCGTTTGCAGGGAGGCCAGAATCTCAGGAGTCATTTCAATCGAGCCTTTCGACGAACACCTGCACCTTGCCGCCGCAGGCGAGGCCCACCTCCCACGCCTGCTCGTTGGTCACGCCAAAATCGAGCACGCGCGGTCTGCCCGTGGCGATGGCGTCGAGCGCTTCCTTGATGACGGCGCCTTCGATGCAGCCGCCCGAAACGGAGCCAACGAATTTTCCGGCCGCATCGACCGCAAGCTGCGAGCCCACCGGGCGCGGCGACGAGCCCCAGGTCGCGACCACGGTCGCCAGCGCCACGCCCGATCCGCCGGCGCGCCACGCGGCCGCCTGGTCGAGAATATCGTCGCTCATGCGGCAATTCCTTTCCATCGGTAGTGCCCGTGCGCGCGTGCGGCGGGCGGTTCGGCCAGGGCTTCGACGAGCGCCGACAGGCTCGCAAGATTGTGGACCGGACGAAACTCGTCCACATAGGGCAGCAGCGCCTTCACGCCCAAGGATTTGGGCGCAAAACCGGCGTAGCGCAAGAGCGGGTTGAGCCAAACCAGCCGCCCGCAGGATTTGGCCAGTCGCTCCGCCTCGCGTGCCAACCCTGCACCCGCTTCGCGGTCGAGCCCGTCGCTGACCAGCAAAACGGTCGGGCTGCGCGCCAGCACGCGCCGCCCCCAGCGCCAGTTGAATTCGCGCAGGCAAGCGCCCATGCGCGTTCCGCCCGACCAGTCTTCGACCTGCTCGGCCACTTTGGCGAGGGCAAGGTCGATGTCTTTGCGCCGCAGCGCGCGCGTGACGTTGCTGAGGCGCGTGCCGAACAAAAACACGTGCACGCGCGCGCGGTCGTTGGCGAGCAGATGCACGAAATGCAGGAACATGCGCGCGTAGCGCTCCATCGAGCCCGAAATGTCGAGCAGCACGACCAGGGGCGGCGTCTCGACGCGCGGCGTCTTGAAGCGCAACTGGGCCAAATCTCCGCCCGCGCGCAGCATGGCGCGCAACGTGGCGCGCGGATCGAGGCGATGGCCCGAAGCGCTGGGCCGCTGGCGGCGCGTGCGGCGTGCCGGAAACGCGACGCGCAAGCGCTGCATCGCGCGTTTGGCGGCGGCCATTTCCGCCGCCGACATTTGCTCGAAATCCTGCTTTTGCAGCAATTCGCTGTCCGACCAGGTCATCGCCGCGTCGAAATCGGTCTTTTCTTCAGGCTCCGATCCGGTCGCGGCGGGCGGCGGCGGGCGATGGAACGCTTCGGCGACGCGCCGCAGCGTCGGGTCTGCTTCGCGGTCGTCGGCATCGGGGTCGGTTGCCTGGGGCAGCAGCATGCCCATGGCGCGCTCGAGCAATTTGGGATCGCGCCAGAACAGCCCGAATGCCTGGTCGAATATCTCGCGCTGTTCGCGGCGGCTGACGAGCGTCGCGTGCAACGCCCAATAAAGATCGCGCTTGCTAGCGATGCCGGCAGCCTCGGCGGCGCGCGCGGCCTCGATCGCGCGACCGGGGCCGACCGGCAGACCGGCCGCGCGCAACAGCCGCACGAAATGCACGACGTTGTCGAGCAGCATGCCGTCGGGCGCGCTCATTGGGCGGCTTCGGCTTCGACTTCTTTGAGCAGTTTGAGCGCCGTCGTGCCGCGCACCTTGGCGATGTCGTCCTGGTATTTGAGCAAGGCGCCCAGCGTGTCGTCGATCGTCGCGGGTTCGAGCGCGATGCGGTCGAGCGCCGTCAGCGCATTGGTCCAGTCGAGCGTTTCGGCAACGCCGGGGAGCTTGAAAAGTTCCTCGCGCCGCAGTTTTTGCACGAACGAGACGACTTGCGCCGAGAGATTGGCGCCAACGCCGGGGCATTTGGCGCGCACGATTTCGAGCTCGCGCACGGCGTCGGGGAAATCGACCCAAGCATAGAAGCAGCGCCGCTTCAGCGCATCGTGCACCTCGCGCGTGCGGTTCGACGTGACGATGCAAATCGGCGGGGCAGGTGCCTTGATCGTGCCCAATTCCGGGATCGAGACCTGCCAGTCGCCGAGCACTTCCAGCAGATACGCCTCGAACGGCTCGTCGGCGCGGTCGAGCTCGTCGATCAGCAGCACGGGCGGGCCGGCCGGATCGGGGGCGAGCGCTTCGAGCAGCGGGCGGCGGATCAAAAATCGTTCGCCGAAAATGTCGGCTTCAAGCCCGCTCGACGCAGTTTTGCTCGCTTCCGCCAGCCTTATTTCCATCATCTGGCGCGGATAGTTCCATTCGTAGACCGCGCTGGCAGCATCGAGCCCTTCGTAGCATTGCAGGCGGATCAGTTTGCGCCCGAGGCTTGCGGCCAGAACCTTGGCGATCTCGGTTTTGCCGGTCCCCGGCTCGCCCTCCAAAAACAGCGGACGGCCGAGCTTGAGGGCCAAAAATAGGGCGGTCGCAAGGCTGCGCTCGGCGACATAGCGCTGCGACGTCAGCAGCGCCAAGGTTTCATCGATCGTGGTCGGCAATTGCATTGGAGTCTCGCAGGCTTAAGGAGCGTAGCCGAGCATGGCACGGGAGCCCCAGCGGGCGAAAGGGGCAGGGGCGGTGGCATGGGAATTGCTGCACTTCGCGGCACCCGGTTTTCCCCCCAACGGAGGTTCCAGCCCATGGTCGACAATCCCTACGATCCCAACGCGTCGATCGGCGGTTGCCCGTGCGGCGCGCATGCTTCGCTGGCGGCCCATAATTCGGCCTTCGACAAATTGAGCCATCCGCCGCAGGCCGCGCGCGCGACCGACACCGATACGCGCATGGCCGATCTGTTCGAGGCGGCGGTCGTCCGGGCCGTGTTGGGCGCGGATGCCAGCCGTCGCGGCTTTTTGAACCTGGTGGGCAGCCGCACGGCAGCCGCAGCCATCGCCAGCGTGCTGCCGATGGGCTTCATCCGCGAAGTGGCGGCCCAAGCGCCGCGCGCGCTCGAAAAAACCAAGCTCGATGTCGGCTTCATTCCGATCACCTGTTCGACGCCCGTGATCATGGCGCATCCGATGGGCTTCTACGCCAAGCACGGGCTCGACGTGAATGTGGTGCGCACGGCCGGCTGGGCCGTGATCCGCGACAAATCGATCAACGGCGAATACGACGCGGCGCACATGCTGGCGCCGATGCCGCTGGCGATTTCGATGGGGGCCGGGTCCAACCCGTTGCCCTGGTCGCTGGGCGCCATCCAGAACATCAACGGCCAGGCGATCACGCTGGCCACCAAACACAAGGAAAAGCGCGACCCCAAAGACTGGAAGGGCTTCCGTTTCGCGGTGCCGTTCGACTACTCGATGCATAACTATTTGTTGCGCTACTATCTGGCGGAAGCGGGCATCGATCCCGACCGCGACGTGCAGATCCGCTCGGTGCCGCCGCCGGAAATGGTCGCCAATCTGCGCGCCGACAATATCGACGGCTTCCTGGGCCCCGATCCTTTCAACCAGCGCGCCGTGTTCGACGGCGTGGGTTTCATCCATATTCTGACGCGCGAATTGTGGGACGGGCATCCGTGCTGCGTTTTCGCGGCCAGCCGCGACTTCACGCAAAAAATGCCCAACACGTTCCAGGCGCTGATGCGCTCGATCGTCGAAGCGGCGTCGTTCGCGCGCAAGCCCGAAAACCGCAAGCAGATCGCCGAAGCGATTTCGGCGCAGAACTATCTGAACCAGCCCGTGACGGTCGTCGAGCAGGTGCTGAGCGGCACCTTCGCCGACGGGCTCGGGCAGGTGCGCCGCGTGCCCGAGCGGATCGATTTCGATCCCTATCCGTGGCACTCGATGGCGGTGTGGATGCTCTCGCAGATGAAGCGCTGGGGCCAGATCCGCGGCGACGTCAACTACGCCCAGATCGCCGAACAGGTGTTCTTGACCAGCGACGCGGGCCGCGCGATGCGCGAAACCGGCCTGACGCCGCCCGCCGCCACGATGCGCAAACACACGATCATGGGCAAGGAGTTCGATCCCGCCAATCCCGAAGCCTATATCGCCTCGTTCGCGATCAAGCGCACGTAATGTTCGCCTCGACCAAAGCCAGGTCGGCGCTGCTGTCGGTCCTGCTGCTCGCCCTGTTTTTGGGCGCGTGGCAGATCGCCGCAACGCCGACCGCCGGGACCGGACCCGCCCTCGACCCCGAATATGCGGCGCTGCTGGGGGCCGCAGCGCAGCAGGGCAAAAAGACGCCGATGCCGACCCCGGTCGATGTCGGCGCCAAGATCCTGGCGCATCTCGAAGCGCCGTTTGCCGATCGCGGCACCAACGACAAGGGCATCGGCATCCAGCTTGCCTATTCGCTGGGGCGCGTGCTGCTGGGGTTCGGATTGGCGGCGCTGGTCGCGATCCCGCTCGGTTTTCTGATCGGCATGTCGCCGATGGTCTACGGCGCGCTGAACCCGTTCATTCAGGTGCTTCGGCCCATCTCGCCGCTCGCCTGGATGCCGCTGGCGCTCTACACGATCAAGGACAGCGCGACCTCGTCGATCTTCGTGATCTTCATCTGCTCGGTGTGGCCGATGCTGACCAACACGGCGTTCGGCGTCGCCAATGTGCGCCGCGAATGGCTCAACGTGGCGCGCACGCTGGAGGTGGCGCCGTTGCGCACCGCCTTGCGGGTGATTCTCCCGGCCGCAGCGCCTACGATCGTGACGGGCATGCGCATCTCCATCGGCATCGCCTGGCTGGTGATCGTGGCGGCCGAAATGCTCGTGGGTGGCACGGGCATCGGCTATTTCGTGTGGAACGAGTGGAACAATCTGTCGATCGCCAACATCATCACGGCCATTCTGGTGATCGGCCTCGTCGGCATGGCGCTCGACCATGTGCTCGGTTTTGCCACCAAACTTGTGACGTACCAGGAATGAGCCCGAACGCGAACTACGTTTCGATCGAAGCGATCGCCAAGCGTTTCGCGCAGCCCGGCGGCGGCGTGCAGACGGTGTTCGAGGACATCCATTTTGGCATCGCCAAAGGCGAATTCGTCTGCCTGATCGGCCATTCGGGCTGCGGCAAGACGACGATTCTCAACGTGCTCGCGGGGCTCGACACGGCCGACGACGGCGTGCTGCTGGTCGGCGGCAAGGAAGTGGCGGGGCCCTCGCTCGACCGCGCGGTGATCTTCCAGGGCCACGCGCTGATGCCGTGGATGAGCGCGCTCGACAATATCGCGTTCGCGGTCAGATCGCGCTGGCCCGACTGGGACCGCGCCAAAGTGCGCGCGCACTGCCAGAAATACATCGATCTCGTCGGCCTCACGGGGGCCGAGCGCAAGAAACCCGCGATGCTGTCGGGCGGCATGAAGCAGCGCGTGGGCATCGCGCGCGCGCTGTCGATCGAGCCCAAGATGCTGCTGATGGACGAGCCGTTCTCGGCGCTCGACGCGCTGACGCGCGGCACGCTGCAGGAGGAAGTGCTGCGCCTGTGCGCGGCCACGCAGCAGACCGTGTTCATGATCACGCACGACGTGGACGAGGCGATTTTGCTGGCCGACCGCATCGTCTTGATGACCAACGGTCCGCACGCGAAGATCGCCGAGATCGTGGCCAACACGCTGCCCCGCGAGCGCACGCGCCACGACATCCACAAACATCCGCACTACTACGCGATCCGCAACCATATCGTCGATTTTCTGGTCGAGCGCTCGAAGAGTTTTTCCCAGGCGCTGCCCGCCGGCTACGACCCGCGCCGTCCGCCGGAAGTGCGGCCCGGATCGATGCGCGCGGCAAGCTGATATCCAAGGAGGAAACGATGAACGAAGCCAAAGACAAGCTCGGCGAGAAAATTCTCGGCCTGAAAAAGAAGAAGAAGCTGAGCTGGACAAAGATCGCCGACAAGATCGGCATGAATCCGGTCTGGACGACGGCGGCCTTGCTCGGCCAGATGTCGATGCTGCCCGAACATGCGGCCAAAGCCGCCAAGCTGTTCGGCCTGACGAAGGACGAGCAGGAAATTCTGTGCGAAATCCCGTATCGCGGTTCGCTGCCGCCGGGGCCGCCGACCGATCCGCTGGTCTACCGGTTCTACGAACTGATCCAGGTCTACGGCACGACGTGGAAGGAACTGATCCACGAAGAATTCGGCGACGGCATCATGTCGGCGATCGATTTCGAGATGGACATGGTGCGTTTGCCCGATCCTAAGGGCGACCGCGTGAAAATCACGATGCACGGCAAGTTCCTGCCGTACCGGCGCTACTAGGCCGTCGCGGCGACCGGGAAGACCAGAGTCGCGACGGTGCCGCGGCCCGGCGCGCTTTCGAGCACGAGGTCGGCGCCGTGCAAATCGGCCAGCGCCTGCGCGATCGGCAGACCCAAGCCGACGCCGCCCTCGCGGATCGAGACGGCGCTGGGCGCCACGCGCATGAAGGGTTTGCGCGCGGCCGCAAGCTCGTCGGCGGTCATTCCGATGCCGGTATCGGCGACGCGAACGTAGCAACGGGCGGCGGCGTCGCGCCCGCACGCGATATCGACCCGGCCGCCGCGCGGGGTAAATTTGACCGCGTTGTCGATCAGGACGACGCAGATCTGGCGCAGCTTCGTCGCGTCCGCAGACACGAACAGGCCGGGCTCGAGCGCCAGCGCCAGATCGAGGCCCTTGCTTTGGGCGCGCGCCGCGACCATGCGCGCCGCGACGTCCGCGATCGCCGCCAGATCGACGCGCTCGCGCGCCAGCACGAGTCTGCCGGCGCCCGCCCGCGCGAATTCGAGCAGTTCCTCGATGATCGCGAGCTGGTGGCCGCCGGCGGCGGCGATGTCGTCGAGATAGCCGAGCTCGCGCGCATTGAGCCGTGCGCCCGCCGTTGTGCGCAGCAGACCGGCGAAACCGACGACGGCATTGAGGGGCGTGCGAAGTTCGTGGCTGAGCTGCGCAAGAAATTCGGTTTTTGCCTGGTCCGAGCGCACGAGTTCGGCCATCGCTTTTTCGAGCGCCCGCGCATGGCGCGTGAGATCCGCGTCCATGGCGCGCAATGTTGCGGCGACGGCGTCGATTTCGGCCAAACCCAGATCGCGCATTTCGGGCGGCGGTTTGCGCGCGCCGATCGTCGCGGCCAGATGCGAGACGCCCGCGAGCCCGGTCGCGACGCGGCGCCAAAGCACGAAGCCGAAAGCCAACGAGAGAGAGACGGCGATCGCGCCCGATACGAGGCTGGCACGCTCGATCCCGCTCATCCAATCTGCGAACTCCAGACGCGGCACGTAGACGCCGATCGTCCAGGGCACGCCGGCCGCCCCAATGTCTTCGCTTGCAAGCAGGTAGCGCTGTCCGGCAACTTCGATCTGCTGGCGATGCGCGAAGGGCGCTGCGAGCGCGGCGGCCATGGTTCCTGAATCGGCGCCGCGCGAAACCGCGATCGGTTCGGCCGTTCCGGCGCGCACGAATGCCCCGATGCCAGCGCCGTCGCGCACTGCCCCGTCGAGACTGCGAACCAAAGTTTCGACCGTCAGGTCGACGCCCAGAATGCAGCTCGTCGAGGTGGCGGGGCACGCGACGACGCGCGCGAAGCTCAGCCCGATTTCGCCGGTCGACCAGTAGGCATAGGGCGGCGACCAAGCGGCCACGCGGTTGAATGCAGCCGCGCGGTACCAAGGCCGTTCGCGCGGATCGAATTCGTCGGGACGCGTGCTGGCGGGAGCGATCTGTTCGTAGCCTTCGCTCCAAAGTTCGATGCGGACGCTGCGTTCGACGAGGTCGGCGCCGATCTGGCGCGTTTCGAAGGTGCCGTCCGCCACCCGGCGCACGAAATCGAACGATCCGTCGGCATTTCCAATGTAGATCGCGCGCAAAGCGTCCCGTCGCTGCAGATGCTCGAAAAAGAAGCGTTTCAGAGCGCCCGCATCGTTTTGGTCGACGAGACGCGCTTCGATCATGCGCGCCGCGAAGCTCACTTCGCCTTCGAACTCGGCGACGAAGTGGCGCGCGCTTTGGACGATGATTTCGATGCGTTCGCGCGCATATTGGTCCGCCGCGCGATCCGCACGCGCGACGGCATCGCGAAAACCCAAATAGGCGTAGGCGAGCGACGCCGCCGCAAAGACCGCCACGGCGCCAAGCAGAAAAAACGCGCGCAGCGTCAGCAGTCTTTGGCGCGAACCGCGCGTCCCGGGGGGCGACGTCTGGTCGGTCAAGGTGCCTCGCGATCGGCTCACTCGATGCGGGCATTATAGGCCAACGACAACGCCAGCGGGAGATTTTCCGCAGGCGCCGTCGGCGGTTCGAGGAAGCGCCGTCTACCCGGCCGCCGCCACCGCGCGCTTGGCCATGACGCCGACCAGATGCGCGCGATAGTCGGCGCCCGCATGGATGTCGGCGTTGAGCGCGCTCGCATCGGCCTTCACGGCATCGAGCGCCGCCGCGTTCCAGCTTTTCGTCAGGGCGGCTTCGGCATCCGTCCAGCGGAACACGGACGCTGCCGCCCCCGTCACCGCGACGCGCGCGCCGCTTGCATGCTTGGCGACCATCACGCCCACCAGCGCGTAGCGCGAAGCGGGCTGGCCGAACTTCATGTAGGCGGCCTTTTCGGGGATCGGGAAACTCACCGACACGATCAGCTCGCCCGGCTTGAGAGCGGTTTCGAACATGCCCTGGAAGAAATCGTCGGCGGCAATCTCGCGGCTGTCGGTCTTGATCGTGGCGCCCAGCGCCAGGCACGCGGCCGGATAGTCGGCGGCCGGATCGTTGTTGGCGATCGAGCCGCCGATCGTGCCGCGATTGCGCACTTGCGCGTCGCCGATGCCGTCCGCCAAGGCGGCGAGGGCGGGCAGGGCTTTCTTGACTTCGGCCGAGGCCGCGACATCGGCATGGCGCGTCATCGCGCCGATCGTGACCTTGCCGGACGCCACCGAAATGCCGGCCAGTTCCTTGACGCCCGAGAGGTCGACGACCGCGCTCGGCCGGGCCAGGCGCTGCTTCAACGTCGGGATCAGGGTCTGGCCGCCCGCCAGCGCCTTGGCATCGGCATCGCCTGCCAGCATTTTGGCGGCGTCGGCCAGGGTCGCGGGTTTGTGATAGGCAAAATCGTACATGATCGGTCTCCCGTGTTCGAACTATTCGGCCGCCATCCGGCGGTCGGCATTGACGATCGCCCAGATTTTTTGGGGCGTGGCGGGCATGTCGATATGGCGCACGCCCCAGTCTTTGAGCGCGTCCACCACCGCGTTGATGACGGCGGGCGGCGAGCCGATCGCCCCCACTTCGCCCACGCCCTTCACGCCCAGCGGGTTGTGCGTGCACAAGGTGATCGCGGTCGAAACCTTGAAGGAGGGCAGGTCGTCGGCGCGCGGCATCGTGTAGTCCATGTACGAGCCCGAGCGCAGTTGCCCCTTGTCGTCGTAGACGCAGGCTTCCATCAGCGCCTGCCCGATGCCCTGGGCAAGGCCGCCATGGACCTGGCCTTCGACGATCATCGGATTGACGACGCGGCCCACATCGTCGCAGGCCGCAAAATCGACGACCTTGACGACGCCGGTGTCGGGATCGATTTCGACCTCGCAGATATGCGCCCCGCCCGGGAAGGTGAAGTTCTTGGGATCGTAGAAGGCGGTTTCGTCCAAGCCCGGTTCGAGCGTTTCCAGCGGGAAATTGTGCGGCACATAGGCGGTGAGGGCGATTTCGCCGAAGCTCTTGGCTTTGTCGGTGCCCGCAACCGTGAATTTGCCGTCCTTGAACTCGATGTCGGCTTCCGCCGCTTCGAGCAGATGGGCCGCGATCTTCTTGGCCTTGTCGACGATCTTGTCGAGCGCCTTGACGACGGCCGTGCCGCCCACGGCCAGCGAACGCGAGCCGTAGGTGCCCATGCCGAACGGAATCTTGTTCGTGTCGCCGTGCGAGACTTCGATCTGGTCGAGGCCGATGCCGAGCCGTTCGGCGATCAATTGCGCGTAGGTCGTCTCGTGGCCTTGGCCGTGGCTGTGGCAGCCCGTGAACAGCGTGACCGAGCCCGTGGGATGCACGCGCACATTGGCGCATTCGTAGAGGCCCGCGCGCGCGCCCAACGCGCCCGCGATGTTCGAGGGCGCGATGCCGCACGCTTCGACATAGGTCGAAATCCCGATGCCGCGCAATTTGCCGCGCTTCTTGGCGGCCGCGCGGCGCGCTTCGAAGCCGGCATAGTCGATGGCTTTCGACGCGCCTTCGAGCGTCGCGAAATAGTCGCCGCTGTCGTACTGCAAGGCGACCGGCGTCTGGTAGGGGAACGCGTCGGTCGGGATGAAGTTGCGCTTGCGGATTTCGACGCGGTCCATACCCATCTCGGCCGCCGCGATATCGACGATGCGCTCGATCAGGAATGCGGCTTCGGGCCGGCCCGCACCGCGATAGGCGTCGACCGGCACCGTGTTGGTGAACACGGCCTTCACTTCGGCATAGATCGCGGGCGTCGTGTAGACGCCCGCCAACAGCGTGGCGTAGAGGTAGGTCGGGATCGCGGGCGCAAAGGTCGACAGATACGCGCCCATATTGGCGAGCGTGTCGACTTTCAGCGCCAGGAATTTGCCGTCTTTGTCGAGCGCAAGTTCCGCGTGCGTGACATGGTCGCGGCCATGCGCGTCGGACATGAAGCTCTCGCCGCGCTCGGCCGTCCATTTGATCGGGCGGCCGATCTTGGGCGCAGCCCAGGTGACAAACGCTTCTTCGGCATAATGGTAGATGTTGGAGCCGAAGCCGCCGCCCACGTCGGGGGCCACGACGCGCAAGCGGCTTTCGGGGATATGCAGCACGAACGCGCCCATCAGCAGCCGGATGACGTGCGGATTCTGGCTGGTCGTAAACAGCGTGTATTCGCCGGTCGAGCGGTCGTATTCGCCCACGGCCGCGCGCGGTTCCATCGCGTTGGCGATCAGGCGGTTGTTGACCAGATCGAGTTTGGCGACCTTGTGCGCCTTCTTGAACGCTTCGGCGACCGGGGCGGGATCGCCGATATGCCAGTCGAAACAGAGATTGCCGCCCGCATGCACGGCGGCGGCACCCGGCTTCAGCGCGTCCGACACGCCGACGACGGCGGGCAGGTCCTTGAGTTCGATGTCGAGCAGTTCGGCGGCGTCCTTGGCCTCGCCCAGCGATTCGGCGACGACCACGGCAATTGGATCGCCGACATGGCGCACGCGGCCGATGGCGAGCACCGGGTGCGCGGGTTCCTGCATCGGGCTGCCGTCTTTGTTTTTGACGAGCCAGCCGCACGGCAGGCCGCCGATCGCGTCGGCGGCCATATCCGGTCCGGTGAAGACCGCGACCACGCCGGGCGCTGCCTTGGCCTTGGCCGTGTCGATCTTGACGATTTCCGCGTGCGCGGTTTGGGCGCGCACGAAATAGGCATGGACTTGGTTGGGCCGCGAAATGTCGTCCGTGTAGTTTCCCTGGCCCGTGAGGAAGCGGTAATCCTCTTTGCGGCGCACCGAAGCGCCAATCCCATCGACAGCCATTTTTCTCTCCCTGTAAGCGTTTCGCGTTGGCGCGATTATTCGCTTGTGGAAACTTACGTCGCGGCCGCCATCGCCCGGGCGCCCGCCTGAACGGCTTTCACGATATTGTGGTAGCCCGTGCAACGGCAGATATTGCCCTCCAGCCCTTCGCGCACGTCGTGCTCGCTGGGGTTGGGATTGTGTTTGGCAAGCTCGATCGCGCTCATCACCATGCCGGGCGTGCAGAAGCCGCATTGCAGGCCGTGATGTTCCTTGAAGGCGGCCTGCATCGGGTGCAGTTCGTTCCCCGTCGCCAGCCCCTCGATCGTCGTGACGGCGCTGCCGTCGGCTTGCGCTGCCAGCACGGTGCAGGATTTGACCGATTTGCCGTCGACATGCACGACGCACGCGCCGCACTGGCTGGTATCGCATCCGACATGCGTGCCCGTCATGCCGAGCTTTTCGCGCAGCACCTGGACCAGCAGCGTGCGGCCTTCGATCTCGGCCGAAACCTTCTTGCCGTTCACGGTCAGCGAAATTTTTGGCATTGTCTCTCCCCTATGTTCCGTTCGATTTGATTGGTGCGGAGTGTCGGGGGCAACCGGGCTTCGCGTCAAGCCTCAAGCGCGCAGAACCATCCACAGCACCGCGCCGATCGCCGCGACCAGGGCTGCGATCCACACGCTCTGCGGCAGGCCGCCGCTGGCGGGCTGTGCAGGCGGCGCGGCGATTTCCGGCGCTGGGGCCGGTGTCGCGGCGGGTGCGGGTACGACAACCGCCGCAAATTTCCCGAAAAATTCGTCGGCCAGCTTTTTGGCGGTGGCATCGATCAGGCGCGAGCCCAACTGCGCCATCTTGCCGCCGACTTGGCTGTCGGCCTGGTAGGTCAAAATCGTGCCGCCCTGGCCGTCGTCGGCGAGTTTCACGACCGCCGAGCCCTTGCCGAAACCGGCGACGCCGCCCTGGCCTTCGCCCGCGATTTTATAGCCGTTGGGCGGGTCGATGTCCGAAAGCGTGACCTTGCCGGTAAAGCGCGCGGTCATCGGGCCGATTTTGAGGCCGACCTTGGCCGAAAACCCGTTATCCTCGGTTTTGACCAGTTCCTCGCACCCCGGAATACATTGTTTGAGAATGTCGGGGTCGTTGAGCCCGTCCCAAACCGCCATTCGCGGCAGGGCCAAGCGGTATTCGCCGCTGAGATTCATCGCAATTCCGTCGGTTAGGGCAAAATAAACGTGGAAATCGACCCCTACTCTCCCATATGTACAGCATCTTACGCCAGCGCGTTTTGCCGCTGGTTCTAAGTGAAATTCAAATCGCGGGCGCGCAAGCGCCGCCAATCGGGAGGTAAGTGGACCATGAAGATCAATCGTCGCTCTGCAATCGTTTTGGGTGCCGGCGCCGCCGCGTCGGGTCTGCTGGCGGGCGCGCCTGCGATCGCGCAAGCCCGCCGCCAGCGCATCACCGTCGTGACCGGCGGCACGGGCGGGGTGTTCTTCCCCTATGGCGGCGGCTTGGCCAAATTGTTCTCCGAAAAAATGCCGAACACGCAGGCGACCGCGCAAGTCACCGGCGGCTCGGTCGACAACGTCAAGCTTTTGCATGCGGGCGACGCCGAACTCGGTCTGTCGACGATGGACAGCGCCTATGACGGCATGATCGGCGAAGGCGCCTACAAGGCCGACGGCAAGCAGGATATTCGCGTCGTTGCCATGCTGTACGATTCGTTCCTGCATGTCGTTGCCAGCCAGTCCTCGAACGTCACGGACATCGCTTCGATGCGCGGCAAGCGCATTTCGGTGGGTTCGGCCGGGTCGTCGACGGAATCGATCGCCGACCGGGTGATCGAAGCGGGCGGCCTCAATTTCTCGCGCGACATCACGCGCGACAATCTGGGCGTCGCGGAATCGGCCGGCGCCATCAAGGACGGCAAAATCGCGGCATTTTTCTGGATCGGCGGCATTCCGACCGCTGCGGTGCGCGAACTTGCGACGGGCGGCCAGCCGCCGATCCGTTTCATCCCGACCGCGAAGGAATTTGCGGTGCTCGACACCAAGTGGCCGGGCCTTTACCGCCCGTTCAATCTGGCCGCCGGTTCCTACGCCAACCAGACCGCGGCACTTGATGGCCTGGGCGTGGCCAACGTGCTGATCGCGTCGAGCAAGGCGCCCGATGCGCTCGTCACCCAGATGCTGACGACCATCTTCGACAACCTCGCCGAAGTGCAGGGCATCCACCCGGAAGCGCGCAAGCTGACGCTGCAGTCGGCGGCCGGCAAATCGGCCGTGCCGTTCCACCCGGCGGCGGCTGCCTTCTATCGCTCGAAGGGGATTTCGGTCTAAACGCCGTATCCGCGTAAGTACCCCTCGGAAAGACCCGGAACTTGACTGTTCCGGGTCTTTTTTTGTTGTGCGCATACAAGCCGATCCACCATAACTGCGGGGCAGGGACGCACTTGCCGAGCCGCCACAGACGCGCGCCGGCCAGCGAAAAGGGAAATCGGGCGCATGGCCAATTCGAATCAAGCCGACAAAATCGAACTGTCGGCCGAAGAGCTCGAACGCCTGTCGTCGGACAGCGAGGGCGGGCCTGCACGGCGCCTGTCCGGCTGGCTCGGATGGCTGACGGCGGCGGGCGCTTTTGGGCTTGGCGCCTATTCGCTCTACTGGACCCAGTTCGCCGTCAATACGACTGTCTATCGGTCGAGCTTTTTGGGCATTTCGCTGGCACTCACTTTCATTTTGTATCCGCTGCTGCGCGATGCGGCCGCGACGCGGCGCGCGACGCTCGAAGAATGGTGCGTGTCGGCGGTTGGCGTTTTTGCCATGTACGCGCTCTATCTCGAGGGGCGCATTTTCGAGCGCAGCCCGTTTGCGGGCGGATTGCTGATCATCGTGGCGCTGAGCTTTGCCGCCTATCCGCTGATCGTCTCGAACCGGTTTCTGGCGCGCACGCAGATTTTCGACTGGATTTTCGTGGGCTTTTCGCTGTGGACGGCCTGGTACCTTGCGGCCAACATCGAAAGCTACAAAACCCGCCCCACGCGCCCGACGGCCGACGAGCTGGTGCTGGGGGCAGCGCTCATTCTGCTGATCTTGGAAGGTACAAGGCGCACGATCGGCTGGATTTTGCCGGCCATCACGGCGCTGATCCTGGTCTATGGCTATTTCGGGCCGTCGATACCCGAACCTTTCGACCATCGCGGCTTTTCGATCAACCGCATCATCGGCCAGAACTACCTGACGCTCGAAGGGATTTTCGCGACGCCGATGGACGTCGCTGCCACCTTCATCATCCTGTTCACGCTGTATGGCGCCGTGCTCGATCGCGGCGGTGCCGGCAAGTTTTTCATCGACTGGGCGTTCGCGCTGTTCGGCAAAAAACCCTCGGCCTCGGCGCCGGGGCGCGCGGTGGTGGCATCGGGCTTTTTGCTCGGGACCGTGTCGGGATCGGGCGTCGCCACGACCGTTACCGTTGCCTCGCTCGCCTGGCCGATGCTTCGCAAAGCCGGCTACCCGCCGCATGTGGCGGGCGGCATGCTGTCGGCCGCCGGGATCGGCGCCACGCTGTCGCCGCCGACGCTGGGCGCCGCCGCCTTCATCATCGCCGAGTATCTCGATGTCGAATATCTGGTCGTGCTGATCTACGCGACGATCCCCACGATCCTCTACTACGTTTCGTGCTGGCTGATGACCGAAGCGGACTCGCGCAGCCTCAAAATCGCCGCCATGAAAACGTCGGACGAGTCGCTGTGGCAGCTGACGCTCGGGCACGGCTACCATTTCCTGTCGCTGGCCGCGATCGCGTTTTTCCTGGTGCTCGGCTTCACCTCGTTCCTGGCGGTGTTCTGGTCCATCGCCATCGCCTTCATGCTGTCGATGATCCGCGCCGACAGCCGGTTGGTGACGGTCCCCGCCTTCGTTGCGGGCACCGTTGCGGCCGTCGGCGCCTGGGCGTTCGGGGCCAGCAATATCCCCGACGGGATCGGCCTTGGCGAACTGTTCGACGGGCGCATCTCGGCGTCGATCTTCTGGGGCATGGCGGTGGCGATGGGCGTGTCGGGTCTGCAGGCGGTGCAGGCGATGCGCGCGGGCCGCGAGCCGGATCCCGCAGCCACGCGCCTGATCGAGGCGATTGTCGACGGCACGCGCGGCACGCTTGGCATCATTGCGACTTGCGCGTGCGCCGGTCTCATCGTCGGCATCGTGAATCTGACGGGGCTGGGTCTGACGCTGTCCTCGATCATCGTGACGATCGGCGGCGGCGAGCGGTTGCCGGTGATCCTGCTGGCGGCTTTGGCGATGTGGGTCTTGGGCCTGGCCGTGCCCGTGACGGCCAGCTACATCATCGCGGCCGTCATGCTGGTACCGGCGCTGGTCAAGGTCGGCATCCCGGCGCCGGCCGCGCACATGTTCATGTTCTACTACGCGGTGCTGGCCGACGTGTCGCCGCCGACGGCGCTCGCACCCTTTGCCGCCTCGGCAATTTGCGGCGGCAAACCCTTCCCCACGATGATGCAAGCCTGGAAATACACGCTGCCCGCCTTCCTGGTACCGGTGATGTTCTGTCTGACGCCGGAAGGCTTGCAGCTTTTGATGCTGACGCCCGACGCCAAATGGCCCGGCAATATCGGCGATTGGTGGGGCATCCTCGAGACCACGCTGACCTCGTGTTTGGCGCTGGTCGGGCTGTGCGTGGGCATCACGGGCTACGCGCGCCAGCACGCGACGGCGCTCGAACGCCTGCTGGCGCTGGCGGGCGGCATTCTGCTGATCGCCGCCGACGCGCGCGCCGACGCTGCGGGCCTCGTTCTGCTGGGCGCGGGGCTGGGGCTGCATTGGGTGCGCACGCGCAAAGTTTCGCTTGCGTAACGTTTCATTCAAATTATTGCTAAAAGTTGTTCGTTCGCAGCGTATATGTAAATTTTCTGCCATCAAACATTGATTTGGTCCGATTGCTGCATCGGTTTACTGCATAGGCCTCGACAGTTGGCTCACAAGGGGCGCGCAGACGACCTGTCGATATCCCAACAATGTTTTTTGACGAGGTGCAACGCTATGTTTTCATTTGTCGATCGCTCGATACCGCGCAAAATCGGACTGATGATCGCGGTCCTCTTGGTTCTGGACATCGTTTTGATCGGTTTTGCGCTCGTGCGCCTCGTCTATGTCAACGAAACCTACAGCAAAGTCGTCGAGGGCGACGCGCGGGCCGCGATCGACGTGGCCCAAGCGCATCGCAATCTACAAGGATATGCGCGACAAATGACGCGCTATGGCTACGCCGAATCGGATGCGACGCGCGCCAACATTGCCGAGCGGCTGGCAATGCTGGGCGCGGCCTATGACCGCCATCTGCAGGCGGCCGCCGAGCGCGCAAACGGGCGCACGGCTTTGGTCGGCGAATTGCGTGCGGAGTTTGCCGCGCTCGCGACGCTTGTCCCCGAAGCGTTGCGCTTGAACCTTGCCGGCGACCGGACCGGCGTTGTGTCGTTGATTGCGAGCCGGTTCGATCCTGGGTTCGACCGGCTGCGCGACCGGCTCGACGGATTTACGGTGCAAAGCGTCGAACGGCTCGAGGCTGCCGCGCGGTATGCCGAGGACGTCGTCCAAATGACAATCCTTTTGACGCTGGGAATAGGGCTGCTCGGGCTCGTGCTGACGCTGGTGCAAGCCTATGCGGTCGGCGTGCGCGGCATTTCCCGCCCGATGGCGGCTTTGGCGGCCGACGTGGACCGCGTGGCGGCCGGCGATTTTGCGGTCGAGATTGCGGGCAAAAGCCGCCGCGACGAACTCGGCCGCGTGGCGCTGGCGCTCGATACGTTGCGCATCAAGGCCGGCGAAAATTCGGCACTGCAGACCGAAATCGCGCGACGGAACGGGCAGCGCGAAACGCGCCGCAAGGCGGTCGACGGTTTCGCGGCCGATTTCAGCGCGTCGATCGGGGGCGTGCTGGCACAAGTCGCGCATGCCGCCCAGGCGATGCAGCGCGTATCGGCGCAAGTCGTGCACGATGCGGGCGATTCGGCCGCACGCGCCTCGACCGTTCAGGACGAGGCGCGCACGACGGCGCAGGACCTTGCGGCCGTATCGGCGGCAGCGGAAGAAATGCAGGCGTCTATCGGCGAGATTACGCGCCAGATGCGGGACTCGGCAGCCGCCACGGTCGCCACGGCGCGCGATGCGCAGACCGCGCAAACGACGATGGGCGAATTGTCGGCCGCTGCCGTGCGCATCGGCGAGGTGGTCAAACTCATCAACCAGATCGCCGGCCAGACCAATTTGCTGGCGCTCAACGCCACGATCGAAGCCGCGCGCGCGGGCGATGCCGGCAAAGGCTTCGCGGTCGTGGCCTCCGAGGTCAAGAACCTCGCGACCCAAACGGCGCATGCCACGGGCGAGATTTCGGGCCAGGTCGAAGCGATCCGCCAATCGGTTGCAAATGCCGTCGCCCAAATGGACAGCATCGTCGCGGCGATCCAGGGACTCGACCGATCGGCGGGCACGGTGTCGAGTGCCGTTTCCCAGCAGGCCGCCGCGACGCAAGAGGTCGTGCGCAACGTCTCGCGCGCCTCGGTGCGCATGTCGGCCGTCAGCGACAGCTCGCAGACCATGGCCCGGGCTGCGGGCGGCACCGAACGTGCCGCGGGCGAGGTCGTGGGGGCTTGCGGCACGCTGCTCGATCAGGCGAATTCGCTGCGCGGCGAGATCGACGGTTTCTTGCGCGCGCTCTCGACCGCGTCGGAGCGGCGCGAGTTCGAGCGCGTGGCCTGCGCGCTTGGCGCCGTCGGCGAGATCGAGGGCGTCGCGCAAAAATTCAAGATCGTCGATATTTCGCGTGGCGGCGCGCATCTGGCCTCGACCGTCGATCTGCCGCTCGGCACGGTGTTTGCGCTGACGATCGCGGGCGCTCTTGGTCCGGTCAAGGTGCGCCTCGCGCGCCAGACGCCGAACGATGCCGGGATTACGTTCGCGCAAGATCCCGAAACCGACCGGTTGCTCGCGCCGGTCTTCGAAGCGCTGCATCGGGCGCTTGCTGCCTAGACCGCGCGCCGCCTGGCAAAAAACGCGTAGATGTGCGGACCGGCGAGGGCTGCTGCCGCGAGCGCCAGCAGCGTTGCCGACAAAGGCCGCGTCAGGAACACGCTCCAGTCGCCTTGGCTGATGGTCAGCGCGCGGCGCAGTTCCTGTTCGGCCAGCGGTCCCAAAATCATGCCGATGATCACGGGCGCGGGGGGGAAGTCGAAGCGGCGCATGAAATAGCCGACCACGCCCACCGCATAGAGCAGCACAAGATCGATCACGCTTTGGCTGATGCCGTAGGTGCCGATCGTGGCGAACAGCAGGATGCCGCCATAGAGCCACGGTTTGGGCACCCCCAAAATCTTCACCCACAGCGGCACCAGCGGCAGGTTCAGGACTAGCAGCATCACGTTGGCGATGTAGAGCGACGCGATCAGGCCCCAGACCAGACTGGCCTGGGTTTCGAACAGCAGCGGTCCGGGCTGGATGCCGTAGCTTTGGAAGGCCGAGAGCATGATCGCCGCCGTGGCCGAGGTCGGCAGGCCGAGCGTGAGCATCGGCACCAGCACGCCTGCGGCCGAGGCGTTGTTGGCAGCCTCGGGACCCGCGACGCCCTCGATGGCGCCCTGGCCGAATTCCTCGGGCTTCACCGAAAGTTTCTTTTCCAGATAGTACGACAGAAACGTCGGAATTTCGGCGCCGCCCGCAGGCAGCGTGCCGATCGAAAAGCCCAGGCCCGTGCCGCGCAGCCACGGCTTCCAGCTGCGCTTCCATTCCTCCTTGGTCATCCACAGCGTGCCCGACAGCGGCAGCACCTCGTCCTTGCCGTGCGCATGGCGCGAGGCAAGCCACAGCGTTTCGCCGACCGCAAACAGCCCCACCGCCACGACGATCACGTTGATGCCGTCGAGCAGTTCGACCAGCCCGAACGTGAAGCGCGGCTGGCCGGTTTGCAGATCGATGCCGATGAGACCGAGCCAGATGCCGAAGAACAGCGCCACGAGGCCGCGCACGGTCGAGTTGCCGAGCACGGCCGAAACCGTGACGAAGGCCAGCGTCATCAGGCAAAAATATTCGGCTGGGCCGAATTTGAGCGCGAGTTCCACCACGATGGGGGCCAAGAACGTGATCCCCACCGTGCCGATCGTGCCGGCCACAAACGAGCCGATCGCCGAGGTTGCCAGCGCCGCACCGGCGCGCCCGCGCTTGGCCATCTTGTTGCCTTCGAGGGCGGTGACGATCGTGGCACTCTCGCCCGGCGTGTTGAGCAGGATCGACGTGGTCGATCCGCCATACATGGCGCCGTAATAGATGCCCGCAAACAGAATGAAGGCGCCCGTCGGATCGACCTTGAAGGTGATCGGCAGCAGCAAGGCGATCGTCAGCGCCGGGCCGATGCCGGGCAGCACGCCGATCGCGGTGCCAAGAAACGTGCCGATCAGCGCGAACAGCAGATTGACGGGCGTCAGCGCCACGGCAAAGCCGTTGGCCAATTGGGCGAGCGTATCCATGGCTAGAACAGCGCCTCGATCGGGCCCGCGCCGATATTGATGCCCAAGCCTTTGGAGAAACCGACGAACGCAACTGTGGCGAGCACGAACCCCATGCCAAGATCGACCGCCGGGCGCCTGCTGCCGAAGCAGCGCGCCGTGCACACGAACAGCAGGCTCGCGGACAGGATAAAGCCGATCGTGTCGATCAGCGCGACATTGAGGGCGAGCCCCAGCAGCAGCCAGCGGAAGCTGGTCCAATCGACGGGCAAGGCGATTTCGGGATCCTCGTGGCTCCAGCCGCCGCGAAAGCCCGCGACCAGCAAAAAGATGCCAAGGACGCCAAGCGCCGCCGCCGTCGCATAGGGAACGACCGTCGGCCCGACGCGCGCATAGAGCGGGGAGACCGGAATTGCGGCGCTTTGCTGCAGGACGATTCCGGCAAACAGCAGAACCGCAAGGCCGACCCAGATTTCGGGCACCAATCGCATGTCATCCCCCCGGGATCGAACGCGGCGCCGACGCTTGCGCATCGGCGCCGCTGCAGGACTTAGGTCGCGAGACCGAGGCCGCGCAGGATCGTTTCGACGCGCCCGACTTCGGCCGAGACGTAGCGGCCGAATTCGTCGCCCGCCATGTAGATCTGCGTCCAGTCGCGCTTTTCGCACTCTTCTTTCCACTGGCTCGATTTGACCATGCGGTCGATCAGGCCCGCGAGCGTTGCGCGCTGTGCTGGCGACACGCCGGGTGCTGCGAACACGCCGCGCCAGTTGAAGAGTTCGACGTCGATGCCCTGTTCCTTCAGCGTCGGCACGTCGATGCCGGGCTGGCGGGTGGGCGAGGAAATGGCGAGGCAGCGCATGCGGCCCGCCTTGATCTGCTCGGCAAATTCGCCGTAGCCCGAAACGCCGGCCGTGGTCTGGCCGCCCAGGATCGCCGCCTGGGCAGGGCCGCCGCCGGCAAACGCGACATAGCTCATCGCCTTGGGTTCGACCCTCAGGGCCTGGCCGATCATGCCGACCAGGATATGGTCGGTGCCGCCCGCCGACCCGCCAGCCCACGACACGCCGCCGGGGCTCGCCTGGATGGCGGTGGCAAGGCTGCGCATGTCGCGATGCGGCGAATTGGCCGGCACCACCACGGCCTGGAATTCGCCGGTGAGGCGCGCCAGCGCCGTGGTGTCGGTCATTTTGACCGGGCTCTTGTTGGCGATCAGCGAGCCCACCATCACAAGGCCCGCAACCATCATAATGTCGCCCTGGCCGCGCATGCCCAAGAAACGCGGCAAACCGACCGCACCGCCCGCACCCGGCACGTTGTCGAACTGGAAGTTCGACACGATGCCGGCGGCGCGCATGACCTGTTCGATCGTGCGGCCCGTCTGGTCCCAGCCGCCGCCCGGCGCTGCCGGGATAAACATGCGCAGCCGCTCGATCGTTTGTGCCTGCGCGCCGAAGGGCAGGGCAGCCGCCGCCGTCCCTGCAAGCGTGTATTTCAGCACGTCGCGACGCGCAAAATTCGACTTCGTCATTTTGTGGCTCCTCCCGTTAAAGCGCTCGGACAGCGTTGGGTCGGTGGGACCGTTGCTATCTCGCCGAGTTCAACCAATTACCCGACGCGCGGTACCGAGGCAAGCGCGCTCTGGCGGTTTTAGCGCTGGTATCTGCAAGTTCGCGTGCCTAAATTGCGGGCATGCGCCGACAAAATCCTGCCGATCCGATTCATGTTCCGGGCGTGCAAGCGCCCAGCGACGCCCGCACGCTGCTGAGCCTGCTGCCCTATTTGTGGCCGCGCGGACGGCGCGAGATCAAGCTGCGCGTGGCGGCGGCGCTGGTGCTGCTCGTCGGCGCCAAACTGGCGACCATCGTGATCCCGCTTTTCTACAAACAGGCGGTCGATGCGCTGTCGGGTGCCGGGGGCTCCCAAATCGTGCTGTCGGTGGCGGTCGGCTTCGTGCTGGCCTATGGCGGCGCGCGCGTGGTGAGCCAGGTTTTCACCGAACTTCGCGAAATCGTCTTTGCGCGTGTGGCGCACCAGGCGATGCACCAGGTGGCGCTCGAGACGTTCGAGCATCTGCACCGGCTGTCGCTGCGCTTCCATCTCGACCGGCAGACCGGCGGCCTCAACCGCGCGATCGAACGCGGCACGGCGGGCATCGAAAATCTGCTGCATTTCATGCTGTTCCAGATCGTGCCGACGATCCTGGAGATCGCCATGGTCTGCGGCATGCTGTGGTATCTCTACGATTGGCGCTTTGCCGCGGTGACGTTCGGCACGATCGCGCTCTATGTGGCTTACACGTTCGCGATCACGGCGTGGCGCCTGCGCTACCGGCGCGCGATGCTGGAGGCGGAAGGCGAAGCCTCGACCAAAGCCGTCGACAGCCTGCTCAACTACGAAACCGTCAAATATTTCGGCAACGAGCGCCACGAGGCAAAGCGCTTCGACAAATCGCTCGATGCCTACGAGCGCGCGGCCGTGCTCTCGAAAACGTCGCTTTCGCTGCTCAATGTCGGGCAGGGCACCGTCATCGCGATCGGGCTTACGGCCGTGATGTGGCTCGCCGCCGCGATGGTGGCCGCGGGCGAGATGACGGTCGGCGGGTTCGTGCTGGTCAACGCCTATCTGATCCAGCTCTATTTGCCGTTGAATTTTCTTGGCATGGTCTATCGCGAAGTGCGCCAGGCGCTGATCGACATGCAGTCGATGTTCAAGCTCTTGAACGCCGACGCGGAAATCGTCGACAAGCCGGGCGCTGCCGATCTGGCGGTGGCTGGCGGCCATGTGCGCTTCGAAAACGTCACGTTCGGGTACGATGCGCGCCGCTCGATTCTGCACGGCGTCGATCTCGACGTGCCGGCGGGCAAGACGCTGGCCATCGTGGGCTCGAGCGGGGCGGGCAAATCGACGATTTCGCGCCTGCTGTTCCGCTTCTACGATATCGACAGCGGGGCCGTGAAGATCGACGGCCAGGATCTGCGCGACGTGACCCAAAGCTCGGTGCGCGCGGCCATCGGCATCGTGCCGCAGGATACCGTCCTGTTCAACGACACGATCTTCTACAACATCGCCTATGGGCGCCCGACGGCCGCGCGCGAGGAGGTCGAGGAAGCCGCCAAGCTCGCGCGCATCCACGATTTCGTGCTCTCGCTGCCCGACGGCTACAAGACGCGCGTGGGCGAGCGCGGGCTCAAACTTTCGGGCGGCGAACGCCAGCGCGTGTCGATCGCGCGCACGATCCTCAAACGCCCCAAGCTGCTGGTTTTCGACGAGGCGACCAGCGCGCTCGACACGCGCACCGAAAAGGAGATCCAGGAATCGCTGCGCCAGATTTCGGCGGGCGTGACCACGCTGGTGATCGCGCATCGCCTGTCGACCGTCGTGGACGCCGACCAGATCGTCGTGCTCGACAAGGGCGCGGTCGTCGAGCGCGGCACGCACCGCGATCTGCTGGCGGCCGACGGCGTCTATGCCCAGATGTGGCGCCGCCAGCTCGAAACGCGCGAGGCGCTGGCGCGCATCGAGGCGGCCGCGGCGCCGGTATCGCCGGTCAAAGCCTGACCGCGATCGCTTCGATCGGGGGCGCGTGCGGGATCATCTTGTTCTGGAACAAAAACGCGGCGAACGCCAATTCGCGCGCGGGATCGAGTGCCGCCGGATCGCGCGCGTAAAGCGGCACCGTCGCCTTCCAGGCGCGCCGGTTCAGTTCGTTGTCGAGATTGGCGCGCCCCTTGAGGAACAGCGTCCAGGCATCTTCGGGATTCGCCGTGGCAAAGGCCGCGCCGCGCCCGACCGCATCGAGGAAGGCGCGCAGCTTGGGATCGCCCTTGCGCGCGCGCTCGCGGTTGGCGGCGAATGTCAGCGCGTCGTGCATCGGGATGCCGTGCTCTTCGAGCAGGAAAGCGCGGCCCTTGCTGCCTTCGATTTCGAGCTGGAAAAGTTCGAAATTGCGGAACGCGCCGATCACGCCGTCCACGCGCTTTGTCAGCAAAGCCGGGCTCAGCGCGAAATTGACGTTGATCGTCTCGAACGCGTCGCCGGGAACGCCGGCCGTGGCCAGCATCGTGCGCAGCACGGCCATCTCGACGCCCGAAATCGAATAGCCGATCTTGCGGCCGCGAAGATCGGCGAGCGTTTTGATCGGGCCGTCGGCGAGCACCGTGATGGTCGACAGCGGGCTGTCGATCAAGGCGCCGATGCGGATGGCGGGAACGTCGCGGACCGCCTGGAAGATTTGGGTATGCGGGTAGCTCACGGCGACATCGCCGCGCCCGGCCGCGACCAGACGCGGCGGATCGTTGGGGTCGCTTGGCGGAACGATGCGCATGTCGAGCCCGGCGTCGCGAAAATAGCCAAGCTCCTGCGCCACCAGGATCGGCCCGTGGTTGGGGTTGATGAACCAGTCGAGCAGCAAGGTGAACGCGCTCGCTTGCGCGGACGCGGTCCCGGCCAAAAAGGGCGCGGCAAGCAGGCTCTTCAGCAATGTGCGGCGTTCGAACATGGTCGATCCTTTCAGGAGAGCGTGTGGGTTGTCGGCTGCCACGGCACCAGGTGCCGGGCGAGCCGGTCGACGGCAGCGTAAAAAACGAACGCAAACGAAGCGAGCACCAGCAGGGCCGCAAACATCAGATCGGTCTGCATCTGGGCGTTGGATTGCAGCATCACGAAGCCGAGGCCGGCAGCGGCGCCAACCCATTCGCCGATCACCGCGCCGATCGGGGCGACGGCCGCCGCCATGCGCAAGCCCGACGCGAAGGCGGGCAAAGCGGCGGGCAGACGCAGGCGCAGCAGCACGCTTGTTTTCGACGCGCCCATCACATGCGCCAAATCGAGCCAGCCGCGATCGGTGCGCGCGAGCCCGTCGTAGAACACCGACGCGACCGGAAAGAAAATGATAAGCGCGGCCGCCGCAACCTTGGAGGCCATGCCGAAGCCGAGCCACAAGACAAGCAAGGGCGCGATCGCGAAAATCGGGATCGCCTGGCTTGCGACAACCAAGGGCAGCAGCCAGGCGCGCGCACCCTTCGACAGCGCGAGCGCCAAGGCCGCCATGCAGCCAAGCCCGACGCCCAAGACCGTCCCGAGCACGATTTCGGCCAGCGTGACGGCCGCGTGCTCGGCCAGAAACGACGCATTGGCGGCCATCGCCGAAAAGACGCGTACGGGCCCCGGCAGAATGAAATGCGGCACGCCCGCAAGCCGCACCAGCCCTTCCCAGGCAAGGCCGAAAGCGACCAAAATCAGAACCGGGCGCGTCATGCGGGAACGCGCGCCAGCTCGTCGAGCAAGCGATGCTCGGCCGCCAGCAACGCGTCGCTCGACATGCCGCGCGGCTGCAGGGCGGCGCCAAGGCGCGCAGGCGTGCCCGCCAGCACGCGCACGGCGTCGCCCAGGCGCAACGCCTCGCGCGGGTCGTGCGTGACGAGCAGGACCGTGCGGTCCTTGAGCAGTTCCCCCGCCAGTTCCTGCAAGCGCCAGCGCGTGATCGCATCGAGCGCGCCGAACGGCTCGTCCATCAGCACGAGCGGCCGGTCTTCCATCAGCGTGCGCGCGAGCGCCGCGCGCTGGCGCTGGCCGCCCGACAAGGTTCCCGGCATCGCCGTCTTTTTGTCGGCAAGCCCGACGGCGTCGAGCAGCGCAACAGCGCGGTCTTTGTCGGCGCGCTGCCCGCGCAGCCGCGCGCCAAGCGTCACGTTCGCCAGAACGTCGAGCCACGGGCACAGCAGATCGGGCTGCGCCATCCATGCGACGCGCCCGGCGATCGGCCGGCCGTCGTCGGCGCCAATCGCGGCCGTCGCGTCGGGGGGGGCGAGACCGGCCAGAAGGCGCAGCAGCGTGCTTTTGCCGATCCCCGAGGGACCCAGCAGGCACGTCCATTTGCCGCGCGGCAGTTCGAGTTCCAGACCGTCGAACAGGGTGGTGCTGGCGAACGCCACGCGCGCGTTGCGGATATGCACGCCAAAAGCGGCGGAACGGAAAAACGGCTCTGGCATCTCACGCATCCCTACGCCGGTACGAACCGGATCAGGTTCTCGGGTGTGATCTCAGCCGAAAAAACTCGGCACCCCGTGCGAACGTCCGCTTTATAGCGCCCGATTGACGCTGCTGGCAAGCGGCCCTATGTCAGGACGCAGAATGGCCCCGCAAACGCGCTTCATCGGATCGGAAATCTATCGGCGGTCGCGCTACGGCTCGAACCATCCGCTGGCGATCCCGCGCGTCTCGACCTGCATCGATCTGGTGCGCGAATTGGGCTGGCTTGGCGAGGGGGTCTATCTCGACAGCCCGATCGCGACGCCCCAAGACCTCGCGCGATTCCATGCGCCCGACTATATCGCGGCGCTGCAGGCGGCGGAGGCCGCGCAAACGATCTGCGACGAAGACTCCGCGCGCTACAATATCGGGCGCGGCGGCAATCCGGTGTTCGGCGAGATTTTCAAGCGGCCGGCGACCGCGTGCGGCGCCTCGCTTGCGGCCGCCGATTTGCTCGCCAGCGGCGCCGCTCGGACGGTCTTTTCGCCCGCCGGCGGCACGCATCACGGCCGGCGCGCGATGGCGAGCGGGTTTTGCTATCTCAACGATCCGGTGCTGGCGATCCTGCGCCTGCTCGATTTGGGTGTCGTGCGCGTCGCCTATGTCGATCTCGACGCGCACCATTGCGACGGCGTCGAGGCGGCGCTGGGCGAGGATCCGCGCCTGCTGATCGCCTCGATCCACGAAGCCGGGCGCTGGCCGAACACGGGCGCGGTCGCCACGGGCAGGGCCGTCAATCTGCCCGCACCAGCGGGCCTCAACGACAGCGAGTTCATGTTTTTGTTCGACGAAGCGGTGCTGCCGCACGTTGCGGCGTTCGCGCCGCACGCGTTGGTCGTGCAAGGCGGCGCGGACGCTTTGGCCGACGATCCGTTGTCGGGCCTTGCTTTGTCGAACAACGCGCTGTGGCGCGCGGTCGAAAAACTGCATCGCCTCGGCTTGCCGATGCTGGTGACGGGCGGCGGGGGCTACAATCCGTGGAGCGTGGCGCGCGCGTGGACCGGCATGTGGGCCGTGCTGGCCGGGTTCGCCATCCCCGACCGTTTGCCGCCGCCAGCCGAAAGCCTGCTGCGCGCGCTGCAATGGCACCGCCGCCGGGACCAGCCGCGCCCCGAAACGTGGTTTTCGACCTTGCGCGACCTGCCGGCGTCGGGTCCGGTCCGCCCCGAAATCGAAGCGCTGGCGACGGCCGCCAACCGCCATGCCGCCGACATTCGCAGCGGCCGGGCCGCGTGATATAGAGGGGCGCATGAGCATGCAACGCCGAAGCTTCGTCGTGGCCGCGCTGGCCGTCCTTGTCGCGCACGAAAGTGCCGCGCAAAATCCCAATGTGCGGTTCGAGACGATGCCGCTTGCCATCGAAAGCGGCGGCAAGACGCACCGTTTTACGGTCGAATTCGCCGACAACGACGAGCGCCGCACGGTGGGCCTGATGTTCCGTCGCCAGATGGCGGCCGACGCGGGCATGCTGTTCGATTTCAAGCGCGATACGCAGGTTTCGATGTGGATGCGCAACACGTATATTCCGCTCGACATGGTGTTTGCCGATGCCCAGGGGATCGTGCGCAAGATCCACCAGCGCGCGGTGCCGCTGTCCGAAGCGATCATTTCTTCCGACGAGGCGGTGCGCGCGGTGCTCGAGCTCAATGGCGGCACGGCCGCGCGCTTGGGCCTGCAAGTTGGCGACCGGCTGCGCCATCCGATGTTTCGCTAGCGGGCTGTTGCCTTGAGGCAAGCGGATCGTGTACACGAAGCGTCCGGTCACGGAGCGTAGCTCAGCCTGGTAGAGCGCCAGCTTTGGGAGCTGGATGTCGAGAGTTCGAATCCCTCCGCTCCGACCGGGATTTGGCCGCTTCGCCGACGGCACTTTCGGCGCGTTTCGTTTTAACCAATTTTTCATATCCGCCGCCTTAGCTTTTGGACGGGAGACGTTGTTTCGACCGCGAGGCGGCAGTCGCAAAAATGACGAATACGCATTTCAGCGCCCAAGCGGTATTCGACAGATCGGGCGGTCTGGTGGACTGGGACGCTGGTTTCGCCGACGAGTTTGCAAGCGTGCGCGAAGATTTGGCCGTGGGCGTCACGCTGGACGAACTTGTGCGTCTGGCGGCCTTGCCAAGCGAAGCAAAACCGGGCCCGGTCGGCCACCCGCATGCCGAGCGCACCTACCGCAACGGAAACATTCTTGTGGCGGTGCAGTATGTCGCGCTGCGCAACGGCCACCGGTTGCGGCTTGCGCGCGCCGTTTCCAGCGACTTCGAACTGCGCCGCTCCGCAGCCGCCACGATGGAGGCGGTTTCGCGCGTCAAGCGCGCCGCCGATCGCGAGGTTCGCGCCGCCAAGGACCATGCGGAGTCGGCCAACCGCGCCAAAGACGAGTTTCTGGCGAGCATGAGCCACGAGATCCGCACCCCCCTGAACGCGATCATCGGGTTTGCCGACATCATGCGCCAAAAAATGTTCGGGCCGATCGAATCGCAGCGCTATTGCGGCTATGTCGAAGACATCCACAAAAGCGGCCAGCATCTGCTGCATCTGATCGACGACATTCTGGACGTCACGCGGCTCGAATCCTCGCAGGTGCTGATCGAACGCGAGCCGATCGACCTTCGCGCGACGGTCGTGAACCTGGTCGATTTGCTTGCGCCCGGCGCGCAGCGCAAAGGGCTGCGCCTGGACGTGGAGTGGCAGCCCGGCGCCCCCGAAACGATCTCGAGCGACGCCACGCGCCTGCGCCAGGTTCTGATCAATCTGGTCGGCAACGCGATCAAATTCAGCGATGCGGGGGCGGTCCGCATTCGGGTGCGATGCCACGAAACCGATCCGCACGGCGTGCGCATCGAGGTCGTTGACCAAGGCATTGGCATTCCCCCGGATGCCCAGAAACGGATTTTCCAGAAATTCACGCAAGCCGACCCGACGATCTCGTCGCGCTTCGGCGGCATGGGGCTGGGGCTGGCGATTTCCAAAGCCTTGGTCGAAAAACTGGGCGGCACGATCGGTCTGGAAAGCGCGCCGGGTGCGGGCTCCACATTCTGGATCGAACTGACGGCACAGCATCTTCCGACGGCAGAAAAAATGAAGGCCTGAGTACCATGCGAATTCCGAGCGAGCCCATCGGCAGCCTGCCGCGCCCTGCAGCCCTGATCGAGGCGCTGCACGCGTTCGACAGCGGCAAACGGACCGAAGCCGAAATCGCGCCGATTCTGGAGGCGGCGATCGCCGACACGGTCCGGCGCTTCGAAGAAACCGGTTCGCCGGTCGTGACCGACGGCGAGCAGCGAAAATTCCAGAATTTTTTCACCTACTCGGTACACGGCGCGCCCAACATGGCGCCCGACGGCTTTCGGATTCCGTTTGCGGCGGGACATATCCGGCGTTTGCCGCGGCTGATCGCGGCACCCTTCCGCTACGAGCGCTATGCGAGCGGGTTCCTGCCGTTCGTGCGGCGGCTGACCAAACTGCCGATCAAGCAGGCCGTGATTGCGCCGTCCGCCCTGAGCCTTGCGTATCCCGAAGGGGGGATCGACGGCTATTCTCGCGACCGGTTTCTGGCCGATCTGCTGGCCGAGCACGCAAAAGACATCGAAACGAGTTTCGCCGCCGGCGCCGACAGCGTGCAGATCGATTTCACCGAAGGACGTCTGGCGCTGAAGGTCGATCCGAGCGGCGAATTGCTGGCCAGTTTTGTCGATCTCGTCAATCTGGGCGTCGACCGGTTTTCCGCCGACACGCGTTGGAATCTGGGCGTGCATACCTGCGCCGGCAGCGACCGCGATTCCAACCACAGCCAGGAAGTCGACTATGCCGATTTTCTGCCCGCTCTGTTCGACATCAACGTGCGAAACTTCTATCTGGCGATCGCGCGCGAAAAAGATCGCGCGCGCGCGCTGCGGCTGGCCGAAAAATCGCGCAAGCGCGACCAATTCGTCTTTGTCGGCGTGATCGACCCGACCGATCCGCATGTCGAAACGCCCGACGAAGTGTGCGCGCGTGTCTTGGAGGCCGCCGCCATCGTTCCGCTCGACCGGCTCGGCACCACGGACGATTGCGGCTTTTCCCCCTTCAGCGACGATACGACGACCAGCCGCGACATCGCTTTCGCCAAAATCGCGGCGCGTATTGCCGGGACGAAGCTGGCAGAGAAGGAACTGGGCCTCGACAAGCTTTGATTCTTGCTCTTGCGGCGGATGCGGCGGATGCGGGCGCGACGGTGCCTAAAAACAAGGCGCATTGACAATAATCTTGGTCTCGCCATAAGTTTTGCTTGTTGCCAGAAGGCGACGCAGCCAAGAGGTGCGCGATGCCAGTTTCACTTGGAAATTCAGGTGGCAACTACACCTATACCGTCGCCGATACAATCATAGGGGGAACAGGCGCCGATACCGTCACGCTGGTCGGCAGCCAGTCGGGCGTGACCGTCGATTTGGGTGCGGGCGCCGACCGACTGATCCTCGACGCGGCGGCGAATACGATCGCGGTTCTGAACGTCGAAACGCTGGTCGCCAATATCGACAACGACACGATCACGTTCGGCACGGCCGTAACCGCCGGCACGGTCGATCTGCTCGACGGCAGCGACCATCTGGCGCTCGGCAATTTCAACAATTCGCTGACGCTGCGCAATGTCGAGACGATCGTCGGGGGCACGCGCGCCGACACGGTCGCGCTGGGAACCGCGATCCTGTCGGGCACGGTCGACATGCTCGCGGGCAACGACCGTCTGACGCTCGGCAACTTCGCAAACGAGATCACGGTGGCGAACGCCGAGACGGTGCTTGGCGGCACCGGCGCCGATACGGTGACGGTTTCGACGGCGATGACTTCGGGCCTGGTCGATCTTGGTGCCGGCGACGATTCGCTCGCGCTCGGCAGCTATGCCAACACGCTGACGGTCACGAATGTCGAGACGCTGACGGGCGGATCGCTGGCCGATACGGTTGTTTTTGGCGCCGCGACGACGAGCGCGTCGGTCGATCTGTCCGACGGCAACGATCGCTTGGCGCTGGGCGGCAGTTCGGGCAACACGCTGAGCGTGTCGAACGTCGAAACGCTGATCGGCAGTTCGGGCGCCGACACGGTCACGCTCGGCGGCAGCCAGACGGTCGGCACGGTCGATTTGGGCGCGGGCGCCGACCGTCTGCTGCTCGATGCCGCGGCCAACACGCTGACGGTGCTGAATGTCGAGACGCTGGTCGCCAACAGCGATGCCGACGACATAACCTTCGGCACCGCCATCGTATCGGGCACCGTCGATCTGCTCGACGGCAACGACCGGCTGGTGCTGGGCCAATTCAACAACACGGTGACGCTGCTCAATGTCGAGACGCTGGTGGCGGGCACGCGCGCGGATACGGTCGCGCTTGGCACTGCCATGGCGTCGGGCACGATCGATCTGCGGGCCGGCAACGACCGCCTGACGCTCGGCAATTTTGCCAACACGCTGACGGTCGCCAATGTCGAGACCCTGGTCGGCGGCACCGACAGCGACACCGTCACGACCGGGGCCGCGCTGAACGCGAATTCGGTCGATCTTGGCGCTGGCGACGATGCGCTGGTCCTGGGCGATTTCGCCAACACGCTGACGGCGTCGAATGTCGAAACGCTGACGGGCGGATCGCTTGCCGACACGGTCTCGCTCGGAACCGTTTTGACGGCTGGCTCCGTCGATCTGATGGCCGGCAACGATCGTCTGGTATTGGGCGGCACTGCGGGCAACACGGTCAGCGTCGCCAATGTCGAAACGCTGATCGGCACGGCAGGCGCCGACACGATCTCGCTGGTGGGCGGCCAGACGGGCGCCACGCTCGATCTGGGGGCGGGATCCGATCGCGTGATTCTCGACGCCGTCGCCAACACGCTCACGGTTCTGAACGTCGAAACCCTGGTTGCCAACAGCGACGACGACACGGTCACCTACGGCACGTCCGTCGCGTCGGGCACGATCGACCTGCTCGCGGGCAACGACCGACTGGTGCTGTCCAGCGGTACCGCCGTCAATACCGTTGCGGTTGCGAATGTCGAGACGCTGATCGGCGGCGGCGGCGCCGATACCGTCACGCTGGCCAGCAGCCAGACGGGCACCAGCGTGGATCTGGCGGCCGGCAACGACCGCCTGACGCTCGGCAATTTTGCCAACACGATTGCGGTCGCCAATGTCGAAACGCTGGTCGGCGGCAGCGCCGACGACACGGCGACGCTCGCGGCCGCCATCGGCGCCGGCCTGATCGATTTGGGGGCGGGCAACGACGCGCTGACGCTCGGCAATTTTGCCAACACGCTGACCGCGACGAATATCGAGACGATCACCGGCGGCACGCTTGCCGACACGGTGTCGCTGGGGGCGGCGGCTGCCGACGGGTCGGTCGATCTTCTGGCGGGCAACGACCGGCTCGTGCTCGGCAATTTTGCGAACACGCTGACGGTCGCCAACGCCGAAACCATCCGCGGCGGCACGGCTGCGGATACGGTGACGCTGGTGGGCAGCCAGTTGGGCGCCACTGTCGATCTCGGGGCTGGCGCCGACCGCCTGGTGCTCGACAGCACGGCCAATACGCTGACAGTGCTCAATGTCGAAACGCTGGTCGCCAATACCGACAACGACACCGTGACGATCGGCTCGGCCATCGTGTCGGGTACCGTCGATCTGCTGGACGGCAACGACCGGCTGGTGCTCGGCAATTTCAACAACACGCTCGCGGTCGCCAATGTCGAAACGCTGGTCGGCAGCACCGGCGCCGACACCGTTACGCTGGTGGGCAGCCAGTCGGGCACGGCGGTGGACCTTGGCGCTGGCAACGACCGACTGGTGCTGGGCAATTTTGCCAATACGCTGACGGCGGGCAATGTCGAAACGCTGGTCGGCGGCACGGACGACGACACGGTCACGATTTCCAGCGCCGCAAATTCGAGTTCGGTCGATCTTGGCGCGGGCAACGACGCGCTCGTACTCGGCAGCTTCGCCAATACGCTGACGGTTGCCAATGTCGAGACGATCACCGGCGCTTCGCTTGCCGATACGCTCACGCTGGGCGCCGCGCTGGCGAGCGGGTCGATCGACCTGTCGGCCGGCAACGACCGTCTGACGCTGGGCGGCACGTCCGGCAATACGGTTGCGATCGCCAACGCCGAAACCGTCGTCGGCAGTGCTGGCGCCGATACGGTCACGCTGGTCGGCGGCCAGGCGAACGCGACGGTCGATCTGGGGGCGGGTGCCGACCGCTTGATCCTGCAAAGCCCCGGTGCCGGCAACAGTCTGACGGTGCTGAATGTCGAAACCCTGGTGGGCGAGACGGGCAACGACACCGTCACGTTCGCGGCGTCCGCGACATCTGGCAGCATCGATCTGCTGGGCGGCAACGACCGGCTGACCCTGGGCGGCAGCACGGGCAACACGGTTTCGGTTGCCAATGTCGAAACGATCGTCGGCAGTTCGGCGGCCGACACGGTCGTCTTGGTCAGCAGCCAGACCGGCGGCACGGTCGATTTGGGCGCGGGCAACGACCGTCTCGTGCTCGATACGACCGCCAACACGCTCACGGTTCTGAATGTCGAAACGCTGGTCGCCAATGTCGACAGCGACACGATCGTGCTGGGCACGGCCGTAACGTCGGGCAGCATCGATCTGCAGTCCGGCAACGACCGGCTGACCTTGGCAAGCGGGACGGCGGCCAACACGCTGACGGTTTCGGGCGTCGAAACGCTGGTCGGCGGCGGCGGTGCCGACACCGTCACGCTTGCGGGCACGCAGTTGGGCGCCGTCGTGGATTTGGGGGCGGGCAACGACCGCCTGGTGATGGGCAATTTCTACAACGAGGTGACGGCCAGCAACGTCGAAACGCTGGTCGGCGGCACCGACGACGATACGGTGACGATCGCCACCGCGATGACGGCCGGCTCGATCGATCTTGGCGGCGGCAACGACGCGCTGTCGCTGGGCGGTTTTGCCAATACGCTGACGGCAACCAATGTCGCGACGCTGACCGGGGGCGCGCTTGCCGATACGGTCACGCTGGGCGGGGCGATGACGCGCGGCTCGATCGATCTGGCGGCCGGCAACGACCGTCTGACGCTTGGCGGCACGTCGGGCAACACGATCGCCGTCGCCAATGTCGAGACGCTGATCGGCGGTGCGGGCGCCGATACGATCACGCTGGTCGGCGGCCAGTCGGGCGCGACCGTCGATCTGGGGGCGGACAACGACCGCCTGATCCTGTCCAGTTTGGCAGCCGCCAACACGATCGCGGTTCTCAATGTCGAAACCCTGCTGACCGATGCGGGCAACGACACCGTCACGCTTGGCACGGCGCTGAATGCGGGCAGCATCGATCTTGCGGGCGGCAACGACCGTCTGGTGCTGGCGAGCGGCACGGCCGCCAACACGCTCGCAGTCGCGAATGTCGAAACGCTGGTCGGCGGCTCTGGCAACGACACGGTCGCGCTTGTCGGCAGCCAGTTGGGCGTTTCGGTCGATCTGGGGGCGGGCAACGACCGCCTGACGCTCGGCAATTTCTACAACGAGCTGGCGGCGGCGAACGTCGAAACGCTCGTCGGCGGGGCGGACGAAGACACGATCACGATCGCAAGCGCCCTGACCGTGGGTTCGATCGATCTGGCGGGCGGCAACGATGCGCTTGTTCTGGGCAGTTTCGCCAACAGCGTAAGCGTGTCGAACGTCGAAACGCTGACCGGCGGCGCGCTGGCCGATACGGTCGCGCTGGGCGCTGCGATGGTCGGCGGATCCGTCGACCTGCAGGGCGGCAACGACCGTCTGACGCTGGGCGGCAGCACGGCCAACACGCTGACCGTCGCCAACGTCGAAACCCTGATCGGAAGTGCCGGCGCCGACACGGTCGCGCTGGTCGGCAGCCAAGCGGGCACGACAGTGGATTTGGGGGCGGGGAGCGACCGGCTGGTCCTCGACAACGCGGCCAATACGCTGACGGTGCTGAACGTCGAAACGCTGGTCGCCAACATCGCCAACGACACCATTACGTTCGGCACGGCCGTCACGTCGGGCACCGTCGATCTGCTCGGCGGCAACGACCGGCTGGTGCTGGCGAGCGGCACGGCCGCCAACACGCTGGCAGTTGCCAATGCCGAGACCGTGGTCGGCGGTTCCGGCGCCGATACGATCACGCTGGTCGGTGCCCAGTCGGGCACGACGCTGGATTTGGGCGCGGGCAGCGACCGCCTGGTCCTCGGCAATTCCGCCAACGCGCTGACGGTTGCCAATGCCGAAACCGTCGTTGGCGGGACGGCCGCCGACACGGTTACGGTCTCGAGCGCGGTCGCGGCGGGCCTCGTCGATCTGGGGGCGGGCAACGACGCGCTCGCGCTCGGCAGTTTTGCCAATACGCTGACCGTCACGAACGTCGAAACGCTGACCGGCGGGGCGCTTGGCGACACGGTCACGCTGGGCGCCGCGCTTACAAGCGGGTCGGTCGATCTGCTGGCGGGCAGCAACCGATTGGTTCTGGGCGGCACAGGCGGAAACACGCTGACAGTTTCGAACGTCGAATCGCTGGTCGGCAGTTCGGGCGCCGATACGGTCACGTTTGTCGGCGGCCAAACGGGCGCCACCGTCGATTTGGGGGCAGGCAGCGACCGCCTTATCCTCGATACGAGCGCCAACACGCTCACGGTTCTGAACGTCGAAGTTGTCGTCGCCAATGCCGACGACGACACGGTTACGTTCGGCACGGCCGTAACGTCGGGCACCGTCGATCTGCTGGCAGGCAACGACCGTCTGGTGCTGTCGAGCGGGTCGGCCGCCAATACGGTGACGGTTGCGAACGCCGAAACGATCGTGGGCGCTGCGGGCGCCGATACGGTCACGCTGGTCGGCGCGCAATCGGGCGCGACGGTGGATTTGGGGGCGGGCAGCGACCGCCTGATCCTCGATACGACCGCCAACACGCTGACGGTGCTGAACGTCGAAACCTTGGTGGCCAATACCGACGACGACACGCTCACCTTCGGCACGGCTGTCACGGCCGGCACCGTCGATCTGCTGGCCGGCAACGACCGCCTGGCGCTCGGCAGTTTCGCGAACACGCTGTCGGTTGCCAATGTCGAGACTTTGATCGGCGGGTCGCTGGCCGACACGGTTACGCTGGCCAGCCGGATCGTCGACGGGTCGGTCGATCTGGGGGCGGGCAACGACCGTTTGGCGCTGGCGAGCGCCCCCAATTCGCTGAGCGTGGCGAATGTCGAAACCCTGGTCGGCGGCACCGAAGACGACACGGTCACGCTCGCTTCGGCCCTGACGGCGGGCTCGGTCGATCTTGGCGGCGACGCCGACAGGCTCGTGCTGGGCGATTTTGCCAACACGCTGACGGTTGCCAATGTCGAAACGGTCGTCGGCGGATCGCTGGCCGATACGGTTACGCTCGGGGCGTCGCTTGCCAGCGGGTCGGTCGATCTTGCGGCGGGCAGCGACCGGCTGGTGCTGGGCGGCACGGCGGGCAACACGGTTACGGTTGCCAATGTCGAAACGCTGGTCGGCAGTTCGGGCGCCGATACGGTCACGCTCGTCGGCAGCCAGGCCGACACCAGCGTGGATCTGGGTGCCGGCAACGACCGCCTGACGATCGACAGTGCCGGCGCCGATACGACGCTGACGGTCGTCAATGTCGAAACCTTGGTCGCCGACGCCGGCAACGACAGCGTCACGCTCGGCGCGGCCCAGACGGCGGGCAGCATCGATCTTTCGGGCGGCAACGACCGGCTGGCGCTGGCGAGCGGAACGGCCGCCAACACGCTGAGCGTTTCCAACGTCGAAACGCTGGTCGGCGGCGCTGGCGCCGACACGATCTCCCTGGTCGGCGCGCAGTTGGGCACGACGGTCGATCTGGGGGCGGGCGCCGACCGCCTGGTGCTCGGCAACGTCGCCAACGAGGTGACGGCAAGCAATGTCGAAACCGTCGTCGGCGGCACCGACAACGACACGCTGACGCTCGCGTCCGCGATCGCTGCGGGTTCGGTCGATCTGGGGGCGGGCAGCGACGCGCTGGTGCTCGGCGACTTCGCCAACACGCTGACGCTGACCAATGTCGAAACGGTAACGGCAGGGTCGCTGGCCGATACGCTCACGCTCGGTTCGGCGCTCGCCTCGGGCGCGACGATCGATCTTGGCAGCGGCAATGACCGGCTGAATCTGGGCGGCAGTGCGGGCAATTCCGGCACGGTCGTCAATGTCGAAACGCTGGTCGGCAGTGCGGGCGCCGATACGATCGCGCTGGGCGGCGGCCAGGCCGGCACGACCGTGGATTTGGGAACCGGCAACGACCGCTTGAGCCTCGACAGCGTTGCCAACACGCTGACGGTGCTGAATGTCGAAACGCTCGTTGCCAATACCGACAACGACACGGTCACGTTCGGCACGGCCGTAACGTCCGGCGCCGTCGATTTGCTCGATGGCACGGACCGCCTGGTGCTGGGCGGTTTTGCCAACACGCTGACGGCAACCAACGTCGAAACGCTGCTCGGCGGATCGCTTGCCGACACTGTCGCGTTGGGCAGCCAAGCGGTCGACGGATCGGTCGATCTGGGGGCCGGCGCCGACCGGCTGGTGCTCGGGAATTTCGCCAACGAAGCGACGGTATCGAACGTCGAAACTTTGGTCGGCGGCACCGCCGACGATACGGTGACGCTCGGCGCCGCGATGGGCGCAGGCTCCGTCGATCTGGGGGCGGGCAACGACCAGCTTGTGCTGGGCGATTTCGCCAACACGCTGACCGTGTCGAACGTGGAGACGCTCGCGGGCGGGTCGCTGGCCGACACGGTCACGTTGGGTGCGGCGACGACCAACGGGTCGGTCGATCTTCTGGGCGGCAACGACAGGCTCGTGCTGGGCGGCACGTCGGGCAATACGATTTCCGTTCTGAACGTCGAGACGCTGGTCGGCAGTTCGGGCGCGGATACGGTCGCGCTTGGCACGGCGATCCTGTCGGGAACGGTCGATCTGCTGGGCGGCAACGACCGTCTGACGCTGTCCGACCAGGCCAACACGCTGGCCGTGGCCAATGTCGAAACGGTGGTCGGCGGCACCGAGGACGACACGCTGACGGTCGCCACGGCGATCACCGCCGGAACCGTCGATCTTGGCGACGGCAACGACCGTCTGGTGCTCGGCAATTTTGCCAACACGCTGACGGTCCTCAATGTCGAAACGGTCGTCGGCGGATCGCTTGCCGCCACGATCACGCTCGCAAGCCAGATGCTGGACGGCACGGTCGATCTGGGGGCCGGCAACGACCGTCTGGTGCTCGGCAATTTCGAAAACCGGCTGACGGCGACGAACGTCGAAACCTTTGTCGGCGGCACGACCAGCGACACGGTAACGGTCGGCACCGCGATGACGACGGGCGTGGTCGATCTTCGCGACGGCGACGATTCGCTTGCACTCGGCAATTTTGCGAACACGCTGACGGCCAGCAATGTCGAAACGGTCGTGGGCGGCACGCTTGCGGACACGCTGACGCTGGGCGCTGCGACCGCGAGCGCGTCGGTCGATCTGTCCGACGGCAACGATCGCCTGGTGCTGGCGAGCAGCACGGCCGGCAACACGCTTACGGTTTCGAACGTCGAAACGCTGGTCGGCGGCACGGGCGCCGACACGGTCACGCTGGTCGGCAGCCAGACCGGCACCACGGTCGATCTGGGGGCCGGTTCCGACCAGTTGAGTCTCGATACCGTGGCCAACACCGTGACGGTGCTGAACGTCGAAACCTTGGTCGCCAACACCGACAACGATACGGTCACGTTCGGTACCGCGCTCGCGTCGGGTACGGTCGATCTGCTCGAAGGCAACGACCGTCTGGTGCTCGGCAATTTTGCCAACACGCTGACCGCCGTCAATGTCGAGACCATTGTCGGCGGCACGGTCGCCGATACGGTCACGCTCGTCGGCATCCAAACCGGCACGACGGTCGATCTGGGGGCGGGCAACGACCGCCTGATCCTCGACAGCGTCGCGAACACGCTGACGGTGCTCAATGTCGAAACGCTGGTCGCCAATACCGACGCCGACACGATTACGCTTGGCAGCGCCGTTACGGCCGGCACCGTCGATCTTTCGGACGGCAACGACCGCCTGGAGCTCGGCAGCTTTGCCAACACGTTGACGGTCGCGAACGTCGAAACGCTGGTCGGTGCGGCCGGTGCCGACACGGTCACGCTGGCGGGCGCCCAGTCGGGCAGCCAGGCGGATTTGGGCGCCGGCAACGACCGCCTGGTGCTCGGCAATCTCGACAACACGCTGACTGCCAGCAACATCGAAACGCTGGTCGGCGGCACCGGCGCCGACACGGTGACGGTCGGGGCTGCGATGGTTTCGGGCACGATCGATCTTGGGGCGGGCAGCGACGCGCTCGTTCTGGGCGATTTCGCCAACACGCTGACGGCATCGAATGTCGAGACCGTGACCGGCGGATCGCTTGCGGATACGGTCGCGCTCGGTGCGGCCATCGGTTCCGGCGCGACGGTCGATCTGATGGGCGGCAACGATCGCCTTGTGCTTGGCGGCAGCGCCGGCAATACCGGCAATGTGGCGAACGTCGAAACGCTGGTCGGCAGTTCGGGCGCCGATACGATCACGCTGCTGGGCAGCCAGTCGGGCACCACGGTCGATCTGGGCGCCGGCGCCGACCGTCTCGTTCTCGATGCGACCGCCAATACGCTGACGGTGCTGAATGTCGAGGCGCTGGTCGCCAATTCCGACGCCGACACGATCACGCTCGGTACGGCCTTTGCGTCCGGCACGATCGATCTGCTCGACGGCGCCGACCGGCTGGTGCTGGGCCATTTCGCCAACACGCTGACGATCCTCAATGTCGAAACGCTGGTCGCGGGCACGCGCGCCGACACGGTCACGCTTGGCACGGCGTTCGTCTCGGGCACGATCGATTTGCTGGCGGGCAACGACCGGCTGGCGCTTGGCAATTTCGCCAATACGCTGACGGTCGCCAATGTCGAAACCTTGATCGGCGGCACCGATGCCGACACCGCCACGCTCGGCGCCGCGATGGTGTCCGGCACGGTCGATTTGCGCGCGGGCAGCGACGCGCTTGTGCTCGGCGATTTTGCCAACACGCTGGCCGTCGCCAATGTCGAGACGCTCACCGGCGGGTCGCTTGCCGACACGGTCACGCTCGGCACGGCCGCCGCCGGCGGGTCGGTCGATCTTGCGGGCGGCAACGACCGGCTGGTGTTCGGCAGCAATGCCGGCAATACGGCGACGCTGTCGAACGTGGAAACCGTCATCGGCGGTTCCGGTGCCGACACGGTCGTCCTGGTCGGCAGCCAGTCGGGCGCTACGGTCGATTTGGGCGTCGGCAACGACCGGCTGACCCTCGATGCGCTCGCCAACACGCTGACGGTTCTGAACGTCGAAACCCTGGTCGCCAATACCGACAACGACACGGTCACGTTCGGCACGGCCGTCGTGTCGGGCACGGTCGATCTGCTCGAAGGCAACGACCGTCTGGTGCTCGGCAATTTCAACAACACGCTGACGGTCTTCAACGTCGAAACGCTGGTCGCGGGCACGCGCGCGGATACGGTCACGCTCGGCACGGCGTTCGTATCGGGCACGGTCGATCTGCTGGCCGGCAACGACCGGCTGGCGCTCGGCAATTTTGCCAATACGCTGACGCTTGCCAATGTCGAAACTGTGATCGGCGGCACGGCCGCCGATACCGCGACGCTCGCGACGGCGATGGTTTCGGGCACGATCGATCTGCGCGGCGGCGACGACGCGCTCGTGCTCGGCAATTTTGCCAATACGCTCGCGGTCGCGAACGTCGAGACGCTGACCGGCGGCTCGCTTGCCGATACGGTCGCGATCGGCAGCGCGCTGGCAAGCGGCTCGCTCGATCTTGCGGGCGGCAACGATCGCCTGGTGCTGGGCGGCACGACCGGCAATACGGCGGCGGTTGCCAATGTCGAAACGCTGGTCGGCAGTGCGGGCGCCGACACGGTCACGCTGGTCGGCGGCCAAGCGGGCGCCACGGTCGATCTGGGGGCGGGCAACGACCGTCTGATCCTCGATACGCTCGCCAACACGCTGACCGTGCTCAATGTCGAAACGCTGGTCGCCAACGCCGACAACGATACGGTCACGTTCGGCACCGCCGTCACTGCGGGCACGGTCGATCTGCTGGCGGGCAACGACCGGCTTGTGCTCGGCAACTTCGCCAATACGCTGACGGTGCTCAATGCCGAAACGATCGTCGCGGGCACGCGCGCGGATACGCTCACGCTCGGCGCCGCCATCGTGTCCGGGTCGGTCGACCTCATGGCGGGCAACGACCGTCTGGTGCTGGGCGACTTCGCCAATACGCTGACGGTGGCGAATGTCGAAACCCTGGTCGGCGGCACGGGCGACGATACCGCGACGCTCGGCGCCGCGATGACGGCGGGCACGATCAATCTGGGCGCCGGCAGCGACGCGCTGGTGCTGGGCAATTTTGCCAACACGCTGACGGTCGCGAACGTCGAAACGGTTACCGGCGGGTCGCTGGCCGACACGGTCGCGCTGGGGGCCGCGACGACGAACGGCACCCTCGATCTTGGCGCCGGCAACGACCGGTTGGTGCTGGGCGGCACTTCGGGCAACACGGTCACGGTGTCGAACGTCGAAACGCTGGTCGGCAGCGGCGGCGCCGACACGGTTACGCTCGGGGCGCAAATGACCGCAGGCACGATCGATCTTGGCGCCGGCACCGACAGCCTGACGCTGTCCGACAGCGCGAACACGCTGACGGTGACGAACGTCGAAACCGTCGTCGGCGGCAACGACACGGATACCGTCACGCTGGGCAACGCCACGACCGCCGGGCAGGTCGATTTGGGCGCGGGGTTGGACGTGCTGCGGCTCGGCAATTTTGCCAATACCGTGACGGCAACGAATGCCGAGACCGTCACCGGCGGCACCGCTGCCGACAACGTTACCGTTTCGGGCAGCACGAATGCGCGCATCGACGGCGGGTTGGGCAACGACACGCTGGTCGGCGGCGACGGCGACGATTTGGTGATCGGCGGCGGCGGCAACGACCAGCTGTCCGGCGGGGCGGGCAGCGATACGTTTGTGCTGGGCACTGGCGCCGACCGAATATCGAGTTTCGCGTCCGGCACCGACCGGATCGATATCTCGGCCTTCTCGTCGTTTGCCGGCATCGCCGACGTGCAGGCGGCGACGACCTATTCCGGCGGCAACGCGGCGATCAATCTTGGCAGCGGCAACAGCGTGACGTTGCTGGGCGTGACCACGATCACGACGGGCATGGCCGCCGATTTCGTTTTCTACGCCTGAGCGCGGGACTATAGCAGCTTGTAGCTGATGCCCAACCCGATGCTGAACTGGTTGGGCGTGCCGCGCTGCTTGACGAGCGGCGAGTTCGCCGCGTCGCCCACCAGGCGCGAATAGCCGCCAAAGCCCGTCAGGGCCCAGTTGGCGCCAAGCGGATGGACGATCGCGGCACCCACGCCGACATCCTTGATGCCCGACGACGGCGTGTAGGCGGCAAGCCCCGCAGCCGAAGCCTTGGCGGCGGGCACGCCGAAATAGGTTTTCATGAAATCGCCGTCCGCCCACGTGGCGCGCGGACCGAAACTCGCCATCGTGCGGCCGACGGGCGCCAGTCTATAGCGCAAGCCCGCCTCGACCGTGCCGCCCAGATCCGATTCCGAAAGGTTGCGCTTGCCCGACAGATCGAATTCGAGCCGGCCGAACGTGTAGTTCGCAAAGGCGCCCGCATCGATGCCGCCTTTGACGTTGCCAAGGCCGCGCAGATCGTCGTCGTCGCTTTCCTTGCGCGCAAACCGCCAATTGACGAAGGGGCCGATCTTCAAGGCGCCGCGCCCTTGCGGATCGGTGATCTTGAAGACGTTTGCGCCAAGTCCGCGCCGCGCATCGACGAATACCGTGTCGCGCCAGTTCAAATCGACCAGCGGCAGCGGACGCGCTTTGAAACTGTCGGAGCCCTCGTAGCTCGGCGCCATCAGCGCGGCGCCGCCCACCCGCAAGCTCCAATCGCCCTTGGGTTCGGCCGGCTGGGCCGCCGCAGCGATGGGCGCCAGAAAAAATGCAGTCAGCAACGCTTTGTTACGCATGGCAAAAAAGACCTGTGATCCGGGGGCAGGGACGCGACTTCTATGCCATCTACGTCGGCAATGCCAGTTCGGATCAGATCGACATGCGCCGCCGGATCTCGGTTTCGTCCATGGTTTCGCGCGTGCCCGACAGCGAGACCTCGCCGCGTTCCATCACGTACCAGCGGTCGGCGAGTTCCTTGGCGAAATCGAAATACTGCTCGACCAGCAAAATCGCCATGTCGCCGCGGCCGCGCAGATACGAAATCGTGCGGCCGATATCCTTGATGATCGAGGGCTGGATGCCTTCGGTCGGCTCGTCGAGCACGAGCAGGCGCGGGCGCGTGACGAGCGCGCGCGCGATCGCGAGCTGCTGCTGCTGCCCGCCCGAAAGATCGCCCCCGCGCCGCCCGAGCATGGTCTTGAGGATCGGGAACAGGTCGAACAGTTCGGCCGGGATCGAGCGGTCCTTGCGCGCGAGGGGTGCAAACCCGGTTTCGAGATTTTCCTGCACCGTCAGCATCGCGAAAATCTCGCGGCCCTGCGGCACGTAGGCGATGCCCGCGCGCGCGCGCGCGGCGGGCGGCATCGTGTCGATGCGCTGGCCTTCGAAGGCGATGGCGCCGCCCGAGATCGGCTGCTGGCCCACGATCGCGCGCAGCAGCGAGCTTTTGCCAACGCCGTTGCGGCCCAGCACGCACGACACTTCGCCAAAATGCGCCTCGATCGAAACGCCGCGCAGCGCCTGGGCCGCGCCGTAATGCAGATCGATGTTGTCGGCCTTCAGCATCTAGCGCCCCAAATAGACTTCGACGACGCGTTCGTTCGACGCGACCGCGTCGATCGTCCCCTCGGCCAGCACCGACCCTTCGTGCAGGCACGTGACGCGGCAGCCCAGGGCACGCACAAAATGCATGTCGTGCTCGACCACCACGACCGTATGGTCGCGGTTGATTTCGCGCAGCAACTCGGCCGTCGTCTCGGTTTCGGCGTCGGTCATGCCCGCGACCGGTTCGTCGACCAGCAGCAGCTTCGGGTTCTGCGCCAGCAGCATCGCGATTTCGAGCCACTGTTTCTGGCCGTGCGACAATTCGCCCGCCAGGCGCCGTTGCTGGTCGGCCAGGCGCACCTTCTCGAGCACGGCGTCGATGCGGGTTTTGGCCACGCGCGCGCGGCTGCCGAACAGCGCGCTGAACGGATCGCGCCGGCCCGCGAGGGCCAGCAGGATATTGTCCGACAGCGTGTGGCTTTCGAACACGGTCGGCTTCTGGAATTTGCGCCCGATGCCAAGCTCCGCGATTTGGGCCTCGTCGTGGCGCGCGAGATCGACCGTGCCTTCGGCGAACAGCACGTCGCCGCTGTCCGGTTTGGTCTTGCCGGTGATGACGTCCATCATCGTGGTCTTGCCTGCCCCGTTGGGGCCGATGATGGCGCGCATGTCGCCGGGATCGAGCACCAGCGAGAGCGAGCGCAGCGCCTTGAAACCGTCGAACGACACGTTGACGCCGTCGAGATACAAAAGCGCGCGCGTAGTGCGGTCGGCGGCCATGGCGTCAGCCCCGCTTCTTGCGTTTGGCGAGCAGCGTTTCGAGCGCGCCCAGAATGCCCTTGGGCAGCGCTATCGTCACCAGCACGAACAGCCCGCCCAGCACGAACAGCCAGTAGGCCGCAAGCGTGCCGGTCGTGAAAAACGATTTTAGGATGTTGACCGCAAAAGCGCCCAGCGCGGCGCCCACCAGCGTGCCGCGTCCGCCGATCGCCACCCACACGACCGCTTCGATCGAGTTGGTCGGCGAGAATTCGGACGGGTTGATGATGCCCACTTGCGGCACGTAGAGCGCGCCCGCAATCCCGGCCAGCACGGCCGAGACGACGAAGACGGCAAGTTTGTAGTGCTCGACCCGGTAGCCCAAAAAACGCGTGCGGCTTTCGGCGTCGCGGATCGCGACCAGCACCTTGCCGAAACTCGAAGTCACCATGAATCGCGCGAACACGTAGGCAAGCGCCAGCGTAAGCAGGGTTGCCAGGAACAGCGCGACGCGCGTTCCCTGCGCCTGAACCGGGAAACCCAGAATGTCCTTGAAGTCGGTCAAGCCGTTGTTGCCCCCGAACCCCATATCGTTGCGGAAAAAGGCGAGCAGCAGCGCGAAGGTCAGCGCCTGCGTAATGATCGAAAGATACACCCCCGTCACCCGGCTGCGGAACGCGAGCCAGCCGAACACGAACGCAAGCAAGCCCGGCACCAGCACCACCATCAGCATTGCATAGGCGAAGCTCGAAAATCCCCACCAGGGCAGCGGCAGTTCGGTGAAATTCAAGAACACCATGAAATCGGGCAATATCGGATGGCCATAGACGCCGCGCGGGCCGATCTGGCGCATCAGATACATGCCCATCGCATAGCCGCCCAGCGCGAAAAACGCGCCGTGCCCGAGCGACAGGATGCCGCAATAGCCCCATACCAGGTCGAGCGCCAGGGCCAGGATCGCGTAGGTGAGATACTTGCCCAGCAGCACGACCGAACCCGTGCCGATATGGAAGGGCGAGCTTGGCGGCACCGCAAGATTGGCAATCGGCACGATCAGGGCGAGCGCCGCCAGCAGCGCCAGGAAGATGCGGCCGCGCGCGTCGGCCATTTCGAGCAGGCGGGCGAGAATCATTGTTCGACGGCCCGGCCCTTCAAGGCGAACAGGCCGCGCGGGCGTTTCTGGATGAACAGAATCAGCAGCACCAGAATCAGAATCTTGCCGAGCACAGCGCCGACAAACGGCTCCAGCACCTTGTTGGCGATGCCGAGCGTGAAGGCCGCCACCAGCGTGCCCCACAGATTGCCGACGCCGCCGAACACGACGACCATGAAACTGTCGATGATGTAGCTCTGGCCCAAATTGGGGCTGACATTGTCGATCTGGCTCAAGGCCACGCCCGCCACGCCCGCAATGCCGGAGCCGAGGCCGAACGTCATCGCGTCGACGAAGCCCGTGCGAATGCCCATCGATGCCGCCATGCGCCGGTTTTGCGTGACCGCGCGCATATGCAGGCCAAGCGCCGTCGCCTTGAGGACCGCCAGCAGCAGGAAGAAGACCGCGAAGGTGAACACCAGAATCCACAGCCGTCCGTAGGTGATCTGCATGCCGATAAACTCGAACGAACCCGACATGTAGGAGGGCGCGCCGACCTCGCGGTTGGTCGGGCCGAACGCCGTGCGGATGGCCTGTTGCAGAATCAAGCTGACGCCGAAGGTCGCCAGCAGGGTTTCGAGCGGCCGGCCATAGAGGAAGCGGATGATGCCGCGCTCGATCGCGATGCCGACCAGCCCGGCCGTCGCGAACGCGATCGGCAGGGCGATCGGCAGCGACCAGTCGAACAGATGCGGCGCGCGCGCGCGGATGATTTCCTGCACGGCGAAGGTCACGTAGGCGCCGATCATCACCATCTCGCCATGCGCCATGTTGATGACGCCCATCACGCCGAACGTGATCGCAAGGCCGATCGCGGCCAGCAGCAGAACCGAGCCGAGCGACAGGCCGAACCAGAATGTCTGGCCCGCGCGGCGCAATTGCTGCGCGAACTCGGCGCGTTTGATTGCGGCTTCGACCGCCTCGCGCAACGGACCTTGCGCGCCGCCAAGCGTCTGGCGCAGCAGCCCGATGCCGTCCTGGTCGCCGATCTCGCCGATGAAGGCGGCGGCGGCAAGGCGCTCGGCCAGCGGGGCCTGGGCGTCGGCGAGATAGATCGCGGCGCGCGCTTCGCGCAGGGCGGTCCGCACGCGCGCGTTGGTTTCGGTTTCGAGAGCTTTGTCGATCGTCGCCAGCGCCGAGGCGTCGCGCGAGCGGAATACGGCGGCCGCCGCCAGTCGCCGCCGTTCGGGATCGGGCGACAGCAGCGTCATCGCGCCAAGGGCGGCTTGCGCCAAGCCGCGCAGCCGGTTGTTGAGACGCACCACGACGGGATTGGCCGGCGGGTCGCCGACAAGCGCTCCGGTGCGCGCATCGCTCGTTTGGCCCGCGCGGTCGCGCACCAGCACGCGGCGCTCGGCCGCCGCAACGAGCAAACGCCGGTCGAGCAGCGCTTCGAGCACCGCGACGCCCAGCGGATCGCCCGACGCCTGCACGCCCGCAATGCCCGCCTCGGTGTCGGAAAAACTGTCGCTCAAAAACCGGTCGAGCGCCGCATCGAATCCTTGCGCGCGCGCGGGCGCCGCCAGGACCGCCATAAAAAGCACAAGCATGGCGAGAAAACTCGCCATGCTTGCTTGGGTTCGTTCGAACGCCACGACGTGCGGGCTGTTTAGGCGCCGCAACGGTTGGTGACGGTGTTCCAGTTGCCGCATTTGCGGCCGACCCAATCGCCGATCAGATCCTTGGACCCCTCGAGATGCTTCGACCACGCGTCGCCCGGAACCAGGCCGCTGGTCTGCCAGACCACGTCGAACTGGCCGTCTTCGCGCACTTCGCCGATCATCACGGGCTTGGTGATGTGGTGGTTGGGCAGCATTTCGGACATGCCGCCGGTCAGGTTCGCCGATTTGATGCCGGGCAGCGCGCCGATCACCGCGTCGGGATCGGCGGTTTTGGCTTTCTCGACCGCCTGCACCCACATGTTGAAACCGATATAGTGCGCTTCCATCGGGTCGTTGGTTACGCGCTTCGGGTTCTTGGTGAAAGCCTGCCATGCTTTGATGAAGGCTTCGTTGGCCGGGTTCTTGACCGACTGGAAATAGTTCCAGGCCGCCAAATGGCCGAGCAGCGGCTTGGTATCGATGCCCGCGAGTTCCTCTTCGCCGACCGAGAACGCGACGACCGGAATGTCGGTCGCTTTGACGCCCTGGTTGCCGAGTTCCTTGTAGAACGGCACGTTCGCATCGCCGTTGATCGTCGAGACGACGGCCGTCTTCTTGCCCGCAGCGCCGAACGTCTTGATGCTGGCGACGATCGTCTGCCAGTCGGAATGGCCGAACGGCGTGTAGTTGATCATGATGTCGGCCGCCGCGACGCCCTTCGAGCGCAGATAGGCCTCGAGGATGCGGTTGGTCGTGCGCGGATAGACATAGTCCGTGCCCGCGAGCACCCAGCGCTTCACGTCGCCGCCGTCCTTCGACATCAGATAGTCGACCGCCGGGATCGCCTGCTGGTTGGGCGCGGCGCCCGTGTAGAACACGTTGCGCTCGCTCTCCTCGCCCTCGTACTGGACGGGATAGAACAGGATGTTGTTGAGTTCCTTGAACACCGGCAGCACCGACTTGCGGCTGACCGACGTCCAGCAGCCGAAGACGGCCGACACGCGTTCGCGCGCGATCAGCTCGCGCGCCTTTTCCGCGAACAGCGGCCAGTTCGATGCGGGGTCGGTGACCACGGCTTCGAGGCGGCGGCCCATGATGCCGCCTTTTTTGTTCTGCTCTTCGATCAGCATCAGCATGACGTCTTTCAACGTCGTTTCCGAAATCGCCATCGTGCCCGACAGCGAGTGCAGAATGCCGACTTTGATCGGCGCGCCTTGCGCAGCGGCACCCATGGCGCCGAATTTCAGAATGGCGGCGCTGCCCGCGGTTCCTGCCAGCAGTTTGCGGCGTGTCATTCGCATTTTGCGACTCCCCAGATTGGCGTTGAGATTGATCCCCGGGGAAGGGCTGCAAGCGATATGCCAAAGTGCAGGGGGCGCGCCGGTTGGCGTTCGCCGATGCGCTGCAAGGGAGTTGTATTGCGCTGCAAAAAAGCTGCGCAATCCGTGCCCAAAAACGAGGCGGTTTGGATCGTCGGAGGCTTATTGCGGTTTGACCCGCACCGCCCATGTCTGGTCGTCGGCGCGCGGCGTGTAATCGAGCGGCCTGCGCGTCGCCCACACGCTATATTGGTAAAGCAGCGGAACGATGCCCTGGTCGTCCATGGCGAGGCGCGTGGCTTCGCGCAGCCGAATTTCGCGTTTTGGGTCGTCCATTTCGGCCAAGGCTTCCGAAAGTTTGGCGTCGAACGCGACGCTCGAATAGCGCCCGCGATTGGACGAACCCATGCCCGTCGCGCGATCGAAGGTCGCCAGCAGCGAGCGCAGCGTCGACGAGGCCTCGCCGGTTGCCGACAGCCAGCCGATATAGATCAGGCTGAAATCGGGCCGGTTGGAGCGGCTGGCGAAACTCGCCCAGGGCATCGTTTCGACCCTGGTCTGGATGCCGACGCGCGCCAGCATCTGGGCGACGGCCTGCACGACCTGGTCGTCGTTGACGTAGCGGTCGTTGGGGCCGTGCAACGTGATGGCAAAGCCGTCGGGATAGCCGGCATCGGCCAGCAGACGTTTTGCAAGTTCGGGATCGAAGGCGGGCGCGCCAAGGGTCGGGTCGCCGCCAAAAAACGCGTCCGGCACGACGCCGCCCGCAGGCACCGCCTGGCCCGAGAACAGCCGCTCGGCGATCGCCGCGCGGTTGATCGCGTGCGATACGGCCCGGCGCACGCGCGCGTCGAGGAACGGGTTTTTGGCGAGCGGCTGGCCAGATTTGTCGGCGGCAAACGGCGTCGTCTCGCGGAACTGGTCGGGGTGCAGAAAGAAAAACCGCGTCGTCAGCGCGCGGCTCAAACGCAGATTGGGATCGCGTTCGAGGCGCTGGATGTCGTTGGGCGGCACGGCCTCGATCATCTGCACGTCGCCCGCCAGCAGGGCCGCGACGCGCGCCGCATCGTTGACGATCAGCCGATACGTCACGCGCGCCCACGGATTCTCCCCGCCCCACCAAAAAGCGTTGCGCTCGACGACCAGCCGGTCGCCCGGAGTCCAGGCGACGACCTTGTAGGGGCCCGTGCCGATCGCCGCCCGTCCGGAATTGAACTCGGCCGTGCTGGCGTTTTCGACCGAACGCGCGACGATGTTGATTGCCGACAGATCGTAGGGCAGCAGCGGATAGGGCTCGCGCGTGCGCAGCACGACCGTGAGCGGCCCCGTCGCTTCGGCCGAGGCGATCGCGCGCGTGTAGATGCCGAAGCTCGACGGGCTGTTGGGCACGTTCGGGGCGCGGCGCAAACTTGCCAGCACGTCCTCGGCACCGAACGCGCTGCCGTCGGCAAAGCGCACGCCGGGCCGCAAGACGAATTCCCATGTCGTGGGGTCGAGCGTGCGCCACGACAGCGCCAAACCCGGCACGGGGCGCTGGCGCGCATCGGTATGGACCAGCCGGTCGAACATTTGCGCCGCGATGTTCAAGTTGGGCGTCGTGTTGTGGAAATGCGGATCGATCGACGTGACATTGAGGCCGAGCCCGATCGCGAGTTCCTGGCCCGCTGCGGGCAACGCCAAGCTTGCGGCCAGCCCGAGCGCCGCGACAAAATTCTTCATGCGATTTCCTCCCGCGCGTTTTCCCAACGCTAGCCCAATCGTGTGCCCGCGACAAATCAGCACCGATGGAAACCCGCATCGGGCAGGGGTGCGGGCATCCAGATACCCAGAATTCGCGCGCTCGCGCCGCCAGGCTCGAGAACGATCGCCGATCCTTCGGGAAAGGCGGTGCCCGCCACCTGCGATCCCAGCACCAGGATGGCGGGCGTGCGATGGCCGACCAGCACGCGGTTTGTGCCCGCGCGAACCGGGCTGGCGAACAGCGCCGCGTGCGCGGCCAGCACGCTTGCAAGCCGCTCGCCCGCATAGTCGTCGGCCAGCAGGTCGTCGGTCACGCGCACATTGGCCGCGCCAAAGGCAAGCTCGGCCGTGTCGCGCGCCCGATAGACAGGTCCCGCCAGAACCGGCAATTCGATCGGCACGCCAAGATCGCGCAGTGCGGCGCCGATCGCGGTTGCCTGGATTTTGCCGACGGGCGAGAGATTGCGCTGGCCCGCGCGGTCGCCGACTTGGAAGCTGCGATCGCACGGCATGCCGATCGTATCGGCGTGGCGAAAATAGAGCACAAGGCCGCCTTGGCGCAGCCGGTCGACCAGCGCTGCACCTGCTGTCCGGTCGCTTGGCACTGGCACCAGCGGCTGCGCGATCGCGTTGCTTCCGGCGCCAAGAACCGCCAGAAAAACGCTTGCAAGCTGTAGAAATCGACGGCGCATGGCAGAGGCTCGACTTCGGGAGGGGCGGGATTAAACATTGCGGATATTGGACAATTTGGCAAAGGTTGCGCGCGTTCTTCGGCGTGCGCGTAGGGGTCGACAAAGCCATTTTGGTCGCGTAACTTTGTCTTGATGACACTACGTTCGAAATTTTTTGCGCTGGTCGGCGTCGTTTTGTTTGCTTCGTCCGCAGCTGCTTACGATCGCAACGCGGCGCGCTGCGAAGTGCCGAGCGAAATGCTGCGCCTGGGCCACAGGCTGCCGCAGGTTGCCAAGCGCCTGGTCGAAGGCAAACAATTGACGGTCGTGGCAATGGGCGCCTCGTCGACCGAGGGGATCGGCGCGAGCGTGCGCGAAAACGCCTATCCCGAACGGCTGGAGACGGAACTTTACGCGCTGTTTCCGGGCATGCAGATCACCGTCCACAACAAGGGCATCGGCGGCGAGGATGCCGGACAGATGCTCGCGCGCATGGAGCGCGACGTGCTGCGCGTGGAACCCGATCTGCTGATCATTCAGGCCGGCGTCAACGCGGCCATGAAGGGCTGGCCGCTCGAAACATTCGTCGAAAACATGCTCGCGATCGTCGATACCGCGCACCGGCACGGCATCGACGTGATGCTGATGGGGCCGCAAAACGCGCCGCGCTACGTCAACGCGCCGTTGCGCCGCCAGTTTTCCGACAACATGATGATGATCAGCCGGATTCGGGACGTGCCGATTTTTCCGCGCTTTCGCATCATGACGCATTGGGTCCAGTCGGGCGCGTTCCGCAGCGACGAAATCGTCGGACCGGACGGGCTGCATATGACGGACGCAAGCTACTATTGTGTCGCGCGTCTGCTGGCACGCTCGATCGCCTCCGCCCTGCCGGAGGCGCCGACGCCGGTTCCAGCCCCCTCGACCTATTCCCAGATCGGCGCGCCCGACAAACGTTAGGCTGCCGCCGCCAGCGTCGCGATTTCGGCGGCGATAAAATCTTCGATGGCGCGGATCGGCGCCAGATCGCCGAACAAAATGTCCGATTTTGCCAGAACTTCGCCGCCATAGCGCCGCCGCAGGGCGGCATCGCCCGCCAAAGCGGCGGCGAATTCCACATACGCGTCCTGGTTCGCACACACATAGCGGCCGAGCCCCATGAATCGCAAGATTGCAGCCGTGTGGCGCGCGCGCATGGGGCCGCCCGGCGTGGTCACAATCGGCAAGCCCACGCTCGCGGCCTCGAGCGACGTATTGCCGCCCGACCAGCCCAGACTGTCGAGATAGATGTCGCCCGCGCGCAGGAAGGCGCCGAAACGCTCGAACGCGACCGGCGGCACGATGACGACCCTGCCGTCGAATTCGAGGCCGGCATCGGCAAATTTCGCTTTGAGGCGGGCCGCGAAGATTTGCGTGAGGGGCGCGCCCGGCACGCCCAGGAACGCGAACTGCGCGTTCGGCACGCGGGCCGCGATGCGCACGATCGCGTCGTCGTCGTCGGGCCGGTACTTGAACAGCGACTGGCAGCACACGAACACGACCGCATCGTCGCCGAGGCCTAGCTCCGCACGCGCGAATTCGGGTCCGCCGGCGGGCTGGCGTTCGTAGTCGAACGACAGGTTGGGCAGGCGCAGCACGCGTTCGGTGTAGTAGCTTTGTGCGTCGTCGGGTTCCATCAGGTCGCTGGTCAAAAACACGTCGACGCTGGCAAGCCCGGTCGTCACGGGATGGCCCATCGCGACCATCTGCAAGGGCGCCAGGCGCAGCGCCGCCAGGCGCACGGCCTGCGATTCCATGCCGATCTCGGGATAGACGAGCGCGTCGAGCGCGTCGGCGCGGATCGCGGCGGCCCAATTGTCGATGCCGTCGATCTTGCGTTTCGCGCGGTCGAACGCGGCGAACAACCCGCGGCCGTATTCGTCGGGCTCGGTTTCGGCAAGATCGTAGCCATAGACCTCGAAGCGGCTGCGATCCATGTGGCGGATCCAGCCCGCAAACAGCTTCGATACGCTGTGGCGGCTGAAATAGCCGCTGGCAAAACCGACGCGCAGTTTGCGGCCGCCGACGAGCGGCGCCGGAACCGGCCGGTCCTGCCATTGCGGATGGCGCTTGGCCGACATGCGCGCGACGATCTCGCCGTACAGGCGCTGCAACTCGACGTCGTTTTCGCCCTGGTAGGCAAGATAGAACGGCTTGGCGAGGCCGACATGGTAGCCGCCGACGGCAAGCTGCAGATCGTCCGCCGTTTCGATGCGCAGGCGCAAATCCGCGAGCGCCGCCCGATACGCCGCCCTTACTTCGTTGAGGCGCGCCGTCGTCTCGTAGGCGACCGGCAGCAAGGTCATGGCGCGCGCCAGCAGATGGCCCAGATTGTTGGCGTCGCGCTTGGCCAGGAACTCGAACAGCCGCAACGCCAGCGCCTGCGCGCCCGCCATGCGCAGCAAATGGCCCAGCAAGGCCAGGCGCGGATGCAGCTCGCCCAGCGCCAGAATGCGGTCGAGCGCTTGGCCCGCGACATGCTGCTTGCCCGCTTTGAGCGCGAGCTCGGCAAGATCGACCAGGACGGAAATCGCGTTGGCGCGTTCGCCCTTGTCGGCCAGCACGCCCGCCAGCGTGACGTAGCCGGTCGGATAGGACGGATCGTCGCGCACGAGCTGGCGCAGCACGGCTTCGGCCTCGGCCAAGCGGCCCGCTTTCGCGAGCACCGACCCCAAATTGTTGCGGATATGGGTTTTGGCGTCGAGCGCTGCGGCGGCCGAAACAAAGGCGACCGCGCGCTCGGCATTGCCCTGCTGGGACTCGGCCATGCCCAGCAGATGCAGACTGTCGGCGCGCACGGGGCCGCCGACAACCTCCAGAAGCAGGGCGCGCGCTTCGTCGTATTTTTGCGCCATCACCAGATCGATCGCGTTTTTCTGCACGTCCGCCAGCGGATCGACGGCCGAACGCTCCAACGCTGCCAGCGAAACCACGACGTGGCTCAAGCCCTGCGCTTTGAGGGTTTCGAACAGCGCCAGGTTGCCCGCGAGCGCGGTGGTCGCAACCGCGATCGAACCGAAGCGCTTTGTCGCGGCGGCGTGCGCGACGAACGCGCCAAGCTGCGGATGCAGCGTCGCTTCGCCCAGCCCGTCGAACAGCAGCCGGTCGGCCGGCTGGGCGTCGGCGAGCACGCGCTTGAAATCGTCCAGCGCCATATCGGCATCGGCCCGAGCGTCGGGCGCAAGGTCCAGCGCGCGTCGGCGCGTGATCTCGATCTGGAGCGTTGCGAGGCGCTGCGGCGGAACGAACGGATTCATTTTTTCGATTCGGCAAGAAGGGTCGAAGCGCGTTCGACCCTAGCCGAAGGCGCGCGCGCGCTCAATTGGGCTCACGACGCTTTGGCGCTCTGCGTCGGCGGCAGCGAGTTCAGCAGCATCTTGATCAGTTCGTCGTTGCCCGGGTCGGCTGCTGCGGCAGGGACGGGTGGGGCAGGGACGGGTGCGGGCGCCGCGATACTTGCAACCGGCGCGATTTCGGGCGCGATCTCGGCCGGGATTTCGGGCGCAAGCTCGATCGTCGGCATATCCTGCGCTGCGACAGGTTGCGGGATCGGTTCCGCGTTTGCTGGCGGCGCTGCGCGCGCGCGCGCGGTGCGCGCGGCGGCTTCGAGCTGGGCGAAGGCGGCTTCCAGCGCTTTGCGCTTGGCTTTTTCCTTGGCGGCACGGCGCGATTGCTCGCCGAACACGCGCCACGCGGCGAACGCGCCGATGGCCGCAAAAATCAACGTCGCGGTGCCGACGATCGCGATCGACCGGTTGGAATTGCTCTCGGCCAGTTTGCTTGCGCCGAACAAAGCGGTCTGGCGCCGCGTCAAAGCGTCGGCGACGGATTCAAAGCGCAATGTCGTCTCGTGGCCGATATCGCCCCGATCGCCGGACATGGCCGTTGCGATCGCGCCACTGACCTCGCGCAACTGGCGCCATGCCGTCTCGAAGGCGGCGAAGCGCAGTTCCAGCCGCCGGACAGCCGTACCGGCTTCCGGCTCGGCGATTTCGGCCGTTGCGGCAAGGGCCAAGGGCCGCGCGACGAGCTGGGCAAGGTCGTCGGGACCGAATGCCGCCGTCGGATCGGCGACCGCCGCACGCGCTTGCAACACCGCCGTTGCGAGCATGCCCAAGCCCGCGCGCTGCCAGCGCGCCGTATAGGCGGCCAGTTCGGCATCGATCAGTTCGGCCAAAAGCGGCAGCCGCTGGTCGCGCAAGAGGCGGCGGCGGGCGGCCAGGTCGAAGATACTTTCTGCCGTCGCGGCGTCGCGCGCCAAATGGCCGTCCAGCTCGTCGAGCGCGCGGTTTGTCGCATCGCCGACGGAAATCTTGCGCGCTGCCGCCAGTTTGACGCGTGCCCGCGCGATCAGTTCGCTTGCTGCACTGCGGTCGGCCGCATCGCCAGTGCGCAAATACGACTGGCCAGCGCGGCGCGCCAAGGCGAAATCGACTTCCGCGTCTTGTACGGCCTGCAGCTGGTTCGCGGCGGCGGCGTAATCGCCAAAGCGCGCGCGTTCGTCGTTGAAACCGACCAAAAGCAGGCCCACGGCCAGCAACGGGAGCAGCACAAGCAGCGCCAAACTTGCCGGCACGAGCATTGCGGGCTTGACGGGCAGCAGGGCCATATCTTCTCCAAGTCGCTGCCGAAACTTGCGGGACCGCAAAATTGCCAGCGATTCAAGAAACTTGGAGGATACATGCAAAATGCGAATCCGGCAACTTGGGCGCCGGAATTTCTGCCGGAATTGCTGCCAGAATTGCTATCGCGCGAGCTTGCGGCTTAAACTCGCCCGACAGGAGAAAGCCATGATCGATCTGTATTATTGGACGACGCCCAACGGCCACAAAGTGACGATGTTTTTGGAGGAGGCGGGGCTGCCCTACAGGATTTTGCCGGTCAATATCGGCAAAGGGGAGCAGTTCGATCCGGCCTTCTTGGCAGTCGCCCCGAATAATCGCATCCCGGCGATCGTCGATCATGCGCCCGCCAGCGGTAGCAAGCCGATCTCGGTCTTCGAGAGCGGCGCGATTTTGCTGTATCTGGCCGAAAAGACTGGAAAGTTTCTGGCGGCCGACTTGGCGACGCGCACCGATACCTTGCAATGGCTCTTCTGGCAGATGGGCGGGCTGGGGCCGATGGCCGGGCAAAACCACCATTTTGCCGTCTATGCGCCCGAGAAAATCCCCTATGCGATCGAACGCTATGTCAAAGAGACCAATCGGCTCTATGGTGTCTTGAACCGCCGCTTGGCCGACCGCGAATTTTTGGCCGGCGGCTATTCGATCGCCGATATGGCGAGCTACCCGTGGATCGTGCCCTACGAGCGCCAGGGCCAGAAGCTTGAGGAATTTCCCCATCTGAAGCGGTGGTTTGAAACCATTGCCGCGCGGCCTGCGACCGTGCGCGCCTACCTTAAGGCGGGGGAAATCAATACCAAACCGACGGTCGATGACGAGGCCAAAAAAGTTTTGTTTGGACAGACGGCAGCGTCCTTGCCACCAGCTCGTTAATAATAAAAATCAGGTCTTTAAGATCCGAAGCTCGCATTTTACTGTCTTTCAGTAGCTCACTAATATTTGCAAATTAATTTGAATTTTAACGAAATGTTTACAAAAGTTATCGTAGATTGACCGTGAAAGCCCACCCCCTTGCCTTATGATAAGAATATCTGTTATATGGCATTGGGACAAAACGTCACGCCGCCGGTCTCCAGAAGGGGATTTTTGAATGACGACCTCAGTCGCCACAACGACCGTGGCACGGCCCACCACTTATTCGAGCCTGACGACGCAGACCGGCACTGCGAGCGCAGACACGATCGTGTTCAGCGCGTCGATCGGCTCGGGCCGTTTGGATCTTCTGGCGGGCCTTGACCATGTGCGTCTGGCGAGCGCGGCCAACTCCTTTACTTTGACCAATGTCGAAACGATTTTGGGCGCGGGCGGCGCCGATACGATCACGCTGGGGGCAGCACAAACATTCGGGCTCGTCGATCTGGGGCTTGGCAGCGACCGATTGATTCTGGCAAGCGGCGCCAGCACCGCGACGACATCCACCGCCTCGGGCAGCGGAAATATTCTGACGATCGCCAATGTGGAAACCATCGTCGGCGGTTCGAACGCCGACACGATCACATTGGCGTCGGCGCAGCTGGGCGGTTTGATCGATTTGGGTGCGGGCAACGACCGGCTTGTGCTCGGCACCTTTACCAACACGATTACGGTCACGAACGTCGAAACGCTGGTCGGCGCGTCGGGCAACGATGCCATCACGTTGGGCAGCGTCGTCACGACCGGGTCGATCGATCTTGCCGGCGGCACCGACCGGCTGACGCTCGCCAATGGCGGCAACACGATCACGGTCGGCAATATCGAAACCGTGATCGGCGGCTCGGGGGCCGACGATGTTTCGTTCGCCGCTGCACAGACATTGGGTCTGGTCGATTTGGGCAGCGGCAGTGACACGCTGCGTCTGTCGGTGCTCGGTTCGAGCATCACGGTCGTCAATGTCGAAAATCTGGTCGGCAATTCCGGCAACGACACGATCACGCTGACGCAAGCCACGCAATCGATGATCGCAAACGGCGAATTCCGGCTCGAGGGCGGCAACGACCGCCTGATCCTCGGAAATTTCGCCAATACCGCGACGCTTTACAGCGTCGAAACGGTCATTGGCGGCACGGGCGCCGACAACATCACGCTCGGTTCCGAAGCGCGGCTGGGCGAGCTGTTCAATTTGGGCGCGGGCAACGACCGCATCCGGCTCGGCGACTTCACCAATACCGTGACCGTGGTCAATGTCGAAACCATCACGGGCGGCCTGTTGGCCGATACCGTGACGCTTGGCACGTCCTTCACCACCGGCACGATCGATCTTGGCGCCGACAACGACCGGCTGATCCTCAGCAGCACGACCAACATCGTCACGGCCGTCAATATCGAAACGATCGTCGGCGGCGTGGGGTCGGACATCGTCACGCTCGGCACCAACATGACCCAGGGCGAGCTTTTCGACCTGGCCGGCGGCAACGACCGCGTCACCTTGGCGGCATCGGGACCCAACACGCTGTCGATCGTCAATGTGGAAACCATCACGGGCCGTGCGGGCAACGACACGATCACGCTCGGCAACGCGCAATCGAGCGGCATCATCGATCTTGGCACCGGCAACGACGAGCTGATCCTGGGCTCGGGCATCAACAATCTGACCATCAGCAATATCGAAACGCTGACGGCGACCTCGGGCAGCGACACGATCACGCTGGCCACGGTCAATAACGGCGGGACCTTCGATCTGTCCGACGGCAACGACCGTCTGGTTCTGGGCAATTTCGCCAATTCGGTCACGGTCATCAATGTCGAAACGGTGATCGGCGGCACGGCCAACGACACGGTTTCGCTGGGCGTCGCCTTTACCAACGGCGAGACCTTCAATCTGGGCCTTGGCAGCGACCGTTTGGTGCTCGGCGATTTCGACAACACGATTTCGGTGTCGGGCGTCGAAAACGTCGTCGGCGGCACCGCCAACGACACGGTAACGCTCGGCACGGCCATCACCTCCGGCTCGATCGATCTTGGCGTCGGCAACGACAATCTTGTGCTGGGCAATTCCAGCAATACCGTTACCGCCTTCAATGTCGAGACGATCACGGGCGGTTTTGCCGCCGACGACGTGACATTGGGCGAAGCGAAGACCGCGGGCGAATCGTTCGATCTGGCGGGCGGCAACGACAAGCTGACGCTCGCCAACACCAACAACTCGATCACGGTTACGGGCATCGAAACGGTCATCGGCCAGGCCGGCGACGACACGGTTGCGATCGGCGGGTCGCAGAATGGCGGCGTCATGGATCTTGGCGACGGCAACGATTCGCTGACCCTCGCCGCCGCCGAAAACATCGTCACGATCGTCAATGTCGAAACGCTGGTCGCGTCCGAAGGCGGCGACACGGTCACGCTGGGCAACGCCTACGCGTCCGGCACCATCGATCTGCTCGCGGGCTACGACCGGCTGGTCCTGGGCAATTTTGCCAATACGCTCACGGTCTACAATGTCGAGACGGTTATCGGCGGCACCGGAAACGATTCGATCACGCTCGGCCAAGCCTACACGTCGGGCGAAGTTTTCAACCTCGGCGGCGGCACCGACAGTCTTCAGTTGGACGATGCTGGCAATACGATCACGGTCACAAACGTCGAAAACGTCGTCGGCGGGGCCGGCGACGATACGGTGTCGCTGGGCTCGGTCGTCACTTCGGGTTCGATCGATTTGGGGGCGGGCAACGACCAGCTTGTCCTGGGCGATTCGGCCAACACGGTCACGATTTCCAACGTCGAAACGCTGACGGCCGGCCTTGGCAACGACAACATCACGCTCGGCACTGCCTTTGCGGCCGACGAGTTGTTCGATCTGGGCGCCGGCAAGGACCGCCTGGTGCTGGCGGCGGGCGGCAACAGCATTTCGGTGCTCAACATCGAAACGGTCGTCGGCGGCGCCAACGACGACACGGTCACGCTGGGCTCGGTCGTCACCTCCGGCTTCGTCGATTTGGGCGCGGGCAACGACCGCCTGGTGCTGTCCGAGGGCAACAATTCGATTTCGATTTTCAACGTCGAAACGCTGGTCGCTTCGGCCAGCAACGACACGATCACGTTCTCGGGCGCCATCGTCAACGGCCAGGTCGATCTGGGCGACGGCACCGACCGGCTGATCCTGGGCAACTTCACCAATACGGTGACGATCTTCAATATCGAAGCGCTGGTCGGCGGCAGCGGCGCGGACACCGTGACGCTGGGCGCCGCTTCGACGACGGGTGCGACGTTCAATCTGGGCCTCGGCAACGACCGCATCGTGCTCGAGGATTCCGGCAACCGGCTGACCGTGGTCAATATCGAAACCGTCGTGGGCGGTGCGGGCAACGACACGGTTACGGCGGGCACCGCCATAACCTCGGGCACGTTCGATCTGGGCGGCGGCACCGACGAGCTGATCCTCGGCAATTTCAGCAACACGTTTACGGCGACCAACGTCGAAGGCATTGTCGGCGGCACGGGCGCCGACCGCGTGACGCTTGGAACCAATTACGGCAGCGGCGAGACCTTCGATCTGCGCGCGGGCAACGACCAGCTGACGCTGGCGGCGGGCGGCAATTCGGTCACCGCCACGAACATCGAAACCGTCACGGGCGGCTCCGGCGACGACAGCGTGACGATGGCGGTCGGGCGCACGGCTGGCCTCGTGGATCTGATGGGCGGCAGCGACTCGCTGACGCTGGGCTCGGGCGGCAACACGCTGACCGTCGCGAATGCCGAGACCGTGACCGGCGCGGCCGACAACGACACGGTCGTGCTGACGGGCAGCATCACCAACGGCTATTTCGATCTCGGCAGCGGGTCCGACCGTCTGACGCTGGGCGCCACCGGCAACACGATCACGGTTTTGAACGTCGAAACGCTGGTCGGCGGGGCGGGCAACGACACGGTGACGCTGGGCGCGGCTTCGACCGGCGGCGAGACCTATAATCTGGGCGCGGGCACCGACCGTTTGATCCTGTCGGATCTCGGCAACACCATCACCATCGTCAATATCGAGGCGATCGTCGGCGGCAACGGCGACGACACGGTCACGCTCGGCAGCTCGGTCACGTCGGGCACGATCGATTTGGGCGGCGGCAGCGACAATCTTATTCTCAGCAGCTTCGCCAACGGCGTCACGATCCTCAACGTGGAGACGCTGACCGGCGGGGCTGGCGGCGACACGGTGACGCTGGGCGCCAGCTACAGTTCGGGCGAGATCGTCGATCTGCTTGCTGGCGCCGACAGGTTGACGCTGGCTGCGGGCGGCAATTCGATCACCGCCAACAATATCGAAACCGTGATCGGCGGTTCGGGCGACGATACGGTCACGCTGGGCGCGGCGCGCACGTCCGGTCTGCTCGATCTGGCAGGCGGCAACGATGCGGTGGTGCTGTTCAACGGCAACAACACGCTGACGGTGACGAACGTCGAGACGATCACCGGCGATGCCGGCAATGACACCGTCACGCTGGCCTCGGGAATTACCAGCAGCACGGTCGATCTGGGTGCGGGCAGCGACCGTCTGGTGCTCGGCAATTTCACCAATACGCTGACGGTCATCAATGTCGAAACGCTGGTCGGCGGGACCGGCACCGACAATGTCACTTTGGGTGCTGCCTATACGGGCGGCGAGACGTTCAATCTGGGTGCGGGCAACGACCGCATCGCGCTCGACAATTCTGGCAACAGCCTCACGCTCATCAATATCGAGACGATCGTGGGCGGCGCTGGCGCCGACACGGTCACGCTCGGCAACGCGATCACGTCGGGCACCATCGATCTTGCCGACGGCACCGACACGCTGGTGCTCGGCAACTTCGCCAATACGCTGACGCTCATCAATGTCGAAGTGCTGACCGGCGGCACCAGTTCCGACAACATCACGCTCGGCACCGCCTACACGGCGGGCGAAACGGTCGATCTTGGCAACGGCACGGACCGCCTGACGCTGGCGGCGGGCGGCAATTCGATTACCGCCAACAATATCGAAACCGTGATCGGCGGTTCGGGCGACGACACGGTCACGCTCGGCGCGGCGCGCACGTCCGGTCTGATCGATCTTGCAGGCGGCAACGACGCGCTGGTGCTGTTCAACGGCAACAACACGCTGACCGCCACGAATGTCGAGACGGTCACGGGCAATGCCGGCAACGATACCGTCACGCTGGCGTCCGGCATTGCCAACAGCACGATCGACCTGGGTGCGGGCAGCGACCGTCTGGTGCTCGGCAACTTTACCAACACGGTCACGGTCATCAATGTCGAAACGCTGGTCGGCGGGACCGGCACCGACGACGTGACGCTGGGCGCGGCCTATACGGGCGGCGAGACGTTCAATCTGGGCGCGGGCAACGACCGCATCGCGCTGGACAATTCGGGCAACAGCGTCACGCTTACCAATATCGAGACCATCGTGGGCGGTGCGGGCGCCGACACGGTCACGCTCGGAAACGCGATCACGTCGGGCACCATCGATCTTGCCGACGGCACCGACACGCTGGTGCTGGGCAACTTCGCCAACACGCTGACGCTCATCAATGTCGAAGTGCTGACCGGCGGCACCAGCGCCGACAATATCACGCTCGGCACGGCCTACACGGCGGGCGAAACCGTCGATCTTGGCAACGGCTCGGATCGTCTGACGCTGGCTGCAGGCGGCAATTCGATCACTGCCAACAATATCGAAAGCGTCGTCGGCGGTTCGGGCGACGATACGGTCACGCTGGGGACGGCGCGCACGTCCGGTCTGGTCAATCTGATGGCCGGCAACGACACGCTGGTGCTGTTCAATGGCAACAACACGCTGACGATCGCCAACGTCGAAACGATCACCGGCGACGCGGGCAACGATACGGTCACGCTGGCCTCGGGCATCACCAACAGCACGATCGATCTGGGGGCGGGCAGCGACCGTCTGGTGCTCGGCAATTTCACCAACACGCTGACGGTCATCAATGTCGAAACGCTGGTCGGCGGCACCGGCACCGACGACGTGACGCTGGGCGCCGCCTATACGGCCGGCGAGACGTTCAATCTGGGTGCGGGCAACGACCGCATCGTGCTCGACAACACCGGCAACCGGGTGACGCTTACCAACATCGAGACCATCGTGGGCGGTGCGGCCGCCGATACGGTCACGCTCGGCTCCGCGATCACGTCGGGCACCATCGATCTTGCCGACGGCACCGATACGCTGGTGCTCGGCAACTTCGCCAATACGCTGACGATCATCAATGTCGAAGTGCTGACCGGCGGCACCAGTTCGGACAACATCACGCTCGGCACGGCCTATACGGCCGGCGAAACGATCGACCTTGGCAACGGCTCCGACCGCCTGACCTTGGCGGCGGGCGGCAACTCGATCACGGTCGTCAATATCGAAACGCTGGTCGGCGGCGCGGGCGACGATACGGTCACGCTGGGGACCCAGCGCACGAGCGGGACGATCGATCTTGGCGCCGGCAACGACAATCTGGTGCTGTTCAATGCCAACAACACGCTGACCATCATCAATGTGGAAACCATCACGGCTGCGGCGGGCAACGACACGGTCACGTTGGCGGCCCAGATCAACGGCGGCACGGTCGATCTTGCGGCGGGATCCGACCGTCTGATCCTGGGCAATTTTGCGAACACGGTAACGGTCGTCAATATCGAGACCGTCGTGGGCGGCGCCAATGCCGACACGGTGGCGCTGGGCGCCGCGTTTGCGGGCGGCGAGACTTTCAATCTGGGTGCGGGCAGCGACCGCCTGATCCTGGGCGATTTCGACAATACGGTTTCCGTTGCCAATACCGAGACGGTCGTCGGCGGCATCAGCGCCGATACCGTCACGCTGACGACGGCCGTAACGTCCGGCCAGATCGATCTTAGCGACGGCAACGACCGCCTGGTTTTGGGCAACTTCGCCAACACGCTGACGGTCGTCAATGTCGAGACGCTGATCGGCGGCACGAACGCCGACATCATCACGCTCGGCAGCACGTTTGTCGCGGGCGAGAACATCGATCTGGCGGCGGGCAACGACCGGCTGACCCTGGCCGACGGCGGCAACACGATCACGGTCACGAATGTCGAGACGATCCTGGGCGGCACCGGCGACGACACGGTCACGATGGGCACCGCGCGCACGAGCGGGACGATCGACCTTCGCGGCGGCAACGACAATCTGGTGCTGTTCAACGGCAACAACACGCTGACGATCGTCAATGTCGAAACCATCACGGCGGCGGCGGGCAACGATACGATCGTGCTGGGCGCTGGCGTGACGAACGGCACGATCGACCTTGCGGGCGGCAGCGACCGCCTGGTGCTCGGCAACTTCACCAACACGGTCACGGTCATCAATGTCGAGACCGTGATCGGCGGCACGGGCGCCGACAACGTCACGTTCGGCGCGGCCTTCACGGGCGGCGAGACTTTCAATCTGGGTGCGGGCAACGACAGTCTGACGCTGGCGGCCGCCGGCAACACGGTGACGCTCACCAATATCGAGACGATCATCGGCGATGCCGGTGCCGACACGGTCACGCTGGGCTCGGCGATCACGTCGGGCACCGTCGATCTGGGCGCGGGCACGGACCGTCTGGTCCTCGGCAATTTTGCCAACACGCTGACGGTCATCAATGTCGAAGCGATCGTCGGCGGCACCAATTCCGATACCGTGACGGTCGGCACGGCCTATACGGCCGGCGAGACGATCGATTTGGGCGCCGGCAGCGACCGTCTGACGCTGGCGGCTGGCGGCAACTCGATCACAGTCGTCAATATCGAGACCGTCGTCGGCGGCTCGGGCGACGACACGGTCACGCTGGGGGCGGCGCGCACGAGCGGCCTGGTCGATCTCGACGCCGGCAACGACCAGCTGGTGCTGTTCAACGGCGCCAACACGCTGTCCATTTCGAACGTCGAAACCGTCACCGGCCAGGCCGCCAACGACACGATCACGCTGTCGAGCGCCATCACCGCAGGCCAGATCGATCTGGGTGCTGGCACCGATCGCCTGACGCTCGGCAATTTCGCCAATACCGCCACGATCCTGAATGTCGAAGCGATCGTCGGCGGCACCAGCGCCGACAATCTGACGCTCGGGACCGCCTACGCGAACAGCGAGTCGATCAATCTGGGCGCTGGCAACGACACGCTCACGCTGTTCAACGGCGCCAACACGATCACGGTTTCCAACGTCGAAACGATCGTCGGCGACGCGGGCAACGATACGGTGACGATGGCGACGTCGTTCGCCTCGGGCAGCGTGGATCTGGGCAGCGGCAACGACCGCCTGATCCTCGGCAGCGCGGCCAATACGGTCACGGTCTCGAACGTCGAAACCATCACCGGCGGGGCCGGCAACGACACGATCGTCGTCACGGGCTCGGTCGGGGCGCGCATTTTCGGCAATGGCGGAAACGACACGATGACCGGCGGCGACGGCAACGATCTGCTCGAATCGGGCGCCGGATCCGACCGCATGACGGGCGGGAACGGCGCCGACACGTTCTTGCTGTCGTCGGGCGCCGATACGGTCGCGGACTACGCGGCGGGCGACAAAATCAATTTCCTGCTGTTCACGCAGTTCGCGAATGTGACCGACCTCCAGGCCGCCGCAACCGATGTGGGGTCGAACGTGTCGATCAATCTGGCCGACGGCAATTCGGTCACGATCTTGGGCCAGTCGGTCGCCAGCCTCGCCACGATCTCGGGCAACGGCGACTTCATCTTCTATATCTAGACTCGCCGCGTCCCTGCGATTGCCGCTCGACGGTTTTTCCCGTATAGACCGGGGACGCGATCGTTGGAACGGGAGGGCAGGGGGCATGCAAAAGCCTGCGCGGGTCTACAAACCGGCAAAAACCGCGATGCAGTCGGGGCGCGCCAAAACGCGCGAATGGCTGCTGGAATTCGAACCCGCGGCCGCCAAACGCGCCGACGCGCTGATGGGTTGGGCGGGCTCGACCGACACCGCAGGCCAGATCCGCCTGCATTTCGCGAGCCAGGAAGAAGCGCTGGCCTACGCCGCCCAGCACGGCATTGCATGCGAGATTTCGACGCCCCAGTCGGTGCGCGTGCGACCCAAAGCCTATGCCGACAATTTCAGATTCGACCGTGTGCGCTAGATTTCGGCCGCGCGCATGTCGGGGGCCCATAGCTCAGCTGGATAGAGCAACAGCCTTCTAAGCTGTAGGTCGCTGGTTCGAATCCAGCTGGGCTCGCCATAAACATGGATTGAGTTGCCCTCGCCTTGGAGGTGCTTGATCTCGAGGATTGCAGTCAACAAGTTTTCTCTTTACTCAACAACCTGTATCGCTTAATCAACGCTTCTGAGGTCTTAAATAAGCCAAGGAGCCGGTATCTCGATGTCAAAGCGACGGACGGAAGACGATTGGCTGGGTCTCGAGTTCGAAATCTCGTCTTTGTTCGACGGTGCACCCATCGACGAAGAAGAGCTGTTTGCCGGACGCGCAACCGAGGTCCGAAGAATAGTTGAAGCCGTGCTGACGCGATCCAAGCACGTCGTGCTTTTCGGCGAGCGCGGTGTCGGAAAGACGTCGCTTTCCAATGTGTTTTGGAAACGGTTCAACAAATCGCTCAAGAGTTTTATTGTCGCGCGCGTTCAGGCGGGACCGTCCGACAATTTTTCCACTCTATGGCTTCGCGCGTTGGAGGAATTGCACGCATCGGGCGTCGCCACCGGCAAGCCCGAGTATGTCCAGTTTGACCTAGAGGAGAATGTCACGCCGTCCCGCGTGCGTCGCGAACTTCAAAAGTGCGGCCCGAACGCACTCCCGATAATAATCATCGACGAGTACAACGAGGTGCGGGATGCCGACGCGCGACTTCTGACGGCAAATTTGATCAAAGAACTCTACGATTTTGCGGTAACCACGACGGTAATAATTGTCGGCGTCGCAGAAACGGTGACCGAGCTGATCGACGATCATGCTTCGAGCGGTCGAGCATTGGTTCAGATTCCGTTGAGTCGAATGTCAAAGTCGGAGCTCCGGGAAATCATTCAAAAGAGAATCAAGCGGACCGACATGACGTTTTCCGGCGATGCGATGTGGACGATCGTGACGCTGTCGCGCGGGTTGCCCTATTTTACGCAAACATTGTCCAAGCACGCAGCGCGTCATGCGATCGCCGATCAGCGGCTCACCGTCACAAACGATGACGTCGAGGCTTCGATGGGACGCTTTATCGAGGATGCCGAAAGATCGTTCCGTGAGTCGTACCGGTCCGCAACCCATAGCAACCAAGAAAATTTCTTTGAACAGTCGCTGCTGGCGTGCGCATTGGCCGAAACCGACGAAGAGGGATACTTTACTGCAAACGACGTCGTCGAACCGTATAGCGCTATCATGAAGGAGAGAAAACGGATCGCCCATTTCGAAAGACATCTGCGACGCTTCTCGTCGATCGAAGGCGGCAATGTCTTGATCAAACGAGGCGGAGACCGGCAGCAAACGTTTAGGTTCGCCGATCCGATGATGCAGCCTTACGTCATCATAAGGGGTATCCAAAGCCGTATGATCGACGAAACGGCAAAAAACATGCTGCTCAAGCGCGAGCAGGGCGAAATACAGTTTTGAGGCTATTTTGCCGCATCGGCTTACTTCGGGAACAGATCGTCGAGGCTGGTTTCTTCCATCGAGGCCGTCATCGTGGCGGCCAGGCGCTCGAACGGGCTCTGCACGATTTCCTGCGCCTTGGCGATCGCGTTGCGGCGGATTTTTTCGCGCGTTTCGATCGACAGCGACTTGAAATGGGCCTCGCATTGGCGCTGCAACCGGCGGCGTTCGGCGTCTTCGGCCGCCATCAGATCGAAATAGCAAGCCGGCGCGTCGGGAACCGTGCTGCGCACGGCCGCAACGAACACGCCCAGCGCCTTTTCGGGGCCGACCGCATCCAGACTGCTCAGTGTTTGGCCAAAATCGTTCATCGGTGCTTCGATCTAACGCGATCTAGGTCGGTACGTTAATCGAAATGCCTGTCCGATGTCTCGCGAAGAAATCGCGACGCCCTAGGCGACGATATTGACGGGTTCGTCCTGAGGCTTGGGGGCGGGCGGCGTGCCGAACACGCGCGCGACGCGTTTTCCGGAATCCCCCGACAGCACGATATCAACGAACACGCGCGTCGAATTGTCGTAAAGCCCGACGCTTTGCGTATAAGGCGGGTCCGGCAACGTCACCGGCGGGCGCGCATTGGCCGCCGACGGCTCGCCGCCAGCCGCAAGCGCGCGACTGCTGTTGATCAGATCGCGGCGCACCTGGTTGGCGATCGCCGACGACGCTGCGCCGCTGCCAATCTCGATCGAAACAGCCGGCCCCGACGCACGCGATTGCGTCGGCGACGAAGCCGGTGCAGGCGCGCTTGGTGCGGGCGCAGGGGTTGCCGACCGGACAAATCCCGGCGCAGGCGACCCAGCTGTGATCGGCGGCAAAGCCACCATGGTTGACGGTCCTTCTGACGGCCAAAATCGGACGGTCTTCGACCGATCCGTAGTTACTTTCAAACATAGCGAGGTTGGACAAGTATTGCAAGAAAATTTACGAAACGCCCAAAAAACCGCGAAAAATACGTCAAGTCTCTGTTTTCAATGCAGTTTTATCCTTAACAGGCTGCAGCAGCCGGGCAAAATCGCGTAAATCCTCGGCGAGGCTCGCGGCTGCCAGGCGCTCCATTGCCCGGTAACGCCGCAACACATCCTGGCCAAGCGCTGTCACGGTGGCGCCGCCGCCGCGGGGCCCGCCCGAACCCGCGACGATCAGGGGCGCCACAAAAACGCGATTCAGTTCGCTGGCGAGCAGCCAGGCGCGCCGGTAGCTCATGCCCATGGCGCGCGCGGCCGCCGAAATAGAGCCGCTGGCGGCGATCGCGGCCAGCAGATCGGCCTTGCCGGGGCCGACCGCGATCGCTTCGCCCAGCAAAATGCGCAGGCGCGGACGAGCTTTGGGGGGCTGCTTTCTAGCCGCCATAGAGCTTGTCCGGCGCGACCAGAACGGGTTTGTCGACGCTCCAGGCGCCGTCGCGCGCGACGCGGAAAAAGCAGTCGCGCCGCCCCGTGTGGCACGCGACGCCCGTCTGGTCGACGCGCACGAGCAGCGCGTCGCCGTCGCAGTCGACGCGCAGTTCGACCAGACGTTGGGTCTGGCCCGAGCTTTCGCCCTTGCGCCAAAGTTTCATGCGGCTGCGCGACCAGTAGCATACGGTGCCCGTCGAAAGCGTCTCGATCACGGCGGCGCGGTTCATGTAGGCGAGCATCAGGACCTCGCCCGTATCGTGCTGCTGGGCGATCGCGGCGACCAGGCCTTGCGAGTCGAACGCAATTTCCGCGAGCAGGGCGCTGGCTGCGTCCGCCATTATCCGGCCTTGGCCTTGCGCAGGCGCTGGAAGCCTTTTTCGAGGTCCGCGATCAGGTCCTCGGGCGCTTCGAGGCCCGCATGGACGCGCAAGATTTGGCCCGGATCCGTCCATGGCTGGGCGGTGCGGTTTTTGCGCACGTCCTGCGGGATCATCAGGCTTTCGTAGCCGCCCCACGAAGCGCCCATGCCGAACAGCTCGAGCCCGTCGAGGAACTCGGCCAGCACGTCGCGCGAAACGGGGTCGATGACGAACCCGAACAGCCCCGACGCGCCCTTGAAATCGCGCTTCCACAGCGTGTGGGAGGGATCGTTGGAAAGGGCCGGGTGCATGATGCGCGTCACTTCCGGCTGCGACTGCAGCCAGCGCGCGAGCGTGAGGCCCGTCTCGTGGTGGCGGGGCAGGCGCACGGCCAGCGTGCGCAGGCCGCGCAGCGCCAGATACTGGTCGTCGGGGCCGCTCGCGGCGCCCAGCTGGTCGACCGTCGGGCGTACCAGATCGTAGAGTGCTTGGGTGCGCACGCCGATGGCGCCCATGCTGACGTCGGAATGGCCGGTAATGTATTTGGTCGCGGCCTGAATCGAGACGTCCACGCCATGGTCGAAGGGCCGGAAATAGAGCGGCGTCGCCCAGGTATTGTCGATCGCGGTATAGACATTGCGCTTGGCGCACGCGGCGGCGATCGCGGGCACGTCCTGCACCTCGAACGTGACCGAGCCCGGCGATTCCAGCACGCACAGAACCGTGTTGGGCCGGATCAGGCTGTCGATGCGCGCGCCGACCAGAGGATCGTAGTAAGTGGTCTCGACGCCGAAACGCTTGAGAAATTTCTCGCATATTTCGCGCGTCGGTCCGTAGGCCGTATCGACGCACAGCACATGGTCGCCCGTCTTGACGAAGGCCGAAAGGGCGGCCGTCACCGCCGCGATGCCGGAACCGACGACAAAACTCGCGTACCCGCCCTCCAGTTCGGCCAGCGCGTCCTGCAAGGCAAAGGTTGTGGGCGTGCCGTAGCGCCCGTAGCGCATCTGGTTTTTGGCTTTGGTTTTATGGGACTCGTCGTAGGCCGCGAGGTTCGGAAACAGTATGGTCGAGGCGTGGTAGACCGGCGGATTGACGACGCCGAAATTGGCTTCCGGATCGCGGCCGAGCGTGGTGACTTTGGTTTCGGGTTTCATGGGCGTTGGCTGCCTTGGCGAAGCAATGGAACGGGGGCGCAGGGCCGCGACTATAGCGCCCGCCCGGGACGGCTGCCACTGCGCACGGGTGTCTCGCGACAATTCGATTGAGGCGCCTTGGCGCACCGTGATAGCGTCGGCTCGCGAACGGGGAAGCGCCGCGAAGGGCCAAACGGCCGACGGCGGTTCCCGTTGCGAGACAGGCCAGCCTTTTGGCCCCCATAGGGAGTGATTGTCGAATGAAAACCAAAGCCCTTCTTCTGGCGACGGCCATTGCCGCCGTTGCCGGGTCCCTGCCTGCGGCAGCGCAGCAAGCGGCGACCTCGCCGACCGTCGAGGCCATCAAGGCGCGCGGCTTCCTGCAGTGCGGTGCCAACGGCAACGTCGCGGGCTTCGGCCTGCCCAACGCGCAGGGCGTGTGGACCGGCCTGGACGTCGATGTGTGCCGCTCCGTGGCCGCCGCCATCTTCGGCGACGCCACGAAAGTGCGCTACACGGCCTTGACCGCCCAGCAGCGTTTCACGGCGTTGCAGTCGGGCGAAGTCGACCTGCTCGCGCGCAACACGACCTGGACGCTGTCGCGCGACACCTCGCTCGGCCTCGAATTCACCGGCGTCAATTTCTACGACGGCCAGGGCTTCATGGTGAAGAAGTCGCTGGGCGTGAAGAGCGCCAAGGAACTCAACGGCGCCACGATCTGCGTGCAGCCGGGCACCACGACCGAGCTTAACCTTGCGGACTATTTCCGGGCCAACAATATCCGCTTCGTGCCCGTCGTCATCGAGCGCGAAGAAGAAAACGTCGCTGCGTATCTCGCGGGCCGGTGCGACGCGTACACGACCGACATTTCGGGCCTCGCCTCGGTGCGCGCCTCGCGCACGCCCGTGCCGGGCGACCACGTGATCCTGCCCGAAGTGATCTCCAAAGAGCCGTTGGGCCCGTCGGTTCGCCACGGCGACCAGCGTTGGGCAGACGTGGTGCGCTGGGCGCACTATGCGATGCTCGAAGCCGAAGAGTCGGGCATCACCTCGGCGAATGTCGACCAGATGCTGACCTCGACCAATCCCAACATCCAGCGCGTGCTGGGCGTGACGGGCGGCCTCGGCGCCATGCTGGGTCTCGACAATCGCTGGGCCTACAACATCATCAAGCAGGTCGGCAACTACGCCGAAAGCTTCGAGCGCAACATCACCCCGCTCGGCATCGAGCGCGGCGTCAACAATCTGTGGACCAAGGGCGGCTTGATGTACAGCCCGCCGATCCGTTAGCTTCGGCGGAACGGAACGTTCGGAAACCGGGCCAATCCGACGGGTTGGCCCGGTTTTTGAAAGCAAAACAAGCGGTCGCGAGAGCCGCAATTCAGCAACCCGCGACGCACCAGTACCGTGCACGTACGCGAACAGAGGGGTGGAGCGATGGCCGGTCAATCGGCAGGCTCCGGGGGACGCGCCAACAATGACGCCATGCGTTATTCGTTGAGCGATCCGACATTCCGGGCAATTTTCTGGCAAGTGGTCGTCGTGGGGATCGTCGGCTTCTCGCTGTGGTGGCTGATTTCCAACACGCTCACCAATCTTTCGACGCGCGGTTTTGCCACGGGCTGGGGCTTCCTGTCGCGCGAGGCGGGGTTCGCCATCGGCGAGACGATGATCGCCTACGGCCCGCAGGATACCTATGGGCGCGCGGTTTTGGTCGGCATTCTCAACACCTTGCGCGTTGCCTTGATTGGCATCGTGTTGGCGACGATTTTGGGCACGCTCATCGGCATCGGCCGGCTGTCCAAAAACGTGCTGGTCGCCAAGGTCTGCGACGTCTATGTCGAATTCATCCGCAATCTGCCGCTTTTGGTGCAGCTGTTCTTCTGGTGGGCGATGTTCCAGGACGGTCTGCCGGGACCGCGCCAGGCGATCGAGGCCCTGCCGGGCGTGTTTTTGTCCAATCGCGGCATCAAAATTCCGATCCCGGCCGAGCATTGGGTCCATGCGTGGATGGGAATCGCATTTTTGGGCGCCATCGTCGTGGCGTATTTTGTCGCGCGCTGGGCACGCAAGCGCCAGGCGGCGACGGGCGAACAATTCCCGGTTCTGTCGACGACTTTTGGTTTGCTGATCGGCTTGCCGTTGGCCGTGTGGCTGGTCGGCGGCGCGCCCGTCGCGATGGATTGGCCGGTGCTGCGCGGCTTCAACTTCCAGGGCGGCCTCACCATGACGCCGGAATTCGCCGCGTTGCTGGTCGGTCTTGTGACCTACACGGCCGGCTTCATCGCGGAGATCGTGCGCGCAGGCATCCTGGCGGTGCCGGGCGGCCAGACCGAAGCCGCCTCGGCGCTGGGGCTGCGGCGCGGGCCGATGCTGCAACTGGTGATTTTGCCGCAAGCCCTGCGCGTGATCATCCCGCCGATGACGAGCCAGTTCCTAAACCTGACGAAAAACTCGTCGCTGGCGGTCGCGATCGGCTATCCCGATCTCGTGTCAATCGTCAACACGACCCTCAACCAGACGGGCCAGGCGATCGAAGGCATTGCGATGATCATGGCGGCGTATCTGAGCGTCAGCCTGTCGATCTCGATGCTGATGAACTGGTACAACAAACGCATCGCCTTCAAGGAGCGCTAGACCATGGCCAACGCAAATACGGCCGCGATGGGCGGCATGGGCGGGGCGGGCGATTCCAAGCTGATGGCGTGGATCCGCACCAATCTGTTTTCGAGCTGGGCCAACACCGCGCTCACGCTGGTGGTCTTCTATATCGTCGCGAAGGCGATGCTGTTCTTTTTGCCGTGGGGCGTCTTCGGCGCGGTGTGGACCGGCAGCTCGGCCGATTGCCGGGCGGCCAAGGGGGTCGGGGCGTGCTGGGCGATGTTCGGCGAAAAATGGCGCTTCATCCTGTTCGCGACCTATCCGTTCGACGAGCAGTGGCGCCCGGCTTTGTCGTCGGCGATATTCATCGCGCTCTATTTCTTCAGCGCCATGCGCGCCAACTGGAACATGCGTTTGCCGGTTGCGTGGGTGCTCGGGCTTGCCAGCATCGCGGTCCTGATGTGGGGCGGCGTGCTCGGCTTGAGCTACGTTCCCCAGGAACGCTGGGGCGGGCTCGTGCTCACGCTGATTCTGTCCACGTTCGGCCTGGCACTCGCGTTCCCGCTCGCCATTTTGCTGGCGCTCGGGCGGCGGTCGAGTATGCCGGTGATCAAGACGATGTGCGTCGTCTATATCGAACTGATCCGCGGCGTGCCGCTGATCAGCCTGCTGTTCATGGCCTCCGTCATGTTCCCGTTGTTCCTGCCCGAGGGCATGTCGATCGACAAATTGCTGCGCGCCCAGATCGCGATCATCATGTTCGCGGGCGCGTATTTGGCGGAGGTCATTCGCGGCGGCCTGCAATCCCTGCCCAAGGGCCAGTACGAAGCGGCCGACGCGCTGGGGCTGTCCTACTGGCAGGCCACGATGATGATCGTGCTGCCGCAGGCGCTGCGCATGGTGATCCCGCCGATGGTCAATACGTTCATCGGGCTGTTCAAGGACACTTCGCTCGTGCTGATCATCGGCCTGCTCGACATTCTGAACGCCGCCAAGGTGGCCGTCGCCGATCCGCAATGGCGCGGCTTCGGACCCGAGGCCTATTTCGGGGTCTCCTTGATGTATTTCGTCTTTTGCTTCGCGATGTCGAAATACAGCCAGCGCATCGAAGTCGAGCTCAACCGCAACAAACACCGCTAACCCCGGAGCATGTCTGCCATGACCGCGTCCCCCGCCCAGAATTCCGCAGGCCCGATGATCCAGCTCAAGGGTCTCAACAAATGGTACGGCGACTTCCACGTGCTGCGGAACATCGACTTCGTGTGCGAACGCGGCCAGAAAATCGTCGTCTGCGGGCCCTCGGGCTCCGGCAAATCGACGATGATCCGCTGCATCAACCGGCTGGAGGAGCACCAGAAGGGCCTGCTGATGGTCGACGGGATCGAGCTTACGAACGACCTCAAGAACATCGAAGCGATCCGGCGCGAAGTGGGCATGGTCTTCCAGCATTTCAATCTGTTCCCGCATCTGACGGTGCTCGAGAACCTGACGCTGGCGCCGATCTGGGTGCGCAAAGTGCCCAAGAAAGAAGCCGAAGAAACCGCAATGCATTTCTTGAAACGCGTGCGCATCCCCGAACAGGCCAACAAATATCCGGGCCAGCTTTCGGGCGGCCAGCAGCAGCGCGTGGCGATCGCGCGCTCGCTGTGCATGAAGCCCAAGATCATGCTGTTCGACGAGCCGACTTCGGCCCTCGACCCCGAGATGGTCAAGGAAGTGCTCGACACCATGGTCGAACTCGCGCGCGAAGGCATGACGATGATTTGCGTCACGCACGAAATGGGCTTTGCCAAGGCGGTCGCCGACCGCGTGGTGTTCATGGACAAGGGCGAGATCGTCGAATCCAACGAACCCGAGGCTTTCTTCGGCAATCCGCAGAACGAACGCACCAAGCTGTTTTTGTCGCAGATCCTCAACCACTGAGGTCTTGGATCGCGCCGGGCGGCCGCCTTACGCGCCGCTCGCCACCGGCGGGCCGCTTTGCAGGCCCCATTCGGACCACGAGCCGTCATAGACGGCCGCGTCCGGGTGGCCGATCTGGTAGAGCCCGAGCGCCAGCACGCACGCCGTAACGCCCGATCCGCACGACGCCACGATCGGGCGCGCCGGATCGAGCCCAGCGGCGGCAAACCGTTTGGCGATCTCTTCCGCCGGCAGCACGGTCTGCGTTGCCAGATCGAGCAGTGCCGTATAGGGCACGTTCGCCGATCCCGGAATATGGCCGCCGCGCAAGCCCGGGCGCGGTTCGGGCGCTTGGCCCATAAAACGCGCGGCCGATCGCGCGTCGACGACTTGGAAATCGCGGGTCTCCAGATTGGCGACCAGATCGGCTTGGCTGCGCACCAGTTCGGGGCGGAATTTGGCCGCGAAACGGCGCGCGGCCGGCTGCGTTGGCGTCGCCGAAACCGGGTGGCCGTCTTCGCGCCATTTGGCAAAGCCGCCATCGAGGATCGATACGCGGTCGTGGCCGAAGGCGCGCAGCATCCACCACGCGCGCGCAGCACTCATCAGACCATAGACATCGTAGGCCACGACATGCGTGTCGGCATCGATGCCGAGCGCGCCTGCGGCGGCGGCGAACGCGTTGGCGTCTGGCAACATGTGCGGCAGCGCGTTCGTGCGGTCGCTGATCGCCTCGATATCGAAAAACACGGCGCCCGGTATGTGGCTCGTCGCAAACTCGCTTTTGGCGTCGCGTTTGGCGGCCGGCAGATGGTAGGAGGCGTCGATTACGCGCACGCTGGCATCGGCCAAGCGTGCCGCCAGCCATTCGGCCGACACGGTTGCAGGAAAACTCATGCGCTCACCGTTTGCAGGGGCGTGGGAACGGCCAGGGGGGCGCGATCGTCGAGCCAGCCTGGCACGGGCAAATTCTTGCTGCGCAGGAAGGCGGGGTCGAACAATTTGGACGCGTAGCGCGCCCCGCCGTCGCACAGGATGGTTGCGATCGTATGGCCCGGCCCCAGCAGTTTGGCCATCGCGATGGCGCCCGCAACATTGACGCCGGACGACGCGCCCAAGAACAGGCCTTCTTCGGCCAGAAGGTCGAAAACGATCTTGACGGCGTCCGCGTCGGGGATGCGGAAAGCATGGTCGACCGCAAGTCCTTCGAGATTTTTGGTGATGCGGCCCTGGCCGATCCCTTCGGTGATCGAGCTTCCTTCCGATTTCAAAACGCCGGTGGTGAAATAGCTGTAGAGCGCCGCCCCGAACGGATCGGCGATGCCGATTTTGACCGACGGTTTGAGCGCGCGCAGCGCCGCCGCCGTGCCTGCCAGCGTGCCGCCCGAGCCGACCGCGCACACGAACGCGTCGATCTTGCCGTCGGTCTGGCGGAAAATCTCGGGCCCCGTCGTGCGGATATGCGCCTCGCGGTTGGCGACATTGTCGAACTGGTTGGCCCAAAGCGCGCCCGCCGGATGCGTCTTTGCGATCGCCTCCGCCAGGCGCCCGGAAACTTTGATGTAGTTGTTCGGGTTCGCATAGGGTGCGGCGGGTACCAGGCGCAGCTCGGCGCCGATCAGGCGCAGGAAATCCTTTTTCTCCTGGCTTTGCGTGTCGGGCATCACGATCACGCTGCGATAGCCGCGCGCATTGCCGACCAGCGCCAGGCCGATGCCGGTATTGCCGGCCGTGCCCTCGACGATGATGCCGCCCGGGCGCAGCAGGCCCTTTTCTTCGGCGTCCAGAACCATCTGCAAGGCCGCGCGGTCTTTGACCGATCCGCCGGGGTTCAAAAATTCGGCCTTGCCCAGAATTTCGCAGCCCGTCGCTTCGCTTGCCTTGCGCAAGCGGATCAGCGGCGTATTGCCGATCGTGCCAACGAACCCGTCGCGGATATCGAGCGCCATTCTATGTCCCCCATCTTGCCCGCAACGCGTCGCGATTGAGCGCGAGCCATTGCAAGCCCATGATCGTAAACGAACTGCCGATCCGCGTGCCGTCGAAAAACGCGGCCAGCGCCGTCCGGAAATCCTCGGCAAACACGCGGATGTCTTCGCCCTCGTGCGCCAGGCCATGGATGCCGGACGCCTGCGCCGCATCGACCTTGGCGGCGTACATCTCCACGCACTCGCTGGTGCCGCCTGGCGAGGGCATGGCCCGCCCGATGTGCTCGATCGCCAGCGGCTCGAGCCCGGTTTCCTCGGCAATCTCGTGGCGCAGCGTGGTGATGGGGTCGGCATCTTTGGCAAGCATGCCCGCAACCCCTTCGACCATCCAGGGCGTCTCGCCCGCGCTGAACGCGCCGATGCGGAACTGTTCGATCAGCACCACTTGGTCGCGGCCGGGATCGTAGAGCACGGCCGCCACGGCATTGCCGCGCTCCATCACCTCGCGCGACAGGACCGGGCTCCAGCCGCCGGCAAACAGCCGGTGGCGCAGCTTGATTTCGTCGACGCGCAGGAAACCGCGATAGCTTGTGGTGCGCGCCAAAATTTCGATATCGTCCCGATCCATCGCACCATTGTCCCTTGCGGCGTGCTGCCAGTTCAAGTTTTTCCAGAGGAGCGTTCCATGGCCCATTCCCCGCCCATTCTTGTCGCCGAATCGGGACCGAAATATGTCAGCGAAATCCGCGCCGAGGGCCATGTCCTGATCGCCGACATGCCGGTCGCCGAAGGCGGCCAGGCGCGCGGTCTGCCGCCGTTCGGATTTCTGCTGGCGGGTTTGGGGGCGTGCACGAACATGACCGTGCGGCTTTATGCCGACCGCAAGGGCTGGGACCTTGCGCATATCGAAACGAGCGTGACCCTGGCAGCCGACAATTCGATCGCGCGCGACATCGCCTTCGACGGCGCGCTCGATGCCGAGCAGCGCCAGCGCTTGCTCGCCATCGCCGAGCACTGCCCGGTCCACAAATTTTTGGCGGCGGGCGGCGCCAAGATCGTCACTACGTCCCGACCTTAAGCGGCGCCGCCAGGCGCTGCAGCGTGGCAAGCACGGAGAGCGGCACGATCGCGCTGGTCTTCGGGTTGTCGGGCGAGGGCACGCCTTCGGTGCGGGCCGAGAACGTCACGCTGTCGGCGACCAGTTCGAATTCGTGCACGTTGCGGGTCAAGGCCGGATCGGCCCAGATTTCGACCATCGTATGGTCGGGACCCGCACCCGCCAAACTCAGCGCCGCCGCCACATTGACATTGGCCGGAAACCCTTTGGCGGCCGCGCGCGCCGTGCCGCGAAAAACGCACAGCGGTTCCTTGAGGTCGGCCAGATCAATCTTGTTGGCGACGATGTAGGGCGCGCCCGCAAGCCCTGCGGGCGGTTTGAGGTTGCGCATCGTCACGCGTTCGATCCTGCCAAGCGCTGCCGCTGCAACCGCGTCGAGCGCCAGCAAGGCGCCCGTCGCCACGACGATGCGCCCGCCCTTTGCGGCCGCCATATCGACCAAATCGAGATGGTCGAGCAAGGCCGCCGCATTGACCGTCACGAGCGTGCGTGCCGCCTGCAAGGCGGTTTCGGCGACTTGGCGGAAGCTTTGGGCCGTCGCGCAATCGACCACGACCTCGCTTGCCGCAACAAGGTCGTCAAGCGAACGCACAGGGGCTGCCAGCCCGTTGGCGCGCGCCTTCGCGGCGGTGATCGTCGAATCGCGCCCGGCCAGGGCGACCAATTCGAGCGGTGCCGTCACGCGCGCGGCAACTGCAAGGCCGATGGCGCCAAGCCCGACAATTCCGATTTTCAATTCTTCCTCCGTCGCTTAGCGGGCGCTTCGAAAAAGCTGGTCGGAAGCCCGTCCGGCTTCGTATATAGTCGGGATCGGATCGCAGCGGCAGGAGCAAATCGTGCGAATTGGCCGGACATTCTCGATAGCGCTTGCAACATTGGCATTGGGCACCGGTTTGGCTGCGGCCCAGCAGGAACAATGCCTGACGCGCGAGGAGGCGGTCGCCGTCAAAGCGCGGGTGCTGCAGACCGAGCTTATGGTCGCGACGCTGTCGTGCGTGCGCGCGATCGACCAGAGCGGGCGCTACAACGCCTTCATGGATCGCCATGGCCCCGAGCTGCAGCGCCACAACCGCATCATCCAGCAGCATTTCGCGCGCGTCGGCGGCGGCAATCCGCAGCGCCGCTACGACACCTTCACGACCGCCCTTGCCAACGATGCCTCGAACCGTTCGATGGCGTCGCACGGGTTTTGCGACGAAACCGTCAAACAATTCTCCGACGTTGCCGACATCGCGCGCGGCAAACTTGGCGAGCATGTCGAAGCCAAAGCCAAGAACGGCGCGATCCGCGTCGGGCAAAGTTGCGGCCGCGATCCGGCGATGCAGTACGCGCTGGCGCGCTGAGCAGTACGCGCTGGCGCGCTGAGCAGTAAGCGCTGGCGCGCTGAAAAAATTTGGCGGCAAAGCGAAAGGGCCGGTCTTGCGACCGGCCCTTTTTTTGTGGCCCCGAACCGATTGCCGCAGCGCGATTACTGCAGGACGATTTCGACGCGGCGGTTCTGCGGTTCGCGCACGCCGTCGGCGGTACGCACACGCAGCTCGCCTTCGCCGCGACCGACGGTAACGATCTGGTTGGCCGGGATGCCCTGACGCACCAGTTCCGCGCGCACGGCGTCGGCACGGCGTTCGGAAAGGCGCTGGTTGTACTGCGGCGAGCCCGACGTGTCCGTGTGGCCCGTGGCCGTAATGCGCGTGACGTTGCCCTGGCGTGCCGTCGTGCTGGCCTGCTGGACGATACGGGCAGCTTCCGGCGTCAATGTGGCTTCGTTGAAATCGAAGAACACAAGGAAGTTCCGCTGGATCTGGACGACCGGAGCAGCCGCCGGGGCCGGTGCCGGAGCCGGCGCAGGTGCCGCGACCGGTGCCGGTGCGGGGGCAGGTGCCGGTACAGCCGCCGGGACCGGACGCGCCGGTGCGCCGAATTCGTAGCGCAGACCGAGCATGACATTGTGGAGCAACGGCCGGTCCGCTTCGAACGTCTGCAGATTGGCGTTGAGACCGCGCGTCGTTGCGGTCGTGTCGAATTTCGGGCTGTTGAAGGTCGATTTGAAGCGGTAATCGAGGGTCGCCTTCCAGTTGCTCGCCAGCGGCAAAGCCAAGCCCGCAATCAACTGGTAGCCAACCGCATCGGCCGAGTCGTCGATCAGCGTGATGTTGCCGATATTCGAATTGACCTTGCTTTCTGCATTCAAGCGCACCCAGCCAAGACCGACGCCCAGATACGGCGTGACCGGCAGACCAAGATTGAAGTCGTAGAGCGCGTTGCCCATCACGGAGAAGGCGCTGACATTGCCGCCCGTCGTCGACGTAATGCCGCTGCCCAGGTTTTGGGTGTTGTTCTTGGCCTTCAAATCGTTCCAGCCCACCTCGAACTCCGAGCGGAAACCGTTACCGTAGCCGTAGCCGAGCGCGCCCAAAAGACCGTAGCCGGTCTTGTAATCTTGGGTCCCCGTGACGCCGGACGGCTTGTAGGTGCCGTCAATATCCTGAAGAATCGAGACCCCGGCGCCGCCGCCGATATAGAAGCCGGTTACATTCTGGGCCGAGGCCGCACCCGCGAGAGCGATCGTCGCAGTGGCAACGAGGAGAGCCGAGCGCACAAACATTCAAAGAGCCCTTTCTAGCGATCAAAACGAACGACGCAACATGTCAGGCCAAGACTGGCGCTGCACGATGATTTTCTTGTAGCACAGAATTTGCGGTTTGCATCCGTCGTGGCGAAGGTATTTGTCGCATGTTGCGCAAAAGACACGACGAAACCTCTACCGGCAGATCGACACGCAACCCCTTATTCGATAACGATTTCGACGCGGCGATTGCGCGGTTCGTTGAGGTTGTCGGGCGTCGGGACCAGAAGCTGCGTTTCGCCGCGACCGACGACGACGATCTGGGTCGCCGGAATTCCCTCGCGCACCAGCACGTCGCGGACGGCATTTGCCCGGCGAATCGACAAGGCCATGTTGTAGCGCGGGGTGCCGACCGTATCGGTATGGCCGGTCGCGCGGATCCGCGTGAAGACGCCCGCCTTGGCGGTTTCGGCCGCCTGGGTGATGACGCGGTCGGCATCGGCGGAGATAAGCGCCTTGTCGAATTCGAAGAAGATCGTAAAGGCGCGCGGTCCCGTTGGGGCAGCGGCCTGGGCGGCTTGGGGCGGGACGGCCGCCATTTGCGGCGTTGCGGATTGAAACCCCTGCGTCGCCATTTGCGGATTTTGGTTGGCCGGCTGGCTGCTGGGCTGCACGACGGCAACATTGGCCATCGCATTGGGCGTGCTGCTGGATTGGGCGTTGAACGACCAAGTGAGACCTGCCGTGATCGAATGGTCGCGGATACCGATCTTGGTCGGCGTCGAAGCGGCGCTGTTAATCGTCGCCTTGTCGGTCGCAAAATAGCGATAGGTTAGGCCGACAGCGATATTGTCGGTAACGCTGTAATTGACACCCGCAATACCTTGATAAGCAGGGACAATTTTGGATCCAGTTGTCGTCGTTCCGTCGGGCGTTTCGGCGCGGTTGCCGGTCGGACCAAAGCTGCGCAATTCGACGCGCGCACCGCCGATGCCAGCCCCGACAAAAGGCGTGACGCCGATCGACGTGGGAACGTCATAGATGATGTTCCCCATCAAACTTGTTGTACGTACGCGGCCACCGGGGCCGGGACTGACCGTCGTTAGATTGCCGACGCCGTCATCGACAACGTAGCTGTTTTCGAGTTTATTGACGGTCGCTTGCCGGACCGAAGCTTCGACCTCGCCACGAACCCCGTTGCCGAGGCCGTAGCCGACAGCGGCCGTGCCAATAAAGCCTTTCGCAAATCCGGCTTTCGTGGTCACGTTGCTGTTGCTGCTGCCCGCTTCTTCGGTCTTGGTACCCCCAGCTTGACCGCTGACATAGAGACCGTCGATATACTGGGAGCGTCGCTGCGCCTCGGCAGAGGTGGTTGCCAAGAGCAAAATGACGGCTGTGGAAAAGACCTGGAACTTCATGCGATGACGCCTCGATTCGGGATATCCACAGATACTCTCGCATATCGGATTCGAGTCGGCCAAGTGCGACTCGACAGAAATTTTGAAGATTTTTAGGAAGTTGCGATGAAAATGTCGGGAATTCCGTTTTCGACCGTTGCGTGGGAGACGGTCGAACGCAACGAACACAAGGGAGAAACGGGTGTGGCCTTTTGGCGCACCCGTCTGTTTGGCGGTATCCGCGTGCGCATGGTCGAATATAGCGCCGGGTATTTGGCCGACCATTGGTGCAGCAAGGGCCATGTGCTGCTGGTGCTGGCGGGCGAGATGGAGACCGAATTGGCCGACGGGCGCGTCTTCAAAATGGGACCGGGCACGAGCTACCAAGTCGCCGACGGTGCCGAGCCGCACCGCTCGCGCAGCGAAAACGGCGTGACGCTGTTTATCGTGGATTAGCGAAAGTCCCGCGACGGGCAGTGCGCGCGCCCGCGCTCTCAGTCGATCAAGAGTTGCACAGGCAGCCCCCAACCGTCGCGCAATTTTCGGATCTCGCCGAGCGAAAGCTTGTTCTTGCGGCCCTTGAGGAATTCCGAAGCACGGTTCGCGCCGATGAGCGCCGACAGATCGGCCTGCGTCCGACCGAATTGCTCCATGTGGAACTCGATATTCTCGCGTACGGACGCGCGGATGTCGGTTCGCAGGCTCCGTTCGTAATGATCGACGAGTTGGGCAAGTACAAAAAGCTCGTCGGCTTCGGGCGTGCCGGCCTTTGCCGACATCAACGCCGAAATACGCTGCTGGGAAAGTTTCAGATCGCGCGCGTTGCGGATCGGGCGCACGAGGACAGGCGTCGATTTCGAGCGTCGAACAGCGACATTGCGTTTCAGAGCGAGCGCTTCCATTCCATCGATCCTTTTCATGCGCGTGCCTGCCGGCGGATTTTGCAATTCGAGCGGCGCGGTCAGGGGGCCTTGATCTTGACCTCGTTGTACTCGTCGTGGTTCCCGGCCCACCGAAATTCGACGGCCTTGGCGTCGCAGTTCACTTTGATGACGAGCCGATAGTCGTTTCCGCAGATGTCAATGACGATCAAGTCGCCGACGAAATCGGCTGCACCGAATGTCTTGCGCACGTCGGACGGTGTCCGCCACTCTGCCGCCTCGATCGCCCGCAGGATCGCGGGTTTGCGCGTCCAGAGTTTTTTGTGGCCGTTCGTCTTCTCGCGGGCGGCAAGATTGTCGAGAATCTCGCGGCGGGAGATGTTGAACGCCATTCCCAATACTTTACGCCCTTGGGCGCGCGACGGCAAGCTATTTTTTTCCAAAATTTGGAAATTCTGCCGACGCCTAGCGAAAGTCCCGCGACGGGTAGTGCGCCTTGGCGTCCGGCACGGGGCGGCGCACTTCGTCGGCGCGGGCGAGCGCGCGGGTCGTGTCGAACGATCCGCGTGCCAGCGTGGCAAGCAGATGCGAGCGGTCGGCAAGGCTGCGCGCGATCACATGCACGACAAGGCCCTGGCGCTGCACTTCGCCTGCGACCGCGAGCAGGCGCGCCCCCAGCACCACGGGCCGGTATTCTTCGAAAATCTGCGGCCAGACGATCAAATTCGCGACGCCGGTTTCGTCTTCGAGCGTCACGAAGATCGTGCCCTTGGCGGTGCCCGGGCGCTGGCGCAGCAGCACCAGGCCCGCGATATCGACGACACTGCCGTTTTTGGCGGCCGCCAGTTCGCGGCAGGGGCGCATGCGGCCCAATTGCCCGCGCAGCAGGGCCAGCGGATGGGCTTTCAGCGACAGGCGCAGATGCGCGTAATCCTCGGCCACTTCTTCGCCAAGCGCCATGGTCGGCAGCGCCACATCCGCTTCGTCGGATACGAGCCCGGCAAACAACGGCAAGGGGGCCGGCGCTTTGAGGCCTGCCTGCCACAAAGCCTGGCGGCGCGGCAGGCTTGCAAACGCATCGCCATGCGCCAGGGCTTCCAGATCGCCGCGATCGAGTTTTGCCAGCCGCGCGATATCGGCCGGGCCCGCATAGCCTGCAAGCGGACGCGCCGCGACGAGCGCATCGGCCCCGGCAGCGCTCAACCCCTTGATCTGGCGCAAGCCCAAGCGCAGCGTATTGCGGTCCGCCAGCCGCGTGTCCCAGTCGCTTCGGTTGACGCAAGGGCCCAGCACGCGCACGCCGTGTTCCTGCGCGTCGCGCACGATCTGGGCGGGCGCGTAGAAACCCATCGGCTGGCTGTTGAGCAGGGCCGCCGCGAACGCCGCCGGGTAGCGGCATTTGAGCCAGGCCGACACGTAAACCAGCAGCGCAAACGAGGCCGCGTGGCTTTCGGGAAACCCGTAGGTGCCGAACCCCTCGATCTGGCGAAAGCAGCGCTCGGCGAAGTCGAGCGAATAGCCGTTTGCAACCATGCCATCGACGAATTTTTCGCGAAACCCGCCGATCAGGCCCGCGCGCTTGAAGGTCGCCATCGCGCGACGCAGGGCGTCGGCCTCGGTCGGCGCGAAGCCGGCCGCGACGATGGCGATTTTCATCGCCTGTTCCTGGAACAGCGGCACGCCCAGCGTTTTGCCGAGCACCTGTTCGAGCGCCGCCGAGGGGAAGACGACCGGCTCCTCGCCGTTGCGCCGCCGCAGATAGGGATGCACCATGTCGCCCTGGATGGGGCCCGGCCGCACGATCGCCACCTGGATGACAAGGTCGTAGAAATTGCGCGGTTTCAGGCGCGGCAGCATGCTCATTTGCGCGCGGCTTTCGACCTGGAACACGCCGATCGAATCCGCCCGGCCCAGCATCGCGTAGACTTCGGCGTCTTCGCCCGGCACGTCCGCCAGTTCCAAGCGCGGGCCGCCCGCACTTGCGACCAGATCGAACGCTTTGCGGATGCAGGTCAGCATGCCGAGCGCCAGCACGTCGATTTTGAGAATGCCGAGCGCTTCCAGATCGTCCTTGTCCCATTCGAGGATCGTGCGCGCCTCCATCGCGGCATCGACGACGGGACAGATTTCGTCGAGCCGCCCGCGCGCGATCACGAAGCCGCCCGAATGCTGCGACATATGGCGCGGAAATCCGACAAGTGCGCGCGCCAATTGCAGCGCGAGCTTCAGGCGCGGCGCGTCGGGATCGAGCCCGGCGGCGCGGATATGGTCGTCCTGGATGCCGCCCGAACTGCGCCCCCACACCGTGCCGGAAAGGGCCGAAAGCGCGTCGGCGCTGAGGCCCAACGCCTTGCCCACGTCGCGCAACGCCGAGCGCGCCCGGTAGCTTGCGATGGCGCCCGCAAGCCCTGCGCGCGTGCGGCCATAATGCCGGTAGATATACTGGACGACCTCTTCGCGCCGCTCGTGTTCGAAATCCACGTCGATATCGGGCGGTTCGCCGCGCGCGGCCGACACGAACCGCTCGAACAGCAGATCCATGCGCGCGGGATCGACCGCCGTGATGCCGATGCAGTAGCACACGGCCGAATTGGCGGCCGAGCCGCGCCCCTGGCACAGAATGCCGCGCATGCGCGCGAACATGACGATGTCGTGCACGGTCAAAAAATAGGGCGCGTAGCCAAGCTCGGCGACGATTTCGAGCTCGTAGGAAATCTGGGCTGCGACCTTGGGCGGGATGCCGGCGGGGTAGCGCTCCTTGGCGCCTTCCCAGGCGAGCCGGGTCAAGGTGGCTTGCGCGCTGCCGGGTTGGGCATCGGGCAAATCGGGATAGTCGTAGCGCACCTGGTCGAGCGAAAAATCGCACGCGGCGGCAATGTCGGCGCTGGCGGCGATCGCGTCCGGGTGGTGGGCGAACAGGCGCGCCATCTCGCCGGGCGCTTTCAAATGCCGCTCGGCATTGGCGGCCAGCAGATAGCCCGCCTGGTCGATCGGCACGATTTCGCGAATGCAGGCGAGCACGTCGTGCAGCGGGCGGCGCGCTTCGCTGTGCGCCTGGGCATCGTTGGTCGCAACCAGGCGCAGACCCGCGTCGCGCGCCTGTTTTGCCCGCGCCGCGATCGCGGCCGCATCGCCGCCCGCATAGCGGAACGTGGCGGCCAGATACGCGTCGCGGGCGAAGCTGCGCTTCAGTCTGTCGAGGGCCACGGGCGCGAGCGCGATCGCGATCGTGTGGCCCGCGAGGGCGAGGCATTCGTCGAACGCGAGCTTGCAGCCCTGGCCGTGGCCCGCGCGCTGGCGCCCGGTCGAAATCAAGCGGCACAGTCCCGCATAGCCTTGGCGGTTTTTGGCATAGAGCAGCAACGGCGGCCCGTCGGCCGGATCGACGCGCACGCCGACCAGCAATTTGAGGCCCGCGTCCTTGGCCGCGACATGCGCGCGCACGATGCCCGCCAGCGTGCCATGGTCGGCGATACCGATCGCGCAATGGCCCAATTCCTTGGCGGCGGCCACGAACTCGTGCGGGTGCGACGCGCCGCGCAGAAACGAAAAATTCGTCGTGACCTGCAGTTCGGCATAAAGCGGGTTCACGCGAACAGCCCGTGCAAAAACCAGCGCGGCGCGCGGTCGCGCGTCTGCGTCCACAGCCCTTCGCGATAGACCCAAAACCGCCGGCCCTGGCGGTCTTCGAGCCGGTAATAGTCGCGGATATCTTCGCCGACCTCGTCGCTGGTCGCGCGCCACCATTCGCCCGCAATGCGCTCGGGCCCGTCGGCGGCGGCGATATGGTGGAGCTGGCGGCGCCAGCGAAACAGCAATGGCGGCGCGTCGGGCAGTTCGGCCGCAACGTCGATGGGTTCGGGCCAGCCGAGCAAGCGCAAGGGCCGCGGATTGGCGGGCGCTTTGGCCGCGCGCAGATATGCGGGCAACGCCGCCAAGGGCGCGACCAGGTTTTGCGCCCGTTCGGGCACGTGGCTTTCGACATGCGCCAGCCGCCCGATATTGGCCGGCCCCAAGCGGCTCGCCAGGCTGTCGATCAAGGGGGCCAAGTCGAAAAATCCGGGATCGCCGTCGGGCAGCATGTCGCGCTGGCTAGGGGCCAGCGCCTCGGCCAGTTCGGCATCGAGCGTCGCGATCTCGACGCCGAATCCGGGATCGAACGTGCCGAGTTTTTCGGCGAACAGCCTGGCAATGTTGGCGGCCTGGCGCGTGGGCCTGCTGGTGCCCAACGCCAAGCGCCACGCCGTGCCGTCGACGCGATGGAAGGCAAGCGCCACGCGCCGCGCGCCCAGGCCCGCGACTTCGAGATTCCGTGCCAGATCGTCGGCAAGTTTGGCCAGAATGCGCGCCAAATCGGCGGGCGCCTGGACGGGCTCGGCAAAGGCCAGGCGCGCGCGCAAGGCAGGCGGCGGGGCATCGGGGGCGAGCGGTTCGCTCTCGGCCCCCAGCGCCTGGAACAGGCGCCGCGCGACCGCAGGACCAAAGCGGCGCGCGAGGCCCGCCCGGCCGCTGGCCGCGTCGCCGATCGCGTAAAGATCGCCGATACGCCGCAACCCCAAACGCTGCAGGTGCAAAAGCTCGTCCGCCGCCAGCCGCAAACCCGCGACGGGCAGATCGGCCAGGGCGGCGCGCGTTTGGCCGGGGGCGAACGCGCTGCACGCGGTCGGCGCAAACTGCGCGCCGGCCCACGCGGCCCCCAGCGTATCGGCGATGCACGCGCGCGCGCTCAGATGCTGGCGTTTGAAATGCGCGGCAATATCGGCCAGCAGCGCCTCTTCGCCGCCAAACAGATGGGCGATGCCCGTCGCATCCAAGCGCAGCCCGTCTTCGTCGGCCGCCACGAACGGCGACCAGCGCTTTGCGTGGTCCGCCAACCGGCGGCGCAAAGCCCGGTCGGCTTCCGGGCGATGCGGCCACACGGCAAGGCCGGGGACGCGCGCGCGCGCTTCGGCGAGCGCAAGGCCCGCCTGCAAGCCCGCCTGTGCCGCCGCTTGGTTCACGCAAACGAGCCGCAGCGCGCCGTGCCGGTCGGCAAAGACGGCGCCAGGTGCGGCGTCAGGCGATGCCGCGCAGCGCTCGACCGGCAGATAGGGCAGGGCGATCGCCAGCACGCGGCGGTTCGGCAAGGTCATCGGCAAGTTTCCAAACATGGCGCTGGCAGGCAAGCGACCAGGCGGCGGGTTTGCCGCCTTGGGCGCGCGTCAACGCCACGCGCCAGTAAAGCGTGGGCCAGTAAAGCGCGGACCCGGTACCCTTGGCGGGTTCGGCGGCGATCTGCCAGCGCGTGCGGGCGGCGCTGGGCGCGCTTGCTTCGTCGGCCGGGCGCAGCAGCAAAGCGGTGGTGCCGCCCATTTCGGCCGCCAATTGCAGACGGCGCGACTGCGTGAGATCGACCGCATCGATTTCCGCGACCACGGCCGTCAACGCCGGATTGCGCAGCGCTTCTTCGAGGGCCCACAGCGCGTCGCTGCGCCGGGCCGCTTGCACAACCAGCAAGCGCGCGGGATCGAGCCCCAGCGCGGCCAAGCCCGCAGCGCTCAAATCCGGGCGCCGCGCGATCCACAAAACCGGGCCATCGGCCGCGAGCCGCCCCAAAATGGACGCGGCAAAACCGCACGCGGCCCCGTCATTGGCGGCGCCCACGATCTCGTGCAGGGCCGCGCGCGCCAAGCCGCCGCCCGACAAAGATTCGTCGATCGCGGCAATGCCGAATGCCAAAGCCCCGGCGGTTTTGGCCTGTCCGCGCGTTTCGAAGGCGGCCAGACGGGCCTTCAGCTCCTGCACGCTGGTCGAGGCAAGGCGGCGAAAACGCGGTTCTTGGGGCATGACGGACTTCGCGAACGGGGGGGCGATCAGGGGATTGCGCAGGGTTCCAAAGTTGGTTTGGCTGCGACTGGGGAAGCGGCCCGCATTTGCGTGCACTGAATGTTCCCGCGCGCATTCGGCCAAATCAAAACCGAGCGGGGCGCTCGTCGCCATATGCGAGGGGGGATAAGAGGGCATGAACATCGCAAATCACTCCGTTCGTGTTTTGTTTAATTCTTTTTTTGTTCTAAACCGACAGCACCGACCTGTCAAGCGCAGGATGCGAAATAGACGAACTCTAAAATTCTCCAAAACCGCAAATTTTACGGCAAAATCGCTTTGCAATTTGCAAAATGATTCGCAATACTAACCATAAGAACTCGAACTGGAATTCACGCCAGCCTTTCAAGAGGCCGACCATGCGCCGCCCGACGCAAAAAATCGTCCCGATCCAATCGCGCCCCGCCAAACATTCGGCTGTCAGCGATATGCCCGATTTGGCGGTGATCTTGGCCGATCTCAAAAAGATCCTGCACGAAGACGGCTTGCTGCCCCAGCACAAGCACTGATCTTCGATCGAAGCGGGGGCTACCCCGCGATCTTGCCAAGCCCATGGCGCGTGGCAAGGTAGCTGCCAAGCTCGGCCTGATCGGCCAGGCCAATATGCAGGCCAAGTTTCGAGCGGCGATAGAGAATGTCGCCCGGCGTGCGCGCCCATTCGTTTTCGACCATCAAATCGACCTCGGCGCCGTACAGCCCTGCGCCAAAATGCGGCCCCAGATCCGCAAGCGTCCGGGCGCGCGCCAAGAACGCCAGCGCGCGGCCGCCTTGGCGGCGCGCCATGCCGTAGAGATGTTCGCCCGGCACGAACGCGAAGCGCGCTGCAAGACGCGCCACGAAGCGCTCGAAATCCGTGTCCTCGCCGTCGAGTTCGCCGCCCGGCAAGATTGCGTTGGCGGTCCAGGCCGGTTTGAGAGTCGGAAAAAACGGCGCGAGTTTGTCGAGCGCGTGTTCGGCCAGGCGGCGAAAGGTCGTGATCTTGCCGCCGAAGATCGACAAAGCGGGCGCGCGCGCGCCGTCGCCGTCCAGTTCGAGCACGTAATCGCGCGTCGTCTCGCTCGCGTTTTCGGCGCCGTCGTCGTAGAGCGGCCGCACGCCCGAAAAGCTCCACACGACGTCGGCGGGCGCGATCGGCTTGGCGAGGAACCGGTTGGCCGCCGCGCACAGATAGTCGATTTCGCCTTGCGCGATGGCGACGCGCCCCGGATCGCCTTCGTAGACGACATCGGTCGTGCCGATCAGCGTGAATTTGCGCTCGTACGGGATCGCAAAGACAATGCGCCGATCCTCGTTCTGCAGAATGAAGGCGTGCTCGCCCTCGTACTGGCGCGGCACGACAATGTGGCTGCCCTTGACGAGCTTCAGCGTTGCGGGCGCGTTCGACCCCAGCACGCCCGCCAAAGTCTGCATGACCCACGGGCCCGCCGCATTGACGATCGCGCGCGCGGCGACCTCGCTTTTTTGGCCCGAAATGCGATCGGACAAAGTGGCGTGCCACGTCGTGCCTTCGCGCCTGGCGGCGGTCACTTGCGTGCGCACGCGAATATCCGCGCCAAGGTCGGCGGCCTGGCGCGCGCACAAAGCGACGAGCCTTGCATCGTCGACCCAGCCGTCGGAATAGACGAAGCCCGCGAACAGCCCTTTGCGCAAGCCGCGCCCGAACGGGCTTGCCGCCAGATCGACCTTGATCGAACCGGGCAGGCGCGATTTGCGCCCCGGCATGTAGCCGAGCCAATCGTACAAAAACAGGCCCGCGCGAATCATCCAGGCGGGCCGCAAACTGGCGTCGTGCGGAAGCACGAAACGCAGCGGCCACATGATGTGCGGCGCGCCGTCGAGCAAAACGTCGCGCTCGGCCAGCGCTTCGCGCACGAGCCTGAATTCGGAGTGCTCCAGATAGCGCAAGCCCCCGTGGATGAGCTTGGTCGAGGCCGACGACGTCGCGGACGCCAGATCGTTTTGCTCGGCCAGCACGACCGACAAGCCCCGCCCGGCCGCATCGCGCGCGATGCCGCAGCCATTCACGCCGCCGCCGACGACCAGCAAATCGCAGATGATTTTCGAATCCATGGCGCGCACTGTAGCAGGCCCGAAAAAAATACGCATTTTGCCGATTGCCCGGCAAACGCTGGCCGGGGGCAGCGCGTTGCAATCTTCCGGCTTGATTCCGTCGCTTGGCTTCCACACACTGGCGCCAACCGCCGGACAAAAGCGGGCTTCGACAGGGAGGGGCGGATGCCGACGCCAAAACGATTCCTGTGATGCGTTTGTCGCGGCGCAGCCTGCTGGCGGTCGGCGCAGGCATGCTTGCGGCGCCGCGCCTGGCGCGCGGCGCGCGGCCCGTGCTGTTCGGGCTCACGCCGGTTTTTCTCGATTCCGACATTCAATTGATCGCCGAGATCGAGCGCTATTTGTCGCGCAAGATCGGTCTTCCGGTCCAGCTCGTCAAACGGCGAACCTACCAGGAAATATCCTCGCTGCTGCTCGCCAACCAGCTCGATGCCGCGTGGATTTGCGGCTTCCCGTTCGTGCAGCATCGCGCGCAGATGAACCTGATCGCGGTGCCGCTCTATCGCAAAGCGCCGCTCTACCGGTCCTATTTGATCGCAAGATCGGATCGCGCGGCCGATGGAATCGACGCGCTGCAAAACGACATCCATGCCTTTTCCGACCCCGACAGCAATTCGGGCTTTTTGGTGACGCGCGCCTTGCTTGCCGCGCGTCGGCAAGATCCGGCGGCTTTTTTTTCGCGCAGCTTCTTCACGTTCGGGCATCGCAACGTCATTCGCGCGGTCGCCGCCGGGCTCGCGCATTCGGGATCGGTCGACGGCTATGTGTGGGACGTGATGCGCGAGATCGAACCGCCGCTCGTGTCCGCGACCCGCATCGTGCGGATATCCGAGCCGATGGGATTTCCCCCGATCGCGTCGAATCGCGGCATCGATCCGGGGCTCGATCGCGCGATCCGCGATGCGCTGGTCGAGATGGCCCTCGATCCGGCCGGCCGGGCAATTCTCGAAACGCTGCGCCTCGACGGTTTCGTGCCCGGACAGCCGGAGCTTTACGCCGGAATTGCCGACATGTGGCGGCAGGTTCAGGAGACGGGATGAGGGCCTTCCTCAATCCCGGCCGCTGGCCGCTCGCGATACGCGTGCCTGCCGTCGTCGCATTGCTGATGATCGGCGCTGCCGCCGCCATATCCAAGGTGGTCCTCGATCGGCTGGCGAGCGACCAGGCGCAGAGTTTCCGGCAACTGACGGGCGCCTATCTCGACGGGCTTTCGACGGCGCTGCATACGCCGGTGATCCGCCGCGAACCGTGGGAGGCGTTCGACGTTTTGGACCGCGCCAAGGCAAAATATTCCGGCGTCAATGCCCGCATCGTGCTCGTGATTTTGCCCGACGACAGCATTCTGGCGGCGCTGGATCCCGCGCGCTACAGCATCGGTTCGCCTGCGCCGGCCAAGGCCGACGTCGATCCGAGCGATCCCGATCTCGCGGCGCCGGACGGACTTGTTTGGATCCATCGGGTCTTGCGCGAGGGGGGCCAGCAGACCGGTCGCATCGCGGCGCAGATCGATATCGCGCCGCTGCAGCAAGTGCGCCAGCAGGCGGTATTCACGCTGGTCGCGGTCAACGGCTTCCTGACGCTGTTTTTTGCGGGCTTGGGTTTGGGAATCGTGCATCGCGCGTTGCGCCCCTTGTTGCGTCTGTCGGGCTATCTGGAGCGCGCCGGCGACGGGCGGCTTGCGATTATCCCCGAGGCATCGCTCCCGCGCGCCGATTCCGAGGCGGGCCGGGCCTATCGGCACTACAATGCGGCGGCTCTCGCGATCGCCGACCGCGAGGCGCTGCGCCATCGCCTGGCGGACGAGGAGCAGCGCGCCCTGTTGGGGCGCTACGCCTCCGCGATCGCGCACGAGGTCAACAATCCGCTGGGCGGCCTGTTCAACGCCGTGCGCATGATCCAGAAACACGGCGACGATCCGGTGCGGCGCGAGCGCGCCGCGACCCTGATCGAGCGGGGATTGACAGGAATACAGAATATCGTGCGCGCGTCGCTGGTCGTCTGGCGCGGCGCAAGCGACAAACGCCCGCTGTCGCCCGCCGACATCGAAGATTTGCATTTTTTGGCCGAAAGCGAAGCCAAGCGCCGCGAGGTGGTTTTGGACTGGCAATCCGAGATTGGCGCGGGCTCGCCCGTGCCGGCGCAATCGATCCGCCAAATCGCCTTGAATCTCGTGCTGAACGCGCTGACGGCGTCGCCGCCGGGCGGAAGGGTCGCGTTTCGGATCGTATCGCTCGACGGAACCACGCTGCTCCATGTCGAAGACGAAGGTCCGGGGCTGCCCGACGAAGCGCGGGCGATGTTGGGAGGGGCCGCGCTCTCGACCGGGGACGCGCCGACGGGCCTGGGGCTGTGGATCGTGGCGCGCCTCGTCGCCGAGCAATCGGGAACGATTTCGATTTCGCGTCCGCCCGGGACCGCAATTGCGATAAGGATCGGCCATGCTGCCCCAAGCCTCGAACATGCCGCCTAAACCCCAGCCGATCAAAGAAGGTCCGCGCATCGTTCTGGTCGAGGACGATCCGGTCATGGGCCAGTCCTTGGTCGACTGGTTTCAGGTCGAGGGCTATCGCGCTGCCTGGTTTCGCACGGGCAGCGAAGCGATACGCTCGCGCGAGATGGCCCTCGCCGACGTCGTCGTTTGCGACATTCGACTGCCCGACATGGCCGGCGAGGAAGTCTACCGCGCGCTTGCGCCGCGCCTTTGCGGCGTGCCGTTTCTGTTCGTCACGGGCTACGGGGACGTCGACCAGGCGGTACGGTTGATGAAGGCCGGCGCTGCGGACTACATGACGAAGCCCTTCGAAATCGAAATCCTGCTGGCGCGCATTTCGAAGCTCGTCGCGCAACGCTGGGTCCTCAGCGACGGGTACGAACTGGGGCTGTCGCCCGCGATCGTCGCTGTCGAGCGCCAATTGCGCCGCTTGGCCGGCGTGAATTCGAGCGTGCTTTTGACCGGACCGAGCGGGGCCGGCAAGGAAGTGGCGGCGCGGTTCCTGCACGCGCACGGCTACAACCGCGCGGCGCCATTCGTTGCCATAAATTGCGCCGCGATTCCCGGCGAACTTCTCGAAAGCGAGATCTTCGGACACGAGCGCGGCGCTTTTACCGGCGCCCAGACGCGCCGCATCGGTCTTGCCGAACAGGCGGGCGAGGGCGTCTTCTTTCTCGACGAGGTCGGCGAGTTGCCGCGAGCGCTCCAGGCGAAACTGCTTCGTCTGCTTCAGGAACGCAATTTCACGCGCATCGCCGGCGACGTGCCGCTCGCTTTTCGCGCGCGCGTGATCGCCGCGACGAATGTCGATCTTGCGCAGCGCGTTCGCGACGGTCTGTTTCGCGAAGATCTGTTCTATCGGATCGCGGTGGTTTCGCTGGCGCTGCCGCCGCTCAAGGCGCGCCCCGAGGATATCGTCGCCTTGGCCGATCGCTTCCTTGCGGAGTTCACGCGGCGCTTTGCCATGGCGCCGAAACGATTTTCCGCGCTCGTCGAGGAAGCGCTGCTGGCCCACGATTTTCCCGGCAATATCCGCGAATTGCGCAATCGCATCGAGCGCGCCGTGGCCCTGGCCGACGGCGAACTCGTCGGGCCCGCCGATCTGTTTCCCGAAAACGCGCGCGCGGCGCCAGCCGATACAAACCTCGTGTCGCTGCAATCGAGCCGGGATCTGGCCGAGAAGCGCGCGATCGTTGCGGCGCTCGCAGCGACGGCCGGCGACGTTGCGCTCGCGGCCCAACGTCTCGAGGTCTCGCGCTCGACCCTGTTCGAGAAAATCCGGCGGTTGAACATCCGCACCGGTGCGTGATCGGAGTCCGACAGTCCGGATCGTCGGTCCGCCCGATGTCCGAAGAGACGGACTCGTCGCGCGATCCGACCCTGAAAACATTGATATTTTTCGCGTCCGGACGGCGCCGCAACATGGCACGTCCGGTGCAAAGCTTCCGGTGCAAAGCGGCGGATCGCGACGCGGAGTGTCGATCCCGCCCGCAAAAAAAGACCGGAGAGGAAACCCCATGTCCCAAGCTCGCCAGCAAGCCGAAGCCGAAGCGCTCGTCAAAGACGTGCTGAAAAACGGCACCAATTTGGATCGCCGCAGTTTGCTTGTCGCAGCCAGCGCGTTCGGCGCCGCGACGGTTGTCGGCACGCCCGCCTCGGCGCAAACGCCGCCAGCGCCCGCGACAGCCGCGCCTGCGGCGCCCGCGCGCCGCATCCTGATCAAGGACGACAGTCGCGTGCTCAATATCGGCGCGACGGTGCGTTCGGGCAACTACTGGAATTACTCGACATTCATGACGCCGGTCGAAGAATTCTACGTCCGCAATCACTACCCGACGCCGACGGCCGAGCAACGGCCCGTCCTGGACCGCGCAAACTGGTCGCTGAAAATCCATGGCAGCGCGGTCGAGCGGCCGCTGGAAATCGGCTACGACGAACTTCTCAAGATGCCGTCGAAGACGATCATCGCGACGATGGAGTGCCACGGGAACGGCCGCACGCTCTTTTGGGAGCAGGGCGGTTTCACGGGCCAGCAGGTTGCGGGCGGCAATTGGGTGATGGGCGCGGTCGGGCAGGCAGAGTGGCAGTATGTTTCGATCGCCGACATTTTTGCGCGTTGCGGCATTCGGGCGAATGCGCGCACGGTGCTGTTTTGGTCGGGCGTCGACGGCAACGACATGGGCCGTCCCATGCCCTTCGCCGACGTGCAAGCCCTGCAGCACGACATGGGCATCTGCTATGCGATGAACGGCAATCCCTTGACCCCGGACCATGGCGCGCCGGTGCGTGTCGTCGTGCCGGGGTGGGGCGGCACCGCTTCGATCAAATGGGTGACCGAGATCCGCGTTTCGGACAAGCGTATCTGGACCCGGCTCAACACGAAGGGCGAGGTCTATTTGGGGCCGGACTATCGGGCGCCCGAGTTCGACGCGGCAAACGACGAGTTTCTGCCCGGGATCACGGCCGAAGACATCAAAGGGCCGATGGTCACGTGGATGCCGCCCAAATCCCTGATCACCGTGCCGCTGGTGCTGGACAAATCGCCGTCGGTCCCCGCCAACTACCCGCTCAAGCGCGGGGAGGTGCCAAAAATGTCGGCCGGCCGCCATACGATGCGCGGCTATGCCTGGGCGCCGCAGCACGGCGTGCGGCATGTCGAATATCGCCTGAACGGGGGCGCTTGGCAGATGGCGACGCTGCGCCAGCCGAACCTTGGCAAATACACGTGGGTGCGCTTCGAGTTTCCGTGGATGGCGGCGGCGGGCACGCACGTCATCGAAACGCGCACCACCGACAATGCGGGAACCGCGCAGCCCGAGAGCATTCCGATGAACGCGCTCGGCATGGCGAATTGGGCGATTCCGAAGTTCAAGATCGAAGTCGCTTGAAATCGCGTTTGGCGGACAGCGCGTTGCAAGGCGGCGCGCTGTCCGTTTTTCGAATCGACGGGTAGGTGAAGGTTCAGATGGTTTCCAAACGATGCGCGATCGCGCTGCTTGCTTGCGCCATGCTTGCCGGACAAGAATCGCGGGCGTCCGATATCTCCAGACAAATCCAGGAAGGCCGGGGCCACTATGTCGAGACGTGCGTGGTCTGCCACGGCGAAGACGGCAAGCGCGGCGAGGGATTCCAGACCCCGATCTGGGGGCAGGGTTCGTTCATCGCCGCCAAATTCGGAAACGCCCAGGCGCTTATCGACTACATGCAGCTGATGCCGTTCAACGATCCGTCCTTGCTCGACGAGACGCAAAAAATTGCCGTCGTGGCGTTTATCCTGTCGAACCACGGAACGATTAAGCCGACGGAAACGCTCGATCCTGCCAAAGCGAACGGCATCGCCATTCGCTGAAGGCGCACGCGCGCGCTATTTTTTCGGCGGCACGCCCTTTTGCGGCGTGCTGTAGCGCTTGGCGGGCACGGTCTGGCCCGGCAGCCATTTTTTGAGATTCTGGGGCTTGGCGGGCCGCTTGCCGACCGTCGCTTCTTCCAGCTTGTCGGCAAGGCTTTTGTACGAGTCCATCGTCAGCGCCAGCATGTCCTTGCCGGCAATGCCCATGGCGATGGCGGAATCGCCCTTCATTTGCGCCTGGCGCAGCAGATAGACCATCAGCTTGGCCTCGTCGGCCGAGATTTTCAGGGTAAAGACCGGCCCGGACATTGCCGCTTCTCCTTGGCAGGATTGGCACGAATCGAACCGAACTGTAGCATGGACCCATGTCGATCGGACTGACCACGCACCGCGCCCGCCCCAGCCTGCTTGCCCGGCTGAAGGACGTGCCGTGGCTGCTGGTCTTGCTGGTCGTGGCGTTGACGGGCGTCAGCTGCGCCATGCTCTATTCGGCGGCGGGCGGCGATTGGGAGCCGTGGGCGCAGCGCCAGGCGATTTTCGCGGGCGTCGGCGTGGTGCTGATGCTGTCGGCGGCCTTGATGGATATCCGCACCTGGTTTCGCTTCGCGTATCTGGTCTATTTCCTGTGCGTGCTGCTGCTGCTGGGCGTCGAGCTTGCGGGGGTCGTCGGCATGGGCGCCAAGCGCTGGCTCGATCTTGGCGTCGTGCGCGTGCAGCCTTCGGAGTTCGTCAAGATCGGCGTGGTGCTGGTACTGGCGCGCTATTTCCACGGCATGCCGCAGGAGCGGATCGGCAATCCGCTGTTTTTGCTGTGGCCGGCCGTGCTGGTGATGGTCCCGGCCGCGATGGTGCTGGTCCAGCCCAAGCTCGGCTCGGCGGTGCTGATCGGCTTCACCGCCCTGGTGATGTTTTTCGTGGCCGGCGTTCGGCTGTGGAAATTCGTTTTGCTGGGCGCGCTGGTGGCGGGCGCCGTGCCGGTCGCGTGGAGTTTGCTGCACGACTACCAGAAGCGCCGCGTTCTGACCTTTCTCAACCCCGAGAGCGATCCGCTGGGCTCGGGCTACCACATCATCCAATCGCGGATCGCGCTGGGCTCGGGCGGCATGTGGGGCAAGGGCTTTGCGCAAGGCTCGCAGAGCCAGCTGCAGTTTTTGCCCGAAAAACAGACCGACTTCATTTTCGCCGTGCTGGCCGAGGAATTCGGCCTGGTCGGATCGCTGGGCTTGCTGGGCGTCTATATTTGCATCCTGGCGTTCCTGCTGGGCATCGCGGCGCGCACGCGCAGCCAGTTTGCGCGGCTGCTGGCGATCGGCGTGGCGGCGATGTTTTTTGCCAATGTCTTCGTCAATATCGCGATGGTCACGGGCCTGCTGCCGGTGGTCGGCGAGCCGTTGCCGCTGATGTCGCTGGGCGGCTCGGCGATGATCGCGACCTTGGCGGCGCTGGGCCTTGCCATGAGCGCGTTCGTGGGCCGCGACCGCACGATCTCGCGCTCGGGCGAAGACGTGGTCTAGGGTTTTTTGGTTTCGTTTGCGGCCGGTGCCAGCCCGTAGGGCGCAACGAGCGCCCAGACATGGGCGGGCACCATGCTGCGCAGACGCCGCGCCTTTTCGCGCCGCAAATGCACGACCGTTTCGCACGCCTTCATCTCGACGCGCGCGCGCGCGAATTCGAGCCCGCGCGGACCGATGCGCGGCATCAGAAAGCTGACGAGCGGACGCAGCCAATCCGGCATGCGCCGCAGCGGCAGCCCGCCGGCCGCGCGCAGCGTGTTGGCCAGGAACCCCTTGACCGCCCCCTGGCGTTTGCCCGCACTGCCGGGCGTCTGCACGCGAAGTTCGCTGCCCAGAATGTCGACAAGTTCCTGGCCGCGGGCATTGCGCACCAGCAGCCACTGTTCGCCCTGGCCGCCCATATAGCCGACCGTGATGTCCGCAAGGACGTTGGTGTAGTCGACGCAAGTGCGGCAGGTGAGCGGAAAAAAGTCGCGCGGCAATTTCGAGATCGGCAGGTCCAAAAACGGAATCTCGCGCCGATTTCCGTCGGCAAAACGAAGTTCGACGCGGTAGTCGGCGCGGAATTCAAGATACGTGATCGTCGCGGGATCGTCGGCGAGCAGGGCCAGAAATTTGTGGAAATTTTCGGTCGTCGTATTGTCCGAACAGGGCGTGCCGATGACGTAGAGCCGCTCGAAACCGAGTTCTTTTTCGAGGGCGCGCAGCGCGTAGACTTGGCAGGGAATGCCGACGATCGCGAGCCGCTTGTATCCCAGGCGGCGCGCGGGCTCGAGCAGCGACAAAAGCGGCGCATAGCCCATCCGCATGCCGCGAACTTCCGCCATCGCGCTTGGCTTGGTGACGAGCACGGGCACCGGGCGCCAGCGATCTTCCTTGTCGGGCGCCATGGTCAGCACGGCATCGACGGCGCCGGTTTCGAGCAGGCGCTCGGCGATGCGCGTGGCGATGCCGGTCCATTGCGCGCCGGCACTCGGCCGTTCGAGCTTGGCGCGGACCATGCGCTGGAACGGCCCGAAATGGAGTTCGTCGGGGCGGGCCGGATCGCGCTTGCGGCCATGCGCTTGGATTTCGAGCGTGTCGTAGTCGGGCTTGATGAACTGGCACGCGGCGCCGCATTTTTTGGGCTCCGAACTGCGCGAGACGCCGCAATCGGTGCACAGATCGCGCGGCGCCGCAGGGCCAAGCGGCGGCGCGTAGATGTCGGCGGCAGGATCGCTGGAATAGGGCATGCGAATGACCCTAGCAGTCCGCGCCCCGTGCTTTAAACTGGTTTCGCCACACCGGAGGGGCGGGAACGATGCGGATCACGGGCATGAACCATTTTACGATTCTGGCCAAAGACCTCGACGCGACGCGGGCCTTCTACCGCGACGTCGTGGGACTGGCCGAGGGTGCCAGGCCCGATTTGGGATTTCCGGGCGCCTGGTTCTATGTGGGATCGCAGTGGGTGCTGCATGTGGTGGCAGGCCGCAAACTGCCCGAGCCCCCGGCCGGCGTGATCGACCATATTGCGTTCAGCGCCGAAGGGCTCGACGACGCGCTGGCGCGGCTGGACGCCAACGCCATCGCGTATCGGCTTTTGCAGCAGCCCGGCACGAAGGTCTGGCAGATATTCTTCGACGATCCGAACGGCGCCAAGGTCGAGCTCGACTTTGACGCGGCCGAAAGAACCAGCGCCTAGCATGGACGCGTTTTGGGTGTCGGCCGGCGTCGTGGCGCTGGCGGAGATCGGCGACAAGACCCAGCTGCTCGCCTTTTTGCTGGCGGCCCGCTTCAAAAAGCCGCTGCCGATCGTGGCGGGCATTCTGGCCGCAACGATCCTCAATCACGGGCTTGCGGGCGCGGTGGGCGGCTGGATCGGCGCCAATATCGGGCCCGAGATTTTGCGCTGGATTTTGGGCGCCTCGTTTCTGGCGATGGCGGCCTGGGTCATGGTCCCGGACAAGATCGACGACGAAGAAACGCAGATCGCCCGGCGCCTGGGCGTGTTCGGCGCCAGTTTCGCGACCTTCTTTTTGGCCGAGATGGGCGACAAGACGCAGCTTGCGACCGTGGCGCTGGCGGCGCACTACGCGGCGCCGGTCGCGGTCGTGATCGGCACGACGCTGGGCATGCTGGCGACGGACGTGCCGGCGGTGTTCGCGGGCGACCGGCTGGCCGCGAAGATACCGATGAAGCTCGTGCACGGCGCGGCGGCGGCGGTCTTTGCAGCGCTGGGCCTTGCGACCTTGTTCAATGTCGATACGCTGCTCGGGCTTTAGCCCCAGGAGAACCGGAAAATGCCGATCTTTTTTGCCTCGCCGAGCGTGCTGCCGATCGTGCTGTTGCTGGCCTCGAACGTCTTCATGACGCTCGCCTGGTACGGCCATCTCAAATTCGCCGACAGGCCGCTGTGGATCGTCGTGCTCGCAAGCTGGGGCATCGCGTTCGTCGAATACTGCCTGGCCGTGCCCGCCAACCGCATCGGCCACCAGGTCTATTCGGCGGCCGAACTGAAGACGATGCAGGAAGTGATCACGCTCGGCGTCTTCGCGGTTTTCTCGACATTCTACCTTGGCGAGAAATTGACGCTGAACCACGCGGTCGGGTTCGCCTTGATCTGCCTCGGGGCGTTTTTCGTGTTCAAGGGCCCGATCCGCGTCGCTTGAAGCTACTCGGCCGCCAGATGCTTGAACATCACGCGGCGCGCGGCCTCGTCCATTTCGGCCTTGAAGGCGAACCGGTCTTTGAGGGCGACGGCGCGCGCGGCCGCCGGGCGCGCCGAGATTTCGTCGAACAGACGCTTGACGTTGGGAAGTTTGCCCCACGCTTCGTCGCCCAGAATGAAGGGCACCATGCGCGCCCACCCCCACACGTCCATGTCGACGATCGAGTAGCCGGGGCCGACCATGTAGGCGTTTTTGGCCAGATGCGCGTCGAGCACCTGGAAATGGCGCAGCGCTTCGTACTGGTAGCGATTATGGGCGTAGGGCACTTTTTCGGGCGCGAAATGCTTGAAATGCACGGCCTGGCCCGAGAAGGGTCCCACGCCCGTCGCCACGAACATCAGCCACGAGAGCAATTGCGCGCGGTCGCTCGGCAAAAACTTGCCGGTCTTTTCGGCCAGATACAGCAAGATGGCGTTGCTGTCGAAGACCACGGCGCCGTCGTCGACGATCGCGGGCACCTTGCCGTTCGGGTTGACCGCCAAAAAGGCCGGATCGAACTGGTCGCCCTTGCGCGTGTCGATCGGCAGCGGTTCGTAGGCAAGCCCGGCTTCTTCGAGGAACAGCGCAACCTTGCTGGGGTTGGGCGAGCCGTTGAAATAGAATTTGAGCATCGTCGCGTCTCCTCGGTTGGGCGGTCGAACGAGCGCAGCGACCGGTGCGGGACCATAGCCCGCCCGCCGCCGGTCGTCGCGTCTTTCCGTGTCCCGTTTCGCGGCGCACGATCCGATAGTTACGCGCCGACGGGCGCGCCGCGTAACCTTCGGCGCGGCGGCGGCGAAACGCCGGACGACGGGTAAGAAATATCCGCCTCATGCAAGGAGAACGACCATGTCGGCCAGTTCGATTTCGACGGGCGCTGCCGGCGCCGCCTTCAGCCAATTCTCGACGGCCGCGACGCGCCAAGCCCCGGGTCAAGCCCAGGTTCAAGACACCGCGTTCGAACCGGCCGCCGCCGATACGGCGCCCGATGCGCCGACACCGCGCGCGAGCAGCGCCCAGACCGTTCCGCCGCCGGCATCGTCGGGGCGCGGTACCTCGATCGATATCAGCGCCTAGCTATCGGCAAAATAGGCGACGGGTGGCGACAATAGGCGACCGTCGCCTATTTATGTGTTTGATTTTGCACAGATGTCGCCTCGCCGACGATTTCGGCGACGGGATCGTTATTCACTTTTCAAACAGCGCACGCCCGCCTCGGGCGATGGCGAAATCAAAGCATTTTTGATCGAAAAATTCAAGAACAAAGCTATTTTGCCTATCTAATATTTTTGCGGACCGGTATATTTGTCGGCTGTGCTCGACGCCGACGACCCCAGCGCTATGGTTGCTGCATGATTTCGAACCGATTGCCGGACAGCACTGCCGCCGCCGCTGCGTCGCTCTGCGTTTACTACGATGGCGCTTGTCCGCTCTGTCGGCGCGAGATTGCGTTCTATCGCGGGCGCGCTGGCGCGGATCGTATCGACTGGATCGACGTATCGGCAAACGCGCACCCCGCGCCCGATCTGCCGCGCGATCAGGCACTGGCGCGGTTCCACGTGCGCACGCAGAGCGGCGAATTGCTGTCGGGCGGGGCGGCGTTTGCCGGGCTGTGGCAGGCGCTGCCGGGCTTCCGGCGGGCAGGGCGCGTTTTTGCGGCACCCCCGCTCGTATGGCTGCTCGAATTCGGCTACGCGCAATTTTTGAAAATCCGCCCCTATTTGCAGCATTGGGCAGCACGGGCGGAAACCCCGACGCCCACGGACGTCTGGCTCGCGCGCGAACTGCGCTCGGACCATGCGGGGGAGAGCGGGGCGGTTGCGATCTATGCGGGCATTCTGTTCGCCGCACGCGATCCGGCGGTGCGCGCGTTTGCCGCCGCGCACCGCGCGACCGAGGCCGAACATCTGGCGCTGATCGAAACCGTGCTGCCGGCCGCGCGCCGCAGCCGTTTGGTGGGGCTGTGGCGGGTGGCCGGGTTCGCGACCGGATTTCTGCCGGCGCTCGCGGGGCCGCGCGCGGTCTATGCGACGATCGCGGCGGTCGAAACCTTCGTCGAT